>Ga0105240_10000163_pt1 | contig 136503 bp, 98 predicted proteins | sample KBSC54metaG_FD_80426 | JGI IMG/M metagenome (GOLD analysis project Ga0105240, IMG submission 80426) | Corn rhizosphere microbial communities from Kellogg Biological Station, Michigan, USA - KBS C5-4 metaG | ecosystem: Host-associated > Plants > Roots > Rhizosphere > Soil | place: Michigan, USA...
GCCGGTGTAGGTGTTCGTGGCGGTGAGCGTGACGATGGCACTACCCGCGGCCGTGACGCTGCCGCCGCCAGAAATGACGCCGTCGAAGCTAAAATTGTTCGTGCGATTGAAAGCGAAAGTTCCGTTGTCGGTAACGTTCCCGGCGATGGACCCCGTCGCCCCGCCATTGCCGAGTTGGAGGGTGGCCCCGGCGTTGATGGTGGTGCCGCCGCTGTAAGTGCTCGCCGCCGTCAGCGTGACGATGCCACCACCCACCACGGTGAGGCTGCCGATGCCGGAAATGGCCCCATCGAAGTTGAAATTGTCCGAGCGGTTGAAAACGAGGGCTCCGTTATCGCCGACGATCCCGATGATGGAACCTGTCGTCCCGCCATTGCCAATCTGGAGCGTCGATCCGGCGGCGATAGCGCTGCCGCCGGTGTAGGTGTTCGTGGCGGTGAGCGTGACGATGCTCCCATCCACCGTCTGTCCTGACTCCTTCTGTCCTGCCACCGCGAGATAGCCGGTGCCGGAGATGACGCCATCGAAGCTCATATTCCCGGGACGGACGATGACGAACGCTCCGTTATCGGTGACGTTCCCGATGATGGAACCGGTGGTCAGCCCGAGATAGCCGAGCTGGAGGGTGGCCCCGGCGTTGATGGTGGTGCCGCCGGTGTAGGTATTCGTGCCACCCAGGGTGCTCGTGCCGACGCCTCCCACCGTGAGGGACGAAGCCCCGCGGATCGATCCGGCATCGGTCTCAAAGAGAAATCCGCCCCCCGAGGTGGAGATGGCGCTGCCGCCGCTGAGCGTCCCGGTGAGATTGAGCATGCCGACGTTGACGATTGTCGCGCCGCTATAGGTGTCCGTCCCTTCCAGGATGACGGTACCTAGAGAACCACCGTCATTTACCATCGTGAGACCTCCGGCGCCATCGATGTCGCGGCTGAGATCGATCGTCCCGGAGTCCATCGTGAAGCCGCACATTCCCGAAAAGCTAAAGCGATTATCGATCGTCAGGAAGCTGATGCGGTTACTGACGTCGCCCGTGAGCGTGAAGGGATGGTCGCCGGGATCGCGGATCGTGAGAGACAACCCATAGTCATTGCCGTAGGTATTGATCTCGGCGATGTTGAAGGCGCTGGTCGTCAGGTCATTCAGCGCGATGGTATCCGAGGCGAGGCCGGAAAAAAACAGCGTGTCCCCGCTCTTCGGCAAGATCTGCGGCGGAGCAAAGGTGAGCCAGCTTGTCGGATCGGAAAAGGAGCCCGAAGTCGCGGACCCGTTCCAAAGAGCGCTGTCCGCGCGGACCTCGCCGCGACCCGCGCCAAGCGCGAGCAGCGTCGAAAGGAAGAGCGAGGAGTTCAGCGCATGCCGAACTCGAGTCAGGAGCGAAGAGGGCCGGTGCGGCATAAGAGTGGGGACCTGTGGTTGGGTGGTTGCGGTAAAATTTGATGTTACCGGACCGCTCCTTCCTCGCCTATCCCCACACGTGGGGTATCGCCCCCTAAAAGAGTTTTCGTGGATAGCGCGATCCGTCGCGCCATGGCAAAATCCACGCGCAAAGCGCGCATCCTTCTGTGCTTCTACGACCGCAGTTTGGCAATGGCGAAGACCGTCGCCGCGTGGCGGTGCTCCACCTGAAGCTTGGCCAGAATGCGCGACACGTGATCCTGCACGGTTCCGAGGCTGAGCCCGAGCATCGTCGCGATCTCGCGGTTCACTTTCCCCTCGGTCATCCAGAAAAGAACCTCACTCTCGCGCGGCGAAAGCCCGAGGCCTTGCAAGTGCTCCCGGCTTTCGAGTTCGCGGCGGTCGGCCCACGGATTGTCGTGCGACTGCCAGGCCAGCCGCAGGTGCGGCGCAAAGGCGTTTAGCAGCGCGCAATCGTCCGCCGAAAAATCCAGTGTCCTGCGGCTAAACGACACGGCCACCACGACCGACGCATCGATATTAACCGGCAACACCACCGTGTGAAGCAGGGCGAGACGCTGGAGGCACGTCTGGTACAACCTGCTCGCCCGCCACGAGGCTTCATCGAGCACGTCGGAGATGCGGCGGGCCATCGGGTCCTGCTCCCGCGTATAGTAGTCGGCGAGCGGGTGTTCTTCCGAATGCGTGGCGTAATACGCGACTTCCTCCGCCGTAAATGGCGCAGGCGGAGACATGTGCGTCACGATACGCCCAGACTGCCGATCGAGCACTTGAAAGACGACGACATCCGCCGCGACGATCTGGCTTAATCCGGAGACCACGGCTTCGCTGAAGCTGGAATGGCAGCCTGCGGAATTCATCGCGTAAACCGCATCAAGCAGCTTCTGCCAATTTTGGTGATCCGTGCGCATGGGATAACGTGGAGCGGCCCTTTTACAGCGCAATTCTCCAATTGCAACGCCAGCTCGATGCGTGATGAGAGGAAATCGCTGACCTCTTCTCGTCTTGGTGATCGGGTGCCACACGTTCGTATTCCCTCGACGCAGATTTTTCGGGCGAACTGGAGCCGCTCCAAGAAGAATGACGATCAAAAGATCCCGGCGTCTGTGGGAATCGGGCAAAATCTACTGCCAATTGAACCCGCAAATACGCGTGATCTTGCGTGATTTTACGTCATCTCGCGCGGTCTAACTTTAGAGCCGCATTCCACCGTAAACCATCTATCCAAGCCAATTTCAGAGCATTCTGGGGGAGTGGGTTGGGCGGGACTCGAACCCGCAACCAACGCCTTAAAAGGGCGCTGCTCTACAATTGAGCTACCAACCCATTCCAGTCGCTGGAATCCCCCGGAGACGGGACAGTCTCCGAAAGGGAGGGCGTAATTAATGCAACGCCGCACGTGACGCAAGCGAGAAGAGAGACTATTTTTCGCGCCCCTCGAAAATTTTCTCCATGACCAAGTCTCTCGAACACCTTCGCCTGAAAAACCGCTGGCCAATTTTTGCCGTTGCCGGGGTCGTTCTGGTGGCGCTGGTGGCTTTTTTCGCGAAGCCGCTCTGGCATCGCGACAATCCCCTGCTCACGACGCCGAAGCTCGCCCTTGAGGCGCTGAGCGCGAAGGTGCTCTACTACAACGAACCTGCTGGGGTTTGGCTGACGAAACTGCGGCCGGAGTTGCTCACGGAGGCGGACAAGAATGATCCGGCCATTTCGCACAGTTTCGCCCAAGCGGTAGAGGATCCGAAGCTGTTCCGGCAGCTCGATCGGCAGAATCACTTCGACACGCTGCTCCTCGTGGGAAATCCGAGCCAGTATCATCCCCTGCTCGAGCATCTCCTTGAAACGAAGGACTGGACGCTGACGTATCTGGATCACACCAGCCTGATCTTCAAACGTGGCGCCGAGGAACCGTGGACCGAAGCCAAGTTCGCTCCTGTGCGCGCGCATTTCGCCCAGGCGCCGGCTCGCGAGCAGGCGATGTTTCTCTCAGACACCGCGATGAAGCTGCTGGCGGTGCAAAATGTCGCGCTCGGGAAAAAGCTCGCGGAGGAAGCGCAGAAGCTCGATCCGAAGCTGCCGAATCCGGCGAGTGCGCTCGCCCAATATCACCTCGATCACGGTGAATGGGATCCGGCGATCGCCGACGCAGACCGCGCCCTGGAGCTCGACAGCGAGTATCCACCCGCGCTGGCGGCCAAGGCGCAGGCGCTTTACGCGAGCAAGCATTTCTCCGATGCGTATCACGTTTCCGACAAGTTGATCGAGAAGATCCCGGACGACCCTGGGTTGCTCTTCTATCACGCGAAGATCTGCCATGAGGCCCGGGCTTTCGGTGAAGAGATCAAGGCCCTGGAAAAGCTCATCGCCATGGCGGAGGCGAATCATCGGGCGACTTCCGGTTACAATGTTTACCTCGGACAAGCCTACGCGCGCAGCGGCCAGGGCGAGCCTGCTTTGAAGGCGTACGCAGAAGCGCTCAGTGATCCAGATCTGCCCAAAGACCAACGTCAAGAGGTAGAGAAAGCCTTCGACACAGTCCGTAGCCACATGGGGAAGAACTGATCGGCACAGCACGAAAAAAAGGGACGTGCACGAAATACGCGCACGTCCCGTGAATCGAGTACGGCTGGCGGTTAGATTTTTTCCGCGATCTGCACGGCATTCAGCGCCGCGCCTTTGAGGAGCTGATCGCCGGCCACCCAGAAAGACAGCGCGTTTTCCATCGCGCAGTCATAGCGCAGACGGCCTACCTGGCAGTCATCGCGTTCGGCGCAATTCAGCGGCAGCGGGTATTGCGCGTTGGCGGGGTCGTCCACCACTTCCAGCCCCGGCGCATTGCCAAGCGCCTGGCGGGCTTTGGTCAGGTCAATCGGACGTTCGAACTCCGCAGTCACTGCCACGGAATGGGCGCGATACACCGGCACACGCACACAAGTCACCGAGGCCTTGAAAGTCGGGTGATGCATGATGCGGCGGCCTTCGTTCTGCATCTTCATTTCTTCCTTCGTGTAGCCGCTTTCGAGGAACGAATCGACGTGAGGCAGCACGTTGAAGGCGATCTGGTGCGGGTAAACTTTTTTCTCGATCGGCGTGCCGGCGGAAATGGCCGCGACCTGCTGGCGCAGTTCTTCGATGGCCTGCGCGCCGGTTCCGGATACCGCCTGATAGCTCGAGGCGATGACCCGCTTCACGCGGAAGATTTGATGCAGCGGCCACAGGGCCATGAGCGTGATCGCCGTCGTGCAGTTCGGGTTCGCAATGATGCCGCTGTTCGAAGCGATGTCGGCTCCGTTGATCTCCGGCACAACGAGCGGCACTTTTTCATCCATACGGAAGGCGCTCGAGTTATCGATCACGACTGCTCCAGCCTGGACGGCATGCGGCGCGTATTCCTTGGAAATGGATCCGCCCGCGCTGAAGAGCGCTACGTCTACTCCGGCAAAAGAATCTTCGCGCAGTTCCTGCACGGCCACATCTTTGCCGCCAAACGAAAGTGTTTTGCCGGCTGAACGAGCCGAGGCGAGCAACGTCAGTTTGCCAACGGGGAATTTCCGGCGTTCGAGTACTTTCAGCATCTCGATTCCGACGGCTCCAGTGGCTCCGACGATGGCAACGTGCAAGTTTCTGCTCATAAAAGGGCCGCGCACTGTATAGAGTCTCACCGCCAATGCAAATCTACGTTCACGTTCCGTCGCAAACTCTGGACTTTCTCGACGACGACGGCACGGTTCATCGGCGATACGTCGTTTCCACCTCGAAGTTCGGCCTCGGATTCGAACCCGGCAGCTTCAAGACGCCCACAGGCCGGTTCAAAATCGCGGAAAAGATCGGCGCCGGTGTGCTACCGGGGACCATTTTCGTCTCGCGCGTGCCGACGGGCGAGATCGGGCACGAATCCGACACCGAAGACCGTGTGCAAAGCCGCATTCTCTGGCTGGACGGACTCGATCCGGAGAACGCAAATTCCCACGACCGGTACATTTACATCCATGGAACCCAAGCGGAATCCCTGCTCGGCACGGCTGCCAGCCACGGCTGTGTCCGCATGGGTAATGACGACGTGATCGACCTCTTCGATCGCGTCGAAGAGGGCACGCTGGTCACGATAGAGGCGTAAATAAATTCACGTCATTTACGACGTGGCACTGGAAATCTGCCGCTGAATAGGCATTGTCATCCAGCCGAGCGGCACCCATAAAGCCGCTCGGGAAACCGTACGCAGATACAACCGCGAGCGTTTTCCAGGACGAAGTTCAAGGCGTTCGAAAATCAGCTTTGCTTCGTCCACGTACACAAGATCAGTCAAAAAATTGCCAACTGGCAAAGAAAGGGGGGAAACTTAACAACATGAAATACCTTGCACTCTTCGCACTCATCGCTGGCTCCATGCTGCTCGGCGCTTGCGCCCATCACGAGGAAGCCGCGACGACCACCACGACGGCCTCGACCGGCTACAAGAAGTAGTTTGGTCCCGGCGTGATCGCCGGATTTCGAGCCAGGCCGGTGAAATACCCGGTCTGGCTTTCATTTTTCAGAGGAAGGGTTGGCGCGAAGATTGGAACGTCAGGGGCGTGAAAGAGGCGCGGGGGCGATTTAACGCAAAGACCGCCAAGGACGGAGAGATTTCGGCACGGGGATTTCACCTCATAGCCGGAGGCAAAGATTTTGGAACCGCTCGGGTCGTACGAACGTCGACATTTCGTTCAGACTCCCTTTTCCCTCCGTTGCACTGCTGCGAGCGGAATGCGTCTCGACCGCTCCCTTTCCTATTTTCACTCCCCTCAAAACATGAAGCGCATCTTCTTCGCTCTGTTCCTCACCGCCTTTCTTTCCGTACGAGGCGCAGCGGCACCCGATCCGCTGCAAACCTCGGTCACCGATCGCGACGCCGATGAAAGCACATACGCCGAATGGACCGATGGCACGGAACGGCCGCTGAAACCCAAATCCCCGTCCGATCACGAAACGCAGCCTGCCTGGATTCTGATGACTGGTAGCGCCGTGGGCGGACATAGCGGAGTCACTTTTGGTGATTCGAATACACCCGGTCCGCGCCATCTTCGCCTTGGCTTCAAGGCACCGATCGCAGCAGGCTCATTTGTCGTCCGCGGAGGTGGACGTCTCAGCGTTCTCAAGCCGGAAGCTGCTTATCCCGGAAAGCTGGATGACGATTCGCAGTGGATCCCGGCAGAAAGAATCGTGGGTGGAAAAGTGTCGAACGCGGAAGCGGGCAATGACGATTACGCCGTGTGGGTGCTTCCCCGTGCAGTCGAAACACGCGCCCTGCGTTTCACGCACAATGCGGATATCACGGAAAAGAAATACGCCGGCTGGCTCGGTGGCGTCTGCGTGCTGCCCTCGCGCGTGGCCAATCTCGCGCCTCAGGCAACCGCCACAGCGAGTGCGAATGGGAAAGCGGAAAAGAAGATCAACAACGAGAGCATCGATGGCATCTGGGGTCAGTGGGCCAACATCGATGTGAAATCAGAAGAACATGGAGCGGTGATTTCGGCGGAACATCCTGAGACGATTCTCCTCACCTGGCCGGTGCCGGTGAAATTGCACGGTGTCGGCGTCCTTCATGTCGGATTCGGAACGGCGGAGGTCCAGGCCTATGTCGGCCGCTCGGATGTTCACCCGCGCGAGGCAGATGAGAGCGGATGGAAGACGATCAAAAGTTTCGCCGGTCTGAAAAACTGCTATCCGGCATCAATGGGCGGCAGCTTCCTCGATTTCGGCCAGGACGTGACCACCCGCGCGCTTCGGCTCAGGATCACCGCGCCGCAGGCGGAAAGCGGCCATCCTCACATGGCCGGACATACAAAGGGTGGTACACGGATCTGGCTTGGTGAATGTCTGGCGCTTACCTCGCTAACCGATAACACGCTGCTCCAAACCGCTGTACTTCCACCCGAAGCCCCAAGTGAACATCCACCGATCCCGGTGAAATTCACCCTATCCGAAGCCGGATGGGTCACACTGGTCATCGAGGATTCCCAAGGTAAGCGCGTGCGCAATCTCATCTCGGACGTGCATTTCGAAAAAGGCGAGAATACAGCGTGGTGGGATGGATCGGACGATTTGGGTCGCGATGTCTCCGCAGCAAGTCATGGCTTGTATTTGATTCCCACGCAATTTGTCCCGCCCGGCGCTTACCGCGTCCGCGGGCTATGGCATAAGCAGGTGGATGTCCGCTACGAGATGGGTGTTTACACCGGTGGTGAAACGCCGTGGGAAACGGGTGATCGCACCGGCGGCTGGCTGGCGAATCATACGCCGCCGAGTGCCGCGTTGTTCGTTCCAGATGCACTTGGCCAAGGTCCGACGATGCTCATCGGCAGTTATGTTTCAGAAGGCACGGCTGGACTAGCCTGGCTCGATCTCGATGGGCATAAGTGGAAAGGCCAGAACTGGGTCGGTGGAACGTGGACCGGAGCGCCCTTTTTGGCCCGCGACACCGGAGCCCACGCATTGCCCGATGTCTACGCTTACGTCGCCGCGGCCTGGGAGGCCGTCAAAGAACCGAAAGGCCATGTCTCAAAAGCGGAAATCCGGATCACCGGTCTTACAAACAAAGAAGATAAAGCGATCGCAAAAATAAGCTTTGTTCCCACGCAGACGGCGAAAGGTGCGGTAGATTGGAAATCAGAAATGGGCGGAATCGCCGCGCACGATGGTCTGCTTGTGGCAAGCCTGATGCCACATAACAAACTGATCTTTATCGAAGCCCAAACCGGAAAGACGGCCGGTGAACTAACTATCCCCTCACCTCGCGGCGTCGCCTTTGATGGCTCAGGCCGGCTTCTCGTTTTGAGCGGAAAGAGCCTCGTTCGCTTTGCCGCTCCGTTGGATCCGGCAAAACCCGGCACTCCCGAAACAGTTATTGCAACCGGCCTGGAAGATTCATCCGGGCTGACTATCGATGACAAGGGAACGCTCTATGTGAGTGACCGGGGAAATTCGCACCAGGTCAAGGCGTTCACTGCCTCCGGCAAATTGGTCCGCACTTATGGGCACGCCGGTGTGCCGAAAGCCGGACCGTATGACTCCGCGCACATGAATCACCCTCGCGGCCTCGCTGTAGATAGTCAGGGGCGTCTCTGGGTAGCGGAGGAAGACTATCAACCAAAGCGAGTCAGTGTTTGGACTTCGGACGGAACTCTCGCGAAGACCTTTTATGGCCCGTGCGAATACGGCGGGGGTGGACAGATCGATCCGGAAGACCGGACGAAATTCTATTACAACGGCATGGAGTTCGCGCTCGATTGGACCAAGGGCGCCGATCATATCACCTCGATTTTCTACCGTCCGGAAAAGGAAGGACTCCCTCTCGCTTTTCGCAGCGGTCCGCCTCAGACGGTATTCCATTTCAAGGACAGGCGGTATTGGACGGATACCTATAATTCAAATCCCACAGGGGGGCACAGCAGTTCGTTCCTCTTCACAGATCGCAATGGCGTTGCTGTCCCCTGCGCCGCCGCCGGGAATGCCAATGAGTGGGATTTGCTCAAAGATCCAAAATTCGCTTCCGTATGGCCTGCCGGATCGGATCCCAACGCCGACCCGCACACTGATAAATCAGTCTTCTTTTTCTGGAATGACCTGAATGGCGACGGACAGGTGCAGCCGGAGGAACTCACCTTAAAGCGCGGCAGAAGCGGCAGTATTTCCGTTCAAAGCGATCTCTCCTTCGTGGTTTCCCGCTTTGACGGCAAAGCAATCCAATGGGCTCCCATTCGTTTCACCGATCAAGGCGTTCCCATCTACAATCTCGAAGCGGGTAAGACGGTTGTTGACGGCGTCCAAAACCCGCCGTCATCAGGCGGCGATCAGGTCCTGGTGGCAGCCGATGGCTGGAGCGTCGAAACGACGGCGACGAAGCCATTCGACCCACACGGCCTTTCCGGAGCGAAAAATGGCGTGCCAATGTGGAGCTATCCCAGCCCCTGGCCCGGCCTTCACGCTTCTCATGAGGCGCCCGCTCCGGACCGCCCGGGAATGATCGTCGGACATACGCGACTGCTCGGCGATTTCATCAAAGCAGGCAGTGAGACCATGTGGATGCTCAACGGAAACCCCGGAATGATCTACGTCTTCACGGAGGATGGGCTCTTCGTCACGCAACTCTTCCAGGACATGCGCCTGGGGCGCCATTGGGGCATGCCTAAAGCCGAACGCGGGATGCTCCTCAACGACATTACACCAGGAGACGAGAACTTCTGGCCCAGTGTCACGCGGACGCCCGATGGCGCAGTCCTTCTCAATGCCGGCCGGACGAGTTCGCTTCTGCAAGTAACCGGGCTGGAAACCGTGCGGCGGCTCGATCCGATCCCGCTGCAAGTCACAACGGAAGATATCGACCACGCGCGCGACTATTTCACCAAAGCCGAAGCAGCGCGGCAGGCGGCGCGCGGACGGGGCATCCTCACGGTCGCACTGCGAAATGATGCCCCAGTCGTGGATGGCAAGCTGGATGACTGGTCAACTGCCGCCTGGGCGGATATCGATAAACGCGGAACCGGCGCTTACTTCAACTCCAACAGCAAACCGTATGATGTGACCGGAGCCGTCTGCATCTCCGGGCGGAATCTCTACGCTGCCTGGAAAACCGGCGACAAGGATCTGCTGAAGAACTCCGGCGACGTGCCGAACGCGCCCTTCAAGACCGGCGGTGCTCTCGATCTCATGATCGGGGCAAATCCAGACGCCAGCCCCAAGCGCCTCAACCCGGTCGAAGGTGATACGCGGCTCCTCGTCACAATGATCGGCGGAAAACCGAAGGCCCTCCTTTACCGGGCGGTCGTAGCCGGAGCTAAAGACCCGGTGCCTTTCTCAAGTCCCGGACGAACGATTCACTTCGATCGGGTCGATGATGTCAGTTCGCAGGTCCAGCTTGCGAGTGATGGCAACGGCGATTTCGAGATCAGTGTTCCGCTCGACGTCCTTGGCCTCAAACCCGCCTCCGGACAGAAGATCCAGGGAGACATTGGAATCCTGCGGGGCACGGGCAACACCACCACACAACGTGTCTATTGGAGCAACAAGGCAACCAATATCGTCGCCGATGTCCCCAGCGAGGCCGAGCTGAAGCCGGGGCTCTGGGGCCGATGGGAATTCAAGTAATCCCAGATCCCATTTCGTGACGGGGCGGAACCTGCATTTTCCGCACTTTCTTCGCCGTTTTCGCAACTTCGATTCGACGACCGCCGTCGGCGAGGTAACTTAGGCGAACACATGAAACGCGTATTCGGGATCGAAACGGAATACGGAATCACCGTCGACGGTATGGAATCCCTCGACGTCGTGCGCGAATCGATCGAGATCGTGCGCTCCTACACCGAGCATGGCGCCTCGATGAAATGGGATTACAACCTGGAGGATCCCCATCAGGACGCCCGCGGATTCCGAGCCGAGGAATTGCTGCAGGACACTGATGAAGCGGCCTACTACGAGATCGACAAGAATCGCCCCCTCTCCTTTGAAGAGATCAAAAGCGATCTCGTCCTCTCGAACGGAGCCCGCTTCTACAATGACCACGCCCATCCTGAGTATTCGACTCCGGAGTGCACCACCCTCTGTGAAATCATTGCCCAGGACACCGCCGGAGAGCGCGTTCTCGCCGAGTGCGCAAGGCGCAGAAATCAGCGGCTCCTGCCCGGCCAGCATGCGCGGCTTTATAAGAATAACACGGACTTCATCGGCCACTCCTACGGCTGTCATGATAACTATCTGATGAGCCGCGCGGTCCCGTGGGATCGCATCGTGCGCGATGTCGTCCCTTTCCTCGTCACCCGCCAGATCTTTGCCGGGGCGGGAAAAATGGGGATCGAAGGAGAAGATGCGCGGGGCCTGCAGGGTATCTACCAGATCGCGCAACGCTCCGACTTTTTCAGCGTGCTCTGTTCCATCGATACGATGAACCGCCGTCCGCTGGTAAATACCCGCGATGAACCACACGCCGACAATGCGCTTTACCGCCGCTTCCACGTCATCATTGGCGACGCAAACATGAGCCAGGTGGCCACCGCTTTGAAAATCGGGGCGACGGCGCTGGTGCTCGAACTCATCGAAAAGGGCCATGCGCCTCAACTCGAGCTGGCCAATCCCATCGATGCCACCAAGTCGATCAGCCGCGACCAGACCTACTCGTGGATTGTCGAACTGCGCGATGGCCGGAAGATCTCGGCCATCGATATTCAGCGGCTTTATCTCGCCGCGGCGCGCGATCATTGCGACCTCACGGAGCCCGACGCCAAATGGCTCTTGCACGAATGGGAGCAGGTCCTGGCCGATCTTTCGGAAGACGTGATGCGTTGTCACGATCGGGTCGATTGGGTGGCAAAGAAATTCCTGCTCAATACCATGCAGGAAGCTGAGGGATTGGATTGGACCGATCCCTGGCTCCAGTCGATCGACCTCGAATATCACAACGTGTCACTCGAGCAGGGGTTGTTCTATGAGTTGGTGCGCTCCGGGCAAATGCGGCGGTTCGTTTCCGAGGACGACGTGCGCCGGGCGATCTTCAATCCCCCGGAAACCACCCGCGCCTTTTTCCGTGGGCGCGCCGTGGCCAAGTTCAATCGCGAAATCTCGTCGATCCAATGGGATGAAATCACGTTTCAGAATAACGGCAGCTATCGAACCGTGATGTTAACCCATCCAGCAGTAGATCCGGCCGTGGATCAGGTGAATGCGGCAATTCGCGAAGCGAAGACGTTTGCGGATCTGGAGAGGACTTTACCGTGAAATCGCTGCGAGGCGCATTGTTCAAGCGCCGTAGCAAGCTATAAGCCTACGGCACATTCGCCTTCTCCGCTTCCCGTCTTCCACTCCCTTTGACTCCTGTCAGCGCATCGCCGAGATCGGCCCGGGTCTGTTCGGCAAACTTCTGCAGCTGATCCACGATTTCCGGATTACGGCTCGCGACATCATTCGTCTCGCCGAGATCCGCTTTCAGATCATAGAGTTCCGCGCCTTCGATCTTCCGCTGTTCATACTTCGCCGGGACGCCATCGTGTCCACCCGGCTTTCCACCCAGCGTGCGATACGTGTGGGGAAGCTGCAGCTTCCATCGGCCATCACCACTGACGACCGATTGAAGCTGATTCGTTTCATAATAGAAGGCGTACCCGTCATGCGGATTCTTCGCCCCTGCCTCACCGGTAATAAGCGGCCATACGTCGAGCCCATCGATCTTGTGCTTCGGCAGTTCGGCACCAATGAGATGCGCGATCGTCGGAAACAAATCGATTGTCATCAGCATATCATCGCTCGTGGTATTTGCCGGGAGCTTACCTGGCCACCGCATGATGCACGGCTCACGTGTCCCACCTTCCCAGCAAGTCCCCTTGCCTTCACGGAGCGGCCCGGCTGAGCCCGCGTGGTCGCCATAGCTTAGCCACGGACCATTGTCCGAAGTGAAAAGGACAAAGGTCCGTTCCGAGAGATGATTGCGTTCCAGCGCCTTCAAAACCTCGCCCACGCTCCAATCGATCTCCATGATGACGTCTCCATACAATCCGCGTTCCGATTTCCCTTTGAACTTACTGCTTACATGCAAGGGAACGTGCGGCATGTTATGCGCGAGATAGAAAAAGAAAGGCCGATCCTTATTCTTGTCGATGAATGACACCGCCCTCTCCGTGTACATCGTGGTCAGTTGTTCCTGATCTTCGTGCGTGAGTCCGACTTTGACTGGCTGATCACCCTCAATCAGCGGCAGCGGAGGATAAGTGCCAGGCTTCGCTTCCGGATGCAGCGGCCACATATCATTCGAGTACGGAAGGCCCAGATACTCATCAAAGCCGTGATGGATGGGCAAGAAATTCGTCTCCCGTCCAAGGTGCCACTTGCCAGCCATTCCCGTCATGTATCCCTTTTGCTTTACGAGCTCCGCCAGCGTCATCTCATCATGGGAAAGTCCGATTCCCGCCTTTGGTCCCAGCGCCCCGTGAATTCCAATCCGATTGGGATAACATCCGGTCAGAAGCCCGGCCCGTGAGGCCGAACATACCGGTTGCGGGACGTGGAAATTCGTAAATTTGCGCCCCTCCTGGGCCATACGATCGAGATTCGGAGTCGTGAATCCTTTCGCGCCGAAAACTCCAACATCGCCGTAGCCCTGATCGTCTGTGAAGATAATGACGAAGTTTGGCAATGGGCCGGACGCTGCATCCGCGGCTGCGGCCACGCGAACAAAGATACTCGATGCAGCGATGGCCAGTCCAAGCGCGAGTCGGAAAGGAGAATGATAAGACTTCATGGAAAACGGGGATTTGCGACTGCTGTTCGCGGCTATCTGAGGTCGCGCCGATACTGCTCCCAGCGCGTCCGCAGCTCGCTCAAAACTGCGGCGTGGTCCGGCTGTACGGCGAGATTTTTCGACTCATTCGGGTCAGCCTCCATGTCATAAAGCTCCTCGCTTTCCGGATTTGGCGGGAGCCAGTGAATGTAAGCCCACTTCTCGGATCTCACTCCTTCGCTCGGCGGAATGATCTTCGGTCCAAAATGATGCTCGTAAAAGAATTCTGTTCGCCAGCCGCCGGGCCGCTCACCCATCAGCAATGGCAGAACGCTTTTCCCCTGCATGCGAGGCGGAATCGGCACACCGGCCTCCGCAAGCATCGTGGGCGCCAGGTCGATATTGAGCGTCATCGCATCGCACGATTTTCCCCGCAACTCTTTCGGGCGCCTTGGATCAAAGATCACCATCGGCAGGCGGATGCTCTCCTCATACATCAGCCACTTATCTGCCAGCCCACGATCTCCCGCGAACCAGCCATTATCGGAGGTAAAAATGATGAGGGTCTTTTCCGACAGCCCTTGTCTGGCCAGCGCCTCGACGATTCGCCCGACCTCGCGATCAGTGCCGGTGACGAGGCGGTAATAATCGCGCATCGTTTGCTGGAACATCTCGTCCGTCGCAAACCGCCGCTCCCAACGCCGTCTTCCCTCGGATTTTTGGACGAAATCGGGCAGTTTCTGAAAGTAAGCTTCATTTGCCGTGGTGGAAGGCGGGATGGTCTCGCTGCTATATAGTGACTCATCGCGCACATCCGGCTGAAACTCGCGCGGCTTGCCGTCCCGCGCGTGCGGCGCATTGAAGCTGATCGAAAGACAAAACGGCGTTTCCGGTTTGCATCCGGAGAGGAATTCCAAGGCCTGATCACCGAACCGTGAAGTTGCGTGCTTCTGCTCGGGATCATTCGGATCGATGAAGTATTCGCCCGCCTGGCCGGGCAGACCCTTCCAATAGTCGAAACTCCCCCCACGCTTCCGGACCGCCGCATCGTTTCCCACGCCAAATTTCCCGATAAAACCAATCCGATACCCTGCCTGCCTCAGCAGCGCCGGATAAGTTTCCGCCCACTGATCATCGGTGAGAGGCGTCTTGAAATCACTAATTCCGTGCCGTCTTTCGTGTTGTCCCGTAAGAATGGACGCCCGGCTGACACTGCAAATCGATGTCGTGGCAAAGTGATTCCGAAAAAGTACCCCCTGTGCTGCAAGGTGATCGACATTGGGAGTCTGGATCACTTTGTCGCCCATGCAACCGAGCGCATTCCAGCGGAGGTCATCGCAGAGGATGAATACGATATTCGGATGCTCCAGACGTTCCCCCGCGTCGGCGATCGGACAGAAAACACCATGCCAAAGCAGAAGGCCGATGATGGCATTAATGGACCGGGAGGATGGAAAAATCGAACGCATGGGGAACATCACGGATGACCCGCAAATCCCGGGAATGTTTGGCGGAGAAGGCCGATCATTCAGGATGACTTGCACGATGCTTTCCATTCATGGAAAAAGCGGCAGATAGTATTGCATTGATGTTTGTCCCGTTTGCCCAGCGATTTCTCCCCTGCCTCATCGTTCTCACGCTGGGACTTCTGCTGCCGGCTTCAGCTTCACCTGTCCGATTTTCAGCGGTGGAAACCACCTATCATTCCGATACCGACGCGGATGTGGCCAAGACGATCGACGGGATTGACGCGAGTTCCACGGGCTGGTCCGTCGACGGTGCTCCGGTCGAACCACAAGCGGCAGCCTTTCGCTGCGAGAGTGCGGTCCATGGTGGACGGATCCGTCTCTCGCTGTGCTTTCTCTCCGGATATCCGGGAGCTCATTTCAACGAATTTGCCATCTCCACCACGACCGATGCCAACCCGTCGCTATCCGGGAACTGGGAGAAACTGGTGCCGCGTTGGTTCTATTCCACCGGCACAACCTTGTCTCTCGCCGCGGACGGCCATCTTCGTTCGTCCGGCAACGCCAGCAATACGATCTTTGTCGTCGAAACCCCGCTTCCCGACAAATCGATCACAGGGTTTCGTATCGACGTGTATCCTTGGGCGGCGGACGGCCGTCCTGAACACGAGCGCATCTCCGCTAACCGCGGCTCATTCGTTCTCACCGAATTTCGCGCTGAGAGTTTTGAAACAGCCACGACGAACGTAGCGCTCGGTTGTCCGGTCGTGGCTTCTCACGAAATCTGGGGATCCTTTCAGGCGGACTTTCTTACCGATGGTTTGCTCGCCACCTTCGCGCATCCAAGAAACCCTGCTTTGGGAAAGGCTTTCTTTTTTCAGATCGATTTTCGGCAGGCCCGGGAATTTGACCACCTCTCACTGCGCGGGCGAGGCGATGGCCAGGTACCCGAGCGTCTTTCCCGTCTCACCTTGGAGCTCTATGAAAACGATCCCGCCACAGGCTGCGCCCCAGTCTGGCAGGCACGCCACCGGGCAGATGGCAGCTATCCACCTCCCGGTGGAGTGGACGTGATTCGAGCCAGCGAAGGCACAGGACATTTCCGCGGACGCTATCTGCGCATCTCCAGCGACAGCCCCGTCGCTTACTCGCCGCAAATCGCTGAAGTAGAAGCTTACGAGCCGATTCTGCCGAAGCTGATCTCCATGCGCGCGGATAGCTTGAAGCTTCGCATGGGGCGCGCGCCCGTGATACCAGCCGGAACTCGCTGGCTCGCCGCCGGTCTGCAAATCGCTTCCGCCCACGTGCCCACCTCTCTTCCCATGCGTTGGCGCATCATGGATGCGCTTCCCGAATGGCGGCCCGTCAGCCCCGAAGGAATCGCCGAAGAACCCTGTCTGCCACCGGGAAAGTATGAATTGCAGGCACAAGTCGGACATACCGATGGTGAGTGGAACGACCAAATGCTCCGCATTCCCTTGATCGTCCAGCGACCTGCCTGGCAGGAGCCGCGCTATCAAATCGCCGTAGGCGCCGTTGCCGCCGCAGCGATCCTCTTGCTGGTGCGGTACTTTGCGCAACGCCGGCTGGCTGTGCGTGTCGCCGATCTCGAACGGCATCAGGTCCTTGATGAAGAACGAGCCCGTATCGCTCGAGATATGCACGACGTTGTAGGTGCCCGTCTTACCCAGCTTGCCGTTATGCAGGAGGTCTTCTCAGCCCAGCATCCGCAAGATTCCCAGGCCTCTTCGGACCTGCACCGGCTCACCAGTACCGCCCGCGAAGCCGTTTCCGCCTTGGATGAAGTCGTGTGGGCAGTCAATCCGCGCAATGATACGCTGCAGAATGTGGCGGACTATCTTTGCCACTGCGCGAGCGAATACCTTTCGCCCCTCGGTATCTCCTGCCGCCATCAATTGCCCGAAGAATGGCCGGCGCGCCAGATGCGAGCCCAGTCGCGTCACCAACTCATGCTCGCGTTCAAGGAAGCGCTGCAAAATGTGGCAAAGCATGCGGCGTGTACGGAAGCCACCGTGGCTCTTTTTGTCGACGGCTCCCACTTGGTCGCGCGGCTCGAAGACAATGGCCGAGGTCTGCCCGCGGATTTCGCCGGTATCGGCAAAGATGGCTTGGCCAATATGCGAACGCGGCTCGAATCGGTCAGTGGCACGTGCAGCATCAACCCTCGTGACGGCGGAGGCACCGTTGTAGAAATGCGTGTCCCGCTTTGATCGTTCCATTTACGATCTTTCCATGTCCATCCGCACGGCTCTTATCGAAGACGATGCTCCCTTTGCGGAAGCGCTCTCCAGCTTCTTCCGCCTTTCCAAAGCGATCGCTTGCGACGCCGTCTATCCAAACGCAGAAGCCGCCTTACGCGATTTACCGAGGCTACGCCCGGATGTCGTTCTCGTTGATATCAATCTCCCGGGGATGGACGGAATCGAACTCGTCGCGCGCCTAAAAGCAGCCGCGCCCGGCGTGCTAAGCCTCATCCTCACCATGTACGAGGAGACGCCAGTGATCTTCGATGCCCTCAAAGCCGGCGCTTGCGGGTATCTTCTCAAGCGAACTCCACCTTCGGAAATCGTCTCCGCCATCGAGCAGGTCCATGCCGGAGGATCTCCCATGTCGCCTCAGATCGCGCGGCAGGTCGTGAGTTTTTTCCACCGCACTGCTCCGGTCTCGGAGAATTCGCTCGATGCTCTGACGGACCGCGAGCGCGAAGTGCTCGACCTGCTTTCGAAGGGCTTTCTTTATAAGGAAATCGCCGACCGGCTCCTGGTGAGCATGGATACCGTCAGAAGCCACCTTCGCAAGGTGTACGAAAAGCTCCACGTGCACTCGCGCACCGAGGCTGTCGTGAAATATCTGGAACAAAAGCGCTGATGCAGGGCGCCGGAACATCGGCAGAGGGGCCGTCTGTCGTCTGATAAAAATGCGCAAAAACGAAAGCTGTTTGCGCGAACGCCCATTCACTAACGGACGTTGATCGTTAAGCTGAAATCCATCACAGCGCTGAAGCGATCCGCCCGTGAAGGACGGAGCGCCTGACGATTGGCCCGTTTCGGCTGCATTTTCCCCTTAACAGCTCCCATTTCTCAATCCGTCGCAACATACACGCATCTGTTATCCCCGATATGATGTTGTCGTCCGTTCTGCCTACTTTTAGAGCGGTCCCTCCTCCACGTTGGCGGAATCGTAGTATTTAAACTCCCCAACGTGCATTCCCCATGCACTCCCCAAAAAATCTCGCAGGTCGCGATCCGCTCCCCAGAAAGCACGATCCTTATCGTGCACAGTTTGTCGCTATTTTTGCACAATCAGTCTCTCCACGCGGCCTGTCAGATGCGCCATAACAGTAAAGTCACCGTTCGATAACAATCGTCGTTATATCGGCGGGCAGCCGGGACAATCCTCAATATAGCGATCATCTTCGCTTCGGGATCACGAGCATCAGGGGCGTAGAAAAAGGAGTGAAGATTGAGAAAATCGGTTGCTATTTTGTATTTTCATTGTACATACATTGCCAACTCCCCAATGAACAACGCCTCGTTTCCAAAAGCGGCGGCCGTGCGCGCATCTGCATTTACCCTCGTCGAAATTGCTCTGGCTCTCGGCGTCATCTCCTTTGCGCTCATCGGCCTTATTGCCTTGCTCCCAGCGGGCCTCAACAACTTCCGGTCTTCGATGAATGCGTCTGTCGGCGCGCAAATCTATCAAAGGATCGTCACCGACGCTGAGCAATCCGATTTCGATGCGCTCTTAACGGCAGCACCGCCCTCCGATGGCTCCGGCTTTGCAGTGCTCCCTTTGCGGTATTTTGATGATGAGGGCAATGAAGTGGTTCCGGCCAACCCAGCGAGCCTGACTCGTAACGAAGCGCAAAAAGTGATCTATCACGTTCACGTCCGCGCATCGTTTCCGGGGCCGGCAAATGTCTCTTCGGACAGCGCCAATTGCTTCACTTCGCTCCCTGCGGCTCCCGGTTCCGTACGATTCAATCCTCGTTCCAGCACCATCCTTACCATCCAAGTCGCGTGCAATCCCGGGAATCAGAAAATCAACGAGGATTCCACAACGCGCCTTTGGACCTCCAACTCGCTACCTATCACCGCCTATCAGGCGGTCGTCACAAAAAACCAATCTACCATTCAGAAAACCGGCGGATCGTGATTCGCACTCATCCATGATCCTGCATTCGAAAATTTCCCCTGTCATCAAGGCGATTTTCGTTCGCCGAAATCCCGTGAAAGCTCCTGGCTTTACCTTGATCGAACTCGCGGTCTCGACGGCCGTACTGACGATCATCCTCCTCGTCTTGGTCGGGGTCACTAACCAGACGAGCTCCATCTGGCGGCGCACCACCTCAAAGGTCGAGCAATTCCGTGACGCACGGACAGCTTTTGAATCGATGTCGACGCGCATCAGCCAAGCGACGCTAAATACCTATCTCGATTATGACAATCCGACGGCTCCAACAAAGTTTGAGCGGCGTTCGGAGCTACGGTTCGTATCGGGACTCGCCACGACGCTGTTTCAGTCGACACCCTTAAAGTCCACGGCAGTCACACACGCCATTTTCTTCCAGGCGCCGTTCGGTGTCACGGCAAAACCAGCCACCGGGCATCCCGGAACTTTTCAATACGAAGGATTCGAGAATCTTCTTTGCTCCTGGGGTTACTATCTCAACTACGATTCGGATCAGACGTTTCGTCCGGCGATTTTACCTACCAGCGTCCTGCCGCTGCGGTATCGCTATCGCCTCATGGAGCTTTGGCAACCGGCCGAACAAAACTTCATTTACACCTTTACCTCAAATGGTGGGGCAGGGACTTATCGTGGTTACGACTGGTTCACTAACGCTCTGACTGCGCCGTCCTCCTCAACCAATCCCACCGAGGTCCATGTACTGGCGGAAAACATCATTGCCCTTATCCTGACGCCGCGTCTTTCACCGCAGGATGAGCAAGCCTATAAGGGTTCATTGACGGTTGCGAATGCAGACTATTCGCCGCTGGCGCCAAAGTATTCTTACGATACGTCTCCGGTCACAACCTCCAACGCACAAACTTCGGACAATCGGCTCAATCCCGTCTCGCAGCTTCCGCCGCTGGTCCAGGTCACGATGGTCGCCCTGGATGAAACCTCGGCCAGCCTAATGACCTCAAAGCAGCTGACGGGTCTCGCGGCACTCCTTGGCTCCGCGTTTCAGGATACCTCCCAATATTCCACTGATCTCCTAAACCAGTCCGCCGGATCCAACACGACTAATTCGGGATCCCTGGAGACGTATCTGATTCAGAACCATCTCAACTATCGGATTTTCAATACCAACGTGATGATTCGCGGCGCCAAGTGGAGCCGCACGCAATCGAACTAGACTCCATGCTCCCCTTCCCCTCCTTTCCGTCCCGCTTGGGACACCTCGCCCGGCGGCGAGGAATGGCGCTCGTTTTAGTCCTCGGGTTTCTCGTACTGATTTCCGCCTTGATCCTTGCCTTTTTCGGCAGTGTTCAGACGGAGTTGCAGTCATCCAAATCGTATGAATCCAGCACGGTGGTAAAGCAACTGGTCACCACCGCGACGAACATCGTAACGGGACAAATCATTGACGGAACGAAAAGCACCAAAATTCCCTCTTCGACTTCAGCCGCAATTGCTCCGGGCGATCGTCTCGACTGGGCTTCGCAACCCGGGATGATCCGAACCTGGGACGACAGTGGAAAGGGATGGAAGCTCTTTAAACTGTATTCGTCACCGGACATGGTCGCGAATTTTGACGCAAATAACACGTTTGCGTTCGTCAACCAGCAAACCCGCAAGAATCGCGAGATTCCCGATGATTGGCCCACGAAGCCGGGAACTTTCGTCGACTTGAATGAACCGGTGCTCGTTCCTGATGCAGACGGCCTGATCTCCCTCAAAACGGGTGGGACTTACCACGCCAGTTATCCGATTCTCGATCCTGGAGCCTTGCGGGACGCGGTTGAAGGCTTTGCCATTAATGACCCAATTGGATTTGGCGGCACCTCCCCCAAAGTCGCGGAAAGTTATAATCCAGTCGCGCAAACCGATCCGTCAAAAACACCAAATCCGGCGCCCATGCCTGTCTCCTGGATCTATGTGCTGAAGGACGGGACCCTCACCTGCCCAAATGCTTTCGGCGGCGACAATCGCACGGCTGTATGGAGCAGCGAGCTTCCGAAGGCGGCAATTCCGACCAAAGACAATCCGATCGTCGGCCGGCTCGCGTTTTGGACCGACGACGAGAGTTGTAAGCTGAACATCAATACTTCTTCGGAGCCGACTCCCTGGGACACGCCTCGCGCCGTATGCATTCAGGATCTGAACTATGGCAAGTTTCAACCGGCGCAGTACGAATATCAGCGCTACGCCGGGCATCCTTATATGACCGCGCTGAGTCCGGTTTTCTATCCCAATACACTTTCACTTTCGACCGCCCAAAAGGAAGCGCTTTACACCCTTCTTCCCAGAGTTGAGCCGGGTGGTAGCATTGGCGGGACGGTCGCGGTCAATCTCCTCGCTAAAACGGTTACCCCCGATCGTGATCGCTTGTTTGCGAATGTCGACGAACTGCTTTTCGAACCGAACCGGCACGACTTTGTCGGGGACACCAAGTTGTCCGCCCTCAAATTTGACACTGACAGGCTCCGGCGTGCCCGCTTCTTTTTGACCGCAAATAGCCGTGCCCCGGAAATCAATCTCTATGGAAAACCGAGGATTTCCATGTGGCCGGAAAGTTCCACTACCGCGAATCGCACCCCGTTCGACCAGTTAGCAGCCTTTTGCACCACTTTAGGTTCCACATCTTCTTCCATCCCGGGTTCATTACCCCAAAGTTTCTATTTTCAGCGTCAGGATTCGACCAGTCCCTCGGTCGATTGGAATCTCGTTGATCCCAGGATCGGTACGAAGCGAAACCAAGATCTGTACAAGTATCTGCAGAATCTCACCGCAGCGAACATTCCGGGTTTCGGCGGCAACTTTCTTTCCAAATGGTCAAATGATCGCGATCAGGTGTTGACCGAAATCTTTGACTATATCCGCAGTACAAATCTCGATGATCCCACGGTCCCAGCCGGCAAACAATACGCGATGAATGGGACGGAAAAGAACGGCCAGGTCGCTCCGATAGTCATTAATAACACCAAAGGGTTCGGCCGCTTTCATACGGTTTCCCAAGTTGGCATCCACTTTATCTGCAGCCAGGACGGAGTATCCGGACTCTCCACGATCGACAATACTCAACCAAAGCTTCAACCCGGCCAGCGAGCGCTCGAAGCTGCCATTCTTTTGGAGCCCTATAGTCCCAGTGAAGGATGGTATCAATTGGAAGAGAACATGTTCTTCGATGTCACCTGCACTCCGATGTTTGTGGATGGCCAAGCCCTTAATATTCCTCAACATGCAACAGCGGGTATGCATGATGCAGTCGGAAACGGATGGCACTGCAATGGCCGCGAACGCGGCGGCGCCGGCGGATTGCGTGGTCCCGTTCACGCGGCATTCGGTGGTGCGAACTATTTTCTCAAGACCGACACCTCGAAGCCGAGACCCGTGGTTCTTGCCAACTCGAAACCAACGATGATCTTTTCCGGCGGGCAGATCACCATCAAAATCTATTCCGGCGGATCGGCCGACCCTTCCAAGCTCATTCAGACGCTCAATGTCACCATTCCACAGGGTAACTTTCCCATACCGAATCTCGTGACAACCGGCACGGATATATACCGTGGCTTGTCCAGCACGACAGACGCAAGCTTTTGGTGGACGCTGGCCAAGCGATACGACAGCTCAGGTCAGGTGCCTCATGCCCCTGGACCTGAGTATTTGAAAACAGATCGTCGATGGGTAAATAGCGGTGGGAATCCCGGTTTCAAGCAGGGTGGCTTGTTTCGTCAGGAGGACGTCGTGCGTTCCGTCGTTCCGATTCATGGTGACATTAGATTGATTGCCGGCTTGCAGAACGTCCCAGACAGTCTTTTTGTCCCGGTTCGAACTGACTACTGGTCAAGCCCTACCTATCATTTTCTGCATATCTTCTCCGAGGCAGTGGGAACACACACATTGTTTGGAAACTGCAATGAGCCTTATCGAGCGGGAGACTTACCCGCCGACCCTGCGGCTGGCGTCCCCTTCTCTCAACCGGGCGATCAATTACATCACTCCAGCAGTGTGCAATATCATTACTCCCGTTTACCGGAAATCCGACCGGGCGCCGGAGGAATATACAACGCATACGGCGATTTTGACAATGGTGTCGCTCAATCCACGGATGGAGCTTTTATCAATAAGCCCGACGAAGGAAACATTGCCACCACCAGCGCCAATTACTACTATTTCGCCTGGGACTTCAGCGACGACCCAACCGCCACCAATTTCGCAAACTTCTTTTCCCCTAACCGTTTAATACCTTCCCCAGGCATGCTTGGATCGCTACCCATCGGGGTACTCCGCGGGGCAACAAACCCGAAAATGGCCTGGACGACCCTCCTGTTCCGCCCGCAAAAAGGACATCCGGGGGCCGGCACTCCGACCAGCGTAAGCCCCAGCCAAGCGTATACTTCTCCTCCCTACAGCATACCTCCGGACCATTTGCTCATGGATCTTTTCTGGATGCCAGTCTGCGAGCCTTATGCAATTAGCGAGCCGTTTTCCACCTCAGGAAAGATCAATCTGAATTACGAGATCGCTCCATTTACTTATATCCGAAGAACGACTGCTTTGCACGGCGTGATGAAATCCGAACAACCGCTCTGGATCCCAAACACGATATCCAGGTTCTATAAGTTGTGGGATCACGAAACGAATGACTATAGTCATCTTCCGAACGACTCCTCGGATCAGGACACGGTCGTCAAGACAGGCTGGGATACTCTGTTCAATGGCCGGAGTCCTTACGACCAATTGCGGGGGCCAATCGATGTCGAAACGACACTTGGCCTGCCCAACCAGTCGCAGCCAAGCCAGGTACAACAAAGGTTTGAGAATGGTGAAATCTTCCGGTCTGCATCACAAATCTGCGAACTATTTCTCCCGCGTTTGGATGCGAAGACTGGAAAAAGTAAGGAAACCCTCGCCCAGTACCTCGCCGGCTCGATTCAAGGGGTGTCCCTCATCACCGGTGACAACACACGTGAGCGGCCGTACACAAACTTGTACGGCAGGGTTACGACACGATCGAATACCTTTACGGTCCACATGCGCGTGCAAGCGCTTCATCAAGTAGGCGGCCCGAAGGCCAGCGACTGGGCTTCCTGGCGCGAAGGGCATGACCAGAAGTTAAGCGAATATCGTGGCTCAAATACCGTGGAGCGTTACATCGACCCGGCCGATCCTTCCCTTCCCAATTTCACGACCGACACGAATGCCGTGGTCGACAACGCTTATCGCATCCGGGTGATCTCCAGTAAAAAATTTGCTCCGTAAGCACGTCTCGTCGGGACTCGGTTTGAAGCGGTCCATTTGTCCGTCCAGTGCTGGGAGTGGATTCCTCAATCGGTGGATTTCCATGGCCGGGCCTGTACTTCGTCAGCCGTGGAGCGTGCGGAATCCCGGCAGCGGAATACCCTTTCGGGCCGCCGAGCAGAAACCTCGCGTAAAACACCCGTCACGAAGATTTCGCTTTCGCTCGGGCGATCCCTTGCTTTTAGTTGGCCCCTTTCGTCTCACATCACCAACATCGAATCTCATCGCAATGGATCTCTGCATCATCGGTTCCGGATACGTCGGTCTTGTCACTGGCGCGTGTTTTGCCGAAGTCGGCCACCACGTCGTCTGCGTCGACAACGACCAACGCAAAGTGGACATGCTTCAGCGTGGGGAGATCCCGATCTATGAGCCCGGCCTCGAAGAGCTGGTGCACCGGAACGTGAGTGCCAAGCGCCTGCGCTTCACCAATTCGATCGAAGACGGCGTCGATCACTCGCAGATCGTTTTCATCGCCGTCCCGACTCCGCCTCAGCCCGATGGCAGCGTCGATCTCACGTATATCGAGCGCGTCGCCCGCGAAATCGCCGGCGTTCTGAAGCCCGGCCAGTACCGGGTGGTCGTCGATAAATCAACGGTTCCGGTCAAAACCGGCGAAAAAGTCGCCGACACGATCCGCCGTTACAACAAAGAATCGGAATTCGACGTGGTCTCCAATCCGGAGTTCCTGCGCGAAGGCTGCGCCGTGCCGGATCTGATGAACCCTGACCGCGTCGTGATCGGCTCTTCGTCCCAGCGGGCAACCGATCTGATGAAGCGGGTCTATGAACCTTTCCAGGCACCGATTCTTGTTACCGACGTCAACTCTGCCGAGTTGATCAAGCACGCCGCCAATTCGTTTCTCTCGCTGAAGATTTCGTACATCAATGCCGTCTCCGCCATTTGCGAAGCCAGCGGCGCAGATGTGGAGCTCGTGGCCGACGGCATCGGCATGGACAAGCGGATTGGACGCAATTTCCTCAATGCGGGCCTTGGTTACGGCGGGTCCTGCTTCCCAAAGGACGTAAAGGCGTTCATCGCCATCGCCCGCCAACTTGGCACGCCTTTCGCCCTTCTCGAAGAAGTTGAGCGAATCAACGAACTGCAACTCACGCGGTTCATCGGTAAAGTACGCGATGCGCTGTGGGTGTTGAGAGACAAGAAAGTCGCCGTCTGGGGTCTGACCTTCAAGCCGGACACGGATGACGTCCGGAATTCCGTCGCCATTGAGCTGGTAAACAAGCTGGTCGCCGAGGGTGCTCATGTCACCGCGTACGATCCGAAGGGTGCTGAAAAGGCCATTGAGTGGAAGCTCATCGATCCGGCAAAGGTCAAGATCGTCAAGACGCCTGTCGACGCGACCGACGGCGCGGAAGCACTGATCCTGGCCACGGAATGGAAGGAATTCGCCAATCAAGACTTCGCGGAAGTCAAAAAGCGGATGCACACCCCGATGGTCTTCGACGGCCGCAATCATTTTGACCCTGCCACCATGCGTGAATTGGGCTTCACCTACTACGCCGTCGGCCGGGCGAATAGCAACGGCGCGCACTAAACAACTGCAGAGCTCGCGAGCGGTCGTCTGATTGCGGCCGCTCGAGTTTTTGGGACACCCAAGCGCTCCGCAAAGCGGAGCGTTTCAGTTTGGTCTTGCAATTCCCATAATCGGGATCGGGAGTTTCAAGGGTAATTCTGTCACCTTCGAACAAGGGCGGCGACGAACAGCTGGTCTCCTCAAACACGATTCCCTTGCCATTGAGCCCATTTGCGAGCGAGGTTGCTCCTCGTGGCGCCGCATCGCGGACCTATTCCATGCCATCGAATCCACGCCAAGTTTGCCTCCGTGCACTCCTCGAATGGGAGAAGGGCAAGTCGTTTTCCGACGAGATCCTTCATACCATGCTGGAGAAGGAGCCGCTTAGTCCGGTGGATCGCGGTTTTCTCATGGAAACTTTTTTCGGCATCCTGCGAAACCTGAGCCGTCTTGACTTTCTTGTGGCCCAACTGCGGGAGGAATCGCTCGACGCGCAGACACGCGCCGTCGTCCGGCTCGGGATGTACCAGATCTTCCACATGCGCACACCGCCTCACGCGGCTGTGAATGAGACGGTCGCACTCGGTGGACGCGCGCGCGGTCTGGTAAATGCCGTCCTTCGCCGCGCCCTCCGGGAAAAGGAAGTACTCGAACGCCGGCTCGCCGAGGCGACACAGGCAATTCGCACGTCTCATCCCGATTTTCTCATCAACCGTTGGGAGGAGCATTACGGGACGGAAGCGACACAGCGGCTGTGTGCCTGGAACAACGAACCGGCCGAAGTCTATGTGCGGGCAAATGGGCTGAAGGTCACGGCAGGTGAACTCCTGCGGACCGCGTCGGATGCAGAGCCATCCGAATTCCACCCCAAATCGCTCCGGGTGAAACGGCTGCCGTATTCCTGGATCGTCGGTGGACTTTGCTACGTGCAGGATCCAAGCACACTGCTTGCGTGCGACCTTCTCGCGCCTCAACCTGGCGAAACCGTTCTCGATGCATGTGCGGCTCCCGGAGGAAAGACCACATATATCGCGGAACTCATGCAAAACGAAGGCCGCATCGTCGCGTGCGATATCTATGAATCGCGTGTCGCCAGGCTTCGCGAAAATCTCACGCGATTGGGCGTGACGAACGCCGATGTCCTTCAACACGACGCCATGTTGGCGCCGGAAGAAGACACGCCGAATCTCCAACCGGGTACCTTCGACCGTGTCCTCGTCGATGCCCCCTGCTCCAATACCGGCGTCCTTCGCCGCCGGGTCGATGTCCGCTGGCGCCTCACGGATGAGGACTTCATCCGCATGCCGGCTCATCAACTGGCTCTCGTGCGCCGCTCCTCCCAGATGCTCAAACCCAAGGGAGTCCTCGTTTATTCCACCTGTTCGCTGGAGAAGGAAGAGAACGATCAACTCGTGGAACAGATCATCGCGAACGTTCCTGAGTTGCAACATGTGGAAAGCCAGCGTTCACTGCCATTTGTCGATAAAGTGGATGGGGCTTTCGCGGCAAAGTTCGTGAAGCGATAGCAACCGCTTACTCCGCTTCGGACTTCAGCCGAAACACAGGCAACCGGATTTTCCAACGAATCGCCGCGAGCCGAAGGAAAAGCGTCACGGCGGCTCCGATCAGCGCACCGGCTTCCGGATTCGGCAGAATTTTGGAAAGCACGACCGAGACAATCGCTCCGAGCATTACCGCCGTTGCGTAGAGATAGATTTGTGGTCGGAAAACGAGCGGGATTTCTCCGATGAGCACATCGCGGGCGATGCCTCCCGCCACGCCGGTCATCACTATCAGAACGATAGCAATCGGTGGAGCAACATCCAGGCTCAACGCACGTTTGGCGCCGCTCATGGTGAACAGAGCCAGCGCGAAAGCATCGGCGATGAGGAGCAGATTGGCGGGCAGCGCGGTGATTCGCACGAGGAAGAATGTCAGCACGCCGGCTGTCGCCGCCGTTCCAATGAAGGACGGATCGCGAATCCACGTGACGGGCAATTCACCCGTCACCAGGTCTCGGACCGTTCCTCCGCCGAGGGCCGCGACCAGCGCAAGTACGAGCACTCCGAAAAGGTCGACGTTTCGCCCGCGTGCTGCAAGTACACCGCTGATCGCTCCCACCCCAACGGCGAAATGATCGAGCAGATACGGCGCATGATTCAGCAGTACTTCGCCGGCGGAGATCATGATGAACTGCACACACTGCGCCTAGTCATTTCCCGATCATCAGAGATAGAGCGGTGCGAAGAATCGTCAGAATCGCGGAAGTCAATGACTCACCGGCAACGAAGCCGGATGCCACAGACACATTGTAGGTCTCCGCACCACGCGAATTGATCTTCGTCCAAATGAAAACAAGAACGGCGCCGAGCGCGAATGAGAGGCTGTTTTGAAATGGAATGACGAGGCCCAAACCCAGTCCCATTGCGGATGGAAGAAAGCGTTGCGCCCGCGGAAAGAAGCGCTCCAACAAAGGCAGGATCACGCCGAAAATAGCACCCACGACGATCGCGCTGATAGCCGTTTGCGGAAGCGCCCCCCAACCTTTGGTGAGCAGTTCGGCCACGGCTCTCCACATATTCGCCGCCGGAGGATTGAAGGACTCCAGTACCGCCTTGCTCGGCACAATCAAATACCAAGCCGGAACGATGGCCAGTGTGCCGAAGAAAACTCCCACAAACTGGGCAAGGAACTGCTTCCGGGCATTGGCCCCGAGAAGATAGCCGCTCTTGAGATCGGTGAGCAGATCCGCCGCACTGGCCCCAGCAGCGGAGGTCATCCCACCCGTGACCAGATTGATCACCGGGCTGCCCGCCGAACCAGGCAAGGTCGAGTAGAGCAGTTGCGTCAGTTTCCCCATGGCACCGATGGGCGTGGTGTCAGTCTCTCCAGTCGCACGGCAACAGACGAGCGCCACGACAAAAGACATCAGCACAGCCAGCAAGCCGAGCAGCGCATTGATGTGGAAAGCCAGCCATTGCACGAGAACGAGGCCGATGGTGATTGGCACGAGGCCGATGAAGAGCCAGGACATCGGTACCTCCACTGCACCGATTGCGTCGCTCTTCTCCTCGCTGCCATTGCGCCGCAGCACAAATGCACGTGCGAGCGTACGCCACTGGAGTGCAACCGAGGTCAGACTCGAAAAGAGCATGATGGACGTACCGCCCCAAAGCGCCCACCGGGCGGGATTAGTTATCCCCCCTTTGATTGCCAGCGACGCTACATAGCCATGGAGATCGGCATGAGCGGCGTCCAACGCGAGCAACTTCGGGACGATGATGAAATAGAGGAGTGCCGACGAGGCCAGCATCGAAAGGGAGATGCGCAAGCCCACGAGCATTCCGGCGCCAATCAGGAGAACGCTCGGCTCAAAGCCCATGCCGGCGAGTTTGATACCGTTTGATTGACTAATGCGTTTTGGAAATTCGATGAGGTCAGGAATACCGAAAATAGAAAGTATCTTCTCCATCCAAACCTGTGGGTGTCCGCCGACCCGCAGGTCATCCGCCAATTCACCGGCGTGCCTCAAAATGCCAATCACTCCGCCGATAGCGAAAGAACCGAGAAGCGAGTACGCCTTGCGAGCTGCCTCGACCCCATGCGCGTACAGACTTCGCAACGTTTCGGCTGCGGCAATTCCGCTGGGAAACTTGAGCTGCTCGTAATTGATCATCTGGCGCTTCATCGGGATCGCCACGAAGACTCCGAGCGCCGCGGTCAGCAGCACCATCGGAGTCAGTACATACCAGGGCTGATGCTCGCCGGTAACAAGCAACAGCGCACCGAACGCGGACCCCACAGTCCCGCCTGTGGAATAACCCGCCGCCGATGCCGTCGATTGCATGCAGTTGTTCTCGAGGAGCGACATCTGCGAAAGACGGTTCCCCGAAAGCACGCGCACGCCATTCCAAAGAACATAGGAGAGAACGCAGGCCGTCACCGCCACGCCAAACGACCATCCGAGTTTCAGCGTCGTGTAGAGGTTCGAAAGGGCCATGAGCATTCCCAGCAAACCTCCCATGCATACCGCCCGAAACGTAAATTGGCGCTGGTGATCACCCTGATAAGTATGCTTCAGCCAGTGCTGATCGATTTGCTCTGGGGTTGCGTTTTCGGGCAGTTCGGGGACTGGAGGTTTGGCGAGTTCGGGCGGGGATTCGAGAGCAGGCATGGAAAGCGATTTCGAGGACACGCCTCCAGTGTCCACTAGACGGAAAGGAGCGTTCCGGCCAGCGCATTCGGAGGCGTGAAAAATACGCAACAAAGCGGATTGATATCGTGAGGCAAGACTGGTGCGTGTCCTAAGTGGAAATCCGGTCACCCGGCGCTATCGATTCGATCCCGTGTGCCGCGTTGGCCGAAATGGCTAGCTGAAGCCGCTCCGTGACGTGGCGGATCAGCTCGGCAAAATAGCTTGCCGCTTCATTGAGACCGGCCGTGCGGGCATAGCGAATGAGCGGATCGAGGAGCCAGGTTTCCGTGGGTGAGAGACGCGCCTCCAGAGTGCCCGCCCGAAGTTGGAGAACGATCCACTGTATACTCGAAGGAACGTGCCGCATGGGACCGCGCGCCACAACCATCATCGATCGATAGAGCGTCTCGAAGTCTTCCTCCGCTCGGTAGGCCTGGACGGCCCTCCCGACGGCAATCACGTGCGTGGCGAGTTCACGGGTCTCGGGACTTTCCGGTCCCGGAAAAATCTCTCCCACAGTAAGCAACCGGACCTTTCCCATTTCATCGATCGCCTTCAACTGACCAAGCAGATTGCCGCAAAGATTCACCAGGCCTTTGTCGAATTCGATTCGCGTGGGCGTTTCGTCTTCGGATACTTCAAACCGTCCACCCAAGCTTTGCAGGACTTCTCCGCAACGCCGGCGATTGGCCGGGTCCCCGCCGCCAAGCCGGGTCACGCCAGAGGGGCCGGGGCGATAAATCGCCATTTGGCCCTGCCCCTCTCTTTGCCCGGTCTGAATCGTCACTCCGCGCAAGAGCTTCCCGACGATCCGCCCCATCGCGCCGCTCCAGAGATCAGGCAACCGGCCATAGAGCATCGACTCTTCCAGCGCTTCGACGAGGAAACGGCGAACTCGTTGGTGATAAATCCCGTTGCTCGAAAGGATGAGCAGCGGCAAATCCCGCAAAGCCGCATCAAGGCCCATAACCACCGTGAGATATTCGATAAGTTCCACATACTCACTGATTACAGCCAGCAACTGATCGGGCTGCGTGCAGACGAGAAGCAGTTCCGGAAGCCGGCCGCTCCGGGCACACTCGATCAGGCCAGGACGGCAAATCTGTTCGATCGGAAACTCCCGGAGCCCGGTTGCGGCAGCGATCCTCAAAACCGCCCCGGTCCGCATTTGAGTTCGGTTTGTGGAACCACGCCGTGGCAGAAAAACGACCTTCCCGGAGACGTCCGCTAACTCGCGCGTGAGATGGAAATAGAATGCGGCACCGAGAGCTCCCACCGGCAGGATCCCAACGGTGCCCGGCTCGATGCAAGACATGGCTACGGTTCCCCGATTGCTTCCAGTACTCGGCGCGCGTCCTCTGGAGCGGAGGTTTTCAAAATCAACCGGGCTGGCTGGCCGATTTCTGCTGTCGAGGCGTAGGCGTATTCAATGTTGATATCCGCCGCGGCGAGCGCTTCACCTACCAGCGCCAGATTTCCGGCACGATCGGTCATTTCGATGGCAAGAACTTCAACCTCCACCACCGGCAACCCGGCCTCCCTCAAAGCCTGACGGGCGGCCACCGAATCGCTGGTCATGAGACGCACCATCCCTTGCTCCACATTGTCGATGACGCTAAACGCATCGATGTGAATCCCCCGCGCCGCAAGCAACCGGCCAATCTGGCCGAGCCGCCCAGGTTGGTTTTCGATCGCCACGCTGAGCTGGCGGCGGATTTGGACAATCATGGTTCGCTGGTGGGTAGCAGGGACGGCTGGAGGCGGCAATGGCGCCGCGTGTCATGCGGTGCCCTGGTTTGAGCTGCGCGAACGCCGCCGCCTATTTTGCCCCCTGAAACAGCTCGGCAAAGAAATCCTTCATCGCCTGCCAGGACCGGCGGGCGGCTTCTGGGTTATAAGCTGCCCCCTTGGAGTTATCATTGCCGACCCATGGCTGAGTGAAGGCATGCACCGCATTGGCGTAGTAGACCATTTGCCAATCCACTTTTCCGCCCCTTAACTCGTTCTGAAAGGCCTCGATATCTTCCTTTTTTACGAAGGGGTCGTCGGCACCGTGCAGGATGAGAAGCTTCGCTTTGATGTTTTTTCCATCAGCCGGATTCGTGGAATCCAGTGCGCCATGGAAGGACACAACGCCCGAAAGTGGCGCTCCATCGCGAGCAAGCTCCAGGCCGCACAATCCGCCAAAGCAGTATCCAATGGCCGCGATCTTTTGCCCATCGACTGACGGATTGGCTCGAAGTTGAGCGAGCGCCGCTTCGGTCCGTTTGCGCAGGGTCGAACGGTCCGCCTTGTACTTTCCAGCTTCCGTGGAAGCAGCCTTGGCGTCGGCCGGCCGGATCCCCTTGCCATAGACGTCTGCCGCAAAGGCGACATATCCCATCCCAGCCAGTTCCCTGCAAATGTCGCGGGTATGATCGCTCAACCCCATCCAGTCGTGGAACACGAGGATGCCTGCACGAAGCCCGGTTACTGAGTCATCGGCGGCGACATAACCTTCACAAACGGTATCTCCGTCCTTGTATTCGACGGAATGGCCCTGCACAGCGGCCTTGGCAGAAGAAAACGACAGCATACAAACGACTGCGGTGGAGAAAATGGCGCGTAGGGACAACATGACGATTAGCCTATCGCAGGAGACGAGACTCCTGCGCGGAGAAAAAATAAGCTGGACATCGGTTTATTTTCCTCTTCCTCGCCATCATCATCCCCCAAAACGCTTCCAATCGGTCAGCGTTTCGAAAATCCTATAAGCCCATTTGTCCCATCCGTCCCATTGGGTCCCACCCGCGGGATGAAATGCGATCATTCCTCCGGTATCACCCCGCCCCGCTCCCGAATGATCTTATCGATCGCCGAGACATCCTCGAACGGCAGGCGTTTCCTCTGGTATTTCCGCCAAAGAATATCCCGGAGCTCGATGAGATCCTCCAGGAGCGGCACGTCATAGTACGTCCAATTCTCCTCGTCCCGCAGCTTTGCCTGGATCCGCCACTGGCCGGCAAATTTCTCCGCACGAACCTCCCGTTTTTGCCTTTCTTCGGTAACGGTCTTCCATACGTGGACGTTTCTTGTGTTCATGCGTTGCTGTTTTGAATGGAGCAGAACGCCGTTTTCGACAACATATGAATTTCCCCTGTGAAAGAGGTCGCTAAAATCATCATCTATCTGTTGGGCGTTGTCGTCCTTGGAGCCCTGCTCACTCCCCTTGTCTTTTGGACGTTGCGCGCCGTTGAACCCTGGGCGCTCGCCAACGGACTCATGAAATGGGATCCGCACGAAAGCGATGTCCTCGTCCGCGGCCCACTCGGCTTCGTCACCACGGATGTCCAGCAATGCTTCAATCGCGCTCTATTAATCGCAGCCATGCTACTCTTTGTGCCGGCGACGTGGGCGCTCGAGATCAGCGGCACAAAAGGCCTTCGTCTCCACCACGACCCGCGGCGTTGGGATCATCTCCTTCGTGGAATCGCCATCGGCGCCATCCCCTTGATTTTCCTCGGCGCCGGTTATGTGCTGGCGAATGCGTACCGTCCCCGCACCTCGGTCCCGATCGAACAGCTTCCAAAAATCTTCACCGTCGCCCTTTTCACCGCGGTAGTGGAGGAATTCATCTTCCGCGGGGCATTCCTTGGGATCTTTTTTCGCGCGATGCGGCAATACCTGGCGCTTTTCCTGGCCACCCTGCTTTTCGCAACCTTCCATTTTCTCCAACCGAGCCAAAGCGTTGTCATCTCCCACGTCAACTGGTCGACCGGTTTTCAGCTCCTGCCTCACGTATTTTACCAGTTCACCGATCCCATGCTTTTGCTGACGGCGTTTCTGCCGTTGCTCGTCTTCGGCTGGCTGCTGAGCTACGCCCGATTCCGCACGGAATCGCTTTGGATGAGTGTCGGCCTGAACTTCGGCGTTGCCTTCATCGTGGCGGTCCATTCCGCCTTTACCGTACAAATCGCAGCCAAACTTCCATGGGTCGGGAACAATTTGCGAACCGGATTGATCGGAACCCTTGCCCTCACCGTCATTCTCGGAGTCGCATGGTGGCGCCTCGACCATGAAGACCTTCTCCCGCATTCGAAGTCGCGCGATTGAAGCCGGTCGCAGGGCTGGAGAAACGCTGCTTTCACTCTTCTACCCGCCCCACTGTGCCGCCTGCCGACGGGATACCCAGGCCGGAATCTGGGTTTGTCCGGATTGCCTGGGCGAAGCATCGGCGATCCATCCGCCTTTCTGCCGCCAGTGCTCACAGCCATTCGATGGTGAGTTTTTGGGTGAATTCACCTGCGGAAGCTGCGAAGGACGCCATTTCCACTTCGACAGCGCGATATCCGCCTACAGCGCTCGCGGGATCATTCGGGAATTTGTCCATCGTTTCAAATACGAGCGGCAATTCTACCTGCGGCACGTCCTGGCGGACTGGATGGCCGCCGGGTTGGAAGACCAACGAATCGAGTGTCAACAGGTCGATGCCCTGGTTCCCGTACCGTTGCATCCGACCCGGGAACGCGAACGGCAATTCAATCAAGCCGAGGTTTTGGCTCGCCTTTTGGAGGTTCGGAGCGGAATTCCGGTACTGGATTCCCTCACAAGAACGCGTTATACCACCACTCAAACCCGTTTGGATCGCGATCAACGCATGGAAAACTTGCGCGGAGCCTTCTCTGTACCTCATTCTAGGGATGTGATCGGTCGCCATCTCCTTTTAATCGACGATATTTTTACCACGGGTTCCACCGTGGAAGAATGCTCTCGCGTTCTCCGCCAATCCGGCGCGGCCTCCGTGCGCGTCCTTACCGTCGCCCGCGCCTGATCTCTGACTGACATGGGCATTTTCGATAAACCCCGCTTCTTCTCCGAAAAAAAACGCGAGCTCCCTGAAGGGCTCTGGCAGAAATGCCCGAGCTGCGGTGAGCTCATTCATAATCTTGAACTCCAACGGGACTTTGGAGTCTGCAGCAAGTGCGACTACCACTTTACTCAGAGTGCGCGCGAAAGGATCGATATGCTCCTCGATCCCAAGACATTCAAGGAACACGACACCGACCTCGTTTCAGTGGATACACTGAAATTCACTGGGCAGGCCAGCTACACGGACCGTCTCAAAAGCTACCAGCGCAAGACCGGTCTGAAGGACGCGGTCATCACCGGTACGGGAGCTCTCGAAGGGCAGCGCCTCGCGATCGCCGTGCTCGATTTCAATTTCATCGCTGCGACCATGGGTTCCGTGGTTGGTGAAAAACTGACCCGGATCGTCGAGCACGCGACTCGCGAGCGGCTTCCGATCATCATTGTCTCCGCCTCAGGCGGCGCGCGCATGTACGAGGGCGTGCTCAGCCTCATGCAGATGGCCAAGACCTGCGGCGCCTTGGCAAGGCACGCCCACGCGCGGCTGCCTTACCTGTCCGTCCTCACCCATCCCACGACAGGCGGCGTCTCCGCAAGTTTTGCCACCATAGGCGATATCATCATTGCGGAACCCAAGGCCATGGTGGGCTTTGCAGGTCCCCGCGTGATCAAGGAGACCACGCATCAAAATCTTCCCCCTGGTTTTCAGACGGCTGAATTCCTCCAGGACCACGGGCTCATCGACATGATCGTTCACCGCAAGAAAATGCGGCAGACCATCTGCGAAGTGCTCGAGTATCTAGCACCGAAAGGCAAGGAGGCGTGCTGAACAGGTTCACTTTCTCCCCTGAAATCGGCCGGTTCGTTTCACACCCCACGGATCGCGCCACCACATGAACTACCCTGACGCGCTCACCTGGCTGTACGGCACACAGATGCACGGGATCAAACTTGGTCTCCGGAACATCCGCCGTCTTTTGAAGGCACTCCACGTCCACACGGATAGTGTGGGCGAACCCTGGTACGTCCACGTCGCCGGAACCAATGGCAAAGGTTCCGTCTGCGCCATGCTTGACTCCATGCTGCGGGCAGCAGGACGCCGTACCGGCTTGTTTACCTCGCCGCATCTCGTCGAATTTCGCGAGCGGATCAAACATAACGGAAGAATGATCCCAGAGCCCGAGGTCGCGGTTCGCATCACGCAGATTCGCGATATCATCGCGGACTGGGAGCATTCCCCCACCTTTTTCGAGATCACGACCGCCATCGCGCTCGGCTGGTTTCAGGAAGTGGGCACGGAGGTGGCGGTTCTCGAAACCGGCATGGGCGGGCGGTTTGATGCCACAAATGTCGTCACTCCCGCGGTCTCCGTCATCACGCCGATCTACCTCGACCATCAGCAGTGGCTCGGCTCCACGCTACCGGAAATTGCCTTGGAAAAGGCCGGCATTATCAAGCAGGGTGTGCCAGTGATCTCCGCCTGGCAGCGTGAAGAGGTTCTGGGCATCATCGGCCATATGGCGCTTCATCGCGAGTCTCCACTCCATATCGTGGTTTCCCCAATGGGCGGTCTGGATATCGGGCTGGTGGGCAAGTTCCAGCGCTGGAATGCGGCGCTAGCTGTTCATACCCTGCAGCTGACCAAGCTCCGTGTCCCGGATGAAGCGGTCATCAAAGGGCTCCGTGATGTAAAATGGCCTGGGCGCTTTCAGCAGATCGACGGACAGCTCGTCGTCGACGGCGCACATAATCCCGCCGCGGCACGGCGGCTGGCCGAAACATGGCGCGAAGTCTTTGAAGCTGAAAAGGCAACGCTCGTCCTCGGGATGCTCGCCGACAAAGACATCCGCGGAATGTGCGATGCCCTTTTGCCGCTCGCAGCCCGGGTGATTACCGTTCCGGTCCGGAGTGACCGCAGTTCCACCCCGGTGGAATTGAGCACCATCTGCAAAGAACTCGCCCCGTCGGTTCCCTGCACCTCGGCGCCCGATTTCCAGACGGCGATCAAGATGGCTCGGGAAAACTCGGAAAAAATCCTCGTGACAGGTTCACTCTTTCTCGTGGGAGAGGCGCTGGCGTCTCTCAACAACCAGCCGGCCCCGCTGGCGAGCAAACAATAAATCAGATCCGGCAAAAGAAGACGGAGTCCTCAGGAGTCCGCCTTGACCAAGCCTTCGCGCACCGCGTATCGCGTGAGCTTCGCGACATCGTGCAGTCGCAGCTTTCGCATGAGCTGTGCTCGATGGTATTCCACCGTTTTCGGTGAAATAAACAAACGCTGAGCCATCTCCTTGTTAGCCATGCCTTCGGCCAGCATCTGCAGAACAGCTCGTTCCTTGTCTGTAAGCAGCGCTTCATTCCCATCCCGTCCGCGCGTGGAAGCAAGCAGCTCCACGGCGAAAGGCGCCATATAGCAACAACCGCGGGCCACGGCTTGCAAAGCCTCGACAAACATCTCCAGACGGTCGCGTTTGTGAACAAATCCTTCCGGCCGTTCCTGCAGAGCGCGAATCGTCAATTCCCGGCTCAGCGCACTCGAGTAAACTAGCACGCGCGGCGCCGCTTCTTCCAAATGCAAACGGCGCAAAACTTCCGCGCCGTTCAATTCCGACAGGCTCAAGTCCATGATCACCAGATCCGGACGCAGTTCGCGGCAGACCCTCAATGCCTCAAAGCCGGTTCTGGCTTCGCCCACCACGTCGAACTCTCCTTCGCGCAACACGACCATCTCCAGCATCTGCCGGATCGATGCGAAGTCATCCACTAGCACAACACTTTTTTTCATAGTCGGGTTCTCCGAGTTCTGTGCAAATCTCCGAAACGCAACAATTTCACAACCAGCCCAGCACGGCCTTCTGCGGGGTGCGGAGGGACGCCGGAGCTGAACGGTCCGCTTGTCCCCGAAGTGCGAGCCATACGCAAGCAAAAATCCGGGTCTCCCTAGTAGAATACAGGATATTCCCCGCCGGGGATCAGTAATTCACCTTGCAGCACCACCGGGTTATGCCTGACATAATGCTGTTGCCGTCACTCAAAGGGCGCCATTAGTGGACGAAAAATTCCGCCTGCCAGTTCGTCAATGATGACGGGATTTTCTAAGTCGGGTAAGATGCGGTTTTCCAACACTCCACCCGCATTTTTTTCCAGCCATGGATTCGGATTTTTTGGGAGCTCGCTATTCCGCCGACAAAACAAGCGTGATCTTTCGCGTTGTCGCGCCAAATGCCACACGAATTGAACTGTGGGTTTATGCCACGCCAACCGATTCAACGGCCATCGCAACGATCGTTCTGGTCTCCAACTCAAACGGCATCTTTGCCGGCTCGATCGATGTCGCCGTGCTTCAGCAGGCGGGCTTAGTCGACGACATTTACTATGGATACCGCGCCTGGGGATCGAATTGGGCCTTCGACCCAGCGTGGCAGCCCGGTTCCATCAACGGATTTTTTGCCGATGTCGATGCAAACGGCAATCGTTTCAATCCGAACAAACTCCTTCTCGATCCATACGCCCTGGAGGTAAGTCACAATCCACTTACGCCGGCGCAGCCCGATCCATCCGTTTATCTCAGCGGGCCGCAATTCCGCACAGTGGACACCGGGCCGTTTGCTCCCAAGGGCATCGTCATCTCGATCCCCGAAATCTCCTTCGGCCTGAAGCCGGTGCGGCCATTCAAGGACGAGATCATCTACGAAGTGCACGTGCGCGGTCTCACGATGAACGACCCGACGGTCCCGGTCAATCTCCGCGGCACTTACGCCGGCGCAGCCCTCCGCGCGGGATATCTCCGCGATCTGGGAATCACCGCCGTGGAATTTCTACCCATCCACGAAACGGAGAACAGTCTCAACGATCTGCCCCAATTCGAGTCGCAGCATAACTATTGGGGATATAACTCGATCAGCTACTTTGCGCCCGATCGCCGATACGCAAGCAACCGCTCACCGGGTGGCCCGACGCGGGAATTTATCTCCATGGTCAAGGCGTTCCACGACGCAGGCCTCAAGGTGTACCTGGACGTCGTGTACAATCACCACGACGAAGGAGACGTCGATTCGGCGACAGGGACGATTGGCAAAGTCTATACGCTTCGCGGACTTTCAAATCTCGACTACTATGAGCCCAGCGGGAACCCGGCGCGGCCCAATACCTATCAGGATAACAATGGCGTCGGCCCGAACATCAACGCCGCCGCTCCGCTGGCCCGCAATCTCGTGCTCGATTCCCTGGCGTATTGGACAAAAGTGATGGGCGCCGACGGTTTCCGATTCGATCTCGCCGCAGTCCTTGGCAATGCCGATCGCTTTGGCGGATTTGCTTTCGATGCGACCGATCCCAACAATATCCTGAATCGCGCCGTCGCTGAACTTCCCGCACGGCCGGCCAATGGCGGAGCGGGAGTGGACCTTATTGCCGAGCCTTACACCGCGGATGGCCAACCTGCGGGACAGGATCAGGGTGATTTCCCAGTCGGCTGGGCCGAATGGAACGATCGCTACCGCGACGTTTTTCGGAAATCGCAAAATAAACTCGGGATCATACCCGTGACACCCGGTGAAATGGCCACGCGCTTTGCCGGTTCGAGCGATCTCTTCCAGCCAAGCGGTCGTCGGCCCTGGAATTCCGTAAACTATCTCGTCAGCCACGACGGCTTCACGCTCAAGGATCTCTATTCGTTCAGCACCAAACGGAACAATCAGCCGTTCCCCTTCGGCCCGTCGCCGGGCGGAAGAAGCGCTGACGATGAATTCTGCTGGAACCATGGAGGCGATCCCGTGCAACAGCGTCAGGCGGTGTTGACCGGTCTTGGCATTCTCATGGTTTCGGCGGGGGTACCGATGATCACCGGCGGCACGGAGTTCGACCGGACGCAATTCGGCAATAACAACCCTTTCAATCTCGATACGGTGGCCAATTGGCTGGACTGGCAACTAGAACAGCAGGAATCCGCTCTCCTCGTGGCTTTCAGCGCAGCCCTTTTCAAATTCCGGCTTAGTCATCCGGCTCTGCGTCCCGCGAATTTTTTCACCGGGCAGGACAACAATGGCAATGGATTAAAGGATCTCACCTGGTACCAGGACGATGGATCAGAAGTGGTTGGCTCGTACTTTGGCGACGCCAACAATCATTTCCTCGCGTTTCGCATCGATGGCACGGAATTCGGCGATCCTGCAGTCTCGCTTTATATCGCTTACAATGGCTGGATCAATCCAGTCGTCGCCACCCTGCCAGCACCACTTTCAGGCAACCACTGGTTCGAAGTCGCCAATACCAGTGCCTCCGCGGCGAGCTTTGGCAATATCCATCAACCCGGCACGGAGCCGCAAATCACGGCCACAACGTACAGTGTGGATGGGCGATCACTCATCATTCTGCTCGAGGCGCCGTAGCTTCAGTGGTTCTCCGTTGAACCTGCGGCGGCCTTTCTCAGACGATCCATGATGGCGATCCCGAGTCCGCGCTCTGGAACGGCTTCGGCGACAATGAGATCGAGTCCGGCCTCGTCCAAACGTCGAAGCTTGGCAAACAAAGTTGCCGCTGCTTCCCGCAAGTCTCCGGAAGGTGACAAGACTTCCGTATGGAGAAAGTCACCTTCGTCCGGCGCACCACGGTAAACCAACTGCCCGATGCGGCCAGGGAAATGCACGTGCGTCCCCCGCTCGATCAGTCGGAGTGGAGTCCGCGGCGCATAGTGGCTTTTCATCTGCCCAGGCGCCTCCATTGCTATCTCTTTGGAGCCAGCGCGCATCGCCCCGTGCGATACCCCTAGACGATTGAAAAATGCTTCAACCTCTTGTTCCGAGGGTATTTCCCGCCGCGCCTGGCAAATCTCCATCCACACACCGCCCAAATCTTCCGGCGTTATCGGACCAGCGCGCAACAGCCGAAGCTTTCCACTCTCCACGGCGACGATGGTCGATTCAATCCCATGCGCCGTCGCCCCTCCATCAACCACCAGCGGGATTCTTCCGCCCAATTCCGTCACCACGTGCGCCGCAGCCGTGGGGCTGATTCGCCCGAAACGATTCGCGCTTGGCGCGGACAGCGGCTTTCCAAAACGGCTCACGATTTGGCGAAAGACAGGATGCGCGCTCATCCGCAGCGCCACGGTCTCCAGTCCAGAGGTTACCACGTCCGGCACGATTTTGCGCCGAGGGAGAACGAGGGTCAGCGGTCCGGGCCAAAAACGCTGAACCAGAGCGTCGACGAAGGCTCGGCTCTCCTCTGGAATCTCAGCCATTCGCTCCAGCCACTCGTGCGAAGGGAGATGACAGATCAACGGATCAAAAAAAGGGCGTTCCTTCGCTTCGAAAATTTTTACCACCGCCTCCAGGCGCAAGGCATCTGCCGCGAGACCATAAACAGTCTCCGTAGGCAATGCCACCAATTCGCCCCGTGACAGGGTCTCCACCGCACGCAACTCCGCCAGGGCGAGAAGCTCTGGAGTATCCGTGGATAAAAGTTCTGTCTCCATTGGCTGAAGCAAGCGTACCCGCCTACTCGGACGGCTTGCGAACGGTCAACCGGGTGCGCGCTTCCCGCACTTTTTCCGCCGCCTCCTTTGTATCTGATCCAAAGGCGACGAGATGCCCCATTTTGCGTCCCGGACGCGCCCCCGCCTTTCCATAGAGATGAAGCTTGAGATCGGGGATTTGCAGAGCCGCAACCCAATCCGGCTCTCCTTCATTCCAAAGATCTCCCAGCAGATTGGCCATCGCCACCGGGCGGAGCAGATCGGTCGAACCGAGAGGCAAACCTGCCACTGCTCGCAATTGTTGTTCGAACTGACTCGTCACCGATGCATCGAAGGAAAAGTGTCCCGAATTGTGCGGACGGGGCGCAAGTTCATTGATGAGGATGCGGCCGTCCTCCATGAGGAACATTTCCACCGCAAGCAGCCCGATCAAATCGAGAGACTCCGCCACCGATCTGGCCAGCTCGCGCGCCTTTTCCTCCACCCCGGAATCGATGTCTGCGGGAACGGTCGTGACGTCGAGGATGTGGTGGGCATGGGCGTTTTCACAAACTGGATACGTCACCATCGATCCGTCAGCTCCACGAGCGACGATCACCGAGATCTCTTTTACAAACGGCACCCACGCTTCGAGCACGGCGGGCTGACCACCGAAAGCCGCCCAGGCCGCGGCGAGATCGCTTGAAGGCGAAAGCTTCTGCTGGCCTTTTCCATCATATCCGAAAGAGGCGGTTTTGAGCACCGACGGCGTTCCAATTTCCGCTACGGCACTCCGCAAGGTTTCCTCGCTAGTCACATGCGCGAACTTTGGCAAGGGCAGCCCGGAACCGGAAAGAAACTGCTTCTCACGAAGCCGATGCTGACAAACGTGCAATACCTTTCCCGCGGGACGGACTTCACAGTGTTCGGCGGCCCATTCCACCGATCGCACCGGAATATTCTCGAATTCAAAAGTCAGGACATCGATGCCCGAAGCGAACTTCCGTACCGCGGCTTCATCATCGTAGCTCGCAGCGATCTCAAGATCGGCGAGCTGGCCCGTTGGCGTATCCTCGTCTGGACTAAAAGTGTGGATGCGATACCCCATCCGGCGCGCCGCGATGGCAAACATGCGGCCCAACTGGCCGCCCCCCATGACGCCGATCGTGCTGCCGGGCAAAAATACAGCGGGCTCGCTCATGGTAATTCCGCCGCGAGGACGTCCGAGGTTTGTTTCTGCCGAAATGCTTCCAGCCGCTCGCGTAGAGCGGCATCCTGAAGCGCGAGAATGCTCACGGCGAGCAGCCCGGCGTTCTTCGCCCCAGCCGTCCCGATGGCCAATGTTGCCACGGGCACACCGGCCGGCATCTGCACGATCGAAAGCAATGAATCGACGCCTCGAAGAACGCGACTTTCGACCGGCACGCCGAGGACTGGCAGTGAGGTATGTGCCGCGACCATTCCTGGTAAATGCGCCGCGCCGCCAGCTCCGGCGATGATCACTTGAATCCCACGTCCGCTCGCCTCGTGCGCAAACTGTGCCATCAATTCCGGCGTCCGATGCGCGGAAACAACGCGCCGCTCAGTCGAAACGCCAAATTGCTCGAGCGTTTCCACCGCGTGCCGCATCGTCTCCCAGTCCGACGTGCTTCCCATAATGACCGCCACTTTGGGCGAGGCTGAATTCATAAGGGGCGGATTGAAGCACGGGTTCAACGATTTAGGAAATGGGAATTGGGGTGAGGACGGCGGAGTGGATGTGGGTCCACCACTCAAAGGCCATTTGGCATCCATCGGCGGGATGCTGTCCCACAAAAAAGGCGTGCCCGCCTTGCGACGGGCACGCCCATATCACATTCCGCTTAAATCTTATCCGAGGAGTACTCCCATCCGGCCCGATAGCGCTGCCGTTTGATGAACTTTGCCGCTTCAGGATAGTTCACGACTTCGAGCTTCTCGGAGTCCCATTCGATCGGGATTCCCATGCGCATCGCAAGTCCGCCGATGAGGCAGAGTTCGGTGAGCGGTACCGAGTAGTCGAAGTGGGACATGAAAGGGAAATCCTTCCCCTGCTTGATCGCCAGGCTCCACTCCTGCTGCGGGCTACCGGCTGCAGGGCTGCGCGGGTATTTCTTCTCCGGAGGATTGGCGAGGAATTCCGCGGAGCGTTTTTCAGGGAAGATCTTTGGATCACGGCACTGGTCGGCCTTGTTGTAGATCACGCCTTCCGATCCGATGATGAGGAAACCGACGCTGCCAAACTTCGTATCGCCGAGTTCCGGCGGAACCGGCGGCAGCTTCTGCGTACCATCAACGTTGCGGCCTTCGTACCAGGTCAGGGTCAGGTCGCCATACTTCGGATGATTCTTCCAGTGGTACTTCACCACGCAACCACGCGGCCACGCGATGCCAGTGAGATCTTCCGGAGCCGCTTCGATGACTTGCGGCTGGCCGAGGTCGAGCGCCCAGAAAATCGGATCCATATTGTGGCAGCCCATGTCGCCCAGTGCGCCGGCACCCCATTCGAGGAAGCCGCGCCACTTGAACGAATGAATATTCGGCGCATACGGGTGATCGGGTGTGGCCGCGAGCCATTGCGTCCAGTCCAGCGTCGGAGGCACGTCTCCGGGCACGAAGATCGCATCCTTCCCTTGCGGCCAGATCGGACGGTTCGTCCAGACGTGAAGTTCCTTGATCTTGCCAACGGCGCCGGCATCCAGCCATTCCTTCAAAAGCCGGTTGTCATCGAAAGTATGGCCCTGGTTGCCCATCTGCGTGATGACGCCCTTTTTCTTGGCGCCTTTATGCAATTCGCGGGCCTCCCACAGAGTATTGGTCAAAGGCTTCTGCACACAGACATGCTTGCCGAGGGCCATGGCATGCATCGCTGCCGGATAGTGCGCGTGGTCAGGAATCGAAACCGTAACGCCGTCGATCTCCTTCACTTCGTCGAGCATCTTGCGGAAGTCACGATACTGCTTCGCATTCGGAAACTTCTGCGCCGCCTTCGCCAGGTTGTTCGCGTCCACGTCGCAGATGGCGACGATTTCGTTGTCCTTCGAGGCGAGTTCCATGTCGGACGCGCCCTTGCCACCCACACCGATGCACGCGATACCCAGTTTCCGGCTCGCCGGAACATTGTTCTGCGCGATCAGGATATTTGGGAGAATAAGGCCGCCCGCCGTGGCTGCTGCTCCTTTGAGGAACTCGCGCCGGGACGTGCGTAAGGAATTGAATTTCATGAGCTGGATTTTGAGGGAAGTAGAGGCGCGGCGAAGATACCGCCGCCTCTGGATGACCATCCAAGAAACAGCTTCTTAGCAGCCAGTTGCAACACGTTTCACTGCAGCGGCGCGGTAACGAAGGAAGGTGGGGAAAACCGCGAAAAGATTCCGCCGACCGACCTACTCGAGATAATTCCTCGCCACCCACCACCCACCATAGACTCCGGCGAGCGCTCCGACTGAACTCAGGGCGAAGGCCGTGAGCAGTCCCACGTATCCACCAAGCCACCACCCGATCGCTCCCCCGACATTCATTCCGACAAAAATGCACGTTTTCACGTCAGATTCGATCTCCCTATAAAAAATGAGCCGGGGCAGTCGGACGAGTCGGCTGCCCCGGCACGAAAAATGGACTGGGGATGAACGGTCCGAAGAGGGTGAAATCGGAGCCGCAGGGTTGGAGTTTTACTTGAGGTGTCCGGAGACGAGCTTGGTCATCTCGAACATCGTCACCTGTTTTTTACCGTCGAAAACCGCGAGCAATGCGTCGTCGGCATTGATCTGGGTCTTCTTCTTCTCATCCTGGAGCTTGTGTGCCTTGATGTAATCCCAAAGCTTCTTCGTCAGTTCCGTCCTGGGGAGTGGATCGGCACCGACGACGCGCGCGAGAGCGGCATCCGGAGTTACAGGCTTGCTGAGGGCTGAGTTTTTCGTTGATGGGGTTTTTTCTGCTTTGGCCATAGGTGCTGGTGTTTTTTCGCACGCCGTCCCTCGCAGCCGGAGCCGGTGGGAATCGCGAAACGAGGTTTTATTTGAATGCTGGCACCGCTCTTGCGTCAACCAAAAGAGTCCCCATGAAAAAGCTTGCGTTTAACCCCCATCACCCCCGCAACCGTCGTTTGCTGACGTTGCTGCGCAGCTACGGCCATTTAGGTTCGCCAAAACCTGCTCCGGTTGAACCACTTCCGCCGAATCGCGCAAATACGGCGGCGTTGCCTCCTGTCTAACTCTCAATTCGATTCACTATTTTCCACCCGGCGCAAATCTTCGGGTGTATTGACATTTTCGAACCATGACATTTCGGTGGCGAGGATTTCAAACGGGGTCAGGAGGCGTGCTTTGACAGCCCTGAGGACGAAGCGTTGCAACGAACGATCCTCGGAACGGAGCGCTTCTTCGGCGAGCGGCAGACACTCTCGTGAGTAAATCGCGGCAAGAGGATGAAATCGCTGGCCATCTGACGGGACAATCCCCGTACCGGATTCGCCCGTTTTCGCGGCGAGTCTGGTGAGAAACTCCCCAGGCATCCGCGGAAGATCAATCGCGAGGACCAGCAGCCACCTTGAGTGGCAGCGCCGCAAGCCAGCCACCAGCCCGGAAAGAGGCCCAAGTTTCGGCGCCTCGTCGTAAATGATTTCGATTCCGCTTTCCACGTACGCGGCCTCTGCTCTTCCCGAAATAAAAAGCTCCGCCGGTTGCGTGGACCGGAGTGTCTCGATCTGGTGTTCCCAGAGCAGGCGGCCGCCGAAAGCCACGCCCGCTTTATCGACACCCATACGCGTGGACCGTCCGCCCGCAATGAGCATTGCGCTGAAGATAGGAGGCAATTGCAATGGCGTCGGCACAGTTTTGGAAAATCAGAGACGTGCCAACTTACTCCCACTTATTGCCGCCGAACAGCCAAACCACGAACGCGCAGGCCAGAAGACACGTGTCTTTAACCAAGGCCCCGAAGGGGTCCGTCAGTAACTCCGGGCGTCCACTTGCAACCAGGACGATAAGAATGAGCATCCACACACTCGCAGTGAGCGCCGCAAGCCGCTCCCGCCAACCGACGAGAAGAATTACGCCGAGTATCGCCTGCAATGCGCCAAGCACCACGAGGGTGCTTTCGGGGCTGTGCCAATAGATGCCGGAATGCGCAACTAGCATTGTTTGCTCCGGGTGCAGCCCGGCGAAAAGAATCTTGGGAACAATGCCTTCGTAAAGCCACACGATCCCAAGCGCCAGACGTGAGGCCAGCCTGGCGCTTCGCACACGGGCGATCAGTGGCGCTTCGGCAAAATCAGTGGCAATCGCGGCAATGATTCTCATCGCACCAGGCGTGGGCGTCCCATCTGGACGTTGGTAACTCCCGTTGAGTAATTACCTCCAATGCAGGTGGCGTGGTGCATCCACTGTCCCGTGGAGAACAGCAGGCTCTCTTCTTCCATTCGCATCGAAAGCGGGATTTGCCGCCAGGGTTCGTGCCAGACACGGAAGAAGCGCTTGATTCCCTCCCATTCCGTAAACGCTGCATAGCGTTCCAATAGGAACTCGTCGAGTGAACCGGAGCTACTCGGCCCAAAGTCCGCCGTACGATCGCGCGTCGCGGAAAAAGCGAGCCGGCCATGTTTCCGCGAACAAACTTCCGCCGATAACTTCCGATTGTAATTAAATGTTCCGAAACGATATGGCAGGCCAAACATAACCGGTCCGAGTGGTATCGCCAGCGGGCACGACAGCCACTCGGCCAGGAAGTAGATACCCGTTTCGCGGCCATTTTTCACATAAGTGCGGACATTCAGGAACTGGCATGGCGCAATGGGCCGCATCAGCCATTCTCCCAGGCGCCCGTCGGCGATCCCGGGCCGCATATGATCCAGGGTGAATGCGACCAGGCTTACGTAGGCCTTCCCTTCATGGAGATCCAACTGGAATGGCACGCACGACTGCAACGCCGCGGGGTCCGTCTCATAGTGGACAAAGATCGCATTGCTCCAATTTGCAAGAAACAAAGGCACCGGCTCGTCGTGTTCCATCCGCAAGCGGGCTCTCCGGCTGAAGGCGCCCGGATAGAATTCAGGCATGTAAATCGTATTCATCGTCTACCTCACAAAAGCGCCTCCCCACGCCGTAAGACCATAGACGACAGCCAGTCCGCCATAGGCCAGGAGCAGAGTGATATGAATAGTGGTCTCCCGTGTCTTTCCAACCCAATGCGAATGGCTGTAATAACAGACTTGAATCACCGTCCTGATTCCCCAGAAGAGCGAGATTCCACCAGCAAGCCAGCGCCCTATCGTATCCGTCGCAATCACGTCGGCAAACCGCCACGTGACTGTCGCGAAAACCGCGAGCGTAATCGTGATAAACCAAACATGGACTTGAAATACCTCGCGCAGCAGCAAAGGAAGCGGCTCGAGGACCTTTTTCCAATGGAGCAATCGCACAAGACATAGGTTCAGTACCGCGACTGCGAATTGTCCGGCTGCGCCGATTTTCAGGAGGAGCGGCAAGGCATCAAAGAACGCGCTCACAGCCGCACCGCCTTTCCCGCCAACGCGGCCCAACCGTAGATCGTCGTCGGGCAAACGAAGGCCAGCGTCAGACAGTGATATCCGGCGCGCAGCCAGCCATTCTTGAGAAAATCACGGCCGTCGAAGACAGCGAGTTGCACCGTCAGCCTTGCCAGCCAGAAGAAGGCGATTACCACCCATGCAGGTATTACCGTTTTTTCTGTTATTTCGGTATTCACAGAAATCTTTAGTCAAAAAATTTAACCACCTTTGACGCCGAGCAATTTTAAAATCCGATTTCCCTGTTTCAGCATCTGGATGCCGGTCTTCGTGGGCAGCAGACGCATCTGGTGATACCAGGATTCGCAGGTCTCGAAAAATTCCAGCAAGCTGCCAAGGCGCTCCTTTGTTACCTGATCCGCCGCTTCCCTTGCCGCCTGGTCGTGGCATTCCCGCAGGATCGCCAGGGTCGGTTCGATCTCCCGTTTCCGCCGTTCTTCCAGGATCACACGGAACATCTCCCACACATCTTGCATCGATTCGAAATGATCCCGCCGATCGCCAATCTTGTGCACGACCCGCACGATTCCCCACCCCTGCAGTTCGCGAAGACTGGTGCTGACATTCGAGCGCGCCACCTCGAGGAGGCGGACGATGTCATCGGCCGGTAAAGCTTCCTCGCTGATGAAAAGCAACGCGTGGATTTGAGCCACCGTGCGATTGATCCCCCAGCGCGTGCCCATCTCGCCCCAATGGAGAATGAACTTTTGCTGCACGGGAGTGAGCGTTTTCATCGGTTATTTCTGTCTATACTGAAATAACTGACACCATTGACGCGTGTCAACACCATTCCTTCGTTTCTCTAGTGGAGCGCAGCGATGGCAATCGCGAGCAAGCCACACACGATCAGCACCCACAGGATAAATGAGATCTTCAAGACCTGCGGATTCTCCTTCGCGGTACCGGCTTCCGATTCAAGGATGATTTGTTTTACTTCCCCGACGTCGAACCGGAGGCGTTTCACCTTATCGAGCGCCTGAGGCTGATTCACGGGAGCGATGTTATTGTCCGCAAGCACCTGCCCAATCTGCTGGTACGGATTCGCTTTGGCCGATTCCAGGGCATCTGCCAGAATTTCGATCTTCGCCTTCTCTTCCTCCTTAGTCTTGATGGCGCCGCTCAATACCGTCTCCTGTGCGCCCCAATCGGCGTCAAGGATCCGAATGCGCTCCTCGATGCTGTCGACAAACGGCTTCTGCGTCTCCAGCCCCTCTTCGAGCGCGCGAATCTCGCTTACCGTCCGGAGATGCTGGGTGCGGAGATCGCTCTTCTCGTTTGGGATGGCGACGGTGCGCTCACGCAGGCGGACCAGTTCCTGGCGGATCTGCGGCGTTTGCGGAGTACGCGTGAGCAATTCCGAATACATCTTCTGCGCTTCCCTCAGCTCCCGGTCGAGATCCGGAATGCGACGCACGAAATTGGGTTCGATCTTCCGCTTTTCCGCAAGCTGGCGCTCGATCGTTTCATAAGGCTCGCGCACGCGACGGCGCTCCGTATCCAATTGCTTTCTGCTCTCGTCGTAGGAACGCTGGAGGGAAGCACGCTCAGTCTGCAGATGCCGGATCTCATTGGCGAGCGACGCGGCGTCGTTAGTCAACCGCGACTGCTCGCGCTCGACATTGTGGATCTCCTGGACCTGGCGCTGCGTTTCCGGGTCGTAATCCGCCTGCTGCCAGCCGAGCAAACCGAGCTCTGCTTCGGCCTTCGCCAGATGCCGCTGGAGCGCGGCAAGACGTCTCCGGGCCGTCTGCCGGCTCAGCTTGCGGGCAAGTTCCCGCAGGCCTGGCGTAAAGTAGTCCACTTAATTGAAGAAAAAAGATGTCTCCGGCGCAACAGCCGCCGCTGCAATGGCCTCGTGCAGGAATCCGGGCGAATCCGGGGAACTATCCCCTTTTCTAACACGCGAATTCCTGCCAGATGCGTCATCACGTCGGCGGACCGTTTTCAAAAGGGTCAGTCCTCGCTGCTGGAGAGCTTCGAGAGAATGGAAAAATCTTCGAGCGTTGTGGTGTCACCCACGATCTGGTTGCCGCTCGCGATCTCCTTGAGAAGCCGGCGCATGATCTTGCCCGACCGCGTCTTCGGCAGTGCCTCCGCGAAACGGATTTCATCCGGTGTCGCCACGGGACCGATGATGGTCCTCACGTGCTTGCGCAACTCTTCGCGGAGTTCCGGGGTGGCGGGCGTGCCGGTCTTGACCGTCACGAAACAGACCACCGCTTGTCCTTTCAGTTCATCAGGGCGGCCGACCACAGCCGATTCGGCGACCGCCGGATGCGAGACAAGCGCGCTCTCGACTTCGCTCGTACCGAGACGATGACCCGCGACATTGAGCACGTCGTCGATCCGGCCCACGATCCAGAAGTAGCCATTTTCGTCCCGCCGGGCGCCGTCCCCGGCGAAATAGAAGCCGGCAAATTCGCTCCAGTAGGTTTTCTTGAAACGCTCAGCATCCCCGTAAATCGTCCGGAGCATCGATGGCCACGGCTTGCGGATGACCAGCTTGCCACCCACGTTCGGCCCCACTTCATTTCCGGCATCGTCCACAATCGCCGCATCGACCCCGAAGAATGGAAGCGTTGCGCTACCGGGTTTCGTCGGTATCGCGCCAGGCAAAGGCGTGATCATGATCGAGCCCGTTTCCGTCTGCCACCAAGTATCGACGATCGGGCAACGCCCACCGCCAATGACATTGTAATACCACATCCACGCCTCGGGATTGATCGGCTCGCCGACCGAACCCAGGAGACGCAGGCTGGAGAGGTCGTATTTCTTTATCCACTCGTCACCGGCGCGAATGAAGGAACGAATCGCGGTCGGAGCAGTGTAGAAGACATTGACCCGATAGTCCTCGATGATCTTCCAGAAGCGACCCTGTTCCGGCCAGTCCGGGGCGCCTTCGTACATGAGCGAGGTGGCGCCGTTCGCGAGCGGGCCGTAGACGATATAAGAGTGCCCGGTCACCCAGCCGACGTCAGCAGTGCACCAGTAGACGTCTTCGTCCCGCAGATCGAAGACGTATTTGCAAGTCATGTAGGCGCCGAGCAGATACCCGCCCGTGGTGTGGAGGATTCCCTTCGGCTTGCCGGTCGAACCGCTCGTATAGAGGATGAAAAGCGGGTGTTCGCTGTCGAGCGGAACAGCCGGGCAATTCGCATCCACATATTCCAATTCCCGGTGCCACCACACATCGCGGCCTTCTTCGATGTGGATTTCATTTCCCGCCCGGCGGAAAACGATGACCTTGCGAATGGTCTGCGCGTCGTCGCGCAAGGCGTCATCCACATTCTTCTTCAGGGGTACCACGCGGCCGCGGCGATAACCTCCATCCGCCGTGATCACGACGGAAGCGCCGGAATCCGCAATGCGGTCCTTGATCGATTCGGCGCTGAATCCACCGAAAACCACCGAGTGCGTGGCGCCGATCCGTGCACAAGCCAGCATCGCGATGGCGGCCTCCGGCACCATGGGCATGTAAATGAGTACCCGGTCACCCATCTCGACCTTGTTCCGCTTCAGGACATTGGCGAAGCGGCAGACTTCCCGATGCAATTGCTGGTAGGTCACGACCCGCTTTTCGCCTGGCTCCCCTTCCCAGATAATCGCCGCCTTGTTCTGGCGGGGTGTGCCGAGAAACCGATCCAGGCAGTTTTCCGAGACATTCAACTTTCCGCCGATGAACCACTTGGCAAAGGGCTCCTGCCAATCGAGGACTTTGGACCACTTTTCCTGCCAAAGCAGTTCGGAAGCTTCGCGTGCCCAGAACGCATCCGGATTCTTGACCGACTCTTCCCACATCTCTCGGTACTGAGCCATGCTCTGGATACGCGCCTTCTTCGAAAACTCATTTGCGGGTTCGAAAACGCGGTTTTCCACGAGGTGTGACTCGATCGTATTATTGTTCATGGGCAGGCAGATAAAAACTTGGGTTGTCAGGGGTAGCAATAATCGACGATTGAGACAATTCAAACTTGGGCTTCCAGTGTAGGGAAATCGCTGATTTCAAGCGGGTCCCGCTGATAATACTTTGTACATACGCGCATCGGTTTACCACCGTCCGCCTTAATGAAGCTGGGTGCAGTTTATTGCAGGAAACGTTCAATGTCCCCGCAGTTCACTTTCGGCGCCTGAAAGGTCTCAAAGCGCACGCGACCCGGTTTCATCCGCCGGTCTACCTCTTTTGCCGCGCCTAAAATAGTTCGCCTTGGGTCGTCTCCGGACGTTTCTCGTACTCCTTGCGAACTTCCTCCAGCAGCGATTTGAATTCGCACTGCTCAAGAATGGAGATGAGGTCTGGATACTGCGTCTCGATCCGAAGGTCGTCCACCGCCACAGGCAGGGGCAGATCGGTATCCAGCCGGACCATTTCCCGGTTCTGGAGGATCTGCTCGCGGGCGGCAGCCAGCTTCTCGCGCAAGGATTCCTTTTTGACTTCGCCGAGGTGCATCAGGAGTTGCTCCACCGTACCGTGTTCCGAGATGAGCGAAGCCGCTCCCTTGGGGCCGAGCCCGGAAACGCCGGGGATATTGTCCACCGAATCGCCGACCAGGGCCAGGACATCACCGATCTGCGCCGGGGCGACTCCCCACTTTTTCCGCACCGACTCTTCTCCCAGAAGTGCGTGAGTATCCTTGGGGTTCGCCAGATCCGCCTTATTCGTCGTGTAGACCTTCACGTGGTCGTCGACGAGTTGGAAGAGATCCTTGTCGTTGGTTGCCAGCACGACACTGTCCCCATTCCGGCGTGCCGCACAGGTGTACGAAGCCATGAGATCGTCCGCTTCGGTGTCGTCCATGCTCAAGCCGTGGAATCCGAGCGCCCGTGTCAGTTTGTCCTGAATACAGCTCAACTGCGCTTGCATGAGGTCCGGCATTTCTTCGCGTTGCTGCTTGTAGGCGGGCTGGAGATCAGTTCGGCGTTTCGGAAGCCCTTTGTCCCAAATGATCGCCCCCCGATCCGGCTGCGTGTCCTTCACCATGCGCCGCACCGTTTTCGTGAATCCATAGATGGCATTAGTCGGATCGCCCTTCGAGTTCTGCAGACCCTGGATGGCGAAGAAGGAGCGGTAGATGTAGTAGTGACCGTCGATGAGCAGAAGACGCATGGTCACACTCCTAGCGCTCTCCGTTCAAACGCCAAGATTCAATCCGGGCTGCACCCGGTAATTCCATACGCATAAAGGCGAAGTTGCACCGGGTCGAACTCGACGCGATTCTTCCTGTGAAGAAAAAGCATCCTGCTCACGTCGAATAAAATCGACCAATCCCGACCCATGAAAATCTTTTCCACACTCCGCTTTCTTCCGTTTTTCGTAGCGGCAGCACTTGTTTCATTTCCTGCCGCTAGTCACGCAGATCATGGGCACGGTGGTGGCGGAGGCCACAGCGGCGGCTGGCATGGTGGAGGTGGCTGGCACGGCGGAGGAAGTTGGCATGGAGGCTGGCACGGTGGTTGGGGCTGGGGACATCGCGGCTGGGGTTGGGGCTGGCCGTACTATTGGGGCCCGTCGCTCGCCATTGGTTACTACTCCTATCCGGACTACGATTATGACTACGGTTACTACGGTGGCCCGGTCTATCGCGGTGTCCCGGCCTATGGCGCGTCTGACAACCTCGTTCTCGATATCCAGCGTTCGCTGAGGCGTCGTGGCTACTACAAAGGCGCCATCGACGGTCAGGCGGGGCCTGGCACGCGTGCTGCCATTCGCGCTTACCAGTCAGATCGCGGATTGGCCGCAACCGGCCGCATCGACAATCGCCTGGTGAATTCGCTCGGCCTGTACTAGGCAAAAATCTTTTCACAATTCGGGTTCGGCGGCGTGGTGCCTCTGTTGACTTCCACGACACAGAAAGGATAGTCGCCGCCTGTGTTTCGGATTCTTTGCACGTCAGCGCTTCTGGCCGCCGCGATCTCGCGATTCGCAGCGGCGGCCGAGCCTGCCGGAATCACACTGGTTCCGCCTGTCACGCTCCAAAAAGCAGTGATCTACACCGACTCCGACCCGGCGGCGATCGATGGCTTTATCGAGAATGCAGAGGTCACCCGGAAAATGGTCGATCACCTCGTCCTCGCGGTCACGCAAGAGCGCGATGTGGCGAAAGCGTGGCGTTCGCTGGTGTCACCTTCCGATCATGTGGGAATCAAGGTTTCGAGTGTAGGCGGCCGCTATTTTTCCTCTCATAAAGGCGTCGTCATGAGTGTGGTCGCCGGCTTGGAGGCCGCCGGAGTTCCGCGCAGCAATGTCATCGTCTGGGATCGGTCAGCCGGGAATCTTCGCGCCGCAGGATTCACTTCGGAAAAGGGCAGCTATGTCCTGCGCTCGATCGATCCGCCGCGCGGCTATGATTCGGCTACGAAAATCACGGCACCCATGTTTGGAAAACTCATTTGGGGCGACCTCGATTTCAAAGGCAATCCGCCCGGCCTCGCCAAAACTGCATATCAGGAAGACGAAGTCAGCGCGCAGAGCCACCTAGCCACGGTGCTGTCAAAGGAAGTTACGAAAGTCATCAATATCCCTGTCCTTTGCGATGAAGAGGGATGCGGCGTGGCCGGTGCGCTTTACAACATGACGGTGCCAAATCTGGATAATAACCGGCGCTTCACGCAGAATGGCGGCGCATCTTCGATCGTGGATGTTTACGCCACACCGCAAATCGGACCAAAAGTTGTTCTCCACATCATGGATGGGTTGGTAGCGCAATATGCTGGCGGGCCAGCCTTCAATCCGAACTACGCCTTTTCGCATCGCACGCTCTACGCAAGCAAAGATCCGGTGGCCCTTGATGCCACCGCCCTCCGCCTGATGGAACGCTGGCGCAAGGAAGCCAGATTGCCGGCTATAGGCGAACATGCCTCGTGGGTCCAGGAAGCGGAAGTCATGGGACTTGGCCGCTACACAGAGGATGGAATCGAAATCAAGCCACTCTCTGCCTCACCATGACGCAGGCACAGGATTTGAGCGGCCCGCTCCTGCGCTCCGTCTCACGGTCGTTCTATCTCACCATCCGCGTTCTGCCGAAGCCGTTGCGGGATCCGATCGGCCTTGCCTATTTGCTCGCGCGCACAAGCGACACGATCGCCGACAGCGCGGAGGCCCCTGCTGATCTTCGGTTGCGGCACCTGGCCAATTTCGGACGGATGGTCGCCGAACAAACGCGGGAGGGAATCGCCGAGCTGCAGCGCGAATTGCTTCCATCCGACGAGTCCGAACGTACCCTCCTTGCCAAACTTCCTGAATGCCTGGATTGGCTGGACCGCATCGCTTCCTCCGAACGGGATGAAATTCGTCTCGTGCTGGAAAAGATCATTCGCGGCCAGAGCCTGGATCTCCAGCGCTTCCCGGGCAAAACCGAGGCCGGGTTACAACAACTCACCGCATTGGAAAATGCCGCGCAACTCGAGGAGTACACTTATCTCGTGGCCGGATGCGTGGGCGAGTTTTGGACCCGGATTTGCCTGCAAAAACTGCCCCGCTATTCGCGGATCGATCCCGCCGAGCTTTGCCGGATCGGCGTGAACTATGGCAAGGGACTGCAACTCGTGAACATTCTTCGCGATCTGCCGGGAGATCTCCGCACGGGACGTTGCTATCTTCCGCAAGACGAACTGCGGCAGGCCGGCCTGTCGCCGGAAGACCTGCTCACGAAGCCAGCCGAAGCAAGGCCGATCTTTTCGCGATGGCATGTCCGTGCCCTGGAACTCCTGGAAGACGGTTCCCGATACATTTCCGCGATCCGCTCCTTGCGCGTGCGGGCTGGGTGTTATTTGCCGTGGTATCTCGGAGTCAAGACCCTCGAACTTCTCGCCCGGACATCTCCGCTCGAAGTTTCCGCGCGAATCAAAGTTCCACGCACGACCGTACGCCAGGCCTTGTTCAAAGCGCCCCTGGCGGCATTTTCCAATCTGCCGCTCAGCGCGACCATCGCATCTCGCTGATTTCTACCGCACTTCTTCGAAGACGCCGGTCTTGCGGTTCTTCCGAACATTGTCCCAGACGAAATGGCGGCCGTTCATCGCCACGAAGACACCCGCGGGCAAGGCTTGCGCGAAAGCCAGGGCGCAACCGAGATTGAACAGGCCGTCGGAACTGCCGAATTTCCAGGGAATCATCGCGCCGGTCAGGACAATCGTCTTGCCGAGGCCAGCCTCGCCCAACCGCCTCGCCGTGTCCTCCATGGTATCGGTACCATGAGTGATGACGATCCGATCCTCCTCGGCCGTCTGACATTGGCGAAGGATGAGATCGCGGTCGGCCTCCGTCATCTGCAGGCTGTCCACCATCATCAGCGTGCGCACCCTGATATCCAGCCGGCAACGGCCCGCCTTGAGAAGTTCCGGCAGATGCGTGTCCTGAAAAAACAGCGAGCCGGTCAGCTCATCGTACTCCTTATCGAAAGTACCGCCGGTGACAAAGATGCGAATGACCATGGATTTGAGAGGTCGCGGAACGCACGCGGGCGTGCAAACAATTTACCGCACATGACAGAGATATCATTTAGGAATTAGGATTTAAGATTTAGCATTTGGCTCGGAATCCGAACGCACAGTGAGGTTTCCGCGATTGGGACAAACCCGATTTGAGCTCATGCGGAGGCGCGTTTGCGCGCCTCCGCGTGAGACTTTTAGCCGCTCGAATCTCCACAAACTGTTCTTTCCAAAACTTCCTTCCACCTCTCCTCCGCGAACTCCGCGGCTCCGCGTGAGGCCTTCCCCATCTCTCCGCGCGAGATCAGCACTCGACACGCACCTCAGTCCGCTTTAGATACGACGCCCCTTATTTTTATGTTCGCTGGGACTTTTACGGCGCTGGTCACGCCGTTCCAAGATGACCGTATCGACGAAGCCGCTTTCGAGCGGCTCATCGAATCGCAGATCGAAGCCGGGATCACCGGAATCGTGCCTGTGGGCACGACTGGTGAATCGCCCACCCTCGACCACGACGAGCACGCTCGCGTGATTGAGCTGGCGGTAAAATTTGCCCGGAAGCGCTGCCCCGTCATCGCCGGCGCCGGCTCGAATTCCACGGCCGAGGCGCTGTCCATGACGCAGAAGGCCGAAGCCCTGGGCGCCGATGCCTTGCTGCTGGTCGCGCCGTACTACAACAAGCCGTCCCAGGAAGGCGTCTTTCAGCATTTCCGCCGCATCGCGCAGAGCACCAAGCTGCCAATCCTGCTTTACTCCATCCCGGGCCGCTGCGGGATCGAGATCGCGGCGGAGACGGTCGGGCGCCTCGCGCAGGAGTGCCCAAATATCGTCGCGATCAAGGAAGCGGGCGGCGCCGTGGAGCGCGTCAGCCAGTTGCGTTGCGCGACATCGGCGAAGTTCCAGATTCTCTCCGGTGACGATTCGCTCACCCTCCCCTTCATGGCCTCCGGCGCCGTCGGAGTGGTTAGCGTGGCTTCGAATCTCATTCCCCGGCAGGTCGGTGAAATGGTCAACGCCGCCCTGGCAAATGACTTCGATCGGGCACGCAAGTTGCACTTCCAGTATTACTCGCTCTTCAAGGACCTGTTCATCGAGCCCAATCCGGTACCGATCAAGGTCGCCTTGGCGCTCAATGGGCTCATGCGGCCCGATGTGCGGCTGCCACTCTGCCCCATGGCGGAAGCGCCGCGCCGCAAGCTCGAAGCGACACTGCATAGCCTCAATCTCGTGAAGTAAACATGGACAAGCCGATTCGCGTACTCGTCAATGGCGCCCGTGGGCGCATGGGGCAGGCCATTGTCGCATGCGCTGCGCAAGAGCCCGGACTCGAAATCACTTCGCAAATCGACACGGGCGATGATTTCGCCGGAGCCGTTCCGGCCTGCGACGCCATCATTGATTTCAGCCATCATTCCACGCTGGAACTCGTTCTCGCCCGTTGCACCGAGCATCGGAAAACGCTCGTCATCGGCACGACTGGACACACCGATGTGCAGATCGCGGGAATCCGCCACGCCGCGCAGGTCATTCCGATTGTATACGCTCCAAATTTCAGCGTGGGCGTAAACACGCTCTTCTGGCTCACGCGCAAGGCGGCGGAAATCCTTGGGCCTTCTTTTGATCTCGAGGTCGTGGAGATGCATCATCGCCTCAAAAAGGACGCCCCGAGCGGCACCGCCAAGCGGCTCGCGGAGATTCTCGCCGAGGTCCGCAATCTCTCGTATAACGACGATACGCGGCATGGACGCTTCGGCATCGTGGGTGAACGGACGAATGACGAAATCGGCGTGCATGCGATCCGCGGCGGAGACGTCGTCGGAGATCACACGGTCATCTTTGCCACTGGTGGAGAACGTGTGGAGCTCACGCACAAGGCTTCGTCTCGCGATACCTTTGCCCGCGGCGCCCTTCGGGCGGCCCTTTGGGCTTCCAAACAGCCTGCCGGTCTCTATGACATGCAGGACGTTCTCGGCCTGAAGTGAGAGCGGGCATCGCCCTCGGCTCGAATCTGGGCGATCGCCTCGCCCATTTAAAGGAAGCGCGCTCCGCCGTGTCCGCGCTTCCTGGAGTATCTGGACCGATTCTCACTTCGCGCATTTACGAAACCGAACCGGTGGGTACGGGCGCGGGTAGCGATGCTTTCCTGAACGCGGTCATGGAAATCGAATACACCGGCCATGCCATCACGCTGCTCGATGCGCTTCAGGAGATCGAGGCCCATATGGGCCGTCCTTCAAAGCGTCCGCGCAACGCCCCACGGCCCATCGATCTCGATATCCTTTATTTTGGAAACCTCGTCCTGAATAACGAGGAGATCGTCATCCCGCATCCACGGCTGCATCTGCGCCGCTTTGTTTTGCAACCGCTCTGTAACATACGTCCGGAACTTGTACTACCCGGCCAAGAAAAAGAGATCGCGGCAATCCTCGCGTCACTGAACGATCCGGCCGAAGTTACGGTCATGCCGGATCTTTTGGAATAGCGCACGATTTTGATGAGCCCAATGCGAAATCTGGACCGCATTGGACTTACCGAAACTACGCTTTGACGAGCGTCACCAAGTGAAGTGAACGCCATGCAAATCGGTCACCGCTTCGCGCCCGAGCAGGTCCAGGTGAAAGGCTCCGGTTACACTATTCGGTTCCGCGACCACACGAGCATAAACGACTGATGTTTTCGCGGTGCCGGCGCTGACACTTGGAACTTTCGTAAACCATTCCACGCCATCCTTCGGCACCACGACTTCCACAAACCCTGATTCCCTGGCCCACGTCCGGTTCTCCGACGTTGTAAAAAAGGAGCGATCTCGATGGGCAAAGGTATTGCTCACCTGCCCTTTCACACTGCCGTCGGGCTGTTTCGTAAGTTGCGGTTCTCTCGCGGAAAATTTGATTTTGATCAACTTGCCGTCGAGCGTTGAGCCGATGTGCTGCAACTCGCCGATGTCGTAAGATTTCGCCGTTTGCGCCTCGGCTTGTGTAACAGCAGGTTTATCGTCCTTGGCATCTTTGGCCGGCGGGATCGTCAATGTGGGACTCTGCGCCGCCGCATGAATCGTCAGAGCAACCAACGCGATGAGCGAGGGGCGTTTCATACGTCTTCCATTTCAACCATTTCCGGCTTCAAACGTCAATTGGCTTCCCAGTTACCAAAGATGCCACAAAGTAGATAACGCTCTGTTGTTGTTCACCGATCACTTATCGGCCAATGGTCCGAGACCATCGCGGTCTTTCGCGATAAAGTATGTGGCGAAGTGCCGGCGGCGGGACTCGAACCCGCACGAGGCTTGCGCCTCAAGGGATTTTAAGTCCCTTGTGTCTGCCATTTCACCACGCCGGCTTTGTTCCGTGAGCCATCTTGCATTGGCCATTCCACGGTCGCGCTGGTGAAGCCGCGAGAATTCGGGATATTACGCGCGCCGTTTCCTCGATGGCAAGGAGCGGTTGCGGCAGAAGGCAATTTTCGCCAAAATCTGTTTCGTTTCCGCGTCTCTATGTGAAACTCCCTCACTGCAACACTTCCACCCGCACACGGGCGAAGTATTGCTGGGAACCGGACGGAATCGGGTTCGTCATCCGAATCACCGCCATTTCAGTCACGTTGTCCCCAGTCGGTACGGGAGTACCAACTTCGACAGAGGGCTGCCGCGTCCACGTCTGCATGTCGGTCGACGTCTCCAGTGTAAAGTACAGCCCGAGCGCCGCGTAGTCGCTGCGGCGGCGGTAGCTGAACTGGAAATATTGATTGTTCGCCTCGTCAGTCGCCACCGACATTTGTGGGGTGTAAGGGGCGGAGGGATTCGGCTGGTAGAATTGCGTGGGATCCAGCGACATGGCGTATTTCCAGAGATTACTGATCCCGTCGTGCTGCGGATTTGCAGTCGGCGTCGTATTCGCCGCCGTGAGCCCATAGCCAATGCACCAGGCATTGACCATGGCGGTGAATGAAGGCGACGCGACCACCCAGATATTACGGAACTGCACTTCGCCGCCGGCATTGTCGATGAGATCCTGAAGCTGGATCCCATCCATGGCCGGAGACTCCGCCAGCGAGGCGTCGGTCGCATTCGGCAGGTCGACATTGTTCTGCACCAGCGTCCCGTTCCAATAGAGCGTGAGGCGTGCATCTCTCACTTTCGTTTGCCCACTCCAGCGTGCCGCGGCAAATCGCACATCGTAGCTTTGCCAGGTATTCGGGCCGGTGCTGGCATTGGAATCCGCGGCTTTCAGACCTTGAATGCCCCCCGCATCGTAGGCCGTCAAACCGCTGGCATCGAGGCTGGTCGGTGTATTCAGGATCGATACGCCGTAGCGGCGCTGCAGTTTGATTCCCGAGGCTCCTGCTCCAAAACCGGTGCCACCAGCCGGCGACAGCCACTCGATGTGGAGCTGGAAATCCTTCAGGCGAAGCGTGCTCACGATATCGTCCGGCGCCGGGAGATGATGCACCTGCAGGCAACCGTTTGCCGCGACCTGCCAGTTCGGCGCGCTGCCATCCGCCATGCGAATCCAGTTATTCACGCTCGCATTTGTTCCATCATAGAGGACGACCGCCGTCGGCGGCGGGACGCCGGGCCCCGTCAGTTCGAGATGATCAACCGCTGGTCCCCCACCCCCCGTCGCGGTGAGGCGAATGGCGTTCATCCCTTTCGTGAGGAAGCAACTTGCGGTGACGATTTGCCATGAAGTGGAAGTTGCGGTGGGCGGAAAATTGAGCGCCGGATTCAGGCTCACCCCGTTGACTGTCACGGCCAGGTTGGTGCTCGTGACATCGGCATATCGAAAGCCGAGCGTGTAACTGGCGCTGTCCGGCACATTGATGTCCCATTCAATGCTATCGCCGGTCGCGTTCTGAAAAACGAGATAGCCGGTCCCGGTATACCCGCTGGTGTTGTTATCGAAATAGCCCGCCTGGTAAGGCACGGTCCATAGTGTCTTGGGCGAGTAAATCGCGTTCTCAGCTTCATACGCCACCGTTACCCCAGCGCTTGGCGGCGCGACGGGCGGCGGCGCGGGTGTGAAATCCGGGCCGGTATCAGCGGAAAAGGCGTTCAGGGTGTACCAGGCTTCAGTCGACCAAGGAGCCGCGCCCGCGTCGTTCGTGAAGTTTTTCAGCCGGAAGTAAGTGACCCACTGCCCGGCCTTCAGATTCGGAATGGTGAGAAAGGCCTTCGTCCGATCGACCGAATAGACCACGTTGCTCGCCGTGAAGTTCGTCACATTCTGCGGATTTCCGCCATAGGAGATGGTCGGTTTGTAATTCCACTGCTGGATCGTGTAGTTCGCCGGATTCGAAATCACCGAGGCTGGCACCGGCTGCGTAAACTCAATCTCGAAGCCGTTCGACTTCGATTTCACGGTCTTCATCTCGAAGGTAATATTGCCATTCGGCCGCAACCGCTGGAGCCCCGCCGTGGTGTTATTCCAATTCCAGTTGCCACCGCTGCCCAAGCCACCTGCATACAGACAGCCGTCCGGTCCCCACGCCATCCGATTGATTCCCACTTCAAATCCCTCGCTGAAGGCAAAGACACAGCCTTGGTATTCGCCATTAATCTTCTCCATGAAGACCCGGTTGATCCCACCGTCTGTCAATTCTCCAATCAACATCTGGCCGGCATAAGTCCCCGTCGTGACCAACACCGGCTGCGTATCGGAATTACAGATCCGATTGTAGGGCATGAAGACAGCGGGCGCGTGATACGGTGCGATGGTTCCGTCGGGCAGCGCCTGGCTGTTTGTCGCCGGGTAGGTGTTATTCTGCGGGACGCCATAGAAGTAACCCGGGACGATGTGATTGATCTTGCAGGATGGCAGCCAATCGCCCTGATTATCCCCGCAAAAGATCTCCCCATCGACGCCCAAGCCCATGCCGTTTGGCGTACGAAATCCGTTCGAAACGATCTTCCATGTGTGCTGCACCGGATCGATCTGCACGAGCGAGCCAGGACCGTCCCACACCGGATAACCCGGCTGGGTTCCCGGAAGATAACTGGTATCGCCCGTCTTCAGCGGTGTCGAAGTCGTGACGTAGAAATAGTTATTCTTGTAGACGAGATTGAAGGTGAACTCGTGATAGTTGGGAGCCGACGGCCAGTCGTGCGCAACTGTCTGATAGACGTCCGCCACGCCATCGCCGTCAGTGTCGATTAACGCTGTAACCTCGCGCTTCTGCGATACATAGATGACGTCCTGTGTGCCGTTATTCACGACTTTGAGCCCCAGCGGCTCACCGAGTCCCGAGGCGAACCGTGAGATGGTCACGGGACCAGGTCCCTGCAGATTACTGAGGATATAGACCGCGCCGACTTCTCCAAGATGACTGGAAAGCGCATTCGCTGTTCCCCAGGTGGAGACCACGAGATTGCCGTTGGAAAGAAAATCCATTCCGCCCACTTGTGGATTGAAGCCCGAGGGCCGGATGTTCTCCAAGGTAAAGCTCGGATGCACACCAGTCAGTGGCTGCCCATCTCCCGGCCCACCGGCAGTACCGCCCGAGCCATTGGCATAAGTCCATAGCTTCCGTCCCGGTGATGTGACTTCGGTCTGGCCTTGTTGCGTCTGGAAATTGGCCGCCGGGACGGTGGTAAATTGCGTGTCACCCGGTTTCATCCATTCCAGGAGCAATCGCCCCGAGCTGGTATTGTTATAAAAGTTGATATAAAATGGCACCGACCCCGCCGTCACGTTGAGGGATGCAACCGCGGTATTCACCCCCTGCAAATCGTTATCGATCACCAGCGCATTGTTCAGAAAGAACTTCGCGCCGTCCTCATTCGTCAGCCGGAACTGATAAGTGCCGCTCGCCGGAAACACGATATTCCCCCACACGTGTCCATAGTAGTACTGAGTGAGATCAGGCAGCGGCGGGCTGCCCGTTGCATAAGGCGACGTCCAGCCTCCGGTGAAATCCACGCCCGACAAAGTGTCGCCGCTAAGCACTTCATAGTCGTTAGGCGTCGGCTGCCCCACGAGCACCGGCATACCCGTGATCGTCTGGGGCGGAGATGTGGAAACGTCGTAGATCCACACCGTGACGCCCGGTTGCATGGCCTGTGCTTGTGCCCGATCAGGCCGGAGCAGGCACACCCCAAACACAAAAAGAACGATGGCGCTGAAAATGGGAAATCGTTTCATGGCCAGGTGACTTTCACCACGGTGGTTCCGTTGTTGCTCAAATCAAGAAAGGTATTGTTACCCACGTCCCTGCGCAGCGTTCCGTTGCCGGACACGATGGACCAAGTCTCCGACGTCGCGGGTGCATTCAGCTTCACCGACACCGTCGTACTTGCCGCTAGATTGCTGACATTGAATGTCCGCGTCATCGCCGCACCGGTCGGCGCCGCCATCTCCGGCGATTCCTCGATCGCCGCGAGCAGTGCGCCGCTCGACTGGGAGTTGATGTTATACTGCATGAAGATGGAATCCGTCACATTGACAAACCGGTAGCCCCTCCAGTCGGAAACCACATTCACGGTCGTGGTATTCTGCGTCGCACTCCACAACCGATAGTCGCCCAAAATTGCTATGCCATTGATCGCCTTGCTCGTCACATTCTGCTGCATGATCCAGCGGATCACGACATTACTGCCCGAGACGATGAGCTTCTTGATATTCTGCTGCGGATCGTTGCCCGATTGCGTCGAGTCGAATTCCTGCGCCCAGGTCGCTCCGCCATCCTGTGAAACCTGCACATGGATGGCGCCGCTGTTGTGTTCGTTGAAGAAAAGCAGCGGGTTGTCGTAGCCGGTGAGATTAATAACCGGCGAAGTAAAGGTCGATCCCTGCCCGTTGAAGGTCCAGTAAGTCGAGCCGGTCGTGATCCCAGAAGCCGTCCAGCCCGTAGGAATGGAAGTTGTCGTGTTGGCGCTGAGGACCGTGTTTTCCTGAATGTGAAAGTTTGTGCCCGTCGTGAAAGAGCAATTTTCGCTGAAATCCCAGACTTTCCCTTCATAGACCATCCCCGCACCGGTTCCGCCCCATACTTTATACAGTCCGCAATTTGTCGGATTGTACGCGCACCACAGGTCGCTTCTCAACGCGACGGCGAGCATATGGGTTTTGTTTTCGAGGATGAGGCGGAAGGCCCATGGATCCCTCGGGCGCACCGTGGCAGCGCGACCAGTGATGCCGATGAGGAGGGAAATGATCAGGATAGCTACGGCAGAGTTGCCGGAAGAAAAAGGACCGCAGAGGCGAGAAGATCGACGCAGCATGTGAAACATGGGAAGGAGCGGAATGCTCTGTTTGAAATGGGAGAAGCAATTCGCGAAAGAGATTCGAGGCGAAACGAGAGTAACCGTTGAAGTGATGTCCGTTTAACGGTGGGGCCGCGAGCGAAAACGCTGCAGGCCAGCCAGCATGCCAAAACCACCGATGAGCGCCGTTAAAGCGCCGGGCTCAGGGACAGCCATCAGAGCGATATCGTTGCCACCGGTGAAGGAATTTCCCACGGCACTGGCAGTGTAACTGATATCGAATACCTGAGTGCCAATTGTGACGGAGGGATTGCCATTCAAGGGATCAGGTGTCGCGTTGATAAAAGCCCCGTTAACCGCGCTTCCACCGCCATTGATAACGATGAAGAACAAGTCTCCGATCGGCACCTGGGTGGCGCCAAAGTTATTGACGAAGGAGCCGTCCAGATTGACTGCGGTCAGGTTGATGGACGTACCCGCCCCGCTCGTAATGATCTGATCATACTGGGTTCCCGCGGTGAGGCCGCCGAGTTCAATCTGAAGGTGAGTGTTGGAAACGATGTCGCCCAGGTTCAAATTTCCGGCGACGTTCAATGCACCGATACTCGCGAGCGTGGCGCCACCTGCTACGGTTGTACCGGGACTCAGGATCGCATTGCCGGTCAGGATCACATTCGGCACGGAGGCTGTCGTATTGCTTCCGCTGGAGAGAACTCCGGCGCCTGAGACATTGATCGCCGTGGAACCCGAGATGGACCCGTTCACGATCAGATTTCCGGCCGTGACATTCGTCGCTCCACTATAAGAGCTGGCGCCATTGAGCGTCAGGTTCGACGTGCCATTCACAGTGAAGCCCGCACCACCGCCCGGAGTGACCTCCTGAACTCCGCCGGTTACCGTGATGTTTTGCGCCTGCACATAGTTTGTGTTGCCAGGTATACCCGGTTGGAGAGTAGCGGAAGATGTGCTCCCGGTCAGGTTGACGCCGGTAAAGACGAGGTTTTGCGTCTTTCCCGCGGTGGTTCCCACGGCAGCAATCTGGCCGTCGCCGATCGTCAGGCTGCCCAGCCCAAAGGTGGAGTTGGCCGGCGCCGTGCCGATGGGATTGAAAAGCACCGTGCCCGTTCCGGCGAGCCGGATATTGTTCCCGAAGACCGTATTGGCCGTGAAATTGTCGCGAATGTTAAAGAGGGCAAATGTCCCGGCCGCCGCGGTGCCAATCGTTCCGCCTGTGAGGACGATCATACCCGTTCCAGCCGGACTGAAGGGACCGGCGACGGCCGACTGAATTTCGAACTTGCCGCTTGGCGGAACGGTGATCGTTCCGCTGAAAGTGCTGGCCCCGGTACCGCGCAAGCGCAGGCCGTTGGTATCCGGTGTATTGCCATTCACTGTTCCAAAATTGATATTTCCCGAGCCATTCAAAGAGCCCGTGAGAATGAAATCCGCCGAGGTAAGTCCCGTGACAGGGTCGAAACTATCGATCGTCGAAGTGGTCCCGTTCGCGACGGTGAAGTTACCAGAGAACGTTTGTGCGCCGGTGACGCCGATCGTCCCGCCGGCGAGTGTGATTGGGCTGGAAGTTGCTCCTCCCGCGGAAACAACGCCCCCTGTGTTCACCGTAATCGCGCCCGTACCTCCGGCACCCGCGACGAGGAGTTTCACTGCTCCCGCATTCACCTTCAGCCCGCCGGAAAATGTGTTCGCCCCACCCAGATCCAGTTCGCCATTGCCAGACTTCGTCAGCGAACCGGCCTGCGTGCCGATATTGCCAATCGTGCCCGCGTAACTCACCAATCCAGCGCCAATGTTCAGTGTGCCGCCAGTACTCCCCACGGCCATGCCGCGCGTGGGACTAATGGCAAAGGACCCTGTCGTGACCAGCGTTCCCCCATTGAGTTGGATCGCGCCGGGGGTCGCGGTACCGGGCACGGCACCGAGATTATTGTCCGCGCTGATATTTAGCACGCCATTCGTGACGATCGTGCTCCCCGTATAGGTATTGGCGCCGGTCAGGGTTACCGAGCCTCCGCCCTGGACGACGAGATTTCCTGTTCCGCTGATGTCCGCTCCGCCCACGGTATACGGAACGGAAAGATTGTTAAACACCGTGGAAATCGGGGTAACGGTACTGGCGATATTGATATTCGAATTCTGCACCGGATTCCCCTTCGCGTCCGTATCGGCGAATACCACTTTGTAGGCATTCGGATCGGAATAGGTCGTGGCCGTCCCGGTGCTATCCTGCCAGTTCGCGGACGCGGAAATATCCCACAGATTATTATTCTGGCCACTCCACTTGATGGACGTCGCATCCACGGTCAGCACGAGTTGCTGCGCGTTCGGGTTGTTGACCGTTCCGGCATTGACCACGCTGATGGAGAGAAGGAGTGGATAAGTGGGCAAACCGGAACCACCAGAAAAAATATTGATATTCGGCGTCCCGGTAATGCCGGTGCTGGCTGTCGCCAGGATATAAGTCCCAAGGCCGAAGCCGGGCATTGCGTTCAGATTCAGTACCTCGGAGCCCGAGGCTGGAAACGCGATCGCTCCGGTGACACTGGTGGAATCGCTATTCACCGTATTGCCAAAATCGAAAGCGAATGTGGCGCCGTTATTGATGGTCAGCCCGTTGTTGAGCGTCAGCGTCCCTACGAGGCCGGAAGTCGGGTTCGCGCCGGGCGCAAGCACGCCGGCCAACGTCACGGCGCCGGCAATGGAGCCAGTGCCGGAAAGAAAACCATTCGTCTGCACGTTGACGGGTCCTGTTCCCGTCGCGGAACCGGTCGGATTCGTCACGGCGAGCGTCCCGGCCGTTATCGTCGTGCCGCCGGAGTAATTGCTGGCGCCGTTCGACAGAGTCACGGTACTGCCGATGAGGGCATTGACCGTGAGACTCCCAGTGCCGTTAATCTGGCCATTGTAGATCGCGGAATTGGTGAGCGTGAGCGCGGCGCCGGTGAGGGTGACGACTCCCGTTGCCGGCCCAGAAAGGCTGGCGAGTGTTTGTGAGGCATTCGCAAAGCTGGCTTGTCCGGTCACAGTCAGATTCGTGGAGCTATTGACCGGATCCAGCGCTCCCGTACTGGAAACATTCAGAACACCATTGGAGGCAACAGTCAGGTTCGGCGTGATCAGAGTGCCGTTGACATTGGCCGTCGCGGTCACACCCGTACCTGTACCGACCTGCACGTTTGTCGCCGTGACATACCCGGTGGTGGCGCCAATTCCGACGGTGCCCGCCTGGACATTGAGATTGCCGGCAATGTTGGCCGTGCCGTTGAGATTCACGTTGCCCGCGATGGATGTGACATTTCCATCCGATAGAAGCGAACCCGCCAGCGTCAATGTATATCCGTCAAAGGCCCCCAACGTGAGCGTTGCGCCCCCCGTTACAGAAACCCCATTCGCACCGCCCAGCGTCATGTTGCCACCGGAAAGCACCCCCGAGCCATACCGTTGCGCGTAGATGCCCGTGCTGGCACTGACCGCTACCGCATTGTCAAAAGTAACATCGCCCGGCGAACCGCCGACACTGCTCAGGACCAAGCCGAGCGAACCGGCATTCAGCGTGACCGAAGCGTTTCCCAACGGATCACTTCCTCCATGCTGGCCGACTACGGCGACGATTCCGCCGTTTGAAGTAATGTTATTCGTGCCGGAGGCGAAGTTCGGGCCGGCCGTGTAATCGAAGACAAAGTTACCAGGGCCATTGTTCACCAGCGTTACATTGCCGGAAGCAATTACACGACCGGGATGAATGTCGGCCCAGGCCATTGCGGGAAGGAAGGTATAAGCGCCACCTGTGAATGTGCTGGAGGTGAAACTTACGCCGCCATGTGGGAAAGTAAGCGCGGTGTCCGCCGACATGGTCAGATTTCCCAAAGACGCCAGGGCGGCGTTTGGCACATCGATCGTCGAGCTAACCGTTGCCAGCACATTATTTCCGTACGCCTGAGTGCCAAGGGTCCCGGAAAGGAAGACGGAATTCGGCAGGAAAGTGCTCGCTCCACCGGGAACCGTATAGGAAGCGGAGAATCCATCATTACCCGTTCCCTGGTAATATCCGATCGCAATATCGTGCAGCCCCACACCAAGAAATACCGTCCCGGTCTTCGTTGTGTAGGCGTGAAAGAGATTGTTATCGACCACCGTATTCCCGTCGATGAAGAGCATGCTGCCATCGTCGCTAGCCGTAGCAAAGGTATAGAGGCCAGGAACTGTGATATCGATCTTGCCCGTCTGGAAGACTTCGAATTGGGTGACCTGCGTGAAGCCCTGATCGGTGAAGATCGCCGCGCTCGTGGTTCCGTTGGTATTGTCCCAATCGAGGCTGAGCTTTCCGCTGGTATTCGTTGGAGCAACCAGCGTCGGAATCAGGTTCGCAAAATGGCTCGTGATCGTCGCGAAGTTGGCGAAGTTCGGATTGGCATTCGCGGTATTCGTCGGCGCATTGTTATAGTAGGCACCGGATAGCGCGCTCGTGATCCCAGTGCCGCCCACCAAAGAGAGCGAACCGCTGGAAAGCTTCACCGTGGCAGCGCCAAGCGATCCCGGAGAAGCGAAGAGACCCCCGCCCGGCTGCACGTCGATAATGCCGCTCATCGTGCTGTTCGCATTGGTCAAAGTCAGGAGACCGTTATTGATCACTCCACCCCCGGTAAACCCATTCGCTCCGGACAATGTGACCGAGCTTCCTCCACTGACCGCGACGCTTCCCGAACCAGTAATCGACCCGCCAAAACTGGTCCCGTCCGGAAAGGTGAAAGCCGTGCCGTTCAGCACCAGATTACCCGCGCCGGAAATGCTCAAGAGGGTCTGAGTCGGATTGGCAAACGTAGCAGTGCCGGCCAGCGCCAATGAGGTCGTATTGGCCAGTCTGCCTCCAGAGCCAACGGTGAGCGCGCCCGCGGCACCGACGGTCAATTGCGGCGTGGTAAGTGTTCCTTCCACATCGAGCGTTCCGCCAGTGACCACGGCACTGGTCGTGGAGGTGAAACTGCCGCCGGATCCCACGATCAGCTTGCCAGCCGTGACCGTCGTGAGAGAAGTGCCGACCGTTCCAGTCAAGGTCGCGTTTCCGGCCTGATCCTTCTCAATCGTCGTCGTCACGGTAATCGGCGCACCGCCGATCGTGTAGTTGAGATTACTATTCTGGAAGGTCAGCGAATTCGCATTTACCGCGCTCGGAACCGTGATGGTTGTATTGCCCAGAGCGGTGTCATCGAAAATGACGTTTGAGCCCGCCTGGAACACATTCCCCGCCCCTGCGGATGTCCAGTTCGATGTGGCGGTATCCCACGCGCCATTGGTGCTTCCGCTCCACGCATAAGTCGCGAAACCCGGTGTCACAGTCAGCACGAGATTGTTCCCACTGACTCCGACCGCGTAGTTAAAGTTTGTCGCTCCTTTGATCGTGAAGGTCGCGTTATTGACCAGCGTGCCGGTGCCGAGAACGGAAATGAGATTGTAGGTGCCCGCCCCGAAACCGCCCAATTGCGAAATATTCAGGATATCGGTTCCGGCGTTGAGGGTGACATTCCCAATGCCCGTAATGTCAATGAGATCGCTCAATCCGCTGGCACCAAAGTTGAAGGTAAACGTGGCCCCGGCATTGATGGTAAGATTGCCCCCGATCGTGAGGGTACTCGTCGAAGTCGGCGTCACCGCCGGTGCGAGCTGACCTAGGGCATTAACCACTACGGGCGCATTGATCGTTCCACTGCCGCCGAGGATGCCCGTATGAGTGGTGGTACCGACATTCACCTGGCTCGTGCCAGTCATCGTGCCAGTGACGAGCAGTGTCCCGCCATCGAAACCGGTGCCATCCGTATTGACCGTAGCGTTGGTCCCGATATTCGTCACCCCGGTATAGCTGGTGGTTCCGGCGAGAATCTGCGTCCCAGAGCCAACCTTCGTAAAGCTGCCGTTGCCGGCGATCGTGCCTCCGTAGGACGTCGACAGGTTATTGAAGCCGGTGGTGAACACGCCGAGATTCTTGATGACGCCCACACCCGCCGCGCTGCTCAGCGAACCGATCGTCTCTGCAAAGTTGGCGAAATTCACGCCACCCGTCCCGGCATTTCCGGTCAGGGTCACAGCCGAGCTATCGGGAATCTGCTCGGCAATGGTCCAGACCAGATTCGCCGCAAGCGTTCCCGTGGCTGATGTATTGACCTGCGCATTGAGCACGGTCGGTCCCTGGTAGGTATTGTTATTCAGCGGGGAGCTCAGGTTGACCGTGTTAGCCGGATTGCCGGCTGCTCCCCCTGCAGTATAACCCACCGGCACCGAGGAGAAAGTCACCCCTCCGGGACCAGTAATCTTTTGAGCGATGCCCCAGGTTCCCCCGCCTTCGTATGCGAGTGTGCCGCCTTGCGGTCCCACAGTGATGCCGCGATTGATGCTGAAATTGAATCCGCGCGTCGTCAGGATGGTGCCGCCATTGAGCACGATCGCCGCCGCATTGAAACTGCCCGGGATGGCGCCGAAATTCTGATCGTCATTCACCAGGATCGTGCCGGCATTGATCGTCACGGATCCCGTGAAGGTATTGTGGATCTCCGTGGTTCCCGGTTGACCCTGATTGTTGCCGTCGCTCAGGTCGAGCAAGCCGCTGCCATTCTTTGTCAGGCCAATCGGCGTGGAACCATTGTTGGCGATGATGGCGCTGATCCGCAGATTGCTCCCCGTGTCGATGATCAGGTCCGTGCCGTTCCCGGAGGTAATGACGCCCTGATAAGTCGGCCCGGCAGTATTGTCCCCATTGAACGTGCTGCCGATCGCAGCAATTTGCGCCAGCGTCGGCTGATTGGCAATTCCCGTGGCGCCGGTGGCGCCATTCGAAATGATGGCGCCGCTGGTAATAATGAGCGTATTCGTGGATTGGCAGTCCCCGTGGCGCCCGCGCCGAAATAGATCTGCGAAGCGCCGGAAAGATAGAGCGAATTGATCGTCGTGCTCGTGGCGGTCAATCCAATAACCGTCGGGGCAGCGACTGTCCCCCCGCTCAATTTGACGTTGTTACCGGCTATGAAATCACTGAGCACATTGTTATTCGCATACGTGGCTAGACGCACCACAGCGCCGCCAGAGACGGTGGCAAAATCGAGCTGATTTGCGCCGTCGGAACTATTCGGGTTACCAATCGTCGCCCAACCGCCGATGATGCCGTTGTTCAACGTCACGTTTGGCGCGTTGATCGTCCCGGTGGTCGAGAAGTTCACCGTGGCGCCTGCCCCCGATCGGGAAAAGCTTGGAATCGTCGCCGATCCAAAGGTCAGCGTCGCCGTTTGTCCGGCTCCCGGGGTAACATTAACGCTAGTCGCCCCCGAACCGAGGATGAGCGTGCCCACGGTCTCGCTGGTCGGCCCGCTGGAGTTGCCGATTAAATTAATCGTTCCGCCATTCGACGTGATGGAGAGATTGTCGGCCAGACGGTTTTGCAAGCTGTGATTGGCTGCAGAATTGTCAAGATTCAGGACCGAGCCACCATTCAGAGTTAGCGCACTGGTTTGCAGACCGCCATTCGCCCCGCTCAGGGAAAGCGTCGTGCCGGCCGCAGCCAGGGTCGTGGAGCCGGTGTAAGTATTTGCTCCGCTGAAGACGAAAGAGCCGGCGCCCGTCATGGTAAGATTGGCCGACGAGCCGCCCGAAATCACGCCGCTGAAAGTAAGCGCCTGAATGGTGCCGTTCAGCCCATTATTGGTCCACGTCTGCGTAGCGCCCAAAGCAACTCCAGCAGAAACGGAATTGGCTGAAGCCGAATTGTTCGCGATGCCACCGGAGCCAATGGTAAGAGTATAAGGCGGACTTGCGCCTTGATCACCCGCGATGCTCACCCCTGAAATATCGTCAGCAGTAAAACTCAGGCTGTGAATCGAGAAATTTGCTCCGAGCTCTGTGTTTAGATTTGTCGCGCCAAACAACACAAAAGCCACATCATCGCTGCTTCCTGGAACACCCGCCGTGCCGTTGTTGAGGACGTCGGAAGATGACCAGTTGGTGCCGGCCAACCCTCCAGAGGCATTCCAGAAGTTGTTGTTATCACCGAACCAAAAGAATTGGCCGGCAAGAATGGCAGAGGGTACGGCGACAGAGGCAAGCAGAATGCCTGCGCATAACTTGAGGGGGAGCCGCCGCGAGCCAACCTTCCGGTCAGCTGCAACGACGACGGAACGCGTTACTTTCATTATAGGGGGAAATGAGAGGGTTCAGCCACGGATTCCAGCGCCTCGGCACTAATTAGTGCCAGCGGCTATGACTCACACAAAACTAGCAATTGCAGAAAAGTGCAAGAAGTAAAGACATCTGGTCAATGCAACCATCCTTGCCACAAAAAGTTGCGCGGCAAGCACTTGAACGGTTGACACGTAAACGATTCTTATCAGAGGGTTCCCCCGACCTTTCACTCAGGCCCCTACGGAACGATCCTCAATCATTGATGCCAATCTGCGCAAAAAGCGGGATTGCGTATGTGCACGATGGTTCACGCAAACGTCGCCGTTTATCGGCGTACGAAAAGCACGCGTTGGATATATATAAAAGCGGGTAGCTTTTGCCTTCGATAATTATGACACGAAAATCCGCCGCCTCTCTTAGCGATAACATCCCATCAATACACGTCGCGCCTCTCCGCGGAACCAACTGCAGCCGAAGATGGCATTGAGCCCGAGACAAACCGAAATCCACTAACGCCCGCCCGCAAACTGGATCATCCGAGCGGACCGAGTATCACGAAACCCCCGATCTGCCATGCCTTCCCCCTCCTCTGCTCTCTGGCGTTCTGCCATCATGGCAATCCTCTTTGGCCTGCTTGTCCTTCTTACGCCTCCATGTGCACGCGCCGCGGACATTGCCGTCTCCGAAGCCACGCTCTTCGGCGATATGGAGTGCTTCAAGATCGAAACCTCCAGCGCCACCTATCTCTACGGAAAGCGTGGCGCCGGATTTGCCGGCATCGTCGATCCAGCAGGACGCGACTGGATTTCGTACCGGCCAGGAGGGCAGGCGCTCGGTGAATACCGTGGACTGCCGAAGTGCGGGCAGCCGGTGAAGTATTTCCACTGCGGATACGGGTTCGGCCAATACACAAACGACAATTGGTTTACCTCGACGGTCACGTTGCATGAACCCGCCCACGTTCGGATCCACTCGGAAACGGCGCAGGGTGATGCCGCCGGTGATTGGGATTTCTTTCCCGATCACGCGACCTTCACGCTCCTTCGGATTCCGGGCGCCTACTGGTTTCTCTACGAGGGTACGCCGGGAGGCGCACTCGATCCGGCAGAGGATTTCGTCATTCGTCCAGGCGGACGCAAGACCGCCCTATCCGCGCCATGGCATGAGGTCGTGCCCTGGGTGGTCTTCGGCGCAAAGGAAACGCCACACGGTCTACTAATGCTGAATCATCAGAAGACGAGCACCGTCGATAGTTATGTCTCATGGCCCTATAAAGCCGGGCCGGATGGGGGCCTCAATCAGATGACGGTCTTCGGCTTCGGCCGCGCCGATTGGCAGGATCCCAAACAACACACCCCATCGCTTACCGTTCTACCAGCCAGACTCACCATCGCCATTCTCCACGACACGATGGAGAAATCGGTTAACGCAGCCGTTGCGCAAGCGACGGAAGAATCGTCGAACGCACCGGCGAAGTGAACGTGACTCTTGCATCCTTCGAGCCGCTCTCTGGCTCAGAGCCCATCATCCACACGACTCCTTTTCGCGTCTTTCGTGGACTCCAATTCTTCGTCGCCCTGTTCTGCCTTACCCTCTCTTGCGCACACGCGGCCGAGTTACCACCTGGATTCACCGAAGAAACGCTCGCCACGAAACTCAATGCCGTCACCGCCATGGCAGCGGCACCCGACGGGCGGATTTTCATCGCGGACCAGACCGGCAAACTGCTCATCTGGAAAGACGGGAAATTACTCGACCAACCCGCGCTGACTCTCCATGTCACGGATTACTGGGAGCGAGGTTTGATCGGCATCGCGCTCGATCCGGACTTTGCTCGCAACTCACAGATCTATCTCCTTTATGTCACTGATCAGCCAGTCATCCATCATGTCCTTTCGCGCTTCACGCTCCAGGGCGATACGATCGATCCGGTAAGTGAGAAGGTGCTCTTCGAAGGAGATGATCAGACGAAGCTCGGCGGTAACCAGCCGGCTGGCCATCAGGGCGGCCCGCTCCGCTTTGGCCTGGATGGAAAGTTATATATCGGACTCGGTGAACAAACAGCACGCAATGCCTCACAGCGACTCGACGCGTTGCAGGGCAAAATCCTTCGCCTTAATCCGGATGGCTCGATCCCCGAGGACAATCCCTTCTACGAAAAAGCGGAGGGCAAATATCGCGCGATCTGGGCTTACGGAATCCGCAATCCGTTCGGCATCGCATTCCAGCCTGAGACCGGGCGCTGTTTTGTGGCCGACGTTGGCGAATCTTCCTGGGAAGAAATCGACGAACTGATCAAGGGCGGCAACTATGGCTGGCCGCAGGCTGAGGGGATGTCCACGAATCCGGCGTTCCTGAATCCGATCCACACTTACCCACCAGTTATCGGCCGCTGCATCATCGGAGGTGCTTTCTATCCGCGCAGTCCAAAGCCGGACGCCGCACACTTCGGCTTTCCCAGAAACCAGCGTGGTAAATACTTCTTTGCCGATTGGGCGGCCAACTGGATCAAAACTCTCGATCCGGATCACCCCTCCGTCGTCGAAACCTTCGCGCGCGGCTTCAATGCGCCTGTTGCCGTGGAGGTCGCTCCCGACGGTTCGCTCCTCGTCCTCAATCGCGGCACAATCTGGCGGGATAACAAAAACTGGAAACCAAACACCGGCTCGCTCGTGCGCATCCGCCATACTGATGCCGCCAATCGATTATCCACGGCTGAACCGCTGCCACCCACGCTGGCGGGGACCCACCTATTCTCTTCGCTGGAACCACTTACTCCGCAACCGGGTTTCGTGGCCTACGAAATCAATGCACCGCCGTTTCATCCGGGACTGACTACTAGACAATGGATCCGCATTCCCGATAACGGGAAAATCAAGCCCGGTCCCGACGGCGGGCTGGCGCTTCCGCCCGGCACGATTGTCATTCAGCATTATCTGCTCGAGAAAAGCGGCGCGCCCTTTGAGACGCAGGTGCTATGGTTCACCAGTTCCAATTACAACCTCTGCCGTGCAGCGGCGTACCGATGGCCGACTCCAGCCAAGCGAGATCCAACACCCACGACGGAAGACAAAGACGCCGATCTGATAGTAAACGGCGAAATCGTCGCCTTGCCTGGCGATCCCGCACACCGGTGGTTTTCGCCCGGAGCGGAGACCCAGCTCCATCTCGATACGATCGTCACCGGATTTCTTCTGCCGCTCAATTTTCGACAGATCCATCGCGACCATCAGATCGAGCGATGGAATGACCTGGGCTGGTTTGTCGAGCCGGCGAATACCAATGGAAGTGCAAACTGGCCACGGCTCTCCCCTCCCGAGGACAGCGGCGCCACACTCGAATCACGCATCCGCTCCTATCTTGATGTGAACTGCGCCGCCTGCCACCATCCCGGCGGTCCGGCGCGGGGCAATTTCGACGCTCGATTCAGAACGCCGCTCGCACAACAAAACCTGATCAATGGAGATCTCGTGGCCGGTGACCTGGGCATCCCCGGAGCACGCGTCGTCGTTCCCGGGGAGCCGGAAAAATCCATTCTCCTCGAGCGTCTCACGCGCCACGATCAATTTCGCATGCCTCCAGTCTCGGTGAATGATGATCCGTCGCCAATTGTGCCCCTCCTACGGGACTGGATTCGCTCGTTGCCGACGACTGCCGAAGCCAACCCGGGAACGAACCCTTAAAGATCAAACGGATCTCATTGGATGGGAGTAGATTGCAACGAAGGGCAGGTGTTAATCGCTCCCGCTCCTCCCAGAATGGATTTGTCCCATTTGCCAAACGACCTTCGTCACCCTTTCTGGCCCGAAATTGGCTGTCTCCTGTCATCCAGCCGATGAAGATAGCCGCCACCATCCTCTTCTCGCTTTGCCTCTGCTCCACGGTATTTGCCCGGCTTGGGGATACGGAGGAGCAAGCGCAGGCCCGTTATGGATTGCAGAAAAGGCAGCCCATTCTGCCACCAGGACTGTTCCCGCCATTGATCGACGGTGCACGGGAAGTCATCTTTGAATATGAAGGCTGGAAGATTCGTTGCGCCTTTCTCAAGGCAACGGATGGCAGGGAATACGTCGTCAGCGAGGAGTACACAAAGCCGCCCAATGGCAAAGCGAGGCAGAAAACCGGCATTCTCATCACCGATTTTGAACGGGAAGCGATCCTGAAAGGCGAAGCCGGAGTACACTCCTGGCATCAAAAGACGATCGGTGAATCGAGCAAGGATCACTTGCAGACCCTGGCAAATCAACTCGCGCGCGCCTCCGGCCTGGTCGGGAAAATCTGGATTCGCGACGATGGCGCAATCGCCCGAACCCTCGGCGACGTGACGATCAATCTCATCCTGGAGCTTCCGCAAGCTTTGAAGTACGAAGCCGAACTGAAAGCCATCAAGGAAAAGGAAGCCAAGGCAACGATGCCGAAGTTCTGATCGGTTTTTGACAACGACTTTCGAGCGGCGGCGCCGATCCCCATGAAGGGCACGGCGCCGCCACAGTTTTCCTCCCAAGTCAGATGAGGCTCAGCGAATCGTTCCCCGCCACGCGCCGGTCGCCACCTGCCTGTCCTCAATGAACGATTTGAAACGTTGCAAATCACCTTCCACTCGCGCACCCACCAGACCCAATGCGTCGCCCACTTTTTCCACGGCCCCCAAAGGCACGTAGTCGATGGCAAGATCGATCTGTGTTTGCTCCGGACCGAGTGAGCGAAAACTAACCGCACCCGCTTGCGGTGCGCCGGTCACACTCTTCCAGGCGATCCGAACATCAGGAATCTGCTCATAGATCTCCGCCAACCAGGTCACTTCCTTTCCGCCGATCTCCGCGCGCCAGAACAATGCCCTTTCACTCTGTTGAGCGACTTCGCGAATTCCTTCCATGAAGTCGGGAAACTCCTCAAATTGCGTCCACTGATTGTAGACCGCCCGGATGGGCGCGCGGATGCTGATGGACCTTTCAATGCGTTCCATAACTCGAATTGCGCGTCGAGAAGCTTACTTCTTCTCGTGAGTCATCTTCTCGTGCGAGACCGCTTCTGAAATCTTTTCCGCATGTTCGAGATGCGTTTTGACAACCGTCAGTGTCTTCTCCGCAAAACCTTTCAAATCCGGATCGCTCAGCGATTTCGAAGCCTGCTCGAACTCCGCCGCATCTTCCTTGTGATCCCGCACCATGTCGTGCACATACGCTTTGTCGAAAGCCGCGCCAGAGAGCTTCGAAAGCTTCTCGTAGACGGCCTTATTCTTCGCATCGAGATCCGCGGGCAAATCGATCCCTTTTGACGAAGCAATCCCTTTCAGCTCGTCATTAGCCTTGCCGTGATCGGTGGCCATTTGCGAACCGAATTCCTTCACTTCCGGAGTGCTGCCTTTGTCCTTGGCGAGTTCTCCAAGTTTCACTTCCGCCATGCCTCCCAGTGCCGCCTTTTTGGCAAAGTTTTCGTCGCCAGACGCGAGTTTTGGTTTGGCTTCTTCGGCGAATGCGGCTGTCGCGAGCGCCAGAGAACTGGCCGCGATGATCGTAAATCTTGTGATTTTCATAGGTCGTCTTGAATATCTCAGTGTAAGGGGATCGTTCTTGGAGGAAGGCGCGGCTCCCGTCCTGTCCCGTTCGGCGCCGATGCTCATTCTTTCAGGGTTTTAGGCTGAATTTCTGCGGACGATCTCTGACAGCGTTTTCGGGTGAAATACCGATTTCTATTTGCTAAATCCCGGCTCTCCAAAACGCGTAGGGTTCCTTCGTCCTCTAGAGAAGGCCGTTCGCCAACTCTGTAGCTTTCTGATCCACGCGGATTCGATTGCTCAAGCCTCTCTTCGAAGTGCCGGAATTTCGTTAATGCTCTGGATTCGGCATTTTCGTGCTTTGGGCTCCCAGCCAAAATTGCTCGAAACGTTGCTGGATGAGCAAAGGCGAGGTGAGCGATGCGCTGCCAGTTCATCTCAGATGCTGCTTGCAACCCTTTGCCGCGTAGGCAAACATCAGTTTCTTCAAAAGAGCGGAATCGCATCGAATGGAACGCGATGTGCGCTTTTGAGTTCATTTGCAGCAGTCTCCGTAGTTCAACGGATAGAACGGAGGTTTCCTAAACCTTAAATCCGGGTTCGATTCCCGGCGGGGACATGCGCAGACCTTTCTGATTTCCACTCGCCTGCATACTCCCATGGCATTGACGGAAGACATTGAGTTTGTCGGACGTCTCATCGACAACTTCGCGCTTACCGCAGACCGGATGAGCGTAGCCGCGACCCGTCCAGAAGACCGAGGAGTGCCGCTCGAAATGCAGGTTGGCGCTATCGACGACGAAGGTTGGGTTGAATGGAAGGTGCTTCCTTCGACTTTGACGGAAGCAGACGTGGTGCAGTTAGAGAGCCGATTCCGTATTCAACTGCCGCCCCTTTTCCAAGCCTATTTACTCGCTCGTTCACACTTGTTCGATCAAGTCATTTCAGCCCGGGGGCAAATCATCGAGATGGTATGTACACCGATCAAAAACCCTCTCAAAGACATTACCGGACTAATCGAGTCATGGAAGGAGCTGATCGATGCCGGGTACATCCCATTCGCCACCTGGGGAGATGGCTGGGGACCGATGCTATTCGACACTGAATACCGTTCGCCAGACGGGGATTGTCCGATTGTTTGGATGGATCATGAGCTTTTGGTCCCTCTCGGTTCGAATCAATGGCGCGATCGGAAGCAGGTCCTTCACCTGGCAAAATCTTTGCACCGATCGTTTCGGGAACTGCTTATTGATATATTTGAGTCCAAGGTGACGGACGTTCCGTAGCAAAAGGCCCAGGCACTTGACAGATTTTGGCGCAAGGCCGGGCCACAGCAAATCAGTGCTCGGACGATCTTGTTGCGGTGCCAACCGCTTTCGAATGGTCATGCGCTCCCTTGGATTTGATCGGCAAGGGATGCCAAAAGTTAAAAATGAGATAGCAGCAAGGGTGCCTTTAAACCAGCACCTCACTCGGTTTAGGGCTTTGGGAGCACAAAAGTTTTCATTGGCGCTTTTCGCGTTGCCTCCTTGGAAAATACTGTCTTAGAGAGGCGCGCATGACTCGCAAACGTTCGTTCCCTCTTTCCATCTTTTTCATGGTTGCGACAGCCGCCGTGTTTAGCCCGGGCGCATCCTCCGCCCACGCCGCCGGTGATCTCGCGCAGGAATACGAGCAAGTGCGCAAGATCGCGTTGCGCGATCCGAAGGTAAAAGAGGCGTACGACCGTGCGGATCAGCGCTTGCATGAAAAGATTGTCGAACTGGATCCAGCGTTGAGGTCCTACTCGCCCGGTCACGCGCCGCAGCAGGGTGGATTCCAGCCACCGGCAGCAACGGCTACGCATGCTCCCGCTCCCACGCCAGCACCGGTTCATCCCGTAGTTCACCAATCAGCTCCGGTTGCACCAGCGCCTGCACCGCACCACGTCACGCCGAAGGCTGCGGTGGCACACGCTCCCGCCGCCACGGGTACCCATCGCACGCACGTCGTCGCTTCCGGGGAAACGATTGCCGGGATTGCCAGCCGCTATCAGGTGAGCGCGGCGAGCATCGAAACCGCCAATCACATCACGGACCCACGCAAGCTGCAGGTCGGCCAAACTCTCATTATCCCTGGCAAAGGCTCGGTGCCGCCAGCTCCCGCCGCCCCGGCTCCTGTGAGCCACAAGGCGGCGGCGGCACCGGCTGCGTCTGCGGCTCCCTCAGCTTCCAGCGGAGAGGCGCAGGACGGCGGGATCTGGGACAAGCTGAAGCACAGCTTCTGATCTGGGCTGGATGATGGCTTTGGCTGGGGGAATGGAAAAACACCCAACTGCCAACGCTAAACTCTCAACGTTCAAGGTTTCGCTGCGGCGCAGCTCTACGTGCGCGGGTGATTTGCGCCCGTCATGGGTCATTCGCAAGACGGGCGTCGCACTTTAGGGCCGTTAAATGTTGGGAGTCTAGCGTTGGGAGTTGGGTGTTTTCCCCGGCTCGCGGGCGTGCATCCTCACCGTCGATGCCTCCCTCGCGCGCTTCGTACATCGTCACCGCCGCTTCACGATCTGCGTCCCCATGCTTGCCATTTCGTCCGGGACGTTTAGGGGAAATAGGGAACGTTTCCGCGCTAACATTCCCTGCGGTTCGTTCATGTTTTATATCCCATTCTGATGAAGTCCCGCATAGATGCGCTTATCGCCCAGGTCAGCCAGATCATCCTGGGGAAGGAAGAGACCATCCGCCTCGCCATCGCCTGTCTCCTCGCGAAGGGGCATTTGCTCATCGAGGATCTGCCAGGCGTCGGCAAGACCACCCTGGCCCAGGCACTCGCCCGGGCGGTGGGGGTCAGCTTCCGCCGTATCCAGTTCACGAGCGATCTGCTTCCCGCCGACATCCTCGGAAACTCCATCTTTGACCGGGATGAAGGCCGGTTCGTTTTCCATGCCGGCCCACTCTTTTCGGAGGTGGTACTGGTCGACGAAATCAACCGTGCCACGCCAAAGACACAGAGCGCCCTGCTCGAAGCGATGGAGGAGCGGCACGTCACTATCGATGGCGTGACCCACGGCCTTCCCGAGGCGTTTTTCGTTCTCGCGACGCAGAACCCTCAACGGCAGATCGGCACGTTCCCGCTTCCGGAATCGCAGCTCGATCGATTTCTCATGCGCATCGAAATCGGCGTCCCTGATCGCGAAGCCGAACGCAAGATGCTCACAGGGATGGATCGACGCGAAGTCCTGCGCGACCTTCAGCCGACCCTGACCGCCGAAGCCCTGCGCGAACTGCAGGCGGAAGCGCGAAAAATTCACGCCTCCCCCGCTCTGCTCGACTACCTGCAAGATCTTCTCGCCGCAAGCCGCCAGCAGCATCCGACCGGACTCAGCCCTCGCGCCGGATTGGCGCTTTTGCACGCCAGCCAGGCGTGGGCCCTGATGCAGGGACGCGACATGGCGCTACCCGAAGACATCCAGGCCGTGGGAGTTCCCGTCATGGCACACCGGCTCGGACAAGATCTGGCAAGCACGGGCGAAAGCGGACGCACCCTCGCGCACAGCCTGCTTAAGACGGTGCGAATCCCATGATGCCTTGTCTTTGAAAAACGGAGTTGAGGCCGAAACCGATGCGTCGGATGGAAAAAGGAGCGTCATGAGCTGCCCTCCCTCGCGTCTGCTTGTCCTGCCCAATCGCAATTCCCTCGGGCTTTTCGCGGTGCTCATCGCCATGTGGTACGCGGGGGCGGGACAGAACAATGGCGCTGCCTACCTGCTCTGCTTCACCGTGGCCGGGATCGCGGCGGTTTCCGCGGTGCACGCCTGGGCAAATCTCCGCGGCATCACGCTCCGCGCAGGGATGATCGCGCCGGTTTTTGCCGGTGAAACCCTGCTTCTGCCACTCCACGCAAACGCCAAGGCGGGCCGCCGGCATACGGCAATCGTAGCGCATGTACCAGGCAATGAAGGCGTGACCATTTTTGAAGAGATCTCCGGCGAGCATCCTGTGCGCGGCGAACTGTACGTGAAGGAGCGCAAACGCGGCCATTTCGAGAGCCTCACAGTCCGGGTGCACAGTTTATATCCGCTGGGGTTCTTTACGGCGCGGCAAACGTTTGAGCTTTACCAGACACATTTCGTCTATCCGCGTCCATTTGGAGATCTTCCGCTCCCGGCCGCGTTCGATCCAGCCAGTGAAAGAAATGCCGGAGCGCGAACGGAGGGAGATGATTTTGCCGGTGTTCGCGAATGGCAGCCTGGTGAATCGATGCGGCATGTAGACTGGAAGGCGGTCGCACGAGGGCAACCTGTGATGATCAAACAATGGAGTGGCGTCGCGGGAGATCTGCTCGTGCTCGAATGGGAGGCATTGCCCCATCTTGGCTTGGAGGAAAAGCTCTGCCAACTCGCGCAATGGGCCATCACGGCGGAAAAAGCGGGCGCTACCTATGATCTGCGGCTGCCCGGCTTTGAAATCGATCCGGGCCGTGGCGAATCTCATTTCCATGCCTGCATGCGCGCTTTGGCCAGCTATCACCCGGAACAGATCGACGCGCCGGGAAATCTGCGATGAAACCGGCAACATCCTCGCACGATAAATTGCCGGCCGGTTCATTCCTTGCCGCGTCTTTCGCACTGGCATTTGCGGCCAGCATGCTCTTTGGCGAAACGGCATTCTGGAGTATCGGCACACTCTACGCATGCATCGCAGTGCGAATCGTTTTGCGCACCTTCGACTGGCCTCTCCCGTCGCAGGCGCTGAAGCTCTTCATTCTCGCAATCGGCTCCGCCTCCGTCCTCGCGAGTTATGGCAGCATCGTGGGAATCGAGGCTGGGCTGGGAATCCTCGTCATCCTCGTTGCGCTGAAATTGCTCGAAACCAATAGTCTTCGCGATTTCCAGGTACTCGTTCTCCTCGGCTATTTCCTGGCACTGTGCGACCTCTTCTTCGTCCAGGATCTCGCGCACTGGCTTTACATCGCGGTGATTGTCGCGGTGCTGACGATCGCCCTGGTTCGCAACCATCAGGGGAGCGGAACATTCCGGTCGGTGCGTGTCGGATTTACGATAGCCCTGCAGGCGCTCCCGATTATTGTCCTGCTCTACCTTTTCTTTCCCCGCATCTACGGCGGTTTCCGGATTCGCTTTTCAAACGCGACTCAGAGCTCGAATGCCATGTCGGACCGGATGGAACCCGGCTCGATCGCTTCGCTCGCTCTGCACCACGGCCGCGCCTTCCGGGTGCGATTCCCCGACGGCAATATGCCTTCGGAGGCGGAGCTGTATTGGCGCGGTGTGGTTCTTTGGCGTGGTGAAGGGCTCACGTGGGTGCGCAGTGGCCAGGGGCTGAGTCCCGACCGGCTGAGGCAGTCGAACGGACCAGAGATTCATCAGCAGATCATCCTCGAACCGCATGGCGAAACCTGGCTTTTCGCCCTCGACCGACCATCCAGAAATCCTATTCCCGGCGGCGCCAACTTCGAAGCTGGCGGCTGCCTGCGAACCCTCCGAGCCATTGTTTTCCCCCTCGCCTACGATGCGTATTCCCGGCTCGAAAACCATGAAACGTGGATTCCGGCGGATCAGCGGCGCATGGCGACACTTCAGCCTTCGAATGTTTCGCCGGAGGTGCAGGCTTTGGTCGAGAGCTGGCGGGCGGGCGGCGCCGACCCGCATCTCGTCATTCGGCGGGCACTCAACTTCTTTCGCACGAACGGCTTCCAGTACACGCTGACGCCCGGCGTCTACTCGACCAATAACGCTCTCGACGACTTCCTGTTTCGGCGCCGGATCGGGTTCTGCGAGCACTACGCAGGCGCCTTCGCCACGCTCATGCGTATCGCGGGCCTCCCTTCACGAGTCGTGCTTGGTTATCACGGTGGCTCGTTCGACGGAAATCTTGTCGAGGTCAACCAGGCGGATGCTCACGCCTGGTGCGAGGTTTGGCTCAAGGACGAAGGCTGGGAGCGCGTTGACCCGACATCCGTCATTGCACCAGACCGGATCAATCAGGGCATGGAATGGTATCTCGCGCGAGCCCAGGCCAGCCTCCCCGGAAAGGCAGGAACTGCATCGACGGGCGCCTCGTGGTGGAGATGGGCGGATGGCGCACGCCTTGTCTGGGATAATCTGTCGTATCAATGGGATCTGCGTGTGATGAACTACGACACGGACGAGCAGCGAACCCTGCTCGCCACGCTTGGCCTGGCGGGGCATGATTGGAATCGCCTGCTCTTCGGTCTTGGCGCAATCATCGCGATTCTGCTTGGCGCCATTGGGTTATTCATCACGCGGCCTTCTCGGCGTCAGGAGGATCCGGCGGTACAATGCTTCGGCCATTTCTGCCGGCTTCTCGCCAAGGTCGGAATCACTCGCGAACCGTGGGAAGGCCCGCTCGATTACTCCAACCGCGCGGCCAGAGAGCGACCTACGGAAGCCGAACACATCCTCAAAGTGGGTGATCTCTACACGAGGGCACGTTATGGACGGACCGCAGTGTCACTTGCCGAACTGGCGCAAGCGGTGCGAGATCTCGCAGGCGCGATGAGTTCCAGCCGTCCCTCTCCAAATCCGCCGCAGCCGGATCCGCAATCGTCCCAAGGAAAGGTAGCATGAGAGAGATCACTTTCGGACCATCGCTCTCCTTATACCGAGTAAGAATTCATTTCTTCTCGTTAGGAAGGCGGGTTTGATTTCTCTGATGTTTGCCCGAATGACACTCCCCAGACTTTATACTTTCGCGTTCTTCATCGCCATTCTCTTTGCTCCCTACGGTGTTTACTCGCAAGCTCCGGCTTCCCCAAAACCGACGCTGGCAAACGTTCCGTATGGCACTCATGCGAGACAGGTGCTCGATTTCTATCAAGCTGAATCGGCTCAACCCGCACCGCTTCTTTTCTATATCCACGGTGGTGCCTGGATGGTGGGTAACAAATCCACTCCGGATTTTCTCTCCCAGTGCCTGGGAGCCGGCATTTCCGTCGTGTCCATCGACTACCGGTTCATCACCGACGCCACGGAGCAGAAGATCAATCCACCAGTGAAGGCCTGTCTCGACGACGCAGCGCGCGCTCTGCAGTTCGTCAGGAGCAAGGCAGGCGAGTGGCGGATTGATAAGGAACGGATCGGCGGGTGTGGAGCATCCGCCGGCGGATTCAGCATTCTCTGGCTCGCCTTTCATGCGGATCTTGCTGATGCCAGGAGCGCTGACCCTGTCGCTCGCGAATCGACACGCCTGTGTTGTGTGCTGACATTTGTCCCGCAGACGTCTCTCGATCCGAAGCAGATGAAGGAATGGATTTCGAACAACGACTACGGCTACCACGCCTTTGGATTGACGAGTTATCAAGCGTTTCTCGATAAACGCGAAGCGCTGATGCCCTGGATTCAGGAGTTTTCGCCTTACGCTCTCGCGACACGCAACGCTCCGCCTGTCTATCTCTTCTACGATTCCGTGCCCGCCTTGGGGCAGGCCTATAAGGATCCGCCGCACTCCGCAAACTTCGGCGCGGGATTGGCGGAGAAACTCAAGAGCATCGGCGTTGCATACGAGTTCAACTACCCTGGCAGCCCTGGATTGAAACATCCGGATCTCTTTAGTTTTCTTCAGGAGAAACTAAACCCGCATCCCGGTAAGTAACGGCGGTCGGCCCGCCGGATTCCGTCGCCGGGATGACCGGCTTCGCCGCGAAAATCTGGGGTTTGGTCGCAAACTCCGGCAGACCGCGCGGAGGGCGAATAGGATCGGGACGCGCTGATGCTTCAGGAACGACGGTTCGTGAGGCTGTCGGCTAACCACATACCCGGTCCGCCACACCATGAAAGCCCTCCTCATCGTTTGTTTCTCCTGCTTCGTCCTATTCCCGGCATCAGTCCGTGCCGAAGTGGATACGATTGCCAGCCGCGCCCAAAAGGCCGCCGCGGGCCTGCCTCGTGGTTGCATTGTCACCGCAGAACAATCGGGCGATGGTGCTCCAGTCTTCGCCATCGCAGGGCACAATGAGCTCGCGGGTGTGCCACCGGAAAAGGTCATCTTTGAAATCGGATCCATCTCGAAAGTTTTCACTGGAATGCTTCTGGCGCAGGCGGTGATCGAGAAGAAAGTCACATTCGAGACCACGCTGCGCGAGCTCATGGGAGCCGGGCAATCATTTGCCGATGCCAACGTCGCCGCGATTACGCTCGGGCAGTTGGCCACACATACGAGCGGTCTGCCGCGCATTCCAGACGATCTGTTTCCCAAGGGCGATACCGCAGACCCGTATGCCCGCTATGATCGTGCCCACCTCGATGCCTATCTCGCCAAGGTGCACACCGCCCATGCCCCCCCTTTACCCTATAGCTACTCCAACCTCGGCGTTGGATTGCTGGGTGACTTACTTGCTCGACGCTACGGAAAGCGCTGGGAAGAACTTGCCGTGGAGCGCGTCGCAAAGCCGCTCGGTCTGACGGATACTTGCGTACAATTGAGCAATGAACAAAAGGCGCGGCTTGCCCTGCCCTATGCCGGCGATATGCCCACCAAGCCGTGGCAATTTCTGGCGCTGGACGGCGCCGGCGCGCTGCATTCCACGGCGGCAGACATGTTGCGGTTCACCCAGGCACTCGGGCGGCCAGGAACGACATCGCTCAAAGACGTGATCGAGATGACGGAGCAACCTCGAGGAGACGGCAGCTTCGGGCTCTGCCTCCCGATCTTGAAGAGTAATGGACAAACCAGCTACTGGTATGCGGGAGGGACGGGTGGATTCAGATCCTGGATCTCGGTCAAACCGGCTTCCAACCACATCGTCGTCATGCTCATTAACAACAGCACTTTGTCCCCGGAGTCCGTATTGACGGACGCGCCAGCCAAAGCGTCGGCACAGACTGCCGCCCCCGCTCTCATCGTCTACGTTGGCGAATATGATACAGGCGTGAAAGCCGGAGATACGAGCATTCACTACACTTTCGAAGCGCGCGGTTCCGATTTGTGGATGCAAATCACCGGCCAGCCCGCGATCCAGCTCGAGCGCCACCCGACGATGAAGGATCGCTTTGAGTTCAAACCGGTAAATGCTGAAATCCAGTTTCGTCGCGAGAAAGGCACCGTCGTCTCAACTACCCTGTTTCAAGACGGTCTGGAGATCAATGCGCGGAAACTGCCCGCCCGATGAACACCTCTTTGTTTCAACCACTCCCGCCCGATGCCGTCGCCGGCACGACTTGGGGACCGTTTCGCTATCGCAGGTACCCGGTGTTCAGCCTGCCGTGGTTGCGCGGGAGGTTCGTAGTTTCGGCAACGGCGGTCGTGCTCTACGCGGTGTTTTCAGGTCTGGGGCAGCTTGCCGCCGGCAATACCTGGGAAAATGCAGCGGCGGTGGCGGGTTACTTCGCTCTCGGCGTCCTGGGGATGTTTACGATAGGTCCCGCTTTGGCCACCTGGGTGCGGCATCAAGGCTTTAACCGCCGGTTGGAAACCTGGCGCGTGATCTTCGCCGTCATTCTCGGATTTGCCGGAGGCATGATCGCGGACGCGTGGGCATCCAGCCAAATGAAGCGGCCCATGGGGATGAAAGAGGTGCCTGCTTCAAAGAGAAAAATCAGTGATCTCGATGAAGCGACGCTGCGCCTCGGCGCGCTGGTCGGTGGGTTTGGTTATTTTGCCTGCGGCGGCGGGCTGGCCTCGCTGGCCTACTTTTCCGAGCAGCGCAGGTTACGGGCACGGACGGCAACTTTGGCCCGACTGGAATCCGATATGCGGCTCACCGTGCTACAAGCGCAGATCGAGCCGCATTTCCTCTTCAATACACTGGCTTCCATCCGTCCGCTGATCCGCCAGGATGCAAGCCGTGCGGAGTCCGCGCTCGATGCCCTCGCAGCGCATCTCCGGGCAGTCATCCCGCAGATGCGCACATCAGGCACAGTGACGTCGACGCTCGGTCAACAGGCCGACATTTGCGCCAGTTACCTTGATCTCATGAAGGTGAGGATGGGCGAACGACTGCGCGTGGAAATCAACGTTCCACCGGACCTTCGCGCCCAGCCGTTTCCGCCGCTGATCCTGTTGTCTCTCGTGGAGAATGGCATCAAGCATGGCATCGAACCGAAGCCCGGACCTGGGAAAATCATCCTGAAGGCCTCGATAGCTGGCGCCGAATTGCAGGTAAGCGTGATCGACGACGGCGTGGGTTTGAAGGACGGCCTGAGCGGCGGACTCGGGCTGGCAAACGTTCGCGAGCAATTGGAGATGCGGTACCAGACTGCGGCGCGGCTGAGTATTGCGACGCACGCGGAAGGCGGCACGATGGCGGAGATCGTCATTCCCGTTCAATATCCCCCTGCATGACTACTGCCATCCTTGCCGAAGATGAACCAGCGCAGATGACCGAACTCGCCCGGCTGCTGCGGGAGCTTTGGCCGGAACTCCGCATCGTCGCCATGTGTGAAGATGGTCTGTCCGCGCTGGAAGCGCTCGACACTTATTGTCCGCAGGTCGCTTTCCTCGACATTCGCATGCCGGGCGCCAGCGGGATCGAGGTCGCACGCGCCGCTTCAGGCAAGGTGCATGTTGTGTTCGTCACCGCCTATGATGAGTACGCGGTGACGGCCTTCGAAACGGGTGCGGCGGACTACCTCCTCAAGCCGGTCACGCCAGCGCGGCTGGGCCAGGCCATCGAACGTCTGCGCGCACGCGTCGTCACCAATGCCTCGACCGATCTCTCCCGATTACTGGATGCTCTGGACGCGCAAATGCTGGCCCGCCAGAGCCGTGGTGGCTTGAAGTGGGTAACTGCGAACCTCGGCGATACGGTGAAGATGTTTCCTATTGAAGACGTGCTCTTCTTCCAGGCGGAGGACAAGTATGTCCGCGTCGTCACCACCGAGGATGAAGCCGTTATCCGCACGCCTTTGAAAGCGCTGGTGAAACAGCTCGATCCGGAAGTGTTCTGGCAGATTCACCGCAGCGTCATCGTGCGCGCGCACGCCATCGATCGCGTGCAAAAGGACGAACTGGGACACTTCCACGCACGGCTCAAATCGCGCACCGAAGCTCTTCCCATCAGCACCGCATACCTGTCGCGCTTTCGTGGTATGTAGAGAGCGCGTGTCGATTCGGGAAAGATGTCGCCGATTCCTACACCAAAATCTCCTTCATTACCTCGCCATACACATCCGTCAGCCGCATATCGCGTCCGCTGAAACGGAAGGTCAGCTTCGTGTGATCGATTCCAAGCAGGTGCAGCATCGTCGCGTGCAAGTCGTGGATTGAGACTTTGTTCTCGACCACTTTGTAGCCGTAGTCATCGGTCGCGCCGAAGATCGTGCCACCCTTTACGCCGCCACCCGCCATCCACATGGTGAAGCCAAAGGGATTGTGATCCCGGCCGTCCTTGCCCTGCGCAAAGGGGGTCCGCCCGAACTCACCGCCCCAGACGACCAGCGTGCTTTCGAGCAGCCCGCGTGATTTTAAATCTTTGAGCAGCCCGGCGATCGGTTGATCCACGAAGCGGGCATTCTTCTCGTGGCCTTCTTTGAGATTGCCGTGCTGATCCCAACGATCCCCCGCTCCAGCCGGACAGGTGAGCTCGATAAATCGCACCCCGCGCTCGACAAGGCGCCGCGCCAGGAGGCATTGCGCTCCGAAGGTCTGCGTCTGCGGTAGCGGAGCGTTGAATCCGTAGAACTCTTTCGTCGCCGCCGATTCGCCGCGCAGATCCATTAGTTCCGGCACGGCGGACTGCATGCGATAAGCCAGTTCGTAGTTAGCGATCGCACTCTCCAGGGCATCCAGCTTTCCGAAACGCGAGACGACACCGCGATCCAGCTTGCGCATGAGCGCCAGCTTATGGTTTTGCAATTCCGCGCTGGCCTCCGTCGGAGTTACATTTGCCACGGCATTTGCTCCGTTTTTGAAGATGGAGCCTTGGTAACTGGCGGGAAGAAAGCCGCTATTGAAGTTATCCAAGCCGCCCGGAGGAATGAGACCGCCATTCAGTACGATAAATCCCGGCAGATCGGCATTCTCGCTGCCCAGTCCGTAACCAGCCCACGCCCCCATGCTGGGGCGACCCTGAAGTCCGCTGCCGGTATGCAGGAAAAAATTGGCACTGGTGTGTTCAGAGAACTCACTCGTCATCGAACGAATGATCGCCAGGTCATCGACACATTGCGCGACATTAGGGAATAAGTCGCTGACCGGGATGCCGCTTTGGCCGTAGTTTTTGAAGCTCCACGGGCAGCCCAGCGTGTTCCCATTGTCATTGAACTGGGTGGGCTCCTTCTTCATGGCAAAGGGCTTGCCATGCTCCGCATTCAGGCGCGGCTTAGGATCGAAGGTATCCACCTGCGAAGGGCCGCCGTCCATGTAGAGAAAGATCACATGGCGCGCTTTTGCCGGAAAATGTGGAGCCTTCGGCGCCAGCGGATCATGCCGGTCCGAACCGCTGCTCACGACTTCACCGAATGCCTTGTCACCAAGCAAAGCGGTGAGAGCAATCGCGCCGAACCCACTGGCGCAACGGGCAAGCATTTCGCGCCGGCTCACGGCGCGTGGAGCAAAGTTTCGGCAGTGATGCATGGCACTCAATTCAGGTAGATGAATTCCTTCACGTTAAATAAAACGTGGGCGTAATCGGCCCACACGGTTTCGTCGGACTCCGGTTTTCTGTACAGTGCCGCTTGCTCGCGCACGAAGGCGGTGCCATCGGCAAGTTCCGCATCGGATGGCGGGCTGCAGAATGCCAGCTCATACATTTGCGTGATCCGTTCCCCGGTATTCGCGGGTTTCAGGCGGTGCACCCAGGCCTTGGCCTGGCCAATGACAAAGGGATCATTCATCAAAATGAGCGCCTGCGCGGGAACGTTCGACAGATTGCGCCGGCCCATGGCGTTGAAGGGGATCGGCATATCGAAGGCCAGCATCATCGGTGAAAGAAAGTTCCGGCGGATTTCCTGGTAAATGCTGCGGCGACCGTTGCCATCCAACGGGCCGGAATGTGAAGGTCGTCCACGGCCTTCCATGAATGAAGTCAGATGCACGGGCACACTTGGGCCACCCATCTCCAGATTGATTTGTCCGGATACGGCAAGGATCTCGTCGCGGATGATCTCGCCTTCAAGGCGGCGAAGATTCATCCGATGCAACAATGCATTCTGTGGATCCACCTGTTCCGCATGGGCATCGGAGGGCTCACTCGACATCTGGTAAGTCCGCGACAGCACGATTTCGCGAATAGCCTTTTTGATGGACCACCCCTGCTCCCTGATGAATCGCGCCGTGAGATAGTCGAGCAATTCGCGATTCGAAGGCGCCTCGCCCAGGACACCGAAGTTGTCGACTGTCGGAACAATGCCACGTCCGAGTAAGTGGTACCAAATGCGGTTGACTATCACGCGCGCGGTCAGAGGATTTGATGGGTCCACAACACGTCGCGCAAGTTCCAGCCGGCCGCTGCCCGACGTAATCACCGGCTGATCCGGTCCGGCAATCGCCTCCAAAAAGCGCCGAGGAACCTGCGCGCCAGGCGATTTTGACTGACCGCGCACGAGCACGAATTCGTCGGCGCCGCTTCCATCGGACATCGCCGGCGCCGTGTGAGAATCGGTCCGGATCTGTCCCGCGAGTTCAGCCTGATGCGTGATGAGATCCTGACAAGCCTCAGCGAGATGACGGCGCTCCGGTGAGTCCTGCGGGCAGAACAGATCCAGCTTGCGAACCAGCCAATCGGCCAGCTTCGCCCAGTCTTCCGCATCGTCCTTTCCGACAATCTGATCGGCACCGAGACGATCACATGCCGCAACGAGGACCCGCTGAGTCGCAGCCGCCAGCGCTTCCGGTGAAGGCTCCGCGATTTTCTGAGACGCCGCAGTAACGAGCACATTGGGTTCATCCGGCAAGGCAGGCCGTTCTTTTGCCTGAACCACCATGGCGACCGCGAAATCACTTTCGCCTGCCGGGCTGAATTCCACATGCACGCGATGGCCGACATAGTCGGCGAGATTCTGCTCCACCCAATGCCAGCGGCCACCCCCATCGTTCCACTCGCGCAGCAAGGCACCGTGCAGCGGGCCATTCACGAGCAGGTGGGAATTCACCACCGCGTAGGCTCGTCCCGCGCCCTTGACCAGATACCACAAGCGGCCGGCAGTTACGACGGTCTCCGGTGTGCGTAGCGTCTTTTCACCACGATCCCACTTACCCAGGTTTCCGAAATCGTGCTCCGCACAGCGTACATCAAGTCCTTTCCAAGCCAGATCACGCACAGCCGCACCACGGGTCTCGATACCGAGCAATGGCTGACCGGTTGTATTTCCAAAGACAGGTTCCCCCGCCCTAAGCGGCTGCGAACCGTAACTGAATCCATCCTGCATCCAGTTCTTCACTTCACACTCGGCGTAATTGACAACGATCTGCTCCGGCGCAAAACCCGCAGTTGCCTTTTGCGATGAAGGCGCGGCCTTGATCGTTTCGAGAGACTGCGTGCCGGATTGTCCACCTTTAGTCGCATTCGCGACCGTCGCGAAGAGATGCAGCGGGTTTTGCGGATCACTTGCCGCGGCTTTTAGTTCGGAAGCCCAACGTTCAACCGTTTCGCTATTGACCGGCGTTTCCGCCGAACCCACCGGAAGGTGCTTCCCCTGCAAGGAAGCCGCAGCGGCCATCAAATCGTTGGCACTATTGCCAATTCCCGGCCGCAACGCCTGCGCCATTTCCCGCAGAACTTTTGTGCGAGCATCTCCACGCACCTTTTCCAACTGCCGGGAGATCTCGCGGTCTGCCACAAGCGTTTCGAAACGCGCCTGCCGGTAACCGCTGCTGATCAGGAATCCGGTGAGTGCATAGTAATCGCGCTGCGAAATCGCATCAAACTTATGGTCGTGGCAACGAGCGCACCCCACCGTGAGGCCAAGAAAAGCTTTACCCATCACGTCGATCCGATTGTCCATCCGATCCGCCTCGTCCTGTCGGATATCGACCGGTGAATGCACTTCTTCGCCAAGAAACCAGAAGCCGGTTCCGAGGATGGATTCATCTGCTCCTGTCTTCGGATTGAGCCGCGGAGTCATCAGATCCCCGGCAAAATGTTCGAGGGCAAACTGATTGTAGGGCACGTCGCTATTTAGCGCCCGGATCACATAGTCCCGATACTGCCAGGCATTCGGAATATCCGCATCGAACTCGTGTCCACGCGTTTCCGCATAGCGCACCAAATCCAGCCAATGCCGCCCCCACCGTTCCCCAAACTGCGGCGAAGCCAGCAGGCGATCCACAACCTTCTCAAACGCATCCGGCGCCGAATCTTTCACAAACGCCTCCACTTCCTCCGGCGTTGGAGGAAGTCCAATGAGATCGAAACTCACTCGCCGGATCAGGGTGCGTCGATCGGCATTCCCCGCCGGCTTCAGGCCTTTCTCTTCCAAACGGGAAAGAACGAATCGGTCGATCGCGCACGTCGGCCATGCCCCATCTTTCACCTCCGGTACGGCCGCTTTCAACAGAGGCTGCCAGCACCAGTGCTCCTGCTTGCGTCGTTCGAGATCGAAGCCCTTTTTCACCGCCGTTTTCGCCCCTGTTTCGGCAGGCCAGGGTGCGCCTGATTTTACCCACGACTCGAGATCCGCGACCTGTTCCGGTGAGAGCCGATGCTTCGGCGGCATCTGCAAATCCTTGTCCGACCAGCGTACAGCTCCAATCAGCAGGCTATTCTCCACATCACCCGGTACGATAGCCGCCCCGGTGTCTCCGCCTTTCAGAAGCGACTCCCGGCTATCCGCCATCAAGCCACCCTTGAGCTTTTCCGCCCCGGCGCTGTGGCATTTGTAACATTGCTCGGAGAGGACAGGACGAATCCGCTTTTCGAAAAATTCGTTTCCGTCCGCCGACTCGCTTGCGCGGGCGTATCCGGCAATTAGCGATACCGCGAGCAGCACGCAAATCGCTGCGTGCCTTGGGCGCGTGGCCCTGGCGCCGATTTTCATCGCTACGCTTGAGCTGGATGCGGAATTGGCCATGAAGGATTTGCGCTCGTGGGCTACTTCATCGGAGCGCCTTCGATCGGCGTTCCGTTGGTATCCAGAATCTGAAACTCGTGAATGCCGCCCTTCTTTGGTTCCGAATACGTCCAGACCACCTTCTTATCAGCAGTAACCTCGATGAGTTTAACCGTCTGATCACCCGCTCCGTAGCTGGTGATCACGGTATTTCCATTCGGCAACCGTTGCGCTCCACAGGGGTCCTTGAGCAGCGGTTCAGACAGATCGGAATTCGCTAGTTGCCAGACGATCTTTCCCTCGGCATCCACCTCGATGGACATATTCCCGTGGGTGCAATTGATCAGTGTATGGCCATTTGCCAGGCGGATCGCGGTAAACGGCCACGCTTCCCTGGGTTCTTCCGGCGTTTTGCATTCCCATACGATCCGGCCTTCCGGGGTGTATTCGCGAACGACTTTATCCAACAGTTGCGGGACGAGATAGTTTCCGTTCGCAAGCTTACGCGCCATCCGGCTCTCCATGTGGTGATCCTTCGTCTGGCATTGCAGGGGAAACTCGATGACGATTTTGCCCGCGCGATCGACCTCCAGAAGGCGCGGATGATCGCCCGCTTCGGTGAGCATGATATTTCCGTTGGGCAACAGTTCCGCCGTATTGACCTCGGATTGCGTACCTTTGAACTCGAACACGACCTGATTATCCCGCGTCACTTCCACGACGGCGCCGCCAGGATAAACTTTGCTCTTTGACAAGGCCAGCAGCACATTGCCGTTGGGCAGGACAAAACCATCCCGGGTCTGAGCGGGATAACTCCACCGCACTTTTCCGTCGTCCCCAACGATCGCCGTCTCGGACCCCGCGCGAAAGAAAGTGTGGTGATAGCTCGTCTCTCCGGGATCCGCGGCACGAAGCAGCGAGACCGTGACGAGCAGGATGGCAAAAGACAGGGGGCGCATGAAATCGACGCTGCCACCGATCCTTCGGCTTGTCATTGAGCTATTGCAGAATAATCATGAGCTTTTGCGGCGAACCAACTTTCCTGGTTGAAGCTTTTGTTTCCAAAGCTGAGACATTCTCTTCTTCATATTTGCGTCGATCGATCCTGTTTGTTGTCCCTGCGCTATATTGAACTTTTCCTGCAATCCCAGTTTCCATGAGTCGCACGAGATCCTTCTCTCCCCGTCCTCGCGTCGCCTTGCTGATTGAATCGTCGCGCGCTTATGGTCGTGGCTTGTTGCAAGGCGTAGCCCGTTACGTTCACGAGCACGGGCCCTGGTCGATTCATTTTCAGGAGCGGCGTGCCGCGGATCCACCGCCCGCCTGGCTCGCGGATTTCGACGGCGACGGCGTCATCGCCCGGGTCGAAGACGAGGCGTTGGCCAAGGCCATTCGGCGTCTCGGCGTACCTGCCGTGGATGTGCGTGGGTTGCTTACCAATCTCGAGATGCCGCTTGTCGAAACAGACGATGAAATGGTGGTGCGACTGGCTGCTGAGCACCTCATGGAACGCGGCTTCCGAAAATTCGGCTTCTGTGGATTCGCCGGAGCCAACTACTCGGACAAACGATGCCGGATGTTTGTCCAGTGGCTCGCCGCCGCAGGCTATGACTGCCAGGTGTACGAAGCCCCGGTTCGCCTGAAATCGCGCGATTCCTTCGAGCAGGAGCAACTTGGTTTGATCCATGAATCCGACGTCGCGCGCTGGATCTCCGGATTGCCAAAGCCGATCGGAGTCCTGGCATGCAACGATATTCGCGGACAGCAAATCCTGAATGCTTGCCGCCACGCTTCCATCCCCGTGCCCGATGAAGTCGCCGTGATCGGCGTCGATAACGACGAAGTGCTTTGCGATCTCTCCGATCCACCTCTTTCGAGCGTCATACCAAATACCGAACGGATCGGCTATGCGGCGGCTTCGCTTTTACAACGATTGATGGCCGGTGAAACAGTTTCAGAGAAGACGGTATTCATTCCGCCTTCCGGCGTCGCCACCCGACGCTCAACCGAAGTGCTGGCGATCGAAGACCGGCATATCGCCTCGGCGGTGCGCTTCATTCGTGAGCACGCGTGCGAAGGGATCGATGTGTCCGATATTCTGGCAAGCGTGCCTCTGTCCCGCAGTGTTTTGGAGCGCCGGTTTGCCACGCACATCGGGCACGCACCAAAGGCGGAAATCCTAAGGGTGCAGATCCAACGTGCCAAAGACCTGCTTTCCACTACGGATTTCCCGTTGAATCTCATCGCCGAAAAAACGGGGTTTAAACACACCGAGTATCTCAGCACGATCTTCAAAAAGAAGACCGGCATCACCCCCGGCCAATACCGCGCCCAAGCAACTGGCAGGGTATAATTTCCACAACTTCGCACTTACCTCTATGTCTCCTCAACTTCACGATCCCTTCTCCCTCCGCGGCCGCGTTGCCCTCGTCACAGGCAGCAGCACCGGCCTCGGCAAAGCAATGGCCACCGCGCTCGGACGGGCCGGAGCCAAAGTAGCGATCAATTTTCAGAACAACGTGGGCCGCGCCGAAAGGGCCTTCGCGGAATTCCAAGGTGCAGGCGGCGAAGGCATGCTCGTTCGTGGCGATGTGACCGACGAAAGAGAGATCGCCCGCATGCTCCGGGAAATCACGACGCAGCTTGGCCCTGTCGATATCCTGGTGCTCAATGCCACCCCGGCGCAGCCACAAAAGCCGATCGCGGAATACAATTGGACCTTTTGCCAGCAGATGCTGGATTTCTTCGTGAAGAGCCCGTTCCTGTTGTCACAGGCATGCCTCCCGCATATGAAACAGCAGCGCTGGGGGCGCATCATCAATATCGGCTCCGAAGTCTTTGCCCGCGGCACACCGAATTTCACCCCGTATGTCGCCGCGAAAGGCGCCCAGAATGGCTTTCATCGCAGCCTCGCCACCGAAGTTGCCCCATGGGGAGTCACCGTGAACATGATTTCGCCTGGCTGGATTCCAGTAGAACGGCACGAGAGCGATCCGCAGGAGGCAAAGGATGCCTATCGCGCCACAGTGCCTGCTGGCCGATCCGGTGTACCCGATGATCTTGCCGGAGCCGTCGTCTTTCTCGCGAGCAATGCCTCGTCATTCATCACGGGGCAGAATCTGTATATCAATGGAGGACTTACGGTGCAGTAAGACGTCACTACATTTGTCGTTGACGGAATCACTACAACTGTCGTATCGTCTTTCAACCAATGAAAGCTCCCTCTGTTTCCGAGTCGGAATGGACGCTCATGGAGGCGCTATGGGATCGATCCCCGCAGACCGCCTCACAGCTTACAAAAGCGCTCCGGCGCAAGACGGGTTGGGCGGTGAATACCGTGCGGACATTGCTGACCCGGTTGGCGGAGAAGAAAGCGGTAACCGTCGGTACGAATGCCGAGGGCATACGCGAATTTGCACCGGCGGCACCACGCGATGCGTACGTTCGCGCGGAGAGCGAATCGTTCATGCAACGAGTCTTTCGCGGCGCGGCGAAGCCGTTGCTCCTGCATTTTGCGTCTCACTCAAAGCTTACCGCGGATGAGGTGAACGAACTGAAGCGACTGCTCGATCAATCGCTCAAAAACAAATCCTGACCCAAGCTCCGCTGCCCGCAATGAACTTCATCGATTCTCTCTTCGACTGGACGTTACAGGCGACCATACGGGGCTCGGTCCTCGCGCTGATCGTGATGGTTCTTCAACTGATATTTCGCACCACAATGCCCGCGCGCTGGCGCTATGCGCTGTGGCTACCCGTGGTATTGTCGCTCGCAGTCCCGTCATTACTCCGGTGCCGATGGAGCATGGAAAACCAGTTCAGCGGTTTCTTCAGTTATCCAACCTCTCTTCCATTCCAGATGGAGATGAGCCGAAACATCGCCGTGTTACACGTGACTGAGCAGGGTCGGCTTCTTTTGTATTCGTGGCACGAGGTAGCAGCCTTGATCTGGCTCACCGGAGTGATGGGATTGCTGGCCTTTTCACTCATCACATACCGACGTACGTTGCGCCGGATTCGCCACGCTCAGGTTCCTGCAAGCTCCGAATTGAGAGATGCGATCTTGGAGGCGGCAACCTGCAGCGGACTTCGGCGCACGCCTCTCTTGTTGGTCTCGGCCAAAGTGCAAAGCCCGGCGGTGACGGGGTTGTTCCGTCCAGTCTTGTTACTGCCCGCGAGGTTTCCGGGCGAACAATTGACCCCGGCGGAAACTAAACTCGTGCTCTTGCATGAAATGACTCACTTGAAACGGTTTGACCTGCCCGTGAATTGGTTCCTCTTCTTTCTTCAGACGTTGCATTGTTTCAATCCCTTGTTGTGGTTCGCTTTCGCCCGAATGCGTATCGATCGAGAATGTGCGTGCGATGCCCAGGTACTCGCCACATCAAAAGAAGATCGGCGCGCAGAATATGGTCACGCATTGCTCAAGCTGGAAAGTGTCCCTGGACCGTCAGAATTCAGCCTGGGCTTCATCGGGATCCGGGAGAGATACCAGAACGTACGTTCGCGAATCCAGGCGATTGCCGGCTATCACCGGCCGCATCCCGCGTGGAGTATCCTCACCGCGGGGTTGATCGTAACTCTGCTCGTGGCCGGAGCGACGCGAGCGGAAAATCCAGCGCCAGCCGGAAAGCCGGAATCACCAAAAAAAGGAACCCCGTCAGGGCCTGTGGAAATATCGGGAGATACCACCGCGTATTCAGCAAAGGACCACACGGCTATCGCTTCCGGACATGCCAGGTATGGCCAACGCGGTATGACGGTAACTGTACAGGCGGATACGATTCGCTATAATCCAGATAAACACACTTTGGAAGCAATCGGCAATGTTACCGTGGCTCGGGTGGTCGATCTAATCGTAGGAGGGCATGTATTCCTCGATTGCGACACGGGCCATATAAAGGTCTCCGGGCCGCATAAGATCATTTTAAAGTAAGCGATTTCATCAGCTCACTGCAATGCCCGGTCAACGATAACCGGGCCACCGCGCACACAGCCTCGGAGCACGGCACCACGGCAAAGAGATTGAGGCGTACGACGAGCAAAGTTACAGTTCGTTAGTAAACCCTACGTCTATCGCAGCGACGACTCGCTAAGCGCCGGACGGCGGAATGGCGAGTACCCTTTCTCAATCGCCCGTGCCCAAATGACGACTACTTCACCGTCTCCACCGGTCTTGCGAAACTCGTGATGGCCGGGCGCCAGTTCGCGAGGGCCATTGAGCGGAGTACCATCCAGATCACCAGTAAGCTGCCCTTTTCGGCTCACGAGGACGTATTTTTCCGGAATCGCGATATCGAAGGCAAATACACCCGATTCATTGGCTGTAATGGTTTTGCCCAAAACGCGCAGTGCCCCGATTTCGACATAGTTATCCTTCACGAATTTGAGCGTACCCTCCATCATGCGAGTGGAAGGCATGGCCACCGCCGTGTGCGTATCGATCAGGTGTTGCGGGATGTCATCGACGAGCTTCGGCATCATCTTCTTTCCGTTGTCCTCTTCATCGAGGCCGGCAAAGAGGCGTTTCCGCGTGAGTGTCTCGAGCACATACCAGTAAGGACGCGGCCGGTAGATGCATTCGCCCTTCGGATCCATGACGAACTCGTTAGGGCTCGTGAGCGTGCGCGCTTCCTTGATCGCCTCCATTCCAAGGAGATTCCACAGGCCATTGGGAGGATTCGTGTGAATGGCATAGCCGGCCTCAACCCCGATCACTCCCAACACCAGAACCAAACCGGCAATCTGCGTAATTTTCGGAGCAACCCGAATGCAACTGATCCCCATGAAGAGCAGAGCGACAAATGCTCCGCCCATGAGCGGCCACAGCGGCATGTAGTCCTGCGGAGTGACGTGGGTCCAGAATCCCTCGAGGATCGGGCAAAACAGTCCGGTGACGCAAAGTATAAAAATGCGACGGGAAGCGCGGTACGAGTCTGTTTGGAAGAGAGGCAACGCCGCCCAGCCGGCTACCAACGTGAGCGGAACGAGCAGTGTGTACCAACCGGTAAAGATGCGGCGGAAAATCCGCCCCGCAGTGTGCGCACCCGGCTCCAGATTGTGCAGGATGACGCAGTAGTACATCTTGTCGAGAATCCCCTTCGAAGCAAAGAAGGTAACAAATGCAGCAGGGATAAGCAGCAGTCCTACGAGCGCGGCCCCAGCCATGGCGGCTTTCTTTCCTGCACTCAATTTTTCAGACGCGGGAATTCCCGAAAAGTGGCGCAGCGCCCACAGCGCTCCCGCGGAAGCGCAGATGGTGATCAACATCAGCGGCGACTTCATCGAGACGCTGAAGGTCGCTCCCAAGGCCAGCCCGGCGAAGAAGAGACGCGTGACGCTCAATCGTCCAGTCACGAGAATGACCAGGGTCACGAGCCATAACGTCGTCCACAATACATCCGTACGGAACTCACCCATCTTCAAAAACCACATCGGGAAGAATCCTCCCACCAACGCCGCCCATAAACCGGTTCTCGGCGAATCCGCAATCGCCACCAGCTTATACACACACCAGAGACTCAGGCCAAAGAGCGGCAGCATAAGCCACCGCATCGCATCCACGATATCATTGCGCTCACCGATCAGGCGGAAAGGAAACGAGAAGAGGAAGCCGAAGAGCGGGCTGTGATTATCAAACACGTCCCGATACGGCAGACGTCCGCTCGCCCACCCCCAGACCACATGCATGTGCTGCGGCTCGTCCGAATGCCACTTCAGGCTGTGAATGTAGAACACCTTGAGGACGATCATTGCCACCACCACGAGTCCCGCGGCAATCCAGTCCAGCGTGGTAATATGACCGGCAGAGTGCGAACGGCTGCGGTCCGGCGAAGTATCGGATGGGCTGGATTGATTGGGGATCTCCAAAGTGTCCATTAGGTAAAAGACTGTCAGTAGGTACCCGGATCGACAAACTTTCCAGGCTGCAAGGGTTACAAATCCGTCACGGAGCGCTGCCGTCCTTCACGCAACGGAACCCGGTATTCTGCAGTCCGGTATCGGGCGCCGTCTTCATCCGCGCGCTCGGGCGATAGCCCCGGCAGTAGTTATCGCTGCACATGAACGAGCCGCCGCGCATGACTTTTTTCGGCACGCCTGGCTCATCCGGATCGTAGCTATCCGGCGGCCCCTTGGGATTGCGATGAGCATTGCGATCCGGATTGTGCGCGATGGTCGCGTAGTAGTCCGGCCGATACCAGTCCGCGGTGATCTCCCAAACATTGCCCGCCATGTCGTATAGCCCGTAGTTATTTGGCGGAAAGCTGCCAACCGGGGCGGTACCCTCATACCCATCTTCCACGAGATTTTTCTCCGGGAAATGCCCCTGCCAGGTATTGGCCATCCAGCGGCCATCCGGGTTCATTTCCGAACCCCAGATGTACGGTTGGGACACGAGCCCGCCGCGTGCCGCGTATTCCCACTCGGCTTCGGTCGGCAGACGTTTATGCGCCCATTGGCAATACGCGACGGCATCGTAGTAGCAAACGTGTACCACGGGGTGCTTCTCGCGCCCCTTCAGATCGGAGCCTTCTCCCTCGGGATGCCGCCAATTCGCCCCGGCGCGCGGTTCCCACCACTGGTAGGCATTGTCGACGACTTCGTCCGGCTTCGGCGGACGAAAACAAAGCGAGACCGTTTTGCCCTCGAACTGCGGCAAAAGCCCGGGAGTCGTCTTTGCAGTGACGGGATGTTCGGCAACCGTGACGTAGCCGGTCGCCGTGACGAAGCGCGTGAATTCCTCGTTCGTCACCTCCGTTTTATCGATCCAGAATCCGTCGAGCTTCACGTCGTGAAGCGGCAATTCATCGACGGGAACGTTTTCGCCGACTCCGCCCATCGTGAAACTCCCCGGCGGAATCCAGACCATCTCCCCGGTCTCTTTGCGTTGCCGATTTGCCAATACCGTCTGCTCCCGCTCGCGCTTGATACGGGCGGCTTCCCGGGTAATCCAAAAAGTGGCCAGACAGATGAAGCCGAGGAAAAACCCGCCAACGATGAACGCCGCACGGGCGGCGGGCGAGACGATGGATGGAGAATCAGGAGCGGTCGGCGAGGTCACGGGCGTGCAACCTTCGCTGGACTGCGGCGGGATGCAAGCTCTTGGCTTTGCGTCGAATCGTTGGCGATCACTCGATTCGCTTCACGCGCAGGGCATATTCACCGCTCGGCGCCGGCGGCACCACTTCGCACACGTGGCCGGAACTCTTGAGGTCCAACGATGGCAAAGGTGCGCCGGTACTCGCTTCAAACCACTCGAAGCGATACTTTCCCTCGGGCATTTCCAGGAGCAGCGGAGTCGGAAGCGCGCCTTTGAAATAAAGCGCGTACTGCTTCCCGGGCTCGGCCAGTACCTGGATGTGGGCCTTTTCGGGAATGGGGCTGCGCAGGAGACTCCGGGCCGGCGTCATTTTGACGAAATCGAATCCACGCAAAAAATCGCCGAGAAAATGCAATTGTTTACGGTAGCCGGCATTTCCACCGCCTGGCTGGGTTTCCGGATAAGCAAACGTGCCGTCTTCGTGACCGGCTGTGAAGGAATAGTCGAGATTGTTGAACAGCCCGCCACCGGCGAGCAGGAATTCCCAGGCTTCCATCCGGTAGTGGTCGTCTGCCGTGCCCTTGAAGCCGGTCTCGTTTTCTCCGATGACTTTGCCGAGGGCAAAGTTCTGTTCCACGGCATCAGGCGGATTGGCATAGTGGAAATTGAAGATCGATACCTCCTTGATCGGGTCCTCAATTTTCTTCGCGCCATTCGCGATATTTTGGGAGATGAGATGGCGGGCCGGCAGTGACTTCTCGGCATCCGCAATCACCTCCGCAATCCGGCGCTGCCAATCCGTGGTAACGCCACCGAAATATGGCTCATTGCAAATCTCGTAGTAGACATTGTCGGCATCCGCCAATTCCGCAACAATCTTGCGCACGAACGCTTCCTGGATGGCTTGCAAATCCCCGTTCTTGCTCCGGTCATAGACGTCGTGAGCTTGCACCGCGCCGATGTCATTCACGTTATTCGCGGCATTCATCGGACTTAACCGCCATTGCTTGTCCTCGTACATTGGACAAAACAAGTTCATCTCCACAACAATTCCCCGCTCGCTCGCCTTGCTGACAAAATCCCGGAGCCGCTCAAAGTAACCGGGATCCCACCGCATCAGATCGAACTTATTTCCCCCGTTCGCATAACCCGGCGTATCGGTGCGAACCCACGGGCTGCGGTATCGCTCGGGTTTCGGAGCCAGGGTATTGCTGGCAATATTGAAAGCGCCTTCCGGTTCAACATAAGCGCCGCTGAAAAGCCGGGTTAGGTTCAATCCATCCGCCGCCAGGGCATCGAGGTACTTGGTATAATCAAAATCGAGATTCAAAACCGCGCCATAGTGTTCGCCTGACGTGAGGAGAAAGGTGGGTTTATCGCGGAAAAGAAAATAGTGCGGATTTTGCGGACACAACGCGAGAGGTGCCGCACCGAGCCGGGCAGTTGCTCCGGCAAGAAGGAGCAGAGCGACGAAAGCCTTTCTCATCGGGATCTCATTTTGCTTCGACGAAATGCAGGGTGACCTGTCGCAGATCCATCACTGCCATGCCAGGCTTTGTCTTAGGCTTCACCGTAAGCGTCTGCCGGCCGGCGGGCAGCGTCACTGTGCCGATTTTGCGTGGAACGAAATTCTGGAAGCCACCGGTATCTTCCACCGTGAACGTCAGAGCCTTACCACCCGCGGTTACCTCGACTTCCGCACCACCACTCCCCTTTCCGCATCCTTGCAGCACCTCGACTTCGTAAGTGCCAGGCTTTGTCACCTCGAATTCCCAACTCGCCCAATCCTCCTGCTTAAACCAGTAGCCAAGCGTATTCTTTTGCGGCACCGGTTCATAGCGAACCGTCGATCCATGTACCGACGCGTCCTTGGCATGAAGAAGAAGGGTATTGTCCACCATCTCGGATACGACACGGCGCGATCCCTGATGTTCCTCCGGAGCATCGGAAGGAACCGGTGTATCGGCAGCGAGTATGGATGAAGTACAGAAAACGAGGGCTAAGGCGAAGGCAGGTTTCAGCATGGGCATGGGGAAGGACTCGTTGAGGCGTCCACCATGGCGTAAACTTACGCAATCGCGAAGCTCCAATTGCTATAAGCCGGAGGAAAAGATGCCTCCACCACGCAAGGAGGCGGAGGCGCCGGAGGTATCACTGCTGAAAGAAAGGCTGCCCGACGATATAGGTGAAGCGCACGATGACATCCCCATTCCCGCTCTGGATCTGCGGATCGGTCGAATTACCGAAGAACATCCCACTTTCTGCGACGAGAATCGGCACTGCCGGCGCATTCGGCGCAAAACGTACGGTCTCGCGGCCGTAGATTTGTCCATTCAGATCGCCATTAAAAATCCCCGCCGAGCCGCCCGAGATCGTATCGTTCTTCACGTAAGTCTTGGTAGCCGCATTATAAAAATCGAGATTCGGCACGACGGAAAAAAAGGTCACCGGACTCAAATGCGACTTGCTGCTTTTTGGAATGATTTCGACGGAGTTTGTCGAAGTATTGAAGACCAGCTGTCCGGTCGAGGTGGTAAACGCCGGCGCGAGCGAGAAAAACAAGGCCAGGTTGATCGGCTTGATGGTCGTCTTCGTTCCATTGGTCTCGACATAGAAAGCACCCGCGACAGCCACCGTCCGATAAATCGTCGTTGCTGCAACGAGATGGGATGTGCCGCCCCAAAGGATGGAAGCAAATGCGAATGCGGAGAAAAGAAGTTGTTTCATAGGCGTCGTTCCTCTTTCCCTGAATCGCACATCCACTGGAGATGGCCGCATGGTCTTATAAATTCTTTTTCAGCGGAATTCAAAAACGGAGGATCGCCGAACCATTGCCATCTCTGCCTCTCAAAAGGTTGGTGCGCGTAAAGTAGTAAGCGCGATCAGAAATGGATGTCCGCAGCGAATATCGGCCACCTTAAAAAACGAAAGCGAAACAACGCTCAGGATCTCTTGCAAAATGCAATCCCTCCCGAAACGGCATCTTGCAGAGTGCACGAAAATTTGGCGGCACTCGCGCTGTGTTTGCCGGCCTAAAAACCTCTCCGACAGGCACTAATAATTCAAGCGGTCCTACTGGCACAGCGCGCGCTAAGGGAGTGAGGCGTGAACGTCTATCTCCGTGTACAACCCGTATCCAAACGCCTTCCGGCGCGGCGGGCACCGTTCCGGAAAGTCCAACATCTTTTGACTGCCGCCATCGTCGCAAAGACTGGCCGCTTCACCGTCACAGTGACCAGCTAGTCAGCAACCGATTTTGGGAGGCAAGTTTACACCATGAAGCAACGCATTTTTTTCGGTCTCGCACCTCTTTTCATCCTCCTCCTAGCCGTAGGGGCCTACGCCGTATCGCTCTTTTCCATCTTCGGGAGGAGCATCGATGTCATCCTCCAGGAAAATTATCGCAGTGTCCTGGCTGGTCAGCAAATGAAGGAAACTGCGGAGCGGATGGATTCCGCGCTCTCCTTTACCCTAGTGGGTGAAGAAGACCGCGCCCGGAAAATGTGGGACGAGAATCTACCGGCCTTTCGCAAGGCACTCGATCTCGAGTTACATAACATCACTCTTCCGAACGAAGGGAATCTCGCCAATAAGGTGAAGTCTCTGCATGAGCGCTATGCGGAGCGAGCGGATGCCTTTTGGAAGCTGCAGAATAACACTGCTCGCCGGACGATGTATTTCAACGAAATGCTTCCGACTTTCACGGAAGTAAAAGATACCGCCCAGGAAATTATCCGCATCAATCAGGACAATATGGTGCGGGCGGATGGCGAAGCAAAAACTTTGGCGGCTCACTCCACGCGCTACATGCTATGTGCGATCGCGATCGGGCTTGGATGTGCGGTTTACTTCGCGTGGCGTCTCCAGCGGACCATTCTCTCACCCATCCAAACCTTGACAACTGTGGCGAGGGATCTCGGTGAAGGCAGGCTTGATCAAGTGGTCCCGGTGCAATCGCAAGATGAACTCGGGACTCTTGCCGACGCCTTCAATAAGATGGCCGCCAAACTTCGCGCCTATCGCCAGGTCACCAGTGATCAACTCCTGCAGGCGCGGCTGATGACGGAAATCACGCTTTCGGCCTTCCCCGACGCCATTGTTGCGCTCTCGAGTGAAGGGGAAATCAGTTTCACCAATCCCGCCGCTCATCGCTTGCTCGGCAAGCTCGACTTACCCAACACCCTGCCGCCTGCCGTAAGCAAGGAAGCGGAGATGGTCCTGAAGGGCGGATCAGATTATCTGCCAACCAGCTTTGAGCGTGCTCTGATTTTTCGTGTGGATGATCAGGAAATTTTCCTCCTGCCCCGCATCGTTGCGATGCGCGATGAGTCGGAAAAGATCTTCGGCGCCGCAGTCATCCTGCAAGACGTGACCCGCTTTCGCCTGATGGACGACGTGAAGACGAATCTCGTTTCCACTGTCAGCCACGAACTGAAAACGCCGCTGACCAGCGTGCGCATGGGACTGCATCTCCTGCTCGAGGAGCGTATCGGCACGCTCAATCCCAAGCAAACAGAGTTACTCCTGGCCGCCCGGGAAGATTCCGAACGCCTGCTGCGCATGATCAATGACATGCTCGACCTGGCGAAACTGGAGTCCGGAAAATCTGCCGTTCCTCATCAGCTCGTGAGTCCGCGCCAATTAGTCGAAAACGCCGCGGAAGATCTTCGCACATTAGCAGAGTCACGCGGCTCAAAGCTTCTCACCGAAGTCTCTTCCGATCTTTCGAATGTTGCCGTGGATGCACACCAGATCGCCCATGTTTTCTCCAACTTCATCTCAAATGCGGTGAAACATTCCAAGCCGGGCAATGAGATCGTCGTCAAGGCCGGCAACCACGGCTCCGCAGTCCGCTTCTCGGTGGTCGATCATGGCCCCGGCATTGCGGCGGAACATCAAGCAAAGCTTTTCGATCGTTTCTATCGCGTGCCTGGATCTGAAACCTCGGGCGCCGGTCTCGGCCTCGCTATCGCGAAAGAGATCGTCGTTGCCCAAGGCGGCTCGATCGGTGTCCGGAGCCAGCCCGGAAATGGAACGGAGTTCTATTTCGATCTGCCTGTCGCCAAACCTGCCTCCTCCATATGAACAGCCGAATTCTTATCGTGGATGACGAGCCCAATGTGCGGCTGAGCTATCGTGTTACCTTGGAAACGGACGGCTACGCTGTACAGGAAGCCATCTCCGCCGCCAACGCCATGGAGTGTTTGAGGAGCCGGAAGTTCGAACTCGCCATCCTCGATATGCGGATGCCCGGAATGGACGGCCTCGACTTACTCGCGGAGATACGCCATCGCGGTTCCACCCTTCCGGTCATTATCGTTACGGCTTACGGCGATATCCCGTACGCCGTACGGGCAATGCAACTTGGCGCGATCGACTTTCTCCAAAAGCCACTGACCCCGCAAGATCTGCGCAAGGTCGTGACGGAGGTCCTCAATCGCCACGCGGCCCAACCCGTCATCCCCGAACCAGATCTCGACCGCTTCGAAACGCACCTAACCGCCGCCAAACGCCTGATGAACCTGCAAGAGTTTGGCAAGGCCAAGGAACACCTTATTCGCGCCCTCGAAATCAATACCGATTCAGCCGAGGCTTTCAACCTCTCCGGCGTGCTCTTCGAGATGCAACAGGATTTTGATCGAGCGAAGACATACTACGGCCAGGCCATCAGGATCGACCGGCACTACGAGCCAGCGCAGCAAAACATGCGGCGGATCTTTGAGCTGTTCCATTTCGGTTCGAGTGACAAGCCGTTCCATTTCGGCAGCACATAACTTTTCCTCCAGACGTTCAGTCTACCATCCATCCATATGCAAGATACACTCTACGTCGCCGGCTCGATCGGCTTCTTCCTTCTTATGACCGCCTTCATCTGGGCGTGCCAGAAAGTCTAACTTTCACCCAAGCCATGGAAAACCTTGTCGTCGGTATCATCGCACTCGGCCTTATCGTCTATCTCATTGTGACGATCATCCGGCCGGAAAAGTTCTAACCATCCACTCTCCCATTTCATGAATCCTAACGGCTGGCTGCAATTCGGCCTTTTCGTTCTCGTCCTTTTCCTCGTTACCAAACCGCTCGGCCTCTACCTCGTGCAGGTTTTGGATGCGGGAGGAAAAACGTTTCTCGATCCGGTTATTAAACCATTCGAGCGTTTGACTTATAAGATCTGCGGCATCGATCCGACCAAGGAGTGCGATTGGAAGCAATATGGCCTGGGCATGCTGCTCTTCAGTCTCGTGGGCATGGTCCTGACCTACGTCCTGCTCCGTCTTCAGGCTGTCCTGCCCTTGAATCCGCAAAAGATCGCGGCGGTGAATGAGCATCTTGCCTTCAATACCGCGGCGAGCTTTACCACGAATACCAACTGGCAGTTCTACGCGGGCGAATCGACCATGTCCTATCTTTCGCAGATGGTCGCGCTCGCGCTGCACAATTTCACCTCGGCAGCCACGGGTATCGCCATCGCGGCAGCTGTCGTGCGCGGCGTCGCTCGGCACAGTGCCAGGACGATCGGAAACTTCTGGGTCGATCTTACCCGGACCACCTATTACTTGCTCGTACCAATCTGTTTCGTCTTTGCCCTGATTCTCATTTCCCAGGGCATGATCCAAAACTTCAAGCCATACGATTCCGCGAGCTTGACGGAACCGTTCACCGCGCAAGTCACGAAGCTGGATGACAAGGGTTCGCCGGTGAAAGATGCGGCAGGCAAGGCTGTCATGGTCGATCAGAAGATTGATACACAGACTATCGTTGAGGGGCCGATGGCCTCGCAGGTGGCGATCAAGATGCTCGGCACCAATGGCGGCGGTTACACTAACGCCAATGCGGCGCATCCTTTCGAAAATCCGACGCCGCTTTCGAATTTTCTCCAGATGCTCTCGATCTTCGCCATCGCAGCCGGTCTGACCTATTATCTGGGCCGTATGGTGAAGCATCAGGGGCACGGCTGGGCGGTCTGGGCCGCCATGGCGATTCTTTTCTTCGCGGGCACGATCGCGTGCTGGCACTATGAAGCCGCGGGCAACCCGGTGTTATCCCAACTCGGCGTCGATCCAGCCGACGGCAATATGGAAGGTAAGGAAGTACGCTTCGGCATCTTTAACTCGGCCCTCTTCGCGACGGTGACCACCGACGCTTCATGCGGTGCGGTAAATGCCATGCACGATTCATTCACGCCCATCGGCGGATTGGTCCCACTCTTCAACCTGCACCTCGGTGAGATCGTGTTCGGTGGTGTGGGTGCAGGGCTCTACGGAATGTTCGTCTTCATCGTCCTCGCCGTCTTCATCGCTGGCCTCATGGTCGGACGCACTCCTGAGTATCTCGGCAAGAAGATCGAACCATACGACGTGAAGATGGCGTCTTTCGTCATCCTCGTGCTCTCATTCTCGATCCTTGGGTTTAGTGCGTGGGCTTCGGTCAGTAACTGGGGACCGACAGACCCCTTGAGTGGTGCGCCGACCAACGGCACAAATAATAACGGACCGCACGGCTTCAGCGAAATCCTATATGCCTATAGCTCCGCCGTCGCGAATAACGGCAGCGCCTTTGCCGGACTAAGCGGTAACACTCCCTGGTATGACATCACGATGGCGTTGGCGATGCTCCTCGGCCGTTTCGCGATGATCGTGCCAATCCTGGCTCTCGCCGGATCCATGGCCCGGAAACGCCTCGTTGCCGAAAGCGTGGGTAGTTTCCCGGTATCTGGCGCGACCTTCACCATTCTGTTGATTGGTACCATCCTGCTTATCGGCGCCCTGAACTTTTTCCCGGCACTGACCCTTGGGCCAATCGTCGAACACTTCCTCATGCACTCTGGCAAGCTGTTCTAACTCACCCCGGAACATCCACTTACCACCTTATATGGCTGCTAAACAACATTCCATCTTCGATCCGGCGATTATCGTGCCGGCCATTGGACAATCCTTCATCAAGCTGAACCCCGTCACGCTGGCTAGGAATCCGGTGATGTTTGTCACGGAAGTCGGAGCCGCAGTGACCACCGTGTTGCTCCTCATGGGAAGCCAGGGAGAATCCTTCGGCTTCCTGCTCCAGATCACGCTGTGGCTCTGGTTCACCGTCCTCTTCGCGAACTTCGCGGAAGCGATGGCCGAAGGGCGCGGCAAGGCGCAGGCGGATTCCTTGCGCAAAGCCCGTACCCAAACCTTCGCGAATCGCGTCAGCGAAGGTGGTGCAATCGAGAAAATCGGCGCCGAGCAATTGCGCAAAGGTGACACCGTGGTAGTCAAAGCCGGTGAATTCATTCCGGGCGATGGCGAAGTCATCGAAGGCGCGGCGACGGTGGACGAATCGGCAATCACCGGTGAATCCGCTCCCGTCGTCCGTGAAGCGGGCGGCGACCGTAGCGCCGTGACCGGCGGCACACGCGTCCTCTCCGACGTAATCAAGATCGAGATTACCTCGAATCCGGGCGAGACCTTCCTCGACCGCATGATCGGCTTGGTGGAAGGCGCCAAGCGTCAGAAGACGCCGAACGAAATCGCACTTACTATCCTGCTCTCCGCTTTAACCATTATCTTCCTCGCGGTGCTCATGTCGCTGAAGGCATATGGTTACTATGCGCAAGTGGACTTCACTATCCCAGTGCTGGTTTCACTACTGGTCTGCCTGATTCCGACGACGATCGGCGGCTTGCTTAGCGCCATCGGTATCGCTGGCATCGATCGCCTCGTGCAGAAAAACGTGCTTGCCATGAGTGGCCGTGCAGTCGAAGCCGCCGGCGACGTCGACGTGCTTCTGTTGGATAAAACCGGAACGATTACCCTCGGTAATCGCCAGGCTACGGTCTTCCTTCCTGCCCCAGGCGTCACCGAAACCGAACTGGCGGAAGCCGCGCAACTCTCCTCACTCGCCGATGAGACTCCGGAAGGCCGCAGCATCGTCGTGCTCGCGAAGGAGAAATATGCCCTGCGCGGCCGCGAACTTCACGAACTCCCCGATGCGACGTTCGTACCCTTCACCGCACAAACCCGCATGAGCGGCCTGGACTATAACGGCACGAGTTACCGCAAGGGTGCGGCCAGCTCCGTCCGGGATTGGGTTGGCGGCCATCTCGCTCGTGAAATCGAAAACCAGGTTGAATCGATTTCCAGCCAGGGCGGCACGCCGCTCGTCGTGGCGACCAGGGAAAAAGCGATGGGCACGATCTACCTGAAAGATATTGTCAAAGGCGGATTGGCCGAACGCTTCGAGCGCTTCCGCGCCATGGGCATCCGCACCGTGATGATCACGGGCGACAATCCCCTCACCGCTGCGGCGATCGCCAAAGAAGCGGGCGTCGATAGCTTCCTCGCCCAGGCTAAGCCTGAAGATAAGCTGGCCCTCATCCGCAAGGAACAGGAGGCCGGCCATCTCGTCGCCATGACCGGTGACGGCACTAATGATGCCCCGGCCCTTGCCCAGGCAGACGTTGGCGTCGCCATGAATACTGGCACCCAGGCCGCAAAGGAAGCGGGTAACATGGTGGACCTCGACTCGAATCCGACCAAGCTCATCGAGATCGTCGAAATCGGGAAACAGCTCCTGATTACCCGTGGTGCTTTGACGACCTTCAGTATCGCGAATGATGTCGCCAAGTACTTCGCCATCATCCCTGCGATGCTTCTCGGCACCTTCCCAGCCATTGCTCCGCTGAATATCATGAACCTTGCCTCGCCACACAGTGCGATCCTGAGTGCCGTGATCTTCAATGCCGTGATCATCATCGCGCTGATTCCGCTGGCGCTGAAGGGCGTGCAATTCCGTCCGCTGGGCGCGTCGAAGATCCTGCAGCGGAACCTGCTGATCTACGGGGCGGGCGGCGTGGTCATCCCATTCATCGGTATCAAGCTCATCGATGTCATCATCGCCGGGCTCCATCTCGCATAACTGACTCTAACCCATGATTTGTCACTCCCGGGTGGCACCCGCCGCTTTACCTTCCCTGACATGATGGTCTCGACCATGTGCCGCCCGGGGTGACCACCCTTCTTTCCAATGAAAACATTCCTTACTGAACTTAAGCATTCCGTCATCATCACTATTGTTTTTGTCGTCGTCTGCTCAGGCTTGTACCCAGTCATTGTCTGGGGCGCCGGGCAGCTTCTCTTCTCGCACAAAGCCAATGGCAGCCTGATCGAAAAGGACGGCAAAGTGATTGGCTCCGAGTTACTCGGCCAGCCTTTCAGCAGTGACAAGTATTTCCACCCGCGTCCTTCCGCCGCCGGCACCGGCTATGACGCCAGCGCGTCGAGCGGAACGAACCTTGGACCGACTTCGCAGAAGCTCTCCGACAATGTGAAGGCGGCGGTCGAGCAATACCGCAAAGAAAACGGCCTTGCCGCCGATGCCCTCGTGCCGGGAGACGCCGTTACTTCATCCGGCAGCGGTCTCGACCCGCACATCAGCGTGAAGAATGCGCAACTCCAGGCGCCGCGTATCGCGAAAGCTCGCAGCCTCGATATCAAGCAAGTCCTTGCCGACATCGAGCAATACACGGATGGCCGGCAGTTCGGCATCCTGGGCGAACCGGGAGTTAATGTCGTGCGGCTCAATCTGGCGCTCGATGCAGAGGTAAAGCCTGAACACTAAACCATAAGATCCCTTCCGAATTCCATCATCTTCCCGAATGAAGTCCACCAGTCCGGTCTTCGTCATTCCAACCTATCGCTTACGTGACGTGGCTGAAACAATCGAGCGATATGATGAACACTTTTGGAGCAACGGCCATTCGGTGAAGATGATGGTCTTCGATGATTCCAGCCAGGCAAACCACGAAAAATACTATCCCCTGCTGGAACAAACCAAGACGGTCAACGACGTCTATTACGTAGGCCCCCGGGAGAAGGAACAGTTCCTGGCGCTGCTCAACAAACATCTTCGCGATCGGAAGCTCGAATCGCTGGTGCGAAATCTCTTCCGGCCCAGCTACGGCGGGAACCGCAATTTCACGCTGATGTACACGCTCGGAACCTTCATGATCAGCGCGGATGATGACATGCGACCGCACGCCCTCGTGGAGGCCAGCCCGGAATCGTTGAATGGCGATGAGTTGAGCCGGGGAAAACTTCTGAAGGCCGGATCGGATGGATATATTTCGAAGTCCTTCGATCTTTTAACCGCATTTCAAGATGTTCTCGGCCGCGAGGTGGCAGACCTACCGGGCAATTACGAAAAAGGCGAACTCGTCATCGATACGGCCATGGATCTCGAAACGAACGTTTCCAACACGTTTGCCGGCGATAATTCGCTCCTGCTCCAGAGCGGTTCCGTTTCGCCCAGGGCGGTCGTCAAAATGGCGCAGACGTTCCGCACCGGCACGAACGATATCGACGCTCTCGATTTCGTTCAGATGTATCTTCGCGATGAAGCACAACACCAGGCGAACATGCATGATTTCAACGATCTGTATGTCCTCGTGAACTTTCGCCCGGCGGTAACAAACAAAAATTGGCGCATGGATTGTGGTGTGGCGGGTTATGACAACCGCCTCGGATTACCTCCTTTCTTCCCCACCCGCTTGCGGTTCGAAGATTATATCTACCGGCTTTGGATCCAGCAAAAAGGCATCGTCTCCGCACATGTGGATGCGGTGCAGACGCATATCAAGAACAACTATATGCGCAATCCATTGGCCATGGATGTCTTCAATGAAGAAATCTGCACGCTTCTGAAGAAAAAGATCAAAGGCAGCGTGGAGAGGCTCGATGACCTCTCTATTCATTTCAGCTACAATGGCGAAGTCACTCTTGCGGATACGGAGGAGATCATCACCAAAATCACCGGCGTGCGCGATCAAGTACTGGCGTCCGCCGATGCCACGTCGGATCACCAACGTGAGCAATCGCTCCGTCTCTTCGCCGAAAATCTCACTCGATCCTTTTACGGGTTCGAGCCGGATTTCTTTCAGCAGAACGTCACCCGGATCGTGGATGACGTCATTAGTGTCATTCACGCCTCCATGGAACTTTGGCCGATGCTCATCGAGATCTGTTATTTCCAGAAGGATAAGCGCGACTTTCCTCAACTCCTCGTGAAAAATAGGAAACTCAAATCGCGAAGTGGCGCCGCCTTGCGAGCGGCTTAAAGATGTCTGAGCCCTCAACCAACTCACGTCTTGCGCCGGATGACTTCCTGCATCTCATCCGGCAACAGCAAAAAGGGAAACTCAAGGTCTACCTCGGAGCTTCGCCGGGAGTCGGCAAAACGTATCAGATGCTCCTCGAAGGCAATCGCCTGAAGCGTCGCGGTGTCGATGTCGTGATTGGCTATGTCGAACCTCACGATCGCCCCGACACCACAGCGCAAATCGGAGAGTTGGAAATCGTTCCACCTCTTGAAGTTCAGTATCATGGCATCGCCATGCGCGAGATGGATCTGGATGCGGTACTCCAGCGGAAACCGACCGTCGTGCTGGTCGATGAACTGGCTCATACCAACGCTCCATCCAGCAAGAACCGGAAGCGGTATGAAGACGTGGAGGACCTTTTAAAGGCAGGCATCAGTGTTATCACGACGGTCAATATCCAGCATTTCGAGTCACTCTATAACTACGTCGAGCAGGCAACCGGCGTGCGAGTCAAGGAACGAATCCCGGATGAAATTGTTGCCAAAGCCGACCAGATCATCAACGTCGACCTCGCCGCCGAAGATCTCCAGGAACGGCTCGAATCGGGCAAAATTTACCCGCGCGAGCGAGTCGAGCGCGCTCTGGCGAATTTCTTCACGACAAAGAATCTGACCCGGCTCCGCGAAATGGCCTTGAGCGAGGTGGCAAATTTCCTCGATCGCCAGCAGCGGCAGAATACCCCCACTGAAACCCAGCAGAGTTCTCTCGGACAGGTCATGGTCGCGATCAGTAGCGGCGGTCCGGAACCCACCCGTCTACTGCGCAAAGCAGCCCGCCTGGCCACTCAGTTGAATGCGCAGTGGTATGCCGTATATGTCCGCACCTCCAAAGAGTCTGCTGTTCGAATCTCCGCGGAGCGTCAGCGTCAGATCGGTGATCTCTTAGAAACTGCGCAACGCATGGGCGGTATCGTGATCACGCTGAAGAATGACGACGTGGCACTCGCCCTGGCGACCTTTGCCAGGGAATACGGAATCACCCACGCCGTCATCGGTCATCCACGACGGCCCAAGTGGTGGCAACGCTTCAAGACGTCGCTTCATCAAACACTTATCCACGAATTGTCTGGAGTCGACATCGTCATCGCTTAAACCGGTCATGTCTTCCCAAGCTATTGACGATTGCAGCTTTCCGGCCCGGCAAAGTATCGAACTCAGGATCATGACGATCGTGGGCTCGCTGGTGTGTCTTGTTCTCCCCTGGCACATCTGGCGCACATTGCCGACCGATACCGGACTATTTACCCTCGTCACGGTGCAGGTCCCAACCGTTTTCTGGATGTTTTGCTTCCTTTTCTGCATCCGAGGCTACTCGGTTCACGGCAATTCACTTTTCATTCATCGGCTTATCTGGTCCACGCGGATTTCACTAGCAGGTCTGGAATCGATCGATTGCCATGCGAACCCTTTTCATAAGAGTATATTGCTCATTGGCAATCCGGGAATGTTTGGTGTCTCCGGTCTCTTCTACAGCCGGCGACTCAGATATTTCCGAGCTTTCGTGACGAATCGGGCGGACATCTGCGTCCTCCACTTTACTTCGGGGCCGGTTGTTATTTCACCCCAGGATCGCCGTCACTTTCTGACCGCCGTTCTCGACAGCACTTTCGCAAACCTGCCTCTTTCCGATTTGTGAGCAAATACGACGTCACCCCTGGCGATGTGCTCGATGAGCGCTTTGAGATCTCCTCCGTGGTCAACCGCAGCGGCATGGCTTCGATCTTCACCGCCAAGGATCGTGAGACCGGCGATATCGTCGCCGTCAAAGTGCCGCACATGCAGTTCGAAAGCAACCCAGCCTTCTTCGATCGTTTCACGCGGGAGGCGGAGATTGGGCGAAAACTGGACCACCCAAATATCCTTCATTTCCACGATCCCGGTGAGCAATCACGTCCCTACATCATTACGGAGTTTCTCGAAGGAAAGACCCTGGCGGAACTCCTCGGAACAGAGCCGCTGCCCGTCGCGGATTGCCTGGAAATCGCGCTGCATATCTGTGACGCTCTCTCTCACATGCACACTGAGGGAGTAGTGCACCGCGATCTGAAGCCGGATAATATCATGCTTTGCACCGACGGATCGCTCCGGATCATAGACTTCGGCCTCGCCAAATCCGTGGAACTGCGGCGGCTTACCTTTGTTGGATTTACGGCCCCGATGGGAACTCCCGATTATATGGCCCCGGAGCAAGTGAAGGGGCTGCGCGGCGACGAGCGCACTGATATCTATGCTCTCGGTGCGATGTTATATCACATGCTCTCCGGCTGTGTGCCATTCGAAGCGCCCGACACATTTCTACTCATGAATGCGCGGCTCGTCGGCGACCCGCCGCCGCTGAGAAAGCATCGACCAGAGATCTCACCAGAGATCGAGGAAATCGTGCATCATGCCATGGAGCGTGAGCCGAAGCACCGCTATGCAAGCGCTGAAGAAATGCGCGCGGAGTTGGCGTCGCCCGATCAGGTGAAAGTGACCGGCAGAGCCAGCCGCCTCGTTCCTCCTTCTCTGTGGAAAGCGAGATGGCGGGCAAAGCGGCTTGCTGCTCTTTCGATCGTCGGGACTCTCCTCGTTTTCTTCATCGCCCTCTTGATTTCCCGTCTCCGCGGACATTAACCGCGGCATTCTCACCATTTCCCCAACCCTGCCTGGATAGCAATTGATCCACTCGTTCTTCCCCTGCCCATAGAACCGCGCTACAGGCCCCAAAAGCGCTTTGTGAAAAACCAAAGTGCACATCCTAATCATTGATGACGAACGTCACTTCCGCCGCCATTTAGCTATCAACCTCGAATCCATGGGCCACGTCGTCTCCGCAACCGCGGGCGGCGAGTCCGCGATCGAGGAATTGAATCGTCGTGAGTTTGATCTCGCGATGATCGATTTGCACCTGGGAAGGGAGAATGGCCTCGATCTTATTCCCAGAGTCCTCCGTCTCGCAAATCGCCCCACCATAGTCGTAATGACCGCACACGTCTCTTACGAAACTGCGGTCGAGGCGGTCCACCGTGGTGCTTTCGACTATTTGCCGAAGCCCTTCACTACGGATCGACTCCGCTCGCTCCTGTCCAAAGTGGCGCGCGCCCGACGGCGATGGGCCAGGCAAACCGAATCCGGCGCTGTACCCAAAGGCACGCTTGATCTCGATCTTTGCACGACTTCGCGCTGTATGCAGAGAGCAGTCCAGATGGCTTTAAAAGCAGCGAACAGCGACGCAACAACCTTGTTGCTTGGAGAGACCGGCACCGGGAAAAGCTCACTGGCCCGAACCATCCACCTCAATAGCGAACGCGCCACACAGCCATTTATTACGGTGAGTTGCCCGAGCCTCTCACCTCATTTGCTGGAGAGCGATCTCTTCGGGCATGTGAAAGGTGCATTTACCGGCGCACACACCGACACCTGGGGTAAAGTAACCCAAGCGGAGGGCGGCACCATTTTCCTCGATGAAATCGGTGATTTGACCATGCCGCTGCAGGCGAAATTGCTTCGACTGCTCCAGGAGCATGAATACGAACGAGTGGGTGAGACTCATTCGCGGCAAACAAACGTCCGGATCATCGCAGCGACGAATCGAAACCTGAAAGACGAAGTCGCCGAGAATCGGTTCCGCGAAGATCTCTACTATCGGCTCACCGTCCTTCCGATTACGATTCCGCCTTTGCGGGAGCGAATCGGCGATCTGCCTGGCCTCGTGAACAAGCTGCTTCGCTTCTTTGCCGAACAGGCCGAAATCGAGCAACCATGTCTCTCTCCCAACGCACTCGATCTCCTTGGTAAATACTCATGGCCCGGCAATCTTCGTGAGTTGCGCAATCTTTTGGAGCGGGCGGTCATTCTTTGTTCGGGAACGACGATCGATTCGGACGATCTCGCACCCCATCTCGCCCCTCGGTCCGAGATCCATTTGGGAAGCCGACGCACGCTCGCGGAAATCGAGGCGGAACATATTCGCCGAATTATCGCGACCACGTCGAACCTCGACGAAGCTGCGACGGTCCTCGATATCAACCCCGCCACACTCTATCGGAAACGGAAACGGCTCGGGACTGAGCATCTTCACCGAGATTAATTGAGATCAGTGCTGCATCTCCGCAGACGCTCTTTCAAACCGGCGCGAGATCTGTTTGCAAGATGCAACCACCACCCTCCCGGCTTTCGCAAATTGCACGGTGACCGAGCAACTCGCCTCCTCCCCAACCGGCTGTAATTCATTCGCTCAAAGCTAGTTGTAATGCATGGCGAAAAACTGGCATGCGCTTCGCTAGTAGGCGGGACCCGAATGCGAACACCTCTCGCAACCAGTCATCAAGGCAGCCTGTCATCCGCACCTTCGTCGTGCCGGCGGCGCCTGCCACTCATCAAACCACCCACTACCCACCAACAGATCAATTCATCCAAATACCAATCATGAGTGACGTTCTCTTTGTCATTACCTCCGTCGGCTTTTTCGTCGGCATGTTTCTCTTCGTGTGGGCGTGTGAAAAGGTCTGATCACCGACGCCCAACTCTCAACTAACTATAGCATATCATGGAGAATATCATCGTCGGCGCGATTTCCCTGGCACTTATCGTCTACCTCATCGTGACCATCATTCGTCCGGAAAAGTTTTAACACCCAAATATACGATGGACAATTTACATTCCTGGATTCAATTCATCCTCTATTTTGGCCTTGTCCTTCTGCTGACAAAGCCAGCTGGCCTGTATCTCTACAAAGTGCTCGCCGTGGACGGCAAAACCTTTTTGGACCCGGTGCTCAAACCGATCGAAAGGCTTACATATAGACTCTGCGGCATCAATCCATCGGAAGAACAGGACTGGAAACAGTACACCGGCGCAATGCTCATCTTCAGTGGCGCGACGATGCTCCTGGCATACCTGGCATTTCGCCTGCAGGCGGTTCTGCCCTTCCAGCAGTTTCTCAATCCGCAAAAGTTTGCGGCCTGGAGCGCCGATCTGTCTTTCATGCAGGCGGCGAGTTTCGTGGCCAATACCGACTGGCAAAGTTATGTCCCGGAACAGGTGGCATCTTACTTCACCCAGATGGTTCCGATCGTGTTTCACAATTTCTGTTCCTCGGCAGTCGGAATTGCCATCGCTGCCGCGGTAGTCCGCGGATTTGCCCGGCACGGCGGCAAGACTCTTGGTAACTTCTGGGTCGATTTGATCCGGACGATTTACTATCTCCTTCTCCCTGTTTGTACGATATTCGCAGTCTTTCTTATCTCGCAGGGCGTCATCCAGAATTTCAAGCCTTACGATACGGCCCATCTGACGGACCCGTATACGATTCAGGTCGCGAAAGTGGACGACAAGGGCAACACAGTCAATGGACCGGACGGCAAGCCAGTCATGGTAGACCAAAAAGTGGAAACACAGACCATTCCTCAGGGTCCATGCGCCTCGCAGGTCGCGATCAAAATGTTCGGCCTGAATGGCGACAGCTTTTTCAACGCCAACGCCGCGCACCCGCTTGAGAACCCAACACCTCTGTCGAACTTCGTCCAGATGCTGATGATCCTGCTGATCCCCGCCGGATTCGTCTATTTTTATGGAAAACAGGTCAATCATATCGGCCACGGCTGGGCGATCTGGTCAGCCATGGCCATCATCTGCGTCAGCAGTGCGCTCGTGCTCTGGTGGGCCGAAGCTGCGGGAAATCCGATCCTGCATCAACTCGGAGTCAGCGCCGCCGGCGGAAACATGGAAGGCAAGGAAGTGCGCTTTGGAATTATGAATTCCGCGCTCTTTGCGAACCTCACGACCGACGCGGCGTGCGGTGCAATCAATTGCCAGCATGACTCATTGACTCCGATCGGAGGGCTCATCCCGCTCTTCAATATCCATCTCGGTGAAATCATCTTCGGCGGGGTTGGATCAGGTCTCTACGGCATGCTCGTATTCATCGCAGTGACCGTTTTCATCTGCGGCCTGATGGTCGGACGCACCCCGGAATATCTGGGCAAAAAGATCGCTCCCTACGATGTAAAGATGGCTTCGTTCGTCATTCTCATCCTGGCTTGGGACATCCTCGGGTTTAGCGCCTGGGCCTCGGTCAGCAATTGGGGGCCGCCGGATGCGGTAAGTCACGCTCTGACCAACGGCACCAATAACAACGGCCCACACGGCTTCAGTGAGATCCTCTATATGTTCAGTTCGACAACGGGTAACAACGGCAGCGCCTTTGCCGGGCTAGGCTGTAATACCCCATGGTACAATGTCACTGCCGGCCTGTCTCTGCTTATCGGGCGCTATATGCAGGCGATCCCGATCCTGGCTCTCGCCGGATCACTCGTCCGCAAGAAGGTACATCCGGAAAGCATCGGCAGCTTCCCCGTAACGGGCCCGATGTTTACGTTCCTACTCATCAGCGTCATCATCCTCGTGGGCGCGCTGAACTTCTTCCCGGCCCTAGCGCTCGGTCCCATCGTGGAACACTTCCTCATGCATGCAGGCAAGCTGTTCTAAGTCACGGAAACTATCACTCAAAGGCATTCATATGGCTGCAAAGCAACATTCCATCTTCGATCCTTCTATTGTCGTTCCGGCAATCGGCCAATCATTCGTCAAACTGAACCCGTTTACGCTCGTGCGGAATCCGGTGATGTTTGTCACGGAAGTCGGCGCCGCGGTCACGACCGTGCTCTTGCTTCTGGGCGGGCGTGGTGATTCGATTGGTTTCCTCCTGCAAATCACGCTCTGGCTCTGGTTCACCGTGCTTTTCGCGAATTTCGCGGAAGCCATGGCCGAAGGACGTGGCAAAGCACAGGCCGATACCCTGCGCAAAGCGAGGACGCAGACTTATGCGAACCGCTTGAAAGGAAAAACAGCCGAACGCGTAACATCGGAAGATCTCAGAAAGGGAGACGTCGTGGTTGTCGAAGCCGGAGAAATGATCCCCGGCGACGGTGAGATCATCGAAGGTGCGGCAACGGTCGATGAATCGGCGATCACAGGCGAATCCGCTCCAGTCGTACGTGAAGCTGGCGGCGACCGCAGCGCGGTCACCGGCGGTACGCGTGTCCTTTCCGACGTCGTGAAAATCAGGATCACTTCCAACCCAGGCGAGACATTCCTCGATCGAATGATCGCCCTGGTGGAAGGCGCGAAACGGCAAAAAACGCCGAACGAAATTGCCCTGACCATCCTTCTTTCGGCCCTGACGCTGATCTTCCTCGTCGTGCTCATGGCCCTAAAAGCTTATGGATATTTCGCTCAGGTCGACTTCACGATCCCCGTGCTGGTCTCTCTGCTCGTGTGCCTCATTCCGACGACAATCGGCGGTTTGCTGAGTGCGATCGGCATCGCCGGCATCGACCGTCTCGTGCAGAAGAACGTCCTGGCTATGAGCGGCCGTGCGGTCGAGGCCGCGGGCGACGTCGATGTTCTACTGCTCGATAAGACTGGCACGATCACGCTGGGGAATCGGCAGGCCACAGAGTTTCTGCCGGCCCAAGGAGTCACGGAGGATGAAATGGCAGAAGCCGCGCAACTCGCCTCGCTGGCCGATGAGACACCAGAAGGGCGCAGTATCGTGGTTCTTGCGAAACAGAAATACGGCCTGCGCGCGGTGGAAATTCACGAACTGCCTCATGCTGTCTTCGTTCCTTTCACTGCCCAGACGAGGATGAGCGGTGTCGACACCAAGGGTGCAAGCATCCGGAAGGGTTCGGCCGATGCTATTGCCCAGTTTCTGGGTGGAGCGCTGCCTGCGGATGTCCAGTTGCGTGTGAACGAGATCTCGCGCTCGGGCGGAACGCCGCTGGTCGTGGCGACACCACTCAAGGCGCTTGGAGTCATTCATCTCAAGGACATCGTGAAGGGCGGACTCGTCGAAAGGTTCGACCGGTTCCGTGCGATCGGCATTCGCACCGTCATGATTACGGGCGACAATCGTCTCACTGCGGCGGCCATTGCAAAGGAAGCCAGTGTGGACGACTTTCTCGCCGAAGCCAAGCCGGAAGATAAGCTAGCTTATCTACGCAAGGAACAGGCAGCCGGTCGGATGGTGGCCATGACTGGCGACGGAACAAACGATGCCCCCGCACTGGCGCAAGCCGACGTCGGCGTTGCGATGAATACCGGAACGCAGGCCGCGAAAGAAGCGGGTAACATGGTCGACCTCGATTCGAACCCTACGAAGCTTCTGGAGATCGTCGAGATCGGAAAGCAACTGCTGATCACGCGTGGGTCACTTACCACCTTCAGTATCGCGAATGACGTGGCGAAGTACTTCGCCATTATTCCCGCGATGCTTCTGGGTACGTTCCCCGCGATCGCTCCGCTGAATATTATGAAACTAGCCTCGCCACATAGCGCGATCCTGAGCGCGGTGATTTTCAATGCGTTGATCATCATCGCCCTTATCCCGCTTGCCCTGCGCGGGGTAAAGTTTCGCCCGATCGGCGCCGTGAAAATCCTGGAACGCAATGTCTTCATCTATGGAGTCGGCGGCGTCCTCATTCCATTCGTCGGAATCAAGCTGATCGACCTGATCATCGCGGCCGTCCAACTCGCCTGATTCCCTCATAACAAACCGCCATCCCTGGCCGCGCGTAATACACTCACATTCACCGACATGATGGTGGGACGCCCTACGCCGGCCAGGATGGCCAACTCTTTGACTACTTATGAAATCGCTACTAAATCACCTCAAAACAACTGTTATTGTTACCATCATTTTCACTATCATCTGCTGCTGTATCTATCCATTGGTCGTTTTTGGCCTGGGGCAACTCATCTTTCCCCATCAGGCAAACGGCAGTCTGATCGTCAGCAAGGACGGAACGGTGCTGGGATCGGAACTCCTGGGGCAGAATTTCACCAGTGACAAATATTTTCATCCACGTCCCTCCGCCGCCGGCACAGGTTATGACGGCATCAGCTCAGGCGGAACCAACCTCGGCCCCACCTCGCAAAAGCTGTCGGACAGCGTCAAAGCCGCCGTCGCACAGTATCGCAAGGAGAACAGCCTGCCAGACGACGCCGTCGTCCCGGCCGATGCAGTGACTTCTTCAGCCAGCGGACTGGACCCTCACATCAGCGTCGAAAATGCCAAAATCCAGATTGCCCGCGTCGCGAAAGCCCGCAATCTCGATCCGGCAGCGGTTCAGGTCCTGATGTCCGAATACACAGACAAACCGTGGCTGGGACTGCTTGGAGATGCAGGGGTCAACGTTCTCAAGCTAAATCTTGCCTTGGACAGCACGCCGGTACGGTAAAAAGGTTCCTTCGTAAATTCCCCTGATAGCGAAGGCCTTTTTTCAACCGCAGGGTCGCCGAAATTGGTTGTCGGCGACCCTGAAATTTTTGGGCGGGGGGGGAAAATAGGCATGATGGTGGAACCCTCTTTCTCTTCGTCATCTTCATTTGATGAGGATGAGGGATGGAAAGAAACCGACCACGAACGACTGGATTCCAACCTGGAGTAGCGCTAATCGTCGCTTCTCGATTTCGAATGAAACCAACCGTCTTTCTCCCGCTCCTCGCGATTCTTTGCGCTTTCTGCGGATGCGCCAACTCCGGGCAAACGTACGCGGGCAAGCATCCCGAGCTTTCCACGGACCACCGCAAGATCCTGACGACGGGCAAGATTCCTGAAGGCACAGCGGTGGCCGGCATGACCCGTGAACAAGTCCGCGCTGCCATGGGTGTCGATCCCGTGCAGTTCACCAAAGTCGATGACCAGGACGCCTGGGTCTTCGTGAAGGAGCAGGGCAAATACGCGGGTCCGGCCGATGACGCTTATCACAGCGGAGAGGGCGGAACCTCCGATTCCTGGTTTAGCCGGGAGCCGACCGGAGCGCCCACGGGAGCCAATGACCCGAAGAAGAATGTGCGCACCACGGTCATCTTCAACGGCGAACGCGCCGTTCGTGCCGAGGTCTCCCTGGAAAAAGCGAGTGAGTGATTTTCGGTTGCACGCAACGGCGGGTGCCGGAAGATAAGCCCGCCGTGCCTGCACCCATTCGAAATCTCGTCAAACCGTTCTCCATCGCCGGATTCGTCCTCGCGGAAATCTACATGCTTTTCACGGTGCTGGCGCCGAATGCGCCGGTCCTCGTCTTTTACACGGCGCCGGTACCGGTGCCAGTACTGCTCACCAGCGTCCCGGCACCTCTCTGGGCCAAGATCGCGCGCATCGCCGCCTGCTCTTTATTCTTCGGTCCGTTCGGCGCCCTGGTCGGAATGGGAGTCGGCCTGCTCGTAACCGGTCTCGTGAATCAGATCCGGAATCTTCTGAACGGATCTAAAACGCATTCACACTGATCGTGAAGTGCAGCCCGTAGTCCTGGAGATTCTTTCCTCCTTCGACGACGTTTTTTCGGTTCAGTGCATAGCCCCAGTAAAGCTGGGCGTTCACGTGTTTGTTCGGCGTAAATAGCAGCCCGAGTCCGGTGCTGTAGAGCGTGTCGTAGTGATCGTCGATCTGGCTGTCTGGCGGCCTGGGGCCGATGTAATCCACGGTGTCCCACCCGGCGCCAAAGTCGAAAAATGGTGCGACCGCCAGCTTCGTATTCTTGTCTTTGTCCCGCCAGACGGGCACGCGGATTTCCAGCGAAGCAAAGACGCCATTGTCGCGGAGCAATTCGTTCTCCCGATAGCCCCGCACGCTCCCCACGCCACCGAGACTGAACTGCTCCAGCGAAACGAGCGGATCCGGAGAAAGCTGCGCATTGAGCCGCAACACGGCGAGCGTATCGGTATTGAAGAGGCGGCGGATGTATTGCGCCTGCCCCAGCCAGGAAACAAAGAGCCCATCGGGAATCCTCTGCTGAAACTGCCCGGCACCACCCGCCGCGCCCGGGGCATTGACCTGCACAGTGGGATCGAAGGCGTCGACTCCCCAATTCACCGTGGAACGGAGAGCCAGGACGTGTTGCTGACTGCGATTCACGTACTCCAGCACAAAGCGCAGGACGAAGATTTGCGTTCGCCCATTGATGGCGCCGGGCGACAAATCAAATGGCTGATCGAGCAGAGATGTCTGGCTGGTACGCCGCTCCGCGATGAAGGCGACATCGAAGAGCTGATTGAGCGTCTGATAGAATGGCTGACGCAGCATTCCGCCGTACTGCTCGGATCGGCTCTTGATATTTAGATTCTGAAACGGGTCCTCCACGATTGCCGCGTCGCTTTTGCTCGCGTGCAACTCCATCGTGGTCCTCCACGGTGAGACAGGAAATTCGTAGCTGCCGCTGATGTTTTCCGAGCCACTGAATTCCCAGTGATCCGGCGTATCCGCAGTGGTATGCGCCACGCCCCAGGTCAGCGAAAGCGGGTCGCTATGCCCGGTAAAATTCAGATCCTGGGCGTGGATCTCGACAATCTCCGCGCCCACGCTCGGCGGCCGCTTGTTGCTCAGCTCCACCCCTAGCCGGAAGGGTTGATTCTCCTTTACCGAGGCCTTGATGATCGCCTCGCCCGGCTGACCACCCGGCTCCAGTTCGACATTGATCTGGCGGATATTGGGATCCTGCCGCAGAAGCTGCAGACCGATCTTGAGCTTTTCAAAATTCAGCGGATGCCCCGCCGCCTGACGGAGGGCGTGCCGGAGCCACCAGGGGCGAAACCACCAGTTGCCCTCCACTTTGATCTCGGTGAGCCGTCCTTCCACGATCTTGAAGATGACGATTCCTCCTTTCAGATCCTGGTCCGGCAGCACCGCTCCCGAATTCACATAGCCAGCCTGCACGTACTTCAGAGTCAGGGCCTGGCGGGCTTCCTCCAGTTCCTCGCTCGTTAGATCCCGGCCCTCGTATTTCGCCACCACCTTGCGGAGCTCACGGCTCGAAAAGACTTTGTTTCCCTGAAATCGGAATTCTTTCACGTGCACGTGCAGTGAAGTGGCCAGCATACTGCCGCCGGTCAGCCCCTCCGGAAATGGCGGCAGCACCGGAGCAATCTCCAGCTTGAACGGCGCAGCATTGCTCTCGGGTGTCACCGGAATGAAATCCGAGCTTTCACCGGATCCCGGAGGCTTGGTGGGAGGCACGAGAATCTCCTCGGGCAAAAGCGGCTGATCCGAACCCATCGAGGGATTCGCCGGCAGCGGAGCTGCGGACGCAGCAGCTCCAGGAGTTGCTGCGTTCGGAGTCGGAGATCGTGTTGGAACCGGCGGTTTCGTTTCCGTTTCCTCCGCGGGCAATGGTGGAGTGATCGGCGGAGGAACCGTATCTTCAGCGTGCCCGATTGCAGAGAAGCCAAGTACCGGCAAGAGCAGGATGACTCTCGTCCGCACGCCGCACCAGCCGGGAACTATCTGCAAGAAAAAAGCAAGTACCCCCGGCATTGAAAGCGATCAGATCAATTGGACGAGGATATCGCTGGCGGCTTCGGAACCGCCGACTTCGAGGAACCCAGGTGTCGTGAAAGTCTTGATCACTGGAACACCGTGAAGAGCCATGCTCTTGATGCTGGCCGCTTCGATAGCGTTATCATGCGACAGGCTCGGTGAGCCGGTCATGGTTCCACTGCCGCCTCCAAAGATCAGCGCGCCGATCGCATACGGAACTGTTGGTGCACCGGCAGCCGCAATATCATTGCCGTTGCCGTATATACCATCTCCCGGATCGATGCCCGCTGCGATGGTCGTCGCGGTGACCGCTCCTTTGACGGTCACGCTCGCAATCGCTCCGGCGCGGGAATACGAACCAGCCGCCGGACCACCCAGAGTGGCGTTTGCCAGCGAAGTCCCGGCGAGAAGCTGGGAGCCGCTCAGGGCGGCGGTCGGATCGGCCGTGCCAATCATCACGGCGCCGAGGCTCGTACTGGCAGCAAAGGTGGAATTCACAACGGAGTGGGATGAGGTGATGGATGCTATGGTGCCAAGTCCAAACGAATTCGTCTCGAAAAATGAATCACGAATTCCAATGACCCCGGCTGCATTGCGCAAAGCCACGGTGATCGCACCGATATTTCCCGCTTCCACGCTCACTTTGTCCAGCCCCACCATGCCGCCGATGGCAGCCGCATCCTTGACGCTGATGCCGCCGAAACTCGTCAGCGCCGCGATCTCATAGTTTACAATACCGCCATCCAGGGAACTGAGCTTCCCCAGTGAACCACCCGTTGCGACAATGTTTTGCCGGAGTGGATCACCAAAAAGATCTCCGGTAGTGGTGCCATCGAAGGTAAAGGCCGAGATCGAACCGATGGAGATGGCGGAAAGCGACCCTTTGAAATTCCCCTTCACCGAGACGCTGCTAATCGATCCGGTGGAACTGACGTATCCTTGGAAATCACCATTGACCGTGAAGACCTTCATTCCGTGCCCGGTCGCATCCGTAAGCGTCGTCGTGCCCGCATAGACACCTTTGCGAACCACCAGCTTGGTCATGCTCCCGGCGGTAATGGAAGCTCCGGCAAGAAATGCACCCGCGCTGAAGCTGCCGACATTTCCCTCGATCTCGCTATTCGTGCTGCCCCACGCCCCATTTGCAATGGTCATGTTTCCGATGCTCGCGGTCGTAAATTCACCCAGATGATTCGGATCGAGCTCGAAATCCACATAGCAATTGCCCTGCTTCAGCTTGAAGCTGGCAACGCTCTGGGTCGTCTTGATTACTCCAGCGAAAGCCCAGCTATTCACCGTGACTTTGCCGAGTCCACCACCACCGACGCCGCCCGCCGTGCCATCATTCGTCATATCCACCGTCACACCCGGACCAAGCACGTTGCGAATCGTTAGTTTGGGATGATCATTATAGGTATCCGGCACGCCTTTGATGCCGACGTGATACGGCAGCCCGGAACCCAGGCGGAGGATGGCGTAGGGATTGATATCGCTAAAGGTTAGTTTGCCGACCTCGCCCGCGACAGCCATATCGGGGATATTGTCGTTCACGCCATTGCCGAAAATGACACTCGGTCCCAGTGTGATCGAGCCGATCGTATTTGTCGGATCAGAGCTGATGATCTGATCGAGCGTGACAGTATGGCCGGGCTGCTTTGGCCCATTGATCACAATCTTCGATCCGGCGGAAGTGCCGCTCAGAGTGATCGATTGAATCTCCGTGCCGCCCGAGCCATCGGGACCGGCAGTCGCAGTCAGCGTCCCCGAACCAGAAATCGACACACTAGTGGAGCCGATCGTGATCCCACTATTCGTCACCTGGGTATCCCCCGTAAAATTCGTCCCATACTTGATTGTGCCGGTCCCGCTCTTCACGATCGCACCCGGTCCATCGACAACCCCCGCCAGCGTCACAACACCGGCGACATTCAAAATCGCATTCCCACTCGCCCGGCTGATGTGCTGTACAATGGTGAATCCAGCTGTCGTCCGCAGGGTACCACTTTCGAAAACGAGTGTATTTCCGGCATTCCCCAGCGCGCCGGCTGAACTGACCTCCAGAGTCGACGCATCGATCGTGATCGTCGAGGTCGGGCTGCCAAAGGTATTTTTAGCGTTCGCCAGTACAATCGTGCTTTCGCCCTGTAAGGTCAGGTTACCCGTCCCCGTCACCATTCCCTTGAAAACAATGTCCCCGCCATCGGCGCGGATCACGCTATCGCCGCTGCTGAGTGTGATGCTCCCGGTCAGATTTGCCGGACCATGAGTACCGCCGAGAATATGGCGGATAACCCCAGGCAGACCGCCCGGCGCGTTGACCGCGCCCATCCCGCCATTCAGCGTGATCGGATTTGCCAGAGTCACCGCCCCTTGTATCCAGAGCGCGCCAGCGGGTTGGATATCGATCGAAGCTGTCCCAAGCCCGCCCGAGCGATCGGTGCCGAAAGCACCTTGGGCAATCTCCAGCGCGCTGACACCAAAGGTCGAACCGGACTTGATCAGAGCGCCATCTCCGAGCTTCGTGAATGTAAAGCCGGCGCCACTTACCGGGGCATTTTTCCAGGTGATCCCCGTGCCCGCTGCCACTTCCACCGAGGAATTGGCATGCAACACAACGCCGGTTGGATTGATCGTATTCGATCCCGCGATATTATAGCCGAGAATGCCTCCGCCGAGATCGAAGTGCCCATTCAGCGCGCTGCCGAGGGCATCAAATTCCAGGATGCCCCCATTGATCGTCGTGCCGCCGGTATAGGTGTTTGTGCCGGTGAAAGTCTCCGTCCCGGTTCCAGTCTTGGTAATGCCCATCGCTTTCAACCCGTCCTGAATCACGCCATCGAAAGTGCCGGTTCCTCCCGAAGCACCGATCGTAAGATTTCCCACACCGCCAACGGACTGGACATTTCCCGAGCCGGTCAGGACATCGATCGACACATTTCCAAAGATATCGAAGAGAGCGGCCGCTCCCACGGAAACACTGGCCGTGGCCGGCAGGCTTCCCGTTTTTGCCACCAGCACCGTTCCGGTTCCGGTAATATCGACATTTCCCAGGAAGGTATTCGCCGCATTATTCAGCGCTGTTTTTCCACCGCCGCCGATCGTTACGCCACCACTTCCGCTGATCACACCCAGATAGTTCGTGACGTCTGTATTGCCGCCTTGAAAGATCACCGTCTTTTGCAGGGTAATCGATCCCGCAAAGTCGGTGGAATCCTGGCCACTCGCCAGGTTTCCGGAGAAGGATGTCGTGCCGATCGTAGTCGTCCCCGTGCCTTGATTTTGCACGATGATCGAGTTCTGAATCGCTCCGAGCGAACCGTGGCTCAAATCATTGCCATTCATCACCGCGGTCGCGAGCAGCGCGGTGTCATTCGCACCGGTCGACGAGTCATTGATGCTGATCGTTCCCGTGCCAAGCGCCGCCGGATGGGCGATCAGGATCGATCCCATGCTGATATCCGTCCCTCCGCTGAACGTGCTGGGTCCGGTGAAAGTCTGCATACCGGTGCCGGTCTTAGTCAGGCCGAGAATGCTCGATCCATCCTTGAGTACCCCCGAGAAAGAGCCGGAATCGTTGCTGGCTCCAACCGTCAGGATGGATGGCGTCTGACCATTGTTCAGGACCGTGCCCGATCCGGAAAGTGCCCCGACGGCGAGCGCGAGTCCGTTAAGATCGAGCGTTCCAGTCAGCGTCAAATCAGGTGCTCCGGCGATCGTCCCCCCTGCTCCCAGAGAAAAGGTGCCACCATTCAAAGTCACACTCCCCGTTCCCGCATTTAACGCCACGATAGTCGCCGGAATAGGCGGCGCCTGATTGATAACAATGCCGCCTGATCCGCTCGTCAGCGAAAGACTGGATGCGGCGCTATTCAGCGAAAATCCGAGTGCCGCATTGACCGTGAGTTGGCTGGCATTGATCCCGAAGCTCAGGTTCTCGGTAATTGCACCGCCAGTACCGCCGGAATTGGCCGTGGCGATCAGGTGCACATTGCCCGAAGTCGCGGGTCCCGGCGCATTGAGATGGAGATCTCCAAATGAACTGAGCGTGATATTCCCGCTGCCCGACTGCACCGGCGAATTGACTGTAAGTACGTCGCCACAAGCAACACTGATATCGCCCGACATGGCCGACAGGCCATCGGCCGTAAAAGCGAATGCCGCATCCGTCACGGTTCCGATCGTCAGCGCTACCGGATCGGTCACAAAGATGCCGCCCGCATTTCCGTTGGCAATGCTGACGGCGAGCAGAGGGGTGCTCAGCGCCAGTGGCGTGGCTGCGCTTCCGACGTCGCCGCCCGCATGGATTCCGATCTTCGCCGCCTGGATCGTCACGCCCCCTGCCATTCCCACGGTAAGTGAGGTTTGCAATAAAATGTCGGCGCTTGCCGTCACGTTGGCATTGATCGCCAGCTTACTGGTCGTGCCCAGCGTGAAGAGCGAGATGAACCCACTGCTATCAATCACCCCGCCGACCGTGATGTCGCTGGTCGCCGACGTCACATCCAGGCCGAGGTTGCCCACCACCAAGGCCGGCAGCGGCCCGACCTTCCCCGCATCGACGGTGATGCCGAGCAACGAGGGCAGCCCGTTTCCGAATGACACCATATTATTCCCTTCGCCGAGCTGTATGCTCATGGTGCCAGACACCGAAGCGGCAGGCACGGTAACGACCGAGGGATTAACCTGGGTCGCTCCAGCACCGGCGGTGATGGTATTACCGGAGCCGTCGGAAAAGGTGAAATTGCCACCCGCGAAGGAGATGGTGATGGCATCCAGTGCATTTGCATTGGCGTCCTGCACCGTAAGATTTCCCGATGTAACGGAAACGGTCGAAGCTGGGGCAATCCGGCTTTCGAGCGGCTCGATAAAAGCCGGAGCCCGCGGGCAGACTTTGCGGGGGGAAGTCTTCATTGAAAAAGTAATACGTGGAGCATCACGGTGCAGATGCGTTCCTTTGACGCCGATTAGCTAACTGACATACCCGGGGTGGGGCCGGCGCGGGAACGCACGATAAGAATAAGAGGTGGAAGGCAAAATTAGGAGCAAGCATGGTTGCGATGCAAGGCGGCATATTGCCCGGGGATGGGAAATATGGAGGCCGACCACGACGCCGTGCCGCAGCCCCGCGCCTTTCAACCGAGGGACTGCTTTACCAAAGACCGAACTCACCCAGCCGCACGCGACTTACTCCAAAAGGGCCTTTGCCGCGACTTCCCCCGTTCGCACCAGATCCTGCTCGGTATGTGCCAGCGAGATGAACCCGGCCTCGAATTGCGAGGGAGCGAAGTACACGCCGCCCTCCAGGCAGGCGTGAAAATACTTCCCGAAGGCCGCACGGTCGCTCTTCTGGGCGGAGGCCAGGTCGTGCACCGGCTCTTCGCTGAAATAGAGGCAGAACATCGAGCCGATCCGCTGAAATTGATAGGCCTTCCCTACCCGCTTCAATCCCGCCCGCACGCGGTCTTCAAAGATGGCCCCGAGCGCGTCGAGTTTCTTCCATCCATCGATCCGCTCCAACTCGCGCAATTGCGCCAGGCCCGCGGCCATGGCGAGCGGATTCCCCGACAGCGTTCCCGCCTGGTACACCGGCCCTTCCGGCGAAAGCTGATTCATGATCTCCGCGCGCCCGCCAAAAGCACCCACGGGCAGCCCTCCGCCAATCACCTTCCCAAGCGCGGTCAGATCGGGAACGGTCCCGCACAATTCCTGATAGCCACCCCGTGCGAGACGGAACCCCGTCATCACTTCATCAAAGATCAGCACCGCGCCGTACTTGGTGCAAAGCTCGCGCAACAGCTCCAGAAATCCAGGCTTCGGCAAGTACAAGCCCGCATTCGCCGGCACCGGCTCCACGATGACCGCCGCGATTTCGGCGCCCTCTGCCTTAAAGACCGCCTGCAACGCCTCGGGATCATTGAAAGGCAGCGTCAAAGTCATTTCCGCCACTGCGGCAGGCACCCCAGCGCTATCCGGGCGTCCATGCGTAAGCGCTCCACTCCCGGCCTTCACGAGCAGCGAGTCGACATGCCCATGATAGCATCCCTCGAACTTCACGATCTTCTCCCGCCCGGTAAACCCACGCGCGAGGCGGATCGCGGACATGGTGGCCTCCGTCCCGCTATTCACCATCCGAACCTTCTCGATGGAAGGCACCCATTCGCAAATCGTCCGCGCCATCTCCACCTCGTAGGAATTGGGAATGCCGAAGCTCACACCTTTACGTGCGGCATCCGCCACGGCATTCAGCACCACACGCGGCGCGTGTCCAAGGATCGCCGGTCCCCAGGTGCCCACATAGTCGATGTATTCATTCCCATCCACGTCCCAGATCCGGGCGCCCTCCGCCCGTTCCACGAAAAACGGTTCACCCCCGACCCCGCGGAAGGCACGCACCGGCGAATTCACCCCTCCCGGAATAATCTGGCGGGCTTCGGCAAAAAGTTTTGAAGAGCGGGAATGATTCATCGTCTCACCATGTGCCCCACGAAGCGCGCCGAATGAAGCCAGAAAATGCCGCAGATGAAAGAGACGCCCTCCTTGCCGGATGGAGTGCTGATGCGCGCCTGCGCGGTTTGTGGAAGATCGACGTATTTTTGGAAAGCAATGGTTGCCGGCAAAACACCCAACTCCCAACGCCAAACTACCAACATTTAACGTGGCTGCAGCGACGCGCCAAGAGGACAAATGGCGGGGGCTTTCTCCCAACGCACATCGCTTTTCGCTCGTTCGCCCGAAAAACGCCGAATTACAACCCGTTGAATGTTGGGAGTTTAGCGTTGGGAGTTGGGAGTTCTTCCACATCTCTAACCGTCCCTGGTCTTTCCCATAGTCACCGCGGAGCTTCGACCCCTTTCAAAGTTGAACGTCGAAAGTTGAACGTTGAGCGTTTCCCAAACCTCACCATCGCCGACCCACCCGCCGCTCCCACACCCACCAGTCACCTCCACCGCGCCGTCCCTCCTCGTCGCATCCGTTTACAAACCCATTTTTCCCCACTAGATTCCCATCCGTGAGCGCCCTCCGACTACTCCTCGCCGCTTGCCTCGCCGTTCTCCCGGTTTCCCTCGGCTTCGCGGGTAGCGTCATCCGCGAACCTGGAGCCATCTACCTCGAGGACTTCGCCAGACAACCCGTCCGCATTCCGATCGTGGCCGATACGCCGATCTATTATCAATCCGATCTCGGACGCTATCTCGGCACCTTACGCAAGGGCCAAACGGTGGAACTTCAGGCCTTCAAAGACACGGCCTATCGCGTTCGCGGTATGGCGCAACAAGGCCAGGTCGCCGGCTGGGTCAATCCCACCACATTGCCTGCGCTGAAGAAGGAATTCGTCGTCAATCTCAAGCAGAACGCTGCCCGCCGCGACGAGGTCGCCGCGCTCATCTCGCGTAACGAAGTCGCGGTGAACATGACGCCCGACGAAGTCATCGCGGCCCTCGGCAAGCCGTCCCGCAAGAGCTCGAAGCAGGACGCCGCCGGCCGCGAGGAAGTGTGGGAATTCATCAAGTACGAGCGCGTTCCCCAGACCCAGACCGGCTACGACGTCTACGGACGCCTCGTCACGAGCGTCGTCTACGTCAAGGTACCGGCGGGAAAACTGAGCGTGACGTTTGACCACGACCTCGTGACCTCGACGGAGCAGACCGAAGGCACGCTGGACCGCGACGCCCACGTGCGGCTCGTGCCGGCACCGCTTGTCTTTGCGAATTGATCGGATGACGTCCGAGGACGCTGAACCGACAGTACGGCCCGCGCTTCTATCCGCCAGATTCACCCATCCTTGAGAGGAATTCAGCGGAAGTATAAAAATCTTTGCGAATCTTTGCGGGCTTCGCGGCCTTTGCGTTAAAACGAAATCGTTTCATCCACGAAGACGCAGATTTGGTTTCGGCTTTGCCGTGCGGTGATGCTTCCGGCGTTCTCGGTAAAATTTTTCGACGAAATCGCGAGCAAGGGGTTGACGTCCGTCCCAATCTCCCTAATCTCACCCTCCTTTCGCGAACGGCGGGGTAGCCAAGTGGTAAGGCCGAGGTCTGCAAAACCTCTATTCGCGGGTTCGATTCCCGCCCCCGCCTCCATACCACCATATCTTGGTGGATCTCATATGGATCGCCACCCGGAAACGGCCGTTAAATGCCCAGTCCACACACTAGAGCATCTTCGCTTTAATCTGTCGCACGCACCGCTTCATTTCCGTACATTTCCAGGCCAATGAAGCTCGTGACGCGACAAATTAACACGAAGATGCTCTAAGTTTCTCTACGGTAGCCGAAAGGCACCGAATCGTTCTAAGGTGGAGAATCTTGAATGCTTGTCGGCTGTAAGCTTGCGTCCAGTTACGCCGACCTTCTCACCCACAACAATGAGGATATCCGCAGCGCAAATTCTTCGCGGAGCGCAACTGGTACATCTACAATATCCTTCCAGTTACTGATCAGGTAACTCCAAATGTTGCCGAAAAGACGAGATTGCATTCGTCGATTCTCCCACGTTTTCATGCGTATAACGGCAGCCTTACCTTAGTTCCGACTCTCCGCCTTGGCCGCGGCGAAATCGTGCTGAAGCGCGGCACGCGTTTCAAACGTCGCCCATGCTGCCAAGATAGCCGTCGCAGTGTTTCCCTCAAGCCGTCCAATGCGGGCAAGCGGATATGTCAAAATGCCGTGTTTAACCGTCGGTTTTAGGTCATTCGAAAAAACGCCGACGCACAACGGAAGCTTTTTCGGTTTTCCGTTCCCATTACCGAACACCTTTTTAATAGCATTGAAGCGCCGCTCCCAACCCTCAGATAGAGCCATCTCTGGATCTGGATGCGGTTGTTTGAACCTCAGTATTCCGTCGGTGTTGAAAACCGCGAGATCGAGAACATTGAGATCTGCGATTATCTTTGAGCGGAAACTCACTCGCCAAACGTCGTTTGTGCCAAAAACGCCATCTAAATCAAATGTCGAGACTGAGGCCTTCCGCTCCCCACCACTCCCAGCTTCGACTTTGACTTCTTTCACTTCGATTAAAAATCCCAGTGACGCATTTCGCTCGCCGTCATCGCTCCGCACCACTAGATCGCAAGCCTGACCCAATAACACAAACTTCTTCTTGCTCGAAGCAATCTCAAATATGTCGCCGCAGACAAGCGGGGCGTGCATTGAATTCAGGGCCGGGCCCGCTTCGTACACCTCGTTTTTCCGCCACTGCCGGAAATCTCTGAGCGGTTCTGCAGGAATTGGATGAACTCCAAAACCTCGCGTAGCTTTGGCGAAGCTGCGCATGCGTCGCAATCTACTTTGTAGGTTGTTTGCACGCAATGCCTTATTCAGCATGCCCCGCTCCACTGAATTAAAGATGCGCACGAGAACATCGAATTCCAGCACACCCTCTCTACTTGAGTTCACAAAAACGGCGCGGTCTAAATCATAGACAGATAGCCGTGAAATCCTTCCGGCGGTTTCGTCAACTGATTTCTTAATGACCAATAGGAAATCCCCCGGCTCCGCCGGGGAGACTCTCAAAGTTTGACTTTTAGTGCAGTCCTCCATGGGAGTGTGGTTGTGAGCCGTCCAAAGCGCAAAACCACACAAGAACC
>Ga0105240_10000167_pt1 | contig 133279 bp, 121 predicted proteins | sample KBSC54metaG_FD_80426 | JGI IMG/M metagenome (GOLD analysis project Ga0105240, IMG submission 80426) | Corn rhizosphere microbial communities from Kellogg Biological Station, Michigan, USA - KBS C5-4 metaG | ecosystem: Host-associated > Plants > Roots > Rhizosphere > Soil | place: Michigan...
CCACGGCGTTGTCGAATCAATACGCAGCGCAGGGAGTTATTTTCGACCAGATCGAAGCGACCGCCCAATTTGCCACCAGTGTCGTACCGGTCTCTTCGCCAAATTACGCTACTCCATTTTATTTTGGCACCGGCCCCGGATCGCTAACATTTGTCGATCCTTCCAACCCTTCGAACGGCGCCTACGTGGACAGCGTGACCATCACGTTAAATGGTTATAACAACGTCGGTGGTTGGTTTAGCGGCGCGACCATTGATGCAATCGATCCACTCGGCAATGTGATCGCGAGTCAGACGCAGACCATCGCCCCCACCAACTTCACAAATCGGCCCAATACGGCCGTAAGCTTCAGTGGCCAAGTTCAGGCACTACGCTTCACAAATATTCCAAACCCAAGCGGCCTCGGAATTTTCCCCTTCGACGACCTGACGTTCGGCATTCTGACGCCAGTCCCCGAGCCATCGATGTTTGGGATTGCAGGTTTGACGCTCTTCTCCGCTTGGATAGCCAGACGCCGCAGCGTTCGCCCCTAGCGGAGATGCCAGCGCGCAGCTCGGAGGGGCTGCACGCTGGCTCTGTTTGACCCTGATGCAGAATAGTTAGAGTGCTCCCCATCGTTATCGTAGGCGGCGGAATCTCCGGCCTCGCCACCGCTTACTACCTCGGCAAAGCTGGTCTGCCCGTCCGCCTGATAGAAAAAGAGCCGAAGCTTGGAGGCTTTCTCCAAACTGAAACCATCGAAGGCTGCACGGTCGAGCTCGGACCTGACAGCTTCATCAATTCCAAACCGTGGGCACGCGAACTGATCGAGGATCTCGGCATCGCAGACCAGATCATCGGGTCCAACGACCATCTTCGCGCCACTTACATCTGGAAGCACGGACGTTTTGTCCCCCTGCCGGAAGGTCTCACGCTCATGGCGCCGGCTCGCCTCGGCCCCGTTTTCCGCACCGAGCTTCTCGGCTGGGGCAGCAAGATTCGCATGGCCCGCGATTATCTCCGCCGCCCCAAGAAACATGACGGGGAGGACTTTTCGGTCGCCGCCCTGGTCCGCCGCCACTACGGCGAGGAAGTCATCGACTACCTCGCCGAACCTCTGCTCGCCGGCGTCTATGGTGGCGACGTGAACGAACTGAGCGCCGCCAGCGTGCTCCCGAAATTTGTTGAGTGGGAGCGTAAATATGGCAGCCTGACGCGCGGAGCGATGAAAGATGCCCTGAATTCGTCCGGGCCACTTTTTGGCACGCTCAAGAAGGGGTTCGGCCAGCTGGTCGACGAACTGGTGCGTCAGACAAAGGCGGAATTCATCCAGGGCGCGGTTGAGAAGATCGAACAAGGCTATCGCGTTCGCGTCAGTGGTGAATGGATCGAGACCAGCAACCTGGTGGTCGCCTGCAAACCGGAACTCGTCCTGCCGAATCTGTTTCCACCCATGACGTACAGTTCGTGCACCGTGGTTGCCCTGATCTATCGGCGCAGCGACATCGCGCATCCTCTGAACGGTTTCGGTTTCCTGGTTCCCAAACGGGAACGCAAGAGCATCGCAGCATGTACTTGGGTGGGGACGAAATTCAATCATCGCGTGCCGGAAGACAGAGTGCTGCTACGCTGTTTCGCCAGTAGCACCAGGGACGTCCTCGCTGAGATGCGGGAAAAAATGGGAATCACTGCGGAGCCACTCGCGCGGAAGGATGTCGCATGGCCCAATTCCATGCCGCAATATACGGTCGGTCATGGTGATCGCCTCGATCTCATCGAGGACATGCTCAAGGATTTACGGGGACTGCACCTGGTAGGCAATTCATACCGGGGCATCGGGATCCCCGATTGCGTCCGGATGGCCAAGCAGGTGGCCGAAAAAATTATCGCTACTTGCGCATGATGACGTAAGCCACGCCGGGACTCACCTGCAAGGAATCGATCCCATAAGGCAACTCGAACGGACGATTGATCTTTGCATCCGGATAGCGGGGCATCAGGTAATTGTCGATCAGAAAATCCAGCGCCTGACCTTCGATCGGGACGCCGGATACCTCCACGCGCTCCAAGAAAACCGTCGCCGTCCCGCCCGCCGACTGGATGCGCGTTCTGATTACAACCTCGCGCTCACCAGCCAGCAGTGTCGCCATCATCCAGCCCGGAGCCTTGCCGTCAGCCGTCCGCAGCTTGGCGAAATTAATCATGGCGTGACCCACGGCAACATTGTTCCCCACGAGTTCGACGCTCGGGTTGCGAATCCCCTGCGGAGCAATCGCGGGCAGTTCGAATTGTGCGTAGGCAGTCAATTCGCTCGCGAGCAGAGCAACGCGGGTTCCGGCCTTCACCCGGTTCTGTTCGATTGCGTCGAATTTGCGTTGGATGCTGAGATAATCGGTGCGGGAAGCGAGGAGAAGCGGAATGAGGACCACGAGGAGGAGCATTCGCCTCATATCTCCATTGTACCGGTTAGTGAAGTCAAGAAAAGTGAGTTTCAGAAGTAGTCTCACATGTTTTCGATGAGTTGGTGGCCATCGATAGCTTGCAACGGCGCTCATCCGCCACGCTCCGAGTAACATAACGTGCGGACAGTTGGCACCGGAAGGTGATCGCCGGCGAACCTTGATTCGCGGCCGATGAAAGCGTACTCGCTCCGTACCGCGTCCGCGGCAACCGCAGCCTGTCCGCTGATCAGGGCATAGTCTCGCCGAAGGGCTTTAGCCGCTGTGATTGACTCCTTAACCCAACCTTCGCAGCTGCGATGAGTTTTCGGGCAAAAACGATCGAATCGTCGACATAAGCTCTTCGCCATCAATAAAACATTTTTGAGAGTGCTTGTAGTGGAGACCTACCCTCTATACAGGCAGGAGCGGTTCTGGCATTCTGCTATGGAGCTATGTTTCTGCGAAGCAACAAGCGGTTCAAAGATGGAACAGAACACCGCTACTGCACAGTGGTGGAAAGCCGCCGGCTTGGATCGGGAAAAGTTGCGCAGCGGCAAGTGTTGTATCTGGGCGAAATCAACGACAGCCAGCAATCGGCATGGCGCAAGACGCTGGATGTGTTCGATGAGCAAGAGTGCCGGTATAGGCCGTTGAGTCTATTTCCAGAGGACCGGCCGGTTCCGGCCGACGCGATCGACAGCGTGCAAGTGAAGCTCAGCCAGATGAAGCTGGAGCGAGCGCGGCCGTATGGCAACTGCTGGCTGAGATGCGAGCTATGGCGGCAGTTGCAACTGGATCAGTTCTGGGCGGAGAAGTTGCCGGAGGGACGGGAAAGCGTAGCTTGGGCACAGGTGCTGGAACTGTTGGTAGTGAATCGGCTGATCGATCCGGGCAGCGAATTTCGCGTGCACCGGCAGTGGTTCGACCAAAGCGGAATGGACGTGTTGCTGGGGCAGGATTTTGCGGTGGCCGAGAAAGACCGGCTGTACCGGTGCCTGGATCGAGTGTTGAAACACAAGCAAGATCTGTTCGTACATTTACAGCAACGGTGGAAAGATCTGTTCGATGCGGAATTCGATCTGCTGTTATACGACCTGACCAGCACCTATATGGAAGGGGAAGCCGAGCAGAATCCTAAAGCCAGGTATGGCTATAGCCGCGACGGGCGGCCGGACTGCAAGCAGGTGGTGATCGCGTTGGTGATGGCGGCGGTAAACTGTACTCATGCACAATGAGTTCACGGCGATTGTCGAATGAGACGGCCCATGGCATATCGCCTATTGCGCCGAAGCGCCTGGAGCCAACGGTCAGGGAAAATCGCGCGAAGAGTGCCTAGCAAATCTTCGAGAGGCTATTGCCCTCATCAGACGCGAGGAATCATTGCGTGCCCTGCCTCCTGACTCCAGGCAGGAACTCGTCGTAGTCGAATGAAGCTTGAGGGACTGTTTCGGCATCTTCGCCGGCAGGCTGCGTGTTGCGCAGGGAGGGCAAGGAGCACGCACTTGGGAGAACACTCAAACGGGCCATGCGGAAGCCGTTCCTCGCCATGCTGAGATCGCCAAGGTCCTCGCCCAGGAGGATTTGCCGCCGGCTTTCGATTCCAGACCCGCCGGGATAGACTCCGCAAGCATTCCGGGATGCGACGTTTCTAATAGTCAAGTTGATATATGCAGCTTGCATTTCCGACCTAGGTCGCGTGAGCCATAATAGATTTGTGCACAGTTAGAACGTGGCCAGTGGAAGTAGAACTGCGCGACACTGCTCCTTTTTAGTCGTTCAGTACTTCCACTCAGTGCATCGCTCCCAATCACGCAAACGTCTCATCCGCAGGAATTCGGAATCAGCACTTTGGAAAGGCTCAGACGTGAAATGCCGAGGTCTTTTAACGAATCACCCGTGGGTTATGCCCAAAGGGAGATCGAAGCGTTGCGACGCGACTAAAGTTCGGCGGGCGAATATAAGAAAGGTGATGGAGGCCAACCAACGCGATTATGCGCTCATTGTTAACCCAACCGTTGCAGTTGAGTACATTTGAGCCCGGGAAAGTCTTTATTTTCAGCGAGCACACTCCAAAGGTCTCCACTACATTTTGAGTTGGGGAAAGGAGATGACGAGGCAGCAGCGGTGATACGCGGAGGCGGTTGCGGCGGGAGGAGGAGGTTTAACTGATGCAGCAGAAGTGCCTGTTCTGGGTTCGGCTCAGTGTAACGCGGCATAACCAGTCGGCGGCTCCGCAGCGTCGACTGGCGTCAGCGAACTCTAATTTGTCCACAACTAAGCCAGCTCTTTCGCCTTGGCCAAAGCCGCTTCGTAATTCGGATGATTCGCAACTTCCTTCACATACTCCACATACCGAATCACACCGTCTTTATCCAACACAAAAATCGCCCGGCTCAAAATACGAAGTTCCTTAATCAAGGTGCCGTAGTGCTCGCCGAAGGAACCCGAACGGTGATCCGACAGCATCTTCACATTGTCTACTCCAAAAGCTCCGGACCAACGCTTCATGGCAAACGGAAGATCCATGCTGATTGTGTAGATCTCAATACCCGGCAAACTGTCGGTCTCTTCGTCGAACCGCTTTGTCTGTGCATCGCAAACCGGCGTATCCAATGAGGGAACGACACTGAAAATGCGAACCGCCTTCCCGGTATTGGCGAGGTGAAATGGCTGAAGGCCCGCATCGACCACATCGAAGTCCGGGGCTTTGTCTCCGGCTTTCAGTTCGGGGCCGATCAGCGTCATCGGATTGCCCTGCAGCGTTGTTGCTCCAACTCGTTCTTGAGTAGACATGGTCATTATTTTAGCAACCCGCTTAAGGCTTCCACGTTAGTCACAGGTAGCTGGCAGGTGAAATTCTCGCATACATATACCGCTGTCCCCACCTCGCGCGGTTTCATATCGTGCAATGCGGGGTTTAGCGATCGGATTTCATCGCCATCCACCAGCAACACCGCGTGCCACGGCAGGAACCGCGCGTGTATCGCCGCTAGCATCGCTTTCGTTTCCGGAGCATCCCTTGATCCGGCCAGCACAATCTGTTTCGGCGGTGTCAGCGAATACATCACCGCGACCATCATCTGCGGAACCCCTGAAGGTGTGGTCTTCACGCGGCTGCCAAACGCATCGAGCGTTTTCGATGCCAGTTCGCTATAGCGCTCACTCCCGGTGAGGTGAGCGAGACGCAACAGATTCAACACAGCGATCGAGTTGCCGGAAGGCTCGGCGCCATCATAGTCCTCCTTCATGCGGATCACCAGGCTCTCATCTCCGGCCGCTGAACTGAAAAATCCGCCCTCTTCAAGGTCGACAAACAGGTCGATCATTCGATCCGTCAGATTCCGCGCCGCGCCTAGATAGCGAACCTCGAAGGACGCCTCATAGAGATCGAGAAGTGCCTGTGCAAAGAACGCATAGTCGTCAAGGAAACCGGGAATCCCCGCCTCTCCGTCGCGAAAACGCCGCAGCAGCGTCGCCTCGTTGTACATCTTCTCCAGTATGAAATCAGCTGCGCGCCTTGCCGCCGAAAGATAACGTTTATCGTCCAAAACCTGGGCGCCCTTAGCGAATGCCGAGATCATCAGACCATTCCACGCGGTCAGAATCTTGTCGTCGAGATGAGGCCGAACCCGTTTGTTCCGCTCCACGAGCAGCTTCTTCTTCGCTTCCTCAACTTCCGGATCAACCAAGCCATCCTGGGCGACGAAAAGAATATTCTTCCCGGTAAATTCCCCATGCGGATCTTCATCCACATTGCCCCGCTCCTGGACGCCATAATATTCGGCAAATTTGGAAGCCAACGGCTCGCCAAGAACGCTCTTGATCTCCCCGTATTTCCAAACATAAAACGCGCCTTCACTTTTTTCGTGCGGCTTGGCCGGATCTACCACGCTATCTGCGTCTTCGGCACAATAGAATCCGCCGTCCGCGTGGGTCATATCCCGTAACACATAATCAAAAATGGTCCTCGCGACGTTCGCGAGGGCGGCATCGCCGGAAATCTGAAAGCCCTCCAGATACGAAATCGCAAGCTGGGCCTGATCGTAAAGCATCTTTTCGAAGTGCGGCACGAACCACCGTTCATCAACCGAATAGCGATGAAATCCGCCTGCAAGCTGATCGTTCATGCCGCCGCGCGCCATGGCACGCAATGTGAATAAAACCATCTCCGCGGCTTCTTCATTCTTAGCGAAAACCGAATAGCGAAATAGAAAGTTGTGAGTTACCGCGCGAGGAAACTTCGGCGCACTGCCAAAGCCGCCATGCCGAGAATCAAATGACCGTCGATATTGATAAAATCCCGAATCAAGCAGCGGTCTATCAAAGTTCGTGTGCGATTCGGCGGCTACGCGGCCATAGGACTGAAGCTGCCTCACCACATCCTCGCTCGATTCTATAATCCGGCTGCGATCCTCCCTCCATGCACGTGCCAGCGACGCCAAAATATTCGGGAATCCAGGCCGTCCATAGCGAGTATCGGGCGGAAAATAAGTGCCGCCGAAAAAAGGTTTCAGATCCGGCGTGAGGAAGACCGACATTGGCCACCCGCCGCCTCCCGTACTCGCTTGCACAAACGCCATGTAGATGCGATCCACATCGGGACGCTCTTCTCGATCGACTTTAATGGATACAAAATCCGCATTCAAAATAGCGGCAATGTCAGCGGATTCGAACGACTCTCGCTCCATTACATGGCACCAGTGGCAAGTGGAATAACCAATCGAAAGAAAAATCGGTTTGTCTTCCCGGCGCGCTTTTTCGAAAGCTTCAGGCCCCCAGGCATGCCAATCTACGGGATTGTGCGCATGTTGAAGCAGGTACGGGCTTTTTTCGCTGATGAGTTTGTTCATGGGGTGGGGCTGCATTTTCATCCTACACTGGAATCGATGGAACACCTGGAAGATCTGAAGGACTTTCTTCGTATCCCAAGCATCAGCACCGATCCGGCCCATCATCCGGACATTCTGCGCGCCGCACGATTCGTCGCCGAACAGCTTCGCGCTGGCGGAATGCATAACGTGGAGTTGATCGTGGGCGATGGCAACCCGCTCGTCTATGGCGATTGGCTCGCCGCGCCCGGGAAGCCGACGCTGCTGATGTACGGTCACTATGACGTGCAGCCGCCCGATCCGCTTGACGAGTGGCTCTCGCCACCGTTTGAACCTGAAATACGCGGCGATAATATCTATGCCCGAGGCGCGGCCGACGACAAAGGGCTAACGCTGATTCTCATCAAAGCCGTAGCCGGACTGCTGAAGAAACGCGGTTCGCTACGGGTTAACATCCGTTTTCTGATCGAAGGCGAAGAGGAAGTCGGCGGCGAACACATCGAACGATACGTTTCTTCCAAGCCCGCCCAGATGCGAGCCGACGCCGCAGTCATTTGCGATACCGAAATGTTCGCGCCCGAGTTGCCAACCATCTGCGTCGGGCTCCGCGGCATCATCTATGGAGAACTCGTTGTGCAGGGCGCCGAACAGGATCTGCACTCTGGTGTTTACGGCGGTGCGGCGCCCAATCCCATTCAGGCGATCGCCGAAATTCTGTGCGCGCTGAAGGATCGCGACGGCCACATTCGCATTCCCGGTTTTCACGATCGCATTGTCCCGCCGAGCGACAAGGAACGCGCGGCCTGGGCCCGTCTGCCGTTTCACGAAAAGGAATACCTGCACCAGGAAATGAAGGCAATCGCGCTCGTCGGCGAACCCGAATATCCGCTGTTCGACCGCCTTTGGGCTCGCCCTACTTTGGAGGTTCACGGAATTCGCGGGGGCTTTACCGGAGAGGGCGCGAAGACGGTGATTCCGGCCCACGCCGTGGCGAAGATCAGCACCAGGCTCGTCGCCGATCAGCGTCCGAGCGAAGCGATTGAACAAATCCAAGCCGCTGTCGCCGCCGCCTGCCCGCGCGGAGTAAGAGCCGAATTCAGAGCGATCCACAGCGCTCCGCCTTCGCTGGTGAATCCGGACAATCCGTTCATCAAGGCTGCGGCCGATGCCATGACCGCGGTGTTCGGGAACGAAACCGTCTACACGCGATCCGGCGGCTCCATCCCAATCGTTGGTCTGTTCGAGCGCAGCCTCGGAATCCCGAGCGTCATGATGGGATTCGGTCTGCCCGACGATAACCTCCACGCGCCAAACGAAAAGCTCTATCTCCCGAATTTCTTTCGTGGAATTGAAGCCGTGGAAAAGTTTTTGGAGATGTTGTAATGGCACGCCAATATAGAACTGAACACGACACCATGGGCGACATGCAGGTCCCCGATGACGCGCTCTACGGAGCGCAGACGCAACGCGCGGTAGAGAACTTCCCCATCAGCACGCTCCGTCTGCAACGCCCATTTATCAAGGCGCTCGGTCTCATCAAGTCCAGTGCCGCCGTTGCCAACGCAAAGCTCGGAACGCTCGACGCGCCCATCGCCGCGCGAATTAAGGGAGGGGCCGATCGCGTTACCGCGGGCGACTACGACAACGAGTTTGTAATCGATGTTTTCCAGACCGGCAGCGGAACTTCCACCAACATGAATGCCAACGAGATCATCGCCCATCTCGCCCAGGCGCATCCCAACAACCACGTCAATCTCGGACAATCGAGCAACGACGTGTTTCCCAGCGCCATGCACATCGCCGCTGTCGAGTTGATCGAACACGATCTCGCGCCCGCCATGCTCCAGTTGCAGCAAGGTCTGGAGAAGAAGGCCGAACAGTTCGCCGGCATCTTCAAAATTGGCCGCACGCATTTACAAGACGCGGTCCCAATGACACTGGGCCAGGAGTTCAGCGGCTACGCGGCCCAAGTGGAGCACTGTCTTGAGCGTGTGGAGATGACTCTTCCCGGACTGTCTGAGCTCCCTCTGGGCGGGACTGCGGTCGGAACTGGATTGAACGCGCCCCCGGGGTTCGCACCGGCCGTGATTGAACTGATCTCCCATACTATGCACCACCAGTTTCGCGAAGCCCGCAATCATTTCGAAGCGCAAGCCTCCAAAGACGCGGTCTGCTTTCTGAGCGGTGCTCTCAAGACGTACGCCGTCAGTCTTACGAAAATCGCGAACGACATCCGGCTGCTCGGCTCCGGCCCGCGTTGTGGCTTCGGTGAATTGAAGCTGCCCCCAACGCAGCCTGGATCGAGCATCATGCCCGGCAAAGTGAATCCAGTGATTGCCGAGAGCGTCGTAATGGCCTGCGCGCAAGTCATCGGCCATGACGCGACCATCTCCTGGTGCTGCGCCGCCGGAAATTTCGAACTGAACGTGATGATGCCGGTCATGGCTTACGATGTCATCGAATCCATCCAGTTGCTTGCCGCCGTCAGCCGCAACTTCGAAGGGAAATGCGTTTGCGGCCTCGAGGCCGATGCAGATCGCGCCACCGGCTTCGTGGAACAGTCCCTGGCCATGGCCACGGTGCTCGCGCCAAGACTTGGATACGACAAGGCGGCCCAAATTGCCAAGGAGGCGTATGCTTCCAACCGCACCATTCGCGAAGTCGCGCGGGAGCGAAGCGGACTTCCCGAAGACGAGTTGAACGCACTCCTCGATCCCGCTACACAAACCGGCGCATCGTAGGCCATACTGAGTCTGATGACAGTTGAAATTGATGGCGTCGAATTGCACTTGGCGCACCCCGACGACCTACCCATGATGTGGGTTGGCCAGGAAGAAGTGATGCGGCAATTGTTGGCCGCGTGGGTGATAGTTGACCCGCAGGATTTGCCGATGAACCCGCGCCTGCTGGGCAAACCCGGAGTGGGGAAAACGACCCTGGCCTATGCCGCTGCCAAGCGACTGGGCCGCGAAGTGTACATCATCCAAGCCACCATCGACACTCGCCCGGAGGATTTACTCGTAACACCCGTGATCGAAGGCGAAGGCAAACTGCGGTATGTGGCCTCGCCACTCGTGACAGCCATGATTCGCGGGGGCGTCGCGATCCTCGATGAAGGCAACCGCATGAGCGAAAAAAGCTGGGCGAGTCTCGCACCTCTTCTCGACAACCGGCGTTATGTCGAGTCTATAGTGGCCGGCATAAAAATCAAGGCGCACCCGGAATTCCTAATGGTAGCAACCATGAACGACGATGCATCCACGTTCGATTTGCCCGAGTACATCCACTCGCGCCTGCAACCGCAAATCATGCTCGACTTTCCGGAACGCGAAGAGGAATATCTCATCCTCAAAACGAATTTGCCCTTCGGTGACGAAGATGTTCTGCAATACGTCACGGACTTTCTGCAGCACGCCCATGCCGCCGACGAGCGCTACACCGTTCGCGATGGTATCAACATGGCGCGCTTCGCCACGAAGCTGGCCAGCGATGGATCCATGACGAACAATGAGTCCCTGGCGCTAGCCATCCGCCAGACACTCGGTGATGAAGCGGCACGCTATGCCCCCCGGCGCTGATCTAAGCACCCTCATTCGCGGTTCGTTCCACTATTTTCCGGTCCTGCCCGGCCGTCTGGAATTCGCCACAGAAGTGCGGCGAACCATTCTGCGCGAGCGGCCTGAAGTCGTCGCCGTGGAACTTCCTTCGTCCCTCGAAGCCGCCTATGACAAGGCCATCCGTCGGCTTCCTCAGGTCACCGTCATCATCTATCCGGAAGAGTCGCCTGATGACGAGGATCACGCCGTTTATGTACCCGTCGAACCGGCCGATCCCTTCGTTGAGGCTGTCCGAACGGGCAAGGAAATCGGGGCGCAGATCGTCTTCATTGAACCCGATTTAGCGCCACGCCCGCATTTGGCCGATTGGGCTCCCGACCCGTACTCCATCCACTTCATCGGGTACGAGAAATACGTCGAACTCTACCGCCTTCATCCACGCCAACGGACCCGCGATGTAGAAATGCACGCGCGCGGCATCGCCTGGAAACTGCAGGGGGCCGATCCCTCCGCCCGCACGCTTGTCGTGACATCGCTGAACCTGGTGGACGGCGTCCTCGACGCCATGGAGATCCCGCAAGATCCCCCTGAACGGCCGCAACCGAAGCGTCACGTGGAACTCGTCAATCCGCATCCCGACTGCCTGGCGGAGATTCTTGTCGAATATCCCTGGCTACAGCACCACTACGAAGACCTTCGCTACCGCGCACAGCAAATCGAGCGGCCGAGAATGCAACTGGAAGTGCTTCGCCATGCCGAGAAGACCTACGAGCAGAACACCGGTGAGAAGATCGTCCACTGGCAGCGCCAACTCATAGCGCGATACACGCGAAACCTTGCCCTCTCCAATAACGAACTAGTGGCCAGCGTGTTCGATCTTGCCGTCGCCGCACGGTCCATTGCCGACGATAACTATGGATGGGAAGTCTGGGAATCCGCCAACCGCTACCCGCCGCAACGCGTAAATAGCGACCTCGAAACCGTGAACATATCCGGTGAGGAAGTCTGGCTGAACTCCAAGCGATTGCGTCTCCGCCGGCGTCTGCCGCGATTCAAACAACGAGTTCGCCCCAGTGCACTGAAGCGCCGCAAGAAGGAACAGCGGGAGGGAGAATGGGCCAACGAGCTGAACGGTAATTCCATCTGCTCGTATCCGCCGGAAGATCTGGTGGTGGAAAACTACGGCCGGTTCCTGAAAGCAAAAGCAAAGAGCATACTCTCCGATGAACGGGAGCGCGTGGAACCGTTCACAACGTCGCTGCTCGACGGCATCGACATCCGCGAAACCATCCGAAACTGGCACGAAAAGAAAATCTACGTCCGCCACCGCGAGCGCGTCACCGGAGAGGTCGGCTCCGTCGTTGTAATCTTCGACGAGGACCACGAAGACAAGTACGCCTATCTCACCACCTGGCTTGGAGAACACCAGAACGAATCGGACATGGCTTTTTACGCTACTTACCCGTTCGAGAAAATCGTTGGGCCAGGAATTGGAAGGGCCGAGTACGGCGGATTTCTGATGTCTCTGCCGCCCCGCCGGATGTTCGACGTCTGGGCCGATCCCGATTACGATATGGCCGAAACGAAAGCTGAGCGCCTGCTGATGGCGGGCATCGATTATTCAGTCGGAAAGTTAGTCGTTTATGCCGCCGCACGGCCGCCACGATCCATTTTCCGTTCCATGGCTGCGCGTCTCGGTCAAAAGATCTTGTACATACCCCTCGGCCAGCTCTCGCCGGCTCAACTCAAGAAAATTCGCGTGGTTCACGTGCTCGATGGTCACGAGCGGCGGCCAATAGCGAAGGACTATGTCTGGTAAAGCTCTCAACATGTTAGATTGAAAGCTTCCAGTTGTGGATATATAGCCGTGCCGGTTCTTGCACCAATACCAAACACATCTAGGATGTGGAACGCCAGTCAAATGATGATCGGCCTCACCGGCCTGATCGCAATACTCTACTATGGCCGCGCGTTTTGCGTAACCATGGTGATTTCCGTGATCATCACGTTTATACTCGATCCTTTTGTACACTTTTTCATGAAGCTGAAGCTCCCGCGAGGCGTGGCGAGCTTCGTCGTCTGCACCATTGCACTTCTACTTTTTTACTTGCTCGGTCTAGGCGTTTACACAGAGGTCGCGAGTTTCGCCGACGACCTTCCTTCGTACAGCCTTCGCGCAAATACGCTAGTGGATAGTGTCGCCGATCGCGTCGACCAAATGGAGCAGAACGCCTACAAGCTCCTGATCCCGAAACGTCTCCAGGAACGCGAGCGCGGACAGCAGCCTGATGTCCAACAACAGCAACCGCAGGCGAAGCTTCCGCGGCGCACCAAAGCAAAACAGCCGCCGGAAGTTCCTGCACCCGGACCAGCCTCCGTCCAGGAAGTTCACATTCGTCAGGATCGCACTTCGATTCTGACCTATCTGTACGCCTACATAAGTTCGTACTACAACGTGCTGCTCATGCTATCGTTCGTTCCGTTTCTCGTTTACTTCATGCTGAGCTGGCGGGACCACGTGCGAAGAAGCTTTCTCACGTTATTCGACGGCGGTGACCGTGTAGTGGCCGGCCGGAGCTGGCACGCCATCGCCGATATGGCGCGTGCCTACGTGTTCGGAAACTTCCTGTTGGGCATTCTGCTCGCCACCGCAAGCAGCGTTTGCTTCTGGTCGTGGCACCTTCCGTATTGGGCTGTCGTCGGCCCGGTGAGCGGTTTCCTGAGCCTTGTGCCGTATGTGGGGTTGCCGTTGGCGATGGTTCCGCCGCTGCTTGCTGCGCTGGCAACATACGATCGGGCTACGCCATTTCTGATCATCTCCGCCGAAGTTGGCTTCCTCCATTTGCTCGCGTTAAATCTGCTCTATCCCAAAATCGTCGGCGCTCGCGTCCATTTAAATCCGCTGGCAGTCACGGTCGCGCTCATGTTCTGGGGCACTGTCTGGGGTGGGATCGGATTGATTCTCGCCATCCCGGTCACGGCCGCACTGAAGGCTGTATTCGATCACGTCGACAACATGCAGCCGTATGGCCGCCTGCTCGGTGATTAGTCAGCAAAGGGCCGGTCGCGGGCTCCTACACGGAAGTAAAGGCTCTTGTCCCGAGCGCGACACACAGGCTCCGTTTTGTGGGCTGTCTACCCAACGAGGGTATATACTGCTCGTAGCGGGGAGGGGCTGTGGTCGTCCCCGCATTCCCCGCGGGAAAACAAACTCATGTGGATTGTCCGGCTAGCTCTCAGTCGCCCGTATACCTTCGTCGTCATGTCCATCTTGATCGCCATCCTCGGCGGGACGGCGATTGTCACGATGCCGGTAGACATTTTTCCATACATCGACATTCCTATCGTGAGCGTGCTCTGGGTTTACAACGGTCTCTCGCCCGAGGAAATGGAAAAGCGCGTCATGACCAATTTCGAGCGCAGCCTGACGTCGAACGTGAACGACATCGAGCACATTGAATCGCAAGCGTACAACGGGTACGCGGTCGTCAGAATCTACTTTCATCCGAACGTGAAGGTCGACATGGCTGTCGCGCAGGTCTCGGCGACGATGAATACTGCGCTCCGCCAGATGCCACCGGGAATGTTTCCCGCCAACGTCCTGAAGTATGACGCGGCCAGCGTGCCCATTCTGCAACTCGGGCTTTCCAGCAAGACTCTGCGCGAGCAGGAGATATTCGATATTGGGAATAGCTTCATACGCACTCCGCTCGGCACTGTCCAGGGCGCGTCCGTCTCGTATCCTTTTGGCGGAAAGCAGCGGGCGGTGATGGTGGACCTGAACCTCGATCAGCTTTACGCGAATCAACTTTCGCCCATCGATGTTTCGAATGCGTTGAACCTGCAGAATCTCATTCTCCCGGCGGGAACCGCAAAGTTGGCTGAGACAGAGTATCAAGTGAGGGTCAACAGCAGTCCGATTCTGCTGGACGATCTGAACAACCTGCCTGTTAAAACAGTGAACGGCGCAACCGTCTACATTAAGGACGTCGCGCAAGTCCACGATGGCTTCCAGGTGCAGAACAACATCGTTCGCACCAACGGATCACGCGGCGTGCTCATCACTATCACCCGGAACGGAAACGCTTCTACGCTTTCCATCGTCAACGCCGTGAAAGCAGCTCTTCCCAGGATTCTCGCGAATGTATCGCCTGAGCTGAAGGTTGTCACGCTCGCGGATCAGTCGGTCTTCGTGAGAGCTTCCATTCAAGGTGTAGTGCGCGAGGCGCTTATCGCCGCGTTTCTTACCGGCGCAATGATCCTGCTGTTCCTAGGAAGTTGGCGCAGCACGCTGATCGTTTGTATTTCGATTCCGCTCTCCATTCTTACTTCGCTCTGCATCCTGAGCCTCCTGGGACAGACCATCAATGTGATGACACTCGGCGGTCTGGCCCTGGCGGTCGGCATCCTGGTCGACGATGCCACCGTGGAGATTGAGAACACGCACCGGAATATTGCGATGCGGAAGCCGCTGGTTCGTGCGGTGCTCGACGGCGCGTCGCAGATCGCCGTTCCCACGTTTGTCGCCACTATCTCGATCTGTATTGTCTTCGTCCCGGTGCTCTTGCTCACCGGCACCGCGAGATACTTATTCACGCCGTTGGCCATGGCAGTCGTCTTCGCCATGCTCGCTTCTTATCTGCTGTCCCGTACGCTGGTTCCGACAATGATGGCCTACCTCCTTCAATCCGAGGCCGACTTGTACCATGAAAGAGCTGACGGAGGAACCACGGGCGGTACCGATATTTTCTGGCGCGCGCACCATTTGTTCAACATTCTGTTTGAGAAGCTGCGGTACCGCTATATGGGTCTGCTTGAGTGGGCGCTCTCCCATCGCGGCCGGGTTCTCACCGTCTTCATGGGAATTTCCATCGCGTCGCTCGGGCTGGCCTGGTTAGTTGGCGAGGACTTTTTCCCTAACATCGATTCCGGCCAGATGCGCCTCCACGCCCGCGCACCCGCCGGGACGCGCATCGAGCAGACCGAGATGCGTTTCGCCGCGCTCGAACGCGAAATCCGCGATGTGATTCCCGCTGGCGAGATCGACATGTTGATCGACAACATCGGCATCCCGAACAGTTGGCCGGCAATCGCGCAGGGCGATATCCCTACCATCTCCAGCGCCGACGGGGAAATTTTGATTTCGCTCAACAAGGAAAAACACGGCCCCACCGGAGATTACGAAATAGCGCTGCGCAAGCGTCTCCGCCGGAAGTTCCCGGACATGACATTCTTTTTCCAACCAGCCAATATCACTAGCCAGATTGTGAACTTCGGCATTCCTGCGCCCATCGATTTGCAAGTGGTCGGGCGCAATGCCGATGCTAATTTCAAGATTGCCCAGAAGCTGGCCGAGAGGATCGCGCGCATTCCCGGTTCCGCCGATGTCCACGTCCACCAAGTGAACGACCAACCGGAAATCCGCCTCAACGTGGATCGCGTGAAGGCTTCGCAGTTGGGTTTGACGCAGCGGGACGTCACCAGCAGCATGCTCATCTCTCTGAGCGGCAGCAACACTGTCGCGCCCAACTATTGGATGAACTGGTCAAACGGCGTGAACTACAGCATCGGCGTGCAAACGCCTCAATACCGTCTCAACTCGCTCGATGCGTTGCTCCGTACACCAATATCCGTGTCCACTAACGTGGTCAACAGCACGACGCAGGGCTCGCAGGCAGGTGTAGCCGCGGCCGCCAATGCGTCGATCGGTGCATCGCCCAATGGCTCTTCACAGGCATACGGCAATCCCGGCGCCATGCCCGGCAGCACGCAGCTTCTCTCAAATCTCGTTAGCGTCCAACGCGACTACACGCCCGTAATCGTCAATCACTACAACGTCTGGCCTGTCTTCGACGTATACGCAAACGTAGACCGGCGCGATCTGGGCGGCGTCGGTTCGGAGGTGGAGAAGATCATGCGCGAGGAGGAGCCTCATCTGCCGCGCGGAACCACGTTCGCACTTCGCGGACAGATTGAGACAATGCAATCGTCGTTCTTCCGTCTGGGATTGGGCATGATCTTCGCGGTGGTTCTGGTATACCTGCTGATGACGGTAAACTTCCAATCGTGGCTCGACCCCTTCATCATTCTGACGGCCCTCCCTGGAGCGATCGCTGGTATTTTGTGGATGCTGTTCGTCACGGGCACCACGTTGAGCGTTCCTTCGCTAATGGGGTCCATCATGTGTATCGGAGTCGCGACGGCCAACAGTATTCTGATGGTGACTTTCGCCAACGACGAACGGGAAATGGTGCCGTCCGCCCGCGAAGCAATGCTCTCTGCCGGCTACGCCCGTGTCCGGCCCGTGCTGATGACGGCGACGGCGATGATCCTCGGAATGCTCCCCATGTCACTAGGGCTCGGAGAAGGTGGAGAACAAAATGCACCCCTTGGGCGTGCCGTTATCGGCGGGCTGATGTTCGCCACCGTCACGACACTATTTGTCGTCCCAATTATCTACAGCTATCTGCGAACGAAACCTCCAGTCGATCATGAGCGCAGACTTCAAGAACAGCAGCGGGGCGGGGCACTGAATTTCTGATGGGACATATCGATCCAGCAACGAGCATGGAAGAAGAGAGACTACGGAAGGAGAATCAGGAACTCAGACGACGGCTCCAAGAACTCAACGGCTCTTCACACGAAGGGCCGCCAACCAAACGATGGCATCCTTCCAGCGCCGCGATTTGGGCGATCTTCCTGCTGGTGATTCTGGTCATCGTCGTAGCGTTTTTCGCCGGGTACATTCCGCTTCAGAAACGAAAAACACTCATTCTGAGCGAGGCTCACGATCAGGAGACGGCCCTGCTGCGGGTAGACGTAATCGAGGTCGGGCGCTCTTCAAATAAGAGCGAACTGGAACTACCCGGTAACATCCAGGCCATTACTGAAGCGCCCATCCTCGCACGGGCCGACGGCTATATCAAGCGTCGAATGGTGGACATCGGCGACCGGGTCCAAGCTGGTCAGCCGTTGGCAGAGATTGAAGCGCCGGAAATGGACGAGCAGGTTCGCCAATCGAAAGCAAATTTGCAGCAGGCCCAAGGTGGGCTCGACGAAGCGCAGGCCAATTACCAGCAGGGCAAAACCAATTTGGAGTTGGCTCGCACCACAGCAGGGCGCTGGGCCTCTCTTGCTGCTCGAGGCGCCGTCTCCAAACAGGAAAACGATCAGTATCAGTCTCAATATCAGTCGCAGGCGTCGAGTCTGCAGTCGCTTGAGAAAGCCATCGCCGCACAGCGGGGCAATGTGGCCGCTGCGGAAGCTAACGTCGCTCGCCTCGAGAGAATGCAAAGTTATCTGATAGTGAAAGCACCTTTCGCCGGAGTGATCACGTTGCGAAATGTGGATGTCGGCGCGTTGGTGAATGCAGGCACCACACTCCTATATCGCATCGCGCAGACGGGAATACTTCGGGCTTACGTGAACGTTCCGCAGATCAGTTCCAATTCCATTCGGCCCGGCCTACCCGCGCGCCTGAGTGTCTCGAATCTGCCCGGACGTCACTTCACCGGCACCGTCGTTCGAACTGCGAACTCGCTCGATCCCACCAGCCGAACACTGCTGGTGGAAGTGCAGGTGCCGAACGGAGAAGGCGTGCTGTTCCCCGGCATGTATGCCCAGGTTGATTTCAGCACGGCCCGAGCGAACCCGCCATTGCTGGTCCCGAGCGATGCGCTCATCGTGAGCGCCGGGGGCAATAACGTGGCAGTGGTCCGCCCCGACCACACCGTGCATCTTCAAAAAATCGAAATCGGCCGCGACTACGGCGACCGTCTCGAAGTGATTAGCGGCCTGAATGAAGGCGACACAATTATTCCGAATCCTGGCGATGCCGGCCGGGAAGGCCTGAAGGTCGAGCCCGTCCCGGCAGCGGCAAAATAATAGCTCTAAATCCTGCGTTCTACAACAAGGCTCGCCATGAAACAGATAATTCTGTTCTCCGTCCTTCTGCTCAGCGCCAATATCGCCTCCGCTCAGCTCACTGCATTCGAGAAAACCGCCCGATTTTCAAATGCTGGCCGCGCTATTCGACAAGCTCTACGGCCGTACGATTGGAAAAACAATCCATCCAATACGATGGTTTACAGCTTCAACCTTGGCTCAACCAAATAGGCCAGTCTCAAACCGATCTGGATTATTTTGAGATCTGTTCCGAATATGTCGCCAAATACCAGGACGGCCATTCCATATTTCTGTTGCCCTCCACGTTTTACGCCACTCTCGGATTCACGACGGATCTTTATTCAGGCAAGGTTCTCATCGATAGTATCGATTCCACAATACTCGATCCCACAAACTTTCCGTTTCAAGTGGGCGACGAAATTGTATCGGTCGACGGAAAAACAGCCGCGTACTGGATCACCTACTTCTCGCAGTTCCGCGGGATTGGAAACCCGGCGACCGCACTCCGGCAGGCGGCCAGTGCAATCCCGAACCGCGATCAGTCAGCCGCTCCACGCGCACACGAAATCGCAGACACGGCCACGGTTGTCGTCAAATCGAGTAGCGGAACCACAACCACCTACACCGTCCCCTGGCTTAAGGGCGGAACACCCTACATTCAAGCGCAATCGACGCCTGATCCCACAGTGGGCCAGCCAACTTCGCGGCAGCCCCTGGCAGGCCGAGCCGCGGCCGGCAAGCCATGGATGCAATTCGTCCGCAAACTGGACAACTACCGCTTGCCGGTGAAAAGCGACATCGTTGGATTTGGATTAGCGAAGCCGGTCTACGCTCTTCCGGATGGTTTCAAAGTGCACACGGGCCTTCAGGATTTCGACGCTGTCTTTTCTGGTATTTTTGCCGCCGGAAATCTCAACATCGGCCTGCTACGCATTCCCACGATGGATGGCACCGAATTCGAGGTTCAGGCTGAGATCAGTTTTCTGAGCAGCAGAACGGATGCGTTGATTGTCGACGTTTCACGCAATCCAGGTGGTTACGGATGCACCGCCGAAGCCATCGCGCAGGAACTCATTCCAAGTTCTTTTCACAGCTTGCAACAACAATTTCGAGTAACGTGGTCCGACATACTGACTCTTCAACTGGCACTTTCGGATGCGGTGGTGTACGGAACACAGGACGATATCGACGCAATCAATCAGTTATTGTCGGTTTATCAGGATGCGTTCGCGCACAAGCAAAGATTGACGGCCGGGATACCACTGTGCGGGAGCACGAGCGATCTCATTCCGGCGATGGATCCTAAAACGGGTAAAGTCATCGCCTACAGCAAACCGATTCTCCTTTTGACCGATGAGTTCTCGGCGTCTGCTGCCGGGCTTCTCGCCGCGATCCTGCAGGATAACCAGCGCGTCCTCGTCTACGGTGCACGCACCGCGGGCGCCGGCGGTTCAGTCGATAGCTTTAGCGCAGGAATTTATAGCGAGACCGGCGTCAACCTCACCCGGTCGCTGGCCATTCGCAATCAGACGATTGCCACCCTGGACTATCCCACCGCCCTCTCATCGAAGGAATCGGTGTTCGCCCGGACAAAGCCGCCGACTATATGACGAGCGACAACCTCGCCAAACATGGGGTCCCATTCGTCAACGCCATGGTCCAAGCGCTCCTCGACTACGTCAAGTCCAAGCAGTGAATTGAGTCCGTTACTTATTTGTAAGCGCGGCGACGCCGGGAAGTTCAATCCCCGATAAAAATTCCAGCGAAGCACCGCCGCCGGTCGATATATGCGAGATTTTATCGCTCAGGCCCGCAGTCTTAATCGCCTTCTCGGAGTCGCCGCCGCCCACCACAGAAATCGCGCCCGATGCAGCCACCGCCTTCGCTAGCGACATGGTGCCGACATCGAACGGAGGCATTTCAAATACGCCCATGGGTCCGTTCCAGATGATGGTCTTTGAGCCGGCGATCACTTTTTCATAAGTGGCAATTGTCTTCGGGCCGATATCCAGCGCCATCCACCCATCCGGAATCCGCTCCACCGTTTTGTTCTCCGCGCCTGCCTTGAACTCAGTGGCCACCACGTGATCCGTCGGCAGCAGCAGCTTGCCGCCGGCCTCGGACATTAACTGTTTCGCCAGATCGACCTTGTCCTCTTCCACCAGAGACTTGCCGGTCGGCTCGCCTTTTGCTTTCAGAAAAGTGTACGCCATCGCGCCGCCGATGAGCAGCTTGTCCACCACCTTCATCAAATTCTGGATCACCTCGATCTTGTCGGAAACCTTCGCGCCGCCGAGAATCGCGACGCAGGGCCGTTCGGGATTCGTCGTGGCTTTGCCAAGATACTCAAGCTCCTTATCCATCAGCAACCCGGCGGCCGCCTTCGGCACAAACGCGATCATGCCTACAGTGGACGCATGTGCGCGATGCGCGGAACCAAACGCGTCGTTAACATACAGATCACAAAGCGAGGCAAGTTTCTTCGAAAACTCCGGATCGTTCTTCTCTTCCTCGGCGTGGTAGCGGAGATTTTCCAACAACAGTACTTCACCCGGAGCCGGCTTCATCGCTTCCACTTCCGGTCCGATGCAATCCGGCGCCATCTTCACCGGCTTTCCGAGCAACTCTTCCAGCTTCTTAGCAACCGGTTTAAGGCTCATCTCAGGATTGCGTTTGCCTTTCGGCCTGCCGAGATGGCTCGCGAGGATCACGCCCGCGCCGTGTTCAAGAGCGTATTTGATTGTAGGCAACGAAGCGCGAATGCGCTTGTCGCTGGTAATTTCCTGCCCACCAGGAGCGAGGGGAACGTTAAAATCAACGCGGATGAACACACGCTTATCTTTCAGATCGAGATCTCGAATCGACAATTTGGCCATGGGAAAGTTGGTCTAAAACTCCGATCGTAGCACGTCGAAAATACGTGAATCTCGTTCGGAAACCGAAGAAAGGCCAGAAACACCGGACCCTGGCCGAGCCTCTCACCGTGTAGATCATAACTGACCAAATTGCCGCGAGGAAAATAAGTTCCAATGGAGATTCAGATCGTCCGGTCACCGGAGGCGTTGGTGGAGCTAGAGCGGGAGTGGGAACAACTTCACAATCGCTTGCCGGATGCCGCACCATTCCAGCATCCCGCCTGGCTTCTTCCCTGGTGGGACGTATACGGCAGTGGACGGCTGCTCTCGCTTGCCGTCCGCGCAGGCGGGAGAATGGTTGCGCTTGCTCCCATGTTCCTGCATCCCTGGAATGGAAGGCGGCAGGTCACATTGATCGGTACGGGAGCATCCGATTACTTAGGGATCCTCGCGGAAGGCCCGTTTCAGGAGGTTACTGTTCAACGAGTTCTCGAACTTTTAAGTTCGGAACTGAACAACTGGGACATCTGCGACTTGCAGGACCTCGCCGGCGAGTTTACATTGCCCGCCTCAGAATTGTCCCCGATCCGATACCGTTTTGAAGCGCAATATCAATGCGCCCGAGCCCGGCTTCCGCATTCGGCGGAAGAATATCTGAATGCATTGCCGCCCACCTTGCGAAGGAACCTGCGCCGCTACCGGGCGAAGTTGGATGAAATGGGAGAAGTCGAACTGGAGACTTGCCTTACCGGGGACTCGATTCAGTACGCTGTTGAAGTGCTGTTCAAGCTTCACGCTGCACGATGGAATGGCCGCTGTGAACAAGGCATGTTGGCCGGATCGGCGGAGCGGTTCCATCGAAACGCAGCCGCCCTTTTATCCAAGTGTGGAAAGGCCCGTTGCTTTGTGTTGAGACTTCACAAGCGGCCACTCGCGGTCCTGTATGGATTTTTGGATCACGGCAAGTTCTGGAGCTATCAAACCGGCTTCGATCCTGAATTCGGACGCTTCAGCCCCGGGTCTTTAATTCTTGAGTATGCGATAACACAGGTCATCCACGAAGGAGCTCAAGAGTTTGATTTTCTCAGAGGAGCGGAGGAGTACAAGCGGCATTGGGGCGCAGAGTTCGGAACGACGGTGCGCCTTCTGCTGTGGCACTCTGAGGCCGCAGCCGAAGTGCCGGTTCTAGTCTAAACATGAATTCTTTTCGCGACTACGAGCCGTTCGCGTGGCTATATACCCACTACTGGGGAAAGAATTTTCACCAGCAGATCATGCCCGCGCTGGAACGAGTCGTCCTATCGCAACTGCCGCCGCGAGCGGCCGTGCTGGATTTGTGCTGCGGAGACGGACGCCTCACCGAGAAATTACATCATCGCGGATTCCGGACCACCGGACTCGACGGCTCCCCCCGGATGTTGTCCTATGCGCGTGAACGATGTCCGCAAGTGGAATTGCTGCTGGAGGATGCGCGGGAATTTGATTTGCCGCCGCGCTTCGAAGCGGTCATTTCCACTTTTGACAGTCTGAACCATGTTCTGCGCACCGAAGACTTGAGGAAAGTCTTCAGCAACGTTCAACGTTGTTTGAAGCCTGGAGGCGTTTTCGTTTTTGATCTGAACGGCGAGCCTGTTTATCGTGAGCGCTGGTGCAACCCCGGCTCCCTCGTAAATGAAGAAGTAGTGAGCGTCTCGCGGGGCGAATATAATTCGCGACGGCGCCTGGCACGATGCGATATCACACTCCTGTGTCGACAGAACGGGCAATGGACGAGATCGGATTTCCAACTGGTTCAGAAGTGCCATGCCAAAGAGATTGTTGCACGTTTGCTCCAAAAAACCGGCTTCTCTGTCAGTGTTTATGAGGCAGCAAAAGTCGGAATGGAAGGGGACTTTAATTATGGGCGGGATATCTATGTAGGCCGGGTCTCGTAAGCAGCAGGCCGCCAAACGCAAACACTAGTCTCATTTTTCAAATTCCGGGAGATTCGATATTTTTGGATTCAAACCCGCCGCCGCATACGCCTCCAGAAGCGCGCCGCCGGCCGGTCCGTAGATTGGTTCAATCACGCGCGCACCGTCTTCCAATTCCATCAACATGCGGAAGCGTTCCTGGATTGGTCCGCTACGGAAGACGCCGCCGATACAGGCAACCTGCACCGGCCCCCGTGTCTCAAAAAGCTGCCTGCGCACGGCCGTCGCATACGTTACAAGCTGTTGGGCGGCATTCATCAGAAGACCATGCGCCACGGCGTCACCAGCCTGTGCGGCACGGTCCACCAGGCGCGAGTACGATGCGATCTGAGGGCGCGAATAGTCCGTCGTATAGAACCGATGCAACAGATCGTTTGCATCCGCCGCACCTGTCTCTTCAAGCAGCAAACGGCGTAAATCAGTCGCCGGTCCCCATCCTTCCTCGTATCGCAAAGCAGCACGAACGGCTTGGCGAGTCAGATCGAATCCTCCGCCTTCATCGCCATAAATATATCCCCAACCGCCCGCGCGCTGGAGCCGCCGCTCCGCATTCCGGCCGTAGGCAATCGACCCCGTACCCGCCACCGTGATGATGCCTGGCCCACCCGCCATGGCACCTGCCAGCGCGATCACTCCATCGTCCGTGACAGTCATCCGCCGCGCGCGCAAGATCTCGTGCAGGATCGCTTCCTTGTCCGCTGCCCCGCCGCTAAAACCGAAACTTGCTGACTCAAACTCCACGTCCGCCGGATCGGCGCCAGCCTGCTTGACGCAACCGGTAATTGCATTGATAAACTTCGGCCTGCCTTCGGGACCTTTCACATGATTGCAAGGTCCGCCCCGCCCATACCCCACCACGCGCCCCGTTTCATCGCCGATGAGCGCCGTGGTGCTCGATTGTCCGCCGTCAATACCGAGAAACAGTTTCAAGCTTCACTCCGCTTTATACAGTTTCGCGGCTCCTTTCGCATCCACCAATCGCAAACCCCACAAATCCGTGAAATCTTCAAAATCCGACGCCCGAAGATCGTCGTCATGAACCAGGATGTATTCCACGCCAAGCCGTTTCATTTCCTCCACCGCGGCGCGGCGAAGCCCGGCATATCGTGGCAAATCCGTTTCAGCCGGAGCATCGCCCAACGACTTCCACGCGCCTGAGCTGTCCTGCATCTCCAATTTCAATCGTACTTGGTATTGATCGCGGGCACACTCCAGCCGCACAAAATCGATCGTCTCCGCACGCCCGAAATCCACTTCAACAAACATGCCCGGCCCAATCGCCTCACGGCTGCTCCAACGTGTAATCGGGCTGTTGTCAAACGCGCGTTGCACGTCCCACGGATTAGGATGCGCCCGCAGCCGCCATGTTGATTCTCGCGGAAGTTCGTGTTCCCGCGAGTAAATCCGGAACTCAGAAATGCTGAAAATATCGCTGCCGCGCAGAGTTGTCTCGACGACACGAATCTTGCGCGCCGTGACCGGCGGAAAATGAAAATCGAGACCGCGGGTAGGCTGAAAATCGCGCATCAAAGGCGTCCAGAGTATCTCCCGTATCGTGCGGCTCAACGTGGTTTGAAACCCCACCATCACGTCGCGGCTCGTGTATGCGTCCGATATTACGCCGCCGAAAGAGAACACTTTCTTGTCCGCCGGTACATTCATCTCCACCAGGCGGGCGTAAACATACGGCGGATATCGCTCCGCCAGAAATTTCTCTTCCTTCACGATGCGCAATGCCGGGCGGATGGGGAACTTGTCCAACCGCCAGGCATAAGGATCGCAATACTGCCGAAGCACCGCGGGCCAACCCGCCAGAGCATGAAACAACACGATGGTCACCGCCGCACCCGGAGCATTTCGAAACGCCAGGGCCAGCGCCAGCCACCAGAACGGCAGCGGCGGAATCAAAAACCGCGTTCCCAGATTCAACGGAAACGTCAGACTGAACACAACTGCCGCGATCAGGAGTTGCCGCCCAGCGGGCCAACGCAACGCGAGCAATGACAAAGGCAGCAGAAGAAATACCGGGCCGATCAGTCCACCTAAGTGCGACCCACGCACTGCCAGTTCCAACGGAATTTGCGCGTACGACTGACCCTCATATGCGGCCATATCGCTTCGGTATTCGGCTTCCGCATCCGGGTTACGATATCGATTCGGAAATAGCTTGTTGCCAAACGGGGCGATTGGATTTTGCACCAGCACAATATTCTTGATCATCCAGGGAGCCGCCATCGCTGCCGCGCAGAGCGTCAGCGGAACCAGCGCCCGCCGCGACTTCAGCGCGATGAACAGTAGCGCGTAGACCAACGCGATCCCGATGGTGTACTTCACCGCGTAGGCAAACCCGGCCAGCAGTCCGGCGATGATCACCAACCCATCGGCGCGGCTGTCCGCCCAGATCTGCAAAGCATAAAACAGAACAAACAACATACACGCTGCGGCGACATCGTTGTAAGCACTTGTTCCATCAATCCCCGCCACCGGCGACGCAAACATCAGCAGAGCCGCGACTACGCCCATCGGACCAAAGCCGAACCGCCGCGCGTAGCAGATCATCGCCAGGGGCAGAATCGCAAGAAATGCGAGGTGAACCATCGCCGCCGAAGAATGACGTCCAAATGCAAAGGCAAACAGGAAAAGCATCTCGATGCCCTGCGAGAGGTTCGCGTACATTGTGGTCACAATGCGATGGAAACCGTGCTCGCGAAGATACCTCGCCACCAATCCGAGATGATACGAGCTGCCATCTGGACTGAATTCCGGAGCCATGGCATTAAAGAAATACAGAAACCCAAAAGCTGCGTAAACAACGAGGAAGAGATTTCGCCAGGGGCGGGGAAGAGCTGGCAGCGGCTCCCCCAAATCAGGGCGAAGCCGCCAGGCCGCTGCAATCGCCGCCAATCCTACCACCAAAAACACGCCTTTGCGAGCTACGTGGCAAGCGCAAATCAGAAACACTAAGATGCTGAGAAGCGCACAACCGGTCAGGAAAGCAAAAATCCGCCACTCTTCCCGATACAACTTCCCCAAATCCAGCCGTGACAATAGCAGCACGCCCATCGAGTAAGCCGTCGCGCAAGTGAACGCAACGCCGAACAGGATGTATACCGCCTGCGGCATCTATTCGACGAAGCCGATAGCGGTAAGAATAAATCCGAACGGAACTTTGTCTTGTCCCGCGATCCACATCTTGTCGATCTGCATCGCCACAATATTCTCGGCTTTTGGGTGAAGCCAATCAGGCGGAACAGGCTTTTCCAGATGCTGAAAGCCCGGCGTCTTGTAAGTCGTCTTGTCCAGCACATGATCGTTGATGCTGACCGAAATCGTCACCGGACCCGTATCCTTCATAGTGATCTCCGGGACCGTGAACTCCATGCTGAACTTCTGATTCTTGGCCGATTGCACGACAAACATCAGCGTCGGATTCTGTTTCGTCCAACGCCACGTGCCACCATTCAGCCTGGAGTCGATATCGCGGATAAACTGCGCCGGGGCATCCGGCGAATTCATCCGGATGAATGGTTTGATGGTCGAAGGATCTTCTACGCTCAGAGGCTTTCTTTGCTCAGGCGGCGCATAGGCGTCCTGAATACCAACGCAAGCTGCCAGAGTCAAGCAGAGACACAGCGACAGCGCCATCAGCCCGCTACCCCGCATTCTCGTTCTTATCCTTCGCGTAGCAAATCGGATCGAGCAGGCACTCGTTGCACTTTGGCTTTCGTGCGATACAAAGCCTACGGCCATGGTGAATCACCTGATGCGAAAACAAAATCCAGCGATCCTGCGGAATGATCTTCATCAGGTCCTGTTCAATTTTAACGGGATCGGCCTGCTTGGTCAGGTCCAGGCGATTCGACACCCGCGTGACGTGCGTATCCACCACCACGCCCGAAGCAATCCCGTACGCCACGCCAAGCACCACGTTCGAGGTCTTGCGCGCCGCGCCCGGGATGGTCAGCATCTCCGTCATAGTTTTGGGAATCTGGCCCTTGAAATCGCCCAGAATCTTTTTCGCCGCGCCGATCACACTTTTCGCTTTGTTGTTAAAAAATCCCGTCGACTTGATATCCTGCGCCAACTCGGCTTGGTTCACCGCGGCGAAATCGCGAATCGTCGGATACTTCTTGAATAATCCCGGCGTCACCTTGTTCACACGTTCATCGGTGCACTGCGCCGATAAAATCGTGGCCACCAGCAGTTCCCAGGCGTTCTTGTGATGCAGCGCACACGTGACATTCGGATAGAGCGCATCGAGACCGCGTAAGATCTGCTGAATCCGCTCTCTGCGTTCAACGGCGTTCTTCGGCCGCGGCACTTTTGATCTCGGAGTAACGGCCATTTTGTGATCTACGATGATAGCATTGCGCGATAAATTGATCATCGCCGCCGCCATCCTCATCGGGTTCGGCGGATGCCTCTTAGCGGGCTTCGCATTCGACGATTATTCCATCTTCTCCGACCCGGCCGTCACCGCGCACTCCGGCTGGCTCCGCGTCTGGAGTCTCGCGCGAACCCGCCCGCTTACCTACTTCACCTTCTGGCTGAATTATCAACTCGCTGGTCAAGCCGCGTGGACATATCACGCTGTAAATCTCGCCCTGCACCTGGCCTGTGGCGTATTCCTGCTCGACATTCTCAAGCGATTGATGCCCGCCGCGGCCGCTCTCATGGCAACGGCGATCTTCGCGTTGCATCCCATACAATCCGAATCAGTCGATTATGTATTCGCCCGCGGTACGCTGCTCTCGGCCGTATTTTGCATTCTGGCCTTGCGTTCCTGGATCCGAGGAAATCACTGGCCCGCCGTCGCCTGGTTCGCGGTTTCGCTCGCCGCGAAGGAGGAGTGGGTCGCGCTCCCCATTTTTCTGCTCCTGCTCTATATCTCCATCTCGAGAAATCAAGCCGAACTGAAGCCGATTGGCGCCATGGTACTGCTTGCCCTGTTCGCCGGCATGCATGTACTGTACGCAACAACACAGACTCCTGGAGCGCAGGCCGGCTTCGCCGCCGGAATCAAACCCATCGAGTATCTCGGCACGCAAGGCTACGTAATTCTTCGATATTTGCGGCTGCTGGTGGCGCCCGTTGGATTCACGGTAGACCCGCAAGTTCCATCCACCGCGAACTGGTGGGCCTGGCTCGCGCTGATCGTACTCGGAGCCGTCTCACTGAAGTGGTTCACCCGCGCACGCCCAGGCTTCTGGTTCCTCGCCGGATTGATACTGTTACTCCCAAGTTCGTCCATCCTTCCCGCCGCCGATCTGGCCGCCGACCGGCGCATGTACCTGCCCATGATCGGCTTCGCATCCGCGCTGGCGCTTCTTCTAGCGCGCAATCGCACGATGTTCTATACAATCTGCGCAGTGCTACTAATACTGACAATCACTCGCACCTACGTGTGGCAAAGTGAGACTCGTCTCTGGACCGAAGCCGTCGAGCGCTCTCCTGACAAGGTTCGTCCAAAACTGCAATTAGCGCGCGTGGTCGGTTCGTCAAGCGCCTTTCAAATACTCGAAGACGCGAAAAGGATTGCGCCGGATGATCCAGCTATCGCTTCCCAATTAGGAAGGCTGTATCTCCAGTCAGGAATGCATGAAAAAGCGCTGACGGAATTCGGCAGGGCATTGGCTCTCTCGCCGAACAATCCGAGCGCGCTCAGCAATCGAGGCGTGGCTCTGCTGATGCTGCACCAGGAGGATGCCGCCCGCCAGGATTTCACACGTGCCCTCGGCCTCAATCCCTGTCTCGCCGAGGCGCGTGACAATGCCGCACGCGCAGGCCTCACGCTACCGCCGTGCACGGATCGCGGCTCTACGGCGCCGAGGTAATCACGAAGTCGGCCTTCAGGAACTGCCAGTCCGGCAACTCATAACCCTTCAACGAGCTCTTCACCGTGGCCTGAATATCCTTCGACTCAAACGGCCCGATTGCCGGTACCTTCACCGGCACATCAATCAGCGGCTTGTCCGCGGCCTTCACCGAGACGGTCATCTCCAACTCCGGAAGATCCGCGGCTGAATGATTCACGACTACGAAATGCACATGCAACTGCTGCTTAGCGTCTTCGTTCACCCGGACACCGGAAATTTCGAGAAACTTTGCCAACGGATGTGTTCCTTTTGGAGCGCCGGCGGCCGGCACCGAGGTCATTGGGGCAGCCCCTGAGTCGGATGTCGCGGATACCGTTCCCGGTTTCTTGCTCGGAAGAATGTACACGTACAACACCGCAAGAACCGCGCCAACCGCCACCAGAGCCAGGATTGCCACCAACCAGCTTGGGACGCCCTGTCGCGGTCTAGGTTGCGGCGGCGCTTGCGCATAGGCCCCACCGCCGAACATGGGCACAGGGGCCGTTGTCTGAGGCGGCGGAGGAGGGGGCGGTGGTGGTGGAGGCACGTACACCGGAGCGGCTACGACCGCTGGAGCAACGGGAATCGGAGCAGTGGCCCAAGGCAGAGTTGGAGCAGCCGGTTGAGGTTGCGCCGGCGGCGGAGGCGGCGCTTGTTGAACCGGAGGAGGAGGAGGTGCCTGGTAAGCCGGCGGCGGTTCAGCCTGCACCGGAGCCGGCTTTTGCGCCTCTAACTGCCGGCAATTCGGGCAGTCGCTATATGCTGGGGGAACTTCTCTCCCGCATTTTGGACAAATCCACGTAAACATGTACTTTCACTCTATCCAATCCAGGGCGAGATCTGATATCGTCATGAACACTACTATTATGGCGTCCAAAGTTTACGACGTGGTTGTTGTCGGCTCCGGTGCCGGCGGCGGAACTCTCTCGGCGCATCTCGCGCAGCAAGGGGTCGACGTCGCGGTTGTTGAGGGCGGACCCAAGGTCAATACGCGAACCGACTTCAACACGCATGCTATGCCGTTCGAGTTTCCGAACCGCCACATCCCGACGATGAAACCGGGCAAAGAAGGCTACGATACGGAACGCTCGCGCGGCGTTGGCGGAAAGACGATGCTCTGGAACGCCGTCGCCTGGCGCTTCAGCCAGCGCGATTTCAAGGGCAAGACGTTCGAAGGCGCAGGGGAGGATTGGCCGGTCGACTACAAGGACATGGCTCCCTACTATGAGAAGATCGAACGCGAAGTCGGGGTTTGCGGAAATCTCGATCATCTCGAAGATCTTCCAGACGGCGTGTTTCTTCCGCCGGTTCCAATGAAGTGCAGCGACGTGCTCATCCAGCGCGGAGCGGCCAAGCTCGGCCTCAAGATCATCCACGTGCGCAAGTCGACGCTCAGCCGCCCGACCGCAACGCGGCCCGCCTGTCACTTCTGTGGAAACTGCATGTCCGGTTGCGACGTCGCCGCCAAGTACAATTCCGCCGACGTTCACATCATCCCCGCGCTGAAGACCGGCCACCTGGAAATCTTCCCGAATTCCGTCGTCGCCGAAGTGCTCGTCTCTCCCGAGAACCGCGTCACGGGCGTGCGCTACATGGACCGCACCTCCAAACTGCCAGGCGAAGTACGAGGCAGAGTGGTCGTCGTGGCATGCGCGTGCGTGCAGAGCGTCGCCCTGCTCATGATGTCCAAATCGCGCCTCTACCCGAACGGACTCGCCAACTCCAGCGGCCACCTTGGCAAAGACTTCATTCCTCACATGACCGGGGGCGTCGACGCATTCCTTAAGCCCCTGATCGGCACGCGCGCGAATCATGACGAAGGCTTTCTCGACCACGCCTACCTGCCTTCATTCATGCACACCCGGAAAAAGGATTACGCGCGAAGCTTCGGAGCCCAATTCGGTTATCAGAATCGCCGCTCAGTGGGCTGGTCGCGGCAACTTCCAGGATTCGGCAAGGAATACAAACGATCGGTTTCGGAACGATTTCCCGCTTATGTCACGTTCTCGCCCTACGGCGAAAAGATTCCCGACACGCGAAACTTCATCGATCTGGATTGGGAGAAGAAAGACGCATTCGGCCTCCCGCTGGCCCGCCGTCACGTCGTATGGACCGACAACGACATGAAGATCTTCCGCGACATGCAGAATTGGTCGAAGCAGATTCTCGAATCCGCCGGCAGTGAGATTCTTAGCGTCAGCGAAACTCCGGCCACCAACCACGAACTCGGCGGCTGCCGCATGGGCGAAGATCCGAAGACGTCGGTGCTTAACCGGTATTGTCAAAGCCACGACGTGAAAAATCTCTTCGTCGTGGACGGCAGCACCTTTCCTTCCGCCTCGGAGAAGAACCCGACACACACCATCATGGCCCTGGCCGCGCGCACGGCTGAGTACATCGGCGATCAATTGAAAAAGGGAGCACTCTAATGGCACGCCGAAGAGAGGCACTCAAAATCATCGGCGCGATCAGCGCCACCTGCGCATTTCCATTCGCATCTACGGAATTGTACGGCCAGCATCAGCACCCCGCACCGGGCAAACAGGCCGAGCCCGAGGGCACTCCCTACTTCGCTCCGCCGGACGCCGCACTGGTTTCTCGAATCGCCGAGCTGATCATTCCGGAAACCAGCACACCAGGCGCAGTAGGCGCAGGCGTCCCGGCCTACATCGACTTTGTGGTTCGCGGCGAACCTCAGCATCAGAAAGTGTTCGCCGCTGGTCTCGAATATCTACGCGGCGAATCTCAACGAAAGCATCGGAAAGATTTTCTGGCCCTGTCTGAGAAACAACAGGTCGCGATCTTACAGCCACTAAGCGACGCCGTGGACGGAGGTAATCTGAAAGGTCCCGGCGCGACATTTTTCCGAGCGATGAAAAGCATGACGGCCGATGGCTACTTCACCTCACGTGCCGGAATGGTGGAGGAACTCGGTTTCGAAGGCGGCAGCGTGCTGGCGGAATTCCCCGTCTGCGACATCCCGGAACATTAAGTCGCCTCACACAGGCAAGAGATCTTTCGCAAGAGAATTCAGTTCCTCGACTGGCGGGTCAGGGTAACGTTCCCAGCCGGGGAACCCGCCCCATTGAAATACCGAACGAAGATATTCGACGAATGTTACTTCGTGCCAGTCCCCGAAGGCCGCATCTCCACAGGGGCCGCCTACCAAGCATACATCGTAGCTGGCTCCGCTGATGTTAGCTTTGTGAAGGTCGTCAGGTGATAGCCCGAGAGTGAAGGCCTGATCGCCCCAATATCCCGCCTCCCAATCGTCAAAATCGGAAACCAGCTTTTCGATCGGCGCAATCACGAGAGGATCTGCAAACACCAATCTGTGTGCTTCTTCACTGGGAGCATTCTGATCTGCGATGAAACACAGAGCAGAATGACGGCCCATAAGGTCAACAGCGCCGACCCAGTGAAATCAGGCACGCAGGGAAATCGGCAACCCGCCGTCGAGCCTCGAATCGAGCAGCTCTACCATTTGCTCCGCATCGTCACCCGGCTTCTCAAAGGCTGTCGCGCTAAATTCATATTTCAAATCTTGAAGCCGCGAAATGATCAAAATCAAATTTGACTGGGCGCGTCGCATGGTCTCGTTTGCTACGGCCAAAACATCCTCGCGAAATGGCCGTTCGCATTGCTTTGCCGCCGAGGTCTTGGATACTCTTCCAGACCTCCACTTGCTTTCCCGACTGATAGAGACTAGGTAACGATGCCACGGAATTTCAATGATACGGTTAGCTAATTCAAACGGATCGTCACCTTACAAGGGCCACCCTTGCAAAAGCACTCCGCCGTGTTCTCACTATGAATGCTCCGCAGCCGCGCATTCTTAAGCTGCCGAGTCGTATCCCCATTTTCATCCGGGTTGAGAAAATCGCTCTCAAAACTCCGGGGATACGATTCAAACGAAATCCCACTCGCCGAAGCGCTGAAAATCAAACTACCCTCCGCACCGCCATCCAACGAATACTTAATAACCAAAGTGCAGCCATTGCAAGCGCTCGCTGCCGGAAACCCAACAAACCCGCTCGTCTCAATAGCCGAAGGTTTCCGTTCCGGAAGCTCAACGCGCCGGTCGTTCGATTCATTCTTGCGAAATTCGTAACGAGGCGTTTCCACCTGCAACATCGGAGAAGAGGCGCCGCCCGAGTCCGCAATAAGAATTGCAGCTTCGGCCGTCGATCCGCCTCGAATTCCCTTGCAGCCCGTCCCAAAAACCGCTGTCAATATCAAAGCAGTTAACACAATTCTGTCGAATAGCATCGCCACTGACTAGATTAGCGGTTTTCAAGGTTGAAGCTCAGTATAATCTGACCGGCCTCGTCAAGACGGACCGGATATGTCTTCAACCCGCACTCCCCCATCAAAGCCGTACCACTTGTCAAATCGAATTTCCAGGCGTGCAGCGGGCAAACAAGCATAGTCCCACCCACCAACCCATCTGCCAGGGGACCACCTCTGTGTGGGCACGCCGCCTGCACCGCGAAAATCTCCCCGGTCCGCGTCCGGAACACCGCCACCTGTTCGCCGCGCGCCTCAAAAGCACGTCCCTCACCCGGAGGGATCGCGCTGAGCGGACCCAACGTCACTTCCACGCAGACCTCCGTCATCCGAGCACCGGAAGAAGCGTCGCAAATTGATTCACGGTCGCGGGTATGTGAGCCTCTTTCCAAGGATCCCGATACGCCGCCATCGATTCCGCGATTTCCTTATCGAGCCGCGCCGAAATCCCCTCGCTATCGTCCACCACGACCGAGCGAATCTTTTCGATCCCGATGCGCTCCAGAAAACCGTACGACCTCTCGAGATATTTCGCATTTTCGCGATAATACTGAACGAACCGGCCTACGTATTTCAATACCTCTTCATGACTATCCACCACGCAAAGAATGTCCCCCTTCCGCACAGACGCACCAGCGGCGCCTCCGACGTAAATCTCCCACTTTCCACCTTCCACGGCCACAGCGCCCACGTCTTTCACCATCGCCTCGGAACAGTTGCGCGGGCATCCTGCCGTCGCTAGTTTCATCTTGTGGGGAGTATCGAATCCCTGAAACTGTTTCTCGATCTTGATCGCCAGGGATATGCTGTCGCCCACGCCAAAGCGGCAGAATTCCGACCCGATACAGCTCTTGCAAGTGCGGTAGCTCTTGCTGTACGCATAGCCTGACGGCATATCCAGATCGCTCCAGATGCCCGGAAGATCCTCTTTCTTGACGCCAACTAGATCGATCCTCTGTCCACCTGTCAGCTTCACTAGCGGCACATGATACTTCTCGGCAACATCGGCGATGCGCCGCAGCTCCGTGGCACTTGTAATGCCCCCGGGTATCTGCGGGATAACGGAAAACGTTCCGTCCTTCTGGATGTTCGCGTGCACGCGGTCGTTGATGAAGCGCGCATCCCGCTCGTCTTCGTACTTACCCTTCCAAACCACTTTGAGCAGTGAGGCCAGGCCCGGCTTGCTCGCCGCGTCTTCCTTCCCGCCCGCCAGGTGCTGGAACACCGCTGAAACGGACTTGAGATCTTGTTGTTGGATCGCGCGAATGAGTTCCGGTTTCGTCAACGGAACGCCAGGGACATAGTAGTGAATCGAAGCGTCCTCATCCACCTGTCCGCCGCAAGCCCACTCAACGATATCCGACACCATCGACTTGCAGGAACCACAACCCATGCCGGCGCGCGTGGCTTCCATTACAGCCTTGGCGCTGCGCTTGCCATTGTTCACGCACGCGATGAGAGTCCCTTTGCTCACTCCGTTGCAGTTGCACACCTGCGCCTCGGCGCTCATCTCCTCGAAAGTGATCTGCTTCGGCGGCGCACCTATATCGAACAGCAGACGCAACCGTTCTTCGGGCAGCGGCGTGCTGCGATCGAAGGCCTGCATCAAATACGCCGCCTTGCTGATGTCGCCCAGCAAAATCGCGCCCACCAGACGTCCGTCGCGAATGATCAGTTTTTTATAAGTGCCTTTTTTCGGCTCTGCGAACTGCACAACTTCGTCGTCTGCGTCCACCGGCTCGATAACGCCCATGGAGGCGACCTCTACTCCCATGACCTTGAGTTTGGTCGCGATCTTGGAACCGCGATAAGCCGCCTGCGTGTTACGGCCGGTGATGTGGTCGGCCAATACTTTCGCCTGCTCCCAAAGGGGCGCAACCAAGCCATATAGTTGGCCTCGATGCTGCGCGCACTCTCCGACGGCATATATATTGCGGTCGTCCGTCGAGCGCATCTGATCGTCGACGACGATACCCCTCTCCGTTGTCAAACCGCATCCGGCCGCAATCTCCCAGTTCGGAGTGACACCGGTCGAAAGCACTACCATCTCGCACTCGAGCGTCTTTCCGTTTGAAAATCGAAGACCAAGCACTCGATTGGCGCCCAGCACGTTCGTTGTGTCCACACCCAGATGGACCTGCATCCCCATCGCTTCCATCGCAGACTTCAGAATTGCTCCCGCTGGCGGGTCCAGTTGTGTCCCCATTAGATGGCCGAACTTGTGAACGATATCCACCTGCAGACCAAAATTCTGTAATCCGCGTGCGGCTTCGAGTCCAAGCAGTCCGCCGCCAATCACCGCGACACGCGGCTTACTCTTTGCGAATTCCGCCATGTCCCGGCAATCGTCCAGAGTGCGAAAAATAAAGACGCCGGGCTTGAACGTCCCGTCAGCCATCTTGTAACCTTCGATAGGCGGAATGTACGGCCGGCTGCCCGTGGCGATAATCAGTTTGTCGTACGGTTCCGAGCTGCCATCTTCTCCGAACACATACTGCGCCCTCCGCAGAATACCAGCGGCGCGCATACCAGCATGCAGCTTGATATTGTTCTGCGCATACCACTCCATAGGATTGAGAAAAATTTCATCTTCCCCGTACGACCCGTTGAGAACACCCGATAGCAGGATGCGATTGTAGTTTCCGTACGGTTCGTCGCCGAACACCGTGATATCGAAAAGATCGCCCCCGCCGCGAGCCAGAATTTCTTCTACCGTTCGGGCTCCGGCCATCCCGTTACCGATCACAACCAGTTTTTGTTTTTCCTGCGTCATGCAATCTCCATGAAACCGATATCGAGCAACACCGACGCTTTCATTCCTTCCGGTGCCGCAATCAGAACTTCCACTTTCGTCCGCGGTCCGATGTCTTCCACCACGGCCAACGGAATGTGGATCGCACCCTTGGCTCCCACCGGGAAATAACGCATAGGTTTCGAGCCGCGAGTCAGGACTACGTAGATCATTTCGGCGGCGGAATTGCCGGCGCGGAAGTAAATCGTCTGTGCCCGCTTGTCGGATGGAACCAAGTACGTGACGGGAGGCTCGAAGCCAGCGGGATTTGCCAGACCTCGTCCCTCAAACGAATAAAGACCTTGAATGAATGTAGGTTTCTCTAACATGGATCTCCTTTTTCGATTCGAACGGCGCAAACTTTGAACTCCGGCATTCGAGACAAAGGATCAAGCGCCGCGTTAGTCAGCAGGTTGGCTCGCCCTGCGCCGTTGAAGTGAAAGGGCACGAACAGGGTGTCCATTCGGATGGCCGCCGTCAACTGCGCGGCCATAGTTGCGCTACCTCTGCGCGTGATCAGGCGCACCGGATCGCCATTCTCAATTCCATAGGTGCGCGCCATGGAAGGATGCATTTGCACGAACGCTTGCGGCGACGCTTTCATCAAGGCAGCGATTCGCCGGGTTTGCGTTCCCGACTGATATTGCGCCATGACGCGGCCCGTCGTCAGGTAGAGCGGGTATTCGCCATCAGGTTCTTCTGCCGGAGGCAGAAACTCTACAGGATGGAAACGCGCCAGGCCGTCCGCCGTGCCAAAAGTATCTAGAAACATGCGAGGCGTCCCGGGATGCCCGGTGCCCGGACATGGCCAGAACACGCCGTCCTCCCGCTCGATGCGCTCGTAGGTGATGCCCGAGTAATCGGCAACGCCACCCGCCGAAGCACGGCGCAGTTCCTCGAAGATCACCTCTGAACTGCAAGAGAAATGCCGGCCGTAACCCAGTCTGTTTCCCAAAGCCGCCAGGATCTCCGTGTCGGTCCGCACGCCTTCCGGCGGACGCGTCGCGCGCTTGCGCAACAGCACACGGCCTTCAAGATTCGTCATCGTGCCTTCTTCTTCCGCCCACTGCGCCGACGGCAGAACCACATCGGCGCGCTCGGCTGTTTCCGACAGAAAGAAATCCGACACGACCAGGAGATCCAGCACGTCGAAGCGGCTTTGGACATGGCCTGCGTTGGGAGAAGAAACAACGGGATTCGAACCAAAAACCAGAAGCCCTCGGACGCCGCCGTCAGCTCCCATTGCATCGAACATTTCATAGGCTGAGCGGCCGGGCCGCGGCAGGTCGGCTTCGTCAACGCCCCACACGCGTGCGATATGAGCGCGATGTTCCGGGTTGTCCAGCCGCCTGTAACCCGGCAGTTGGTCCGCCCTTTGCCCGTGCTCGCGGCCGCCCTGGCCGTTCCCCTGGCCCGTCAGGCAACCGTAACCGCAATACGGCTTGCCGGCCTTTCCCAGAGCCAACGCGAGGTTGATGCAAGCGAGGACGTTGTCCACGCCATGGCTCTGCTGCTCCGGACCACGCGCGGTCAGGATCATCGCCGTCGCGGCTTCGCCCAGGAGCCGTGCGGCCAAGGCAAGCTGCTTCTCAGATACCCCAGTGATCCGCTCCACACGGGCCGGCCAGTACGACGAAGCAATCCGGCGAACAGATTCGAAACCCTGTGTACGCGCAGCGATGAAAGGCCCATCGACGTAGCCTTCTTTCATAGCGATATTCAACAGCCCATTCATTAACGCAGTATCAGTGCCAGGTGTAATCTGCAGATGGAGACTGCAACCCGCGGCCGTAGGCGTCTCCCGCGGGTCCACAACGATGAGCGATCCGCCCTTCTTGCGCTGGGCCTGAAAGTACTGCATCACGGGCGGCATGGTCTCCGCCACATTGCTGCCGATCAACAGAATCGTCTGCGCCTCGGGGATATCCGCCAGCGGAAACGGAAGTCCACGATCGACGCCAAAGGCTTTGATGCCGGCAGCCGCTGCCGATGACATGCAGAACCGTCCGTTGTAGTCGATCTGCGATGTGCGTAGCGCGACCCGGGCGAACTTGCCTAGTAAATACGCTTTCTCGTTGGTGAGGCCCCCTCCGCCGAAAACGCCCACCGCGTCCCGTCCGTGCCGCTCCTGAATTCTTTTGATCCCATCCACGATGCGATCAAGAGCCTCCTCCCATGGAGCGGCTCGTAAGGGACCTCCTCGCCTGTCGCGAACCAGAGGCGTGAGTAAACGTTGCGGACTGTTCAGCAGCTCCGCCGCGGTCCAACCCTTCTGGCAGAGGCCGCCTTTGTTGGTCGGAAAGTCGCGCTCCTCCACCGACCAGGAATTTTCCGCCGCGGACCGAAGGTGCATGCCGCATTGCAAAGCGCAGTACGGACAATGAGTCGCGCAGAGCTGCAAGCCGGCATCGGATTCAAGCAGTTGTTGCATAAACCTCAGCGGCATCTTCCGTTTTCTTCACCAACCCCGCCCGCAACGCCGCCTCGCGCGGCCATGTTCTCTTCCACGATTTCCGTAGACTCAGTAGCGCGCCAACGCCAGCGAACATCAGCACCGTCAACACGCCAAACCCCAATCCGAAACTTCCGGTCTTGCCCTTAACGAGTCCAAGCAGCGACGGAAGTAAGAACCCGCCGAAACCGCCCGCCGCGCCAACAATTCCCGTCATAATGCCAACCGACTGAGGAAACCTCTGCGGCATCAGTTGAAACACGGACCCATTTCCCATCCCAAGCATGCCCATGGCGACGGAAAGAAAAGCCAGTGATACCCAAGCCGGCGGAAGCGTCGATACGACAGCCAGGCACACGGACGCCCCCGTCAGAACCACCAACAACATGCGATGCCCGCCCACGCGGTCGGCCAGCACCCCGCCAACAGGCCGCAAGAAGCTGCCAAACAACACAACCAGAGTCGTAAAATCTCCCGCTTGCACTGGGCTGAGCCCATACTGATCGTGAAAGAAAATCGAAAGATAGCTGGCCAGTCCCACAAAGCCGCCAAACGTGAGGCTATAGAGGAAGCAAAACCAGCCCGTATCGGCTATTTTCAGGACAGCGGCATAGTCGCTCCAACGCTTCACCTGCCGCTTCTTCGGAGCATCCTTGGCCAGCACAAAAAACGCGATCCAGACCAGCAGCACCGGAATGATGGCGACGCCAAACACATTGCGCCACCCGATCGCTTGAGCCAGGCGAGGCGCGAAGAGTGTGGCCATGACAGTACCGCTATTTCCAGCGCCGGCGATACCCATAGCCAGGCCTTGGTGTTCTGGCGGATACCACGCGCTGGCGAGTGGAAGGGCAGCCGCGAAACTTGCACCCGCGACGCCCAACAATAATCCCAATGCCAAAAACTTTCCGAAGCTATCGGCAAGCAGCCAGGCAATCAGAAGCGGAACTATCGTCACGCCGAGCCCGATCAGCCCCGTTCTTCGCCCGCCAAACCGCTCGGTCATCCATCCCAGCACGGGACGAAAACACGATCCTCCCAGCAGCGGAACCGCCGTTAGGAAGCCCTTCTGGGCGGCTGACAAGTGGTACGCCTGTCCGATAAAAGGACCAAGCGGGCCGAGGATTACCCACACCATGAAGCTGACGTCAAAGTATAGAAACGCTGATAAAAGCGTCGGAGGATGTCCAGCCTTTCGAAAGTCGCGCAGAGACATAATTTTCCCTTTGGTAAATCACGGTAAAGCGAACACAGTGAAAAAATCGACGGGGAGTTACCTTGCAGCGACTAGGTGCGGGGTAACCTTTAGTGTATACGAAAAGACTAGCTGACGTCACGCGTATAATGATGCAATCGTCATGTCCAAATTCCGTGTCGGTGTAACTCCGGACTTCTATACGGATGCCTCCGGCCTCTTCGAACACGTTCTCGAAAGCCAACTCGGCACGGCTGGCATCGAGTGGGGACCCATGCCCGAGCAGCCTGGAAAGGTCGCCACGCTTGAAGCACTCGACCAGTTCGATGCCATCTTTGCTCTGGCCCTCAAGTTCACCGCTGAGAGTGTGCGCGGCGTGAAGCGGCTCGCGCTAGTTGCCCGCTGGGGCGTCGGCTACGACATGATCGACACGAAAGCTCTGACCGAAGCCGGCGTCGCCCTCGGCATCGCACCCAACGGCGTGCGCCGTCCGGTAGCCGAAGCCATTCTCACGTTCATCCTCGCGCTCACGACGCAGCTGATCCCTAAAGACAAACTGTTGCGTTCCGGTCAATGGCGGGCCGGGCTCCAACTGGGGCGGAATCTCAAAGGACGCGTACTAGGGTCTATCGGATGTGGCAACATCGGCCACGAAATGTTCCGGATCGTGCAGTCGCTCGGTTTCGGCCGCCTCATCGCCTACGATCCTTACGTCACCCCGGAGCAGGTGAAGTCGCTCAACGTCGAGCTTGTCTCGATGGACGAAGTTTTCCGCCAAAGTGACTTCGTGGCCATCAACACTTTGTTAAATGAGTCCACGCGAGGTCTCGTCGGAGAACCGCAACTCCGCGCCATGAAGCCGACGGCCTACTTGATCAATACGGCCCGAGGTCCCATCATTCAGGAACAAGTACTCATCCGGGCACTCCAAGAACGGTGGATCGCCGGCGCAGGTCTCGACGTCTTCGAAACGGAACCGCTGCCCCTCGACAGCCCTCTCCGTGACCTCGACAACGTGATCCTCACGCCGCACGGCCTTGCCTGGACTGAAGAAATCGCCCGCGACAACGCGCTCGACGCGTGCCAGAACATCCTTGCTGTTTCCCGCGGTGAACTCCCGCCGGCCCTTGTGAATCGCGAAGTCGCCGGCATCCCGGCGTTCCAGGCGAAACTTAGCGCCTTCCAATTACCGCAGCGGTGAGACTGGGCGTAACACAAGCGCACTCGCTTCCACCACTCCGAGCTTTGTGAGTTTCCAACGACTCTGAGCCTCCTGGTTGATAAGCAGAGTCTCCTATGCCCCATTGAGAGCGGCGTCGCTGAGAACTGCTCATTACTTCAGATGACTCCGGACTGCCTCTAGCTAATACGGCCGCTCGGGCGTCTGCAAGACCCTCGTCCGCATTTCGTTGCTTCAATCGCCACCAACGCGTCAGCGGTGGCCCCGCGCGACTTAAGATAGGCGAGGGCCTCCGAGACGGGTCATTCGTTGTCTCCTTCCCGGTCGCTCGTTGATTCGCCCCGGACAGCATGTTCTTGACCACGATGTTCTTGACCACGGCGTTGTTCAACATCGCCTCGCGTTGCTCGACTGACTTTTTCAACCCCGCGCTACGGTTATTCTTGCGGTAGTGTTCTGTCAGGGCTTTGAGCGCACCCATCGCCTGATCGCGACGCTACGCTCGCTGGCAGGCGTCCTTTTCTTTCGTCCGGAATTCGTACCCAAGGCCGTGAAGCCGGACAATCAGTGTTTCAACATTGCGACCAGCCCGCCGCATGGTCTCATTGGCGACCGCTTGGGCGTCGGCAAGATACAAATTATCGCGAACACCCGAACCGAGAGCCACAAGATCCGCCCAAACGTGTTCGTGCTCGCCGTTTTGGTAACGTTCCAGGAAGGAGGCATAAATAGGAATCAGCGCTTCTTTGCCGCCGCATAAGCCTTTCATCGAAATCGCCGATAGATCTTCATAATCCGAGAGCAGATTGGCCTTCTCTTCGCCCTTTACCGCCGGCCGATACAAGGTGCGGGCCGAATCATCGATGAAGGCCGCGTCGGATTTGCCCTCGTCGCCGCGTTGCTGACACTGGCGGGACTTCAAACTGAATTCGTCTTCATGGTCCGCCATGGGGACTCCAGCGCGGTCCAGCAAACCCACGTGCAACGTCCCGTCAACCCGGAGGAAGAAGACGGTGACGACACGGCGCGAGGAGACGCCCTAGCACTAATCCAAATCGCCGAACTCCTGCGTCCGCTCGGACCTCATCTGGCGTCTCTCTTCGCAATGGGAATTTGGTTCGCTGCACAGGACTCGGTTTTGGTTCTCAAGGCGCTCGGCGGACTCGCACTCGCCTTCGTGCCGGCAGCCATCCTCGCGATCACCCTCCATCGATCCCACGAGAGCTTCCCCATCATGCTAAGGAAAGACTATTTCTCCCTGTTGAACTGCGTCTTGATGTGCGTGGTGGCGGCGTACGTCCCGCTTGCGATCCTGACCGCGGTTTTTCAACTGCTGAAGTATCCCGTTCTCTGGATACTCGGCCTTTTCGCCATAACCCAGGTTTACTACGTTATTCTGGTTGCCTGCCGCGTCAGAACCCTCTCCAGAGGTGGATTCCCGGCGGCGATCGGCGCTGCAGCGGCCGGCTGCGCGGGCTCTTTGGGACTGCTTTCCGCGTTCGCAATGTTCGGCTCGTTGCCATATTTTTTCGTGTCTCTCTGCCTTCTCTATTATGCCTACGCGGTTCGGATCGAATGTCCGATCGCTCGGTGATGGATTGCGCTCCCGGCAACATATGCGGCGCCACTCGACATCGCAACAAACAATCCCAGGGATGCCGACGCGCACTACCAGTTGGGGTTGATCTATCAAGAGCGGCTCCAATACGATGAAGCCAAGAAGAGGTTCACCCGTGCAGTCGAGATCGACGCCAAAGAAGCCGATCCCGTATTTCAGCTCGGTAAGATCGCCCTTAGCGAAGGCCGCGTCGACGACGCGATCCGGTTTCTCAGTCGCGCCGCCGCACTCGACGACAAATGTTCGTCACACGAGGTATGGCGCGAACTGGGGGTGGCGTATTTTCAGGCCTCGCGCATGCTCGAGGCCGGCGCGGCTCTGGGGACTTACGTGCAGCGCCGGCCGTACGACCCGGAGGGACTCTATTGGCGCGGAAAAACGTCGATCGGATTACAACGTTTGGCCGAAGCGAAGGAATCTTTCGAGAGCTGTAAAGAAGCGGTTCAAACCATGCCTCCCCATCGTAGAAGGCAAGTTGCTCGCTGGCAACGGTTGGCATCCAACGAACTCCCTGGCCTGGAAAGGACTCGAATTGTGTAGTCCAGCGAAACTCGGTGCCTTCCGAATCAGTCTAAGTTAGAGGTAATGCTCCGAGCCTTATCCATTCTCCTCATCCTCGCCATCTCCGCCACCGCGGCCAACGTGCGATTGTACCTGAAGGACGGTTCCTATCATTTGGTTCGCGAATACCAGAAACTCGCCGACCGCGTCCGCTACTACAGCGTCGAGCGCGCCGACTGGGAAGAGATCCCTCTCGACATGGTGGATTTCAAAAAGACCGAAGAAGAAGTCGCGGCGAAGGACGAGAAGATCAAACAGCAAACTAAGGCATACGACGACGAAGCCAAAGCCATTCGCGAAGAGCGTGCGGAGATCGCACGCGTGCCCATGGAAAACGGCGTCTACTTCAAGGAGGGGAACGCCATGAAGCTTCTCAAGCAGGCCGAACCAAAGACCGTCAGCAACAAGCGCCGCACGGTTTTGAAAGTGTTGAGCCCTCTCCCGGTGCTGTCCGGCAAAGCTATCATCGAACTCGATGGACCTAACGCACAATTTGCCGTTCACGAGGACCGCCCGGAATTCTACTTCCGCCCGAACTACGAGGAACGATTCGCCATCCTCCGCCTCACGCCGACAAAAACTGCCCGCGTCGTTCAGAAATGGGACATCGTCCCCATCACCCATGAAATCATCGAGCACTCGGACGAGGTGGAAATCTTCCGCCGACAACTCGCCGACGGTCTCTACAAAATCTGGCCCACCAAATCAATCGAACCCGGGGAGTACGCGGTGGTGGAGTTCACCGCCGGGAAGGGAAACATTCAGGTGTGGGATTTCTCCGTCGCCCGCCGCTGAGGCACGAGGATTTCCAACTCGTCCAACGTGCGCGGCCAATCCCCCTTCATTAATCGGGAGAGACTTCTATCCGCCAGCACCTTTCCCCCCGTCTGGCAGCGCACGCAGTAGTTCGTCTCATTGTCCGCATACCGGATGCGCTGAACTTTCGCGCCACACCGGGGACAGGGCAGCCGATAGCGCCCATGTACCGCCATCTCCTTGCGGAACGCGGTCACCTTCTCGGGAAAACCATCGCCTACCTCGAGACGAAGGCGATGCACCCACTCGGCCAGTGTTTCTTTCGTCGCCAGGAACAGACGCTCCACTTCCTCAGGCCTCAATTTCTGCGTCAACGCAATCGGCGACAGCATCGCACGATGCAGAATCTCGTCCGAGTACGCGTTGCCAATACCGCTGAACGACCGCGGATCAGTCAACGCCCGCTTCAACGTGTGATTCTCGGCGATCAGCGCCACCGCAAATTCCTCGAGCGTTGCTTCCATCACTTCGAGCCCGCCTGGATCGAGCCCAAGTAGACCGTCCTCTCCCGCGACAACATGCAACGACGCCCGCCGCTTCGACCCGGCTTCAGTCAGTAGCAAACTGCCATCAGGAAAATCGAACGCGGCTAGTGAGCCTTTCTTCGCCAGCTTCACTCCCGGTTTCGACCAGTGCAGTCGCCCCGCGATCATCAGATGAAGCACTAGCCAGATGTCTCCTTCCAGCCCGATCGCGATCCGCTTTCCGATACGCCGCAGCCGCTCCACGCGCTTACCCTCGGCGGCCCCAAGCGGTGGATTGATCGTGCGCAACAGAAACGGGCTGGCCACACGCACATGTTCGAGCGTCTGGCCCACTACCCGCCGTTCCAGCGCGTCGATGTACACCGTAATATCGGGTAGCTCCGGCATCTATTTCATGAATTGACGCGCGGAAAACATCACCACGCCGAGAAAGAACAGAAGGCTGAGCGTGATTACTACTTGCCGCCGCTCCGGCGAAACCGTGCCGGCCACAATACTCGGCGGATCGCGCAGGTTGATCTTCAGCGAAACATCGGTGGTCCGCCCGCTCTCCAGACGATTGTCCAACAACAGCACGTAATCGCCCGGCTCGTCGATTTCATAGCGTAATCTCGCGGTAGTCTGAAACCCGGTCGACGCCAGCGGATGGTAACTGCGGCCCTGATTGAACCTCTCTGCATCGTGGCGGGTCAGCAGAATTGCCTCCACCCGCACTGTGTCCTCATCGACGTTATAGGAGCATTCGACGGTCGTGCCAGGCTTTTCGACTTTCACTTCGATAGCGCGCCACGAAGACGGCTTCACTGGGACAACACTGTCCACCAACACCGCCAGCAGGGCGAGCACGATCATCTGCCTTTAGTGTAGGCGAACGATAGAATAAAACCAATGAACGAACTCCCAATGTGGAAGACCGCCGTCGGTGGTGTGTCTGCAGTTCTGGTCGGGCTACTCTTCGTCGTTGCGGGAGTTTGGAAGCTGACCGAACCTTACACCGCGGCCACCCTGATGATGCAGGCAAGAGTGTGGCCGGCCTTCGGATTGATCTGCGCGATTGGGTTCGGAACAGCCGAAACATTCGCCGGATCGATGCTGTTCTTTCCCCGATTTCGCCGTTGGGGTGGATGGCTCACCGCCGCGCTGCTGGTCATCTTCATGGGCTATATCGGCATCAACTACAGCACGTTGCGCGGCGCTGAATGCAATTGTTTTCCGTGGCTCAAGCGCACCATCGGACCGGGTTTCTTCGCCGGCGACGGCGCAATGCTGCTGCTCGCCGTCCTGGCCGCCATCTGGGCGCGCCGTGCGGAAAATCTCCGAGGTGCGGCCATTCTGTTGAGCTCCATCGTCATCTTCGCGGCAACGTCTTTCGGGATCACCTACTCGCACCAGACCGGTCTCAAAGCCCCGGACAGCATCACTGTCGACGGCCAACCCTACTCGCTCCAAAGCGGAAAGATTTTCCTGTTCTTCTTCGACCCCGAGTGCTCACACTGCGAAGAGGCCGCCAAGCGAATGTCTCACTTCAATTGGAAAGACACGCAGGTAATCGCGATACCCACCCGGATGCCCCGCTTCGGCCCGGACTTCTTGAAAGACACGAAACTCAAAGCCAAGCTCTCCAACGACCTCGAGTTCCTGAAGAAAACCTTCAGCTTCGTCGCCGGCCCCTACGGAGTGGCGCTCGAAAACGGTCGCCAAAAAGAAGCATTCATCAACTTCGATGAGAGGGAACCAAAGGACGGTCTGAGGCAACTCGGCTTCATCGACTAGACCTGTACCACTGGGAATGCTGTTCCGCGTTCTTCTCAATATCGACGCGCGCTGTTCCGCCGCGAGTTTCGGATCGGATGCTGTTGACCAACCAACCGCCATTCCAGCCTGTATGGCGCACCATTGGTCATCCGAGACTCAAGAAACCGGCGATTGAAGCCTTAAGCGCCCCGATTGGAGCGGTCGAGCGAGAGAATCAGCCTGAAGGGCGCCACCGCGCCCGAAAAGAAGCGGCGCAAACGGTGCCGCTTTTGGGGCCCGGGGATCTGTGGAACTTCCGATTCAAACGGCAACTCTGGAATTGACCTCGAGTGAAAGACCACAGCGGGAGGGTCGACCATCGCGATACTGACCACCGGGCGCGGCTGCTGTGGTGGCAGTTGGAATAGCGTCTGCGCTTCGGGTTCGGCCCGAGGCGGCTGCCGCTCCGGTGGCCGGGTCGCGGGGAGCAACGCCGGGGCATACAAATCGATGCTCGCGGCAATCGCTGAGACGAACGGCAACGCCGGACTCGTTATTTCGGAGACTATTGTCTGCAACTGCGGCTTGTGATTCATGTGCAAGGACGCCAGAGGTAACAATGAAGCTACTGTCGCGGCGATTACCATCGCTTTCCCGCGCCCGGCATCGCTCGGAGAGCCGATTGCCGGGCCGAAATGATGCTCTTCGATGCTGGCCGTCAAATTATGCGTGGCCTTGCCCACTAGGTATAGATCCAGATCTTCATCCGAGAACTGAGGTGAAAAACGGTTCTTCATAATGTACCTCCCGTCAACTCACTAAGATACTGTACCAATTGACGAGGACAATTTGGCTTTTCGGCAGAAGCGCACTCACTCAAAGGCGTCCCATGCACCTGGATTCAAATCTTTATTGGCTCACCGCCGACACAACCATCTGCAGCGTCTTACCCGTAGAATCACCCACAACCTTCGGATCACCTGGCTTCCATTCCGCCCGCGACCCGTCATACGAATATTTCACGGGAAGGCGCGTGAGTTTCGGATCGTACTGCCCTTCCGTGCCCCCCATCTTGTAAATCACCATGTCCAGAGACGGCACCACGTAGATCGCATAGCCGCCGGAACCGCCCTTCCAGAACGCATCGCGAGGCACGCCAGCCACGTTTCCCTGTTCGTTCACGTTGAAGTTGAAGCTGTGGTTGTAGTGCGGATTGTACTTCACCATCCGCCCGCACATCTTCACAAACTCCGCAGGCACAATCTGCTCCTTACCCCATTTCCCGTCATGAAGCATCAGATAAGCGAACCGCAGCACATCTGTCGATCGCACGGCGATGCTCCCCCCGCCGGGCGTGTGGAGCATACGTCCATCGGCATCAATCCCGCCCTTCAACTTCGGCCGGTACATGGCATATCCCCAGGTCCCGAAGCCCATCGGTCCCGTCAGCCGCAAACGCATATACTCTTCCATTTCCATGCCCGTGATCTGCCGTACGACCATCGCCGGCAGATGGGCCGAAGATGTCGAGTACGAATAACAATCGCCGGGCGGGCACCATAACGTCTGGTGCATAGCGAACGCATCGGTAGTGGAATACGGGCCATTGTCTTCGGTGGGATGTTCCCAAGTCTGCTTGACGCCTCGCACATATACTGGATTGGTTCCCCGAATCCCGGCCGACATCGAGAGTAATTGTCCCAGCGAGATCTCGGCCTTGCGGGGATCGTCGAGCGGGAAATATTCTGCCGGAAGGTACTTGGGCGTCATTACCTTCTCGTCCAGCCCATGCGGGAACATGCTGGCCTTTTCCCTCAGCATGATACCGACGGCGACACTCGTAAACGCCTTTCCGCAGGAAGCCAATTCCGGCAGAGCCTCGCGATCACCGCGGCCGAAGTAGCGTTCATACACCAGGTACCCGTGCCGAACCACCAGCAGTCCGCCGTGTTGGCTGGTCTGCTTGGTGTACTCAAACGCCTCATCCAGCTTGTGTGTGTCGATGCCTGCAGTCTTCTGAATCTCGGAAGGATCGGTGAGCGTCCGCCAGCCGCCCTTCGCATCCGATGGCGGAAAGTAGTCCTGGCCGGAATATACTGCGGATGATGAGATCGCCAGCAGAATAAACGCCGCGGCGGATCGAATGAGAGAAAGAGTTTTCAGCTTCACGAGCTACATCATACAGTTATTTCAAACCGACTCGCTGCTCGACTTCGTCCACTGATGCCTCCGATTCGGCGAGAAGCGCCCCACGTTCTTTCAAGATCAGCCGGTGGCCGGCTCGGTTAGGTACATATGCTCGATATCTCAGCAGGCGCGCTCGATCAACTTGACATCGATCTGGATGTTGAAAATGCCGGCCGCATCTAGGGACATCGCGCGACCCGTCCGTCGTCGCCCGCCCGTTCCATGCTCGGCCACCTCTCGATCGAACGTCCAACGTTCTCGCAGTGAATCAGAAATCGCTGTCCGATGCCGAGGATTTTCACGGAGGGTGACGTAGGCTCAAGCTCGGCAAGGTAGTCGGCTTTCCCACCACGGGTTGGACCATCTATGCAAGCAGTGAAGACCTGATCGACGGTTCGGCTCTCCCTACTCCCTCCGTCCGGATCACCCCTGGCGATGGAACGGACATGGAACTGCACCCGCGCCCCGTCGATATTGACCCCGGCGACACCTATATCCGCCGCAATATGCAATTGGAACGCACCGTCAAGTATCCTCACGGATCTGCCGTAGAACGTTAAAAATGTAAACTTTATAACTCTTTGTACACGGGTTAGTATCGAGTTTCGTCGGACATACTGTACGCCTCATAGAAGATCTAGGATCAGAATGTCCAAATTTGCGTTAATTTCCCTCGGCTTCATACTCCCCATCGCGCTAACACCGCAGGTGACGACCACCGCGAGACGTTCGCGAGCACTAATCACCGAAGCTGTGGATGAAGCCCGGCTGCATACGCTTCGGGGAAACACCCGTTCCCAGGCCAATTCGCAGAATGATCGCGGTCTCGTCGCCGACAATCTGGCGATGGACCATATGTTGTTACAATTACAGCGTCCCGCCGAGCAGGAACAAGCCGCGCAGCAGTTCGTTGACCAACTGCACGACCCGAAATCCCCCAGCTTCCATCAGTGGCTCACGGCGGCTCAATTTGGCCAAAAGTACGGACCCGCCAAGCAGGATATCGAAACTATTTCCGGCTGGCTGCAGTCACAGGGATTCACCGTAAATACCGTCTATCCGAGCGGAATGGTCATCGATTTATCAGGCACCGCCGGCCAGGTCCGGAAGGCATTTCATACAGAGATTCATCATCTTAACGTGAATGGGGAACCGCACGTCGCCAATATGAGCGACCCCCAGATTCCTGCCGCTTTCGCACCGGTCGTCGCGGGAGTTGTGGCCATGCACGATTTCAGACCACACACGATGAACAAGCGCCGCGATTTTACCGTCGGTTCTGGAAATTCGGCCAATCAGGCCGTGGTTCCAGCGGACCTGGCGACGATCTATAATCTGACTCCGCTGTTTGCTTCCGGACGCACCGGTGCAGGGCAAACGATTGCCGTGATTGAAGACACAGATCTTTACAGCGATGCCGATTGGAGCACTTTCCGGACCACGTTCGGACTCGACAAGTATACGTCCGGATCGCTCACGACCCTACACCCCGTGGCCGTAGGCGGCACAAATAACTGCACGGATCCGGGAGTGGCCAACGGCGATGACGGGGAAGCGATTTTGGACGCGGAGTGGGCTAGCGCGGCCGCCCCGGACGCCGCCATCGTGGTCGCATCGTGTGGCAGCACACGGAATACCTTCGGCGGTCTGATCGCCATGCAGAATCTCCTCAACGGCGACAAGCCGCCGGCCATCATCAGCATCAGTTACGGCAATTGCGAAGCGGAAAACGGCTCGTCGGCCAATGCCGCGTTTAACTCGCTCTATCAACAAGCGGTAGCCGAAGGCGTCTCTGTCTTCGTCGCGGCCGGTGACGAGGGAGCCGCCAGTTGCGATGCGGGCTCCAGCGGAGCATCACACGGAATCGCCGTGAGCGGCTGGGCATCCACGCCATACAACGTTGCGGTCGGCGGTACCGATTTCGGCGACGCCTACCACGGCTCCGTCGCCACCTATTGGAACGCCACAAATACTTCGACATTCGGCTCGGCGCTCTCCTACATTCCGGAAATCCCATGGAATGATTCCTGCGCCAGTAGCCTGCTGGCCGGCGCGTTGGGATTCAGCGCAATAACCGGAACAGACGGTCTTTGCAGCAGTAGTACAGCCAGGCAAGACAAACTGCTTGCGGTAGCAGCCGGAAGCGGGGGGCCAAGCGGTTGCGCCACCGGAACACCATCGAAATTCGGCGTCGTCAGCGGAACATGTCAAGGTTACGCCAAACCATCATGGCAATCGGGACTGACCGGCAATCCGGCCGACGGAGTGAGAGACATTCCTGACGTTTCCTTGTTCGCCGGTGATGGCATCTGGGGACACTATTATGTGACCTGCTGGTCGAACATAAGGGGTGGCGGAGCAGCCTGCACAGGAGACCCCGGCGGATGGGGCGGGGCGGGAGGCACGTCGTTTTCATCTCCAATCATGGCCGGAATCCAGGCGCTGGTGAATCAAAAGACGGGCAGCCGCCAAGGCAATCCCAATTACCGCTATTACCAACTGGCCGCCCAGGATTACACTTCAGGAGGCGCCGCCTGCAACGCAACCAACGGGAATGCCACGGCTGATACCTGCATTTTCCACAACGTCACCGAGGGTGATATCAGCGTAAACTGCGCCGGAACCCAAGACTGCTTCGGTTCCACAGTAACAACCCAGCAAGGGGGGCGCCGCGGCGGATTCAGCATAGCCACGGCAAACGGAGCGCTCTCCACCTCTGGCACATCCGATGCCCCGGCCTACGCCGCGGGTACGGGCTGGAACTTCGCAACGGGAATAGGAACAATAAACGCGTTCAACCTAGTAAATAGCTGGTAGGCTGTTCTCTTATTTGTGTTCATCCATGTTCATTCGTGGCCCAAATCGGGGGTGCGCTAAAATGAAGATTCCCCATGGAAATAGAGAAAGTCTACGAACCTCAGCGGTTTGAACCCCGTTGGGCACAATGGTGGATTGATCGAGGCATTTTCCGCGCCCACGCAAACGCCGCCGGCCGCAGATTTTCGCTTGTCATCCCTCCGCCCAACGTCACCGGTGTGCTCCACATGGGGCACATGCTCGAGCACACCGAGATCGACGTCACCGTTCGTTGGCACCGCATGCTCGGCGACAACACGCTCTGGCTGCCTGGCACCGACCACGCCGGCATCGCCACGCAAATGGTCGTAGAGCGCCAACTCGCAGCGGAGGGCACCGATCGCCGCACGCTCGGCCGCGAGGAATTCGAGAAGCGCGTCTGGGCCTGGAAAGAAAAATCCGGCGGCACGATTAAGAAGCAGATGATCCAGCTCGGAGCAAGCTGCGACTGGTCTCGCGAGCGCTTCACTCTCGATCCCGGCCTCTCCCGCGCCGTCCGCGAAACCTTCGCCCGCCTCTACGAAAAAGGCCTTATCTATCGCGGCGAGTACATGGTCAACTGGTGCCCGGATTGCCATACCGCGCTCTCCGATCTTGAGGTGGTTCACGAAGAATCGAACGGCAGCCTCTGGCACATCGCCTACCCTGTGACCGGGACCAGCCGCCGTATCGTCGTCGCCACCACGCGTCCCGAAACAATGCTCGGCGATACCGCTGTTGCCGTCAATGCCAAAGACCCCCGCTACTTCGACCTCCATGGGAAGACCGTCACTCTCCCCTTGATGAATCGCGAAATTCCGATCATCCTCGACGACATGGCCGACCCGGCTTTCGGGTCCGGCGCAGTGAAAATCACACCGTCCCACGACCCGAACGATTTCGAAGCCGGGCGCCGCCACAATCTCCCCTTCATCAAAGTCATCGACGAAAACGCCAAGATGACGGACGCCGCCGGCGCATTCGCCGGCTTGGGTCGCTTCGAGGCACGCAAGGGTGTTGTCGCCGCCCTTCAGGAGCAGGGTTTCCTCGAGAAGATTGAACCCTACAAGGTCAGTATCGGCAAATGTCAGCGCAGCAAAACGATCGTCGAACCTCTCACCTCCACGCAATGGTTCGTCAAGATCAAACCCCTCGCCATCCCCGCCATACAGGCTGTGGAAGAGCGCCGCATCGAATTTGTACCGGAGAATTGGAGCAAGACTTACTTCGAATGGATGTACAACATTCGAGACTGGTGCATCTCGCGCCAACTTTGGTGGGGCCATCGCATTCCCGCCTGGCACTGCATCAATAAGCACACCACCGTTGCGCGTGAGACGCCATCGGTCTGCTCGACCTGCGGGACTACCGAGATCACGCAAGACCCCGACGTCCTCGACACTTGGTTCAGTTCCGGATTATGGCCGTTCTCCACGCTCGGCTGGCCCGACAAAACCGAGGATCTCGCCACCTATTATCCGACTTCGCTGCTCATCACCGGCTTCGACATCCTCTTCTTCTGGGTAGCCCGCATGATTATGTTGGGCATCGAGTGTACCGGTGACGTTCCATTCCGGCAAGTGTACATCCACGGCCTGGTGCGCGACGCCGACAAGCAGAAGATGTCGAAGTCGCGCGGCAACGTGGTCGACCCGCTGGAGGTGACCGAAAAACATGGAACCGACGCCGTCCGTCTCGCTCTTCTTCTCGGCGCGGCGCCCGGCACGGACATTGTGTTCACCGACGAGCGTATCGAGAGTGCCCGCTCTTTCGCCAATAAGCTGTGGAACGCTTCCCGATTCATCTTTATGAATATGGAGACCGCCGGCGTCGAGCCGTGGCTCACGGACAAACTCGACTGCTGTATACCCGACGCAGACGCAAGCCTGGTGGCGACTTTGGAAGATCGCTGGATCTTCAGCCGGCTGAACCGCTGCGCCGAGCAGGTAAACCGAGCCATCGAAACTTATCGTTACCACGAGGCCGCACAGACGCTTTGGCATTTCATTTGGGACGAATTCTGCGACTGGTACATCGAGCTCACCAAGCTGCGTTTTCAACCGGGCAGCGGTCTCAACCCGCATTGGCGCAATCTGCTCACGGTATACGAAATGACGCTCCGGCTTCTGCATCCAGTGATGCCGTTTATCACCGAAGAGCTCTGGCAGCGCCTCGCCGTAAATTCCACGGACCGTCCAGAGTCTTTGGCGCTGGCCCATTACCCGCAATACAATCCCGCCGCCGTCGATCATCAGGCGGAGCGCGAGATGGCGATCCTGCAGCGCATCATCACTGCCGCGCGCGAACTGCGAGCCGACCTCAAGATCGATCCCAAGCAGACGGTGAACGCGATTCTGACCCCGGCTAACAACACAGAAGACATCGCGAAGACTCAAAAAGCCGCGATCGAAAAGTTGGGCCGCCTGAAACTCACCATCCAGGGGACGCCCGGAACCGGTGTCCTACGTTCAACGCCGGAATTCGATCTCTTCGTACAGGTGCCCGCCGCGCAAGCCGACGCCCAGCGTGCCCGTCTGCTCAAAGAGAACGAGCAACTCGAAAAGGTAATCGCCAACCTGGAACGGCAACTCAACGACGAGAACTTTACCTCCAAAGCGCCGCCGCAGGTCACCGGCGGGATGCGCACCAAGCAGGCCGATTACAAAGCCCAGCTCAACAAGAACCGGCAAGCGCTGGGCCTCGAATGAATCACGCCGATACGCGCGCGCTGGTTGCACTCGCCCTCCAGGAAGACATCGGTTCAGGCGATCTCACCACCGCGGCCTGCGTCGGCCCGGACCGGGAGGCCATCGGCCGTTATTACGCCCGCCAGGATTGTGTAGTCGCTGGGGTCGAACTGCTCGAATACATCTACGACCTACGAGGCGGAGTGAAACACCTGCACCTCTTCGCCACCAGCGGAAAGCAGGTCGTCGATGGCCAGATGATCGCCGAAATTCGGGGCAGCGCCCGCACATTACTCGAATGCGAACGAGTTTCGCTCAATTTCATCCAACGGCTAAGCGGCGTCGCGACCATCGCACGCAAATATGCCGACGCAGTCGCACACACAAAGTGCCGCGTACTGGACACGCGAAAGACCACCCCCGGCATGCGGCGGCTGGAGAAGTTCGCCGCGCACTCCGGCGGCGTAGTAAATCATCGCATGGGTCTCTACGATGCGGTGCTCATAAAAAATAACCACATTACCGCGGCCGGTGGCGTCACGGCCGCGCTTGATCGAGTAAGACACCTTACATGCCATATCGAAATTGAAGTCCGAACGCTAGCCGAACTCGATGAAGCCCTCTCCTGCGGAGCCAAACACCTTCTCCTCGACAACCTGACACCCTCGGAAGCCGCCGCCTGGATTCGCCGCATCGATGGACGTGCGTCGACTGAACTTTCAGGAAATATCACCCTGGAAACTATCCGCGCCTACGCCGAATCCGGTGCTGATTTCGTCTCATCGGGAGCAATCACGCATTCCGCCCCGTCCGTGGATTTTAATTTTCGAATTGAACTGTATTAAAGAGCAATTTTGTTGTCCCCATTTTTGGACTTGCATTTGGCAAGGCGCCGCCGGTGTCCGATATCTTTTGGATAACCGGCGAAGTTAGGTTAGAAAAACGCTCCCATTTCTATTGACGCGATTTCCGAATTGAACTAAACTAAACCAACTGTAGTACTAAGTCGAATCACTCATTTGAGTTCGGAGGAACCAATGGACCTTCCTGGGTGTAGGACCCTATTGCTTTTTTCTCTGATTGCGTGCCCCGCATTTCCGGCCGTGATCTACAGCAACGACACTCCCAACAATTCAATCGGCGTTTCCACCAATCCATCGGGTGGCGGGCGGATTGAACATGAAGCAGGCGATGACTTTGTCCTCAGCACCTCGGCGCTGATCAACGGAGCTACATTCACTGGCCTCATTCCGGCCGGGACGATTTCAAGCGTGGTGGTGGAGATCTATCGGGTATTCCCGGCAGACTCGGGCCCTTTCGACAACAAGGTTCCCACCCGGGTCAACTCGCCTTCCGACGTCGCGTTGGACAGCCGCGACTCTTCGAGCAGCACATTGACGTTCACGACTGATGTGCTCGCGGGCTCGTTTGCAACTCTAAATTCCGTCGTTAACGTTCCTACGACAGCCCCATTTGCAACGAATGGCGACGGCCCGAGAACCGGGCAGGAGGTTCGGTTCACAGTCAGCTTCACAACCCCGTTCAGCCTGACGGACGGCCATTATTTCTTTGTACCGCAAGTAGAACTCAGCTCCGGGAACACTTTCCTGTGGCTTTCGGCGAACAGGCCAGTCGCAGTCCCTCCCGGCAATACCGATCTCCAGGCCTGGACTCGTGATGCGAATCTCGATCCCGACTGGCTGCGCGTCGGTACGGACATAATCGGGGGCACCACACCTCCCACGTTCAATCTCGCGTTCTCGCTCGATGGCACAAACGTGCCCGAGCCGTCGAGCCTGAGTCTTATCTTGTGCGGGTTGGGTCTCGTGGCCTGGTCGTCCCGGCGTAAGCTGGTAGATTGAGCCGAGATATTTACTGGCACAAATCTATCGACTCCACCATGCGCGCCGCCGCCGAGCTGGCGGGACAGGGATGTCCTTCCGGGACGGTCGTCGGCGCCGATGAACAGACGGCTGGGCGGGGCCGCCATGGGCACTCTTGGCATTCCGAAGCGGCGGCGGGCCTCTATATCACGGAGATTCTCCGCCTGCCCGTGAAGCCGGACGAACTTCCCATCGTGACCCTGATGCTCGGCCTGGCGGCCGCCGAAGCAATCTTCCAAACCTGCGGCATCCAGTGCGATCTCCGCTGGCCGAATGATGTCCTGATCGGCAGCAGGAAATGCGCTGGAATTCTGGTTCAGCTTCAGGATTCCGCCATGCTCGCGGGGATCGGCATTAATGTGAACCAGCGGGAATTCCCGGAGGAACTCCGCCCCATCGCGACGTCGCTACGGCAGGCCAGCGGACGCGAACACTCCCGGCAGGATCTGCTCGACGGCTTGCTAACGTCCATTGACCAGTGGTCCGAGACGCTGCTGACCGAAGGTAAAGAAGCGATTCTTCGGCTCTTCGCCCAGAGTTCCAGCTACGTCCGTGGCCGGCAAGTTGTCGTCGATCAAGACGGCTCGCGGTTGGAAGGGATCACCGACGGCCTGAGCTCCGCGGGGTTTCTGATCGTGCGTGAGAACAACGGACGGCGGACCACCATCCTGACCGGCGGAGTCCGGCCCGCTTAGCCTGTAAAGGGCCGGTCGTGTGTCTCAGTTTTCACAACCGAACGCCCGTTCGAATCCGCGACCCGGCTCCGTTTTGCCGGGCTTTTTGAGAAGCGCAAAGGCCGCTTCCGGCGGTACCAAACGAAAGAGAAATTCAGCGGACTTAGCCACCGGAAACGAGTCCGTCTTGCGCGAGTTCCTCAAAAGCGCAAAGGCCGCGAAGGCCCGGTGCCAAATTGAAGAGGAGCACGCAAACCCAGGCCTCCGCAGCGAGTCCGTTTTGGCAAGTTCCTCAAAAGTCCGCGGTTTCTACTGGTCGGGGACTTTGTTCAACATCAGCCAATATAAACCCAGTTCCGCTATCGAGCGAGCGAAATCGTCGAACTCCACGGGCTTGACGATGTAACTATTCACGCCGAGCCGGTAGCACTCCGTAAGATCCTGGTGCTCCATAGACGATGTCAAAACGACGATCGGAATCATTCGGGTGCGCGCGTCCGATTTGAGCTTGCGCAAAACCTCCAGACCGTCCACTTTAGGAAGCTTCAAATCCAGGAAGATCACCCGTGGAATGCGTGGTTCGGCTGAAGCATCGCCGCCGAAAACGTGCTCCAGCGCTTCCACACCATCATTCGCCACATGGATGGTATTGATGAAATTGTGCTTCTTCAATGACCTGAGCGTCAACGCGATGTCGTCGGGGTTGTCTTCAATCAGCAGTACTTCGAGTTCCGCGAAGTTCATAAATCTTTTCCTTCCGCTGGTAGCGTGAAATGAAACGTTGCGCCTTCGTTAACGCGTCCTTCGGCCCACACCCGCCCGCCGTGGCGCTGCACGACGCGTTGGACAATGGCAAGACCGACGCCTGTTCCTTCGAATTCCTTCCCGGAGTGGAGCCTCTGGAAAACCCCGAATAACTTGTTGGCATACTGCATATCGAAACCAGCGCCATTATCTTTGACGTAATAGTGGTTTTCGCCCGTCCCGTTCTGAGTGGAGCCTACTTCAACAATTGGATTATCACGAGGTTCACTGAACTTGATCGCATTGGACAAAAGGTTCACCCAGATCTGCTGCACCATGGCCCGGTCGCCGCAAGCGGAGGGCAGGGACTGAATCCTGCATTCGAGCTTGCTTTCGCGGGCGCCGCGCCTGAGTTCTTCGAAGACAGAAGCCGCCATCTGGTTCATATCGATGCCGGATGGCTTCATCTCTTTCATTCCCTGCCGCGAAAAAGCCAGCAGGTCGTTGATCAACTTCCCCATCGTTTGCGCTCCGCGTTCGATGGAGGTGAGGAACTGCGTCGCCTCCGCGTCGAGAGTTGAGCCATAGTCCTCCTTTAAAGCATTGGCGTATCCGCTAATCGCTCGCAAAGGACCCTTCAGATCGTGCGCGACGGAGTACGAAAATGCTTCCAGTTGTTTGTTGGCGTCTCTCAGTTGTGTGGTCCGGTCCGCCACGCGAAGCTCCAGTTCCGCATTGAGTTTGTTGACTTCGGCCTCCGCGCGTTTGCGCTCCACGATTTCCACTTCCAGTTTCCTGTTGGCCGTTTGCGTCTCTCGCGCGCGGCGGCGGGCAATCACGGTAAGAGCGGCTGACACCATCAACAGGAAGGTCAAAACGATGATTGTCAGGAGGCCGAGCGTTCCGACGGTGAGATAAAGATGCCCAGTCTTGCCAAACAGCGTGAAAGTCAATTCGCGCTTTTTGGGCCCTTGCGCGTCAAGCGGCAAGAATCCAAGCGCGAAGAAGAGAACCGTCAGGTACGCGCGCATGTGGCTAGAACTCAATTCGCAGCCCCACTTGTCCCTCGCGTCCGGGAAGAAACTGTGTCGGCTTTCCGAGCGGTGTAGCTAGATTCTGGAATTGTTCGACGGCAGCCGGATCAGCTCGATTCAACAGGTTGAAAAACTCCGTGATTACCTGGAAACGAACTCTTTCCCGGATAGCAAATCGCTTCGAGAAACGCATGTCGAGATTGGCGTAGCCCGGAGCCTGAAAGTGGTTCCGGCCGGCCAGGAAGTCCACTCCATTAATGACCCCATCCCCATCTATGTCGATCGGAAGCGGAAGAGCCGCCGTGAAGTGGAAACCACTCTGCGCCCGGAAGATGCCGCTGATTTCAAATTGCCACGGCAATCGCATGACGCCGTTCAGGAGCAGAGTCTGATTCAGTGCCAAATCCGAAGGTCCGCGATCTAGATCCGGACCGTTATAAAACTTCCCTGCCTGCGGCACCGGGTTTCCGTTGCTGGCGGTGAACGGCCCATTTTCATTGGTCTTCCCAGTCACGGGATCTTTTACCACGGGAGGGATTCCGACAAAGCTATCCGTCGGCCCTTTCACTGCAAGAGAACCTGCTCCCAGACCGGTCTGCACTTCGCTCACGAAACTGGAGTTGAAAGCATTGTCGACGGCGTTTGTCCACGTGTAGGCTGCCTCCAAGGTGAATCGTTTGCTCAGGCGCTTCCGCATTCCGAAACTGAAGGCGTCGTACCGGCCCTCATACCAGGCCCCATAGCTCATAATTGGCCTCGTGCCCGTACCCGGTTGGAGTTTGCCGGCCAGACCCGGAATGCGCGCGTCAAAGGCCAGATTCGTGGTCCTGACGCCTAGGATGTTGCGGATGTCCCGATGATGATAATCCGCGAAAACAACGACATTACCCGTGATTTCCCGCTGCAAACCGAGATGAACGGCTCGCGTATGAGGCGTCGCGAAACCCGGATCGACCGTGATTGGGATGAGAAAAATCTTGGGGGCAAGGAAATTCATCGTCAGGTTGCCGAAGCCGCCCCAGAAGAAGAATCCGGGTTGGCGGCCTACCGCGGTACTGGCCGCGTCGGCGAACTGCTGCGGGTTAAGACCTGTTAAAGCCTGTACATTGCTCTGACTCACCACGCTGTTCGCCGGAATGGGCGCATGGCCCGGCGCGACGACCGTATTCAGATGATCGACACCCAAAAGCGTTGAGCCTGCCACCGAACAGGTCGCGGCGCCCGCAGCGATCTGCGCGTCAGTCAGGGATGATGAGGGGCACAATCCGCCCAGCCGGGGCACAGTCGTCGGATCTCCATAGAACAAGCGCGGAAAGGAGATCGTCTGATTCCGGAAGAGGTTTGCGCCACCAAAATCCGGAATGTCGCGTGCCAATCCCAGCCGGAAATTATCGTAGAACATTCCCCAACTCGCACTGATGACGGTTTTTGGACTCGGCGACCAGGCCAGGCCAACGCGCGGAGAAAAATTCGCCCGATTGGGAAATTGGGAGTCATAATCCCACCGCAATCCCAGATTGAGTGTCAGGTTCTTCAAAACCCGCCAGTCGTCCTGGACGAACAGACCGTTATAGCTGTTGCGTAGCCGGACCGAATTGTCGGCGGCGGACGGTCCCGCCACGCTCGTCAGCACATAGACACCCGAATTAACCGGCCCAAACTGGCCAAAATCCGAAACCGTGGCAAACAGTTGGTTGAGAAGGTTGCTCGATTCGATGCCGTCCACGCGAGTTCGTTGGAAGTCCCACCCAAACTTGATGTCGTGCGCTCCAACCACCTTGTCAAGATTTGCGCCGGTCGAGACGTATCGCTGATTGAGACTCAGCGGTGTAAATCCCGCCCCGAATTGGACCTGCCCCAAATCGCCTGTGAGCCCCCCAGTAGTCAATCCACTGAACAAGTTGAATAGAGTGGTGCCAACGCTGGCATCCGGGTGAGCGGACCTCTGCGCGATCGGTTCTCCCCGGTATTGAATGTACGCATTGAGCAGGAAGGGATTAGCCGGATCGCCGAGGGTCGCCGTGTCGTGCATGCCAAACATCAGATAGCGGGAGTCGGAATCGGTTCTTGTCGAAGGCAGGCTGGTTGACTGCGACAGCGGCAGGAAACCCGTCACGTGGCCATTGGTGAGGTTCATCTGTTCGGTGATGCGATGGCGCCCCATTTGCTCATCGAATTTCAGGAAGCTCCGCGTCTGGAAAATCTGGCTGTGTTGGTCATAGGAATTCTCCCGGGTTTGCAGAAAACCGGGAATGCCTGGCGGAAAGCTGAAATTCAGTTGGCGGCTCTCCCAAATGCGCTCCACGGAACCGAAAACAAATACACGGTCCTTGACGATCGGCCCTCCAATGTTTGTGCTAGGGTCCCAACGCAACAGAAACGGAGTACTCTTGCCGTTAATGTCCGAGAAATCGAGCACGCTATTGCGATGAAACGCGGAAACCAACCCATGCCATTGGCTGGTCCCGCTCTTGCTCATGACGTTTATCACCCCGCCTGACCCATGCCCGAACTCCGCCTTGTAACCGGAGGTGAGCACCTGAAACTCCAGAATCGAATTCTGGTCGAACTGCGCGGCAGGTCCGCCATCCACCGCGTTCCGGTTCGGCATGCCATCGATAAAAAAGACGGCGTTACCCCCCCGCTCCCCAAGAATCGGAACAGAGGCATCCGTCCCGGCGTCCGCCTGGCGGTTGACACTAATACCCGGGACCAGTTGCATCAAATCGAGGTAGTTCCGCCCGTTAATCGGCATCTGCTCAATCTGCGCCGGAAGGATAGTGATCCCAGACGAGGAAACATCTGTTTCGAGCAGCGGTGGACTGGCTGAAACGGTGACCTCCGCCTCAACCGCGCGGATCGCCAGCACAATGTCGAGAACAACCACTCGATTCATCGTCACGGTAAGTTCGTCGTACACCTGGGTGACAAAACCGTCTTTGGCCACTCGCAACCTATAGGCGCCGGCCGGTAATCCCGGAATCCGGTACGAGCCGGTGGCATCGCTGGTCATCCTGGTCTCGCTGCCCAGCCTCAGATTGCGTAGCGTGATGCCGGCGCCGGTGATTGCACCATGTTGCGTGTCCATCACGGTCCCCTGGAAAATGGACGTAGTCTGGGCTATGAGACGCAAATTGCCCGCACTCGACAGCAGGCAGAGCAGCAGAGACGGAAAAACAGTTCGGTGCATAGTCGGGGTGCCTGAAGTACCTCATCGGCTCAATTCTCTGAATAATAGTCGGGCGGACGCGGCAAAATTCTCATTAATTCTTTCCTCAGGTGCGTGATGAGCCTGCCGATCGGCGGCCACCACCGGCCCGGCGCAAGGAGAACATGAAAGTAGTAGACTGTTTCCGTTGCCACAAACCCTAAGAATCCAAACGTTGGCCGTCCTCCTGGCTTGCGGCGCCGCCACAGCTCAAACGCCCACGCCCGCCGGCCCATACACTATCGCGCAAGCCGAGGAGGGCCGTGCGGCGTACCAGGCCAACTGCGCAAACTGCCATCTTCCGGATCTCGCCGGCCGCAATGAAGCGCCACAATTGGCAGGACAGAATTTCATCAGCGCCTGGGGCGCCCGCTCCACCAGCGCTTTGATTACGTACATTCAGAAGTCGATGCCGCCTGGAACGACCGGTGGTATCGGGCTGGATATCTCCGTCAATCTCGTCGCTTTCCTTCTCCGGGCCAATGGCGCACTGCCGGGAAACCAACCGCTCACTCCATCAACGAACACGATTATTCGGTCGGCTGCGACCGGACAGATGCCCGCGGCTCTTCGGGAGGCGCTGGGCGAAGTTCTCGAGGACCAGGCAGGCGGGACGCAGCGGGCGACAACCGCCAAAGGGCTCACCGTAACCGGAGAAGTGAAGAACTACGTGCCGGTCACCGACGAGATGCTTCGTAATCCCGATCCGGGCGACTGGCTGATGGCCCGTCGCAATTACCAGGCCGGAAGCTACACGCCCCTGGCGGAGATCACCAGCAAGAACGTGCAAGGTCTGCGTCTCGCCTGGGTATGGGCGATGAACGATGGCGGCGCGAACGAACCCACGCCGCTGGTTCACAACGGAATCATATATCTCTCGAATACAAGCAATACCTTGCAGGCGCTGGACGGTCGAACCGGCGATCTGATCTGGGAGAATCACATCGGCCCCGACGCCAGGCGTGCTTATGGCGCAACGCGAAACATCGCCATCTACCAGGACAAAGTTTTCACCACTACCACCGACGCGAAAGTATACGCACTCGATGCGAAAACCGGCAAAATCGTTTGGCAAACCGAAATAGCCAATGGGAAGAAAGGTTACAGTAACACGTCCGGCTTGATCGTGATCCATGGAAAAGTCGTGACGGGAATGACGGGCTGCTCCCAGTACAGAGAACTCGGCTGTTACATCAGCGCCTACGATGCGGCGACCGGGAAACCCGCCTGGAAGTTCTACACGGTCGCGCGTGAGGGCCAACCCGGCGGCGATACCTGGGGCCAGCTTCCAAACGTGCTGCGGGGCGGTGGCGACACCTGGATCACCGGAAGCTACGATCCCGAACTCAACGAGACTTACTGGGGAATCTCCCAACCGAAGCCCTGGCTGCGGGTAAGCCGAGGTGCGAAGGCCGGAGACAAAGCGCTCTTCACCAGTTCCACGGTGGCCCTCAATCCCGACAATGGCAAGCTGGTCTGGTATTTCCAGCATGTTCCCGGCGAGTCATTCGACATGGACGAAGTCTTCGAGCGCGTTCTCGTCGACATAGGAGAACAAAAGTGGGTGTTCACTATCGGAAAGGCAGGTATTCTGTGGAAACTCGATCGCAAGACGGGAAAATACCTCGGCAGCAAGGAAACCGTATTTCAAAACTTATTCACCAGGATCGATCCAAAGACGGGCGAACCCACTTACCGCAGCGACATTCTTGAGCAGCAGGTCAATCAGTGGATTCAAACCTGCCCCAGCACGGAAGGCGGCCACAACTGGCAGGCGATGAGCTACCACCCCGGAACAGAACAGCTCATCATTCCACTCAGCCAGAGCTGCATGGAGATGTCGGGCAAAACTATCGAGTTTAAGGAAGGCTCGGGTGGCGGTGCGGCAAACCGGCGTTTTTATGAAATGCCCGGGACTAACGGCAACATCGGAAAGCTGGCCGCTTACGACGTTAAGACGCTGAAAGAAATGTGGTCCATCCAGCAGCGCGCGCCGTTTCTCACAGCAGTGCTCTCAACGGCCGGCGGAGTCGCGTTCGTGGGCGACCTCGATCGCTACTTCAAAGCCGTTGACGTGAAAACCGGAGCCCTGCTGTGGCAAACCCGGCTGGGAACCTCAGTGCAGGGTTACCCGGTGTCGTTCGCCATCGGCGGGAAACAATACATCGCAGTTACCACGGGCCTCGGCGGCGGCAGCCCAAGGGATGTGCCGCGCGTAATCGCCCCGGACATCCACCATCCGGCCAACGGTAACGCGCTCTATGTATTCGCTCTCCCCGATAATAATTAAATGAGATACGACGAGATTCCAACTCCAACAATCTGGCTTCGGGACAGTGCGCCGATCTCCCCAGTACGCCCGGTGGCGGCGATGACGCATTCCATTCATACGCTGGCCCAAGGAAACTTCAATTCACCTAGTCCGGTCGTTATTCCACGGCCACTTGATCTTAAGCCAATCGACGACCTGATTGAACTGTACGCGAAAGCGTGGTCGCCGATGGCCAAGCGGAATGTGATGGTGGATCTGTACCGCGCAATCAACACGTGGCGGCTGGCACATAACGCGGCACCGCCGGCCATAATCGCACTGGACCGACTCGTGCAGCAGCTATATCGCACGATGCCATCCGCACGAAAGTACACAGACGTCATCTGCACCGGTTGGAGAGTTGGCTGCAACTACACCGCCAACACAAAGATCGTAAGCCCTAAATTCGACGAGAATCCGGATTATTTTCGGTATTCCGAAACAGATGCGATCGACATGGGAGCGAAATGCCTTGCCATGGCGGCGGCAATCCGAGCGGCCAGCAACTCAATCCAAACAAACAAATTGACCGACAACGCGCAGACATTGAAGATTTTCATGGCGCCGGAGTTTTACTTTCGCGGTATGAACGGCGCCTATTCGCCGGATATCGTGTCGAAAATCGTTCCGCGTTTGATTTCCGAGCTGGGAACCGGCTGGGGCGACTGGTTATTTGTGTTCGGTACAGCGGTAGCGGCGATCGAGGACACGGTCACTTTTTGCCGTACCTGCGGACTCGGCAATAGCAAGATCAAGTTTGAAAGAGATGTTGCGGACCCGCGCAAGACTAAACCTAAATGCGAGCGCGATCTAGGTGTTGCGCCGCACCTGATCGGCAGTTACATTTACGGCGCCGAGGTGCAGAATGTCGCTCTCGTCCACCATGCCGGAGAATCGCGCTTGGTGGCAAAGGAATATATTTCGGATAAAGACTACAAAGGCGGTAGGGTGACGGTTCAATCGGGTACCGTACCAGTGAGCCGCATAACGCTTCCTTCGCAAGGCAGCAGCAGTGGACGTAGCCGGATTAAATCCGTATTTAACGACGAACGGATGGGCGGATGTATTTTGAACGTCGCGGGACTGACTATTGGCATCGAGGTCTGTCTCGATCACACTAAACCAGGGGGCGGGGGACGGGCCACACCCTACAGCGGCACCATTCAGATTCTTCTGATTCCATCGTACGGAAAATCGATAACCGAAATGCATTGCCGAACGGGCGGTGTGGCTTTCAATGTGGACGGCCGCGGCCTCGGAATGTCAAATATGCGATTGAATGGCCCTGGTGTTCCCCAAAAGTTAGGCAGCGTAGTGCCGGGAGTCCGCGGGGCGATTGACATTTGGAAACCGGTTCCCATCCCACAGTAGTTCATAATTGAGTGAAACGTCGCTCTCCTCGACACCAAGTAGTGCCTTGACACCAGCCCCGCGTCCATGTAAGATTCTCTTCATATTCCGTTAACGTTATCATTCAGGGGGAATCTGAAGAGAACTTATGGAAAGACGAATCGCAGCGCTCGCATTCGCGCTGGCCGCCGCTGTTAGTATGCTAGCCCAGACCGAAACCGGCACCATCACCGGTAGTGTGGTGGATCCCGCTGGGCGATCTATCCCAAAGACTCAGGTCCAACTCACCAACCAATCAACCGGCGACGTTCGCACAACTCTCACGGAGTCGAGCGGCGATTTTGTGTTCACACCGGTTCTACCGGGAAAATATACTGTTAGCGTTACCGCCCCCGGCTTCAAACAATTCCAGCGTACAGACCTCGTTCTGACTGCCTCCGAGCGGTTATCGGCCGGCGTGCTGGCGCTGCAAGTGGGTTCGGTAAGTGAATCCATTACGGTCGTCGCCGAGACGACGCCCATCCAAACGACCAGCGCCGAGCGCTCCGGTCTCATCAACGATAAACAGACCGCACAGTTGCTGACCATCGGGCGCGATATCACGAGCCTGCTCCGCGTTCTTCCAGGCGTGGCTGGTAGCGACGGGAGCAGCAGCTTGGGCACGTTTGGAATGCCGACGATCAATGGCGTACACAACGAGTACAACACCGCCACCATCGACGGTGTAGTCGGAAACACCCGCGGCTACAACAATCTGGATACGCCTCCGAACCTCGATGCCATCGCCGAGGTCAAGGTTCTCTCGAGCAACTATCAGGCTGAGTACGGCAAGGCGGCAGGCGCGGTAATCAGCGTTGTAACCAAGTCCGGCACACAGCAATTTCACGGAACCGGCTACTACTACGTTCGCAACGAAGACTTCAACGCCAACAATTTCTTCAACAATCTCAACGGTCTCCCCAGGCCGCGCTACCGCTACAATACGATCGGCGGCAATGTGGGTGGCCCCATCTATTGGCCGGGCAAATTCAACCAGAACAAAAACAAACTTTTCTTCTTCTTCTCCCAGGAATATCTTCCGATCAAATCGCCGGACGGAATCAAGTACTACACCGTGCCCACGCAACTGGAACGGCAAGGCAACTTCTCTCAGACGTTCGACCAGACCGGGAAGTTGATCCCCATTAAAGATCCGTTAAACGGTGTGGCGTTTCCTGGAAACATCGTCCCAGCCAACCGGATCAATCCGGCGACCCAAGCCTTGTTGAAGATCTTTCCTCAGCCGAATTTCACCAACACCGCGGTCAGCGGAGGGAACTACAACTACATCACCAATACCTTCGCCGATCAGCCCACCAGCCAGTCCATCCTGCGCGTCGACTACAACGCCACCGACAAGTGGCGAATGTTTTTCCGTGGTCTGAACATGGCAGTGAATAACAACGGGTACAATTCCCCAGCCAACGCGGATGCCTGGCTCGCGCCCGCCAACTACAAGACTCACAATCCGAACGTCGCCATCAACGTTGTCTACAACGCCACGCCAACATTGGTGAATGAACTCACGCTCGGCACGGCCTTCTGGACTGAAGATCAGATCCTCACGCCGGCCAGCCTCGCCTTGCTGCAAAAGAGCACCTACGGAATTACTCTGGGACAGCTCTATCCGCAATTCAATCCTCTCGGTCTCATCCCGCAGATGAGCTTCGGCGGCATCACCAACGCCGCCGGCGGAGGTCCCAACGGCCGTTTTCCCCTCAAAGACGTCGTGGCGAATTTCAGCGCGACCGACGGCCTGACCAAGGTCTGGGGTAAACATATTCTCAAGTTCGGAATTGACTTTCAGGCCGACCAGTATCTACAGGAGCACACCGGCGGTAGCTTTGCCGGCAACTTCGCTTTCGACAAGAACACCAACAATCCCTTCGACTCCAATTACGCTTATTCCAACGCAATCCTCGGCTATTTCTCCTCGTATTCGGAGATCAACAACCGCCCGGATTACAAACCTCAGTCGTGGACTTTCGAATGGTACGCACAGGATCAATGGCGCATAACGAAGAAGCTGACGCTCGATATCGGTATCCGATTCACCGACGGCCTGCCGCAGACCATTCAGAACGGCTCGAACTTCGTTCCGAGTCTTTACAGTGCCGCGCAGGCTCCTGTTCTCTATCGCCCCGCCAAGGTGAACGGCCAAAATGTGGCCGTCAATCCGCTAACCGGCCAAACCTACCCAGCGGTGTACGCAGGCCTGTACGTTCCGGGCACCGGCAACACTGCCAACGGCACCATTAGCGTAGGATCCTCCCCCAACTATCCGAGCGGCCTTGTCTATGGCACAGGAGTGATCCCGGCGCCGCGCATCGGTTTCGCCTATGATCCCTGGGGCGACGGAAAAACTGTAATCCGAGGCGGCTTCGGAATCTTTATGAACGCCCGCGCTCGCACTGGCCAGGAAGGAGACATGGTCTCGAATCCGCCGAACATCTTTACCTTGACGGAATATTACGGCAATGCCGCTACGTTCGTGAACGCAGGGACCCTCCTCGGCCCACCCTCAGTCGGCCATGCCAACGAACTCCATCCCAAAATGCCGTCGGTTTACAACATGAGCTTCGGCATTCAGCGAAAGGTCGGCTTTGGCTCGGTGCTCGATGTCGCCTACGTAGGCACGCTCGCCCGGCACTTGAGCGACTATGTCAATATCAACGAGGTTCCGTACGGCGCGCACTTCCTTCCCTCGAGTCAAAGCCCGGTGGGCGGCGTTCTCGCGGATAACTTCTATCGCCCCTATCCCGGATATGGCAGCATCAATTACCAGACCTGGGGTCTCACCTCGAGCTACCACTCGCTCCAGACCCAGCTCACTCGCCGCTTCTCGCGAGGCCTGCAATTCGGCGCCGTCTGGACCTACTCCAAAGCCATGGATTATACCGACAGCTACAACGGGACCATTGCTACTTATTTAAATCCACGTGTCTGGAACTACGGTCCCGCAGGATACGACCACCGGCACAACGTCACGTTCAACTACCTGTGGGACATTCCGAAAGCCAGCAAGCTCTGGAACAGTCCTGTATCGCGCTGGGTCTTCGATAACTGGCAGGTCTCCGGCATCACCTCGTTCATCAGCGGCGCACCTTGCCCGTTCGGTGTCAGCGGAACCACGCAGTGCGGTACCAACGTACCCTCGTCCAGCTTCACCACCGTCGATGGTGCTGACATTGCCGGCGGGGGCGACGGCGTGCGCGTAGTGCTTACCGGCAACCCGAATTTGTCGAGTTCGCAGCGCTCGTTCAATCAATGGTTCAACACCGGCGTTGTCCATCGCCCAGCGCAAGGGACATTCGGTAACTCGCCATTCGCGCCGATCGTCGGCCCCGGCATCAGCAACTGGAACATGGCGCTCTTCAAGAACGTGCCTATCAAGGAAAGGTACGTCTTCCAGCTCCGCGTGGAAACGTACAATACGTTCAATCACACGCAATTCTCTGCCATCAACACGACGCCGAGATTCGATGCCGCCGGCAACCAGGTGAATCCCAGCTTCGGCCAAGTGAGTGCAACAGCGAATCCGCGCTATATGCAGTTTGCGGCTCGCTTCAGTTTCTAGCAGCGAACGGCTGGTGCCATTCTACAATTGAATGGAACCATAGATGAGCGAAAAACGAAGCCGCCGCGTGCTGGTCGCGGACGATCAGCACGATGTGCTCGAAGCCCTACGCCTGCTCCTGAAATCAGAGGGCTATCAGATTGAAGCAGTTTCATCGCCGCAAGGAGTCATCTCGGCGCTGGAGACGCGCGAATTCGACATCCTTCTGATGGATCTCAACTACACCCGCGACACGACGTCCGGGCAAGAGGGTCTCGAGCTCCTCGCGAAAGTTCAGCAGATCGACGGCATGCTGCCAGTCGTCGTCATGACCGCCTGGGGAAGCGTCGAACTTGCCGTTGAAGCCATGCGTCACGGCGCGCGCGATTTCGTCCAGAAGCCTTGGGACAATCCCCGGCTGCTGAGCATTCTTCGCACCCAAATGGAGCTCAGCGAGGCCATCCGCAAGGGCATGCGTCTCGAAGCCGAGAATCGGTTGCTCCGCGCCGAAGGCCGGCCAACTCTCATCGCAGAAGCGCCGGCGATGCGCCCCGTTCTCGAGCTAATCTCCCGAGTGGGACCCTCAGACGCAAACATTCTGATCACCGGCGAGCCCGGCGCCGGCAAGGAAGTAGTAGCGCAAACCCTCTACGCGATTTCCGAGCGCGCCACCAAACCGCTCGTCACAGTAAATGCCGGCGGACTGGCGGAAGGCGTCTTCGAAAGTGAACTCTTCGGCCACGTCAAAGGAGCGTTTACCGACGCCAAAGCAGATCGGGTAGGGCGCTTCGAATTGGCCGACGGAGGCACGCTCTTCTTAGACGAAATCGCCAATGTGCCGTTCAATCTGCAAGCCAAACTCCTGCGAGTGCTGGAGACCGGAGAAATGGAGCGCGTCGGCTCCTCGCGCACTAAGAAAGTGAGCGTGCGAGTGCTCTCGGCCACCAACGCGGATCTGCATCACGAAGTCGCGTCCAACCGATTCCGCCAGGACCTTCTCTTCCGCCTGAACACAATCGAAATCCACATTCCGGCGTTGCGCGAACGCAAAGAGGACATCCCGCTACTCGCCTCGCACTTCCTCAGCATCCACGCCAAACGGTACCGGAAAAACCTTCACGGTTTCGACACGCCAGCCATGCAAGCGTTGATCGAAAATTCCTGGCGCGGCAACGTACGCGAGTTGATGCATGTAGTGGAGCGCGCCGTCCTGATGGCGCAGGACAATTTTGTGCGCGTCCGCGATCTGGCCCTCCGCGATCCCAAAGAAGGCGGCGCCAAGCTCGATGAGATGAGCCTCGAAGAGGTGGAGGAAACATTAGTGAAGAAGGCTTTGGCGAAATTCGACGGCAACGTCAGCCTCGCCGCCGCAGCCCTCGGCCTGAGCCGCAGCGCTCTGTACCGCCGGCTGCAACGATTCGGCCTTTGAAAGTAAAAGCGTCATGCTGCGACGCATCCAGCGACTCCGACTGATTCACGAACAGCGCATCCAGTGGATGGCGCTAGCAGCGGGACTCCCCGGCGTCGTCGTCTCCCTCGCCGTTCTCTATTATTCCGGCTACCCCACGCGGTACCAATGGACGCTCGGCCTTCTCGTCGTCGGGTGCTGGCTCGGTTTCACATCGGCGCTACGCGAGCGGGTCGCCTCGCCTCTACGCACGCTGGCCAATCTGCTCGAAGCGATGAGGGAAGGGGACTACTCGATTCGAGCTAGAGGCGCCCGCAATCAGGATTCGCTGGGCGAAGTATTGCAGCAGGTCAATGCCATGGCCGCCACACTTCGAGCCCAACGCTTGGGCGCCATGGAAGCCACCACGCTGCTCCGAAAGGTGATGGAAGAGATCGACGTCGCGATCTTTGCGTTCGACGGCAAGCGCCGCGTTCGGCTGGTCAATCGTGCCGGACAGAAACTGCTCAGCCAGCCATCGGAACGCCTCATGAATCAGACGGCCGACGAGATCGGGCTGTCGGAATTCCTGGAAGGCGAACCCACGCAGACGGTCCAACGCCATTTCGCCGGCGGTGTGGGAAGGTGGGCCATCAGCCGCAGCGTTTTCCGCGAAGGAGGGCTGCCGCATCAACTCCTGGTGATCACCGATCTCACCCGGCCGTTGCGCGAAGAAGAGCTCTTAGCCTGGCAGCGCTTGGTGCGAGTCCTCGGCCACGAATTGAACAACTCGTTGACGCCAATAAAGTCGATCGCCGAAAGTCTGGCCACCCTGCTCACACGCAATCCCAGACCGGACGACTGGCAGGAGGACACGCACCGCGGTCTTTCGATCATCGCCCACCGCAGTGAAGCGCTCAGCCGTTTTCTAGGCGCATACGCCCGCCTGGCGAAACTTCCGCGACCCGTCCTCGCGCCGGTTGACGTGGACATGTGGATCCGCCGAGTGGCCGCTTTGGAGACTCGTTTAACCCCCGAACTGATTCCTGGCCCGCCTGTCAAGATTCAGGGCGACCACGATCAGCTAGAGCAACTTCTGATCAACCTGCTACGCAACGCTGTCGACGCCACGCTTCCAACCGGTGGACAAGTTTCCATATCGTGGCGCAAAAACGGTACCCTACTCGAAGTCCGCGTGCTCGACCAGGGACCAGGTATTTCGAATACCGCGAATTTGTTTGTGCCATTCTTCACCACGAAGCCCGGCGGGTCAGGCATCGGGCTGGTCCTCAGCCGCCAGATTGCAGAAGCTCACGGAGGAACACTCGCGCTCCGCAATCGCGAGACTGAATCGGGCTGCGAAGCATGCCTGACGCTCCCGCTTTGACGGTGATTGTTGCGACCAAAACGTCCCGCTGAACGTCACTTCCGTATGGAATTTCGACAACTAGGAAAAAGCGGTCTGCAGGTCCCCATTCTATGCTTCGGGACAGGCACCTTCGGAGGTGGAAATGAGTTTTTTAAAGCATGGGGTAATACCGATGTGGCGGAGGCTACACGTCTCGTTGATATCTGCATGAACGCAGGCGTCAATTTCTTTGATACGGCCGACGTCTACTCGCAGGGGCTCTCGGAGCAGATCCTGGGCGAGGCGATCCGGCACCTGCCGCGTGAAAGCGTACTCATTTCCACCAAGGCCACACTTCAGTTTGGGGATGGGCCCAACAACGTAGGCTCTTCGAGACTCCACCTGATACGGCAGATCGAAGGTAGCCTCAAGCGGCTAAAGACGGACTACATCGACGTGTATCATATGCATGGCTTCGATGCTCTGACACCCGTCGAGGAGACACTGAACACCTTAGACCAAGCAGTGCGCGACGGTAAGGTGCGGTATATCGCCGCCTCGAATTTTTCCGGCTGGCACATCCAGAAGTCACTTGATATCAGCGAGCGTTACGGTTGGGCTCGTTATGCCGCGCACCAGGTCTACTACTCGCTCGTAGGACGCGAGTACGAATGGGAACTCATGCCGCAGGCGCTGTCTGAGGGCGTCGGTGCGCTGGTGTGGAGCCCACTTGGGTGGGGACGTCTCACGGGCAAGATCCGTCGCGGCCAGCCTCTGCCGGAGCAAAGCCGATTGCACAAAACCGCGGAACAAGGCCCAGCTGTTGACGAGGAATACCTCTACAGAGTTGTGGATTCGCTCGATGCAGTTGCTGCGGAAGCGGGCCGCACTGTGCCCCAAGTGGCTCTGAACTGGCTGCTCAGGAAGCCAACCGTTTCCAGCGTGATCATCGGCGCGCGCACCGAACACCAATTACGCGACAACTTGGTCGCGGCGAACTTCGCGCTCACGCCTGCGCAGGTGGCGGCACTTGACGAAGCGAGCCAAACGCAAGTGACGTACCCATATTGGCATCAGCGTCAGTTCCAAAACCGTAATCCGCTGCCACCCGCCTATCGATGATTGACCTGGCCGAGCGAACTGAAAGGTGGTGCGTTATCCGTCCCGACCCGAATTTCAACCGGCGATTCGGGTTGCCCGGACTCAATACGCGTATGTGTAGCTTCGCACCCTGTATCCAATCTCATACGCCGGCGTTGGAAACGAATTAGAGCAGCTTGATGAATTCCTCAGGACTGTATCCAGCCTGCTCGATGATGGAGGCCAGAGTCTTCCCCTTGAGATCCTCGTTGTGCATCGCGATGGTGACACGCAATCCAGGCTTGTCCGGATGCTTGAGGATATGATGAGCGCCTTTGGTGTGATGAATATAAAACCGCTCCGCTCAAGAGCCCGCAAAACTTTGGCAGGCCGCAGAGCAGGCAAATGCGGACTCACGCTGGCTCGGGAATGGCAATTCTGATTTCTTCCTTCACCGGTTCCAGAGAAAGTTTCTTGTCAGGGGGAATGGGCAGTCCGTCTTTCTGTATGCTTTCCAAATAGCCTTCAATGGCTTCAACCACCCGCTGGTGGGCCTCCTCATAGGTATCGCCCTCGGTGACCAGTCCTGGCAGCGCCGGGCAGGTCACAATATAGCCGCCTTCTTCAGCCGGTTCAAACAGAACGGTATAACGATGTTCGGACATAGCGTACTCACATTAATTGTATGATGGCTTCCGCATGGGCCGGGTGATCGCCAAGCCGATGCACCCGAAAAACGGAGGAACTGGGACGCGAAGGGCGGCTGCGGGAGACCGATTTTCTGCAAGAGGGCATTTATGAGCTACGTGCAAGTTATCAAGAAGTGCACTCAGGATGCTCTATTTTTTCAGAGGAAAGAGCCGTGCCACCACGCGAAATTGCCCGGGCCACAGAGCGTAAGAAGGTCAAAGCTGATTTTGAACAGTTCAGGTTCGGAGTACGGTATGGCACGGAAGAAATTTCATTCGGACGCCTCGAAGTTTCTATACAACCGCTTCATAGCGGGCGACCCCAAACGTGAAGAGGAATACGAAGAGGAGGTCATCAATGCCGAGATTGCCCGTAAGATTTACGAGTTGCGTACGAAAGCGGGGCTCATCCAGCAAGAACTTGCTCAGCGTGTAGGAATGTCAAAGTCTGCCATCTGCCGGCTTGAAGATGCCGACTACGAAGGTCACTCACTTTCGATGCTCAAGCGCATTGCAGAAGCCCTCGATGAGCGAGTGGTAATTCGTTTTATGCCATCGAAGCGGCTCAAGACTGCATAGCGCGACTGGTTCTTGGTCCTTATTCACCACGCAAAACCACCGCCGGATCGATTTTCATGAGTGGTCTACTGCCAAGGAAACCCGCCACCCCCGCCACACTCAGCGCCATGACGCCAGCAATCGCATAAGCCGCGAAATCCGAAGGCTTCGCCCCATACAGAAACGCACCCAACGCCCGCGCAATCGAAAACGCAACCGCAAATCCCACAACGGCGCCGATGCAGGCCGAACGCATCGTATCGGCCAGCATCATTCCCACGAGCCCCAGCGTTGTAGCCCCGAGCGCAGTCCGCAATGCGAATTCACGCCGCCGCCGAATCCCGGAATAAATTGACAAACTATAAACACCGAACGCGGCCAGAGCAAAAGCCAACAGCCCATACGCAGAGAACAGTTGCGTGCGAAATCGGGGCCGGTCAAGCGACGTGGCGACAACCTGCTCCATACTTTTCATCTGGTACAACGGAACGTTCGAGTCGATCGATCGGACAATATGTTCCAGGTCTGCATCGATTCCTCCACCACCCGCCACAACCAGCGCCATCGTGCGAGTCGGCGCCTGCGGAAAAGGTCGATAGATCTGCGGGAGCGGCGCTTGGCTCAACTGCGTGGTGTGAACATCCCCAACTATCCCGACGATCTCCATCCACTTCGCGCCGGGCCTGGGCGCACCGATCAGAATTCGTTTGCCCACAGCCGATTCGTTCGGCCAGAAACCCCTCGCCAGAGTCTCGTTAACGATCGCCACATCCGTAGAACTGGAAAAGTCGCGCTCATCGAACACACGCCCCGCCAGAATCGGGGACCGCAGCAATAAGAAATAACCATCGCCGACCTGTATTTGATGCGCGAACTGAGGCACCGGTCCCGATGCGCGAAAAGCCCGTCCTTCGATGCTGAACGGATCGCCGCCCGCGCCGAAACTGAGCGGCAATTGCGACGCCAGCGTTACCTTCTCCCCACCCAACCTCGCTCTCAGATCCGATTCCAGCCGCTGATAATATCCTGCGATCTGAACCGGCGTGCGGTATTTGGACCCCGGTATCGTCACCAGAGCCGTTGATACGTTTGCTGTCCGAAATCCAGGGTCAACGCGCTCCAGAGCCAGCAGGCTTTCAACCAGCAGGACGGTCGGCGGAAGCAGCGCGCACGCGAGACCTACCTGAATCGCGATCAGAAAACGTCGGGTACGCGCCTCGCCATGGCCGCTGATTCCGGTGCGCTCCTGTGCAAGGGCTTCACGCCGAAACAACGATCGCAGAGGCAACGTACCGGACAAAACACCAACTCCAGCAGACAGTAGCATCGTAAATCCGAAGACGCGATAGTCCACGGAAAATTGGTCGATGATCGAGAACTCCGAAAGATGTGCCGTCTGAAGTCCGCGAAGAGCCACCAGAGTTAATACGAGCGCCAGCGCGCCCCCGGTCAGCGCCGGCATCAAAGCCTCGATGACAAGTTGCTGGCCAACTCGCCATCGCGATGCTCCTAGCGCCATCCGCACTCCGGCCTCCTGCCGCCGCGCCGATGCGCGCCCCAGCCACAATACAGCTGTATTCGTCAGGCCTAACAAAAGCAGGATGCCGCTCGCAATAGCCAAAGCGTATATAGTCGGCCGCGCCGTTCCATAGAGTTCCTCGCGCAATGGAACCACTGCGATTCCGTAACCACCATCTTCCCCATGCGGCCCCATGCCCGTGCGGTAGCGCTGTCGCAGAACGGTCGCGACCACGCGCATCTGCGCGCCAGCCGCTTCTGGAGAGACTCCCCGCGTAAGACGCGCAATCAAGCGGAAGTTGCCAACCAGCCGCGCAGGGTCAGAATCCAGATTCGCTGGCAACCAAACCTGCGGAGCCTCGCCGGAAAGACGGAAACGGAAACCCTGTTTGAGCACACCAATCACAGTGCAAGATACGTCATCAATGAGAATACGTTTCCCGACGGCCCCCGCGTCACCACCAAAGCGGCTTCGCCAGAAGTCATAGCCCAGCACCACGGCGCGATCGTGTCCGCCATGATTCGAGTCCGAGCTGATCCACCGCCCCTGCTCCATCGAGCCGCCCAACAGCGACAACAGATTCGATGAAACCATCATTCCGGAAATCCGCTCGGCCCGTTCACTTGTAGCCACAGTCATGGCGCGAGACTCGAAAGCCGCAACGTCCTCGAACACACGATTCTGGGCCCGGTAATCCAAATAGTTCGCAATCGTAGCCGGAAACCGGGGAAACCCGAGATTGAGCAACTGATCGGAAACAACCACGAGCCTGTCCGCGTCCCGGTACGGCACTGCGTGAAACAGAGCCGTGCTGGCAACAGAAAGAACGGTGGTAAGCGCAGCCACTCCTAAGGTAGTCCCGAGTGCCGCGAGAAGAAAGAAAGCCGGTGATTTCGCCAGTGCCCGCCAGGCGTATCGGAAGTCCAAGGCAATATGTTCCAACGCCGGCATCGACCAGACATCGTGCGCCTGTTCCATGATCCGGGCTGAGTTACCAACATCGCGCCGCGCCACATTCACCGGGCGTCCCGACTCACTCGCCTTCATGTCAGTGTGAAAATCCAACTCCTCCCGTAGCCGCCGGGCGAGTTCATTGTGCCGCCTCAAATGTGTAAGCCTTCGCCAGAATCCCCGCATGCGTACTCCTCAAGCAGGCCGCAAAACCTTCTGCACGGCGCCTACTAATTTTTGAAATTCGTCTTCAGACTCCACCAATCGCTTGCGTCCGGCCTTGCTAAGCCAGTAAAACCGCGCGCGCCGGTTGTTGGGCGTCATTCGCCATTCCGATTCGACAAATTTCTTCAATTCCAGTCTCTGCAGCGCCGGATACAGCGATCCCTCTTCCACATCCAAAACATCGTCCGAAGTGAGTTTGATCTGCTGTGCAATACCGTATCCATGCAGTGGAGCGCGGCTGAGCGTTTTCAAAATCAGAAGGTCCAGCGTGCCAGGAAGCAAACCAGGATCGCTCGATGTTCTTGCCATACTAAGAAATTCTATGCATAGAATGATCCGCTGTCAATCGGGGATCAGCCTGCTGTCGGCGAAAAGTAGAAATGTCCTATTCCCGCAAAGTAGAAACGTCCTAGAGGCCCAATTTGCGAACTCCCGATTTCCCCTATCTGAGAGCATGTTCAGAATGGCGCGGGAGCTGTCAAGGGCGCGAGCTTATTGCGCGGCGAACGCGAACCCTTGACGGCGAGCACCGTTCTCGATATTGGACATCGAGGGAAAGCGGGCTTTCCTCCAGCGTTTCGAACTTTCCAAAATAGGACATTTCTACTTTGCTGCGATATCGGTGATCAGTCTGCTCGGCTACTTGCTATTGGCGTAGAAGGACCCGGAGACAGAGTATTAGTTCGTCGGCCGCTGTTCAGCCGGCCTGGATTCGCGATACGGTACAGAGGACGCCAGGGCGGTGTGCTAACGTTACGACAGCGTAGGATGCTTATGAGTTTGCGTTGCTCGATCGCACCTTGGCTATCGGTTCGGAACAGTGCAAAAGCCATCGATTTCTACAAATTCGCATTCGGAGCGGCCAAGGTCTTTCGCCTGGAAGGTCCGAGCGGAGGCGTGGTGGCAAAACTTTCGGTCAACGGAGCGGAGTTTTGGCTCAGTGACGAGTCTCCGGAGCATGCCAACTTTAGCCCCGAGTCTTTAGGAGGCGGTTCGGTACGAATGATCCTGACGGTGGCCGACCCTGACGCTGTCTTCGCCCAGGCGCTAAAGGCCGGCGCATCACAGATCTTCCCCGTTGGAGAGGAACACGGCTGGCGATTGGGGCGCGTAGTCGATCCGTTCGGGCATCACTGGGAAATTGGCCGCCCACTCGCCGCCTAGGCGTTCACTCAAACACGAAGGCCGAATCGAGCCAGCATTTCTCGCCGCCCAAAACTTGTGACGCCAAGAGCCCGGCTGTCCAGATCCTGCATCACCCACTTCCTTTTCAGTGCAGCTTTCAGAATCGCTGCCCCCAACGCCCCGCCGACATGAGGCTGCCGCTCACTCCAGTCCAGGCACGCACATGCGAACCGGCGGCGCAACGTCCGAGTTGCCGCCAAGTCAATGCCAAGAGCCTCAAACGCTATCGTTCCATCCGGAGTAACATCGTATGCGGCCGACAACCATCCCAAAACCTGGAAGCGATCGTGAAGCGACACACCCACCGCGCCAGCCATGTGATCGTAACAAGTCCGTGCGGCGCGTAATCGGCTTGGAGTCCGTGGCACGAACTTGTCGTAACCGCCACCGGCAAGCACGCTCAGCCCTTCCAGCACGCTAGCCACACCAGGACCTTCCAGACTGTAATAGCGATGCTTTCCCTGCGTGAGCACTTTAACCAGGCGTTCCGTCTTCAGCCGGCTCAGATGCACGCTCGCGGTAGACGGACTTACGTCAGCCACTATCGCCAGCTCCGTGCTCGTTCGTGCATGGCCGTCCATCAGACAGTAGAGCATGCGCGCTCGTGCCGGTTCGCCAATAGCTGCCGCAATGCTGGAAACTGCATGATCCTCGACATTCATACTTTGATTGTAGACGAAGTGTTCTTGTCAGGCAACCGGCATACTGCGGATATGCCCATAACCTGCGTCATCCGCTACCAGATCGATCCGTTCCAACGCGACGGCTTCCAGCAGTACGCCAAAAAGTGGGGCCGTATCATTCCTCGATGCGGCGGCCATCACGTCGGGTATTTTCTCCCTTATGAAGGCACCAATGACGTGGCCTGGGGTTTGATTGCATTCGACAGCCTCGCCGCCTATGAGACCTACCGCGCTCGCTTGAAGTCAGATCCCGAAGCGCGAGAGAATTTTGCTATGGCGCAAACCAAACGTCTGATCCTCCGCGAGGAGAGAACCTTCACCGAAATCGTCGGTGGAACATTCGGCCTTCCCTCGACACTTTCAGAAAGGAAGAGCGGCCCATGTTGACACAAGCCGAAAAGGGAAGGGCATTTCGAGCCCTCCACGAGCGTGACGGCGCATTCATCATTCCCAATCCGTGGGACGCTGGTACCACCCGTCTACTGGCGCACCTCGGCTTTGAAGCGCTCGCCACCACCAGCGCCGGCTACGCCTTCTCAGCCGGGCAGCGGGACAACACCGTCGGCCGCGACGCGATGATGGCACACCTCTCCGCCACCGCGTCAGCCACCGACCTGCCAGTCAGCGGCGATCTCGAGAACGGCTTCGGCGACGCTCCGGAAATCGTCGCGGAAACCATCAGGTTGGCGGCGGCGGCTGGTCTTGCTGGCGGCTCGATTGAAGATTCAACCGCCCGTCCGGACCACCCAATCTACGAGAAGGAGCACGCGGTCGAGCGAGTCCGAGCGGCGGCAGAAGCTGCACGCGCCCTTCCCTTCACATTCACCCTCACGGCGCGCGCTGAGAACTACTTGGTCGGCAGGCCTGACCTCAAAGACACAATCGCGCGGCTCCAAGCTTATCAAGAGGCGGGCGCCGATGTTCTCTATGCGCCGGGTCTTACCACCAAGGGCGACATTGCGGCCGTGGTCCGCTCTGTGGACCGCCCGGTAAATGTCATCATGGGACTGCAAGGCGTTCAATTGAGTCAAGCCGAACTATCAAGCCTGGGAGTCAAACGCATCAGTGTCGGTAGCGCGCTCTCTCGCGCCGCTCTCGGCGCCTTCCTTCGTGCCGCCAGGGAAATGCGCGAGCACGGCACCTTCACTTTCGCAGAGGACGCCGTGAGCTATCGGGAGATCAGCTTAATGTTCCCTTCATGAAAAAGATTGGAATCGTGGGCGGAGTCGCCTGGCCGTCCACGGTGGATTACTACTCGGAAATCTGTCGTCGAAGCGAACAATGGCAGCTCGCCCGAAATCCGGAAGGCGTGCCCTCGACACCGGAAATGAGCATCGAATCATTGGATCTGAACAAGGCCGCCTCCTACGTTGGCATCCATGACAACGAAGAATCCTGGTCGCAATTCGATGACTACCATCGCACAGCCCTCCAGTGTCTCGAAGCAAGCGGCGTCGATTTCGCGCTCATCGCAAGCAACACTCCTCACCATCGCTTTGCATCCATCGTGCGCGGAATCGGGATTCACGTGATCAACATTTTCGAAGTAGCCGCAAAGGAAACCGCGCGAATCGGGACCCGTGAAGTTCTGATATTAGGCACTGCCCTGACGATGAGCTCGCCAGTATTTCGCGACGAATTTGCAAAGTATGGAGTCAAAGCGGCCGGTCCGAGCAACGCAGCGGCAAGGTCGATGACGATCGAATTAATCGCAGAGTTGCACCTCGGCAAGCAGAAGAACGCGGCGAAGCGATTAGCGAGCATCGCGAAAATGTCGTTTGATGATCAACTTGCGCCGCAGCCGGCAGTATGTCTGGCATGCACCGAGTTGCCGCTCGCATTTCGAGAGGACAAGCTGCGACCCAACCTTTGAGCACGAGGGCATCTTGTACATCAATACGACCGCGGTCCACATAAACGCGGCCTTCGATTTCGCTGTCAATACATAAACAATGAATCGGCAAGAACACCCTGGGAGGGTTCCTGTCGACAAATTCTACATTTCGCATCGGTGGTAACGTGTGGTTGTGAAGCTCACAATTGAGGTCGATCGGGAAGTCGACGGCCGCCATATCGCCGAGATCCCGGAATTGAACGTCCTCTTGTATTGGGATTCGAAGCTCGACGCTATTCAAAAAGCCCAGTCGGCCGCCAGGGAGATTGTTCTCGACCGGATCGCCCACGGCGAGTTGCCTCCTGATTCGGCGAATGCCACATTCGACGTCGCCGCCTGAAGCGGATCGGATGGCGACATGACCGCACAGTGGGTTCTCACAAAATCATGAACAAGGACGGATGGGCCGATTATCCATTCTCTTTGCACGATTCCGAGGAACTTGGTCCTGCGATTCTGGCGAAAATCTCGACGAAGACAGGCCTCCAATCACAAGACCTGTGATCGGACCACGTGTTCCAACTCAATTGCTCAGGGCAATCTTACGCGCGTGATATACTTAAGTCAGTGCTTAACCAAGAGGCATCGCTCGACCTCCTCTTCCAAGCTCTGGCGGTCCCCGCCCGAAGGGTAATGGTGGAGCGCCTTAGCCTCGGGCCGGCATCGGTCACCCAACTCGCCAAGCCCCTCGCCATGTCCCTGCCGGCAGTCGTCCAGCATCTGCAAATACTCGAAGCGAGCGGCCTCGTCAGGTCCAAAAAGGCAGGGCGCGTGCGAACGTGCCGCATCAATTCAGCGGCCTTTAAGACCGCTGAAAATTGGATCGCCAGGAGGCGGGCGGGCTGGGAGCGCCGCCTCGACCTGCTGGCGAAACATCTCGGAGACACAGATGACTAACTTGCATTGCAGGAGAAAACAATCAGCGAACGCACCGTGGAACATGCCACCATCGTGGTCGAACGCAGCTTCAAGGCCTCTCCCGCCCGCGTCTTCGCTGCCTGGGCGGATCCCAACGCTCTCCCGCCAATGGTATGTGCCCGGCGACGATTGGGAGACGGCAGACTATGAAAACGACTTCAGCGTGGGCGGCCGCCAATTGAACCGCTTCGGGCCAAAAGGCGATCCGAAATATTCGGGCGATGGCCGCTATCTGGACATTGTGCCGGAGGCGCGTATCGTTTCCGCCGGTGCCATGCATGATGGCAATACACGTATTTCCGCCACGCTGTGTACTGTAGAGCTTCTCGCCGAGGGCAGTGGAACACGCCTGATTCTTACCGATCAGTCCGCGTTCTTTGACGGCCGCGAAACGCCCTCCGGCCGCAATCGGGCTGGGGCCAAATCCTGAACCGCCTCGAAGCCCATATAACCAAACTTTGAAAAAGAAGATCTGAATCCATGGTAAACAAGATGATCAATGGTACATTTCGACAAACAAATTTGGAGAATGAATCCGCCGAATACCTCACCAAGCGCGACGAACTCCGCCTTGCGGAAATCGACCTGATGCGCCAGCGGGAACGAGTGGCAGAGCTTCGCCGCAGTCTTCCGCCGGGCGCGCCCGTCCAGGATTACGTATTTGAGGAAGGGCCGGTGAACCTCACCGCGGGCGACACGCCGGTCCGGACGGTCCGCCTCAGCGAACTGTTCACAAAGCCCGGCCGGTCGCTGGTCGTCTATCACTTCATGTATGGAAAGAAGAATACCAAACAATGCCCGATGTGCACACTAATAATCGACGGCTGGAATGGCGTCGCTCATCACGTGGCGCAGAACGTCGATGTCGTCATCGTCGCTGCCGCCGATCCGGCAGCTCTGCGGGCACACGCCCGCGCACGAAATTGGGATAACCTGCGCCTCTTGAGTTGCGGTTCCAACACCTTCAAATACGATATGGGCAGCGAGGATCGCGAAGGAAACCAGGATTCGACCGTATCCGTTTTTACCAAGGACAGCAACGGCACCGTAAGGCACTTCTACACGGCCCACCCGTCGATGTCGGAGGACATCAAAGAGCGCGGCCTCGATCTGCTATGCCCCGTCTACAATATCCTGGACCTCACGCCCCAAGGCAGAGGAGATTGGTATGCATCCTTTAACTACCCCCCCAAAGTCTACGCCGCAAGCCGCTGAAATCCGCGCGCTAATAGACGATCGCATAGCGGCAGTCCGCACAAGGGATGTCAGCGTATCGATGCCCAATGTGGCTCCGGACATCTTGTCGTTTGATGTAGTAAACCCACTGCAATATGTTGGAGCGGATGCCCAAAGAAAACGCGCGGAGCAATGGCTTGCTTCGTTCCAGGGACCCATCGGCTACGAGATTCAAGATCTCCGCATCACCGCAAGCGATGACGTGGCCTTCTCCCACGGTCTCAGCCACGTGAGCGCAACAAAAGCAGACGGAGGAACGCTCGATATGTGGTGGCGCACAACAATTTGCTTCCGCAAGATCGGCGGCAAGTGGACGATCACGCACGAGCATAACTCCGTGCCATTCGATGTGGAAACCGGCAAAGCGTCCTTGGGTCTCAAGCCGTAGCTCTCGCTTTTGACAAATAAAGGTATCCCGCGGCTTCACTTTCCCTCAGCCGCATACCTCACCGCGCGCTCGAGAACCTCATCGCGCCCCGACCGAATGCCTTCAATCGTGGGCGCGACTTCGATGTCCGGATGCAACCCGGTCCGCTGCAACTGCCGCCCATCCGGCCATCGCACGTCGTGTCCACTGAACGCGATATTGATCCCTCCCGGCACCGGGAACCCGGTAATATCGCCATTCGCCCCGGTAGTCGCACTACCGACGAACACAGTCCCATTCGCCGCCCGATAAAAAAGTCCGCTGTGCTCGGACTGGCTGATCGCCCGTTCATCAATCAGCAGAATCGTCTTCCCCCGGTAGCGCGGACCCTTCGCCGGTGGGATCCGCTGGAAAAATTCCTCGCTCTTGATGCCGTCCTCCACATCCGGCCTGACCACGTTCGTCCGAAACGATGCCGCGACCGCCTCTGACTCCTCTGCAATTCGCGGTGCAATGTTCCACGCCGTCCCGTTCGGATAGCCGCGCATTTCCATAATGATCGTTTTCGTGTCCTTGAACTTCTCGAACATTCCGTCGACTTCCTCGTTCTTCAGCCGGGCCAGATCCACATACGCGACATCCGGTTTCATCAGATAGAAAACCTCGCCACTCCGATAGTGAGAAAGCCACGAGTAATTGACAGGCGAACGCGTCACCGTAGCGTAGTGCTCCACGCCATCGCTTCCTCGGAGCGTGAGCTTCGCCTTCGAATCCGCCGGTCCGCTCAACACGAGTTGCATTGTACGATTCACCATGGACTGCGGCGTCGATGCGGCGATCCGAGTCTCCAATTCATCCAGCCGATTCCGTACCGGCTGTCCGTCGATTTTTGTCAGAACGTCGCCAGGATGCAGCTCGCCATCGATGGCAGCGCCATCCTTAGGGCACCACCCGGGTAACCACCGCCTGCCCTTCCACCCATCGCACCTCAACGGGTGGCGGCGCCCCATAGAGAGCCGACAACTCTCCGCTCGAAACAAAACAATGCGTGTCGTGCGTGTGCGCGACCATCTCCGCCACCGCCAGATGATACTCGCGCGCCGATTTGGCTGCGGCCATCTTGGGAACAAATCCAGCAAGACTGAATCCCAGTCCTCTCCGTACAAATACCGGTATGGATGAAAGTAGTGGAACACTCCCCAAATACGAGCAGCGGCGAGCAAGCGTAAAGCCCATCGGGATACGCTCGGTTATCCCGCTTCTCTTTGAAGTTGGCTGGAGGTAGCTCCAGCTTCGCGCGGCCCGCCGGCGCCGGCCACTTCCCGGACCTTGCGATTTCTACCGCGGCCCGCAGCGCTTCGTCACCGCTCTGATTCAGGACCACATTAGCCGCCAACCCGGTCGTCCCGTCAGTATACGCTGGTGCGTACGTTCGAACCGCCACTTCGATATTCCCCACGCGCACCCGATTTCCCATTGCCATCGCCCCATCCCGCAATTCATCTTCGGAAACGATCGCTCCGGCGCCCGACGCTTGTACGGCCAGCGCCAACATCGGAATCCGCGTTCGGCGGTGTACCAGAAATACGGGACGCACCGGTGTTGCCGCGGCGATCATCGGATGCGCATCGTTCTGCGTCTCCCATCTGGACGCGTAGCCCTGATACCCGCCGCCATTCTGTGTCGCGTAGCCGTTATGTAGACGAAACTTCAAAGGCGAGCGAGGGGAATCCGCTGCCACCGGCAAAACATTCGGCAGCGCGGAGTCTGCCGGCTGCACGTCGCACAGGTCGAAAACTACGGCCCCCGATCCTTCCAGATTCTTCCGCAGGAAATCCGCCGCTTCCTGGGCAGTCTGCGCTTCGCCCGGTGTGACTCGCAAAAGTTTTACACCGGACTTGTCGTCGGTAATGGTGAGACGAAGCGAAGCGTCGGGTTTCAGCGTGTGCGTCGAAGGATCATGCAATACCGCAAGCATCGCGTCCACGGCCGCCTCGAAATCGGCGTCATTGGCAGCCACCAGTACTCTCGGTGCGGCATCCGCGAACGCCTGGTCCCAGTCCACCCCCTCAGCCGTCACGCCGGGATGAAAGTACTTTACATAAACCCACAGCTTGGCGACCGCCGCCAGCCGATCCCAAGCCTCCTGTTGCCGCGGCCCACGCGGCAGCGGAAGAGTCTTCGGTTCTGGTGTATCGCCCAGGATGTCGACGACAGCGTCGTCGAAGAAGACCTTGCCGTGCCCAATGAACATCAGGCCAATATTGATGTAATTTGCGTCCGGCTCGACGTCGTCAACGATTTCGTAGGTCTGCCACGTGGTCCCGCGAATCGGCCGGTCGCCCATGTTGTCGAAGAAGCCCGTAATCTGGTTGGGCCGATCAACGCGAAACCACATCTGCGCGTGATCCGCTTCAGAGCCGCCTGCAGCTAGCTAAGCGAACGGCCGCGCGAAATCGCACGCGTTTACCGCGATAAGCGGTGGCATCGAACTGCTGCATGATATTGCCAAACGGCGACGCATCCTCTGCCCCGGACCACGAAAGTTCGGCTCAATATTTTCCGGCCTTAGGTTGCTCAGTCGAAAGATTGGCGGCGTAGCCCTTGATGCCCTTGGGCGCGAACCACCCCGGAGACCGTACGGCAATCGGACCATCCTCAAATCCCAGATTTTGCTGGCCCATCGCGGCGCTTGACGCAACCAGGACGAGAGCGAGGAAACGAAGCATCCGATTCTCCTGACATCGGGATCATACGACAACCCTATCCGACACGCCTACTTCTTAGCCGGGTCCCCGCGTATGTACTTGTTCTTCTCATAAGGGAATTTCTCCCAATCGAGAGACGCCCGGCCATTCAGGTCCCAGACAACCTCGCCCTTCCGGATCGTCATCTCCGCCGCCAGCATCTTGTCGCCCATCTTCCGGGCGCCTGCTGAATCGGTCAGGCCGAATTTGCCGCGATCGAGACGCAACACCGCAATATCCGCCTCGCTCCCAGCATCGAGCGTACCCAGCTCTGGATGCTTCACCTCGATGGCGGGATTCCGCGTGGACATCCGGATTACGTCCTCCAGCGACGAACCAAGCGCAAGAATCTTCGCCATCGATTGGAGCATGTCTTTCATGCCGCCGTTCATGCTCCCTTTATGGAGGTCAGTTGAAATCGAATCCGGATAAAACTTAGCCTGGAACGCCGGTACTGCTACCCACCAGTAAAAACTTCCCGCACCAAAGCCGAGATCGAAATAGATGCCGCGGCTCCTCCCGGCCTCCATCGCCGGATTAAGTTTGCCATCCACCACCTCGCGGCGATTTCCGGAAAAACAATGTGTGTAGATATCGCCTTTGCGCAACCTGTCCCTCAGCAGTCCGTCCAGATTGCGCTCGGGCGTAATGATACCGAAATCCACCATCACCGGCAGATTCGTTTTGCGCGATGCCTCCACCGCCCGGTCGATCGAGGCCCAGCCGGCGCCCGCATAGTGGGCGCTTTTAATACCAACCACCAGATCCGGATTTGCTTTGGCGGTTTTCACTACGCCGTCGGGATCCAGATCGGCTACGTTATCTTCGTTGCCGAATGCCGTCATTCCCTGCTTGGAAATGTTCACGAACGCCAGCACCCGCGTCTTCGACTTCTTGATCACATGATCCCTGAAGTCATCGAAATTCGCCGATCCGGACGTGCCGGCGTCCACCATCGTTGTGACGCCTGTGCGAAATGAGAACGCATCGGGCCACACAGAATTCGAACGCGCCGCCGCTGATGTCACTGGCGTAGCGTTGTACACATGGACATGGATATCGATCAGCCCGGGAGTTACGTACAGTCCTGTGACATCGGCGACGGTCTTGGCCATCGATGCGGGAATGTTTTCCGCTGCGCGCGCAATCTTGCCGCTGCTCACCGCAACGTCCATCACTCTGCTGATGTTGTTCTTCGGATCGATGACATGGCCACCTTTCAGTAGCAGATCATAGGTGGGTTGCTGGGCGCGAAGCCCGATACAAGCTGACAGCAGTACAAACGCAAATCTAAATTTCGTCATTTTGTTTCGTCCCATAATACGAAACAAAGCAGGGCTTTTGGAGCACCGGCAACGAGTGAGGAGATCGGCTCTCGAAAGTTATCCTCAGTAACCCGCGCCCAGGTACCAAATTCCGCTGTGGCTGATCAGCTCCGCAAAGCGAATGAAGTTTCCCGTGGTTACCAATGCATTGCTCTGGTCGAAGATCAGGTCCCCTCCTTGCCCCTGCAAATGAAGCTGCGGAGTCACAGTGTGGCTCGAGCAATTCCCTGGCTCCCCGCCACCGGGAGTGTTGATGCATTGTACAAGCTGCACATAAATCAAGAGACGCTTTCCCTCAACGTTTGCTGGAGGCAAGGTGATGGTTGCGGGTCCACCGCTATTGTTTACTAGGTAGAACGAAAAGGTATCGGTAGCGGGAATCGTGGCGCCCGGCGCGAGAATGGTGGAATCGGAATTGAACACGCTTCCTGTGGGACCGTTAGTTCCCTGGCTCCCCGTGATACCTGTCGGTCCCGTCACTCCGGGTGGACCGTTCGCCCCCTGATTTCCGACGGGAGAGGGTCCCGTGGCCCCCGTAGCGCCAGTAGGCCCGGTGCCGCCAGTGGCGCCGACCGCTCCAACCGCCTCCAGGTTTCCAGTCGCTCCGGCTGGTCCAGTAGCGCCAGTCGGTCCAGTCGGGCCAGTAGCCCCGATGGCGCCGACGGCTCCAAGGTTCCCAGTCGGCCCAGTGGCTCCAACTTGCCCAGGGGATCCCGTTGCTCCGGTTGGTCCCGTCGCTCCGGCGGCACCGGTGAGGCCAGGGTTATGTTGTAAGAGTTCTGCAAAAAGGAATGGGTCATGCTAAACCTTTCTGATTCAGTTAGCCGCTGAAGAAAGGAAAGGAAAAGATGACCCGAAAGCAGGATAAGGCAACGAAGCAGAACTGGAAAGCATTGGTGGATGGGGAGGGGGACTTCCTGCGGCCGCTGGTGCAAGAAGTAGTGCAGCAGGTGCTGGAAGCCGAGATGGACGAAACGCTGCAAGCGCAGAAAGGCGAGCGTACCGCCGAGCGGCAGGGATACCGATCCGGGTATTACGGACGGACTTGGATCACGCGCGTAGGGAAACTGGAGTTACGGGTCCCGCAAGATCGACAAGGCCGGTTCCGGACCGAAGTGTTCGAGCGGTATCAGCGGAGCGAGAAGGCACTGGTCGGCGCCCTGGCCGAGATGTAGGTGCCAGGAGTGTCGACACGGAAAGTGAAGGCGATCACCGAGGAGCTATGCGGCCACTAGTTTTCCGCCTCCTCAATCAGCCGCATCCACCAGGGACTGGACGAGGAATTGGAGAAGTTTGCCAGGCGGCCGTTGGAAGAAGCCTATCCCTATTTGATCCTGGACGCCCGCTATGAAAAGGTGCGCCAGGACGGTGTCATCCGGAGCCGGGCGGTGATGGTGGCCATCGGGATCAACGGTGATGGCCGCCGCTGTGTGCTGGCGGTGGAATTAGCCAATCGGGAAAGCGAAAGCAGTTGGAAGGAGTTTCTCACTGAACTGCGCCAACGGGGGCTGCGGGGAACCGAGTTTGTGGTCAGTGACGATCATGCCGGCTTGCGCAAGGCGATTGAGGGAATTCTGCCGGAAGCGGTGTGGCAGCGTGCGCCAGGCAGACGACGATTGCTTGATGGAACTGCGCTGGATGTATGATCGCCACAACATCGAGGAAGCGCGGCGCGATCTGGCCGCCTGGTTACAGAAATGGGGCACGCGGTATCACCGACTATGTGACTGGGTGGAGGCCAACATTGAGCAGACGTTCAGCTTTTATCGGTTGCCCCAGCCACACCACAAGCACATGAAGTCGACCAATATGCTGGAGCGGCTGAATGAAGAACTGAAGCGCCGGACCCATGTGGTCAGAATTTTCCCGAATGAGGCTAGCTGTCTTCGTCTCACTCGGGCACTGGCCGTGGAGATTCATGAAAATTGGATCGAGGCGACACGGTACATGAACATGGAACTGCTAACCGAGCACAAGAAGGAGCAAATGCGGAAACTCGACCCGGCAGCATAATAGACGCTTCCCTTCGCCCTGATCATCGTAAATACGGCCGATCGAACCCTCGCTCAAGGCTCTTCGATGAACTCGCTACGCTCGGCCTTGACCGAGGGTTCGAATCGGCCGTCCGGACTGGACATCAGGACGAAGGGAAGCTGCAAAGGGATCTCTGAATCAGGATGTTGTTTGCCTGCTCCGTTCTTTTGCAGAACTTGACAAACACAACTTGGGCCGGTTGGTCCCATTGGGCCAGTGACCCCAATCGCACCAACGGCCCCCAGATTGCCCGTCGCCCCCGGCGAGCCGATGTCCCCGGTGTTACCCGTCACACCAGTAGCTCCTGTGACTCCCCAGGACCCGCCGGCCCGGCCGCTCCCGTACTCCCCGTGGCGCCCGCCGGACCCGTCACGCCCGTCACGCCTGGCGCGCCTTGCACACCCGAAGCACCAGCAGCGCCGCTGGGACCAGTAGGCCCCGTGACTCCCGTGGGGCCCGTCGCGCCGGTCGCTCCGGATGCGCCGAACAGATCAATTTCCAACACCGCCTGATGACTGGTGCCGCCGGAAGTAGGATTAGCCTCTTTACTGTCAAAAAACACGGAAGTGGAGGCGAGGCCCTGGATCACGAACCCATTATTCGGACTCCCGTTCAACCAGGCGACTACTTGACTGGTAACGGGAATCGAAAGATAGCTATTGGCTGCTGATACGTTGATCGGCCCGGCTACCAGAACGACAGGAGCGGGAGCATTCAATCCACTGACGGTCGATTCGGCCCACGAAGAGCGGGCCGCGGAGACATCGATCGGTCCCGCGACGCCAACACGGCTTACATAGAGGTGCAGGCTGGCGCTCGAAACACTGCTCCCCGTAGTTCCCGGTGGTAGCGACGAGAGATCGAATTGGAGCAGTCCCCGAAACCCGTTCGCCCCACCTACGTTGATACTGGGGTTGCCCCCAAAGTTGTTGCCGTTACCGAGCGCGAAGAAGGCATCGCCGATCAGCGGAGTACTCTGTGCCCACGCCCCAACCTGCCCAAGCGTCGCTGTCGCTACCACCAGAAGAGTCTTTCGATAGATATTGGCCACGTTACCCCCTCGCTGCGTCCCTATGCAGGTTGCACTGGTTAAATGGTTTGCCGAACGCGCGATATCCGGCGCAAGCCCAAGCCGAGCGCAATGGTGCATCCCAAGAGCCAGAAAGTTCCGGGTCCCGGCGAAGAAGCGCCAACTTCCACGGCCGAGGTGACGCCCGTGATATCTACCGCCCAATGTCCGTCGCGCTGGTCCACATCGATATCGCAAAACGGGCCAAGCCCGCAGCCATAGAGCGGTCCGGTGAAGTTTCCATTACCCTGCTCGGAAAATCCGCCGCCATACGTGTTCGAGTTCGGAGCATTGTCGCTGACGCTCAAGACCAGAAAGTAGGTCTGCCCCCGCTGTGAGGGCGACGAGGGTTGGAGCCGCCGAAGTATCGATAAAGGAGTCGAAATGCTCTCCGCTGCTGGGATCTGCGGGAACCAACGCTCCACCGTCATTGTTAGTAGCCAGCAAAGGCGTGGAAGCCTGTAGCAGCAAATCGGGACCGAACAATGAAAGCACGGGGTCAAATCCGCCGGGGCTTATGACTTCGTTATTGGCGTTAGTTCCACCCGCGAAGCCCCAGGTACGCAGGACGGCGATGGTCGAGCCCGCGACAAAGCTAAAGATTCCGAGCTGATCATCGCCCTGGAAGGTTCCCTGGAACGACAGAACGGTAGCCGACGCGGTACCCGTGACACCACCCAGGCCGACACACACAACAACGATGCTCCACATCTTCGTGAGGCGCATCCCCCTCCCTTAGTACTACGAGGGATATAGCTCCGCTTGACCGGGCAGATAACTTAGCAGCCGAGACGGTATCGTCAAGGCTACCAGGAATCAGTGGCACAGACAATACTTAATTTGACTGAACGCCGAGGCGAAGGCCCTGGAATGTGGGACACTGCTTCCTGAGGTACTTCTCCGTGACGGCTCAACGGTCGAACCGAAGTTCATTGGTGACCCTGCTCGTGATAGGGGCCACGCTCGCGCCTGTGCTTTCAGGACAGACTGCGCAGTCGAAGCACCCAACTTATTTCCCTGCTGCCGGCACGTGGCAGCACAAGGCCCCCGCCGAATCGGGAATGGACGCCGGAAAGCTGAAGGAAGCCGTTGAGTGGGCCGAGACGCATGGCTCGAAATGGGATTTCGAGAAAGACCAAGTCCGCGTCTTCGGCAAAGTGCTGGGTGCGCTGCCTGCACAACGCGCGGCCACCAACGGCATCATCCTGCGCCACGGCTATATCGTGGCGGAATTTGGCGATACAAAAGCCAATGATCCGGTCTACAGCGTCGCCAAGAGCTTCCTCTCCACCACCGCCTCGATCGCGTTCTCCAAGGGCCTGATCCACAGCGTCGATGACACGCTCGCCGCCTATATTCACGACGGCGGATACGACTCGCCGCACAATGCGAAGATCACGTGGAAGAACCACCTGCAACAGGAAAGCGAGTGGGAAGGTGAGATGTGGGGCAAGAACGCCAACTTCCTCGGCGTCGAAGAGTTCGGGAACGGCCAGAGGAAACCGCGCGAGATTCACGATCCCGGCACGTATTACGAATACAACGACGTGCGCATCAATCGGCTGTCGCTCTCCTTGGCGCGCGTCTTCGGCAAAGGGCTACCCGAAGTGCTCAAAGAGAACATCATGGATAAGATCGGCGCCTCAAACGACTGGACATGGCACGGATACGGACCGAAATCGACGGCTGAAATCAACGGGAAGCCGGTGGAGCAGGTGAGTGGCGGCACGCGCTGGGGCGGTGGGTTGTGGATCAACTCGCAAGATCTCGCGCGTTTCGGACTGCTGATTCTCAACAGGGGCAACTGGGAAGGCAGGCAATTGGTCTCGGAGAAATGGATCAAGGAAGTTACGACACCGTCGGCACACGGGCCGGACTACGGCTATTTGTGGTGGCTGAACACGAAGCAAAAGGAATGGCCGAGCGGGCCGGCATCGAGCTTCGCCGCGGTCGGCAATGGCGGAAACATTATCTGGATCGATCCGGAACACGACATCGTTCTGGTGTGGCACTGGCACGAAACGGGTAAAGCGGTGGACGGGATGATCCAGAGGATAGTAGCATCGGTCACAACGCCCTGATGGCTATCACTCGTACCGCAACGCTTCCAGCGGATCGACCTTCGCGGCACGCCGGACTGGAGCCCAACAAGCCAACAGCGCAACACCAGCGAATAACAGACCCACACCAATCAACGTGGCCGGATCGCCAGGTTCCACCTCAAAAAGAAACGACCTCAGGACACGTGACAAAACAATAGCGGCGGCGATACCCGACAGCACGCCGCCGGCGATCAGTCGAAATCCCTCCGCGAATACCAGGTTCCGAATATCCCGCTGTTCTGCGCCGACCGCTGTGCGAATGGCCAACTCGCGCCGTCGAGACGCGACCGAGAGCGACAGCACCCCATAGATACCGACCAAAGTCAGCACACTCCCCACCAGCGAGAACCCAACCAGCAACTGCATCGCAAAGGTACGCGGCGCCAGGGAATCCTCACGGATCTGCTCCAGCGTCTTCGGATTTTCGAACGCGACGGTTGGATCGACTGAGTGCAATTCACGCTGGACCGAAGCCATCAGCGATCTGGGGTCCGCCGCCGTTCGGATCACGAGATGCTTCGAAAACGCGGATGCCTGCCAAAGTGAAAGATAGATCTCAGGTGCCGCCGCCTGCGTAAGGTCATCGGTGCGGCCATTGGAGACCACGCCGATGATTTCCGTACCCGGCCCCTGCCGCCCGCCGATCCAGAGCCTCTTTCCAATCGGACTCGCATGCGGAAAATAACGATCTGCCAGAGACTGATTGACGATCGCAACATTCGGCGCCTTGCGGGCATCGGTGGAACGGAACTCCCGTCCCTGCAGAATGGCGAGACCAAGCAGCTTGAAGTAGTCTTGTGTGACGGATCGCAGTGGCAGTGAGATCCGGTCGCTTTCCTTGGTGGCCGCGGGTTGCCCCTCGATGTCTAGAGTCGCAGGCCAATTATTGCCGGTCAGCGGCACGCCCCATGCAAAAGCGGCATACTGAACGCCAGGAAGCGCCGCTACACGCTCCAAGGCCCGCCGATGGAAATCGGACCAATCCCCCTGCACCGCGGTGACGCTCATGGTCAGAATTCGTCCGGTGTTGTAACCGGATGGCGCTTTCGCGATGTTCATCATGGTTCGAATCAGGAGGCCTGCGCCCACCAGCAGCGCCAACGTCAGCGCCGTCTGCGCCATGGTGACGGTACGCAAAACGCGGCGTTCCCCACGCCCTACGCTACTCTTCGGTCCGGCGCTCTTAAGTACCTCCATCGGGTCGAGACGGGAAGCCCGCAACGCGGGAATGAGCCCAGCCAGAACGGCGGCCACGATCGCCAAGCCCAGTCCCGAAGCGAGCACCGCCCACCCCGTAGTAACGGAATCCAAACGGGGGATCGCGTGCCCGCCAATTGACTTGAACAGCCGGACAACCCCAAACGCAAGGCCAACGCCAAACGTACCGCCCGAAACAGCTAGCAGCAGACTCTCTGTGGAAACGTGCCGAAACAGCGCCACCCGGCCCATGCCCAATGCGCTGCGCACGGCGTATTCCTGCTGGCGCTGTAGCCCGCGCACCAGCAGCAGGGCCGCGACGTTCCCGCACGCGATCAAAAGGACGAGTCCAGCCGCACCCAATAGCGGCAGCAGAATGCGGCGTCCGTCGCGATTCAACTCGTCCCCCAGGGATTGCACCCGAGGGGCGGTGCCCTGAAAGTCCCGGTCCGACTGCGCCTGTCTGGCGGCAATGACCGCGAGTTCCCCTTGCGCCTGCTGGAGCGTGGTCCCGCCTCGCAGCCGAGCCACCACATCCCAATCCGGCCGCTTCCGCCTCTCCGGGTTGGGAGTAACGGGAATCCAGAAATCGACGAGCGCGTTGACATTGTAATTCGGCTCCTGCGCATTCTCCGGCGAAGGAAGAAAATGGACTCCGGGAGGCATGACACCGATCACGGTAGGAGGTGTGTCCGACCGGCTGATGCGAACAGGCTTGCCGATGATTTGTGGATCGCCGTTGAACTTCCGCTGCCAAAACTCATAGCCGAGGACGATTACCCGCGCCGGCCCGGGTCCTGTTTCAGACTCCACGAAGGCGCGTCCCATCACAGGTTGTAGCCCCGTCACGCTGAAATAGTCTTTGGTGACGACCATCCCCTCGATCGATTCGCTGCCCTCGTTGCGGATAAGAAAGTTGAACGTCCAACCATAGGCGGCGATTCCGTCAAACGACTTCGCCTCCTTTTGCCATTCCGTCCATTGCGCCGAAGGCCAACCGCGCGGACTTGCCAGCTTCTGGCCATCGATACGCGCAGACGGAATCAGCACAAGCTGCTCCGGTTGCCGATAGGGTGGAGGCGTCAACAGCACACCTTGAATCAGGCTGAAGACCGCCGAAGTAGCGCCAATGCCCAGGGCGAGAGTGAGCACGGCGATCAAGCTGAAGCCTGGTTGCTTCAGCAGCATCCGCAGTCCAAAACGCAGATCTAGAAACACTCGTCACCCCTCTTTATAGGGAAATTGATCTTCCTTTCCGCTTTGACGAATACAATCCAAGACGGTTAGGAGAGCTGCCGCGCGCTGACGTGATCAAGACGACGCGGCCGTGGCGGCGCCTTTGAAGAACATCAGTAGGTCGGCGTTGATTTGGTCCCCATTGGTCGTGGGCATCCCATGCGGAAAGCCCGCATGTACCTTCAGCGTTGCGTTCTTCAATATTTTCGCGGACAGAAAACCAGCGGCGCGATCGGCACGATCTGATTTCATGCAGTCGTAGCGGACCTTGACGCCTTGTTTTTCGCGGGACGTATCCTGCACGAAACGCTCGATCGACAGGTTCTGTAAAAGCCTGGGGAGAGCGCCATAGAGTCTCGTTGCTTAATCAAACCCCGTCATTGCTGAGAAATTCATGAGGGCATAGCCGTGGCGGGGTTTATCGGCGAGCCTCAGCAGCATCAAGAGGACCGGGTCGGTCAGGGGCTTAGTTTCGGGATGATCGGAAGGCGATTGTCAATCGGATTGTCAATTCAGTCCGAGGGAGGAACACGGCACATTACGGAGTAACATGGTTCCCGTCACCGCAAGCGATTTCCTTCCCGCGCTGCCAAGGCGGCCGTGGTTGTTGGCGAAACACGATAGTGGCGGCGTTAGAATATGCGTATGTGTGACCAGTCCACCTTGACCTCGGTGGTAGATTACCTGAACACCAGTTATCCCGATGGCGACCGGGAATATGTGGACGGTCACATTGTGGAGAGAAGCCTTGGTGAGAAATCACACAGCAAGGTCCAGGGTGAAGTGCACCATCTCTTCCGTCTGCGCCGGCTGTCGTTAGGGGCCTTTTCCTTCGTTGAGCAGCGCGCCCAAGTGAAACCGCATCGCTTTCGTATTCCCGATGTCTGCGTCTATGTGAATCGTGAGCCGGATGAGGATGTTTTTGTCACGCCTCCCTTTCTTGTGGTCGCGGTACGGTCGAGAGACGACCGCGCCTCGGATCTGGAGGAGAAGATCGACGACTACTTGGAATTCGGCGTCCCGTACGTTTGGGTGATCGACCCTCGACGGCGGATTGGCTGGGTGCACACGGTCGAAAGCAGCCGCGAAGCAAGGGATGGCGTGCTGCGCACCAGGAATCCCGACATCGAAATGGCTCTCGGAGAGATTTTTTCAGAAGAGATCCGCTGAGTTCGCGTGTGCTTTATGGCCTGACAGTTTTTCTTGGTGCCTTCCTGCTTTTTTTGATCGAACCGGTCATCGCAAAGGTGCTTCTGCCCTGGTTTGGCGGGTCCGCTGCGGTTTGGACGATGTGTCTAGTATTTTTTCAGACCGCCCTGTTGCTGGGTTACATTTACGCGGATTCCACAACGCGGTTTCTTCGAGCTCGTGCGCAGGCTTTTCTGCATATTGGATTGCTGGCGGCGTGTCTCGCGTTCTTGCCGCTCGCTCCGAACTCCTCTTGGAAGCCTACTCCCAGTGAAGATCCAACTTGGCGCATCCTTGCTTTACTAAGTGTTTCTATTGGGCTCCCGTACCTGCTGCTGAGTGCGACGAGTCCCCTGATTCAGCGGTGGTATTCACGATCGGACCGGGCTGTGGAGCCTTACCGGCTTTTTTCTCTTTCCAATCTTGCTTCGCTGCTCGCGCTGGTGAGTTATCCGATTTTTATTGAGCCTCGCATTTCGACGCATGTTCAAATGAACGCCTGGTCCGTTTTGTTTGTCTGCTTTGTGGGACTGTGCGCGGCGTCGGCTTGGAAGAGCCGTGATGGCCGGGAAATTAATCGCGCGAAGACTGATGCGAACCGGCCTCGAGTCATGTGGCTTGCGTTGGCCGCCTGCGGGTCGATGCTGCTGCTGGCGATCACCAATCATCTCTGTCAAAACGTCGCGCCCGTCCCGCTGCTATGGGTGCTGCCGCTGGCGTTGTACTTGCTGACGTTCGTGATCGCGTTTCACCAGCGAGCATGGTATCCGCGAACTGTTCTGATGCGACTGCTCGCGGTCGCTCTTGCCTCGCTCGGATACCTGCTTTACGACACAGACGTAATCGAAGTGGTTCAACTCGCTGTGCCGGTGTCTTGTTTTGCACTGTTTGTGGGATGCCTGTTTTGCCACAGCGAACTGAATCGATTGCGTCCGGAAGCCCGGCATCTCACGCCGTTCTATCTGATGATTTCCTTAGGCGGCGCGTTGGGTGCAGTGCTCGTGGGGCTCCTTGCTCCACGACTGTTCAACGGAATTTATGAACTGCCGCTGGCGCTGGTCCTGACGGCAATTCTTGCCGGTGTCCTCACCTGGCGCGAGGGTTGGTCCGCGCGCGTTTTGTGGGGCGGAGTCTCCAGCGCACTCGCATTCGGGATGGTGATGTACGTTCGAACGTATGAAGCGGACTCGCTGGTTCTCATGCGGAGCTTCTACGGCGCGCTCCGCGTGAAACAGTCGCCGGGTATCGGTCCGCGGCAACAGCGCAGCCTGTATCACGGCAGCGTTCGCCACGGAGCGCAGTTTATCCAACTGCCGATGCGCCTTCAGCCGACTACATATTATGGTGTGAACTCCGGGGTGGGAATCGCGCTCCGGTCATGTTGCCAGGGGCCGAAGCGAGTCGGTGTGATCGGTCTTGGCACGGGTACTGTTGCGGCGTACGGGGCAGCCGGCGATTATTTCCGCTTTTATGAAATTAACCCGCAGGTTGTGCATCTGGCGAATGCGCTGTTCAGCTATCTTCGCGAATCGAAGGCGCGATCAGACATCGTTCTGGGCGACGCGCGCCTGTCTCTGGAGAACGAAAGTCCGCAACAGTTCGACGTGCTGGTGATCGACGCCTTCTCGGGCGATGCGATTCCAGTGCATCTGCTGACGAAGGAGGCAATGGCGCAGTACCTTCGTCATCTGAAGCCGGATGGCATTCTGGCGTTTCACACATCCAACCAATATCTCCGGCTGGAGCCGGTAGTTCAGCAACTCGCGGGCGCATATGGCTATCCGGCGCGCCTGGTGGAATCAGATGGCAATAATGATCAACTGGTTTCGCGTGCGGAGTGGGTGCTGGCGACGAGGAGACATGATTTTTTGCCCGAACGTAAGGTCATCGAAATCCCGGCGGGCTTGAAACCCTGGACGGACGACTACAACAACCTTTTCCAAATCCTCCGGCCGATGTTCCCGCAATAGTTCGCACGAAGTTCCGCCGGGTACAGATAGAATAAAGCGTATGCAGGCGCGGAAAACGCTAATCTCGGTTGAAGAATACTTAAACACGAGCTTCCCAAATAGCGACTGCGAGTACGTGGACGGCGTGATCGTGGAGCGCAACTTGGGAGAAAAAGATCACAGTAGCCTTCAAGGAAAGTTCATTGTTTGTTTTGCACTCGAAAATCGGTTTAGGACCTTCGCCTACCCCGAACAACGAGTCCAAGTAAGACAAACTCGCTTTCGCGTTTCGGACGTCTGCGTATACCTCGAGGAACCAAACGAGCAGATCTTCACCACGCCACCGTTCCTTGTAATCGAAATCCTCTCCAAGGACGACCGCGCAAGCGACCTTCAGGAAAAAATCGACGACTACCTCGAGTTCGGCGTCCCGTATGTATGGACAATCGATCCGCGCCGCCGTCTCGGTTCCATCCACACTGCCGACGGAAGCCACGAACCCAAAGATCGCATTGTCCGAACACACAATCCGGACATCAATGCATCGCTAGCAGATTTGTTCGCCTAGCCGTTTCAATTCCGTTGCTGCGCTAAACTGAAGTTAATAATATGGACAATCAAAACAGTTTTGGTGCATCGTCCGTTCTTCGTGTGCGCGATCGCGAGTATCGAATCTTCCGTCTCGAGGCGCTTGAGAAGAAAGGTATCGCCAGCCTGGCCCGCGTGCCGTATTCTATTCGCATTCTTCTCGAAAACATGCTGCGGTTCGAGGACGAAAAGACCGTTAAGGCGAGCGACATCGAATACGTGGCTAAGTGGGAAGCGGCGAAGAAAGCCATCGAAATCAATTTCCGTCCAGCGCGTGTGCTGTTGCAGGACTTCACCGGCGTGCCGTGCGTAGTAGATCTCGGCGCAATGCGTGATGCGCTCAAAGCCATGGGCGCCGATCCGAAGCGGGCAAATCCGCTAATCCCCGTGGATCTTGTCATCGACCATTCCGTGCAGGTCGACGAATTCGGCACCAAGGACGCCTTCGGGCAGAACGCGATTCTCGAAATGCAGCGCAACCGCGAGCGCTACTCGTTCCTGCGATGGGGCCAAAAAGCTTTCGACAATTTTCGCGTCGTGCCGCCGGACACCGGGATTGTACACCAGGTCAACCTGGAATATCTCGCGGCGGTGGTTTTCTCGAAGCGTGTTGTCGACATAGTGGAAGCTTATCCCGATACAGTAATGGGAACGGATTCGCATACCACGATGGTCAACGGTCTCGGCGTGGTCGGATGGGGCGTGGGCGGAATTGAAGCGGAAGCCTGCATGCTGGGACAGCCGATTTCGATGCTGCTGCCGCAGGTAGTGGGATTCAAATTGCACGGCAAGCTCGCAGCCGGCGCGACGGCCACGGATCTTGTGCTCACTGTCACGCAAATGTTGCGCGCCAGGGGCGTGGTGGGAAAGTTTGTCGAGTTCCATGGAAATGGCGTTGGCGCGCTAAGTCTGGCCGACCGGGCGACCATCGCGAACATGGCTCCGGAATACGGAGCAACCATCGGATTTTTTCCGGTAGACGACGCCTCGCTTGCGTATTTGCGGCTCACCAACCGGCCCTCCGAACTGGTGAATCTGGTGGAGTCGTACACGAAAGAGCAAGGCCTGTTCCTTCGTCCGGATGCGCCCGATCCGATCTACACGGATACGCTTGAGCTGGACCTGAGCACCGTAACGCCGTCGCTCGCGGGTCCGAAGCGGCCTCAGGATCGCATCAATCTCAAGGACGTGAAGAAGAATTTTCTCAGCGGCCTTTCCGAAGCGCCGCGTAAGGCTGTGATCACGACTAACGGCACGGCCTCCGAGATCAAGGATGGAGCGGTTGTCATCGCGGCGATTACCAGTTGCACCAATACTTCGAATCCGTCGGTGATGATGGCGGCGGGTCTGCTCGCCAAGAAGGCCGTAGAAAAAGGCCTGCAGACGCAACCGTGGGTGAAATCGAGTTTGGCTCCGGGATCGAAGGTGGTCTACGATTACCTGCTCGACGCGGGACTGATGCCATTTCTCGAGGCTCTCAAATTCCACTTGGTAGGCTACGGCTGTACTACTTGCATCGGCAACAGCGGTCCGCTGCCGGAGGCGGTAGGTCACGCGGTTCAGAAAGAGAAGTTGGTGGTTGCGGCCGTGCTCAGCGGAAATCGCAATTTCGAAGGCCGCATCAATTCGCTGGTTCGCGCAAATTATCTCGCCTCGCCGCCGCTCGTGGTGGCTTATGCGATCGCGGGACGTATGGACATTGATCTGCAAAGCGAACCTCTTGGACTGGACGAAAAGGGCAACAAAGTTTTCCTGAAGGACATCTGGCCCAGTCCGGAAGAAGTTGCAGAGACGGTGCAAAAATCCGTCCGCACCGAAATGTTCCAGAAGGAATACGGGGAGGTGTTCGAGGGCGACTCGCAGTGGAACAACATTCGCGTGCCTCTCGGCGATCTGTATGAGTGGGACGAGAAGTCGACCTATATCAAACGTGCGCCTTACTTCGATAACATGGCGGATCCCACCGCGCCGATCGAAGATTTACAGGGATTGCGGGTGCTGGCGATGCTCGGTGATTCAGTGACCACCGATCACATCTCGCCGGCCGGCTCGATTCCGAAGGATAGTCCGGCCGGAAAGTATTTGATGGAGCAAGGCGTGAAGCCGGCGGATTTCAACTCTTACGGAGCGCGGCGCGGAAACCACGAAGTCATGGTTCGCGGCACGTTCGCCAACATACGGCTGCGGAATCAGCTTGCACCGGGGACTGAAGGTGGATGGACCAGTCACATCCCAACCGGCGAACGTATGTTTATTTACGATGCGGCGGTGAAGTACAAGAGCCAGGGAGTGCCGCTGATCATCATTGCGGGCAAGGAGTATGGTTCGGGCTCGTCGCGCGATTGGGCGGCCAAGGGCACTCTGCTTCTAGGCGCTCGCGCTGTGATCGCCGAAAGCTTCGAGCGCATTCATCGGTCAAATCTCGTGGGCATGGGCGTCCTGCCGCTACAGTTCATGATCGGAGACAGCCGCGAGGCTCTCGGGTTGACTGGGCTTGAGAAGTTCAGCATCAACGGTGTTTCCGACGCGGTCAAGCACGGTGCCCGCGCGTTGGTGACGGCGACGGGTGATGACGGCGTGGCGAAGAAGTTTGAAGTGCTGGTGCGGATTGATACGCCCCAGGAAGTGGAATACTACCGGTCCGGCGGTATTTTGCCCTACGTGCTTCGGCAATTAGCGAACTGAGCCGCCATGCGTAGGAATGCGGGTTTTCTGCTGGCTGCCCTGATTGCTCAGGCGCAAATCCCAAATGCAGAGCGAGCCGCAATCGTGCAGTCCGTCGACCAACGCGCCGAACACTTCGGCCAAATCTCGCGACAGATTTGGGAATTCGCTGAGCTCGGTTATCAGGAAACGAAAAGCTCCGCGCTGCTTCAGAAAGAGCTCGCATCGAACGGGTTCACAATCGTTTCCGGAATCGCCGGCGCACCGACGGCGTTTTCCGCAACCTGGGGAACCGGGAATCCCGTGATCGCCATCATGGGAGAATTCGACGCTTTGCCCGGACTCTCGCAAGCCGCAACGCCTGCCCGCGAAGCCGTGATCGCGAACGGAGCCGGCCATGGTTGCGGCCATAACCTGCTCGGTACGGCATCCGCGCTGGCGGTGATCGCGGCGAAGGAATATCTGGAGCAGCACAAGCTTCCGGGGACTATTCGCTACTACGGAACCCCCGCTGAAGAGGGCGGTGGTGGGAAAATATTCATGCTTCGCGCCGGCGCCTTCCACGACGTGGACGCTGTACTGGCCTGGCATCCCGATGACGCGCAACGCACCGGGAATATCAGCAGCCTGGCCAATGTGACGGGGAAATTCAAGTTCCACGGAGTCGCGAGCCACGCGGCTATGGCGCCTGAAGCAGGGCGGTCTGCGCTCGACGGAGTGATGCTCATGAACATGGGCATCGAATTTCTGCGGGAGCACGTACCCCAGGAAACGCGCCTGCACTACATCATTACTAACGGCGGCAGCGCGCCCAACATTGTGCCTGAGCAGGCCGAGACTTATCTCTACGCGCGCCACCCGGATATGCCGGCGCTGCTTGGGATTTGGGAGCGAGTTCAAAAGAACGCTGAAGGCGCGGCGATGCAGACGGAAACGAAGGTGGATGTGGCGCTGACAGGTTCGGTCTGGAATGTTATGCCGAACGATCCGCTCAACAGGCTTCTTAACCGCAATCTGAGCTACGTTGGCGGGTCCCCATACTCGGCGGAGGAACAGCTCTTTGCCGAAAAGTTGCGCCCAACCACCGCCGGAAAAAAGGAACTTGGAAGCCAGGAGAGAGTGCCTGCCTTCGAAGAGTCTGGCATGTTCTCCGCCTCCACGGATGCTGGTGATGTGAGTTGGCAGTTCCCTATGGGTCACTTCATGGCAGCCACGTGGGTTCCGGGAGTCAACGCCCACACCTGGCAAGCGGCAGCTTGTTCCGGAATGTCGATCGGCCGGAAGGGCATGATGGTTGCTGCGAAGACGCTGTCGCTCTCGGCCATAGATCTGTTCCTCGATCCGAAGCTGGTGGCTGCTGCCAAAGCGGATTTCAAGAAACGAGTGGGCCCTGGAGTCTACCGGTCCCTGATCCCCGCGGAGCAAAAGCCGAACCCGAACTATCGATAGCTGAGGTTATTGAGCTTTCTGAACCGTGACCACAACTGGATCGCTGGTCTGCGCCGTAGCCAACGATCGCACCTGCACCACGTTCTGACCCGACCGAACAGTAGCGGGAAGCTGAGCCGATATCTGGCCGGCAGCCGTCTGCAACAGCGGAATCGGTACATCGTTAAACACAACGCAGGACCCCCCGAGCACCGTGGGCGGCGGGATGGAATTGGCGGTCGAAGCGGAAGCGAGGTTAGCGCCATTAATCGTGATGAATGAGCCGGGCCGCAACGTACCAGACCCGTCGCTGGAATTGACGACGCCCTTCGCACCGTTGGTGATTTGCGGCCGCACTGAAGTTCCCGATTGCGTCAGTGGAATCACCGTCAACCCAGACAGGGTAATCAGGTAGGCAGTCCCTTGCGAATCGACCACCATCTGCCGTCCCGGTACATTCACGCGACTTGTTCCGAAGACTTGTTGCACCGGATTTTCTGCGGCGACGCCCACCACCGAAAGCGAACCTGTACGCACGTCGACCTGCTGAAGAGTGGGCCGCGTATCGTCGGTAGTCGTCGACGTGATGGTTTGCCGTACTGGCGTCGTCAGGCGCACAAACGTATTTTGGTCGACTGCGTACACTGAAGAAACGTTGCGGGCACCAGTGCTGACCGTGTTCTGCGTGGGAGGTTGCCCTGGCCCGGTGGGTGGGCTGACCGTGGTTTGTCCAGGGCGCTCCGTTCCACCAATCAACGTCAAGGCCGAGTTCACCGTCAGACCGCTGACTACAAAAAAATTGCCTTGAGGAGCGGCGGCGAGAGGCGCAAAATAGCTGATCGGCGTTTGATTGTAAAGCAGGTTCGAAGTGGTGTACGCGCCGGCCAGCGCGTCGTAGAGGTACGCAGTTCCATTTCCCGCCAGAGCCAGAACCGATTCGCCGCCCGGTGTCGCAATCATATATTGCGGCGCTGTAATCGTTGCTGGCGTGACTGAATTTGCCGGAACCGGAACGGCCTGATTGCCCACTAGACTCCAAAAGCTTGCGGCTGTGGTGCCGCCCGTGGACATCAGGAACTGCAATCCGGAAATACCCATCGCCATCGCGACAGGTTGCAGTGCAGTCTGATTGCCGGCCCGCGGAATCGGCGGAAACTGAACCTGGCCGGTAATCTTTTGTGAAGCAAGATCGAGGACGCTGATAGACTCGCCGCCGGTATTCGCCACATACAGCGTCGATCCATCCAGTGACATCGCCATCGCGTGCGGCAATTGACCCACCGGAATGGGATTGACGAATTGCTGGTTCTTGGTATCGAAGACTTCGATGCGGTTGTATCCCGCATTTGTGATGTAAAGCAGTCCGCGCGGCTCGTCGAGCACCATGTCCTGTAACCCTTGCGCCGTGCTCAGCGAGACCGGGCGCGGATACACGATGCCGCGCTGATCCGACTGCCGGAAGTTCATATAAACGAGAAGCGTGTTAGGGAAATTGATAGCTTGTGGAGATTGCAGATTGACCGCGATAGGTGTGCCGCTATTGGTTCCGGCGCCCGTGTAGAGATTTGTGCCCGCCTGCCTTGTGACGCCGCTCCGGCCCGGGTCCATTACAAAATTCACTGTCGCCGGAGCCACGCCGCTCGTCACCTGTGCGATGAGCGCCGTCGTAACGGTAGGCACGCTAAACGTCAAAGTTCCGCCGCCAATATTCGTCACGCGTACGCTGGCCGTGCTGATCCCCGTGTTGCAACCGTCTTGCGCCAGAAAAACCTGTGTCGTCTCCGGTTGAATAATCGGGTTCTGGTACAGCGTCGAGATCGGCAGATCGATCAATCCGGATTCGGAGACGGCAAAGATCTCGGTGCCGTCCGAGGTGATTACCATCTTGCCGAGAACGCTCTGCGGAAGCCGGATCCCCAGGCTCACACCTAGGTTAGTAGGATCGGCGTGATACAGAACGTTGGCCAATGTGCGCTGCCCGGTGACTGCTGTGTTGAATGAGCTCCACAACGTGCTTCCATCGGGAGTAAAAACACTTCCACCGAAATTTGTTTGTAAGTTGAAAGCCGGGTTTGTCGCTGCGGTGCTGATAAGGAACGGCAGGTTAGCGGTATTCATCTGCGCGGTCACGTTCAAGGTCGACATGTCGTACAGCGTCGAACCCGCCATGAATTTCGACCCATCCGGTGCCATCGCCAGAACAGTGGATTGGCCGGTTACCGTTCGGTTACTGAGCACGACGCCGGAAGCGACCTCGTAAACGAATAGAGTCGTGTTCGCGGTGTTCACGTTCTGATTGATTGCCACCATTCCCACGATGAAATTGCCATCTGGTGTGCGGAGCAAACGCCCTGGAAACGAAGTGGCCGGGCGCCCCACGAAGACGGCGGGCAGAGGATTCGGAGTAGAGATGGTCGGCGGCGAAATGACCGCTGTCAACTGGCTTGACTGATCCGCATTGCGGTCGAAGATCAACAACGTGTTACTCGTATTCCCAGTGCCGGAACCTTGCGTTGTGATCAGGACGCGCCCGTCGGCCCCCACGGCAACGCCTTCCGGTTTGGCCGGAAGACTGACGGTCTGGATCACCGCGTCAGCGTTGAGATCGATGACGCTCAATGTGGAACTCTGCGTGTTCGTCACATAAAGATAGGCGTTATCCATCGATATCGCGGCGCCCAGCGGGAAAGTGCCGACGCGATAGCTACCGCTAATGGTCTTCGTCGTGTAATTGTAAATATCCACTCGCCCGGCAGCGGAGCTGACCAGATAAAGACGGGAGCGCGATTCGTCGAGCACGATGTCGCTCGGAGACGCAGTAAGTGCAACGACACCCCCAAACGTTTGGGCGCTTATCGACGAAAAGGCTGAAAAAATAAGAAAAAAGACCCAAACAGGCCGGGTACCAAAAGATGATTGCAAAAACATCTCCACTTACTGTACTCTAAACCCTTCGTACCTGTGAAAGTTGCTGGAAACGCGCAACACAGGGCCTCTGTCCTGTGTTAGAAGGTGGTACCGGTATTGCAGATTTTAAACGTCACACGAGGGTTTGTGATCGGCGATTTTATTGATGTGGCCGACACGAGCAGTAAGCGGCGCACAGGTCTGTTGAAGCATAAGGGGCTGGATCGCGGCCAAGGATTGTGGATCGTGCCATGCGAAGCGGTTCACACGTTCGGGATGAAATTCACGATCGATGTTTTGTTTCTCGACAAGAAGCGAAAAGTGCTGAAGATCAGAAAGGATATGGTTCGGCGAAGAATGGCGATCTGTCTTTTTGCACATTCCGTTTTGGAGCTTCCGGCAGGAACGGTGGCGGCTTCAGGAACGATGCCCGGCGATCAACTCGAACTCACGCGATGACGAACCGTCTGATCACAATCGCAGGCTCGGCCATCCTCCTGTCCTCGTGCGCTAAAACAGTTACCACTTCTTCGGTTCCTGTCACCGCGAGTTCTTCGAAAGCGGCTGTGTCCACGAGTGTCTCCACGGTAACGAGACGTGAAATTCGAAACGCGCAGGACGCCGGTGATGGCGATGCCGTGGCTCGAATGTTGCGCCAACGCATGACCGCCGATCCGTCGAACCTCGATGTCCGGATGCAGTTGGCGCGCCACTACCAAGAGAAGGGATTCCTCGAAATCGCTGCGGAACATTACCGGTTGGCCGCCGCTTCGTTTCCAGACAATCCGATTGTCATCATGGCGCTGGCGCGTACGTTGCGTTCCCTCAGTCTTCCGCACGAGGCGCTCGCTTCCGTCGATAAGTTCGACGCGGCGCATCCGAACAGCTCAGCCGAACTGCTCACCTGGAAGGGCATTCTCGAGGATGAAACAGGCGATCTGAAGAAGGCCGAGGCGAGTTACCACGCCGCTCTCCTGCTCAAGGCGAAATCGGAATCGATACACAACAATCTTGGATACAACCTATTGCTCCAGGCCCGCTACCAGGAAGCTGCCGCGGAATTTCGCCAGGCTTTGGCAATACAACCGCACTCGGCGGTGGCCCAGAACAATCTCGGCACCGCGCTGGCTTCGGACCATAAGGGAACGGATACGAAGGAAGCGGTACTGCACATGCAGTCCATTAGCGACCCGGCAACGGCGCACAGCAATCTGGCGGCGATCCTGATGGAGCAAGGGTCCTATCAGGAGGCCCGCAAGGAACTGGACATAGCGCTAGGATATAGGAAAGATCATCGAGCCGCGCTGAGCAATCTGGCGCTGTTATCCGAACTAGATGGTAGGCCAGGTGTGCTGCCGTCCCGTGAGCAGACGACGAAATGGAAGCGTTTTGGGAGCGGTCTGAAAAAGGTTTTGCTGGGAACGGACGATACGGACCACCGTAACAATGAACCGGCGAAGACGGCTTCAAACTGATTTTTTTAGGAGATAGGCATGAAACATTTCTTTATGCGCGTACTCGGCGACGAGAGCGGTCAAGACCTGGTGGAATACGCTTTAATCGTGGCCGCTGTCGGTTTGGCGCTCATCACCACGGTAAACCAGTTATCAACGGCGATCGTCAGCCTCTACTCGAGCATCACGCAGGGCCTGGCTAGTATCGGGACTTCCGGCCAATAAATCTTGCCGCAGGTCGACATCCAGCGAGACGGTGTGCAGCATACGATGGCTCTGACCTGCCCATTGGAATCCACATGTGCGCCGCTGGCGTGGCTAATTCCCGATGTGGCCATGCTGGTTTCCATCCTTACTCTTTTCTTCTGTCTTTTCCTGTTTAGCGGTACCACCAAACTCTTTCGCGACTCCGACAGTGGATGGCATATCCGCACGGGCGAGGCTATTCTCGACGGGCGGGAACTTCCGCGTACTGATCCGTATTCGCTGCTCCGAAACGGCCAGCCCTGGTTCGCATGGGAATGGGGATCGGACGCGGCCGTTGGTGTGGCTCATCGAATGGATGGTTTGTCCGGCGTTGCTTTGTTATATGGTGTGGCGATCGCTGCCTGCACGTGGTTGTGGTTCCGTCTGCATTGGGCCGTGGGCGGGAATTTTCTGTTTGCTTGCGGCATGGCGACGCTCATGATCTCCACCGCGGATCTGCACTGGCTGGCGCGGCCGCATGTATTTAGTTGGGTGCTGATGCTTGGTGCAATTTGGTGGGCGGAGTCGATGCGTGAGATGAATTGGAAGACTGGCGTCTGCATCGGCTTGTTCGGCACTCTTTGGGCAAATTTACACGCGAGCTTTCTCCTTGCGCCCGTTATTGGCGTCGTATACGCGGTTGCGCGTCTGCTCCGGCCGCTCATCTGGAAGCTCGATCGCACCGCGGAATGGAGGCTTGCGCGATTCTTAGCCATTGCTTCCGCGTGCGCACTCGCGGGCAGCTTTGCGAATCCTTACGGCTGGCGCTTGCACCAGCACGTCCTCGCGTACCTCGGCAATAGAGAATTGCTGGACCGGATCGGCGAATTCCAAAGTTTCAATTTTCGTTCCGAAGGCGCAACGCAGATTCTACTGACTGTGGGTGTCGCAGCCATCGGTGGCGTGCTCGCACTAGGTCAAAAGAAACTTGCTCATTTCTTGCTGTCGGCAATGTTGATAGCCCTGGCGCTTCGTTCGGCCCGCGGACTTCCTTTGGTTGCGCTGGCCCTGCTGCCGTTCGCGAATGGTGCGATCACGGACGCACTCCGTGACTCGGAAGGATTACAGCCGAAACTAAGGCGCGCAATTAAGGACTTTCTGGACTATTCCGCGAATCTGCGCCGGATCGACGCGAAGTGGAACGGCTGGGCGCTCGTCCCGCTTGTCCTACTTTTCACGTTTGCCGTGCTCCATACCCCGGTTGTCCTGGCCACCACGGGATTTCCGCCGGACGAATTTCCGGTCGCTGCCGCAACCCAAATCGAGAAGCTGCCGTCGAATATCCGATTGCTGGCTCCAGATAAATTTGGTGGATATCTGATCTATCGCTTCAACGGTTCGCGGCGAGTCTACTTCGATGGCCGAAGCGATTTCTACGGCGTCGATTACATGAAGTCATATTTAAGACTTATCGAAGTGCGCCCCGGTTGGGAACAACTCCTGGACGAGGTCAAGTTCACACACGCGTTGCTACCAAATCGCTATTCCCTGATTCCAGCACTACAACACCTCGGCTGGAAAAGACTCTACTCTGACAACGTCGCCACACTGCTGGAGAAACCGTGAACCTAGACCGTCAGAAAATTCTGTTCATATTTGTGGGCGCCTGGATCTCGGCCGCGTTGCTCACATGGCTCGTATATGCCAAAGCGGTCGCTCCGCACTCGGAAAAGATGGCCGACGCTATCGCTGCCATGCGCGATCTTCCTGCCGGCACGCGGCTGAAGAAGACGGATCTGAAGCTCATCAAGGTGACCGAGAAGGATATGCCGAGAACCGCCGTGACTGACATGAATCAACTGATCGATCGCGCGCTGCTCTATCCACTGAATTCCAACGAGCTGATTTCTTCCACGAAAGTGACAGGCCTCTCGAGCGCCGAAGGATTGGCGGCCATCATCGAGCCAGGCAAGCGGGCCATCTCAGTGACGGTATCCGATGTTAGCGGCGCTGGTGGCCTGGTTCAACCTCGTTCTCACGTGGATGTGCTCTTCACCAAGACCGGCTCCATGAAAGAGGCCGTCACCAGCACAATTCTCCAGGACATCGTGGTTCTCTCCGTAGGCAGACTCACCGAGGCCGGCCAGACCATCGACCCACGCGCAACCCGCCCGCAGAATCAGGCGGCGACATTGCTGGTCACGCCGGAGCAGGCGCAGAAAATTGAACTCGCGAAAAATCAGGGCAAGATCAGTCTTGCCCTGCGAAATCCCATGGACAAAGCTGTTACGGACGAAGATCCCGCGACAGCGTATTCCCTCAATATCGGACCGAAGACCGCGCGCGGAAATGTGCCGAACATCCGCAACGATGGCGTCTGGAAAAATCTGATGGGTGACGACCCGCCGCCCTCGCCCAAACCGCGAGTGGAAGAGAAAAAGGAACCACCCAGACCGCGGGCCGTAGTCGATGTGTATCGGGGCGACAAGCACGTTCAGGAAATCTTCCAATGAGAAGATTTCTAGAGCTACTGGCTTTGGCGGCCATGAGTGTACTGGTGCTGGCTCAAACGCAGCCCGCGAAAGAAGTAAATTTGATATCGGGCAAAGGCGAGTTGTTGCAATTTCAGAACGACGTGCAGAAAGTAGTGGTCGCTGAGCCGAAGATTGCCGACGCAATTGTGGTGTCGCCGCGCGAAGTGATGCTGAGCGCCAAAGGGGCAGGGAAGACGACGATCGCCATTTGGGAAACGGGCGCGGCGCCGGCTCTCTACAACGTCAACGTCATCGCCGACAGCACCGACTTCGACAAGTTCCGCAAGGAAGTGCAGGAGAATTTTCCTGATGACTCAGTGAAAGTTTCCGGCCAGGGTGAGACATTGGTGCTCACTGGATCCGTGAAGACTGCCGAGGCATCCAAACGCGCGGGCGCTCTGGCCTCTACGCGAGCGAAGACTGTGGTGAACCTTTTGGAGGTTCCACCCGCTCCCGATCCGCGCCAGATCATGTTGGCGGTGAAGTTCGCCAGCATCGACCGGACTGCCCTAACGCAAATCGGCTTCAATCTTTTTTCCACCAACGGTAAAGGCATCGGCACGCTGACCACCGAGCAATTCCAGCAGCCGCGCTTCACGCAATTGACAACCCAGAATGGCGGCACATCCACGCCAAGCGTGAACTTTGCCGACTTACTCAACCTGTTTATCTTCCGGCCGGATCTGAATCTCGGCGCCACTATCGAGGCGCTACAGCAGCAGGATCTGCTGCAGATCCTGGCCGAGCCGAACCTCATCACCAGCGAAGGCACCGAAGCGAGCTTCCTCGCAGGCGGGCAATTCCCGTTTCCGACCCTGACTTCAACTACCACGGGAGGCGCTATTTCGCCCGTGATCACCGTTCAGTTCAAGCAGTTCGGAGTCCAGCTTTCGTTCACACCCACTATCACCCAAAGCGGGGCAATCAATCTGAAGGTGAAGCCGGAGGTCAGTTCGCTCGACTTCGCAAACGCGGTCACATTGCAAGGTTTTCAAATTCCCGCGCTCGCCACCCGCAAGGCTGAAACCGAAATCGTTCTGAAGGACGGCGAGAGTTTCGCCATCGCCGGACTCATCAACAATCAAGTGGTCGAAACAGTGGCGCGCGTGAAGGGACTCGGTGATATTCCAATTCTCGGCGCGCTATTCCGCAGCCGGTCGACCAAAAAATCTGCGGACGAATTACTGGTGCTCGTCACGCCGCACTTTGTGAGACCAATCGCTCCAGGCGAAGTCACGAAAACTCCGGACATGCCGGCGGCCTTCCTGCCCACTGTGGCAGAAGAAAAAGCGAAGAAGAAAAAGAAAAAAGGCAGCCAGGACCCCACATTTGTAGGACCCCGTGGACACGAGGAGCCCAAGTAAGCGCATGGCATCCCGCCGCTTCCGGCGCGCTCAGCGCGGGTCGATGACGGCGCAGTTCCTTGTCGTGCTGGTCCCGGTCTTCTTCGGTATGCTTGGATTCGCCATCGATCTCGGCCAGCTTTACCTCATCCGCGGAGAGCTGAAAACTGCGGCAAACGCGATGGCCATGGCCTCAGCAGCCAAGCTGATTGGGACGGCCGAGAGCACTAATGACGCCATCGTCGCCGCACAACTCTCCGTCAGTCCGCAGAACGGTGGGGCCGCGAACAAATACAACTTCGGCAGCATCACCATCGGAGAAACCAGCGGGTTTCTCACCAGCGCGATCGCGGACCCTGGCTTCTACGCGACCACCGTCGACGCTATCGGCGAAAGTGCTACCGCGAGTGGCGCCACCGTGACCGGGTCCACAGCCAAGGATGTGCGGATCACCATCCTTGCCGACGCACCGCTCACGTTCTGGAGTTTCCTGTCACTGGGCCAAGCAAAGAAAACAAGCGTGGGCGCGAAAGCCGTAGCAGGTATGAGCGCCCCGCTTTGTACTGCCTGCGGAACGGTGCTGCCCTACGCGATTCAGGCGGTCGACGCAACGGATGCGACGGACTTCGGCTTGATCCCGGCCACACGGTACACATTTGGCTTCATGTGTACCGGTACCCCTCCAGGATTGCTCGGCGGAACCACGGCACGGCTCAATTATTTGATCCTGAATCGGTACGATACCAACGCCACACTGTACCCTGACGAATCGTCGCAGCTCTATCGAATCGGGGCAGGCGGTCTGCCACCGAATATCGCCGGTCCTACGCTCGCGTGCCTGCAAGTGAACGCCGCGGAACTCATCTGGGCGAACGCGGCTCCCATGGCCTGCACGGCAAATACGGTGCCATCGGACGTTTCGAATCTGCTCTGCGGATTGACGGCGCGTTTCGATCCAACCACGATCCCGACCGCGTGCTCGAACGTGGTGCAGGCCGACGTGATCGCCTCGGCGTTTTCCGCAGATACAGACCTCACTGATCTCGACGACTACACCGCATACGTCGGCAACCAGCGGCGCATTCTGACGGTTGCGGTGGTCGATACGCTCGATCCGGTGAATCCGATGAATGTTCTCGGATTTCGTCAGTTCCTCCTCGAGCCGAATCAGAACACCACAAACGTTGATCCCACCGATTTGAATGCAAGATTCGTCGCGTTGTACATCGGCAGCGTGGTTCCCGTGCAGCAGGGAAGTTTTTCGGGATGCACACAGACCGCGGGTCCAGGCAAGGTGGTTCTTCACCAATGAGGCGGTGTTCGCAGCGAGGAAACGCCATGCTCGAGATGGCGATGTACGTTCCCATTCTGGTGCTCCTGCTGATGGGCTCAGTAGAAGTGGCGCGCCTGACCTACATCTACTACACGCTCCACAAAATGCTTGAAACCGTCGCGACATATGTCAGCACCCGGCAAGGCGTGAACTTCTGCGATGACACCGACGCTACCATCGTCGCCGCCAAAGCGTTCGCCATTTCCGGATCGAGCGACACAACCGGACAACCGATTGTGGCCAATCTCACCGCCGACATGATCCAGATTTCGATCCACCGCTACAACTCAGATTCGCAAACGCTCGCTCAATGCGATTGCTCGGCCACGGGATGTGATTTGTCACAAGGCGGCCTGGCCCCCGATTACATTGAAGTTTCCATCCCCGATGGTTACCCCATCACGCCTACCATTCCCTACGTCGCGCAGCAGCAAATTCTATTCAAGCCGATAGTCGTTGTGCGCTATGGAGGGACATAATGCGCCGCCGATCCAAACAATCCGGGCAAGCGACAGTCGAGTACGCCATCACATTCGTCGCCATCATGGCTCCGCTGATGTTCGCAATTATTTTCACCGCCGAGCTTTTATGGGTATGGCACAGTATAGTCGATTTCACCCGCGACGGCGCAAGTTACGCAGCGACGCACTGCTATGAGGCTGGTGGAGGAAATGTGCAATCGTACATGCAAAGCCACGTGCCGCTGATGGTGGACATCGATCAGTTTCGAGGCGGCCAGGCAACGATCGTCGTGAATTACTTCTCAGTCGACTCTACATCCGGCCAACTCACCGCCTTCGCCTGCTCAGGCGGCGAATGCAGCACCGACTGCGTTCCGGACGCCGTTACTGTCACCATCAGCAATTACCAGTTCTCGCACTTCATGAGCTATCTGAAATTACCGCCCGTGCAACTGCCCGATTTCCGAACGTCACTAGCAATACAAAGCGCAGGCTGCGACCCAGAGCAGGGAACCTGCCTACCATAGGAACCAAATGGCAATTTTCTTATTAGTAGCCTCCACCGACGAACAGTTCCGCGAGATGATTCGCGAGAACCTGGTGAACCAGCCCAACGCGAAGATAACGTCGGAGTATACGGAAGTCGCATCAAACTTGTACATCCGCGTGCTGCAGGATTTGGAACACCATCCGGAAGCGGCGCTGGTTTTGGACATCGGTCACGATCCGGACGAAGGTTTGAAGATCCTCGAAAAGGTCCGCCAGGCTGCGCCTGACTTGTACATGATCGCGGCCAACTACAGCGGCGACGGCGAATCGGTCATCGCGGCAATTCGCGCGGGTGCCAATGACTATCTCACCCTACCGCTCCGCCGCTCCGATTTTCGCGACGCCATGACTCGACTGGAGCGAACGCCGAGGCGCGCCGCTTCGGGCGGAAGCAAACTCGGTAAGATCTACAGCTTTATCGGGACCAAGGGCGGAGTCGGCGCAACCACCCTGGCGGTGAATTTTGCATCTGTTCTGGCGCAGCGCAAACAGCATACGGTGCTAATCGATCTGGACGCCATTGGCAACAACGTATGCATGCAACTTGGCGCGCAACCGCAATACACGTTGCAGGAAGTCGGAGAGAATCTCGCGCGCATGGATCAGGCGCTGTTCGAAGGGTTCGTCACTCGCGATCCGCTCGGTTTCTTTCTAGTAGGACCGCCCGACGCCCTGGAGCAGCGCGGCTATTTTTCGGAATCCATGTTCCGGGAATTTGGCACGTTTCTCGTTGAAAAATATGAAGCGATCGTCGTGGATGCCGGACGCGCTGTCTCCGACGAAATCGTGCTAGGCGCGCTGCAGGCGTCAAGCAGCGTGTTCCTGGTGGTGACCCAGGAGTTCCCAACCATTCGAAACGCCCAACGCTATATCGCGTTCCTGATGCGCATGGGTTTCAGCCAGGACCAGTTGAAAATCGTAGTCAATCAGTATCAGAAGAGAAATAATCCCAACTACGCCACACTAGATCAGATTCAGCAAACGCTAAACCAGCAAGTGTTCTACGGCATTCCGCCCACGCCGGCGGTGCTCACGTCAATCAACAAAGCACGTCCGTTAGTAGCCGACCGCCAAACGGCGCCGGAGTTCGACAAATCATTCCGGGCATTTGTCGACAAAGCAACAGCAGCCAAAAAACCCATGGCAAAATCGGCCTAGTCCATCATGAAGAACGCAATGGAGGATATCTAGGATGGGCACGCGCCCGATTCCCCGAACTGCGACGGGCACCGATCGCTGGTTCGGCATCAAGACCCAGATCCACTCCAAGCTCCTGAACTCGCTATCACCGGATCAACTGCGGTCGCTCAACAAAGAAGGAGTACGCGAACAAGTCGGAGTGGTAGTAGAGAGAATCGTCGGCGAAGAAGGCATCCCGATGACCGTAGCCGAACGCGAGCGGCTCATCGAAGAAGTACTGGACGAAGTCTTCGGCCTAGGCCCCCTTGAACCCTTACTCAAGGACCCAACCATAAGCGACATTCTAGTAAACGGATACGACAGCATCTATGTAGAGCGCGGCGGCCGCATGGTCGAAACCAACGTACGATTCAAAGACCAGGCGCATGTGCGCATGATCATCGACCGCATTGTGTCGAATATCGGCCGCCGCATCGACGATTCGTCCCCCATCGTCGACGCCCGCCTGGCCGATGGCTCTCGTATGTGCGCCGTCATCCCGCCACTCTCCTTGATTGGTCCGGTTCTTTCCATCCGTCGCTTCGGAAAAAAGCTTCTGACCACCGAAGATCTATTGAAGAACGAAACCCTCACCACCGGCATGCTCGATTTCCTGGGAGCCTGCACGGAGGCGCGGCTCAACATCGTGATCTCCGGCGGTTCCGGCTCCGGAAAAACAACCATGCTGAACACCCTTTCGCGGTTCGTGCCGGAGGAAGAGCGCATCGTCACGATTGAGGACACGGCCGAGTTGCAGATTCAGCAGTCGCACATTGTGCGCCTGGAAACACGCCCCATGAACATCGAAGGCGCCGGCTCCATCACGCAGCGTGATCTCGTGATCAATGCGCTCCGCATGCGTCCCGACAGGATCCTCGTCGGCGAATGTCGCGGTCCCGAAGCGCTCGACATGATGCAGGCGATGAACACAGGTCACGACGGTTCCATGACCACCTGCCACGCGAATTCCGCGCACGACGCCTTCTCGCGCCTCGAGACCATGGTGATGATGGCAAGCGCTAACATTCCGGATAAGGTCGTCAGGCAGATGCTATCGTCAGCCGTACATCTAGTTGTCCACTGCACGCGTTTGAATGACGGAAGCCGCAAGATCACCGGGATCGCCGAGGTGCTCGAGCCGGAAGGCGACCAGGTAAACATGCATGACGTGTACGTCTTCGAGAGATCGGGAATGAGCCCTCGAGGAAAAGCGCTGGGCACCTTCCGGGCCACCGGTTACAAGCCCCATTGCATGGAACGGCTGAAGGCGTACGGCATCCATTTGCCGCAATCGATTTTCAACGAGCACATCGAGGTGAAGGATCGCTAGATGTTTATTTTTGTCGCCTTCATCATCTTCTCCGTGGCCATGTTCAGCGCAGCCTATTATGTGTGGCACGTGCCGCACCAGGAAGCGGAACAGCTTTTAGCTGGACGGCTGCGCGAGTTGCGTACCCGGACGGGCGGCCGCTCCAGGACGAGCGCCGCGCCCGACTTGTTCAAGCGTGAAAAACGCGGCTCGCTTGCCTCCATGGGCGACTTTTTTGCGTGGCTCGGAATTCTACGGCGGTTACAGACCTACATCGATCAGGCGAACCTGAAATACCGTGCCGCGGAAGTATTCACGTTATGTCTGATCATCGTCGCTGTTGTATTTTTCGCAACCGGCATTTTCGTCGGCATGGTTTTCTTGCGCCTTCTGATGGCAGCTCTATTGGGAGCGATCCCCATTATGTATATCCGTTGGATTCGCGCGAAACGCCTTACAAAGTTTGAAGAGCAAATGCCGGACGCTATCGATTTGTTCAACCGCTCCATGCGCGCCGGCCACAATATTCACTCGGGACTCGAGACCATCGCGCACGAATCGTTCGACCCCATCAAGATGGAATTTCGAAAGGTGCTGGAGGAACTCGCCCTTGGATCGCAAGTAGATGCGGCACTGCATAATCTCGGTGGACGCGTACCACTGATCGATCTGAAATTCTTCATCACCGGCCTCATCCTCCAACGCCAGACCGGAGCAAACATGGTGCAGGTGCTCGAGAATTTGTCGATGCTCACACGTGAGCGCCTGAATCTGGCCGCGAAACTGAAAGCGGCAACGGCACAACAACGCTTATCGGCCGGACTACTCTGCTCGCTGCCGATCGTCGTCGGCATCGGCTTCTGGTTCCTGAAGCCGGAATACATCCGCCTGCTGTACACAGATGAGATCGGAAGCAGGTTTCTGACCTACGCGATCATCTCCGAAATCGTGGGAATTCTGGTGATCCGCAAGCTGGCGAATCCGAAGCTATAGGAGACTGACAATGCTAGCCGCCGTTCTCTTTTTTCTCTTCGCGTTCGCCACTCTAGTGGCCCTCGTCTGGTCGTCCGTGCAACTTTTCCGCGAGCAGGAAAACCCGCTCGACGATCGACTGGTGGAGCTCCAAGCCAACGCGATGGTCACCGGAGCTCGAGTGGCTCGGCGCAAGGCAGGTGGCGGCTTCATGAACAGCTTCCTGTACGTCATCAGTCTCATCCCGGGCGGAGAAGAGAGGATGCGCGATACAGAACGCGAGTTGGCGCAGGCCGGCATCAGAAATCGAAGCGCTCTGGCGCGCTACACGCTGGGGCATGCCATCTTCGCCGTTCTGATATTGGCCGGAATGTTCTATCTGCAGCGCGATCATCCGCTCTCGCAGGAGGTCGGCGGGATGCTCTCAGCTGCGCTGCTGGCGTACGTGCTGCCACCCCAGGTTCTGCATCGGTTGGTAAAACGCTATCGCAAAAAATTGCAGGAGGCGCTGCCCGATACGGTCGACCTGCTTGGGATCGTACTAGGGACCGGCCTCGCGCTCGATCAGGCAATGCTGCGAGTCAGCGAGGAGATGCAATACATCTATCCCGAACTGGCGTCCGAATTCTACACCGTAGTAATGCAAGTGAAAGCAGGACAGGAGCGCAGCAAAGCATTTCAGCAACTGGTACGCCGGACAGGAATAGAGGACATTAAATCGCTGGCCGCAATGATCGTGCAAAGCGAGCGCTTCGGTACAAGCCTTTCCCAAGCTCTGAAGGTTTACGCCGACTCGCTACGGATGCGTCGGCGGCTTCGCTCGGAAGCAGCGGTCGCGAAAGCGGGAATTAAGATGTTGTTCCCGATTATTCTGTTCATTCTGCCGGCGTTGTTTGTGATTACGCTGGTACCGGGAGTACTGAGCGTGCTCCATGATCTGCGAACCGGGATCGGCGGTGGCGCGCCATAATTCAGAAACCGTTGTTGTCGCCGCAGATATAAACGTCCAGCCCCAATTCGCGAAAAGCGGCAGCCTTCGCGGCGAGAGCAAGATTCGCTCCCTCGGCGTCCGGTGCGTAGGCGACCTGAATGTGATTCGCCTTATGCCGACCCATAAGCTGATCGCGAGTCACGCCATAAAGCACAGCGCTCATAATAGGCCACTGAGGTGTAGTCATCTGCCACCGCCGTTCGGTCTCCTCAAGCGGAAGTTCCACCACCTTGGCGCGCCCCAGATCGGCCTTCAAACAGTCGTCCTCTACATAGACGCGGCTCCAAACGATCTCACCGGGCTTGCTGATGCCTTTCATCGATCCCCCGCCGGCCGGGAAGTACATCGGCGGCTGGCGTTCGCTAACGGTCCCGGCATAGCCACTAATAAAGTGCTGCGATGGCGCAGCTCCTGAGATTTCGAAAACCCACACGAATTCGCCGTTGAATTCTTCGCCGTAGCGGACATCATGCAACGTGTTTTCAGGATCGAAACCCAGCATGCGCCAAAGCCGGTACGTAACCAGGCCGTCGAATCCCGCGCACTCGTCCACTTCATTGAAATGCGGCAGCGCTTCGCCTTCGTAGAGCACGCGGCCGGTCATTGCGTGGCGAACCGGAGGACGATCCACGTTGTTAAGCATCCCTTCCGCCAGGTCGGACGCGCAGGCAAGATCTTTCAGGCCCTGCTGATACTGAATGCCGATCGCATCGCACCCAAACTCATCGGCAATGCGGACAGCGGCAATGTACATTCGGCATTGATCAAGTACCTGCGCATTGGTCAAGTCAGTCTCCGGATTCGGACCAACGTGGAATCGCATACCCTTCCCATCGAGCCACGACCGAACCGATGAAGCCTCGTCCGCGGACACGTTCCGCATGGCGGCATACAAAGCCGACTGGCTAAGGCGCTCCTTAAACACTCCAGTGGGATGCAGTAGATGATCCGGGATGATCGCGTTAAACATCCCCATGCACCCTTCGTCAAAAATTCCAAGAATAGCTTTCCGCTGATGGAAGTCCCGGCAAAGCTTGAGCGCCGCCTCCGTCGCGCGAGCGGGAATTTTCAAACCGGCCAAAGGTCTGACGTGGCTCGAATCGTGGACCAGCGTCTCACCTCCGAGCCAGCGATGAAGCGCGTCAAGGAAGAAACGATCCGTGAAATCGACGCTCCAAAGAGTACTGTACCCAATGCCTGCTTTGGTAAGTGACCCGTTGAGATTCAGCATGCCGACAAGGCCCGGCCATTCGCCACTCCAATTGGCGATCGTGAGTATGGGACCTTTGTGCGTGCTGAGCCCCGCCAATACATGATGGCTGTACTGCCAAACCGCTTCGGCGACCACCACTGGCGACTCCGGCGGAATACTCTCGAAAACCTTCATTCCGTACCGCTGGCTGTCGATAAATCCGTGCTGTTTTTCCGCGTCAAACGGGTGGCCGCGGACAACTTCAAACCCCGCGGCGCGTATGGCGGCGACTATCGCTTCCTCCACCTTCTGCTGGGCCGGCCAACATTTGCGATTGGCAGAGAGACGAAGGTCACCGCTGGCGACCAGATGAACCGGTGTTGGCATCGCTCCATATTCTGTCATGCGTAAGAGCACATGTTATTCTGGCGATGTTGGGAGCCGGTAGCTCAGTTGGTAGAGCATCGCACTTTTAATGCGGTGGTCGCGGGTTCGAGCCCCGCCCGGCTCACCACGTTATTTCCCCAGTTTTGGCCATTTTTCGCGCTTCCTTTCCTCCCGCGTATCCCAGGCGTATCCATCGGCGAATCGAGTTTTGGCTGTAGCAGATGGCGCGTGGTTCTTTTTTTTTGCGGACTATTTCACCCGTCGCATCTCGATAACTTTTGACTGCTCTTGCAGCAGCGGGTCGCTTGCGTGGGCTGCCTCAAGTTCCTTGTCCATCTGATCCTGCCGCGCCCGAACCCCACGGCAAATACGATTTCTCGGTGAGCTGAGAAAGCTCGTCAACAACGAGACAGGCCCGATCTCCGCTTGACACGGTGCCAACCTCTAAGGCGGAACGGTCAACGCGGCCGTTCCGCGAACGTTAGCTAGGAAATAGAAATGCCCGGCTCGTTTCCCGCCTTTTCCGCCCGCTTCGCAACGATCCGTGCCTCCCGGATCACGAACCTGAGCGCGGGCAACGACCGATCATCCTTCCGCCCGAAGTTCAACTTGCGGATTCGTCGGGCTGCAAAGATGAGGGCACCGCGGATTTCGGCGTGCGAGCGGAGAACTCTTCGAGAATATCGTCCATCACAATGGAAGTATCCGTAGGCCGGAATTATTCTCAATCCGTCTCAGAGCGAGTAAACAGCCTGCCGAAGTGGGCGCGCGATTATATCCACAATGTGACCACGTTTGTCGGTGCTCCAGAGGTTCAGGAGTTGACATTCCGACGTTGGTGACCCCGAATGGTGTGGCTGCCTGATAACTGTCGAGCGCGGAGATCAAACAGACATCGTCTGCAACGAATGCGGCGCGCCGGTTCGCACCGTGCCGACTGCTGAGGTATGCGACTCTTTTGCAGATGGCGCTGTCCTCAGGCGTCTGTAGCGCAACCTGCCCGCACTGCGGCGCGCCGGAACACCTTTCCAGGCTGGAGCACCATCGAGGCGTACGTCAGCAAGGAATGCGGCGAAGGCGTAGCAACCCCAGAGCAACTACAGTGAGCCGCGCTCAATCTCCGCCGCGGGCCTTCAGCTTCGCTAGCAGCTTGCTAGTTCAGTCTCATCAACGGGCATCCTGAGACAATAGTGCTCCAGCTCAATCTCGCTAGGTAGCGCCCCTTGAAGAATATCTACTTGCGTGCCCTGCTTGCGTGGAACGGGCGGAAGCTGCCGAGCATTACATCTACCTTCTGCGCATTGCGTTGCTGAGAGCGAGGGAGGATGTATCGCTACCTCGGACCTGCCGGTTAAGGAATAGGTCCCCACGGCCACTGCAAATCGACAAACAGCGTCCAGGCAATTACGAAAATTACCATAAGTAAAAAAAGCCAACCAGCCTTGAGCAGGAAGGAGTTCAGCGTTAGGCCTTCGGGGGCTGGGCCATTCGGCAACCGGTCTACGTCAACGACTGGCTCTTTTACTTGCTGTGCACTTGTAGTGGCCACAGAGCTCGTAGAAAACTTTCGCCTTGGAATATTTTCAGTGGCAGTATACGTGCTTTTTGTGGTCCATGTAAATGGTATTTTTGGCGCGCTGGGGTAACCTCGCTTTTGCCCAATATCGCTGGCAAGCGACTACTCCGGCATAGTACTTTCCGCGAGATAAGACCGTTGTCCATCTTACGCTACCGCATCACAGAGCCGATCTTGGCGCTGCTCTATGAGCACGAAGGCCTCGTAGCCCGCGAGATTCCCGCAGGAGCCATCATTAGGGTGGAAGCAGGCGCACTCCACAAAGACGATCTGATAAACGTTATCTGGCGCGACAAGACAGTATCGATGTTCTCCCAAGACTTGTGTTCACGTTCTGAACTCGTCTCAGAAACCGGAGAGTAGCGTTTCGGCGACGAAGGATGAAAGGCGGGCGGGGCTCGGTCCTGGCTCATATATAAGATGGCCCGCGCGATCGCGGCGGTATTCGTCGTCGACGGTGATGCCGTAGTGGAAGTGATCAGTCCGCGATTGGTGAAATCGGGATCCAAGTGTGTCGCACCGCGCAATCCAGAGGCGAACTAATTTGGAGCCGACCTGCCATCAACGGGATATGCCGCTTCTGGCAAAGCGTGACTTGATTCCGCCCTCGCCACCTCCTCCTGGTGGAGAATGGCACCTCCGTCAAAGACAGGCTACAAAATCTGGCTTGACCGATAAGCACGATGCGGCAACACGGCGGCAACGATCGTCGAGTTATCTACCAGCTGATGTCATGGGCCGAGACGCCGCTGCCGAATTTCCACAAACTGTAATACGCCAGGCTATTTTTTAACTCGCAAGCTGCTTTGTCTTGGCGGAGTCTGTTCCCAGCCACTCAGGATGCTGCGCCGTGCTGTCAAAGTGGCTGGTGGTTTTAAACAGTTCGTATTCTCCGGCCTTACTCGCGCGCAACGTTTTGTTCAAAACAGCCGTCATTTCCTGCTGGTCCATCGGTTTGAAATCACGGGCCACGGTAAGCGCCTGGTTCAGGATTTCCATGCTGTCAATCCCAGTGATTACGACTGACGTAGGGAGACTGAGCGCATACCGCAGGCATTCTACCGGAGAAACTGTTTTACTTTTGAGAATCACTGCACTACCCATACTCTTCATGCCCAGCACACCCATACCGCGCTTCACGGCCTCCGGTAAGACCTCTTTTCCAAAGCTGCGGAAATGCGCATCCATCACATTCAATGGCATCTGGACGGTATCGAAACGGAAACCATGCTCGTCAGCCACTTTCAGCATGTATAGATGGATTCCCGGATCCTTGTGGCCTGTGAAACCGATGTAGCGGAGCTTCCCCGCACGCTTTGCTTCCAGAAAGGCTTCCATTGCGCCATCCGGAGCAAAGATCCGATCCGGATCCTCGTAACGAATCACCTCGTGATGTTGCAGCAGATCAACGTGATCGGTTTGAAGGCGGCGCAGCGATTCGTCGATTTGCTTTGTAGCTTCTGTCTTCGTGCGGCCATCGATCTTAGTCATCACGAAAGCCTTTTGGCGATACCCATCCCGCAACGCTTTGCCGACCCGGATTTCACTTTCACCCTGGTTGTAATCCCAGGAATTGTCCATAAACGTCAGCCCTTGATCGATGGCTGTCCGGATAATCCGCACTGCATCTTGCTCATCCACCTTCGGTTTGCCAATATGCGAACCTCCGAGGCCGATCGCGGATACTTTCTCCCCGGTTCTTCCCAGTGTTCGATATTGCATTCCGGTGCTGCCTCCCAATTGATTCGTAAACAACAGCGCTGCGGCCGACAGCCGTTTCAATGTTTCGCGGCGATCAATCTCGAATGTCATTTTCCGTACCCTTGCAGTTACCCTTTGGATGGCGGCGGGAAATGTTTGAACATTTCACCTACGGCGTTCTCGAGTTTCTTCTCGTTCTTTTCCGGTTTAGACGACAGTGTTTCACTGCTCGAGGCGCGCCAGATTAATTTCTTTGTATGTCCGTCAAAGATATCCACCACAAGGGTACCCACTGGAATGTTTTCGACGGTCGTAGTCGCCATCCCATCGCCGAAGCCACGCCAGAACCAACCTCCGCCAAATCCGTCGTAGAAGGTTTGCATGGTCTGCTCCTGCTTTACCGCACCATATGCCGCGACCGCTGCATCGCCGCCGGAATCGGCTTTCGTCCATCCTTTGGCGGACAACTGGCCCTCAACGGCGCGGGTGATACGATCCGCCCACAAGTCGTCACCAGCTTGAACTTTGATAAAGGAATAGGTGTGATACTGCGAGAAGTCGGCGGAGTGGCTGTAGTCGGTTTTTACCGATGCCAGCGCAACAACCGCAAGACCCAGCAACATCACAATAAAAAATGGAGCTAGAGATTTTTTCATTGTCATCCATCCTTCGAGTTGGCCCGGTTAAAACCGGTTGCAACTCGCCTGTTGGACCATAGCCGGCAAGCCGGAGTTTCACGGCGAAATAATTGGGAAACATCAACCCCTCCAGCCGGCGTCTACTGGCCAGAGTGGATTATGCCCCAAACATCTAATAAATGCGCTCACCCCAGCTGTACCTGCGCTCCCGCGGCCGGCAGCGAATATTGCAGTCAATACTGCGAGGACGCCGGCGACACAACGGAAATCGGGTGCAACTGCGGACACCCAAGTTGCAATGAACCCGTATAGTGGGGGGCGTACGTTCATGGCAGATACTTTGCGGTCTCCGAGTTGGACCGACGAAGATGACCTGCGGAAGATAGACGGAATCCTCGCGGCACTGGCAGGCAGCCCGGCAAATATCGATTGCCAATGGCTATATGAACGGCTATATGCCGCCCGCGCCTACCTCGTGAATAGAATGTGGGCCGAATATCGAGCTCAGTTGGAATTCGTGCTTTCGGCGCCGGCCGGCGCCTGCGATCGTGACATGGAGACGCGAGCACGAGAGCTGGCAGAAGAACTTCTGAATACCGCGAAGGATCGGTAATGCCGAAAGCCCCTGCCGGTTTGCGGCAGAAACAAATATCCGATATATTCGGTCGGATGTACGGTAAATCCTCGAAAGACGAATTTGCGTCGGGGATGATTCACTGGAGTGAAAGTGAATTCGAACTGACGCCCACACTGGATCGATGGCAGTTCGAGTTGCTGCGGCCCTACCTCGGCCGTAAGATCCTGGAAGTGGGAGCGGGAGCGGGCCGGATTACGGCCCTCACCGCTGAGGCCGGGTCCCACGACGAACTGCTGGCCATTGAACCGTCACCGCATTTTTTCAGCCTGCTGCAAAGCCGAGCCGGCTCTCTGCCCAAGACGAGCTTGATGCGGTTGGAAACGGCGAAACTGCTGCCGGATTATCCCGCGTATTTTGATTCGGTCTATTCCGTGCACGTCATGGAGCACATTGAATACGACCGCCAACTTCTCGAAGAAATGCTTGCGCTGACGCGGCCTGGGGGCGACGTGATTATCCTCGTGCCCGCTGTGCCGTTTCTTTTCTCGGAGCTCGACCGTAACATAGGTCACTACCGGCGGTACAACAAGAAGATGATTCGCGCGCTGAGTCGCGATCTACCTGTCGAAATCGAACATCTGGCATACAATAACTTCCTGGGTGTGTTGGGGTCGCTCTACTTTAGTAAGATCGGGAAGATCAATTACCAGAAAAATGACACAGCCAAGAAGAAGTTTTTTGGCGTGTACCGTTTTTTCTCCGAGCACGTTGTGCCAGGCATCCGCGTGGTGGAGAAATTTGTCCCCGTCCCAATCGGCCTGAATCTCACCGCAGTGCTGCGCAAACGTCCAGTCTGAGGAATCACTCCCTGCCTGCGAAGTACAATGATTCCTGGCCGTTGTTCGCAAATTCCCATTAAATTAAAAGAGTATAGGATCTCAATCCAGACGTGGGTAAGTCCGCTCAGGCGCAAAACAAAGATCTGCCGCTACCGGCGAGAGCCACTAGAGAGCTAGCGAATATCCTAGCCTGGACCGCAGTTCTCGGGATGGGTATTCTTTTTTTCTGGATGAACACACGCGCCCCCGTCGAACGTGGTCAGTTGTTCGCGAAGGTGGTGGTGTTTGCCCACTGGCCGCATCGATATTGTGACCTGGGGGCTACCCTGGCATCACTGGAGAGCACCTTCACAGGCCATCCTGTGGCTGGGCCCTGTTCATCGCAGCCTGGTGCTCCGATCCATGACAAAGGGGTGGTCTGGCTTGGATTCGGAGTGGCTGCGGCCTTCCTGCTAAGTCTCGCGATGACACTGCGCGTGTCACGGCCCTGGCACGCCTTTTACTTTGCCATGCTGATCCTCTCGCCACCAGTCTTCCTGGCATTGGAACGAGGCAGTCTGGACCTGCTCATATTTATCGCCTTGGTAATGGCAGTGCTGGCCGCTCGTTCGAGGGAATGGCTCGGGTATGCAGTTTTCTTCGTAATAGGTATCTGGCAATCCTACCCTTTCGCGGCAGTGCTGGGACTGTTGCGTCCGTCTCGACGGAGTTGGCTGTACCTGTTGGCGGTAATGACTGGCACTTTGCTCTTTTTCTCTCTCCCTCTTGGACAGATTCGGGTGGCGGGTACGGTTGGAGTAGCCCGCTTCGCCTGGGGCTTTCCAGTCATCTTTCAACTGGGTCCAGACATTCTTCGCACACACGGATTCGATACAGCCTACTGGTACCGCCCGGAAATGCTTCGATTCACCGCAGTCTGCTGTCTGCTGCTGTTTGCGGCAGGCTGGCAGTGGCGCAGGCCGCTCCAGGCGTTCCTCGAGTCTGAGGATCAGATCGCCCGGATGTGCTTTGTCACCGGCTGCGCGATCTATGTGTTCTGCTTCGTCACCTTCGTAAATTACGAGTCTCGCAGTGTCTTCATCCTTTTGCTCGTCCCCCATTTGCTGCAGACAACACGAAAAGGCGGATATGAACGCATCTTGGCGTTCAGCGGACTCGGAGTCATCCTCGCGATATTCCTTCTGAGTTGGTATCACTTTGACGATTATCCGTTCCTGGGCCACCAGATCTTCTACTGGCTCCTATTTTGTTTTTGCGCTCCGCTCTGCCTTGCGGCGCTGTTATCGGCATGGCCCAAGGACATGTTCGCACCGGTCCTCGGCATTCTGGAAAAGTATGGTGCCCCATCGTTGCAGCGGATAGCGAGCCATCCCGCGGTGACTTGGATACGGCGTACAAAGATGTACATTCTGGCCTGGACCGTCGTCCTCGGATTGGGCGTTCTGTTTTTCTGGATGAATACACGCGCCCCCGCTGAGCGTGGGCAGTTGTTCTGGGAAGCGAAGGTGTTCGCGCACTGGCCGGATCGATACTGTGATCTGGGGATTGCCTTGGCGTTCCTGGAGAGTGACTATAAAGGCCATTCTGTGCCTGGGCCTTGTGGGGCTCAGCCTGGCGCTCTGATCTATGGCAAGGGCGTGCTTTGGATGGGGCGCCTCGGACTGAATCGATTAACCGTGGACGATACGGTCTGGCTTGGCTTCGGATTGGCCGTGGCGTTCCTGCTCAGTCTGGCGCTGACGTTCCGCGTCTCGCAATCTTGGCACGCCGTGTACTATGGCCTGTTGATTTTCTCGCCGCCGATCTTCCTGGGATTGGAACGAGGGAATCTGGATCTGCTGATATTTGTCGCACTGGTATTCGCCATAATTCTGACCGCTCGCTTCAGAGATGAGCTCGGCTATGCGGTCCTGTTTGTGGTGGGTACATGGAAGTACTACCCTTTTGTGGCGGTGCTGGGCCTGTTGCGTCCGTCTCGGCGGAGTTGGTTGTACCTGATGGCGGTGGCGGCCGGCGCTGTGCTCTTTTTCCTTGCCTCTCTAGACCAGATTCGGGTGGCGGCTTCCATTGGACCGGCCCGCTTCGCCTGGGGCTTCCCGGTAATTTTTCAACTGGGCCCGGATATCCTTCGTGCGCACGGATTCAATGCCGCCGACTGGTTTCGCCCGGAGATGCTTCGATTCCTCGTAGTCTGCTGCCTCCTGCTGTTTGTGGCGGGCTGGCGGTGGCGCGCGCCGCTCCAGGCCTTCCTCGAGTCTGAGGATCAGATTGCGCGAATGTGTTTTATCTCCGGTTGCGCCATCTACGCGGGCTGCTTCGTTATCTCAATAAATTACGAGTATCGGAATGTTTTCATCCTTCTACTCGTCCCACATTTACTCCAGGCAACACGAAAGGGCGGATATGAACGGGTTTTGGCGTTCAGCGGACTCGGAGTGATCCTGGCGGTATTCCTTCTGAGTTGGTATCACTACGACGATTACCCGTTCCTGGCCTACCAGATCTTTTATTGGATGCTATTTTGTTTTTGCGCTCCGCTCTGCCTCGCGGCGCTGCTATCGGCTTGGCCAAAGGACATCTTCACGCGGCAGCGAACCCGCACTCTTCAGCGGACATAGGGCTCGTCTTCTTTTCTCGTCCGGATGATGCGGGCCGGAACGCCGTAAGCGAGAACGTGATCCGGCAGGTCGGTCAGCACCACGCTGCCCGCGCCTACTACTGAATGAGCCCCGATAGAACACTTCTCCGTCACCGCTGCCTGAAGGCAAACGGCTGTATACGCGCCCACGCGCACGTTGCCGGCCAGGGTACCCCCGGGCGCCACGCTTGAAAACTCCTCGAGCGACGAATCGTGGTCGACCGATGCCTTCGTGTTTACGATGCAGCATGGTCCGATGCGGACATTGCGATTGATCACTGCCCCTGCCATCACGACGGAGCCCGCACCGATCTCAACACCGCGAGCCACTTCGGCGCCTGGATGAACCGCGCTGACCATTTGCAATTCAGACGCCGCCCTGATCCTCGCAGCGACTCGAGCGCGCTGCCAGTTATCACCCACTGCGATCACGATCCCGAACACTTTCCGGTCTCGCGCAATCTCCGCCAATTCTGCTTCTGTCCCCAGCACCGGGTAGCCCAGAATCACTGCGCCTGCGGGCTTGAAGCTGTCCACTAGCCCGGCGATCTCGTAGTATTCCTGCCGTTCAATACTATCGATCACCACCGACGCATGGCCTGATGACCCGAAAACAAGGATTGGCAGTTTCGTCACGGCCGCTTCAGCCTCTCACGCACAATGTACAGAGGCAAGTCCCGCGACACAAGGAACGCGCGGATGGTGAACTCTCCCACCATCGACAACAAAGCAACGTTCACCAGGAGCGATATCACAACGACATTCAACAGAAGACCGTTGGAGACCAGCGGAAGAATTCTAATCGGAAAAACAGCTTCCAGCAGTAGCCTGAAAACGAATACCGCAGTCATCGCAAAGCACAGAAAGGCGGTGATCTGGAACGGTCGCTCCGAAAGAACTACGACATTGTCTGTGTTGTACTTCATCAGCTTCGAAAAGGTCCACCCCGACTGCCCGTGTTTTCGCGGCAGATGGGTCACCGGAACCTGGGAGATCCGATCCAGCTTGGAAATAACTTCGATGTTGCTGAACAGATGCCGGGGCCCGTAATGAAAGGCGCGCACCAGTTCGGCATTGTAGATTTTGAACGTGCAGCCGAAGTCGCGGATCGTCGAATGCGAGGCGCTGCGCATGATCACGTTGGCAAGCAGCGAGGGAACGATGCGAAACAGCGAATCTTTCCTTTGCACACGATATCCGGTTACGAGATCGGAGCCTTTGTCATATTCAGCTACGAGAAGCGGCAGTTCTTCCGGCCGGAGTTGGAGGTCGCTGTCAAACAGCACGATCGCCGATCCCCGCGATTCCGACAGCGCGGCCGTAATCGCCGCGAGTTGTCCGGAGTTCTTCGACAAATCGAGCGCCGCGTGTACGTGACAATCCTTTGAAAAGATCGCCTTGATTTTCTGCCAGGTTCCGTCGCGGCTGCCGTCATTCACAAAAATGATTTCGTAGGGACGCCCGATCTTTTCGAGCGTAGTGGAAAGCCGGCCGTAGAACTCATCGATGCTATTTTCCTCGTAATAACACGTGACCAGGACCGAAAACTCGACGTCCGCGGATGCCATGAGATTTTCAGGCTATCAAACTCGCGCCTGGCGGTAGATTGGGGCGCCGTCATCGTGACGAGATACGCTCTGGCGGCATTCCGCGATCACCCGGCAGATGTGGCGGACCACCGCGGGTTCCAAGTCGCCATAGATGGGAAGACACAAAACTTGGCGCGAGACCCGTTCGGCGACCATCAAATTTGATGGCGCCGCCGAAGCCAAGGAAGCATAACAGGATGCGTGTGAAATCAGTGGGTAGAAATATTTTCTCGCCAGGATATTACATTGCCGCAAAACCGCGAACAGTTCGTCGCGCGTCACTCCGTAACGTTCGGCATCGATCAGAATCGGGAAATATCCGTTATTCGGCTCGGTATCGTGAGCTTCCTGAAGCATCGTGATTCCAGAGATGTCCTTCAAACCATCGCGATACAAAGCCGCAATCGCACCGCGGTTCTGAATCTCGTAGTCCACCATTTTCAGTTGCATCAAACCGAAGGCCGCCTGGAACTCGTTCATCTTCCCGTTGATGCCGGGGCCAACGACCGTTTCTTCGTCCGCGATGCCGAAGTTCTTGAGGAAATTCACCCGCTTTCGCTGCAGATCGGATCCGCTGATGAGCGCTCCTCCCTCGATCGTGCTGAACAGCTTGGTGGCATGAAAGCTCAGCACCGACAGGTCGCCATAGCTCACGAGCGGCTTTCCGTTGTACTTCACTCCAAAGGCATGGGCCGCGTCGTAGATGACGCGCAATCCATGTTTTTCCGCAATCTTCTGGATGGCCTCCACCGCGCAGGGCCGGCCGTATACATGGACCGGAAGGATGGCCCTGGTTTCGGGACCGATCAACGGCTCAATCCGGCAAGGGTCCAGATTCAGCGTTTCCGGATCGATATCACAGAATACCGGCCGTATGCGATTCCAGTGCAACGCATGAGTGGTCGCCGGAAAAGTAAACGGCGTGGTAATGACCTCTCCGTCGTCGATATCCAACACCTCGAGGGCGACCAGCAGAGCGATTGTGCCGTTACAGAACAGACTTAAGTGAGGAACCCCAAGGAACGAGGAGATCTCACGCTCTAAGGCTTCATGGAGCGGCCCGGCATTTGTAAGCCACTTCCGATCCCAGATTCCGGTGAGATATTCAACGTAGTCTTTCAGATCGGGCATAGCCGGCCGCGTGACGTGTACCGGTTCAGGTAAGCGAAATTGTTGAATGAATTCCTGGTCCGTCATCCTTCTCCCGCATCTTAGCTCGCTTGTTGGTCACGCACAGGTTAACATGGCTTGCATCCATTTCAGCGCTCCAGCCCGCACCCTTTCGTGGTGAACGCCGCTTCCATGGAAGAAATTTAACACAACTTATGAGAATGCCGGAAGGAATTAACATTCATTTATCGTGACCTGAAGCTCCTGAAGGGGAAAGGCTTCAGCCCGGAGGGCGGAAGGCCAGTAAAGTGAGAACTCTACATAGATTAGGGAACAATAATCCCGGCCCGGGAAACGGACGGGGAGTTTTCGCCTTCCAACAAACGGAGGATGGAAAAAACATGATTCGAAAAATCCTGCTCACAACTCTCGTTGGCGCCGGGCTTGCGATGGTTGCGAGCGCCGCCGAGGTCGTCGTCGAGGTCGCACCGCCGCGTCCGCTCGTCGAGCGCCGCGTCGCACGTCCGGGACGGGAATATGTTTGGACCCCGGGATATCATCGCTGGGATGGTCGGGCTTATGTCTGGACGCCGGGTGCTTGGGTGCGTCCACCGCACCGTCGCGCGCACTGGGAACGAGCTCACTGGGTTCGCCGGGGCCGCGGATGGGTTTTTATAGAAGGGCACTGGCGCTGATGATGTGCGTGTAGAGCCGCGTGGAAGAATTGGTGCGCCCGGTAAGATTCGAACTTACGGCCTTTTGCTCCGGAGGCAAATGCTCTCATTACCAATCAATAACTTATATAGAACATCGTTACTATTCACCCCTCGATTTTCTCAACATTTTTGCACTCTCTGACGCCAATTGGTGGGGTAATTGGTGGGGCACCGCTTGTCCATTCGAGTGCTGACGCTTGTCACTGTCCAGTACGGCTGCGCTTCAGAAACTCAAACTTATTTTGCAAGGGGCGCACGGTGAGAGTCGGAGCGCCATTTAATATCCTATAAAGTCTTCCAGGGCGTGTTCGCGCCGTAATGGGTTCTTGAACACAAAGAAATCGACACTGGCGCAAAGCTCTGTTAGAGTCGCTTGCTTGGCTTCGCAGGCAAAGACGCGCGATGCTACCCTTCGCTGGAGACTCTTGGCAAGCATTGCCGTCCCCGACCGCCAAGCCCGCAATTACGTGAAGAAACTGGAGCGGGCTAGGTTAATCGCGACGGAGCAGCGCGGCCATCGTGAACAAGCAGGCGTTCCTGATGTTAAAGGCCGGCGCGGAACGTCCACGGGTGGGGGATTTTTGAACCGGCATTATGGGGATTTTTGCACCGGCACTGACAATGGAGGCCGTGGATTTCACTCGACGCCTAATATGTTGTGAGGGTTCCGGCCTTGTCTCGACGGTGTTGCTTGGGTGTTTCGTCTAGGCGTCAGGCATCAAAAGAACGCCTAAACGCTGGCCAGTTGGGGACTTCCAGCGCAGAAGATGACGTTAACAAAACGCACAGAAAATGTTGTAAGAAAGAAGTTGGCTCCCCGAGCGCAACACGAAGGAAATTCTGGGAGTTCGACGCGCGGGAGACGGCCGTAAACTACTGATTTGGAATACAGTTCGGTAAAATGTTGCTGCTGTTCTTGTGAAGCGCGTCGAAGAACACGTCGGTACACCTGGTCCGATGCAGGATGACGGCGAAGCGATTACGTTCCACTCAATCTGCGAGATGGTACCCCGAGGAACCACGATTGATCCGCGCGCGGCTGCTGCGTGGTCAGCCGGCGTCCGAGCATCCATTGGTATTCACCAAATGTGGTCTGGGACGAGCGCAATCCCATGGCAGAGCCCCGCCGCGTACTCAAGCCTGAATCGATCCGGAGGGAATGCGATGCGTCATTGCGCCGGTTAGGCGCTTTGCCACTACCGTAAGACGCGCAATTATGGCGCTGTCCGCTGTAGCACACTTTTCCACCTTGCCTGACCAATCTTGATTGAGGCTTTGAAGATCTTTCCAACAGAGATAACGCCGCCTAGCTTGTGTGCCGCTACCGCCGCCCAGCCCATCGACGCTACGCACCCTCCACGATCCACAGTCGGGGTTTCCCCCGAATAGACAGGGTATCATCTTCGTTCTAAAGTCTGCGGATAATGACTGTGTGGTGAGCGCGAAAATGCAATCCTTTGGGCTGTGAGGAGGCGAGGCAAACTGCGGAATGAGTCCCTCAGGAATGTCCAGCTTTGCGAATCTCTTCCGCAACAGAATCATTTCGGAAATTGCTCGGAGGCGCTCCTCCTTTTCGCCCCGGTCGGGCCGCTTTTTTCTACGAAATAATTGCGCCCCGTGCGAGTCTGACACGACACGGGAGGCGCAGCCGACGAATAATTTTCCCGTTCTTGTGTAGGGATCGCGGCCAAAGGTCTGTTGGTGTATCAGGAACAGTGGAGGAACCGGCACAGCAGAAACGCCGCCAAGTGAAAACTCGGCGGCGTTGTCGTTGAAGGGCGGGAAGCGTTACGCAAGCCGGTAGGTACGCTCTCCGTCAGCGCTTCGCTCGGATTCGATGCGAAGGCCCATCTTCTTGGTCAACGCCCCGCTGAGGAAGCCGCTGACACTGTGTGCCTGCCAGTCGGTAGCCGCCATGATCTGCTTCAGAGTTGCGCCGCCGGGTTGCTAGAGCAGGGCAATGACCTGAGCCTTCTTGCTACCGTCGGGCGCTGTGGGCGCCTCTTTCAATGCCTTGGGCTTCTTACCCGGTCGGGCCTTCGCGGGCGCGACGTCCGACGTTTGTGTAGCCGCGCCGGGCTTCAGTTGTTGAACCGCCTTCCAGATTCGTGCGCCGGCTTTCTTGCGGTCGGTGAATTTTTTGACGGGCGTTACGCCCGCAAAGCTATTCCAGATTTCAACCAGTCGAGACATGGACCAACGGCCAGCAAGTTCGATTAATTCCTTTTCGCTGCTGAAAAACTCCGTCTCATTGGCGTTCCCGGCTTCTGCTTCTTTAAGCGTGGCGAACGCGGTGATGTTGCTGTCGGTATCAATTGTGAAGGTGATCATATTTTTCCTCTCGGTCGCGGTGGTTTCTCCGCCGCGGTGATCACATTCATCGCTCCTAACCCGCATATCTCACAGACCTTCGGTGGGACGGGAAAACGCCAGACAAGACTCGGTTTTCCAAGGGGCCATGATCGGCCCGCCTTTCTGGAATGGGATTGCCGAGCTGAGTCGGCTTCACA
>Ga0105240_10000169_pt1 | contig 133189 bp, 112 predicted proteins | sample KBSC54metaG_FD_80426 | JGI IMG/M metagenome (GOLD analysis project Ga0105240, IMG submission 80426) | Corn rhizosphere microbial communities from Kellogg Biological Station, Michigan, USA - KBS C5-4 metaG | ecosystem: Host-associated > Plants > Roots > Rhizosphere > Soil | place: Michigan...
AAGTGCACTTCGTCGCCAAGATATCGCGGATCATCCGTGGCGCTTGCACCGATCTGCGATCAACGGCCTGTCCGCCGCGTTGAAGATAGTGAGCGAACGTGCCGAAGCGCTGCGCCGTAGCAATACGGAGGGCCGCAGCGTCTAGGCGGCCGGCGCAACGAACCAGCAAAGTGGCGGGGCAGTTGCCGATGCCTCGCCTTTGCTGGCTTGCGCCCTACTTGGTTCTGAGGTGCTGATTCTTCAGATGGCGCCTGTTCGCACTGACCGTTAGCATGGGGTGCCCAAAAAATTGGAAGAGATTTAGGACACCCAAGTGATGGCTGCCGCTCCATTGGATGAGGGATGTCCTGTTCCGACAGCGATAGGAAAAAGCGGCTTGGAGCAGTTGGGGCGGATATGCCTCGTAGTTTTGACGGGTCGACTTGGAACCTTCCTTTGGTGCGCGAATAGGTAAATGCGGGTTAGTTGGGGATTTTTGGACAAAATCCTTTCGGTGGGAAAAAAGGGGAGGGTGGGGGGCGACCATTTTTCCCATAGACATCGGTGTTGGGCAGCCTGACGATTGGCAACACAATAGCCAAGTGGAGGGGAATCCGATGTCGCTTCCAATGATGTTTCGTGTTGCTCTGACGTCTGGGGGAGCGATCCTACTGACGGCGTGCGGGCAGCAGATTCCAGTTAAAGCTACTTACTATTTCCCGCAGGCAATGACTCAATTTGTCATTTCCGAAACCATCACGTGTTCAGCGGACAGCAAGCAACTTGGCGTCAGCTATTCAGTGACAGCAAACACAATGTACGTCCGCGATCTTCAGAATCCCGGAACGGTTGATTTGAACCTCTTTTATGGTGCGGCGAAAGACCCCGATCTCACATTCACATTCACGCCGGATGGACGGTTGTCCGCGATTAACGCAAACAGCTCCGGCGAGGGATCCCCCATTGTGAAAGATGTTGCTGCATTTGCATCGTCTATAGTGGCAGTGGCTAAAAATGAGGATGGCAAGTTGTTTGGGATCGAAGCCAGTGCGTTACCAACTGCTTACAACCCCTCTGTGGTATGCCCTCTTGTGAGTAAGCTGGCCCCGAAGAAGCCGGTGGTTGCGGCGGTACCACTGGCTAAACCGGGAGTGCCCGCACCCTCGACGTCAGCGCCATCGTCTGCGGTTCTGACATACTCCGCGAATGTTTCATTCAGCGCCGATGCTGAGGGGAGTTCCGGAGAGTACCGGGTAAAGCCGCGCGTTGACGACAAAAACAACAACAAGAATGTAACCAACGTTGAAAGCAAAGACAAAAAGACAGCTGTTGTTTTGGTTCAGGTCGACCCCAGCTCAGAGGCCGTCGCAAAGTCCATTGGCCTTGAAGGCAAAGGGGGGGTAGTTATCATTGCGCTAAGTACATCCAATCCGATAGCAAGTTTAGAACCACCTGCGCAATGGTGTAAAAAAACCAGGCGTTCTACGGCAACGGTCACTACCTGTTCCAGCGACACATTTAAGGAGCCTGCTACGGATGTACCAAAGAATTTCTATCCATTGAAACTCAATCGAGTTGTCGAGGCGCCGGTGCAAGTTGTCGCCCTCAGCGGCGATACGACTACATATGAGTCAGTTTGGCGTACCAGCATCGATGTGCCGGCCCATGGCTATTACCACTTGCTCGTCCCCACTGGAACGAACTTTGGAACCCATAAGTTCGCACTTGAACTTGCTGGAAGCGGATCGATTACCAAGATTCAATATGCGAGCACTGAAGCGACTGATCCGGTTCTTCAAAGTGCCAACGCCGTGGCAGGTGCGTTGCCTACGGCTGCGAGTAAAGAATCGGCTGACAAGACTGCAGCTGACGCCATCTATCAGAGTCAGCGCAAAGCCAATTGCATGAAGGACCCGGCAAACTGTAAACCAAATTAGCAGGTGACAATCGATACTTGGGATGTCTGGGTAGCGAGATCCGAGCGAGATTTAGAACACCCACGCGTCAGCATGGGACACGCAGAATTGGGAAGATACCGGGTATCCAAGCTATGACGGCCGTCCCACTGAGTGATGAATGGCCCGTTCCATCCCGCACCGCGTTGGAAATCTAGGACATGCACGAAATGTGGGCACCTGGAGGGTGCCTCATCGGCGAGGATTATTTCGTGGGTGTCCCGGATATTCCCTAATAGCGATACATCTCTTTTAGATTTAGGACCGCTTTCGAGCGGGCTTTTTGTCTCAAACCGGCTTTCTATTCGACTTGTCCGGTCAAGAGCTGTTTCGGAAACCGGGCCCGCGGCCATGTTTGGGGCAGCCAGGAAATAGTCACTGCCGACCGGTGCGCTCCGTCGGCAGATACCCGCGATCTGTAGTCCACGGGGGAAATCTAGGACACCCACGAAATGCGGGATATTGGAAGGTACTTCACCGGCGAGGATTTTTTCGTAGGTGTCCCAGATATTCCCCAGATATTCTGCGTGCCCAGGTGATTCTGTTTTATAGTTGACTCCGGTATCGTTATCGACAGCCCACACCGTAAAACAGAGGATGGAAGATGAGGTCAGCTGTTGTGATTGCAGTTTCGCTGCTGTGGTCGAGTATCGTGATGGCGGATGTGCCAAACCAATGGCTGGTGTCCATAGCGGGGTCCAATCGCGCCTATCTGTGTAGCGAATGTGGCCTGAAAATCCCGTCTCCCGATTTGGCCTCGGCTCAAGCGTTGAACGCATGGAAGTTGACACAGCCGCCATTTGACGGTCCGGTAGATGAGAAAGGCATTTATCACCCGATCAAAAGCGGAGACCAAGTCAGTCTTTGCAATCAGTCGGGTTGTTCGACCTACACTTGGCAGGATTCGGTTGGTTGGACCCATGGGGTCTTCCAGCATCAGGAATCGCACGAACCGCGCAGCTCCAGTTGATCAAATGACTTGATTGCAAGTTACACGTTTGCGCCTAGCGGCGAGCAACGGATGCCCCTTCGTGCGGCGACTCGCAAAAGCTGGGTTCGCGTGGCGGAATGATGATGTTGCGTCAGCGGCTGCAAATGCCTATGGGAATCTTCATGGTCCTGGAAGGCGAGCATAGCCTGAGGCAGATCTGGGACATGTGGAAATGCCCCAAGAAATGCGAGGAACTGGCAAGTGGGAGATCTAGGACGCTCACGAAATATGGAAAACTGAAGCGCGCCTCATCGGCGAGGATTATTTCATGAGTGTCCCAGATATTCTTTTTACAAAAAACTACCCTTTCATTCGACTTGTCCAGTCCCCCAATGGCGCTCGCCAAGCCTGAGCCTTGGTAGAAGATGCCCCCCATCTATTCCTCTCAAAATGGTTACGTTCTCGGAGATGCCAGCCTGTATGGTGGCATCTGCTTGGGTGGTGCCTGCTCCTTCGTCGGTGCAGTTTCACCTAACAATGGACTGCCACTAACGCAGCTCGCACTCGTTGATGCCGGTGTTACGGGTCTCGACTTGCCTGGTTGGCGAGGGAAGACGATTCCTTTCCTGTACTCATGGAAGTGCGGAATATTTGAAGGTGATTTCTCTTATCGAGTTGATGAGGGTGCCATTGAGATTCTCGAATTCGAATCGAGCGCCCCGGATGTCGATGACTTTCCCTATCCTGATTTTCCGGTTGTTTTTCCGCCTAAGAGCTATCAAGCCAAGTCACTTACACTGGATGAACGTGATCAGATGGCTTGGGTGAATGGACTGACAGAGCGAAACATACCGGTCGACGTTGATGGCCCACTTTGGGCGCTTACATCCCCGCGTCACCAGTTTTTGGGTGTTCCGTACCTCTTGGATCCAGATGAATGCGAGAAGAACTGTCCACAATGCTTGAGGCCCATGTTTGTACTTGCAGCGATTGCGAATCAGATCGACGGTTTTGAAGAGGGTTTCTTCGGGAATGATTTTGTCCAGGTTGTCTATCTGGCATGTAACGAGTGCAACGTTCTATCAGCTAGAAATTTTGCGGATTAGTAAGAGACAGATTTAGGGCGGCCAAGAAATTCGACGAACTGGGATATCCCGCCGACGACAGCCATTTTTATGGGTGTCACGAGTTTCCTGGGCCTGCGCTACCTGTGTCTGGCGGGCACTTGGATGAAGTTGGGTGAGGGCTCCTTGAACAGCCTTGGGCTGGCATAGACCGCTCAAGACCGGCACCTCCAGCCAGCATGGACTGGAGGTGCCACCATCCGAAAGCAAACGCTACTAAGCGATCGCGCTCGTCATTGCATTCAGCACCGTCACCGACGCATCTATCAACGCGCGCTGCTGGTCCGTCAGGCTCAAGCCGAACTGCGAGGCGGTGCTGTTGAGTGACGCGGTCAACTGAGCCTTGTACGCGTCCACGATATTGGAACCGCTGACCACGGTGGCATTGCCGCCTGAAGTAATACTCACCAATTGCCCGCTTTTGTTGTATGTGATTACGCCAGAAGTGGGGGCAACATAGCCGTCGACGTTTTTCGTCAGGAAGATGTCCATCGCGCCTACCACCGAGAACAGATTGCCGCGAGGGTCGTAGGTAGCCTGCATGGTCAGATGGTCGTCTTTCTGATTGCTGGTGTTGGCGCCGACGCATACCGACGACACCGCACCAGCCGTCGCATAGAGAAAGGTGTTGTCGGGGTAGAAGGATCGATACGAGTAGCTGCTCTGCGTGAAGTTGACGTATGGGTTGCTCTTGTCGTTGATCCAGCTGCTCGCGCCTAGTGGCGCCAGGAAGTTCTTCTCGTTGAAGGTAAGGCGACGGTTATTGTCGGTCCCGAACAGCTCCTGATAATAAGCCAGAACCAGGCGAGCGATGCTGTGCGATACGATGCTGGAGAAGTACATCGTGCCGCCGTTGTCCTGGTACTTGAAGATGGTTGCCAGCACAGTGTTCAGATGGTCGATGCAGAAGGCCAGCGCGTCGGCAGCATCTTGAATGAGTTCGTCGGTCTCCAGCGTGGCGACCACGCCGACACCGTCTGTGATCACGATCTCTGCGCCGTCGGCGATCACCTTGGCGGCATCGGCAGCCACATCAATGGCACCGTCAATGATCTTGATCACCCAGTCTGGGATCTGCGCGGCGTCGCCCATGTCATAGGTGACCTTGATCTGATCAAGGAAGGTCCCCCTGAAGTCCATGGCGAAGGTGACCTTCGCGTGGTCATCGTATTCGGTCTGTATATGGTCCAGGTTGATGGTGAAGTCGATTCGATTGCTGCCCAGCACCATGATGGGATCGTAGATCCGGTACTGCGAGTCCTGCGCGTAGAACTCGCTGCAGTACAGGTTGTTTACGCGGGTCCGATTGGAGCCCGGATACAGCGCCACGAAGTTTTTGTTGACGTCATCGGTATTGACATCGGGCTTATGGTCGAAGAGCTGAAAGCTCTCCAACGTGTCGTTCATGTTGTTGCCATCGACATAGAGGTTCTTCAAATTGGTGTGCGTATCTGGGCCGAGAAGGTATGAGCGGCCTTGATAGTTAGCTTTGGAATAGATTTTCACCCAAGCCTGCGTACCCGTGTCGACCCAGCTGGTGTCATCCTTCATATCGTCACGGGTTTCGCCCGTCCATTGCACCTGATTCAGGTCCGACACGCTCTGTGCGCCGTCGTATTTCTTGTAGTCCCCGGTCCCTTGCTTATCATCGGTGTCCTTCCAGAACGTAACGTTGCAATTCGACATATAGTGGATTCCTGTTTTGATAGGTAAAGCCGGGCTCATACCCACGGTTGCACGAAAAGCGCCGGCATCGGCAAGATGGCGGTGACTTTGGCGGTAAAGCGTTTCGTTTTAACTCACGATCTGATTTTGTTGAGTCAAGCATGTTGTCTGACATGCCGTCTCCGTGCTGAGAACCCACGAAGGGTCAGCGGACGTACGAAATGCAAGGATATCCATGGTTATCTAACCACCTCAGTGGCAACCCATTCCCCGTTTCTTTTCTGCGCGTTGTTGTCGAGCGCAGCCCCTTATTCCATAAGCCAAGCCTAGCCTGATCGTATCGCGCTGACAATTCAGCGTGAGGCTTGGAAGCGGGGAATCGGAATATCCACAAAATGGTTATATGGTTGTCATGATCATTGGCGCGGCTTAGTCGCCAGTGGGTCATTCGACATCAACGCGCGTATCAGAAGCAAGCGCAACAAGTAGCGCTATCGAGCTTTCGGTGGCGACAGAGCCTAAGGCAATATCCACCTTCGGCTTTGCATCCAATGCATTGGTGAGTGGCTGTCTTGCAATTTATTGGGTTTCTGACCTATGGAGTTCGACCAGGACCAAGACCAGGGAGGTCCAAGTGCCGAGATTTGGTACACCCAAGAAGTTTGTCGAGCTGAGTATCCCGCCCGCGGACGTTCGTTCTATGGGTTCCCCGAGTCTTCTGTTGTGTAATTGAGTGGTGGGTGTCCTGATCTACTTGTCTGGCGGCCGAGTAAGGCAGCAAAATTGCGCCAATCTTCGGTATTGGTTCGAAGGAAGAGCTAAAGCCACTGATAACCGGCATGAGCAACACCCCGCAGCAGTTTCATTGGGGCGCCATGCGAAGAAATCCCATCGCGCTGCTTGAGTTTGATAGTTGGTTCACGAGGCCATGGACCTTTTCGCCTTTGAGGTTTGCGATGAAGCTTTCAGAAAACCAAAACTACATGGACCACGCGAAAGCCAGAGCCTTTGGCAATTTGGATGAGTCTGAGCGGTTTCTTCAGGCCTGCATTGCTGAGGCGCATGGGCCTTCGTATGAGAGAGCTTTTCTGCTAACCCGAATGGGGAACTTGAAATTTGAGCAAGGACAACGCGATGAAAGCCTCAAGTGGTACGAAGAGGCGGAGGCTGTGGACGCTGCATCGCTCCTCCCAGTTCTGTTTTATGCAGAATTTTTGGCTCATCGGTTTGGTGATGTTGATACGTCGCTCAAGAAATGCGACAGGATCCTCGACGAAATAAATGCATATCCTTTTGAAGCGACCGATGAGGAGCTGGGCAGCGAGTATTACGAGCGCAAAGCCTTAGAGATTCGAGAGTTCTGCTTGTCAAAGGGCGCGAAGACTTGACGCTCGTGAGCCTGGATTGGTCTCGTTAGAGCATTCACACCACCAAAATGTAAGTAGAGGCTTGCTCTAAGAGCGGGCTTATTTTTTGTCTAAGCAACGCAAGGGTTAGAGTGGAGGTTGTCCACTCTGACCCTTGCATCTTTATGGAATGAATTTTTAAGCATCCGCAAAGCCGGGCCTGGATCCCACCAAGTCAAACCTGCCCATGGCATAGGTAGCAAACGGGCGCGTGGTAGCCCCAACTCCTCGTCCTAGACAGCCCAACCTTCACGATACTCACGCCGCAGGAACTCATTGGCTGCCGGCGCGTTGGTAATGCGCATATTCTCCGCGTCGTACTCGATCCTGCCGCCCGCGCGGAGGGAAACGACGCCCAGCAGCATGACCTCCGTGAGCCGTGCTGCGTATGAGAACGGCGATGACGCTTCTGCTCGCCCCTTGCAGGCATCTACCCAGTTCATCTCGTGCGATGTCTTGATGCGCGCGTACTTCTGCGGAGGTGTGCCCACCGAATCATGCAACGACTGCGGCAGCAGGCGCGGGTTTGCGCCGTATGTCTCGTGGATCAGCTTGCCCTTGTCGCCGACGTAGAGGACGCCACCGTCCTTGCTCAGCTGCCCGGCTCCCAACGCTTGCAGCCCGGGAGGCAGCAACGCGCCGTCATACCAGGTGAGCTTCACCGGTGGCCTGCCGCCGCGTGCCGGGAACTCGTAGTACGTCATCGTCGCCATGGGGTACGACGCGTGGTTGAAGGGCGTCGAGACGGTCTCCACGGCCGTCGGAAAACCCAGATCCAGCGACCAGAATGGGGAATCGATCAGGTGCGCTCCCATGTCGCCGATGGCACCTACGCCCCAATCCACCCACCCGCGCCAGTTGAACGGGTGATACACAGGGTGGTAGTCGACAATGGGGCCGGGGCCAAGGAAGAGATCCCATGCCAGCCCTTCGGGCCTCGGGTAGTTGCCGACCATGGCATTGGCGAGCCGGTCCATCACCGCTCCCTCGTTCCAGTTCGCGTCGTCCGGCTTCGGCGTGGCTTGCGGACGTGGAATCCCTTGCGGCCAGTAAGCAAGCGGGCGATTCGTCCAGACGTGGACTTCGCTCACATTGCCGATCGCTCCGGCCGCGATGTACTCGTTGATCAATCGGGCATCGTCGGTCGAGTGGCCCTGGTTTCCCATCTGCGTGACGATCTTGGGGTTGTCCCTGGCTTTCCCGGCCAGCTCGCGGGCCTCGTGAATCGACCAGGTGAGTGGCTTCTGCACGTACACGTGCTTGCCATGGCTCATCGCCGCGCTGGCGATCACCGCATGCAGATGGTCCGGCGTTGCAATGACCACTGCGTCGATGTCTTTTTGCTGTTCGAGCATCTGGCGATAGTCGGTGTAGCGCTTGATTGAATCGAACTTGTGGGAAAGCAGCGTCGTCAGCTTGATCTGCTCCTGTAGCTCGCGGCGTTCTTCAGCGGTCTGGGCCTTGTCGAGGCGTGCCTGTGCTTTCCCGAGGGAGGCGAACATTCCGCGAAAGCTCTTCTCGGTGTAGTGCCAATCCACATCGCACAGGGCGACGATGTTCTCACCGGCCAAGGCGCGGATGTTGTGCATGCCCATGCCGCCGACACCGATGCCGGCAATGTTCAATCGATCGCTGGGCGGCGTATGCCCGATCCCGCCCAGGACGTGGCGGGGCACGATCATCAAGCCAGTCGCGGCGATGGCCGTGCCCGCGAGAAAGTCGCGGCGTGAGATCTTGCCGCCCAAACCCGGATCCCCGGAGGTTTCCGTGGTGGAGTCGCCCGTTTTCTCTTTCCCGATGTTCGATTCATCCGTCATGCGCGCTGTAACCTCCGGTTTGATATCGATGGGGTCGGGGCAGTTCGGACGAAGCCCCAGATCCGGTGAGGAAGCTCAAGTTCTTGTCGTAGATTAGGTTTGGATGTTCTGCACTATCCAAAGTGGTCTTGCAAACAAAAAGCGTCGCTGGATCCATGTAGGAATCACCATGAATCAATCCGTGCGCGAAGAGGTGTCGGCTCGAATTGCCAAGTCTGCATGGTGCATCCAGGCAACCTGACCCGCAAGCAAAGTGCACACTACTGCAAAGCAGTTCGGAGACGGGCTGCCAATTCAATGCGCTCCTCGGTGGTGTAGGGCACCTTCTGCCCCGCATGCAGTCCGTCGTTTGAGTAGCGAGGAAATACATGAAGATGAAAGTGCCACACATCTTGATCGCCGGCTGGCCCATTGTGTTGGCGAGTGGAGATTCCTTCACACTGGAAGATATCCCGCATAGCGCGCGCTAGGTGACGCGTAGCCCGGAAGAAGTCGTTGCCAAGGTTGTCCGGGATATCCAACACGTTCTCATAGTGGCTCCGAGGTATCACCAGGCAGTTGCCTTTTATTCCAGCGTAGTGGTGAGTTGGAACGAGAGCGAACACGTTGGTATCCACCAAGACCACGGCTGCTTCTGGAGCAGGCGACGGAAGCGTCTCAGCAATACGGCAGAACGGACACTGGTATCCGGCTGGAGCATTTTTCATAGGGCTCAACTACTGATAAACCCCATAGTGGGGGGTACTCCCGATTCTGTGGCGCGCTTCGGCCACACGTCAAGGAACTGGGGGGCAGAATTCACATAGAGTGGCTGGCGAGTAGCTGCGCCTCCCATTCTTAGCGCTATTCTTTGTAAGGACAGCATGGTGTCCGGTTCTTTCGTTTCGTAAAACTGTGGAGCGGCAACTTTGAAGATACTCAGTGGTGCGCTGGTCATTTTGCTGATGTTCTACATTAGCCCGGTTCATGGCCAGGCGGCTCGTGCGACTGGACCGAGCCCGTTGGATCCGGTCGAGATCGGTGCAATTGGGGTGTTCTCCCACGCCGATAGTTTTCATAGCATGGTATTGAAGCGGCAGTGCGACCCTGCTGATGCGGGCAGGATCAAGTCGATCAATCAGCGGCTCGAGCGAGCCAGAAAGCGGCTGGCGGCTCGCTTTGGGGAGAAGGTGTTTCCTGCTGGCAGGACGTACGATTGGGCCGCAAATGGCTTTTGCGATGCCATGACTGTGGAGTCCTATGGCATGCATGTCACCGAAGTCGAGCAATATATGATCAAGAATTCGATCAAGTAGTGGCGGCAACGCAAGAGGTTAGGGTCAACCCAACGTAGTTGGGTCAGATTCAGTGCGAACGCCTGGGGCGAGGGTTATCTCGCAATTTACTATGTCTCTGGCCCCTGGTTTTGAGATATCCGGGATTCGGACGCAGCATTTTGATGTCTGACCCATTCCTTGGTCCTAACTGAAGGTAACCTCCAATAACCTCAGTTTTCATCGTCGTCCCGGCGAAGGCCGGGAACCATTCCTCGACGCTTGCTTGTCAGGCAACGTATGGCAAGCACCTGCGCTGAGGAATAGATCCCGGCCTTCGCCGGGATGACGAGTAGGAGAGGTTTCTCCGCCTTACGGGGACGGAAGCCTTTACAAAACACGGCGCGTGAGTACTCGCCGATATGAAGGTAGGGTCGCGACGAGATGTCACGCACAAAAAAAAGCTGGGCCGGTAGATTAAGCCTTGCGACTTGCATGTGACCGATTGCTTCAAAAAGGCCTGGCAACAGATGTCGGCGTCGTACTTTGGCCACCTAAACCCAGCGCAAAAGTCCGACACAAGGTCGGCCCCTTGTTTCAGCAAGGCGCTAGTTACTTATGAATGGGATTCTGGCTCCGCTCTTGGCTTCTGCCCAAAACAGCCAGGACGTCATCGTCATCCCTTGGCCGGCAAAACCTCCTTGCGATGCTCGCGATCGACTCCCGAAGGGGAGCCTATTAGGGTTTGCTGAGCGGCGTGGGGAGCCGTCATTCGCCAGGCGCTACGCTCCTTCATTGACGCTACCAACTCCAGAAGAGATAGTGTTCAAAATTGCCAAGGCCAACCATTTCAAGATTTACCTTGATGGCGATGGCATTGATGCGCTTTGCATAGAGCCGCCAGAAGGTATTCCCCTCAATGACGAGAGCATAAGAAAGGTATACATACTTGTTGACGATGCCCCGGGGCGCTCGCGTACGACTCAGATTCGGTATTTTGTCTACGCTGACGGCTATGGCATGGTGACGTATATAGAACCTAAGTACGTCTATACAGCTCTTTGAGCACAGGGCCAGAGCCGCTGCAAAAGGTGAGGTAGGACTGTTTGGCGAGTCTCTACCTCTTTGCCCCCTCGCGCTTCATTTTGCCTGGCTTTTTGCTCCTTCGGCGGCAAGCAAGTCGGCAATTTCTTCGGCCAGCAACCAGTGTTGCGATAGTCCTTCGTTACTTGTCAGAGCCACGGCCGCACCCGTTTCCCAAACCATCTCCAGGTTTGCCGTAGTGCCCTCGATGCCTCCCTGATGACCACGGATGTGGAGGCCGTGCGAGAGCCTTTCGTCGATACCGGCTCCAATGGCACCTGGGCCTGCAGGTACTGCGTCCTCGAACATCTTTGTGAGCGTTGTGGACTTGAGCAGCTTGCCTCCGTGCAAGGCTCTGGCGAACCGCAGCAGATCGGCGTTGGTGGAGTAGCCGCCACCTGCAGGACTGCCCTTGTAGATACCCTGCATCCAGTTTGCCTTCCACGTACGAGAGAACACTCCGTCGTCGTGGTAGTAGCCGACCGCACGCCCAGGAACGATTTCATCCTCGCTGTCGAAGCCGCTGGATGTCATCCGTGCGGGTTCGAAGACGTGGTGCTGGATATAGTCGAAGTAATTTTTGCCGGATACGTTCTCGATGATACGACCCAGCAAAATGTAGCCTGCATTGCTGTAGCTCAACCCTTTGTCCGGCTCGCCCACCTTGGGCTGGTGGGCGATAAGTCCAAGATAGTCCACCGGGTTGACGAAGTGTTGGGGGTGCTCGAAATAGTCTGGCACCATGAAATCGCCGAGGCCCGAAGTATGGTGCAGGAGCTGCCACACGGTGACCTTCTTCGCTGTCGTCTGGTCGGGATATTCCGGAACCAGTTTCGCCAGCGTGTCGTTCCACGACAGCTTGCCGTCCTCGACCAATTGCGCGACGGCGACGGCGGTGAACATCTTGCCGACCGAGCCGATGCGAAACTTCGTTTGATGATCGACCGGCACGTTGAAACTGCGCTCGGCCAGCCCGCGGCATTCGTCGAACAAGATCTCGCTACCGTCGAAAACGGTCACGCAGCCAGAGAAATCGGATACACGTACTAGTTGGTCCAGCACGGCATGTATTTTTTCCCTCAGTTCCGCATGCGACACCGGCCCCTTGGGCCAGTCGGCAAAAAGTGGGTTATCCATTGGGGCGAGCATAGCCTGCGCCAACCGATCCGGATGTGCTGAGTCGGCGGTCAGCCAGAACAGGGCGGCCTGCGAGTTTCGACGTCCCTTGACGGCAACCTCGAGCAACCCCGGTTGGCGCGGATCGGTGCGTACATCGAACACGTCCAATCCGCCGCTGTCGCGTGCCGCCGAGGCCAGGTCCGTGGCAAACATCGCTTTGTCGTCGGGGGGCATGGACCCCGACAAAACACTAGCCGTCCATTGTTTGATCTGTGCGGGGCCATCGTTATTGACGTGGTGGATCAGCTCGCTGGCGAGGTGGCCAACCGGCGTGTCGGGCAACTGTGCATTTGTGGGTGTTGTCGCCACGCTAGAAGTCGCAGCGCAAATGAATGAAATGAGTACACACAGTGGCGCAAGCTGTAGTGCGCGAGTCTTGATCCGAACAATGAAGGTGCGGTCAGTCATGGAGGCTGCTCTCTGGGGTTACTCGCCGGCGTGGCGGTGTTAATCCCTTAGATGAAGCAGACCTATGAATTGGATTCAGCTGAGTTGGGTTTAAGGAGTGAGATCTGGGTCGTCCAAATGATCAGCGTTCCGGCGAGTGATCAAATCTCGTGTTTCCAAGGCTTGAGTTACGGCGACCATCGTGTGATCCACCCGTTTGAAACGCTTTGCAGTTCTTCTCGGGGCAATTCCAGAATGCTCACTAGCCCAAATTTCCTATAGAGAGTCTCGCGCAGCATCGTTAGATTTGCATGGTCTACAGGGGGCTGAAGGCATGCATCTCTTTCGCATCGCAGCATTGGCTGCACATCGCTTCTATCGCAATCTGATATTGCAATCACCTGATCGCCAAGCGTCATTACGCAAACCATTGGTAACGTGGGCGGGACAGGCGAGGACGCGTCGTGAAGACGAATTATTGCGTCGGGAAGGAATGACGCGGGCGCAGTAAGTGAGGCTGCCTTGAGCGGTCGTCTGGATAAGCCACCTCCGACTCGGTCGTTTTTCAACCGTGCGCCCAGATGACTGGAGTGCTGGCGGCCGGCAACGCGTAGGATGACAAGAAAGAGGGCCTGCGGCTCACGCCGCAGGCCCCAAGAATACGCAGCATTTCGCCGATCGATATCGGGATGAAATCAGGCTGCGACTTGCTGTTCGATTTGGCGAACTTTCGCAGCGATCGGGTCTGCGCCAATTTCAATGCGACGCGGCTTCATCGCCTCGGGGACCTCACGCTCCAGCGCTATGGTCAGCAGACCATCGGCCAGTTGCGCGCCCTTGACCTGGACGTGTTCTGCCAGCTCAAAACGCCTTACGAAGGGGCGATAGGCGATCCCCCGGTGCAGGTACTCACCTTCAGCATCGGATTTTCGTTCGCCTTTGATGATAAGCATGTTCTCCTGGGTGGAGATATCCAGTTCGTCCCGCTTGAACCCGGCGACCGCCATGGTGATGCGGTAACGGTCATCGGAAAGTTTGATCGTGTCAAACGGGGGCCAGTTATCGGCAGGTTGGGCCTGGGCCGCTTCGAGCAAATCAAATACTCGCTCGAACCCGATACTGGAGCGATGAAGGGGCGAGAAATCAAGCACAGTGCGCATGGCATATCCTCCTGTGAGCAATATGAAAAACGGACTGATTCGCCACGCCGCGTGGCGCGGCGAGCTGGACCCGTGGCGTCCAGCGGAGCGAGATTTTAGGCATCCAGGATCGGATTTCAAGCCCCCGAATTTAGTGTTTATTTAGCTCTGTCTCCCCCTTTCGCCACCCGTCCAGCCGGACTGAAATGGCTAGTCACCGAGCGGCCAAAAGGGGCAGGACACTCTTGAAGCAATAACCAAACCTTCATTGGGCCAGGTAGAAATCCAGGGGAATAAGCTCGACGGCCCATTCGCCTTCTTCGCCCAACGTGGCAGCCGGGTGCATGGATGCGATGCGCAGCGCCTCGTCATGGCTGTCTGCCTCGATGATGAACAGGCCGCCCACCACCTCTTTCGACTCGGTGTACGGCCCATCGCTGACTTGCGTCTTGCCGCTGCGCGGGCGAAGCGTTCTCCATGTGTCCAGATCGCCAAGCGATGCGGAAACCAGAACCTTGCCGGTAGCGCGCATCTTCTCGTCCAGCGCTGGGCATTGGCTCACCAATGCCTTGACGTCCTCTGGCGCCATTGCGGCGAACTTTTCGGGGGTGAAGTAGGCCAGGCCAAGGTATTTCATGGGAGCTCCTTTCGATGGGTGTACTTGTCGACGAAGCAGACCTTCGGAAATCGACAATGCGCTGGGAATGTTTGTAGCGGGGCCCCGCCAGCCTGTCCACTTCGGGCCGAAAGCGAACCTTTCCGGAAGATGGCCGGCCACGTTTCACTCAGTCGAGTGCGAGATCTGGGACACCCAGGAAATGATCACTGTTGCATTAAATGACGGATGCTCAGTTCCAGCCCTTTGCCGTGCGGGAATGGCCGTTGCGATCAATGCATATAAAGCAACGGCTCGGCGGCCTCATATCGATGCTGTTCGGGAAACGGCGCGCTATGCGTGCGCACATCAATGATCTGACGTTGGCTGGCATCAGCGTCGGAAGATGCACGTGGCCAGGCGGGCAGGGTGCCCTGATTGGGATTGCCCGTTTTGATAAAGGCAGTGAAGTAGCCACTCATCGTTGTCGATACCGCTCGATCTTCATCGGTCCATGCGTAACGTGGGTTCGCGTCAAGCGTTCCCAGCGCATACTCGATTTCAGAGCTATGAAGCGCACCCCAGGGTAGCTTGGCGCCTGGCGGATCGCTGAGTGCCTTCGGACGGATATGCGTGAAGTAGTAGAAGTAGACCGGTGCACCTGTCTTTCGCTGCAGGTCGAACCACTTCCAGGTGGGTAGTGCCAGATAGTCGTCGCTGGCCACTGCTGTCGCCATGGGCATCACGTCTGCATCCGTTCGCGCTGGATAGAGCGAGAAGATGGCATCGGCCTTGTCACCCAAGGTGCGCTTCAGGCCTGCACGATATGCCGCGATGTTCGCAGGCGCTCCGTCGCCCAGGACCGCCGTTCCGGGCGCTTCCTGAGAGTTGCTGCCGACCAGAAGCGGTACATGGGCAGCATGCCCCTTCGCGAAGGTCTCGGCAGGTGGCTCGGTCAAAAAGTAGTTGTCCAGCACTGCGTAGGATGATGGTGCGTTGTCGTTGCTCTGCGCGGCAAGCAGCTTGTCTGACGGCATCGCACGGAGTTCGGCGAGAGTCGGCGCCCCGATGCTCCTGGCGAATGCGGCTCCTTTTTCCTGCGCTTCGGAAAGCGGATGGGGTATCCATTTTTGCATCATCGCGCCGCTCTCACCGATGGCACCCGCGATCAACCCGCGAGACAAGGGCGATGCCATCAGGGCGCTGACGGACATCGATCCGGCCGATTCGCCGCCGATGGTGATGTGGTTGGGATCGCCGCCGAACGATGCGATATTGCGCTTGGCCCACATCAGGGCAGCGACCTGATCGAGCATGCCGTAGTTGCCGGACGTGTGATGGGGAGATTCCGCCGTCAGCTCAGGGTGAGCAAGAAACCCGAAGAGACCAAGGCGATAATTGACAGTCACGACAACAATGCCGCGTGCAGCCAATGCCGCGCCATCGTAGCGTTTCTCCGAGCTGTCCCCGGCCGAAAAGCCGCCACCGTAGAAGTAGACAAGCACCGGTAATTTCGCCGGGCTTGTTCGTTCTCCCTTTGCGGGTGTCCAGACATTCAGATACAGGCAGTCTTCGCTGACGCTCTTGGAGCGAAACATCATGTCGGAGAACAAGGGCGCCTGCACACACCGCGGGCCAAACGCGATCGCAAGGCGTGTGTTGGACCATGGGGCGACCGCCTGCGGTTCACGCCAGCGCAGGGAGCCCACGGGTGGTGCCGCGAAAGGAATGCCAAAAAAAGCCCGGACAGGCTGAGTGCCTGGGAGAACCTGACCCTCAAGGCGCCCGCTATCGATCTTCACCATCGGGCCATCTACGGCATGGGCCGAAGTTGCCAGTATTCCGAGTATCAGGACCAGACGATTCATGATGAGGCGAGCGGACGGCGTGGCCGCCTTGCGTATCAATCTCATGCTTGGTCCTTGAAAGGGCAGTATGGGTTGGCGAATACATGTATTGGTCGATATTGAGCTTGCCAGCAAATGGCGAAAGTCACCAATGGTCGCGGCGGGATCAGGCGAGATCAGGGACACCCAGGAATTGGGATGCAAGATTTGGTGGATGTCCCATTCCTTTTCGATCTGCGGTTACAAGGGCCATTCCAGGCACGCATAGACGATATGCCCGTCAAACGGCTTCAGCGTTCCACCTCTTTGAAAGAGCATGCACCCGTCCGATGCAACAGGCTTCGGTGCTGACCACCCAGGGAACGCCTGTGGTCACGACAATCCATGACTCTGAGAGGAACGTATGCAAAAGCCACTTGAACATAAACTTGCATTGGTCACCGGCGCCTCACGTGGCATCGGGGCTGCTATTGCTGCCCGTCTGGCGCGCGAAGGCGCGGCCGTACTCGTCAACTACAGTGCAAGTAGCGACCGCGCTGAAAAGGTCGTTGAGGGTATTCGCGCAGCAGGCGGGCAAGCTGAGGCGGTCAAAGCGGATCTGTCCACTCTGGCTGGCGTAGCAAGCCTGCTGAGCAGCGTCGACCTCGCATTCGGCGGGCGATTCAAGGGCCGTCTGGACATCCTGGTCAACAACGCGGGCACGGTGGACTATGGCCCGTTTCTGGAATCGACCGATGACTCGTATGAGCGTCAATTCAATCTCAATGTGCGCGCACCCATTGCGCTGGCGCGGGACGCGGCTAAACGCATGATCCCAGTGGGCTGGGGGCGCATTATCAATGTGGGTTCCGCTTTTGGTGAGGCTGCGCCTCTCCCTGGTGTGACTCTATACATCGCTACCAAGTTTGCGGTGCGTGGCTTTACCCGAGGACTCTCGCGAGAGCTTGGGCAATACGGCATCACAGTCAATGCCGTGCAGCCGGGGCCGACCGATACCGAACTCGCCCCCCAGCCGGGCAGCGAGGCGCATGCAACGATGACGCGGCTCGCAAGCGTGGGGAGAATAAGGCGCCATCAATATCTTTCCTCATCGCGCGATTCGTGCGATCGAACCGATAACCGTCGTGTACAGCGCTGACGGTAGTTCATGGCCCATGCCGTCGATCAGCATGAACTCCGCGCCTGGAATCGATGCGGCCGTATCCTCGCCACACGCAGGGAGTATCAGCGGATCCTCCGCGCCATGGATCACCAGTGTGGGCGCCTTGATCGTCGCCAGTTGTGCGCGTCGGTCGCCAGCCGTCGCCATAGCGGCAACGTGCCGTGCGAACCCACCGGGCGCGTGGCCCCGGCGAATTTCCTCCTGTATGAGTATGCGATGCGCCGGCTCGTCAAAAGGAAAACCGGTGCCGGCGATGCGCCGCGCAAACGCGAGACTGTGTGCGATGAATCCCGCCTCGTCATTCTCGGGATTCGGCGCAGGGCGCATCATCAGCGCCATGACCTCTGCAGATGCGGCAGGAAGCGCCGGGTTGCCTGTGCTGGACATGATGGATGTAAGCGACAACACGCGCTCGGAATGCTCGCTCGCCAGTATCTGCGCAATCATCCCGCCCATGGAGCGCCCGATGACATGTGCGCGTTCTATGCCCAACGCATCGAGCAACCCTGTGGCGTCCGCCGCCATGTCGCGCAATGTGTAGGGTGCGTGCGGCTGTTGTCCCGCCATGAGTGCAGCGGCCAGAGCACTGAAATTCGGGGCAGGGGATGGAGCGAGATGCGTCGAGCCGCCCGTATCGCGGTTGTCAAAACGGATGACGCGAAAACCCTGTGTGGCCAATGCCTCACAGAACGCCGTTGTCCATCGGATGCGCTGCGTGCCAAGCCCGGCGATCAGCAGGATCGTTTCGTCCGTTTCTCGGCCAAAGCTATCGTAGGCCAGGCTTGTGCCGCTGGCCGTGGGTACAAGCATTGTTGCGTTTCCTTCGGCTCAGGCGGGCAGTGGTGCTTTTTACCCCGGTAAAATAGAAGTGTCAATATCACCCGGGTAAATTTGGGTGCGCACACGTGAGCGAGATCTGGCAGCGAAATCTGGGACACCCAGGAAATGATCACTGCCCATTGCTTGGCAAATGTCTCGTTCCGCACCCTGAAGAAGTGATGCTGAATCTTGGTTTCCTGCTCACATCTTCGTGGGATCCCCACCCAAAACCTCAAGCTTGATCCAAACAGGCCGTATAGATGGGGAGCGGGCGCATGGTTGTCGCATCGATGCCAGTCGTCGATCTGCGCTAACGATCTATCGCCTTCATCATCATGCTCACAGGGGAAACTTATGGCTAACGCCAATCATGATCAGGCCAGCGTGAAACTTGTCGGTGACGTACCAGCCCACGCAGTCCAGGAAATGACTGAACGCATGGCCAGTCTCGTGGCCGAGTCGGCGGCTCGTTACTTCAACGGCGACACCAAGGCAGCCTTGGCCGCTCAAGCCGTACTGCTCAAGCAGATGGCGGGGGATAGCGCCGCGCAGGATTCTCCCGGTGTCCTCGCCGTGGATTTTCCATTGCTCCAATCCATGTCACAGGACTGAGCACGGGAGTGAGAGGCGGAGATTCAGAAGGAGATTCAGGACATCCAAGAAATGATCACTGCTCGATTGAATGATGGATACCTTGTTTGATGCCCCGTTTCGGCAGACCGCTTTCTTGCTGACACAAAACGCTTCATGATCCGTGCGGCCTCGCCGAGACGCACGGGGCTGGAAACATTCTTTAACGTAGCGAGGGGCACGATGGTCGAGACGGCGACAAGTCTTGGTATCGAGGAATTGCACACATACTGGGCTCGCCAATGCGCACCAGGGTCTGTTGCGCCGCTACCGCAGGATGTCGAGAAGACATTGCTGGCTGGCTTGCGTCTTAACGTGCTCGAAACCCTGCGCTATTTGCACCACCAGAAGCCGAGTTATGCGCAATTCGAAGCTTGGGTATATGAGCGCAATGGCGGCGAACTGGATGACGCCTCATTGAATCGCCTGCGGTGTGCACTTGCAGGCGAGGTCGTTGGCGCTGAAGTCGGCAATCTCAACCTCGTCGAAGGCCTGAGTGCCGACGACCTTGCCCACTGGGACGAGCATGGTTACGTCATCCTGCACAACGCGATCAGCCAGGAAGCGGCGGAAACCACAGAGATGGCCATCTACGATTTTTTAGGGATGGACCGAGACGAACCTGCGTCCTGGTATCGCCAATCGCTGGGCCATTCCATCTGGGTGCCGCTGCTGCGGCATCCGGCGTTGGTAGCCAATCGCCTTGCGCCACGTATTCATAAGGCCCACGCCCAACTGTGGGGGCGCGAAGATCTTTGGGTCACCATCGACCAGGTAGGGCTTAATCCGCCGGAGCGCGAAAAATGGCTATTCCCTGGGCCGCATTTGCACTGGGATGCCACACTTGCTGAGCCGCATTGTTTCGATCTACAGGGCATCCTGTATCTCGCTGACGTTGCTGAAGACCAAGGGGCGTTCAGCTGTGTCCCGGGCTTTCATCGCACGCTGAAACAGTGGTTGAAAAGTGTTCCTGCGGGCGTGAATGTGCAAGATTACGCGCGGCGAACCCTGACGATGAAGCCGATCGCCGCAAAGGGCGGCGACATGATCATCTGGCATCACCTGCTGCCGCATGGCAGTAGCCCAAACCGCTCACAGCGACCACGCGTCGTGCAATACATGTCGCTGCGGCCCACACGCTTTGCCTACACCGAAGAATGGAAGTCCTGATCGCGATGGTACCCAGGCAAAGCCGGGGCCAGAGCGCACTTTCCAGGCTGTTGAGCTGAATAACTCCGCTCTGACCCCGGTTTTGAAACCGCATGTAATATCGCCCTAGTGCTCCTGGGGACGGCTCAATGCATTCTGTCGAGATATTTGAACTCGTGCTGGTTCTGCTCGCCGTCGTTGTCGCGCTGCACTGGGCGGCGCGGCGCGTAGGCTTGCCACCGGCTACTGCGTTGCTTGTCGGTGGTGGCCTTCTAGCGTTTGTGCCCAGGTTGCCACCATTCGCGCTCGATCCCGCGCTGATCCTGGTGCTCTTCCTCCCGCCCTTGTTGATGGATGGGGCATATTTCACTGCGTTCGGCCGCTTCCGGCGGCACCTCCCGGGGATACTTTCGCTTGCCGTTGGCGCGGTGGTGTTTACCACGTTGGGTGTGGGAGTCGTGACCCATTGGCTCGTCCCGGGCCTTCCGTGGGCGGCTTGTTTTGCCCTGGGCGCGATCGTTTCGCCGCCGGATGCCGTATCTGCCCGCGCAGTGCTTCAACGAGTGAAACTTCCTCGGCGGCTGTCAGCGTTGTTGGAAGGAGAGAGCCTGCTCAACGACGCCACCGGTCTGGTGCTTTTTCGCTTCGCCGTCGTGGCAACGCTGAGCGGCGCGTTTGATGCCGGCGCGGCCATTTCCAACTTTCTCCTGCTGGCCCTTGGTGGGGTCGTTGCCGGCCTCGCCGTTTCGGCGGCCTGGATCTTTATCGTTCGCCGCCTGGACGACCAGAAGCTGATCGTTATGGTCAGCACGCTCATGTGCTGGGCCGCCTATATCGTCGGCGAGGCGGCCCACGTCTCTGGTGTGATAGCGACGGTCACGGCGGGGCTTGTGCTCGGCTGGTATCAGCATGTCGTTCTTCCGGCGCAGGTGCGGCTTCGCGGCAGCGCCTTCTGGGAAACCCTGGTGTTTGTCCTGGAAGCACTCGTCTTCATCCTTATCGGTTTCTCGCTGCGCGGTGTGCTGGATCGAGTCGGCGGCATCGAGGCTGTCTCCACCAAGATGGCTATTCCCGTGCTTGGTGTCGTGCTCACTGTCACGCTGACGCGCTTTATCTGGATCTTTGGCGTCGATGGTGTACTCGCGGCGCTCCGCGGCATGGGTTTGAAGCGCGCCCGGCCATTAGGCATGCGGCAAGCAACGGTGCTGAGCTGGGCTGGTATGCGAGGGGTCGTCACATTGGCGGTGGCGCTTACCTTGCCGGCATCCATGCCGGGGCGCGACCTGATGCTTGTCACTGCGTTTGCCGTGATCTTCGCGACCGTTGTCATGCAAGGGACCAGCTTGGGTTGGCTCATTAACCGAATTCGGCCGGTTGATAAGGATCCCTTGGCAAAAATGCATCTGGCAGCGTCGGAAGCGGCCATTGCACAGGCGATGGCTGCTGCAGTCGAATTGCATGCCTACGCGCCAGACGGAACATTGATTCACCCGCGCCTGTTAGAGGAGTACCGCAAGCGCTCGGAAATCACGACGCGTTACGCCGAAGACGCAGACGCGTTTATGGAAGGCGTTCGGACTCATTTCGACGTCGTTCTGATTGCAATTGCCGCTGGACGCACTGAGCTGATTCGCATTCATCGCGCGGGGCTCATTGAAGATGAAGTCCTTCATGAGCTGGAGCGTGATCTGGATGTTGAGGAGCTGCGCATCATTTTGCAGCGTGGGGATTAGTCAGGGCTTGTGGTTGGCGCTAGGGGCGTGAACTCAAGCGATTGGGGGCGGGGTTATCCATCACCTGGCCATATTTCTGTTCTGCAGCTTGGTTCGAACAAAGAGGTTTTTGACAATGACGATATTCGTCATCGAGGACGAAGCCCATGCGGAATGGAGTGGGGAGTTTCGCGCTCTGGAAGACGCGATAGGGGAGCTGGCACGACGCTCGAAAATAGCCTGGGATCTAGAGCCAAATCGGGCGCCATGCAAAAGTTGGAAGACGTGTGGGCGGGACTATGTTGTCGTCGAGTTTGATGATCAGGTCAACCCGTGGCGAGAAATTCAACGCATGGACGTTCTAAAAATACGCGCCGATGGCGTTGTGTGGACCGAAGGAGATCCGACATCGTCGTTTCCTCTCGATCCCACACAAGCCACCTGATTCCCGCTAATTCCAACCCAATTCAATCAAGTCCAACCCAACGATGGCGCTCAACCATCGCCAACGCCAACTTGGCGCCGCGTCGCGCCACACGCTCGCGCTTTTCGCGCTCGGCACGAATGGTCGGCCATGCCTCAAGGTAGCTGGCAAGGGCGTGGGCGTCGCACTCGTAACGGGCCAACGCCTCGGGTGTGGCCGCGCGTAGTGCAACCGCACCGTTATAGCCACCGAAGCCCTGGGTAACGCAAAGTGCGCCGCCATTCGTATTGCCAGGCGAGGGCGCGGCTTGCAGGTGGAAGTGAGAGGCCATCTCGGCCAGCTCAGGGTCCAGTCGACGAAGCGTGGGCACGCCAGGTGCCGGGCGCCCCAGGACGAACTGCACGGCTTGTGCCATGGCCTTGAGGCCTGTTTCGCCCATCGTGTGGCCATCGCCTACGGCCTTGGGCGTACCGACAAAAAGCTTTGGCAGCGACCCATGGAACTGCTGGCGCTGCGCCGCTCCTTGCAATCCCGCCCATGCGGTGCCGAGATCGGTCTTGGAATTGGTACGCGTGCCGGTGGCATGGGCTGCCAGGTAATGAAAGTCTTCGACACCATAGCCATGGGCCTGATACGACATATCGAGCGCCTGGACCAGGGCGTTTTCGCCGCCAAACCCGACGCCCGCAAAATGCGCCTTGCCGCCGGCTTCGGCGCTTTGCCCCCAGCCGACGACGATGGAGGTGATATCCAACTGGTTGCGTAGGGCAAACTCAAGCGTGGTGACCAGCAAGCCCGAGCCGCCATGACCTACGACGGTGCCATCCGCATCGATATCGAAGGGAGCGAGGGAGTCGTGAACGGTGCGGGACGAACCGTCGGCGTGGGCGGCATTCTTCGCGGCGAGCTTTTCGCCCGTCATGAGCGCGCCGCCGCCGAAGGCCTCGAGGATGCCGTAACGGGGTTGCAGGGCGGCATCGGCGGCCGTCAGCAGCACCATTTGCGGTTTCTGAAAACCCGGGTAGTCGAACAGAAGCTGTGGTGCGACGTCCGCCAGTGCAATGAGGCTCGACGCACACGCACCCACGGCAGTCATGGGCGTCTGAGGCACGCGCATGAAGCCCACATCGTCGGATCGAAGCGATTCGCGCAATGCCGGGTTCTTCAACACACGGCTGATGCTGTAAGACGGAGCCAGCATGGTCGAAACCAGGGCCGGCCCATGCGAACCCAACGAATGGGCCAGGCGGACCGCAAAGGTGTCCTTTGGAACGCCGCGCTCAGGCAGTGGCGCATCGGGGCGCAGCCATTGGCCGAGAGCGTCCATGCCACCGAAGGCCGTTGCCGAGGCAACACGAAAGCCGAACGGGTTGGGCACGAGCTCGGCCAGTGGCCGCGGCAGCGCAGCCAGTGCGCCCAGCGCGCCATAGGCAAAGAGCTGAGCCTGCAGCGAAGGGCTGAGCAATGGGTCGTCCTGAAACAGCCCATGCATGTCCTTCAGGCCCGAATTGCGGATATCTTCGAATCGCAGGCCCGCCAGCCGACGCAAACCTCCGGTCTCCAGATCGTGCGGGAGTGGGGCGGCGATATCGGTGACCACGCGCGGTGCAAGCTCTCGCACTCCTGGCACGTGGCGGATTCCCGAATTGGCGCGCAGGGAGTCGCCGTGCAGGCGGACCAGGTCTTCCCGCTTGACCGGCTCGCCCGAATGCTCGCCACCGGCCCAGCGCATGCCCTGGGCGGCGGTATCCGCTGAGGGATCAAGCTCGACCAATCCCGCGTCGAACGCCGCCAGCGGGAAGAAGTCGTCGCTCCCCGCGACTAACGCCTGGTAAGTTTCAGTGGAGCCCACTGCAGAGATGGTGCAGGCGGTGCCAACGGTGACGAGAACCTGGTTGCTTCGGAGCATGCCGGAAAGATCGATGGTTAAGTGGGCCGTCAGTATAAGGCTAGCCGTCCTGTAAGGGGTTGACGTCAATACAAAACGGCCACGTCTGGGGCTGACTAGGACTTTGCCTACTTCCATGGCCGGCAGGATTCCAGCTCGTGGCGCACCCGCCCGAGGCAACAGCCGTCACTAACGGACACGTAGCAACCATTTGCAACGCGCAGCCATGGGCCATGCAATAACCTGACACAAGCCCAGCAAAAAACTCGCAGTCGATCAACGCCATTTTCGATCAACTACTACAGACATCGGCCGCATCATGTGCGATGTTCGGCCGGTCGCTTGCACTTTGATATTTAGCGGGATGCAAGCGACGCTGCGAAAGCAGGGTAAGAAGCGCGGATCGCATGGGTGGCACCCCACACGACCCGCTGACCACAATCAACTTGATAAGGAGTTGTTCATGGCTACGGCCGATGATACGGCACACGCACGCCCGAAGCTTCATTCCAGGGCAAAGTCCTACACTCCCACCGATACCGACGAGCCAACCTCGACCATCGACGAGGTCAACCTGGCAGCGCGAGCCATCGTTCGTGTGCTCGCACACGGCGTGGCCGAGTGTGATCCGCACGATTCCCGTTCCATAGGTTTGCTGAAGAACCCTTGGTGGAAACACAGGGCCACGGTCGAAGGCTTGTCCGCCGCGCTGAGTATCGTGTACGAGCAAGGCGATGCGTTGCGCTGTGAAGATGTGGAGGACGCAGGCGCCTAGGCGGTAAGCGCAACGAACCAGCAAATCGGGCGAGGCGGCATGGCTGCCTCGCCTTTGACGCCATGGTGGAAGCGCGCGTGTTGATACCAGGGCAGGTATGGGGTCAGCAGTTGCAGTGACAAATGTTCACGTGAAGACATAGAGTGTCCGGAGTGTTTTTGTGGCAATCCCCGTGGCGGCCGCTCGAACGTCGGCATGGGGATGCATGGAGAGCAGTCGTGGTGGTACGCAATATAAAAAATGAGCGACGCTGGCTTGTCGCGGCCATTCGTCAAAAGCTGGTCCCGGAATTCCTTGGCCGAGGCTTCGAAGTCGCTACGTTGTCAAAATCAGACGATGATTCGACTAACAGATCCCTGGTTGCCGGTTTTCCTTTTGGATTGCTTAAAGGAAAACAGCGCGCGGGTTTGAACAGATCGAGATAGAACTGATTTCACGCAGGCGCGTCGCGGCCCGCATGAATTTTGTTGTGGTTCCAGCAGCGGGTATTGATGGTGTGCATGGATCATGCCGATGCGCCTGACATGGCTGAAGACCTACTTTGTGCTGTACGAGCGCAGGCGAAAGCCGTTTTCTGTTCATCGACCTGGTGGTCCAAACGAGAGGTCACCGAGGCCGACTACGTCCTTCTTGTTGACAAGATCGTTGCCCTATTGCCAGAAATCGAAGAGGCTCTGAGAAATAACAAGGTAGGACCGCACGTACGGCAGTGGGGCGGCAAATAATCTTCAGTCTTGGCGTGTGAGAAGCGGGGACGCTTCAGCCAACCCTTCAGCATCCCTTGTTGAAGACATGCTTGACGCCACACTTGGTGGCATGCGCTGCATCGCGAAAACCGTGGCCGACCGTGCGTGCGCCGTTGGCCGTGGCATGGCCGACCTTCCGTGCGCCATTGGCCGTAGCATGCCCGACTCCCTGTGCGGCATGCCCGGTTTTCCTGGCGGCATCTTTGGTGCCTTGCTTGATGTCCTGCTTTGTTTCGGACTGGTCGGCATGGGCGACGGTACTGGAGAGCGCGAGTGCCAGCGCGGCAAACAGGAACAGGTGGCGTTTCACGATGGCAATCCTCTCAAGCGGGCTCATACAGTGGAGGCACACCGGTCGTAGGATCGCGACCGTTCAATAGCATGCGCTTGTGGTCGTGTACGGTAAAGCAATGCAGCGCCTTGCTACCATCTCTGTGGCTGAAGGGGCCTGGAACCCTCTCCTACTCGTCATTCCGGCGCAGGCCGGAATCCAGTGGCTCCGGTTTGCGATTTTCGCTGTGTAGTGAATCTCTGATGGCTCTGACGAGAACCGATCGCAACGCCACTGGATCCCGGCCTGCGCCGGGATGACGATCGGAGGACCGAGGTTATTTGAGGTTCCCTGAACTTGGATCAGCCTTTTCCGGTACTGAAAGTTCACTGGAATTGAAACAGGTGGTTGTCCTGTCCTGAGGCCCGGTATTGATCTAGTCGTTTAAGAGGCAGGAAAGGTGCCGCAGCGTTTATTTCTTGCGATTTTTGCTCAAAATATTCCGAACGTTATTGTGGAATGGTGCACGCTTTGCCTCAACTACTTCAGTAGAGTCAATTGTGCCGCCACATGGACGGCTTATAAGGAGATTCGCAATGAAATCCTTTGGTTTTGTTGTTGGGATGGGGATTGCTGGCGCGATGGCGATGTTTTCGACGCAGGCAAATGCACAGATGACATGCTCTATTTGCGAGGCGAACTACGAAGCGTGCATCGCCGCAGGTGGATCGAATATGTCGTGTTGGAATTGCAATAACCCATTATGTCCGCCTCCGGCGCGAAGCATTCAAAAGTCGGCCACACTCAATAATCCAGTCATGAAAAAGGATCGCGTTGCGATTGTCGCTAGCCGCTAGCCAATCAGCACCGTCGACGGAAGGCCTGTGCTGCAGGTCTTCCGTCGAACCAGTACCAAGCGCTACGAGTCAGAACCCACGCGAGCGCACAGATCATAAGCTACCCGGCGTTTGCCTTTTCTCTGGCCTGCAGGTCGTCACCATTGGCCTTATAAGCCCGCATAGACCAACTTAGTGAAGTGAGCCGAATCGATCACAAAATGCCCCCACCTGGCGTCGAAGTCGGCGGTAGGTTTGGCGGCGACGATCTCGTCAAGCGACTTTCCCTGCTGCTTCAGTGATGCCACGTTGTTGCGGACCGTGACAAGCATGTCTCGAAATGCGATCAGATCCTTCCGCGATCCGACCGGGCCATGGCCGGGTACGACAATGGTCTTGTCCGTGGTGCGATCGATGGCCTTGTTTGCCCATGTGATGGCGTCGTTGATATTGCCGCCGTCCTGGTTGTCGATGAATGGGTAGCCAGCCGTCCAGAAGGTATCGCCAAGAGACAATACATCTGCCTTGACGAAGTAGACCCAGAGGTCGCCGTCGGTATGGCCGGCCCCAAGATGCTCTACCTCGATTTTTGTCCCATCAAAGTCGAAGGTTTTCTCGGTATCGACCAGAAGCGTCGGGCGAGCGCCGACAGGGACGGGGCTGAATGTCCAGTTCCAATCGTTGACATGGGTAGTCGCGGTCAGATGTTTCAACGTATTGGGGTGCGCGACGATGGTCGCGCCCGCTGCGTGCAACCACTCATTTCCGTCGGTGTGGTCCCAATGCCAGTGGGTATTGACCACGTACTTGACGCTGGTGGAACCGAGCTTATTGAACTCCGCTTGCAACTTGTCCTTCGACGGGCTTATGCCAGCGTCGACGAGAAACTTCCCCTCTGGGCCGGACAGGACGGTGATGTTTCCGCCGGAGCCAAGCAGCACTGTGATGTTGCCGCGTTGTGGCTTGACTTCCAGCTCCGTCTTGGCGCGAACCAGATAGTGCGCACCGGCACCGGTATGAAAATAATCGTCTGGAGAAGCACCCGCCCCGGATGCGGCCGGAGTGGATGTGCCGGCAAAACTTGCGATGGGAAGCAGCAACGCACCTAAAGCGACGGCAAGTGGCAGCTTCAAGCTGCTGGTTGGTTTATAGAGCGCTTTCATGATCTGTTCTCCTGAGACACGATTAGTTGGAAGGTGCGCCTTCTTGAAGGAGGGGATGGGCACGCGCGAACTCATCAAGAGCAGCGCATTGCTCTATGATTCTGTCAATCGTTGGAATGCCCTTTATTTCGACGTTCACCGCTTTGGCGATAAAGGCGATGCTGACGAGATAGATGTCCGCAATGGTCGGAGTGTCGCCATGACAGAACTTGCCGGTTTGCGATTCCGTGGCCAGGCGTTGTTCAATCGTTTCCAGATTGAATGTCAGCCAGTGAATCATCCAGGCTTGCCACGCGGTCTCGTCGAAGCCACCGGTTGATGTCAGGTACTTTTTTACCTGGCGAGTCAGCAACGGGTTTGTATCCGTTGCCAGCATGGAGGCGATGGATCGGACGCGTGCACGTCCATGCAGGTCGCTCGGAAGCAGGGGCGGCGTGGGCACCTTTTCTTCGAGGAACTCCAGGATCGCCAGGGACTGCGTCAGGGGCGGGTGCCCTTCGTCGACCAATGCGGGGATCATCCCTGCAGGGTTGACGGCGAGAAATCCGGGTGTTCTTTGCTCACCCGTCTCCAGATTGATGAATCGCTCTCTCGCGCCCAGTCCTTTGAAGTTCAGCGCGATTCGCACTCGATGCGTCGACGCTGTCCGCCAGAATGCGTAAAGCTCCAAATGTGCATCTTTTGACATGACTGTCCTTGCTGATCCTGTTGAGATGAAAACCGTGGCTAGCGCGATGCCTTCGGCGCCACGCAAACCGGTCTCACATTGGTTGTGAGTTATCGGACTTTGTTGAGGGCTGGGATGTGGCCGTCGGCGAATACCGGTCCGGTGGACGGTCGTAGCTCGGCTTTTCGCACCGAGGACCGGGCTATAGCCGGAGGTAAGTGCGATGATGGCCGGGAGCGGCCGTGAACAGCGGATAGTCGCGATGGTGACGGGGGAGGCGAGCGCAAACGGCTGCGTAAGTCCCCCGGGTCAGAACAGCGATTCGGGCAGATGGCGCTTGCACCGTTATAGCTTCAAGTCAGCGGGTTTAGCGAGAGAATGAGCCGGATTGGCTACGGCGTCCAAGATCGATTTACTATCCTGGCCATAAGCAATTCCTATAGTTGAGATGTCATGCTACTTCGGCACATTCGCTACTTCCTGGCGGTCACGGAGCACCGGAACTTCACGCGTGCCGCCGAAGCGCTGCATGTCTCGCAACCGACGTTATCGCAGCAGATCAAACAGCTGGAAGAGGTGCTGGGTGCACAACTCCTCGACCGGACCGGACGCACGATACGGTTAACCGATGCCGGTAAGGCCTATGCGCAATATGCTCGCCGCGCCCTGCAGGATCTGGATGCCGGAAGAAGGGCTATTCATGACGCGAAGGAGCTCACCCGCGGCGAGCTCAGGCTGGCCATGACGCCGACGTTCACGGCCTATTTGATGGGCCCGCTGATGGCAGCTTTTCATGACCGTTATCCGGGGATCCACCTCAGCGTTACGGAAATGAACCAGGATCACATCGAGGCACTCCTTGCACAGGACGATCTCGATATCGGCGTTGGGTTCAAGCAAGCGCGGTCAGCAGAAATCGATAGCCGAGTCTGGTTCGTCGAGACGCTCGCGGTGATGGTGGGGAAGGGGCATCCCTATGCAACCAGGCGGCGCCCTCTATCCATTGCAGATTTCGAAAAGGAATCGCTCGTGCTGCTGAATGGCGATTTCGCGACGAGAGAGCATATAGACAGCTATTGTCAGGAGCAGGGCATCAAGCCACGCATAGCGATCGAGACCAATTCGATCGCCGCAATCGTCCAGACCGTTCGGCACAGCAAGAGCCTTGCTACGGTGCTTCCCGAAGCTGTCGCCAAGCAACACGATGGACTTTCTCGCATCGCTTTGCGCGAAGCCATGCCCCAGCGCAACGTGGCCTTGCTTCAACGAAAGGGTGCCTACCAGACAGCGGCATGCCAGGCCTTTCTAAAAATGGCTTTGGAGTGGAAGCTGTAGGGCCTCTGGGCCGAGGTGGAACAATGTCGAAACTCGCTTCGCGAGCCATTTATGGCCACCCAGGCTGGGCCTTAATGCCTTCAACGCCGTCCTGACCCGCTTTAGTAAAGCCCCCGGCACTGAGGCCAGGGGCTTTTCTACTTCTATCCCAACTCACCTTGCCGCTCAGTGGTGATCTTTGTCGTCTTTCCTTTCCGGATGCGGTGGCGCGGCCCTTTGCGGATGATTCTGTTGGGGCTCCGGATGAGGCTGCGGGTTCTGATGCTGTGGCGCCGGACGTGATTCGGGTTGGGGGCGAGGCGGCGGCTGCATGTGAGGTTGCTGCGGGCGCGGAGCAGGTTGCGCGTGGGGCTCGGGTTGCATATGGGGTGGTGGAGCGTGCTCGGCGGCGCGCGGCTGCGCCATGGCCGGATGCGGAGCCGGGGCCGCATGAGGCATTTGAGTCGGCCGCGGCGGCTGCGCGTGAGCCGCTGCTGCCGGTTGATGGAGCGCTTCCTGCGGACGCGGGGCTGGTGCATGCCGTTCGTCGGTTCGGGGCTGCGTTTCATGCGGCTGCGGAACTGCTGCGTGGGGCGGCACCAGGTGTGCATTGTTCGCCGCCCCCGGTTGCCGGGCCTGCGAGAAATTAGGCATCGTCATAGGGTGGGGCTGTCCTTGCTCGGGTCCCGGCGCAGCACCATTGGGCCCGTTGCGATGGTCGAACGGCCGATTGTCGGCATGGTTCGCTACGTCGCGATTCTGTTCAACCTGATTGTGGCTGTTGTTGATGTTGTTGACCGTGTTGCGTTGGTTGACGATGTTGCCGTTGTTATTGGTGACGGTGCGGTTGTTGCTGTTGATATTGGTGACGTTGTTCGTCGTGTAGCGGTTGACCACGGTAGTCGAACGTGAGACGTAGGTCTGGTTGTTGTAGACCACGGCAGGCCGGTGCCAGCCACCACCGCCCTCGTTGCCGCCGCCGCGACCGCCCCAGTTCATGCCCCATGCGTGCCAGTCACCGCCATCGCGGTGGTGGTCACGCATGGAACCGACAAGGATGGCGGCACCAAAAGCCACCGCGCCGACGGCGACCAGGTCACTCCCGCTATAAGATGGGCGCTCATAGGTGTAGCTCGGGTAGTAGCCGATATCGCCACCGTATACCGCTTGCGGATCGTAACTGGGCACATACACGGTATCGGGTTGCGCGGGCTCGATCTCGATGACTTGTTCGGGAGCCGGGACTACCGAGGGGCCGGAATAAACCGGTTGGCCCTCACCGTCCTGGGCGTAAGCGGCATCATCGGGCGCCGCCACTGCAACCGCTCGCGTTTCCACACGCTGTTGTTGCGTGCTGCGCAGGTTGCCATGGGCTGACGCGCGTTGACGCATCACCTGGATCGCGTTGGCTACGTCGGTGGGGTCATTGACGTAGGCTTCGCCCAGTGCGGTCGTCCACTGGATGTTCTTTGCCATCTGATCCAGCGTCGACGGAAACGCCGTCAGCCCCTTTACGCTTTCATCCCAAGGCTGTGGATCGACCGCGGTTTGCAACAACCCGCCCTTCAAGTTTGGGTTCTGCGCCAACAAGTTATCGGCCGCCGTTATCTGGTCGGGATAAGTCGAACCGGCCAACACCTGCGCCACGAGCTTGTCGGGAAAGAGTGCGATGGGCGCAACCAGCTGGTAGAGCTGATCTGCCGAAGGTGGCGTATAGGCTGAGGCAGGTGCCGGCGACGTCGCTGGAGTTGCTGGTGCCGTTGATGTGGCGCCAGGCGCTGCTGCAGGTGCTTGCTCAGGCTGCTGATTGCAACCGCCCAGAAGCAGCGTGCCTACGCAAAAGCTCGCTCCGATAGCCATACTCAAAATACGTTGATTGCTCAAAGGTGATGCTCCCTATGTCATTGCATGGCGAGAAAGACGGTAACGGCACGCCAGGCAAGCCGTCGTTATTTCCAAATGAAATCCAACGCCTTTCTTGTGGCTGGCGGGACCGAGTATGCCCATGCAACGATCGTGGCATCTGTAACAACCATTAAATTGTCAGCTAACTTTCGATGTCGTAGGGGTAAGCAGTCAGGTTCAGTCGTTCAACGCGTTAACGGGAAGTGTATGAATGCGTTGCATGGGAGGTTCCACGGAGAATCTGGTGATGGCTATGTTGTGAGGTCGCGACTGAAGGTTCCCTCGAAAAACCTCTCCTGCTCGTCTTCCCGGCGAAGGCCGGGACCTATTCCTCAGCGCAGATGCTTGCCATACGTTGCCTGACAAGCACGCATCGAGGAATGGATCCCGGCCTTCGCCGGGACGACGATGAAAACTGAGGTTATTCGAGGTTCCCTGAAGTCGCTCCTGCAAAACTAGGCAGCATCTGCAATCGTTGTTGGAGCGACTTCAGTCGCGACCGTCCCATAACAACGGCGTCGTGCGCGCGGTTATCGCCATAACCCACCACAAAGCCACTAGATTGCTCGCTTGGGTCGCTCCTTGGGCGTTTCACGCGCGAAGCGCTGTGAGCGCCTCCCCCTGTCTTTGGCGGCGGCTATTTCATAAGATCAGGGCATGAGGAAGCCGGGAGATAAAGCGGTCAGTCGGGCCGCTCGGCATGCGCCTTCGGTCTGTGATGCCAGTGCCAAAATTCAACATAGAGGCACCCGTCGATAGAGTTCATGCACGTGGGCCCGCCGGGTAGTAGGCAATTGCCGGTAGCAGTGATAGCACGGAGGTCGGATAGCAACACCCGGCTTCTAACCCATTGAACTCATGAAAACCTTTCGACAAGATTGATGCCGGGAAACATCGGGGGCGGCTCTATGGCGGGGTTTGAATTTCAAGGATGGGGCGCTGACCGTGCGTGACCGATCTCTCAAGCTGGATTCGGCCATGCTTCGCAAGCACATTGTGCTCGCCGCCGATCTGGCGGGCACGGTGGTGTTTGCGATCGAGGGTGCCAGCGCCGCCATCCGCGCAGGGCTGGATCTGCTCGGCGTATTGGTGCTGTCATTTCTCGTTGCCCTTGGTGGGGGCATTATTCGTGATCTGCTGATCGGCGCAACGCCGCCCAGTGCCATACGCGACTGGCGCTATCCGGTGCTCGCGTTTGTCGCAGGGCTGGTCACGTTCCTGATTCATACTCAGATCGAAGCCGTGCCCGCGCTGCTCTTGACGACTCTCGACGCGGTCGGCCTGGCGCTGTTCGCGGTTGCCGGTGCGGAGAAGGCGCTCGACTTCAAGATCAACCCGTTTATCGCAACGCTGATGGGTGCGATTACAGGCTGTGGCGGCGGCGTCATGCGCGACATGCTGCTTGTGCGAATTCCCGTAGTGTTGGTCGCGGACATCTATGCAAGCGCAGCCTTGCTCGGCGCGGCGGTCGTTGTCATCGGCCGGCGGGTTGGCTGTCCACCGGCCATGGCGGCTGTGCTGGGGTTCGTCGTTTGCTTTGCATTGCGAGTAGCGGCAGTTCGATTCGGTTGGCAGTTACCAAGAATTGGCTGATCGCATAAGGGTTGGGAATCAGGGTTGATGCAGGCCGGTCAGCCAGACGCCTTGGCATTTACTATGCCTCTGGCCCATAGGATCATGATGTGGCTATGCCGCAGATGGTCGGTCAATGCAAGATCACAGGGGGCGGCACCTTTTCCCTGCTACGGGAAATTGTTCTGAACTGCCGTTTCGGGGGAAGCCATGGTCAAGTTTTGTCTTTTGGTTGGGCTGATTGCAGCGCCGGCGGCACTCGCTGGCCACATGACATTTGCTGAAGCCAAAGCCTTGGCGAATCGTGATGAAGGGTCATCGCAGGTCATTGCTGGGTCCGTGGATACGAAAGATCAGTCTTCTTCACAACGCCCTGTAAGGGTTGCTCCTCTTTTTGGGGCTTATGCCTATCTCTCTCGGACAAACAGTCTGTTGTTGAGGCAGCAGATGGATTCCCATCAATTCTTTCCCGAATTTGAAAGCTTTGAAAAAGCGTTGGGGAAAATCGGCGGGGAAGACCTGATCAACGAAGTCGGTTTTGTAGCACAGGAATTTGTTGTCCCGTCTGATCAAGTTGGGTTCGACATCGATTTGCGCAAGCTGAACAAAGATGAGAGCGGCTTGCCAAGCTATGCACTGGCGATTACTCCCAAGGATGACGATGGAAGGGTGTTTTTCATCCTTGCTATGCAGTCTCCAGCGAGAGTGACGATATTCTGGATGGACAAGACCCTGAATGGAGCGATGATCTACGACAGCTACAAGGCAGATGTCGGCAATGACGTGTTCGAGGGAACCCCGTTTGAATCCATTTCGTCCTTGAAAGTGTCGTCGCATGGGGCTGTGACGGTTGTCGAGTTCGTCAAGCCGAGGTCCTATCCGACATCACCGCCCAGGATATTCAAGTTGAGCCTGGCGCCTGATTCATCGCTTTCTCGCGTAAATTCGAAGGTTGTAAGCAGGTGATGATTGGGATAGCGGAAGGCATCCCATGATGTTCAATGATGCTGAAGATGGGAGTCGTGGATGCAAGCAATGACCGGAAGTTCATCCATCAAGATGACAGCGGCGTGGTCCACGCTTCTCATCTTCGGAGTGCCGGCTTCAGTATTTTTTGCGGGCTCTCTCGATATTGGCCTGACCCGTCACGATTGGGGCGGAGCGATTGTCTCCGGCGTGATGGTGCTCTGGATTTTCGCGTGGTGGCGGTCCTACTCGGTGGAGATCAATGACGGCCTGCTTACCTATCGGAAGCTCTTCTCACGGCGCGTCGTCATCCGCCTTGCTGACATCAAGAAAGCGGAGAACAAATTTGTCTTCATGCCGAAGGATGGCATGCCTCCGAATCGCCTGGAGATACAAGGTGCAGCAAACGGCGAGCCGATCCATTTCGCCATCAATCTCAAGCCTTTCAAGCTCTCTGATGTGCACTCGTTGCTGGACATGGTTGGCGTGGTAAAGCACAAAAGAACTTCTTCGCGCTGAGATTCCCGGAATTGGGGTAGGGTGAACCATCCCATCACCCATTTACTCAAGTCATGACATCGACTGGCTGAGCCCTGGTTTCCGTATTGAGAACCATTTTTTGGGCAATCAGTTCCGACAAGGCACTTCCTTTTGTAGACATGAGCAAGTCCAGCGGGCCCTCTTCCATGATATGGCCGCCGCTCAACAGGACAGCTCGGTTTGCCATGCGTATGGTTTCGAGGCGATGGGCGATGACTATCAGGGTTGTGCCCTTGCTGCGGTTTCGAAGCAGCGTAGCGTCTCTGATGGACCTTTCCGTGGCGCCATCGATTGCGGAAGTGGCCTCGTCGAGAATCAGTATGCCTGGATTGGCTATCAGCGATCGCGCCAATGCGATGCGCTGCCGTTGGCCCCCGCTTAGATTGATCCCACGCTCCCCGAGCAGGGTGTCGTATCCTTCCGGGAGAGATTGAATGAAATCATGTGCGGACGCCGCCTTGGCCGCTTCGATGACTTCTTCATCCGTAGCGTCCAGCCGCCCATATCGAATGTTGTCGTATACGCTTGTCGCGAAAAGGAAGACATCCTGGGAGACCACGGAAATGCTTCGGCGTAGCCACTCCATGTCCAGATGACGCACATCCACGTGGTCGACGCTGACACTTCCCTCGTTGACGTCATACATTCGAAGGATAAGTTGTACCAGTGTGGATTTCCCCGCGCCGCTCGCGCCGACCAAGGCAACTACCTCGCCGGATTCCACATTCAGATTGAGGTCTTGCAGGACCTGATGTTGACCTTCGTAAGCGTAGCCGACGTGCTTAAGTTGAAGCGACCGTCCCAGGGATTGAGGCAGGATCGCCGGGTCCGGCTGGTTCACCAATGGCTCTATGCTGAGCAATTCAAATATTCTTGATGAAGAACCTATGGCTTGGCGGATATTTCCGTAGAGCTGCGAAAAGACGCTCAAGCTCAGCGTGATGTTTTCCGAGTAAAAGATGAATGCCACGAGCTGGCCGGGCGTCATCTTTCCCAGCGCGACCTGCCAGCCGCCAAACCAGAAGATACCCACCGTGCTGAGTGATGAAAGTACGTTTATCGCCCCGCGGTAGATAGTGCGCAACTTTGCTACGTGTATGGCCTGCCTGAGGGTGCTGTTCACGGAATCGGAGTAGCGATTCACTTCGTATGTCTGGCGGAAAAACTGCTTTACCACCGAGATGCCGCTGATTGATTCATGAGCAATGGCCGCCGCCTGTGCCGTCGACTCTTGAACATCCTTGCCAAGCCTTTCCAGAACCGCCCCGAATTTGTTGGACAGGATGGTGACGGCGGGAGCCAGCAGGAGGAGGATCAGGCTCAGCCTCCAGTTCATCGTCAACATGACGACTACCGAGCCGCACAGCAGCAACAGCTGGTTGATGATGCTGACTCCAGTTTCCGTCAAGGCTGCCTTGATGACGGTGATGTCTCCGTTCAAACGGGACGACAGCTCCCCCACGCGCTCACGATGGAAGAATGTCAGGTCGAGTGAATGGAAGTGCTGGAAGAGACGCTTTCTAAGATCGCGGATTACCCGCTCGCCAATGGAGTCGAGCAGGTACATTCCCGTGAAGCCGACCAGTGCTCGCAGGATAAAGATGGCCAGCAACAGCGCTGCGTACAGGTGCAGCGTTGGGCTGCGAAGGTTCACGAGGGAAGCATCAAGTACCTTTCCGATCGTGGCCGGGAACACCAGAGAAAAGAGCGAGCTAAGCAGCAACAGGCTCGCTGCGAGTACCACCTTGTACAAATAAGGTTTCGTCAGCCTCAAGAACTGCCAGCTGCCAGGGCTTGAAGACGCTTCGTTTTTCATGATGCAACATTCATGGCGCTTAGCGACCTGTCGCGACACCTGGCCAGTATTTCATCATCGAGCGTCAAGAGGCGGGGCGACCGGGTCAATAGGCGATGCAAGAACATGCCTATGCCGCTTGAGCCGAAGCCATAGTCGCAACAAATTCGCAGCAATGCCAGTCCGGCGAACGCGATACCGTTCTCATGGCGGAACCCATGAACGAGCAGGGTTTTTGCCTGCAGAAAAGCCGAGTTCCTGTAGATGTCATCCCCGGTAAATGCAGCCATGTCCAGCAAGTATTCGCCGAATCCTGACAGGCCCTGATATTGCCATAGCTTGTTTGTGAACCGGGTGGAGACGCTGGCGGCACATTTCTGGCTCAGCTCAAGCAGCTCGGTGTCGCCAGTCCACGCGTGATATCTCAGGGCAACGCTTCCGATGCCGGACGTGCCAAACCATGTATGAGGAGAGTTGGGTTCGCCAGGTGCCGAGTCCTCGTAGTGCTGCCACAGGACTTTTCCTGCAAGATCCACCTTGTGCGCTATATCGAATGCCAGGGCTTCTCTGCCAGCTTTTAGATATTTGCTCGACGAGCTGGCGATGCTCAGGTAGAGGAAAAATAGGGCGACACCACTTTGGCCTTCCCCGAGACCCACGGCGAGACGTTTTCCGGTGGTCCAATAGCGGCCGGTGTCTCGAGTGCTGGACATCGCGATCAGCTGGTCGGCGATATTCAAGGCACGCTCCAGGTAGAGCTCGCTGCCAGTGGCCTTGTACATGAGCAGGTTTGCCAGGCCCAGCCCTGCGGCACCGAAATACAATCCGTGCGCCTCGTACAAGTCGTCACGTTTGCTGATGTTGTCCATGTATTCTGCGGCGCGATCCGGTCGGCCGGCTTGCTGGAACAGCATGGCCACGCCAGATAACCCTGAATGCAGGCCTGGGGGAGCCCGCCCTCGGATCGCCTGCGCATCGATCCAATCCAGAATCGACGACTTCACCTGTTTGTCGCTGCGCAGGAAAAAGAACGCAGGCCCAGCAGCCCCACACTGCAAGTTGATGCCATTGGTGGTGAAGACGGTCGGGGACGCCGGCCAAAGGCGGTCTTGGCGGGAAAAATCTGCAAGGCCTTCGAGATGCGCTTTGATGCCATCGATGCAGTCGACGATATCCTTCTTTTCGGCATCGCTGGGCGAGGATACGCGGGCAAAATTAAGATCCAGCAGCACCCTCTGCGTGTCGTGAACTTCGAGTTCTTCCAGTACGTCAAGAGCCTTGCGGATGGTCCAGCGCTTGTCGATCTCCGGCTCCATCAATCCTTTGATGATCGACATCAACCCGGGCGGCAAGCCAAGGTCCGCGACGACTTGTTCCGCGCGTGCGAGTATTCCACTTCGATCGATCTCAAGACCGGATGCGCAGTAACAGAGCGAATCGAGCATCAGCGCGCCAAAGGCGTATACGTCCTCGAGTGGAGTAGGGCTCGCGTTCGAGCGCTGTTCCGGCGCGCCATACCCAGGCGTCCAGCCGTTTACATAGGGGCTCTCATCGTCAACTATGTAGGAGAACTCGAAGTCGACAAACTTTATGCCGCCGTCTTTCGTGACCAATACATTGGTTCGCGTCAGGTCCCTTAGTACCACCCCACAATCATGTACATCGAGCAGCGCTTCGCCGATGGAGCGCATGCCGTCACGATACTGGTTGAAACAATCGACGGATTTGTGCGTACCGTCCTTGTTCTTATAGTTGAAGTAGAAGTTCATGGAGTAGCCCCAAAGCGACTCGGCATCCAGTCGCTCCTGGACCAGGAACAAGTTGTCCCAGGCCTTGAATAGCTCGACAAAGCGAGGAACGCATTCGAGGCTCTGCAGCCGAATCAGGACATCGGCTTCTTTTCGGAGGGAGTATCCGTCTCCATTTTCGGAACTGTCCATCTTTGAGGCCAGGGCGCGCGCCTCTCGTATGACTACATTCATGCCTGTGTGCGTGTCGACGCCAAAATAGATGCCGCCCGACGCATTGAATTTGAGCGCTCCCAAGACCTGGTAGCGTGAATTGAGCAATACACCCTTCTCGTTAGGGGCTTTGACCTCGGGCGCCGTCAATATCGGGTCTTCGACGCCTGCGGGAAGACGAAACACGGGAGTGCGGTCGTCATCAAACCACTGGTTATTGATCATGAAGCCGGGGCGACGGAACCCGTAGGGGTCGCTTCGAGCATTGGATTTATGCTCGCCATAGCGATAGTAGACGACGCGGCTCTTGGGGTAAGGCCGATCCGTGAGAACGTAAGGCCCCACCAGGTCAGTCGTTTTTTCAGCGATGCGCTCCAGAAGATCGGCGAAATGATCAACGCCAAAGGGGTACACCGTGATGAATTTTCCTACTTGCGATCTGGACCAGTTCTTGTTGAACGACAAATTCATCATCTTCCGATCCGATGCGAATTTGAAAGGGACCTCATGTTCGATAAGAATGGGCACGACCCTGTCAAGCGTCGTTTCAGCGTTTTCGATGGTACTCGATACGTGTATTTTCCAGCCGTAATCGAGCCTTGTCATTCCTTGGGGCTCGCAATAAGTCCAGAAGCCTTTGGGCGTGAAAACCCAGGACGATGGCGCATGCTTCTCAGCTATGGATCGGTACTCATCGCCCGGTTCATACCGGTCGAGGGTTTCGTAGTAATACTTGTCCAAATATGTATACAAAACGCCCGGCCCGTTGGACATGAATTATTCTCCTGAAAACATCCGTTATTTTCACTAACCGATTGATAAATATCGCCTGCATGGTAAGGGCGGGTTAGGGCATGTTTTGCATTGGCTTGTCGAATGATGCGAAGCCAGAAATTCCGGGCATACATCGAGCTTGCCAGCGTTTTTCTTTGACGCGAACGCCAAAGGCCAGCTTTTAAGCTTGATCCCATTTTTTTAAGAAAACCGCCCGTTATTGGCAGGATCGCGCCGCCAATTCAAGAACCAGTTTAATTATGTGAAAACGACGCGAGCGCCATAGACGCTCACGCCGCTCATTAGACCAGCGTATTAGCCGCTTTGACCCGAATCGCAGCTAACACCCGACACACAGTTCGCCCGTACTTCTTCCAGGGTGGCTTCGAACAACTGCAGAGACAATACGCTTTCCATGGTGCATCTCCTGATGTCTGGTGAACGCCCATTGCGGGCGCTATATAGAAGGACTAACTCGCATTGCTCCCTTGCAATGCGGGTGCCTGTATATCAAGGGCATAAGCTTCCGTCAAATAGTTATATGGGCGCTTAAAGCGTGATTTTATTGCGCTCTTTTTTGCGCAAGAAATTGCGCAAGCTCATTTTCTCCGGTGATTCTGTGTGAAAAATGGTGTGATACTCGCAGAGTAGCCTGATATTTCGCGGAGCTTTTGGATAACCTATGGTTGAAGAAGATGTGAGCATTGTCACAAATAATAAATATGGTTTTTCGTTAACTCACAGTGAATCAACGCCGGTCTCGTGTTTGAATCGGGTGATTTAATCGCGCCTTGTCACCAAGGCCACCAAAGGAATTGGCTTTAAACAGGCTTTCTCATGGACTTTCACAATCCAGGGGATGAGTTTGCCGAGCGTTGGTGCATCGCACATATTCAATCAGATGACCCAGGAGCGTGGTCCGATATCTGGCGTTCAATAGGTGACTATTAGCGAAGGAGTGGCATGATAGGTAGCACCAGCAAGGAGAAGATATTGAGCATGTATTGTTGGCAATTGCGAGAAAGATCCTGTGGGTGGTGGATGGACAGAGCTGTTACTTGAGCGACGCGGCTATCTGCGTTGCGGGTGCTTCCGTTGCAGTCGTTGAACTCAAGTCCATCATTGAGCCAGTACAGGACTACTGACCATGTTTGCTTATTACTTGAATATCGCTTGGCGAAGCCTGCGCCGCAGCTCCGGGCTCACAGCGCTAATGATGCTGGCCATCGGTTTTGGAGTGGCTGCATCGATGACGACGTACTCGGTGTTCAGGGCTGTATCGGGAGACCCGATTCCGTGGAAATCCTCCAAATTATTCGTGCCATCGATTGACCCGTGGGGGCCCAAATTCGCCGGCCAGAATCAAGGGAATCCACCGGACACGCTGACGTACGCTGATGCGATGGCCTTGATGAGGGATCAGCGTGCAAAGTTGCAATCGGCGATGTATCGCATCTCGCCGTCCGTAGTACCTGCGCGAGAAGGTCAGCATCCTTTCTACGTCAACGGTCATGCCGTCTACAGCCAGTTTTTCCCCATGCTCGATGTGCCGTTCCGCTATGGCTCGGCCTGGAGTGCCGTGGATGACGAACGGCGTACTACCGTGGTCGTGATCTCTGGCGCACTGAATCAGGAGCTGTTTGCCGGTGCCAATAGTGTCGGCCGGACACTCAATGTCAACGGCAAGGATTACCGCGTGATAGGTGTGTTGGACGATTGGAACCCTCAGCCGGTTTTCTACGATGTCATCAATACCGGCGGGTTCACCACGAACAAGGATGAGTTGTTCATGCCCTTTGAAACGGGCATAGCGATGAACGTGGAGAACCATAGCAACACCAACTGTATCGAGACCAGCAAGGAAGCCGGATTCGCCGGGTTGCAGCATTCGAGCTGTGCATGGGTTGGTTTTATGGCTGAACTGGATACAGCCGATGAAGTGCAGGCCTATGAGAAATACCTGGATGGTTATGCGCGCGAGCAACAAGGCGCTGGCCGTTTCGCGTGGGCGCCGAATAATCGGCTCCGCAGCTTGCCTGCCTGGTTGGACTACGAAGAAGTCGTGCCTGGCGACACCGTGGTGTCGCTACTGGCGGCGCTGGGCCTGTTGGCGGTGTGCCTGGTCAATACGGTTGGCTTGATGTTGGCCAAGTTTCTACGTCGTAGTGGCGAAATCGGTCTGCGCCGGGCGCTTGGTGCACCGCGAGGCGCCATCTATCAGCAATGTCTTATCGAGGCCGGGGTCGTTGGTGTCGGAGGGGGATTGCTTGGCGTGTTGTTGACCGCCCTGGGTGTCTTTGGAGTGAGCCTGATGTTTCCCAAGGAGATTGCCACCTTGGCGCGGCTCGATATTTCCCTGTTGGGGTTGACCATAGTAACGGCAGTGCTTGCTACGGTTTTGGCGGGTCTTTACCCCACTTATCGGGCATCGCGGGTACAGCCAGCCCTGCAACTGAAGTCGAGCTGAGGTGAGCATCGTGACCGTGCATCCCATCCTTGCCGCGCTACGCAAGCACAAAGCCGGTGCGATTCTGATCGCACTGCAGATAGCCTTGACGTTGGCCATTGTCTGCAATGCGTTGTTTATCATCGGGCACCGCCTCGAGCGGCTCAACCGACCCACTGGTGTGCAGGAGAGCGATCTGTTTATCGTTCAACAAAGCTGGGTCAACACACCCAATGAGAGCGAGCCCGATGCCGCCGACAAGCTGGATGCCATGCAGCTTGAAGACCTCGCAGCGCTTCGCCACACGCCAGGCATCGCTTCGGTTAGCGCTATCAATTCGCTGCCTTTGTTGGGTTCGGCGTGGAACGGCTTCGTAAGCCTGGATCATTTCGACAGCTACGACAGCGCGAATCAGGGCATGGTGCGTACCACGTTCTATTTCGGTGACGACCAGATGTTCACGACTCTCGGCTTGCGGGTCATCGCTGGTCGTGCTTTCACCTCGGCCGACGTTACTCACAAACTGCGGCGCGACAACACCGCGCCAAGCGTGGTAGTGCTCACCAAGCCGCTTGCCGACAAGCTCTTTCCGAAAGGCGATGCCGTTGGCAACGCGATCTACTTTATTGGGAGCAAGCCTGTTGTCGTCGTTGGCGTGGTCGATCCCGTCCAGACGCCGAGCAAGAATGATAGTAGCTGGAGCAACAGCTTTGCTTACAACGCCGTACTGGTGCCCCAGCGCCTGGACGCCGGTCGCACCAACTACGCCGTGCGCGCTGAACCAGGTCGCCTCGATGAGGCGATGCGTGCCGCAAGGGCGACTTTGTATTCCGTCAATCCGATGCGAGTGCTTGATCGCGACAGCATCACCAGTTTCGCCACGATTCGACAGGATGCCTACGCAGGCGACGTCGGCATGGCATTTATATTGAGCCTCGTGTGTCTCATTCTGATCGCGGTGACGGCCGTGGGCATCGTCGGGATGACGAGCTTCTGGGTAAGCCAACGCTATCGGCAGATCGGAGTGCGTAGGGCACTGGGCGCGCGAAAAATAGATATCCTTCATTATTTCCAGATCGAGAATCTGTTTATCGCCAGCTTCGGTGTGTTGCTCGGAATCTTCGTTGCCTTCGAGCTCAACTGGTGGCTTATGAGCCACTATGAAATCGACCGTCTGCCAACTCTCTACGTATTGGTTTGTGCGTTGTTGGTGTTCGCCATCGGGCAGGGAGCTGTGTTTGTCCCGGCCCTGAAGGCTTCCAAGGTGCCACCGATGGCGGCAGTGAGGGCAACGTAAGCGTGGCGGGTGTGAGACGCCAGCGTCCTTGTCCGGCTAGGAAGCCGGAAGAAATGGAAGGACTTTCCGCTTGAGAATCTGGATTAAAGCGGGTTCCATGAAGTCGTAGTTGTCTGGAATGTCCAGGCACACGATGCGCTTCCCCTTCAAGTCGCTTTCGAACTTTTTGGACAGTTTGTTGCGATGGATTTTCTCCATCACGAAGATCATATCGGACCAGGCAAGCAGCTCTGATGTGACCGGGACATCGGCGTCATTTCCCAGGCCCGCGGATTGGGTTTCGACCCCAGGCCAGTCTGCAAAGATCTGTTCCGCCGTCGGGCTGCGAAGACGGTTCTGAGAACAGATGAAGAGGACGTTTCGTGTCATGGAAGAGCCCGATGCGCGTGGACTGACTACCCTGGGTAGGGGGGGCGCGTTCCTAGAAACGCTTGCGCAGGAAGAAACGCGAGAACCCCATGGGATGGTCTTCAAGTGTCCCGAATACCTCGAAGCCTATCTTCTCGTAGAAGCCGCGCGCCTGAAATTCGAAGGTATCGAGCCAGATACCTGTACAGCCATCTGCCCGCGCAATTTTTTCTGCTTCCTGCATGAGCATCGTCCCGAAATGATTTCCGCGGTAGCGCTCGGGCACTGCCAGAAATTCCACGAATAACCAATCGTAGCCTATCTTTCCCCAGACGCCGCCCACATGATTACCTTCGTCGTTGGTCAGGAGAATAGCGACCGAGCGGGTACGTGGATCGCCTGCCTGGCTGATGTTGTACGCGCGTAGCGGAGCGAGGATAGCGTCGCGATGATCGTCCGAAGGTGTGTCGGGTATGGTGATTCGAAGTGTCATGTCGTTATCGTGGTCTTGGTCGAGATTTGCTATGGCTTTGACCCATAGGGTTGGAATGCTCCAGGCGCCGACTGAGCATTGCCTGCCGTGCGGGCGGCACTTAGGCTCGCATCGCGAAAGTCATCCAACTGCAGTGAGATCGATGCGGGGTTGCCAGTTTCCATCACCCTGATCACGGCGCTCTGTTCTGCATGCTCGACCCAGTTGCGTAGTTCGCGCCCGCTCCAGCCTTGCGCACGCGCAACAAGATTCGCGATCTCTCGCGCAAGGTCGAACCCCAGTGGTTTATTGGCCAGCATGACCTCGAGTAGTCGGTGCACAGCATGAGAATCGGGCAGCGGGATTTCGATTTGCTTGGGTAGGCGCGAGAGTATGGCCGGATCGATCTGGTCGATGCGATTGGTGGCTGCCAGCACGAAGACATGCTGGGGGCTGGCCTTCGCGCCGTCCATTTCTTGCAACAACTGGCCGATGATTTCGGTCTGCATGCTGTCATTGCTACCTCGCGTGCCGGCGATGATGTCGATCTCGTCGATGAACAGCAGCGCGGGGGCCGATTCGCGTGCCCGCTCAAACAACTCCCGCACTTTCTGGCCGCTTTGTCCCAGCCAGCCTTGTTTGATATCCGCCGTGGATGCGGCGATGAAGTGCAAGCCTGTTTCGTTGGCGAGCGTACGCGCGATTTGCGTTTTTCCAGCGCCAGGTGGTCCGTACAGCAACAACCCGCGTGGAACCGATATGCCCTTGTCCTGGAAGATTGCTGCGTGCGCAAGCAGGCCCGCTGTTGCCTTGAGGTCCTTCATGGTCGGGTCCGGCAACACGAGCGTATCCCAGCGTGCGCTGGCGGCGGTCTCGGTACTGCCTTGCCGGCGTAGTGCGGATGCGTGGCGTTCGAGCAAGGCGTGGTCCAACGACAGGCCGCTGCCGATGTCCCGGGCCAGCCGCTTGGCGATGCCTGTCAGGTCGCGCCCAGATAGACCTTCGGTCAGTTCGCCGGTTGTCGCGGGCAACTCGGTAGGTGTGTCCAACTCGATCAGCGCCGTACGCAGTATCTCCTTGCGTTGCACTGCATCGGGCATGCCGATCTTTACCTGCTCGTCGAAACGGGACAGCACGGCCGGGTCGATCAGGTCTTGCCGATTGGTAGCGCCCACAACCAGTACGGTAGTCTGCTTGCTGAAACCATCCCATTGGGCGATGAACGCATTGACGACATCGTCAGTGTTTCGATCGGTATTGACGCTTCCTCGCCGGGTGAATATGCCATCGCATTCGTCCACAAAAATCACCGCCCGCGTTTCGGCCAGGGCCTTGTTCCACACCTCCCTGACGCGTTCGCCGCTTTCACCGACATAGGCGGCTTTCAAGTCGGGTAGCGTCAGCGGGAAGAAGGCGCAGCCGATGCTGTCGGCCAGCGCCTTGGCGACCAAGGTCTTGCCTGTCCCCGGTGGGCCAAACAGCAGGAGGCCGTTCGGTGCCGTCGGCTTGCCCGCAGCGAAGTCGGCCACCATCACCATCAGCCGATGTTGTATTTCGGCAGGCAGGACGGTGCCGCGCCACGACTGTTCTGGGTTGCGTACCATGGGGGTGGATCGCTTCGAGCGTAACGCGCGGCTGCGTTCGGCTTTCTGGCCGATCTGCAAAAAGAGATCGCAGGATTCATCGAAGGCATGGGCAAGCGCCTTGACCTCGTCCGACAGGGGCGGCAATACATCATCCTGGTAGAGATCGCGGAACCACGCGATGACAGGGAGCCGTCCCTCCGTGCGAAGCAGGATCAGTGCGACACCGTTGCCTTTGGCGTCGCTGACAGCGGCCAGGATATCGCCGGGTTCGACGCCACGGGCGCTTTTCCACTGGACCGAGTTGAAGCCGGAGCGGCTGTCGCGTACGGGCGCGCAAAGGTAGGTATCTGGAAAGGTGCCTTCGCTTTGCCGGTGATCGAGCCGCATCAGGCCGAACCGATACTTGGCTAGCGACAACTTGGGCAGCAGTAACAGTTCGAAAGTGAATGCCAGCGCCAATGCAATGGCAACTGCCGCTTCAGTCAGGAATGCCCAATGGCTGAGGATGGGGACATGGACACGAATCTTGGGAACCAGCAGGAGCAAGGGCGCGCCTCCAAAAAAGAGGCTCCACTTGGACGGGATCCAGAAGCCGACCGTCTGTGACTTCTCTGCCGCCGATTTCATCGGGCGCAGCATACGGCGCAGCCGCCGATTGGCGAACTGCCCACGAAGTACGCCGTCAATGCGCCTGGAGAACGCTTTCAGCTGCGCTTCGACGGCCTGGTGGTCAGTTGGCTTGCCGGGTTGCGGCGGCGTCAGGAGAGAGGTCGCACCCATGCTGGGCTCCGTGTCGAATCAAAAGGTAGTCCGCAGTCCATACAGACGATCGGGTCGGAAGTTGCCCTGCACTTTGCCATGTCTTTGGCCGTCAGGGTTGCCGAACCCGGGATATCCATTCACTTCAGCAGATGATGTAAATGCCGTTCAGGCGCATTGAGAAAGTCACGGGTCGTGCGAAACATCTGCGTGTCCTGGTAGTGCGTTTCGACCAGGCCTTGCTCCTCGATTTCCAGCAGCCTGGCGTTGGGGTAGCTGATCAGGATCGGCGAGTGGGTGGCAACAATGAATTGCGCGCCTTCGCCAACCAGTTCATGCATGCGGTGGAGCAGGGCCAGTTGGCGGCTGGGAGACAGGGCGGCTTCCGGCTCGTCCAATATGAAAAGGCTGCGGCCGGAGAAGCGGTTCATCACCAGGGCCATGAATGACTCGCCGTGCGATTGCTCGTGCAAGGAGCGATAGCCGTAGGAGTTGATGATGGGCGGGCCGCCGGGACCCGCGTCCAGCTTCTCGATTTCCGTGGCAACGTTGAAATAGCTTTCCGCACGCAGGAAATAGCCGTCTCGCGCTCGTGCCACGCCGCGGCCCAATCGCAGGCAATCGGAAAGCGGCGAATGAGAGGCGCGCGTCTGGAAGTTGAAGTTGCGTGTGCCGCCCTCGGGGTTGAAGCCCCAGGCAACGGCAATGGCTTCGAGCAATGTGGATTTGCCGCTCCCGTTTTCGCCCACGATAAATGTGATGGCCGGGTGAAGCACCAGACGGTCGAGATATTTCACTGCCGGCAGGTGAAAGGGATAGTGCTCGAACGAAGGCACCCGGTCGCGTCGCAGGCTGACGTCCAGCAGGTAGTGTTTGGCATCCAGGCTCGACATGAGTGTGCTCCATCACCAGCGGCGCTGCGCCGCCCGCAAATAATACACGGGGTCGAATTAACCTTCGATCGCCTCCCGGTCACTTGCGTCGAAAATCCGCCGGTTAATCGCCAACCCCATACGAGGTGACGAATCGAGCACCTCTGTTACTTCGGCGACGTGACCAATCCCACATAATGCGAGGCGAGGCTGACTGAAAATCAGGTAAGCTGATTGAATCGCCATGCTGGCGGCTGTGAATTCCATGTCTGTGACCTTCGTCATCGGGCATCTCGCGTCAAGGTTTTGGGCGAAGAGGTAGGGGAATGCAAGGAGCAAGATGGAACGGCTGGTTGAAGCAAGGCATGGCCGTTATCGGTTATGCCGCTGGCTATTGGGTGCTTCAACAAATTTCCTTTCCCTACTGGGTGCTGTTTGCGGGCTTCAGGCTCGCGACGCTGATTTTCGTTCCCCAGCGCTATTGGGCCGCACTGGCCATAGGTGAGTTGGCACCGCTGGGTTATCTGGCCCTGTCTTGCGCTTCGCAATATGGAATGGCATGGGCAGCGCTGACGCTGTTTCCCACGCCGATTGTTCTTGCGATGCCGCTTGTCCATGTATGTAAAAACAGGTTGCGCATGTTGCCCATGCGAGGCGGGGTGCGGATGGGCGTGTTGCTGCTCTCCATGCTGCTGGTGTCCACTCTTTGGACCTTGATGAACACGGGGCGCCTGGCCGTCACGCGGGTGCCGGCCGATTACAACGTGGATTACGTTGCGGCCTTGGCACGATGGTTCATCGGCAACTTGTTGGGCACACTCACGGTAGTGCCGCTGGCCGTGCTGCTGCGCGAGGCGTGGCGTTCGACTACTGCGGGAGCACGCTGGCGGCCACTGTTGGATAGCCGCCTGGCGATGGAGGGCGCGTTCTTGCTGGTGCCTGCGCTTGGCTTGTTGGTGTGGATCGCCGCGCATGCGACGACGCAGAGTAGCGAGAACGCTGCCCAGATGGCGATGTTCCTGCCCGTAGTGATGCTTGCGCTCCGGCACGGTTGGCAAGGAGCCGCGGTCGGCGGCAGCCTGGCGAGCGTGGCCGTGGTATTGACGATGAAAGGCATGGACGATGGGGGAGCCATCCAGGCGGAAACCTTCATCGCGTTTGCCATCAGCAGCATGCTGCTATTGGGGTCTCGCATCAGCGTGCTCAATCAACGCGACGCCACCGAACGCATCGAGGTCCAGGAAGCGTTGGTGCTGGCGCGCCGAAACATCAGCATTGGGGAAGCCCGGCTGCGTGTGGCGGCGGAGTTCCTCGAACAGATCCGCGAAATGATCCATGTGGGTTATGACCGCATGCTCACTCAGCTCCGTCAGGTGCCTACGATCGACAGCCGGCTCTACGCACGGCAAGCGGCAACCGTGCAGGAGCAATTGTTTCGCCTGTCCGATGGGCTGTATCCCGCCGGTTGGCGCGACAAGAATCTGCTCGTGACCCTGCGGCAAGGGCCGCTCGCGCGCGCATTGGACGAAGCGGGGGTCTGTTACTGGTGTGACTCACGCGGTGACTTCTCGCAGATTTCCTCCGGGCTGCATCTGGACGTCTATCGCCTGGTCGGAGAGTGTTTGACGCTGGCTTGCGAGAGCCTGCCACCCACCCATGTCCACGTGCGCTTGCGTTCGATGCGAACAGATGGCCGGTCCTGGGTGGGCGTGTGGATGCGCGCCTGGACGGAGCCCGACCTGGTTGCCGCCATTCGGTTGAATGATGTGCGGCTTCGGTTGGGTGGCGCCGGGCTGAGCTGGGAGGCGGCCGAAGACCGCGTTCGCTCCTATCAGGGCCGCTTGCGGCACAGAACCTCGCCCCATGGCCACGTGATTGCGGCCGTTTTGCCCAATCCGCAGCCTCTGCCCAAGGCCACCCGCGACCCAGCTTCGTGGGTCGCGGGTGGGGATATCACTGTGGCGGGGCAGAAGTAATCTGTGTGTTGCAGGTAATCGGGTCCTTGCATGCGGCGGCGGCCTGAATACGTAGCGTGCCGTTGCGCTGAGGTTGGGCGGTAATGGTCACCTCGTCATCCTGGTAGACCGGCTCGGCGCTGGCCGCCGGCGCGTTCTGGATAACCATCTGGGCCCCCGTGCCCATCGGCAGGACCAACATCTGATCACCCGCCGTCGCCAGGGCTCCGCGCACCCGGCCGGCGGCGTCGTTGACTTGAATGAAACGGACGCCGTCCTTCACAAAGACGAATACGTGGTACCGGGGACTCGAACTCAGGTCAGGCGTATTGGGCCAGGACTGGCCCAGACCCGAGGATGCCGGCGAGTCGGCCAGGGCCGTTCCGGAGATGAAAACGCTTACAACGACGAGATACCGCAGCAGCTTGCTCATAAAGCCCCTCAATTAGGTAGTTACAGGCGTGTAACGCCCTCAATCTAGCACCCAATCTAGACAGGAAAATGGGGAGAAAACAGCGGCCGGTAGCGCATTTTTCAGGGAAGGCTTTCCCGAGTGCCCTCGCAATATCCATTCAAGCCGGATAAAACCCTCGCAGAGCCAAATGTTTTATGCTCTGCCGACATACGTGCAGCGGCAGGATTGTTTTTCGCAGCCATGTCGAAATTCGCTGCCTGGATTAAAATGGGACCCCGATGAAAGCAACGTTCAAAGCGGTTCAACCGGTGTTGATGGTGCGCGACGTTGCCGTGTCCATTCGATTCTTTCAATTGCTCGGCTTCGAGCTCGCCTTTTGTTATTCACAAGACGATCCGAAATATGCCGGTGTGCGGCGTGATGGCGTGGAACTTCACCTTCAGTGGCACGACGCGAAAGATTTCAGCACTGGCGATCGGCCAACGTATCGGTTCGTGGTTTCCGAAGTTGATGAACTCTCTACGGAGTTTTCTTCCAGAAGTGCCGATCTCGATCGAACCGAGGTGCGGGATACTCCGTGGGGAACGCGGGAGTTCCACGTTCGAGATCCTGACTTGAACGGTCTGCAGTTCTATAGACCTTTGTAAAGGCACTGTGGTGGGCTGCGCTTTTCGCAACCCTTTCAGGCAGGCGAAGCGTAAGTCCACCCATTCATTTCTTCAGCGATGTACTCGTGGGCACGGACGAAGGTGCGAGTGCGCTCATGACACGGATACTTGTGACATACGCGCCGGCGACCTTTCCCTTGGTGGGGCTGTGCGGCTGGCGGGGCAACACCTTGTTTGGGATTGGTGATGGTTGCTACTGCTGTGGTGAGTTTGTCGCAGTGGAGGGCTTTGCTTAAGTGAGTGAGCGATGACCTTTACAACGGCTCGCTGCAAGCGCATTCATTCGATCGCCCTAAGCTAGCCACGTTCAAGCAGCAATAATCTTGGCACGTTCGGAAGCGAACTGCGCCCGCAAATCCGGTGCCGTCAGCTTTAACGCGGCAGCATCGGCGTCGGCAATCGCTCGTGACTTGCCGTTTTCATCGCCTATGGCAGCCAGCGCCGATGCTCGCGTAAGGTGAAGAAGCGCGGTATCGAGCGGGCGCTGACCTCGTGAGTCGATGACTGCGAGGGCCCGGTCTGCATCTGCCAACGCTGACTCGGGATCGCCAGTAACATTCGAAACCAGTGCGCGAAAATGGAGTGCACGCTCCTCATTGACCCAATTGCCGCATTTGAGCCAGAAGGTGAGGCTCGTCTCGGCGCAGAGCTGCATCAAGGCATCCATATCGGGCGCGCGTGAGGTTGTCTCATAGAGTTCCCAGCCGAGGTTGTTGCTGACGGAAGCGACCGTGCGGTCCAGCAAATTGGACGAGTCGATCTGTTCGATAAGTGAGACAGCGCTGCCGTAAAGGCGCATTGCTTCGGCGAGGCGCGCGGAGCTGATCAGGGCATCGATCAGCATGAAACGCATATCCAGCACGGCAGCTTCGAGATCGCCACCGATGGCTTTGAGGTACGAGAGCTCCAGATCCGCGGCTTCGATGGGCTCGTCGGCGAGTACGGCAACAACCTGCAGCCTTGCCCAGCCCTTGGCTGTTTCGAAGGTGGGAGTTCGGCCGTCGAGAACTTGCTTGCCCAACCTGAGTGCGCGCGCCCAATCACCCAGATGCTCCCCGATCGTGTGGGTGGACAGATGAAGGAACGGCACGAGAATGTCGGGCCCTACGCCTGACTCTGCTGCTACTTCGAGTTCATGCGCGAGACGTTCGCTCTCCTTGTCGTGATAAAGCCACCCATTGTCGAGCAGCTTTTGCAGCGCCCCCGTTCCGTTAGCTTCGGCCATTCTGGATCTCCGTCAGTGTGCGGTCGGTTGCGATGAGTATCCTTCTACCTCTTGCCAGCCAGCGCCACTGTGAAATGCGAGTACTGATAACGCACGAGCGGGTCAGGAAGTTCACCCAGGAGCGGCTGGAAGGTTCGACGAAATTGATCTTGCTTCGTGGGGCGGCAACGGGAGCGTTGCGGGCATTGCCGAGGTCAGCCGGAAAATGAGTTCCATTCATAGGGTGCCCTTAATGGCTCCATATACAGCTTATGCGGAAATCATACTCGACAGAAAAGAGTCTCGAATAACCTCCGTTTTCATCGTCATCCCGGCGAAGGCCGGGACCCAGGCCTCAGTCTCTCGCTCGTCAGGCAGCGCATGGCAAGCCTATGTGCTTAGAGGTGGATCCCGGCCTTCGCCGGGATGACGAATAGGGGAGGTTTTGGGAGCTTCGGCGGCAAAGCGTTCAACACAAGCACGCCTTGCAGGCCGTATCGGAACGCCGTTCCGCCATTACTGAGATCCCCGTCCGGAGCAGGGCAGCTTAGTTCCATGGCACCGCATAAGTGTACTTCTGGCTTTTGGATCGATCGATGGCATTGGCCGAATTGTCTAGTCCGTTGGTAAAGCTATTTTGGCCGACGATTATGATCCTGATTCTGATAATGTCCGATTTTGAACCGAAGTGGATTTTCTGAAAAGGGGATGTTGTAGAAACCCGCGTCAACGGTAAACAAGCCAAATTAGGGAGGTGCTTATGTTGCCGAGCTATGGAGTTGTCATCGGGACCTATCAGAATTACACGAAGAATCAGGGGCAATGGCTCCATGTCGATCTGAACATCAACGCTGCGGGTACCGTGTACCAGGCTGCCGTGGACGTTAACGAGCCCAACGGGCTGTTTCAGTACCAGGTGTTCAACAAGCTCGACAGCTCGCTCTTCACCACCATATCGAACCTCCATGATGGATATCATCAACTGTCCCCGGATCCGATGTCTGGCGCGATCGACTATGCACGAAGCCTGATTCTCCAGCGGCCGCTTGGTTGCCTTTCGGTATTCTGGGGTATCTTCAATGCGATCTTTCGCACCAATATCCAGACTTGGACGGACGTGACCGGGGATGAGGCTGGAAATGCCCTGGTGAGCATGGTCAGCAACTCGACCAGGCTGTATGTCTTCGGTGCGCCCTATACCACCGGCAACGGCGTGCACGACGTTCACTGCAATCAAGGCGACCCACCGGGACCTTTCCAGCACCTGGATGGGATCTGGCAGGACGGGGCGGTTTTCGCGCTTCTCAAGGACGGTACACTCTCGGCCTACCTGGGCAAGTTCTCCACCCAGTCGTTGAAGACGGACAACAACGGTCTACCTATTTGAACGATGCGGGCTGGAAAAAATTTGCGGACCTTTGCCGGCTGGAATTTGCACGCTGTAGCTTCCAGAGCGAACTGGTGCGTGTTTGCGGTGGGAACGAAGATATCGCTTGGGCTGCCTACTTCCATCTAGGGAACGGTGCGATTGAGTGGTTGCATCTCTCCGTTCCCGCCCTATCCGGAAAGACACCTGTTTCCCTCATCGATGGGGGAGGCGGGGACGAGGTCAGGCATTGCCTGTGGTCCATGCCTTGCTAGTTCTTCGAATTGATCCACGCAATATGTCGGGGGCTTTTCGCGTCCTGTATACCGGGTGGCGGTAGCATATGCGATGGAGTCCACGGCCAAAAGCAACGACCATGCAAGACAACTTACGCGCCCTGGTAATCATGGGAGTCACCGGCTGCGGCAAGTCCACCGTGGCTGCCGCCATCTGCGAGCGCACGGCCGCTACGTTGATCGAAGGTGACGCATTTCATCCCGAGGAAAATATCCTCAAGATGCGCGCGGGCATCCCACTGAACGACGACGACCGCCAAGGCTGGCTTGTACGTTTGGGGGAGGAGTTGGCGCAGGCCATCGCAACCGGTGTGCCCGCAGTGCTGACGTGCTCGGCGCTCAAGCGTCGTTATCGGGATGTGTTGCGTGCAGCGGTACCTGGGGTGGGCTTCGTCTTTCTCCAGTTGTCACCGGAGGCTGCTGCCGAGCGCGTAGCCCATCGCCCAGGCCACTTCATGCCTGCCAGCCTGGTCGATAGCCAGTTCCGCGACCTGGAATCGCCTGTGGGTGAGCTGGGAGTGCTGGCTGTAGATGCCACCGATCCGCTGGAGGCGATTGTTGAGGAGGTGGTCGTGTGGTGGCGTGCTGGGCGGTCATCATGATGCATCGTGCAAGAATCGTTTTTCATTGGTCTCAGCAACGGGCCGCAAATCATTCGTCAAGGAATCAGCGGTTCGTTCGCCCAGCACGCTTTGACCATCAAGGCGATGGCTGGAAGGAAAACGCCTGAAGCGTAGTTATTGAGCTTGAGGGTGTGCCTGGCGAAAGCGGAAAGAAAAGTGGTGTAGCAAGATTTCTCTCGCCAAGTGCGCCGCAGGATTGGTTGTCGGAAGGAAAGGGCTTCGCCATCTCCGAAGGAGCGCTAGCGCTAGGTATCGGAATAGTGGAAGGAGTCTTGCTGGAATGAAGAATCTCCTTTAACAAGCCGTATTGGCGCTTAGGGCCAGAGAGAACGTGCATGGTCCGCGCTATCTAAGGGCATTTGGAGGGTGGGTCTGCCAACTTGGATCATGGACAATCTAAAGAAATTTCATGACGCGTCTCTAGACAGCCTTGTGTTTCATTGGGAAACACGGGTGCTTGAGCTCGTATTGCGCCCTGTGGGTGTCGGGTCTTCTGTTGTCTTTCGGTTGAAGGCGGTGAGCAAATTTACGGTGTCATCAGAAGCTCCCTGGGGAAATAGCTCGTCGGTGAACTTCATAAGATGTGAGGCATACGGCGCAAGTAAAAGAGCTTCCATTGAAATTCAAAGTGGTGATGTTATTGATGTCATTTGTGACGAGCTCGAGTTCGTGCCTTCGTCAGAGACTACAGTGCGGTAGGTTGAGATGAGAAGGCCAGCGCCGCAACGACACTGGCCTTGGTTTGGGACGACTTTAACAACACCGCCTTTTTTGATCAGGATGCCCCTGCCGCAGCTTTCTCCGCCCCCGCGCCAGACTTATCGAGGTCTGCCAAAATATTGTCCGCCGCTTGAAACGCAAGCGCGGCAATAGTCAACGTAGGATTGCCTGTGGCAACGGTCGGGAACACACCGCTGCCCACCATGTACAGGTTGCTGTGATCCCACGACTGCTGCCGGGCGTTGAGTACGGAGTTGGTTTTCTTATCGCCCATGCAGTATGTGCCCACGATGTGGCCGGCACCGTAGAAGGTGAAGTTGTTTCCCTGGTACTGGAAGTTGGTGGCGGTGACTTCGCCAGCTGTCCCGTATAACACCGGTGCGGGGGGCACGGTGGTGTACTCCGTGGCGCCGATTGTCTTGAAGATCTCCGTGGAGACGGCTTTGGCGGAGACGAACGCGTCGCGCTCATAGTCGCTACGTATGCGGTAGGTCACTTGAGGACGAGGAAGGCCCAGGTGGTCTTTTTCCGTCGTGGAGAGCTGTACCCGGTTGTCGGGGTCTGGGAGCTGCTCGATGAGATAGCCCAGGCGAACCTGGCGGATATAGACGGCGTTGAGGGTGTTGACCAACTGCTCGCCGAAAAGCTGGCTGTTTGCGGGTAGGGCCGGGTTGAAACGCAGTGACTGGCCTTGCTGGTTGACGGAATTGCCATTGAGCTGGCTGCTGTTCTGGCCGAACACGAAATCCGCGAGGGTGGTGTACGGGTCGTTCGCGGCCCATTGCCATCCTTCGTTGCCTATTTCGATGCGGTAGGCCGATCGGTTCTTTCGAAACGCGCCATCGCGCAAGGATTCAAAGCCTGATGTCGCCAACGGCCCGCGGTACGCATAGACAGGGTCCTTGGCCAAGCCCCAGGCCAGGTACATCACGTGGTCCATCAAGTTACGGCCGACTTGACCGCTGGAGTTGGCGACGCCATTAGGGAAATTCTTGTTCTTGTTCGACATCAGCAGGAGCCTAGGTGTTTCGATGGCGTGTGCTGCTAGCAAGTATTTCGCGCCGACCGCCGTTCCGGTGCCAGTTTGCGGGCCGAGATGGTCGTCGTAGGTGATGTAGTCGATGCCGATGATTTCACCCGTCGTGTCATCGACGCGGATGTTGTTCGCAACGGTGCGGTAGCGAATATCCACGTTGCCCGTTTGAAGTGCATTGTTGAGGGTAACGGTTGCGTCGTACTTGGCCTGGATAGGACAGATAGGAATGCAGTTGGTGTTGCCTGCGCATTGACGCCGGTCCCCTGGCAACGAGTTGCGTCCTTGCGGCGTAGGCGTGGTGTAGACCGGGTTGCCATCGATGGTCAGCGTGGTGATCTGGCCGAACACTGCGTCTACCTGGGACTCCACGATGGGAGGCATGGGGTAGTTGTAGTTGGCGCCATAGGTGCCGGAGGGTTCTACGCCAAATTGTGTGTAGAGCTTATCCAATGCGATTTTGTCGCCTGCTACGCCGATTTCATTGGTAGCCTTTTCGTAGTAAGGCACCAGGGTTTGGTAGAACGCCTGGCCACCGGGCCAGTCAACGCCGTGGCCGTAGCGTGTCTTGAGTTCGAAGTCGCTGGGGAACAGCCTCAGGCTGGTTCCTAGCCAATGCCATGTGGTGCCGCCGCCAATGCGCTCATAGGAGCTGGCAAAGGCGAACAGCGCTTCTGGGCTGTCTCCCTTGAGGCCGAGCGCCTGCGGTGGATAGATGAAATAACACTGGTCCGGCTTGCGCCATGCACGCACTTGCAACACCGTATAACGTGGCACATTCTCCAGTGCCGGATTGGGCAAGCCCAACGGATTGTTTGCTGTGGAAGCTTGCGGGTCTTGCGTAGTAGGTGGATAAGGCGACTCTGGTGTCTTGGCGTTGGCTTTGAAAAACGTCCTCATGTAGCCGCTGCGGTCGACCGGCACTTCCTGGCCGGCTTCCAGGATCAACACCTTCTTGCCCTGTTTGCCCAACTGGTAAGCGACGATCGACCCGGAGATGCCTGAGCCAACGATCACCAGGTCGTAGGTTTGCGTAGTCATGTGTGATCTCCTCAATTACCCGTGTAGTCGCTAAGCGGAACAGGAGGCTTCGCCCAATATCCGTAGCGGTAATTGGAATCACCCATGGGATGGGACTGCATGACCTGCCAGACGAGGCTCGATGTATAGGCGTTCTCGGAAATCAGATCGCTGACGGTGCTGGCGGGCTCCGTTGGCGTCGCGGCAATAAGCGTGGGCCACGCGCCGGAGTACCACATGAAAATCAACTTGCGACAGGCCAGTACAAAGGAGTCGCCATTGGCGGGGTCCAGCATGGCCTCGCCAATTTGTTGGGACGTGAGTCCTTTGGCTTGAAGGGCCGAATACTTTTGGAAGATCTGGCCGACCAGCAGCGGGTTGTTGCTCTCCTGTGCGATCTTCTGCGTAAAGAAGGGCAGGTACTCCGATTTGATGTCGACCGGGTCCAGTTCGGGTGCAAGCACGCTTTGGTTGAAGCCTGTCAGCACAGCGCTAAGACCGATGAAGTTATCCATATCAGTGTTCATGGCTTGTCTCCTTGAGAGCTACTGCGCGCGTTGAAGCAGATAGGTGAAGTCCGAGAAGTTGCCGGTCGTCGTAGTGGCATTGTTGTGGCAAGCCATGCAGCTGCTAGAGGTTTGTTTGACGTGGCCCTGGATATACGTTTCCAGGGTGGTGTTGGCCAGGAACGAAGGGGCTGGGACACCCGTCGGGTCGACTTTGCTTTGTGCGTTGGTGGGCCACTGTGTGCTGACCAACTGGTAATTCAACCAGACCGAATCTGGAACTGCTGCCGCCAGGGCCTGGTGGTAGGCCGCGTTTAGCTGCTGTGCTTCGGGGGTGATGGCGATCACGCGCTCTACCTGCGTGGGCTTCGTATAGGGCGTGCCCGGGTTCCAGGGGCGCGGCGGCGGCTCATTGACCTTGCACGCCTTGCAGTTCGCATCGAAGAAGTTGTACGCAGGCAGCGTAGGCTTCTGGCCCAGAGTCGGCACGTTGTCCACGTGTTCGAACGTGGACCATACCCATTGGGGTTCGCTTGCCGTCTTGTGGGCGATATGAAAGCCGACTAGGCCGACTTGGGTGAGTACGCAAGATGGCTTGACGCCGGGCTCTTCCGCGGGATTGTTATAGACCAGGGCGTACGTGGTGTAGAACTTCGCAGGGTCGTACTTTCCGCCCATCTTGACCCACGCCGTCTTGATCATGATGGAGCCGAGCTGCTGGGTCGTTGTGCTGCTGGCAGGAAAGTTGGCATCGGCGTTGAATGCTTTTTGCCCTTCCTTGGAGTAGATCTTGTTGGTGAGGATGTAGTTGAACATCGACTCGTTGGTCATGATGGCAAAGCGTGCGTACTGGCCGTTCTGGTCAATCAGCGGCCCGGTCTTGAATGGCTCGCCGCTTTCATCGAGCACGTTCGCCGTCTTTCCCACCTGCGTCAGACGCATGGTTCCCGGTGGCAGATACTTTGCATCGAATTTCTTGCAGACATCGGGAAGAGGGCTGTCCTGCCCCCATGGCGCGGGCGTGGCGCCATCTGGAAGGAAAATGGTGCGGCTCTCCCGATAACTCTCCCAGACCACCGGGCTATTGGGAGCTTGTCCGATCGTGAGGTTGGTATTGGGCGTGCCGTCGGCATTGGCAGGCCAATTGAGTGCTATGAATGTTTGCCAGGAAAATACGTCGAAATCCTGTTGCAGGGAAGCCAGCGTTGGCTTGGTTCCCGTGACAGTAATTTCCAACGGAACTTGCGGCGTCAAGACCGGTAATGGCGGGGCAGCGGTTGAGCGTGTATCGGCGGCATTGAGTATTTGAATCAGGGAGAAAAGCGAGACGCCGATAATGATCGGGAAAACGCCATATTTGCGTTGCCCCGGGGAGAAGAGGTGCTTGATTTTCATCGCTATCGTCCTTGCCCATGAGTGGTTTAGCAAAACCGTGGGACGCCCCGGCACAACAAGGGGCGCCAACACTCGTAGCGTTAGCCAAATTCAGGGCGAAGCGTGCGAAATTACTTGCGGTCCAAAAGCAGACAACCGCGCCTATAGAACGCCACCACCATGTGGCGAAGTCATAGATAACACTGCACGTTTTCCCCCATTCCAACACGCAATAATGCCGCGCTGCGCGAGAGTAGAGGCTGCAGTCTGTCAAAAGTGTGTGAAATAATGGGTGCGGTAAGTCACGGGGTGAGAGCAAGTTCAATCTTTCCAGTGATTTACCTATGTCTATCGGGCGGGGCAACTAAGGAGTGATTAGATAATGCTTATGGGGCGTTATTACCCATTGCTTTGGCGGGCTGATGCTGTGGCGAAAAAAATGGACCCGAATTCGGCGACTATTTCTGGAACAAGCTATGCGCGTTGAAAACGTAGAGATCTATTCTGATGAGACAAATCGGGCGGTCATGCGGCACCCAGGTCGTAGGTTCCCGGGGCTGCTTGTTCAAGGGGACACGCTTTACTCTCTATGGATGAGAGCTGACGCAGCATGCGTAGAGGTTGAGCCCGATGGAGAGTTGGACGGCCTGCGAAATGCACTTTGGGAGCTTCTTACTCACTACAAGAACGTTCTGGGCGAGCACGAGATCCCGCTACCGTTTAGTGAGCGACCGTGATTTTAAGGCTGCGGTCTAAAATGCCTTCTCACGCTACTTCCCGCAGCGCTTGAACCAGACCATGATTCGAAATCTAGTTGTGCTTCTTGTCATCCTGGCGGTCGTCCTAGCTAGCGGATGTACGCCATCGAGCGCTAAATGCAAGCCCAAGCCCGGGCTTGCCGAGCTGAGATTGTTGAAAGTCGAGGCAGCCGGCAACGACGCGCAGGCGGCGTACAGATCTGGGGATCATCGTTTGATCGGCGTATATGGGTTTTCCCTCGAAGTGCCGGGGCTTGCCGGTAACCCATACGATCACAAGGATGAGATACGCATGCTAGATGGAACCGGCGATGCATTTTGTACCGATGAAGAGCAGATGCTCAATCACAACGCTCGCCTCTATGCTAAGAGGTATAACGAGGCGATGCTTGATCGGCTAAGGACTGACGCGCCGGGCAAGTTTTGATCCGGGAAGGTCAATAGTGTGGAGGGCTGTTGGGCTATAAATAAGATTGCTTGGATATCTTCTGTTCTCATGGCACTTTTTTCTTTGTGATCGCGAACGCGTTGCCGGTTAAAAAAATCGTCAAGTTCTCCCCCCATCACTTTTGCTATCGGTTGTGATTCAGGGGCGTGTGGTACGCCGACCTCCCATCTGAAACGTGCGCCGAAAGCTGCTCCGGGAGTTTTGACATCGGAGTGCGTTGATAAGAGTAGGCAGATCGAGAAAGTGTCATGGTCCGGCACATGCGGGCAAGGGGTGAGGTGATAACCGTGTGCATGGTGATGATGCGGTGGGATGGTCGCGACTGAAGTCGCTCCTACAAAACCTTGGTAGTGCCCGCAATTTATGTAGGAGCGACTTCAGTCGCGACCGTGGCATGGCGGGATGGCTGTGCAATGGGTCATCGAGATGACGTAACGGTTGCGCAGCTTTACCGTTTGGTTTCAGATACATCTCTCGCAACCGCCAGGAACGCTGTCAACGCGCTAGACACATACGCATCATGGCGACGGATGAATAGCGTCTCCACCCGCGCGCGGTTTCGAGGTAGCTCATGCATGGTGACTCGCCCGGCAGCCGCAGCCTGCGCAACAACGCCTCTCGGCAGCAACGTTACGCCGATCCCAGCGGATACGCAGTTGATGATCGTGTCGAGCGAACCGAATTCCAGCGGCTTGGCAACGACGATGCCCATGCCTGACAGGATCGTTTCCAGTCGTTGCCGGTAAGAGCAGCCAAGTTGGAAAACGATCGTCCTGAGATCGGGAGCCTTGGCCAATTCTTTGAGCGACTGAACGGCTCGACTGGTGACCAGTACGAGTTCTTCCGTGTACACGCGTTCGTGCACGATCTCTGGATGGTCGATCGGTCCCGCGACGAAGGCACCGTCGAGTTGGTTGTCGACGACCTGGCGAAGGAGGCTTTCGGTGGTGCCGCCGCGTATCACCATGCGAACGTCGGGATAGGTTTTGGCAAATCGGCTCAACACCGGCGACAGGCGAAGCGCCATTGTGGTTTCGAGGCCTCCCAGCGTCAGCACGCCATGGGGCGTACCGTCGTCCTTCGCGGCACTCTCCGCTTCGGCAAGCAATTTTGAAATCCTTGCCACGAAGGGCAGGATGCGTTGACCTGCCGGCGTGGCGTTTACGCCACGCGCATGGCGCTGGAACAGGGCCACGCCGAGTTCCTGCTCAAGTGCCTGGATCCTTGCGGTCACGTTGGACTGTACGGTGTGCAGCTCCTGGGCCGCTTTGTTCATGCTGCCATGGCGGAGCACGGCTTCGAAGGTCTTGAGATCAGCCACGTCCATACACGAACTCCCGTACTGGCCCATGTGCGCGCCTATCGATGAAGGAGATAGGTGCTATCGGATCAATTCAGTTCTCTGAATTAGAGATTGATTCTACGCTTAGCCTATCAAGAAATAAGAGGCTTCGCAGATGAGCCGTACACTTGAACCCGTCGTCCCCGCGGCACGCGCGGTAGCTTCCGTCAACGCATGGTGGGCCATCCTTGCAGGCTTCTGCGCAAGCCTTGTCGGGATCGGGCTGGCGCGTTTTGCCTATAGCCCGCTGCTGCCGGCGATCATCGGCGCGCATTGGTTCGGCGCCTCTGTGGCGGCTTACCTTGGGGCGGCGAATCTTGCCGGCTACCTGGCCGGTGCGCTGCTGGGCCGCCCGGTCGCCGGAAGGATCGGCAACGTTGCTACGTTGCGGATAATGATGTCGCTTGCGACGCTGGCTTTTTTCACGTGTGCTTTTCCCGTTTCGTTCGTGTGGTTTTTCAGCTGGCGCTTTCTTTCCGGCATAGCGGGAGGTGCGCTCATGGTGCTTGCCGCGCCCGCGGTGCTTCCGCATGTGCCTCCTTCGCGACGTGGCCTGGCTGGCGGCATCATCTTCATGGGTGTGGGCGTTGGAGTGGTCATATCTGGAACGCTGGTGCCGCTCTTGTTGCAAAGGAGCTTGCAAGACACATGGACGGGTCTTGGGCTGATTTCCCTGGTGTTGACGGTGATCGCCTGGAGCGGTTGGCCAAGTCAGGTTGCGATGCACGTCGAGGCAGTTACTCACCATCGTCATGCGCCGCCGTCGCGCGCCTTGCGCGCACTGTATGTGGAGTACGCGTTGAATGCCGCTGGCTGGGTGCCACACATGATCTTCCTGGTCGACTTCATTGCCCGTGGCCTTGGCCGTGGTTTGCAGGTAGGTGCCGAGTTCTGGGTCTTGTTCGGAGTGGGCGCAACGGTTGGGCCGCTCTTCGCTGGCGCGTTGGCGGACAGGGTGGGATTTGGCCGTGCGCTTCGCCTGGCGTTCGTGCTGGAGATCGCCGGTGTAGCCATGCCAGCGCTTGGCCTTGGTGGGTTCTGGCTTATTGTTTCCAGCGTGGTGGTTGGCGCGTTCGTCACGGGCACGGTACCGTTGGTGCTTGGGCGTGTGCATGAGTTGCTTGCTCACCATCCTGCACAGCAAGGGCCGGCCTGGAGAACGGCGACCGTGGCTTTTGCGGTATGCCAGGCAGCGGCGGCTTATGGTCTTTCCTTCGTGTTTGCGCACGGTGGCGGAAACTATCGAGAGCTGTTTGCCGTTGGAACGGTGGCCATGGTGTTGGCGCTGGTTATTGATGTCGCCGTGGGTGCTAAGCGCTTGCGGCAATCGTGAGAGAGTTCGGTCATCCCGGCGAAGGCCGGAACCCACTCCTCAAAACATGTGCTTGTCATACGCTGCCTGACGAGCGAAACCTGGGGCGTGGATGACCAGCTTCGCTGTTGAAAAGCTGCTCCAGCTTTCGTCGGAATGACGGATGAGAGAGGGTTTTTAGAGGTTACTTGAAATCGCTCCCGTAAAACCGGGCAGTGCCCGTCATCGTTGTAAGAGCGACTTCAGCATCGGCTACGGTTTGAAACCTACCGATTCCCACAGTGGGGCAGGGTCATAGACTGCACCGCCGCTGATCGTCTTGGCAATGCGACGCGTATTGCGGATATCGGCTAGCGGATCGCCATTCAACAGAAGCATGTCGGCACGCTTGCCGACCTCCACCGTACCCAGCTCCTTGTCCAGTTTGAGCACGCGCGCCGGGACAAGAGTGGCGGCCTGCAGGGCTTCCATCGGAGTGAATCCGGTTTGCACGTAGATCTCCAGTTCCCGGTGCAGGGAATAACCGGGGACGTCCTGGTCGGTGCCCGCCACGATGGTCAGGCCCTGCCGATGCAGTTCGCGCAAGGTGGCGAGGAGGGCGGCGTAGCGCTTGGCAGCTTCTGGCGCTTTGTCAGGAGGCATGCCTGTTGCGTTCAGCCCGGTAGCCAGCGATGGCGCGACATGGGCGATGCCGGGTTCGAGAGTTTCCAGTGGTGTGTCGGTGGAGCGTAACAAGGTTTCGTACAGCACCGTGGTGTCGTCGAATACCGTGTGGTGCTTTTTGAACAGCGCCAACTGTTTCTTCGCTTCCGGCGTAGTGAAGTCGACCGGCGGCACCGGTTTGCCGCGCTCCATATACAGCAGGTCGCGAGCGGGATAGCTGATGTGGTTGATGCCGTCGTAGCCGGCGCTGACCGCCTGGGCGGTCGTCATGCCTTCGGGTACGTGGCCGGTGACCGTCAGGCCGAGCTTGTGCGCTTCCTCGGCGATCACCGGTACCAGGGCGGGCTTCATGCTGCTGTAGATCTTGATCTGTACTGCACCCGCGTTCTTGTAGCGTCGCACGACGTCGCGCGCTTGCTCGGGTGTATCGGCAGTGATGGCGCCAAGCGTGATGGGGCCGGTGCCATCGACAATGCCGGCGATCAGCAGCCTTGGCCCGATGCCGCGGCCAGATTGCAGCGCATCCCGAACGGTAGTGATGAAGTCGAACTCGTTACCGCAATCGCGAACCGTCGTAATGCCGGCTGCCAGATAGATGGGGCCCCATTCCACCTGCTCGTAATGTGCGTGCATGTCCCATAGGCCAGGGATCAGGTACTTCCCGGTGCCATCGATCACGTCCCATCCTTCCGAGAGTTTTGGCACCCCTGACGTCAGGATGTTGGTGATGTGGCCGTCTTCCACGTACACCGCATCGACATGGCGCGGCGCCGCGCCAGTGCCGTCGATGAGAGTGACGTTGGTGATGGCAAGATGTTTTCCGGTGGCGTGTTTTGCCGTGGCGGTCAAGCGGGCGAGCGCCGCGAGATCGTTGCTGACGGCTTGCTGGATAAACTGGGCAAGTGACGCCTGATAGATGTCACGAACCGCCTCGAAGTGATCGAACTCGGAATCCGTCGTCACAACGGCTGCAAGTTTCTGGTCATCATCCAGCCATACGGTTTCGGCGCCCCAGACCAGGCCGTTGATGACATAGCTATGCAGCGTTGTGGAGAGGCCATTGCCGGTAACTGTGAGATCGCTACCGGGTTCGATATGGATGCTGGCATCGGGCGGGGTAGCGATCTGTGCAGGCTTGCCTTGGGCGATCCAGAAACGCATCAGCATCTGCTGCATGGCGACGGGGGAATAGCCGTCCACCAGAAAGGTGTCTGCGGTGTTAGGGTAGTCCGTGGTCTTGCCATCACGCAGCAGCGCCACGCGCTGGCGCTTAGACTCCAGCGAGAACGCATCGTTCATCGGCGAGTTGCGCGACGATTGCCCTTGGGTCTTCAACGAAACGGGATGGAGAGTGTCAATAGCCGTATAGATGGTTTTCAGGGGTACGTCGGTACCGCGGTCATTGAACTTGAAATCCGAGCGAAGCGTCAGCAGGCCGTTCTCATCGGCGATCGTATAGGTTTCCTTGCCGATGGCCTTGGCGAACTTGTACAAGACAAACGTCCCTTGCTCGTTCGCCGTTTTGCCCTTCGCGTGCAGCGCAAACGATGGGAGTACCAGCAACGTGGCGAGTGCGAGCGAACGTGCGAGGGCAGGCTTCATGGTCGATTCCAGAGTGGGTCCGGCATACAGGGCATGAGCAGCAATGGATAATGCCCGGGCAGGTATGAAAAGACACCCTGCCTTTCGACCTAAAGCCCGGACCTAATAATTCACATTGACGGTGACCGTATCGGAATAGCTGTCGGGCGTGTAGTTGGCACTGGCTGCTGTCGCGTAGACAGTCAGCGATTGGCTTAGTCCGCTTCCCGTGCCTGACACGCCATTGCCCACAGTTGTCGAGGTGGCGGTGTTGCCCCACACAACGCCGCTGGGGCCGGGCGTGGAGCTGAGTTGATACGGCACCTTGTCGGTGTTGCCGCTGATGGCGCCTTTCATGACGCCAGCTCCCGTAGTGCTGCCATTGGAGGGAGAAAGCCCAACGAAATAAGGCGTGCCATTGGTACAGGCGGCGCCGAGGGTGTTGCTTGCCGTGGTGTTGACGGCCGTGAAGGGAACTGCGCCGAGATTGACGTTGTTTGCAGTAACCACGCAGGCTTTCTGGATTGTCGCCGATGCTGTGAATGCGGCACTGCCCGCGTTGAGAACATGCTGGCCGCTTGTGCAGGAGCTCAGTGGCGTATTGGCGTTGAGCGTGTAGGAGCCACTGACCGTCACCGCCAGCGTGCTGTTGTAAGTGCCTACGAGAGCGGTCGTCTGTCCACCCGGCAGCCTGGCGTAGAACGGCGTCTGGCCGGTAACCGTAGTCGACAGGATGAGGCCTGCAGGAATGGCGACTGCGATGCCCAGGGGTATGGGTGTTCCCGATGTCGCCGTCGAGCCCCATATCTGGGTGTTCGCCGCGTCGGAGTAGAGCTGGTACTGCAAGGTGTTGCTGCCGCTGCTGAGCAGGCGTGGATTGGCCTGTGTACCGCCCGTGCCAGTGTTGAGGTTGAGGCACATGGCGATATTTGCCTGCGGCGAAAGCAGGATGCCCAGAATGCCTGTACTGGTGCACGACCATCCGATCGAGCCGGTGACGTTGACGGTGCCGGTCGTCAGATCGATCGTGCCGAACTGGACATTGTTGACGGTGGGGTTGGCGCAACTGACGGACTGCGCCTGGGCCTGGCGTGGCAGGCACAGGCAGCCGATGGCCAACATCAACACGCATAGCATCAGGCGTTGGCAACGAAGGCTCATGGCGCGGTGTCCTGGCGGCAAAGAAGCGGCCCGACGGCGGGAATGCCGTGGCTGTCGCTCTGGTAATCGAAGCTTGCGCGGCACACACCGGTCGGCGTATGCACGACAAGCGTGTTGTGCTCGCCCAAGGTGTCCAGATAGACGGCGCCGTCGAAACCGACCATCGCACCTGTGTCGGCTTGCCCCGCAAGGGCTACGCGGCTGCCCAGGGGCAGTGGCTGGCCACTGGCATCGTGCAAGGTCACCGAGGCGGCCTTGACGGGTGTGATGGCAAAACGCACCAGCGTGCCGGCGCGGTCGGTGGGCGTGGTGAGCGCCATGACATGATCGATCCGTATCTCGGCAGGCAGGTCCATCGGATCGATGCTGAGATGGTTGTCCTGATAGGCGTTCAACGGGCTGACCAGGAGCATGCCGTTGCGATCCGTGGTGCCGATCAAGTTGTTCTCCAGTTTTACCGGTACGTTGGCGACACCGCCCGTGGATACCACGGCGAAACCGCTGTTGATATAGCGTGTCGCAAACACTTCCCCGCCCATCAGCACCAGCGCGCCGGTGGCATCCATATATCCATAGCGCGTATCGCCGATGGCATTGACGCCGACTTCCAGCTGGCCGTAGCGGCCCAGGTAATCCAGTTCGCCCTGGCCACCATTCTGGTCGCCGCCCTCGCGCAGGGCGGCTCGCCAGCTAAAGCCGCCCTGGCTGGGCGGTGATTGGCTGGCATCGAGAACAAAGCCGGTACGATTGCCATCGCGTTGCACGCTGCTGCTTACCGTGATGTTGTGATCGAGCGCGAGAGTCGCGACCAGGAAGATGCTTCGATCGGATGCCTTATTCAGGTTTTGGCTGAAACTGAAATTCAGTGACAGCGCGCGCCCGATGGATCTGTACCAGTACGCACTGCCATAACGAGTGGCATCCTGTTGGGGGTAGCGCAGATGCAGGTAGCTCACACCAAAGCTGCCCCAGTACGCCGTGCTATAGCCGGCTATCGCTTGCGCGCTGATGCTTGGGGGCGGCGGCCCGTAAAGCGTAGCCGCATCGCTGTAATCACCGTGCGTGCGAATGCCACTGACACTGAAATTGAACCGGTTATCGCGCCAGCTATAGCCCAGTGCGTACAACGTTCCACTTCTACCGGCATGTTCGCTCTGCGCCAATGATGCCGAAACGATGCCGCCGGCGGTGCCCAGCAACCATGCGCCGCCGCCACCGGCATTGGTCAGCCCGCGCGTGGCTTCGGCATGCGTCTCGACAGTGAAACTGTCGCTGACGCCGTAGCGCCACGTGCCGCTGCCGACGGGATCATGGCCGTAGTTGAACGAACGCAAGCCATAGTCTTCGCGAACAACCCCAAGTTCCGCTGACCAATCGGACAAGCCTTGCTTGAGCAGTTGATGTTCGTCGTACAACGAAAAGTTGAGAGTGGTGGCTCGACCCAGTGCATCCGTCAGCACGACCTGTGCATTGCCGGCGCCGTTGATGTTGGGAATCGTATTGAGCTGAAATGGGCCCGCTGGCACCTTGCCGTTGTACTGTTCCATGCCATCGACATACAGCTGCACATTCGATGGCAACGTGGCCGAGCCGAGGAAGGCCGGCAGAGGTGCCGTGATCAGGTAGGGCTGCAAGCCGAAGTTGGTGCCCAGCTGCATACCCGCGATGCGAGTGGATCTTGACCATGACAACGCATTGGTCAGGGTGTCGCCGATACGCAGCGTCAGCAGGCTATCGGGAAACGACGTGCTCCAACTGGTGTCCAGGCGTACGGAACGGTTCTGCCATTCATCGCCGTTGCGACTCAGTTGCGAGAGTGTGGTGGTACTGAACACGCCGCGGCTGTTGAATGCGCGCAACTCGGTGAAGGCACTCAGGCTGTTGGTGTCGTGTTGACCTTCCGTACCGAAGACATCGTAGTTCAACAAGATGCCGGGCGAAGCGGTAGCGCGGGGGCGGCTGTTGCCGGGGGCATTCAGTACGGTCGTATCCAGTTGCAGCATGCTCAGTGGCGCGCGAATCGTCACGGCCTGATGATTGGCGTCATAGGTCGCCTGGACGCCCTGCAAGCGGTTCAGTTGAACCGGGTCGGGCGTGCTGGCCGGCAGTACGAAGCCGAGCTCACGCAGCGTTGCCTCACTGGCCCAAAGCTCGCCGTTGAGATCGGCGAAATGAGCCAGGCCCCCATGGGCACCATTGAGGGTCACCTCAAGATAGACGTCCATGCCGCCCAGGCCGGTGGTGCTGTCGCTGCCGTCCGTGATTGGCGTGGGGTTGGCCTTCATGTCGGTCGCTGTAGTCATTTCGGCGGCATGGTTGCCGGACACAAGCAAACCTTGCAGCAGGATGGCTTCAGCGAGAGCGATCGGCCAGCGACAGGTTTTGCGCGGCCTTCTCACCATTGATCATCGCCTCGAGAGTGCCACCAGCGGAGAACGCCGTGGCAGGTGGCTTCAGCATCCACTGCATAGTGGCACCCGGTAGAACGTAACCAAGCAAACCAGGGTTGATGTCCGTGCGATGACCTGTGTTATCGATGTAGCTGAGGGCGGCCAGTTGAGCGTGGGTGCCACCGTGATTGCTTACCTGCAACATCACCTGTTCACCATGACGCTGTAGATCCCACCGCAATTGCGGTGGCGCCTTGGTGGTTCCGGTGGGTTCGATGAAGATCGGTACCGAGTAATGCAGTACGAACTGCAATCCCCGCTTACCTTCGACGTCGATCGGAAGCTCATCGATCGCCAGTCGATAAGCGTCTTCCACCGCGTCGGCGCCGCTGGGCGGTGCACCCGTCCGGATGACGCGTATCAACTGGCGATCGCCGGCGGCGAGCTGCAGCATCGGCGGGCTGATCACCAGGCCACGAGAGGCAGCGAGCTGGTCACCCTGGTCGTTCTGCGTCCAGTGATATACGCGTACTTGTGCGTGCACCACGTTGTCGCCGGTATTGATAAGCCATAGTCCATCGGCATTTTGCGTGGCCTTCAGGCTTAGTGTCGTCGGCGCCACCTGCAGGCCACTTGCACTCGCGCTGCCCGCCATCCACAGGGCAGCGATCAGGGCATTGCACACCGTATAACGCAGCCAGGGGCGCTTCATATACGGAGATCAGAAGTTCACATTGACGGTGACAGTGTCGGCGTAGCTATCAGGTGTGAAGTTGGCTGCGGGCGCGGTGGCATAAACCGTGAGCGACTGCGCCGTGCCCGTACCGGTGCCGGCTACGCCATTGCCGACGGTAGTCGAGGTAGCCGTGTTGCCCCATACCGTGCCTGACGGCCCAGGCGTCGAACTCAGTTGATACGGAACCTTGTCGGTGTTGCCGGGCAAGGCATCGGCGGTACTCATGGCGCCACTGCCGGTTGTAGTGCCCCCATTGCCTGCCGATGGCGCCAAGCCAACGTAATACGGTGTGGTCTTGGAGCACGTGACGCTGATGGTATTGCTGCCGGTCGTGTTGAGTGCGGTAGAAGCCACCGTGCCCAGGTTGATATTGGAGGCCGCGCCCGCCGTAACGGTGCAGGCTTTCTGTATCACCATCAGGACCTGGAACGTGGCCGTTGCGGGACTTGCAGCTTGCGCCGAAAGGACCGTGCCGCCAGTGACGAGAAGGGTGGTGAGTAGGGTTTTCTTGAGCGACATGATGAATCTCCCCTGTAATGATTGGGCGGAAATTTCAAATACGGCTCGGTCGTGGCTGTATTAATTCGATAGGGGCGGGCGCGATCGAATAGGGCACAGAAGCCCCGTTGCCATGGCGCAAAAAGGCTGAGCCATTAGGCAGGAAATGAATTCATTGTATTCAATTACGTGAAATGCGCGTGAGTTCCCTCCCATGGATGCTATTTTAAGCCGTCCCTACGTCAGGATATTGTCAGCGTGACTTGATTCTGTGCCTGAAGGCTACTCCACAATATCTAATGTAGATAGTTATGTTGGATATTGGAAGGGGTTATTGAAAATCGATAGCATTAAGACGTGATTGAATTGATCGTTGAAGATCGATCTAATTTTCGGGGCTCTGGATTAATAAATAATACCAATGGCCGGGTGATTTTCTTGGTTAATTGTATACATATGTTGCAACCGGCTGCCTAAACCCCGCGGCATTACGCTTTTTCTATGGCACCCGCCGCCTTTGCGAGCTTTTGCTGGACCGCATCGCCTTTGCGCTCACTGTATCGGCTGACCAGATAGTCGCTGCGCCCGCGTACCATCAGCGTGAACTTCATGAGTTCTTCCATTACATCAACAACTCGATCGTAAAAAGCCGAAGGCTTCATGCGGCCATCCTGGTCGAACTCCTGCCACGCCTTTGCGACGGACGATTGGTTGGGGATGGCGACCATGCGCATCCAACGACCGAGCACGCGCAGCGCATTGACCACGTTGAATGATTGAGAGCCACCGCTCACCTGCATCACAGCCAGCGTGCGTCCCTGCGTTGGTCGCACGCTGCCATCTTCCAATGGAAGCCAATCGATCTGGTTCTTGAAGATACCGGTGAGCGTGCCGTGGCGTTCGGGGCTTACCCAAACCTGACCTTCAGACCAGGCGGACCATTCCCGCAGGCGTTGTACTTCCGGGTGGCTGGCCGGCACGCTGTCGAGCATGGGCAGTTGATGGGGATCGAATACCCGCGTCTCGGCACCCAAGTGATTGAGGACGCGCTCGGCTTCCAGCGCCAGCTTTCGACTGAACGATTGCGGCCGCAACGACCCATAGAGGATGAGGATGCGTGGCGCATGCCCGCTGTCTGCAGCATGGTGAAGTTGGCTGGTATCGGGCAGGGGCAGGTGATCGAGATCGAGGTGGAGGAGGTCGTGACTCATGGTTGTCCAGTATCCTTGTTTCTACTATTCTAGTTTTATGGAAACGATACAGGCAATCACCGCGTTGACAGCGCTGGGGCACGCCAAGCGTCTGGCCATCTTTCGCTTGTTGGTAGTGGCAGGTCCGGCGGGCCGCATGGCTGGCGACATTGGGGACGAATTGGGAATGCCCGGCGCCACCTTGTCGTTTCACCTCAAGGAGCTGGTGGGCGCCGGGTTGATCGCGGGGGAGCAGCAGGGGCGTTTTATCTGCTATCGGGCTGCGTTCGACGCCATGAATGGCCTGATCGCCTACCTCACCGATAACTGCTGTGCTGGTAGCGCAGGAGCAGAATGCGCGCCGGGCGATGCCTGCCGTTGATGGTCCTTTCAGAAGAAGCCGCCATGACTTACCGCGTCTTGTTTGTCTGCACGGGTAACTCCGCCCGTAGTGTGCTTGCCGAAGCGACATTGCGCGCGTGGGGCAGGGGCCACTTTGAGGCCTTCAGTGCTGGCAGTCAGCCCGCTGGGCGTATCAATCCCTATGCGCTCGACACGCTGTCAGCAGAAGGCATCGCCACCGCAGGCCTACGAAGCAAATCGTGGAATGAGTTTTCCGGTGAAGCCGCGCAACACATTGATCTGGTGGTAACGGTTTGCGATAACGCAGCCTCCGAGCCATGCCCGGTGTTCTTTGGCGACTTCGTACGTACCCATTGGGGGCTGCCCGATCCCGCGGCCGTCGAAGGCAGTGAGGCGGAGAAACGTGCAGCGTTTGCTCACGCACATGCGGTGATCAAGGCCCGCTTGCATGCTTTCCTGGTTTTGCCGGCGGAGATATGGGCTGATCGCACAGCCTTGATGACTGCCCTGGATAGCATCGCGTTTATCCAATCAGATCATGGCGCTGGGACAGGCTGATTTGAGGTATGTAGAGGACCGCTGTACCACCCAGGCAAGCGCTCCTTTTGAATCTGCCTCAGCAACATAAGTAAAGCCGGTCACGGTCACGGAGTTGTCCGCGTTCTTGTGACATGTCTGGTCGATCGTGGTTTGACCCGCCACCTCGGGCGCATCGGTGGCGGTCTCTGGCTGAATGCCTGTCTGCAGCTCTTTTTCGGTGAGGGGGCGCGTTGTTTGGTGGATGTAGCCGTAGTAGGCCCCAGTTTCAACCTGAGCAAGATACTTCGCCGCGCCCCTGCTCATGGCGGCGTCGCCTGATTTGGCAACGTCTCGCAGTTTGGCGGTGAACTGGTTGAAGAACGGCTTTGCGGAGTCGCCAGTATATTTACGAGTCACCACGCCGACCGAGGAGCTATCGATCTGTATCTCTTGACCGATTGCCCGTGCACCCGATGCAAGTGCTGCGATGATGACTATGGCGGAGCAGATCAGCTTGATCTTCATTCGAATCCCTTGTCCATGATGGGCGGGGTTGCGGGTTGGCTTCTGACAAATCGATTATGTCATTGCACCTGGCTCAAGGGGGACAGATGTCGATCGCAAGATGTTGATCTGGAAAATTCTAAACAAACCTTTTAGACGTCTAATTATTCGAGCGTATTCGGCATGGCTCGATCAGGGGCGACGCGCCCGATACAGGCGGGCGGCCAGTACCGCGCTTGGCACGATAAGCAGCAGGGCGGAGCCGAAGTCGGCGGCGCCTTCAAAGAATAGGGCGACCGTTAGCGCGATAGCGGTAACCGCCGCGAGTGCGAGGGGGATTTTCCAGATGGAGGGCTGTCGATGGCTTCGTGCTGTCATGACTTGGCTCCCCGGCGCCGCTTGAGCCACAACGCCAATCCAGACCACAGCACACCTATGGTGACGAGATCGAGTAGCGCCCAGGCTACCTTGAACAGCCACCCGCCGTAGTCACCGAAGTGCAGCGGACGGGAGACTTCCAGAGCGCGAAGATACCAGGGCAGGCCCTGGGCCATGACCAGCTTTCCGCTCTGCGCATCGGCCAGCACCGGAGTAAACAGCCGTGAAGTGACAGGTTCGCGGCCGCGGGTCCAAACGACGTAATGGCGGGGGCTTCCAAACTGGGTCGTGGGAAATACCACAGTGGTTACCTCCATCGAAGGTAAGCGGATACGTACCGCATCCACGACGCCTTGCACCGATGTCAGCCTGGTGGGAAGCGGTTGCCCGGCATAGGGTGCGAGCAGCGGGGGCAGGTTCTGCATCGTCCACAGACCGAACAGCGGGCGCGCAAGCGTATTCATGACGCCACTGAGGCCCACGACCAGGACCCAAAGCAGTGCGACCGCACCGGTAAGGTTGTGCAGGTCCAGCCAGCGTGCGCGTGAGGACGAGGTACGTAGTGTTCCAAAGGGCAGGCGTCGCATGAAGGGCGCGTAGAGCACCACGCCCGAGACAACCGCCAGTACAAATAGCAGCCCCATCAGCCCAAGGAACAGTGTGCCCGCTAACCCGGCGAACATTTCCGTGTGCAGGACCAACATGAAATTCATCACGCCATGCGGCTGTCCGTCCTCACCCAGCACTTTTGCGGTGCGTGAATCCAGTGCCACGAAATGCATCGTATCGGGTGGTGCGTTGACAGTCTTTACCAGGCCCACCTTTACGATATGCGGCGCGTCGGGATCGTAGAAGATGGTACGGATGAGGCGATCAGGATGGAGCGCGAGGGCGGCACGTCCGATAGCATCCAGCGATACGTCGGGTGTCCCCTCGGGCAAGGTCGTCGCTACCGGTTCGTCGCCGGTGAGCGCGTCGATTTCGTCATGGAAGATCAGCGGCAAGCCGGTGATGCACAGCATCAGCAAAAAGAGCGTGCACACCAGACTTGACCAGGTGTGGATGAACGACCAACGGCGAACGGCGCGCGAGGAGAGCATGGCGTTGGGCTACCAGTGAAAGGTGGCGCTGGCCATGGCGGTGCGACGGTTGCCCCAGGTGCAGCCGAGGTCGCCGTAACAGGTAGACACATATTTCTTGTCGAACAGGTTATTGGCGTTCAGTGCCAGGCGGATGCCGTCGATGTCGTAGTGGATCATGGCGTCGACCAGGGTGAAGGCCGGGACGTAGAAATCCCTGCTTACGCCATCTGGTGCGTAGGTTCCGCCATAGCTCTCACCCACGCGTCGTACGCCTGCGCCAAAACCAAGACCTCTAGCGACACCGTCCTGCAGCGTGTAGTCGCCCCAGATCGATGCCATGTGCATGGGCACGGTGGTCGGCGGCTTGCCGACGGCTGTCGGATCGGCCGATCTGGTGGTTTCCACCTGGTCATACGTGTAAGCCGCGCGTAGCTGCAAACCGGGTATCGGATTGGCGACACCTTCAAGCTCGGCACCGCGCGAACGTACTTCGCCGGTGGCTACCGAATACAACGGGTGTGCCGCATCGGTAGTGAGCACATTGGTCTGGTGCAGATCGAACACCGACAAGGTAACGAAGGCATCCATGTTGCGTGGCTGGTACTTCAGACCACCCTCCACCTGCTTGCCTGCGGTGGGCGCAAAGGGGCGGCCCCAGAAATCGGTTCCCGTATTGGGCTCGAACGATGTCGCCCAACTCACGTAAGGCGCGAGGCCGTTGTCGGCCAGATAGACCAGGCCGGCGCGGAAGGTATTCTTGGCGTCGTTCTGGTTGCTCTGCGTGTTGCCGATCTCATCGTGGGTGCTGTTGCTGGCCCAGTCGTGCCGCGCACTGAACAGGGCTACCCAATGGTCGAGCGTGATCTGGTCTTGTGCATAGATGCCCGTTTGCTTGAGCACCTGGAATATCTGGTCGGAGTGCACGCTCAAGGGTGGCACGGGCTGGTTATATACCGGCGCGTAGATATCCAGTGGCGTGGCGAGGTTGCCGTAGGTGTTGTCGAAGCCCACGTTGTAGGACGTGTCCAGGCCCAGCAGCACCTTGTGCGCGAGCGCTCCGGTATCGAAGTTCGCTTCCGCCTGGTTGTCCATCGTGTAGGAGTTGGTCCAGGACTGATCATGCATGGCAATGCGGTTGAAGGTACGCAGATCCGGCTCGAGCGCACCTGTCGCATAGAGATGGCGCCAATCCACTTCGATCCGTTCTGCGCGACCGGAAAGCCGGATGGACCATGTGTCGTCGATGCGGTGGAAGAAGCGATAACCCAGCCCGTACTGGCTGCGACGATAGCTGTCGAAGTCGGTGTCGCCGACATAGACGTTGGTGTTGAGCTTGCCATTGGGGTTGTAGAACACCGTGCCTTGCACCGGCAGGAACGGATACATGCTGTTGGTGAGATCGCGCTGGTAATTGCCCAGCAGCGTGAGGCTGGTATCGGCATCGGGTGCCCAGGTCACGGCCGGAGCGATGGCAACGCGCTTGTCGTAGGCATGATCGATCTGCGTATCGTTGTCGTGCGTGGTGCCGGTCAGCCGGTATTGCCACGTGCCCGATGCATTCAGTGCCCCGGCAAAGTCGCCTTGTACCTGGCGATAGCCATAGTTGCCCACGGCAACGCCCAGCTCGTGCAAGGACTCGGCTTGTGGAAGCTTGCTGGAAACATTGATCAAGCCGCCGGGTGAGTTTTGTCCGTACAGTACCGAGGCGGGCCCCTTTAGTACGGCGATGTCCTGGGCCAGGTAGGGCTCGATGCGCGCTGCGAATTGCCCCGGCTGGAGGCGCAATCCGTCGAGATAGATCCCTTGGGATCCTGCGGAAAAGCCGCGGATATAGGGCCAATCGTAGCGCTGGTCGGTGCCCGTGGCATTGGTGGAAACGCCGGCGGTGTAGCCCAGGGCATCGCTCAATGAATGGGCTGCACGGATGATGATGTCGTCACTGGTGACCACCGATACCGACTGTGGAACTTCAATCAGCGGTGTATCGGTCTTGGTTCCGGTGCGTGCCGCAGAGTGTGCCGTGGCCTTTACGTCCAGGGCTTTCAGGTCGGTAACTTTGTCTGCATCGGCGTCGGCTGCCTGGGTGGTGCCGATCGACATGGCGATCGCCAGAGGCAGCGCCAGATAGCGCAGGGAGGAGGAATAAGCCACAGCAAAGCCCCTAAGTCAGGAAAGCTGCTTGCTTGGCTCTTCGAGCGTGGCTGGCGGAATGTATTGAGCGGCGGATTGTGCGTAGATGTTCGGTGCGCGTCAATCCCTGTGATACCGCTGCATATCATTGCGATCATCCATGAATGGCGTGGTGCGGCTCAGGATACTTCCGAAACCCTCTCGAAGGCGTTGTGCAGTCGCCGGCATGGCTGGCTCTGGCAAACGGGAGATCCGCGATATCATTGCAACGTGTGCACTGGGGTGCAGGGAAGCCACAGACAAGTCATCCATGACAACAAGCAGCCTAGATGGAATCGTTAGCGGTCAGCTTGATCGCGTTGATGGCAGCCTGGTTCGCGGGCGGTTGGGTGAGTCGACTCGACTGTATCGGTTGCGCATCGATGGCCATTGGTATTTTTGTTCCGCCAGCAGCTTTGGCGACAGTGTGCTGGCTGGAAAAGTGCTGCGGCATATCCAGCTACCCGCACGCGTGACGCTGGCGCCCTATGTCGTCAACGGGCGTAGGCGGATCTATTGGCTCTACAGCCACGATTCCAGTGTGGCCCTGGAGCCACTGGCGTTGAAACGGGCGGGCGTTGCGGCGCTGCTGGTTTTGCTGGCGCCGGTATTGGGCCTTGCATTCGTGCTCTTGTGGCGGTGGGTCAATCAGCTTTCCAAGCTGCTCTTTGTCGTGTCGTTACCTGTCGTCATTGCATTGGCCGGTGCGGCCCTCTTCAGTGGGGTCGTCGGTATGTTTGCCTTGGTGGATGTGGTTGGCTTTTTCCGGCCAAGACGCCTGCGGGCTTATCGGGCCTATCATGTCTTGCGCAAAGCGCTCTCGCATGGCGACTGAGTTGCTCACTATCAGCGGAGAGATTGCCAAGGTGCGTGATCGCACCGTGGGTGCTGATCGTGTCAGCACGCCCGAGAACGCGACAACGACTACGCAATACTTCAACGAGATCGAAATCGACCTGAGCGGATCGACGGCAAGTCTTGCTTTGCTCGCCCGATGGCCCGATCGCCTGTTTCTGCAGCTGGGTGATCGTGTTGTTGCCGCGGGTTGCTACGAACAAGACCGGTTTCAGGTGTTGGCCTTATGCAACCTGACGGATAACTCCAACTATTTTTTCTGCGGCTCTCCGTTACAACGGCGCAAACTGCGGCGCATGTTGGCGCCGCACTTGCCCGGCGACAGCGGAGCGCATTGGATATCGGCCGGATAGGACAAATCCTGCCGAGCGGCCAGTGAATTGCCTCCCGGAACAAAGAAGGGGCAAGACAGGAGGGAAAAATCTCCCTCCTACCTGCCTGGGTCAAAGACGCCCGCTGGGATAGGCGCTGGGGTAGGGCGAAAGCAAGGTCGCTTCCTGCCGTGCAAGTTCTTCACGCAGTGCTTTCGCGGCGGCTGCCACTTCCTCTTGCGTCACCCCCGCCGGCATAGCCGACGATGCGATCGGCGTCGGGAAGCTGCCGTCGTAGACGATCAGGTTGATGTTTTCGATGGGGTCGTGGGCCAGATTGTATAGCTCCCACTGGTCCGGCACCGGTTGCGGACTCCACAGGTCACAATAGCGCACCAGTTTCCAGTCGCCGCTACGCAGTGCCCGTACATGCGCGGGCTGGCATACGGGGCCGGGCGACAGATCCGGCAGGTACCGGTGCGGCGGAGCTCCTGCTGCCGGTGGCGTGCGCAACACTTCGACCGTCGCGGAAAACACGGCGTACTGCTGTTGCGATGTCACGTTGTGCGGATCGTCATCTCGTGGCAGCGGTTCGGTGATCATGTCGTCAGTAGCAAACAGAACCGCCTTGCGCTCCTGGCCATCTGGTCCGATGACGGGCCCACCACGCGCTTCGATCACTGGCACAAGATTGGCGCCTGGCAATGCTGAGGCGGGGTGGGTCTTGGACAGATTGCGGCGAGCACGTTCTATCTGCGCAGCGTCTGCCCCCGCCATCCCCAACAGAGTTGGAAGGATATCGATATGGCTGGTGAGAGCATTGATGGCCTGCGGTGTGTCCCGATCGGCGTTGTACTGCCTGGCGCTCACAAGGAAAGGGACGTGAACCGTTTCCTGGTAGGCGCCGTGCCACTTCTCGATCATCATGCCGTGCGAGGCGCCGTACTCGCCATGATCGGATGCGAACACGACCACGGTATCGTCGCGCAAGCCAGCCTCGTCCAGTGTCTGCAACACACGCAGAATGTGCCGGTCGACCATGGAGATCATATAGGCGTAGTACTGCAGAAATCCGGTGGCGGCGCCATCGGCGTCTTCCTGCAACTGGAACGGAATCGGGATAGCCAGCGTTGCCTCGATGGCATTGCGCAGCTGCGTCGCTTCGTCACCGCCCTTGGCCTGGGCAACGCTAAGCCCGGTCTTCGCGGCCAGGCCCAGGGCCACCTTATAGGCGTAGTCGTATTGCGCACGCGGCTTGTTGTTGGTGAGCAGGTTTTCGTCCTGCGTGGGCGATGCGGTGGCGCAAGCCTGCGGCAGTCCCAACGGGTTCATTGGTACGCGAAACGTGCCGTTCTTCGGCGCTGCGCTGAAGGTGCCGGGCAGCGGTACCGGCACCGACATGCCGGGCCCGAACTGCGGCTGCTCCAGGGCTTCGTCAGGCGGGAATTGCGGCTTCAGTGCGCGCGGCAGGGTGGGATAAGTGGCGATGTCGTGCGGATTGGTAAACGAGCACACCGCAAAGAAAGGCTTGGGCGCGGGCACAGTAGGGCTGTCCGGCGCATTCGCACTGACATGCCCGGTATTGCGTGCAAACGGCACGCCCAGACCACGATTGCGCAGAAACGCACATGCCAGATCGGCGAACTGGTAGTCGCGGTATGCGCCCATATTGTTGGTCAACGAACCGTGTGGTTCGGGCCAGGACAGTTCCCAATCGGCGAACCCGAATCCTTCCAGCGTGTGCTCCGGCGGGTCGCTGACATGCCACTTGCCGAAGTAATGCGTGGTGTAGCCGATTTCGCGGAAGTAGTCACCGACAGTGGGTGCGCCGTCGGCCTTGAGCCAGGGGAAGTTTTGCGCGTCGCCACTCTTGAACAGGCCGTCGGTCTGCGTAACGCCGCTGCGTGGGCCATATTGCCCGGTCATGATGCTGGCGCGGCTTGGAATGCACGCCGATTCGGCGATGGTGTGATCGGTAAAGACGACGCCGTATTCGCGCAGCTTGCAGAAGCCAGGGTAGTACTGCGCCCATTCGTTGCTGGCCGGGTCGACATTGCCGATAAAACTCAGCACCTGCTTGATACCATCGGCAAACCCCGCAGACCCATACCCGCTATTTGGGTAGTAGAGCTGATCCACCATGATCATCAGGATATTGGGGCGGGATTTTCGTTCGCTTACTAACTGCTTCAGTTGCCCTGTGCCCGCCACGGTATTGTTGGTCTCGTCGCCTTGCATACTTCCCCCTGTTGTTGGACAGAACTCCCGGACGGCTTCAAATCCGCTGCGCCGTATATACGCCTATGTGTTTCGGCGAATTACCGAATCGAATTCGCGAACTTCGTTACGGAATCTTGATTCTGGACGGATATTAATCATGCAAAGATGGCGATCTGGCGACAATAGGGCCTGCGCCAGTTCGCTCGATTGAATCCGTTTTTCCCAGCGCGATTAATAACTATGCCGCTGCCGTTACTCTGGGTCGCTGGCGCGCATTGGTCAACATAATTTTGACCCTGGATATTGAGGATTTTGGCGTCGTGCTTTTTTACGACTGAAGGAAGTCGCCGGAAACCGCCTTTGACGGTGTTCTGCGGCAGATATCAAACCACCTCATGCACGCCGATCGAACGGTTGTCGGAAGGCGGCCGAAATTGCGGTATAGCTTCCGGATTCGCGCCTGGAAGCCTGCGAGGTCCCAGCAGCAGCTGGCGAGGGTTGGAGCGCTAGCGGGCCAAGATTGGCATTTGCCGTCGATACGGTAGCCGCGGCCGATGTATTGATGGACAGGTTCATGCTTGCCTCCTACAGGCATTCCTTTGCTCCCATGGCGGCAGCTATGGTTCAGACTTGAACTTGGCCTCTGTCGCGCACCGGTATAGCAGCGCCGGGCTGAATCCATTTGCCCTCATCGGCGCATCCAAGCTTTGGACATCGCCAATCTGCTCGCTGCCGAGAGCGCGAAACAGAGAACCTGACGAGCGTCCGGCGAATCCTGCACCATCCACACAATTCAATTTCGGAGCAAGACTATGGATTTCGTTTTCCTTATTCCCCTCATAGTGATGATGGCCCCCGTGCTTATTGTCCTGATCGCGCTGCGCTACCGTTACCGGCAAACGCAGGCGCGCTATCAGACGTTGCTGCTGTTGGCCGACAAGGGCGTGGATCTACCGGCGCAGCTGCTGGTTGAACCGCAGGTCGCCTATTGCGAAAGGCGCCGTGCCCTGGTGCTGATCGGTGGCGGCCTTGGGCTGATAATGATGGTCCTTGCTTTGCCCGGTGAGCTCGACAACGGCCAGCGCATTGCCGGCTTGTGGGGACTTGGGCTGTTGCCGCTGATGACAGGCCTAGGCTATCTCGCCAGCTGGTGGTTGAACCGGCGTGGTGATGTGCGTGGCTGATAGCGAGGCCGAAGCGCGCATCGATCAGGCCCTGGTAGCCCGAGTGCTGCTGTCTGACGATCGCCGTGCGTTCGAACAGCTATTGCGTCGACATCAGGGCATGGTGCGTGCGCAATTGCGCCGCCTGTTGCATGGCGATCACGCCGCAGCAGACGACCTGGCGCAAGAAGCATTTTTGTTGGCGTGGCGAAAGCTTGGGCAGTTTCGGGGTGACGCGCGGTTTTCGACCTGGCTTTATCGTATCGCTTATTCGTGCTTCCTCCAGGCTTATCGAAAGAAGTCATGGCCTTCGGCTGACGTTGAAGACGGCGAGCTGGAACGATTGCAGGCAGCGCCCCATGCCGTCGATCTGCAGATGGATGTCGAGCGTGCGATGCAGCGGCTGTCTCCCGCGGAACAGACCGTGCTATTGCATTGCGTGCAGCTGGGCCTGAGCCATGAAGAAACGGCCTATGTCCTGGTCATGCCCCTGGGAACTGTGAAAACCCATGCGACACGCGGCAAGGCAAAACTCAAGACGTGGCTGGCACCCTGGAATGAGGCCGCCGGCGAGGAGCGAACATCATGAATCATGAGCAAGACGATGCCATCGAGGCGTTGCTTCGTAATCAATTCGACGGAGCGATACCCGATGACGGCTTTTCCGAGCGAGTGATGCAGCAATTGCCATTACGCCGGCGTCGCATTGCGTGGCCGTTATGGGTGGGCTTGGCGGCTGGGGCAGGAGGGTGTTGGCTAAGTCTCACGGCGGCGCCGCTCATGCGGGTCGGCTGGCACGATTGGACTCATGGCGAGTTGTCGCCATCGACTGTCACGCTGCTATTGGCGATGGCCGGCATGTCGTTGTTGGCATGCTGGTGGACTATTGCGGAGGCTGATGATCGTTAAGGCGAAGTATTCGTCGAAGCGATTTCGGGGAACCTCGAAAAACCTCCGTTTTCATCGTCGTCCCGGCGAAGGCCGGGACCCATTCCTCAACCCTCACTTTCAGGCAACGTATGGCAAGCATCTGCGCTGAGGAACAAATAACCACCTTCACTGTTGAAAGCGCCTCGGGCCTTCGTCGGGTAACAGGTAAGAGGTTTTCAGGACACCTGTCAGCCGCCGGCAAAGTAGCCATGCTGGCTACAAATAGGACGCTTCGGACCCCAGCGGTACGCGGGCACGCCAGTTGGCCAGAGCATTTGCCAACTCGGCGTTGTAGTTGAAGTCCGGTTCCGGGCGTTCCTCGATCTTTTGCAGCACGTCGAAGGCAAAGTTCGCCTCTCCATAAAGCCGCCAGTCTTCCATCAATGTCTTGTTCCGATGCGTGCCGAGCCGCAGTTCTGTTCGGTGGCGATTGAATGCGGCCGTGACGTTCGCGCTCTGGTCGATGAGCATTTTTCCGTTGGCGCGATTGGTAATCGAAAAGACACCCATGGGAGGAAGGGCGAGCTTGTAGGCTTCGATCAGGGCCTTGCGTTGGCTGCGGTCCATTACGGTGCCTCTTCGATCGTACGAAGCAAATGCTCGATATGCCGCCTGATATCGAGCGGCCATGACGCCATGCGCAGATGCAGCTCGGTCATGTCGTTGGCAAAAAAGGCGCGCACGGCTTCCTCGAAATGCAGCCTGTTGCCGGCTTGGTCCCGCATATACAGGTAGCAGGCTTCCTTGATCCTGGCTGCGCGGTATCGGCCATCCTTGTCCTTGCTGGCTTCTTCGACCAACAGGCGCAAGCTTGCGCTCGGGCTGCGCGGTTGCATCTCCAGCCATGCCCAATGACGAGGTAGAAGACGAACGTTTCGCTCATCGCAGGTGGGTGCCGACGATGTCGTGGACGGGCTATTCATGGGTTGTTTGCCGATAGTTGCATGGTGATATCCGACACAGGCAGCGAGGGGGATCGGCTCGCGAGGCCTGATCCGGGCACCCTGGCGCAGCTAGACCCGATACGCCGGTCAAGGCGGATAAATATACCCGGGTATATTTATCCGCGCAATAACATCCGGGTAAAATCTCACAGAGTGCTGGCGAGCATGCCTGATTGCCGTGAGCTCTTGCTCCTTTCGATCAGACGCCCTCGACCAGCACGGCGCGATAGGTGGCGCCCTTGAAGCGGTGCTGTGCAGCCTCCTGGTAGGCGGGGCTGTCGTACCAGGCTTTGGCATCGGCCATGCTCGGGAAGGAAAGGATGACGACGCCTTCGACGGGCGCGCCTTCGAGGGTTTCATGCTTGCCGTAGGCCGCGAGGAAGCTTGCCGGGTGACCGACAAAGGTTGACTTGACGGAGGCCGAGTAGCGTTCGAGCTCGACGGCATCCTGGGTACTTTCGCGGGTGAAGACGATGTAAGTAGTCATGCGATATCTCCTGGAGGGCAGGGCATCTGTTTGACGGAAGATATTCAGGGCGCGTGTGCCTGCCGTTTGTACTCGCACGTCTGTGATATTTGCGGAGTGCTCTTATCGTGTTGCGGCGCTGCATGATTTCGGCAACGAGTACTTGCTGTGTGCTGCCGCGTCATCACTGCTGCCAGCCGGTGTCAGTAGTGGCGACGATACAGACGCCCAAATGGTGTGTTTCATCCAGGGCAGCAGGCATCATAGTCAGCCTACTCCTCGCTGGCAGTACCCATGTCATCGCGTTCCGCCGTTGCCCCGATCCTGCTTGCCGTCGGCGTGTTGTTGATCAGCATGGTCTCCTATCAATGCGGTGCATCGCTGGCCAAGCATCTGTTCCCACAGGTCGGTGCCCAGGGGGCCACGGCTTATCGGCTGGGGCTTAGCGCGTTGATGCTGTTGCTGTGGCGGCGCCCATGGCGCCGATTCAGCGAAGGGCGCGACTGGCGTGCGCTATGGGGATACGGCCTGTCGATGGGGGCGATGAACCTGGTGTTCTATATGTCGCTGCGCACGATCCCGCTGGGTATCGCCGTGGCGCTGGAATTTACCGGACCGTTGGTGTTGGCGATCTTTGGTTCGCGTCGCCTCGTCGATTTTGTCTGGGTCGCGCTGGTGGTTGCGGGGCTTGCCCTGTTGCTACCGCTGCGTGGGCAGATGCAGTCCCTCGATCCGGTCGGTGTGATGTATGCACTGGCTGCGGGTGTGGGTTGGGCGCTGTATATCGTGCTTGGAAAGAAAGCCGGGGCAGGCTACGGCGCGGACGCGGTGACATTGGGAACGTCGATCGGCGCCTTGCTGGCGATTCCATTTGGTGTCGCGCATGCGGGCAGCTCGCTGCTGTCGCCTACGCTGTTGCCTTATGCGCTAGGTGTCGCGGTGCTCAGTTCGGCGCTGCCGTACTCACTGGAGATGATGGCGCTGACCCGGCTGCCTGCACGTACCTTCAGCACCTTGTTGAGCCTGGAGCCTGCCATCGCCGCAGTAGCTGGCGTGGCGTTGCTGGATGAGCACCTCAGCTTGCTGCAATGGCTGGCTATCGTGGCGATTATCGTGGCAGCAGCCGGTACGGCATTGAGTGCACGGCGACCACCATTGAACGAGCCTTTGGCGAACTGAGCAACGGGGCCGAAAAAGGCTGTGTGAGCGATTTCTGCAAGTACGGCAAGCCTGTTTCTTATGACACTGATGACCGCCAGTCTTGTTAGCTGTTGTTCAAGACGCGGATTGCGCAATTTTCATCCCCCTTGGCCGGATATCCGCGTGGGGAAGGCATTCAATGAATGCCCATTTTGCAAGCGAGAATCAGATGCCATCAGTCAGCCATGCCGCGCAAACGCGGCAGATCGGTAATTTCTACAACACACTAAATGCGCACGGAGACCAAGCACAAAGCGGGCGAGGAGTTCAGGGGCTTCTTGGTATCTCCAACGCCTCGGTACCTGCATCCAGCCAAATTTACCGTGCCGACGCTTCGCAGCCTGGCGGCTACCTCCCGGTGCACGTCGAGGAAGAGATTGCCGGAGTGGAAGCGCAGCAACAGAAATCGGGCGGTCAGGTCGCTACCGGTGGAGTCTGTGCAGCGATGAAGCGGCATCCTTGGACGACCGGTGTTGTTTTGTTCCTCGTCGCCGGTACAGCACTCAGCCTCACTTACAAGTCAATGACAAATAGATCATCAGCATTGGCGGACATGCCAGAGGCGTTACCCACGCCAGAGAGGCTGCTCAATTATTGGCGCGCTGATCCTGACAATGTCTTCGATATTTGCCAAAGGGCGGCCGATAAATTTCCCCCGAGCAACCGGAGGCAGGCCGACCGCATTTCGCTGAGCAAACTGGGTTCGATAAAAGCCGAAACAGAGCGAATGATAAGCGCGGCGCGAAGTATGGTGCAGGATGAAAAGATAGAGATATCTGAGCTTATGCGAGCGGCTCGATGCTCAGGTGTAAGGCTGATGAGGGGCAAGGTCGAGGTGATGATTTCTGATCTTGAAGCAATGAAGTCGGAGCTGCTTGGGAGTGGCGGGATCTCCATCATCGCCCCCATAGATACTATCAAGTTGCAGGCCAAGGCTGGTCTCATTGACCAAAGGCTAGCTGTGTTGCGAGAGATGCGGCGCAATCTCCGTGCTGTCACGGTGACTATAAACACGAAGATATTGCGCAATGCTGGCTGATCTCGTTTGTCCCGAATGAGCCGAATGAGCCGAATGGGCCGGTTGCCGGGGTATTCGGGCGGCGTCGCTGTTACAGGTCCGATGACCCAACCTGTGCCTTTCGGTCCACGTTTGGGAACTGCGCGATCGCCAGTTGCGTGGCGTGTTCGAACGAATGCGCGACGTGATTGGCTGCGGAATGGTCGAGCGTGAGATCGGGGCCGGTAAGCAGTTGCGGCAGCAGGACGACCACGATCGATGCATCGGGAAAGCGGCCGCGCATATCGGCTGAAGAGGACACGCTGGCCTTGTTCGAGTCGAGCGTATCGATACTGACCAGGTACACCATCGAGACGCCGTCGATGGTGGCGCCTTCGGGTGGATTTTTTTCAAACGCGTCGATTTCTTCCAGTGAGAAATGTCGTGCATCGATGTCCAGGTTACGCAGGATGCGCGCAAGGATTTCCGTGCAGAGATCGTCACCGAGGCCACCGAGGCCTACACACAGGACTACCGACCTGGGCGCGACTTTCAACGAGCCTTGCCAGCGCCCGCTGGTGCTTTCCCGTTGCTGCCTCAGCACCATTCCCAGATTGCTGCCTTCCAGTACGGAAGGGCGGCGACGCCAGAAGGATGGCACGCGGTCCTTGCTTCCCAGCGATTCGATGGCGCGAACGATCGCGGTTCGCACGACGACTTGCTGCTGCTGGTTGATCACGCCCTGATTGAGGTCACTGCGGGCAAGTTGCAGTGCGGGCAGCAAGATGACGTCGCAGTAGGCGGCAAAGGACTTCCTGCGCAGAAAGCCACGCGCATCGGCAATGATTTCGTCCGAATCGCCTGAGAGTGCGCGTTGATAGAAACGTTGCGGCATGGTGAGCGCCGGCAAGTCGCCAAGCAGGACATCCAACAGCATCAGCGCCTTGACGTGGCGCCCGGCGACAACAAGGCATAGAGACAGCGGAGTAGACACGATCAACCCGACCGGTCCCCATAGCCAGCTCCAGAAAATGGCTGCGACAACAACGGCCAAGGGAGACAGGCCTGTGGTGTGACCGTAGAGTTGCGGCTCTATAACCTGGCCGACGATCAACTCGACGACCAGATACAGGCTGACGGTCATCAGCATCATCGACCAGCCCGGTTCGATGGCTGCTGCCAAGATGCTGGCGAAGATCGCTGCCAGCCAGACGCCGACATACGGAACAAAGCGCAAGAGCGCGGTCATGATGCCCCACAGGGGAGCGCTGGGGACACCGATGATGGTGAGCCCGATCCAGATCACGATGCCGACGCCGAAGTTGACGGCAAATTGCGAGGCGAAGAAGCGCGACAGCCGTTCGCTGGCATCGTTGATTGCCGCGGTGGTTGCACGGAGATCGGTGCCACCCACCAGGCGAATGAAGCGATCTCGCAGCGACTCGTATTCGAGAAGCACGAAGAACAGGACAACCAGCACGATGCCCGCGCTTTGGAGTGGCACCCATATCGACGAGAAGATATGGGTGATGGCGTGCATCGAACTGGTTCCCGACAGATATGGCGCTGTCGTTTCGCCCTGTGCCTCTGCCGTAGTAGAGGGACGGGCGTCCTCGACACGTGGCGAGGTGGGTGGCTTATCGTCGAAAAATTGCTGTACCAGCGTCTTGGTGGAACCCTGCATGGCCTCCAGCCGGCCAAGCGATGCGTCACGCAACGTGTGTGCTTTTGCCCGAATGGTCGTTTCGTATTGCGGGAGGCTTCTGGCCAGGTGGACGACCTGGGAGCCGACCACGGCGGCAAGGTAGCCCAGGAATATAGTCAGTATGAACACCGCCACGAAGACGGACCCGCCGTGCCCCAGGCCGATTTTCCGCAGGCGGCGAACCACGGGTGCAACCAGCAGGCTCAATAAAATTGCCAGCGTGATCGGAATGAGCACATCCCTGCCCAGGTACACCAGGGCCAGTACGGTCGCACTCGCCATGATGGCAAGCGGGCGATACGGGGTAGGTGCTACCGGCGAAGGATCGGAAGCAGGCGGCATGAATGACTTCCCCAGGTAGAGAAGCTCATTCTGCCACGGTGGGGTGGGTGACAGGCCCTGGTCTACAGACGAGATAGATCGGGAAAAGTCGGCCGCTGCGTGGCCTGTCAATGGTCAATGGTAAACAGACGGAGCCAAAAGCGTTGAGCTAGCGAGGCTCGGCTTTTCCTGTTTACCCTTTACAGCGCCGAAGGCGCGATCTGACAGGCCGCGCAGCGGCCGACTTTACGGTCTTCGAGGCGGACGCTTGTCCTTGAGCTCGGCAGATACCATGTTATGCCGGCTTGCCTGTTTTCGAGGTACCACCATGATTGTCCCTTCACGCCTCCTTTCCCGCAGCCTCGTCATTGCCCTGGGTGCGGCATTGGCCGGATGCGCCAGCAGCGGTCATTTGCAGCCGAGCGGTCATTTGACCGATGCGCAGAGCCTCAAAACCGAGCGTAGTCTGGAAGGCGTGCAGCTTAGCCCGACGGCCTGGCCCAAGGAGGATTGGTGGATCGGTTTCGGTGATCCCCAATTGACGGCGCTTATCAACGAAGCCTTGCAGAGCAACCCGAGCCTGGCCATCGCCAGTGCACGCGCCAAGCAGGCCCAGGCAGTAGCGCAAAGTATCGATGCAGGGCGCAAACCCCAGGTTGCCCTGGGGGCTGCGATGAATGGCGCGAGGTTGTCCAGTAAGGATCCGATCTATCCCGCTTACGCACTCGGTACGTTTGTCTGGGCCAAGCAAGCCGATCTTGAGCTGTCCTGGGACCTGGATATCTGGGGCGGTAAACGTGACGCATGGGAGGCCGCGCTCGGCCGCAGTCGTGCGGCGGATGTCGATGCTCATGCCGCGCGCATCCAGTTGTCGGTCAATGTAGCGCGCACCTATGTGCAGCTGAGTTACGCCTTCGCACTGCGTGATGTCGCCGAAAAGGAGCTTGCACGCGCCACGCAGTCGGCGAGTTATACGCGCCGTCTGGTCGAAGGCGGGCTGGGCCGACCGCAGCAGCAGTACCTGGCCGATTCCCAGGTTGCCAGCGCGGAGCAGCAGAAAACCCAGGCGGACCGCGCGATCGATGCCGCGCGCAGCAGCCTTTCGGTGTTGCTGGGGCAGGGCCCCGATCGTGGACGCACGATCGATCGTCCCAAGCTGGTCGATACCGGCGATGTCGTTCTTCCCGACCAGATTTCCATCGACTTGCTTGGACGCCGCACCGACCTGGTAGCGGCTCGGTGGCAGGTTGAAGCCGCCGGCAAGGAGATCAAGGCTGCCAAGACGGCGTTTCTTCCCAATATCAGCCTGAGCGCGATGGCGGGCTTTATCGCCGTGGGTGGCAGTACGAACTTGTTTCAGCTGCCCGCCCGGACCTATAGCGTTGCACCCGCGCTCACGCTGCCGATCTTCGATGGCGGCAAGTTGCGTGCGAACCTGGCGGCGACGGATGCCAGCTACGACGAAGCCGTGGCGCACTACAACACCTTGCTGGTCAGCGCGGTCAACGACGTGGTCGACCTGGTGTCGGCGTCCGAATCGGTTCGCACGCAGATCACGCAGGAAAAGCGCGCACGCGACGATGCGCAGAAAAGCTGGGATGAGGCGCAGGCCCTCTATAAGGGCGGCTTGACCGATGCGATCAGCCCGCTGGTGACGCGACAGCAGCTATTGCTCGCCGAACAGCGCCTGGCCGTGCTGCAAAGCCAACAGACGGATATCGCCATTCGGCTGATCGAGGCGTTGGGTGGTGGCTATGACGCCTCTGCCCAGATGGCCGAGGCAACTGCCGAGAGCGCTGCGGGTCGTTGAAGGGGATTCCAAAAGCCGGCTACTTTTTGTAGCAGCGGCTTGAGCGGCAGATAGCCTGTGACGTGAGACTGTGTCGCGGGTGAAAAAAAAAGCGGCTCTTTCACAAAGATGGCATTAGGCACCACAACTTCAGCACGCATAAAAAAGGCCGAGGGGATTGCTCCCCTCGGCTCTCACCAAATGATTCCAGCTATTGGCCGGTTTAGTTGGACTGGGTGAACTGAATCGACGGCGTCGAACCCGACGACGCAGTGCAGCTACCCAGGTTCAGGTTGTTGGTTTCACCCGTGGTACCCGCGTTGGATGCACAGGACGGAGCCGAAGTGCTGCCGTTGCTTACCGCGGCCTTGACGGTGATCGAGGAGCCAGTGTTGAACTTGGCTTCCGAGCCGCCAGCATTGCCGACGACGTTGAACTCCGATTCCTTCCACACGGTCGCCAGGAAAAGGACGCTGTCCTTGCCGCTGACGCTATAGGCCTTGGTGCCGTTGGTGAAGGTCACCGTATCGTTGCCGCCCGATACCACTGTGCCCGAAAGCTTCAGGTTGGCGAGCTGGGTGGCCGGAACGTCGGGAGCCGATACGGCAGCGCTGTTCTTATAGCAGTCGCCGGCGCCATCGCTGCCGAACCCGCTCGGGCAGCTGGTGCCGCCGTAGCCGATCAGCCAGTACTGCATGAAGACCGCAGCCTGCCCATTGACGTTGTAGTCGGGCGAGTAGATGAACTGCTGCCACACCGTGCAGCCGGAGTGGTTCTTACAGGCGGCAGTAGTGGAGTTGAAGTTCGAATTGATCTGAAGCGTGTATTCGTTCGGCCCCAGGATGCCGCCGCCGCCAAAAGCAGCTACGCCTACGCCCGTTTCGGAGGTGACGCCGGTTACCGAAGGGAAGGTACCCGTCGTGTTGCTGATCAGGGTCGAAGACAGGAGCGCATAGTCGTGGCCGTTGCCGGTGGTTTGCGAACCGCCCTCAGCCAGGCTCAGGTTGCGGCGCGACGGTACCGGCGGCACGGAATGTGCGCGTGCCGGCGCGACGTTGCAACCCACTTGCTTCCAGATGATGCTCGGATATTCCGCCTGATAGCATCCTTCCGCCGGTGCAGAGGTGTGCGAAATGGTTTCACGCCAATCAGCGTGTGCCTGGGTTTCGACCTGGCCGACGCTCTCATCACCTGCCTGCGTAGCGAAAGCGGATGGTAGCCAGGCGGCACCTGCCAGGCTGGCCACGATCGCGATCTGAATCATGTAACGCGCCCCACGTTTCATGCTTGATTGCATAACAACCTCTCCCATTGTTTTTCGACTCTGGACTATCCGAGAGCCGTGACATCCCCTGAAGCGAAAGCAGAAACACTCACCGTGAATTTCAAAACCAACAAAAGCATGGGCGCGGCTCTTTATTTAGGCCGCAATAATCCAAAGACTGATTAGTCTTTTCGCAAATAAATTCGATTTTGTGCCATTATGTAATTTCTTGCGCAATACTGTGAAAAATACCAATGCGCAAGAATATTTGGTTAAAAACCAGCAAGTTGCAGTATTGTTTGGCACTAATGTAACGACAATTGTGCCCGCCTGATTGTGCCAGTTTTGTGACGTGTAACGGCTTTATGGGATTGAATAAAGAAAGCAAGTTACGCGTCAGAGTTTATTTATTTTCGTGATGATGCGTAAACGTTTAATGGATAACCCAGGATTTATTTCCATCAATTAATCGGGCTCGACGATGTTGGCTGAAAGACCTGTGCAAGCGAGGAAAGCCTCGCTTGAAATCGGCGTGGGCGGGGCCGAGCTACCGGATCGGTGCCATCCAGCCCCTCAAGACACACGGGTCTTCCCGTGTGGTAAAGATAGGCTCTGTAGTCTGGAGTGCCCCTATGAGCGACCCCGAGCACAAGCGCCTACAACTAAGGGCGTTGGCTGCTCATCTGGACGAGCAGCGGGATGTCATTTTGGGCCGATGGCGTGAAGCCGCCGAGCGCGAGCCCAGGCTGACCGTTGCCCTGTCCCTGACCCGTCTTCAATTCCAGGACCATGTGCCCAGCGTGCTGGATGTGCTGAGCAATAAATTGCGGGTCTGGCCCCAGGCCGAAAGCCTGGAAGCCTTGCGTGACGAAAAGGACGCGGTGACCGGCCACGGCCTCCAGCGGTGGCAGCAAGGTTATCAGCTGCCTGAACTCACGCGCGAGTGGGGCTATTTCCAGATGTGCGTGATGGATGCGCTTGAACATTATGCCTCGCAAGGCGGCCTGGACCTGGACGCAATGAGCACGGCGCAGCGCATCCTCGCCAGGTTGTGCTGGGACGGCATCAGTGACAGCACTGCCCAATACTGCCGTTTGCAGCAAACCGAAGCGGCGGGGCATGAGCGCGATTTGAAGCAGGCATTAGCCACGGTACATGACCTCGATCATGCACGCGCCGAATTTTGGCGCGAGGCAGCACATGACCTGCGCGGCGGTGTCACTGTAGTCACAGGGGCAACCTCTGCGCTGGATGTGAAGAACCTGCCGGATTTTACGCGCGACAGGTTCTTCAGGATGCTGCAATCGGGCGTTTCGTCATTGCACGTCATGCTCAACGATCTGATAAGCCTCGCGCGGCTCGAAGCCGGCCACGAACAACGAAACCTGGCTGAATTTGATGCGGCGGCGTTGTTGGCCGATTTTTGCAAAGCGTCGCTTCCCCTTGCGCAAGCGAAAAATCTTTACCTGAAGTGTCGCGGCCCCGAGGCACTGCTGGTCGAGGGCGATCGCGCCAAGGTGCATCGAATCGTGCAGAACCTGGTGCTGAATGCGCTCAAGTACACGACCGATGGCGGCGTGACCGTGGTGTGGGAGGCGGGCACAGGCGCCAACTCGAAAAATTGGATGTTCTGGGTCCAGGATACCGGCCCCGGCCTGGATGCGGGGCGCAGTACGCCTCTGGCCCAACAGATCTACGAGGCCACGCAAACCTCGCACGAGGCGGAAGTGGCCAATGCCCAGGAGAGCGGTTTATCGCAGATCGATGACGCACCTACCTTGCCGACGCAATCGTATGGTGCGCCGCCACGCCCCGCTCCTGGCGAGGGTGTGGGGCTTTCTATCGTAAAGCGGCTTTGCGAGCTGCTTGATGCAACACTGGAACTGGAAACCGACACTCGCGATGGCTGCACGTTTCGCGTGATGCTTCCGAGGCTATACGACGCGTCTTCATCCGATGAAGGAAGCTGTTGATCGCATCGCTCAGAGTCCGACATGCCGATGCGAAAACCGTTTTATCCACCAGCACACCATCAAGCCGATAACGATCACGGCCAGACAAATGGCGGGTGGCCACCATAGATGCGCACCGCGCAATAGAAGCAGGCTCGCGATGGGGCTTGCCGGTAATGCGACCAGAGAAACACGCCACAGCCGACGAAAGCCCGGGAGGCCATAAAGAATCAGCGGCAATGCGATCAGTGCCGCATTCAGCATCAGCTGGTTGAAGAAGTTCAGCGGGGTAATCAAACCACCACGTTGTATGGACTCAAGTATGTTGGCCTGGTATTCGACGCCGGGCATGAGTGGATTGCCGCCCGACACCGATGTCTCCAGGCGATCGCCCAGGCCTTCGGCGGTTGCGCCGACCAGCACCCAGCGCCCCTTGAGCAATGCGGCCGGGACGCGACCGTCAAGCACGTCGATATAGGAGACTTGGTTGAAGCCGCCGATGGGCGCGGCGAAACGCAGCATGACGTAATCGTCGCGTACCCATTGGTACGGCGAGCCATCGCCTCGATCCGGACTTTCCAGGCCCGGCGTCGGCAGCGACGGCGTTGCATTGCCGAGGTCAAAGAGCGACAGGGCCAGTGCGGTCCAATGTGGCTGTCCTAGGCCTGCCTTCAGATAAACGCCGCGCGTAACACCATCGGGATCCTTGGATGCATCGACGTGGCCGAATGCCGCCGCGCTCTGCGCAATCGCGGGAACCGGCAGCATTTCTTCGAGTACGCCGCCCAGTTCGGTGGCCTCGGCAAAAACGGGCATGACTACGTGGCCGTTGTGTCCGATGGCTTGTGCAACGGCAAGGTCGTCGCTGGGATGATCCGCATCGGGCTCGGCCATCGTGATATCGATGCCCACACCACGCGCACCCGCAGAGGTGAGCTGGTCGATCAGCCGGGCATGAACCGAGCGAGGCCACGGCCAGTTTCCGATCTTGGCCAGGCTTTGCGGGTCGATGGCCACGATCACCACGTTGTCACTGGTCGGGTACGACCAGTGACGCATATGAAAATCGTAGAACGCGTCGTCTGCTCTTTCCGCGATGCCGCTGGCCATCAACAAGGTTGCGGCGGAAATACCCGCAAACCATGTCAAAAAACGCCTGACGACAATCAGCGAATCAAAATGCATTCAGCGTCCCACGATGCATGACACTTCAGAGCACCAGCCAGAGCAGTACGACGCCCCCTCCGGCCTCGACCCAGCGACATGCCGTGCAAGGGATCCGGGTTCGCTGGATCGGGCCCCAGGGGCCGGCATAGCCGTCAGTATCGATGGTTTGAACGCGTACGTACCATTTGCCGGACGGCAGCTTCTTCAGGCTGAGCTGGGGCTCGTTTACGGTATCGTCCACCAGCAGCTTGGAGAAGTCGGCCTTTTGCGACAGCTGAATATGGTAACGCTGCCCTGGTGTGCCTTCGGGCCAGCTCAGTACCAGGTCGCCACGCTCATGCTTGGGCGCGCCTGCTTCGGGTGCGGGTGGATTGGGAACCAGTTCGAACGGCATCGATTTGGTGTATGGACCGATCTTGCCCTGGGCATCGCGGCTGGCCACGCGCCAGAAATAGCGGCCATACGTTAGCGGCTGCGGTGCGCGCGTTCCGTCGCCATGGACGGTCTGATCGTCGGCAAGCAACTGCCCGAAGGCCGGATCGCTCGATAACTGCCATACATAAGATGCAGCTTGCTGGCTTTCCGTCCAGCGAAATGTCGGACGCACGTCGCGAACCTTGCTATCCGGTTGCGGCTCCAGCACCAGCGGTGGTTGCGGGTTGGCGGCGATCGCCAGCAGGCAGGTGGCATCCAGCCCTTCGAGCTGGTTGTTGCCGATGCCGCGCACGCGGATCGCGTATCCGCCATTGCCCAGGTCGGGCAGGTTGATCCTGTTGTCGTCGATGACCTGATCGAGCAGCAACGCTTCGAACTTGGCGCTCGGCGCGATCTGCACACGGTAATGCCGTGCCTGTGCCAGTGCGGTCCATTGAAATTCAAAAGGGATCTGGCTGACGGGTTCTTGCGGGCAATGCAGCTCGGGCGCGGTCAGCAGGGCTTCGGGTTGGCCGGGTGCGGCGTTGCCGGAGGTGGCCACGCCCAATCCCGTCTTGACCATCACGTGGCGCTTGTCGTTGCCGACGTCGACGCGCCCGGATACCACTTCGGTTCGCGCAGTGCCGTCATCGGCGTCGGCGATAACGCGGAAATGGGTGCCGCGTACGCTGGAAATCGTGTTGGGCGTGGATACGCTGAAGCGTGCCGCGTTTCCGCTCAGCGGGATGACGTCGCTGTTGATGCGCCCGCGCTTGAGCCGCATGCGTGTGTCGACCATGCCGGTACCGCCGTACTCGCTGAGCCGGTCGAGCGACAACTCGCTATCGCTCTGCATGAGCACGTGCGAACCATCGGCCAGCTCAAGCGTGAGGCTGGCGCCAGCAAGGGTGACAAGGTCGGTGCCAAAGCCCACCGACATGCCCTGTACCACCGGAGTCGCCTGCGAGGCATCCGATGGCTTGGCGGTGGCGTTGCCGATAACGGCGATGACCTTGGCCGGCGCCGGTCGCAGGCGCAGCCAGCCTACCGGGACATGCAAGGTCATCCCCGGCGGCAGGTGGAGCGGGTCGGCAACGTTGTTGTAGCCCTGCAGTTTCTGCCAGGGTACGTCGGGTTTCAGAAAGCGGGCCGCCAGGCCCCAGATATTGTCCCCGGGGCGCACTCGATAGTTCCAATCGGCCGCCGGCGCCGCGAAAGCTGGCATAAGCGCGGCTGCGAGCGATGCGGCTACCAGCCACTTACCTAGCTGACACCGTCCCCTAGTGCGGTATGACATGTATATCCTCAACTGTTGCGCCCCCACAGCGCAGCCGCGCGGTCCGTCCTGGCCTGGGGTCATCCGGAGCCCTAGGCGATGTTGCGGCTTTCAGCAAGCCTAATTGTCGCGAAGTGTGATGGAAATAGCTATTTAAGGGCGTGGGGCGGGTGGGTGAGCATTAAGTTTTATAAGAAACTTTTCGGTTTCCAGGGCAAATCCGGGGAGCGCCGGCAGAGCCTGAGACCCCGATGCTCCATTCAGGGCGAGCAGCAGTCGCCGGCCTTCCTGCATGAGCGCACCGTCTTCGTTGAAAAGCTGCAATGCGCCGAGCAGGCGATGCAAGGCCAGCGACGCGGCCCCGCTATCACCCTCCGCGACGCAGCGGGCAAGCTCGCGCAGGTCGTCGCGGCTCGCATCGGTGAACATCTGCAGCATCTGGGAGCGGAAGGCGTCGTCCGCACCCGAAACGCCTGAATAACCGTAGGTATGAGGCGATAGCTCGATGGCCTGGTCCGGCAGCCATTGGCCGAGCTTTCGGCTGAGCGGCAACAGTTGCAAAGGCTTGCTTAGCACGTCGTCCATCCCGGCCTCTCGTGCTTTGATAGCCTCGCCGCCCAGCGCGTTGGCCGTCATCGCGACTATCGGCAACCTGCGCCGGTCCGCCGTAGCCGCCTCATGCCGGCGCCATGCCGATGCAAGTTCGTAGCCACTCATCGTCGGCATGTTGCAGTCGGTGAGCAGCAGGTCGTAGTCGCCGCCGGACAAGGCTTCGTAGGCGTCCTGTCCGTTATCCACGACATCGCAACTGAGGCCGAGCAGGGCCAGTTGGCGGCTGATCAGCTGCTGGCTGATGGGGTGGTCTTCGGCAACCAGGACATGGCCGCGGTGAACCGGCAGATCCGCCTGTGCCGTTGCCAGGAGCTGCGAGCCGGGTGGCAGAACCGGATCGAGCACCGTCTCCGATGAGGTGGCCGGCAGCTCCACGGCTAGCTCCAGTTCGAGCGAGACCATGCAGGCACGTATCAGCGATTGCCAGCGCAACGGGTTTGCGCTCAGCAGCACTCGACCGTTCGCGGCCTCCACGCCCATTGCGCGGAGCGGTTCGTCGGTAACGCTGACCACGTGAGTACTGACCTGGGTGGCGCTGAGCTGATCGAGCGGGTCGATGAAAAGCAGGCTTGCCGCCATGCCTTCGCGTAGCGGTTGTTGCGGCGGCGCGTTTTCGACGCTGACCCCGAGCGATTTGAGCAGCTCGCAAACCGCCGTGGCGGTGTCGTGCGAACCCAGGCGTACGATCGCATGACGTCCACGCAAATTTGCCGGCGCTGCTGTTTCACGTTGGACGATGGGTAGACGCAGTTCGAACGTAACGGTGGTTCCCGCGCCGGGTTCGCTGGCCAATTCGATGCTGCCGTCCATCAGCTGCGCCAGATGACGGCAGATGGCCAGGCCCAGGCCGGTACCGCCGTATCGGCGGCTCGTCCAGGCTTCGGCCTGGGTGAAGGGGTTGAACAGGGTGGCTTGCCGATCCTTGGCGATGCCAATGCCGGTATCGGTAACGCTCAATCGCAGGCGCTGGTGCGAGCCATCGTCACCCAGCAGCATCAGGCGTACGGAAACGCTGCCGCGCTCGGTGAACTTGGTCGCGTTGTTCACCAGGTTAAGCAGGATCTGCCTGAGGCGAATGCTATCGCCACGCAGTTCTCCGGCGATGCCTGCATCGATGGAAGTCCGTACGCTCAGCCCCTTTTTCTGCGCGGACGAGGCCATGACGTTCATTACGCTGTCGATTAGCGACCGTGGTTCGAAAACGGTTTCGTCCAGGCGAAGGTCGCCCGCTTCGAGCTTGGAGAAATCGAGGATGTCGTTCAATATTTGCAGCAATACGCTGGCGGAGTCTTCGACAGCGCGCAGGAGTTCGCGCTGCTCGGCATTGATCGGCGTATGGCCCAGCAATTCCAGCATGCCGATGACGCCGTTCATCGGTGTGCGGATCTCGTGGCTCATCGTGGCCAGGAAGTCCGCCTTGGCCTTGGAGGCGCGCTCGGCAACATCGCGCGCGATGCGCAGGGTTTCGTTGCGAAGATTGAGTTCAGTCGTGTCGATGAAGCAGCTGAGCAGGCGCAGGTCGCCATCGGGCATCTGCTGTGGTGCGAGCATGGCGTGGATCCAGCGCAAGCCTTCCTGGCCAAACGCGCGAAAATCGAGCGATCGTAGTTGCGTACCACCTCCGGCGGACATGAAAGCATCGAAGGCAGGCAAGTCGTCGGGATGGACCCGGTCGTACAGGCCACGCTCGCGAAGTACGTCGCCCGATTCCACCAGGTCGGCGAAATCCAGGCCGAACAGCGAACGCATGTCGCCTGCGGCGAAAACCAGCCTGCGTACGTCCTGCGTGTCGACCGAGCGGGTGAAGATCACCAGGGGGATGCGTTGCGCGATCTCGCGCAGGCGAAGCTCCGTGGATCGCGCGGCTTGTTCGGCGGCGTGAAAATCGGAGACGTCAAACAGCGAGCTGGTGAAGCCGTCCGGCGTGCCCTCGGGGTCGAGCAGCAGCTTGTTCAAGATGATCGCGTTGTGGGTTTGCCCATCCTCGCTGGTGTAGCCGATCCCGTGGCGGTAGCCATCGGGGCCTGCCTGCAGGGTCTGCGCGATATGCCGATCATTCATGGCAGCCATCACGGCATCGAAGGCTGGTGGATCTCGTCGGCACGCTGCATTGGCGCTGCGGCAGGCCCCATCCAGTTTGTGCACGACCACCGGGAAGGGCAGGGCATTGAGCGTTTCTTCGGAAAAAAAACGCTGGCCGGCCAGTTCGGCCAGCAGGGCCTTTGCCTTGCGATCCCGGCGCTGCAAGAGCCACGTAAGGCTGAGCCCTATCAGGGCCGTCACCATCAACAGCGCGGCCAGTGCCAGGGAGGTACCGGTGATGGCCACCGCCCGATTGTCTATCCAGGCTGCCACCGACGCGTTATCCAGCCCGGCTGTCAACCAAAACGGCGGGTCCAGCACTTGTCCTTGGAGGGCGACGTAATCATTCGGCGGCACTGTCGTAGTCGATCCCATGTAATAAGCTGCTGCGTGGAGAATACCGGGTGCTACGACTCCAGTTCGAGCCCAGGGCAAAAGGCGCCCGGTTGAATCGAAGGTCGAGGATGTTGCAGTTGCTGTTGCAGGATAAGGAGGGCGTGTGAGGATCATTATTTCCGACGACCATCCGGTGGTTCTGGCCGGACTCAAGGCATCGCTACAAGCCTATGGCGATCGCTTCACCGTTGCTGGAGAGGCCACCAGTGGGCCGGAGCTCGTTTCGCTGGTTTCGCGGGTTCCCTGCGATCTGCTTATTACCGATTTTTCCATGCCGGGCAGCCAACCTGCCAGTGACGGCTTGAGCATGCTGCGGCTGTTGCGTGAAGCCAGCCCGCAACTTCCCATTCTGGTACTCACCATGCTCAGCAATCCCGGGCTGGTGCAGGGCATGCTTGCCGCCGGTGTTCGCGGCGTCGTGGACAAGATGGCCGGTACCAAGGAACTGATGCTGGCGATCGACGCAATTCGCGCGGGGCGTACTTACCTGAGCGAGCGTACGCGTCGCCAGATCGAGGGCACCACCACGCCCAGCGACGAGCATGGGCCGATTTCACCGCGCGAAGCGGAAATCGTACGTTTTCTTGCCGAAGGGCTCACCGTATCGGAGATCGCACGCCGTACCGGGCGCAGCGTGAAGACGATCAGCCAACAGAAGCGCGATGCCATGCGCAAGCTTGGGCTGGACAGCGACAAGCAGTTGTTCGAGTACGCGCGCTCGCTTGGTTCGTAGTGGGTGCGGTTTAAGAGCCCCCCTCACCCCGCCCTCTCCCCCGGCGAAGCCAGGAGAGAGGGAGCAACGTGAGGCGAGATTGAAATGTGCCGGCTTTTGCGCCCTCACCCCTGGCTTCGCCGGGGTGAGGGGGCTCTTGGCTCTTCGCTACGGCGATACAGTCGCTGAACACGCAGCCCTTTTCCGGACGTCTAGGACTTTTCCGATTCCAAGTGCGTCGTCGCTAGCCCACATTACGCATCAAGACGATGCAGCGGCTGTTCGACCTGGCCATTGCACCAGCCTTCCCGCATACCAGGGATGTGTATGTGTCGGTGAGCACGCCGACGACCAACCGACCTCCGCCCCCTTGGTTCGGTTTGTTGGGATCTTTATTCGGTGAAGGGGTGGGCCTGGGGTACCGCTGCTTGATGCACCCGCAGGCCCATCACCATCCTTTTCGTTTTCCTGACCATGGAAGGTCGGGAAACGATTCCCAGCCTTCCATGACCGTGCCGAATCAACGAGCTTCGCTTATCGACATTCTCAGGCATATCGCCAGCGGCATTGCGCCGATGCCTGGCCACGCCGGCTCGCCGGCCCGAGAGGCTGGAGAAATCGCCATGAAGCGCGAGCTGGGCCATTTGCTCAAGGAAACAGATCCTGACGACCCGGCGTCACTGGAAAGCATCCGTTTGCCCATGTTGCGAAAAATAGCGCTGGCAGAGTGGGGCGAACTGGCGCTTTCCGATCCTTCGGCGCAAGCCATGCTGCGCGCGGCCGATCGCCTGATTGCTGTCGAACCCAAAATACAGGAGACGCTGCGCCGCGCGGTCATCGTGCTCAAGTCGCAGCAGCGTGTCGCCGAGGCGTGACACGCACACAGGCGTTCGTGTTCATCGTCTAGGAAAGTTCTGAAAGCCTTGGCGCGCACGCAAATCTAAGATAACGAACATCCGGTTTCGTATTGCATACGCATCTTTCATTGGTGGAGTAGAGATCATGGCAGCACATGGCATCATCGTCTGGATTCTTATTGGTGCCGTCGCCGGTTGGCTGGCGGGTCTGCTGGTAAAGGGCAGCGGATTTGGCCTGTTTGCCGATATTGCAGTCGGCATTGTCGGTGCCTTTGTTGGCGGCTGGCTGGCTGGGTTGCTTGGGTTCGGGGCAAGCGCGGGCCTGATCGGTTCGATCGTTACCGCAACCATTGGCGCCGTCCTGCTCCTGTTGGCGTTGCGTGCGGTCAAGGCCATCGCCAAGTAAGGCCTCAGGCACCGTCCGCCCATGATCCATATAGGCCGTTCGCAGTTCGCATCTGTCGGATGCGGCTGCGCATGAAAATATCCCACGGGCAACACGCATTCCTGCCCAGAGATCCTGCGCAGGTGTTCAGGGTCATCGACGACTTCTCCTCGACGCATCAATGGTTGAACCGTTGCATTCGGCTACAACGACAGGGCGAAGGAGAAAATCGAGTCGGCGACCCACTGAAGTTCTTTTACCGGGGCGTTGCCCGAGATGGCGTGATGGCTGGCGTGATTGTCTCCAGGCGGCCGCTGGAAAACCTGTCCTGCGAATATATCGCCAGCCGTTTCAAGGTGCTGGTCGATTTCTCGATGCGACCGCACGGAAGCGGTACCTACCTGACGCACACCGTCGACGTTACGGCGCGCTCGCCTTTGGCGCGACTGGCGACGCCGCTGATCAGGCGCGCAGTCAGCAGGCATGTTGGTGACGCGATGATCGAGCTCAGGGCGTACCTGTTGCGCTTTGCCACGGATTAGTCGTTACGCGTAGCGCTTCCGATCCTGACGCGGCCAGCCCTTTTCGTGTCATAGGACTTTTCTGATTCAAAGCGATGGTCGAGGCGAGCATATTGCCGCTATGTCGAGTGATTCGACGAATTCGGCTCCATGTAGCACGAGCCACCATCAGTACGTAAATGGCAGGTCAGTCCTTCATTGTCTGCGCAGTTCCGGGCACTAGGACGTCAAGATCGTACTTGGATCGTACTTAGTCATGGCGACCCAGGGGGAAGCAATGAGAAAGATGTCTCTGCAAATGAACGATACGCTGCCGGTTCGCCTGGTTGCGTCCTCGACAACTGTGCGCGCCACCAAGAACGATAATTTTGGCAAGGGTGGACAGGGCGCGCCATTGCACGTTGCTGCCGGCACGCAGCCCGCATCGGGCGCCAGCATGCTGTCCGATCGTGCGACACGCGACGAAGGCCATGGTGGCCAGCGCCGTGGCGGCTGGGCCGAAGACAAGGGCCTGCTGTTCGATGCTTCGCTGCAGGCGGTCTATGACACCTTTCCCATGCCGATCGGCCTGATCGGTCGCGATGGCCGTTACATTGTGGTCAATACCGCCTATGCGGCCATCCATGAATTGGAACCGGTCCAGCTGATCGGCAACCGCGTCGAAAATTTCGTGCCTGGAGCGCTTGCACAGCTGCGCCAGGATCTGGCCGTGCTCGATGCGGGGCTCAGGGTGGCCGATCGGGAAATTGCCTGGAAGGAGCGCGTCTTTCACGAGCTGATTCAGCCGGTACGGAACCCGGGTGGCCAGATATTTGCGCTCACCTCCACGCTGATCGATATCACCTCGCGCAAGCAGGCCGAGCGCGTACTGGAAAAGAATCACCGTCGCTGGCAGTTTCATGCCAGCCATGATCATCTCACCGGGTTGCCCAATCGTCGCCATATCGACGAGGCACTCGATCAGCAGCTCCGGCGCTCTGTCCAGGATGCGACGCCACTGTCGGTGTTGATGATCGACGTGGACATGTTCAAGGACTATAACGATCACGTCGGGCATCTCCAGGGCGACCAATGCCTGCGTTCCATCGCCAAACAGCTGCGCCAGGTCATGCGGCGCAGCAGCGACGTAATGGGCCGCTACGGCGGCGAAGAATTCATGGCGGTGTTGCCCGGCACCGGTGCCGCGCACGCGCTACGTATCGCGCTCAACGCATTGCAGGAAGTACGTAACCTGCAACTTATGCATCCGACCAGCCCACATGGCTGCGTTACCTTGAGCATCGGTGTGGCAACGTTCGACGATTTCGCGCGCAAGGCAAGTGTCGCGCAACAGCGCAGCGAGCTGCTCGGCCAGGCCGACCAGGCGCTGTATACCGCCAAGGCGCAAGGGCGCAACACTGTCTGCGTCCATCCCGCGATACATCGCTCCTAGCGAACAGCATTAGGCCGCTCAGGCCCTGCGTAGATGCCGCGCGTGCGAGTCGCACGCGCTGGCGCGGTGTGCCACCAGCACAGTGAAATATCTGCGGCGATGTCGCAGAACCTAGCCTTGGATGCAGTACTTGCATGACCGTCGTTGCTTTGCGTTCGAAAACCATCGTGTGTCGCCTGAGCTTGGCCGCCTCCATTGCCGTGGCCTTGGGCGGCGGCGTGTGCTGCCAGGCTGCGGATGCAAGCTCTGCGACGGCGCCCACTTCACGTGAGGCATTGATCACCCAGGCTCGTGACCTGCAAGCGCACGGACACAGGATCGAAGCCCTGTCTGTGTGCCAGGCGTTGTTGCGACGTTGGCCGGACGATCCGGCAGGCAGGCTGTTGCGCGTGCGTCTGCTGTCGGAGTTGGGTGCGGCCACGCAGTCGTTGCGGCTTGCTCGTTCGTTGGATCCGCCGCTACCGCCCGACGAGATGGCGCGCCTGGAGGCGAATGCGGCAGCACATCAGACCACCTGGGCTGCCTGGGTCAACGAAAACCCGCGCCGGCCTTATGCGGAAGCCGATCGTGCCGTGCAAAGCCTGCAACAGACGGCCGAGCACTACGACGAGCGTGTTCAGGGTCTGGATGAGCGGCTTGCCGCCGATCGCCTGATGGCCTACGCGCAGGCGCAGCGAAGCGCCGAGGCGGCGCAGGAGTTCGATCGCATGCGTCAGTCTGGTCGTGCGGTTCCCGGCTATGCGCAGATCGCAGCGGCCAATGCATTGCTGGAAGTGCGTCGGCCTGAAGCGGCCATACCCCTGTTCGAAGAAGCCATACGCAATCGCCCCGGCGTCTATGCGGAGTCGGAGTCCGATCCACGGATCGGATTGATGTACGCCTATCTGGAGGCCGGTCGGTCCGGAGATGCGCTTGCCCTGATCGACAGGATGTCGTGCAGCCAACCTACCTGGCTGCCCTCGCCGGGATCTTCCAGACCCGTCCCGAATCCACATCGCAGCGAAGCAGAGCTTGGCGCAGCGCAGGCGCGGCTTTATCTGGAGCTGCTGGCAGATGCCTCGCAGCGCGTGGATGGATTGATATCGCGCGCCCCCGCTCATGCCTCTTACTGGCTTGAACAGGCCAAAGTGCAGCGCGCACGTGGCTGGCCGCGCAAATCGGAGGATGCCGATGCGATCGCTGCCGGGCTCGATCCGGAAGACCTGGGCGCGAAACTGGGGACGGTCGACGCCTGGCGCGAGGTTGACGACTTTGCGCAGGTAGAGCCCACCTTGCGTGGGGTCGAAGCGGTCATGCCGCGCGACCAGCAAGTGATGGAAACGCGCCGCGAATGGGATCGCCAGCGCGGCTGGCAGTTCGACATCGAGCACGAGCGCGGCCAGGGTGGTGAAACCCGTTTCGGCAACGACGATCACGAGACGCAGGCGACCTTGCAAAGCCCGTTGCTCGATGATCACTGGCGTGTATATGCGCTTGCTCAACTGGCCGATGCATCGCTCGAACAGGGGCATGCGCAACGCGACCGCGCGGGGCTGGGTGCGCGCTATTACATGCGCGACCTGGAAGCCTATGTGCAGCTGCTTCCTGGCGTGGGTGGGCAAGCCCATGGGGCGGCCTGGGAAAGCGGGGTTCGTTGGAGCGCCAATGATTACTGGCTGTTCGGCGCGGCCTGGAGCAACAAAGGCGATACTACCGTGCCGCTCCAGGCGGGCTATTACGGCGTTACGGCAACGACGTGGAACGCGAATGCGCGTTGGCGCGCCAGCGAGCTGACTTCGATCGGCATCGACACGACACGCAGTCGTTTCACCGATCATAACCGTCGCACTGACTGGCAAGCCGACCTGCAGCAACGGCTGCACACGGCGCCGTTCTTTACCCTCGACGGTGGCGTTGAGATCGGGCAAACCCGTAACGACCTCAGCGCGGTGTCGTACTACAGCCCTTCGCAGGCACGTTGGGCCACGCTGTCCGGCCGGCTGAAAAGTGCCTTGTACCAGCGCTACGAAACGCAGTGGCGGCAACAGATCGATGTTGCCGTGGGCACCTATCAGGAGCGCTCTTATCAAACAGGCTGGATGGCAAGTGTCCAGTATGGGCAGGTGTTTACGCCGCGGGCCGGTCACACGTTCGGCTGGAGTGTCGGCTGGGCGAGCCAGCCATACGCCGGCAGGCGCGAATCACGCGTCATGCTTGATCTGAAAATGCATTGGGGAGAATGAGCGTGCGGCGATTGGCGATACTCGCTTTCATAGCGATTCAACTATTGGCGCTGGCTGCCGCCGTTGCGGCGACGCCCGCAGCGCAGCCCCAGGATATCAATTCGGGTTTGATCGTACTGAACTATCACGATGTGCGTGACGACATTCGCGACGCCGGCCCGAAGGACAGCACCGCAATCAGCACGGATCACCTGATTGCACACTTCGACTGGCTGCGTGCGAACGGGTTTCATATGGTGAGCCTCGATGACGTACTCGCTGCCCGACAGGGTGGGCGTGCGTTGCCAGCCAAGGCGGTGCTGCTGACCTTTGACGATGGCCTGGTCAGTTTCTATACGCATGTATTTCCGCTGTTGCAGGCCTATGGCTACCCGGCGCTGTTCGCGCTCGAAGGCTCGTGGATGGATCAGCCCGAAGGCACGCAGTTCGACTACAACGGTATGTTATGCGGGCACGAATGCTTCGTCACCTGGGCGCAGTTGCGTGAGATGCAATCGTCCGGCCTGGTAGAAATGGCCTCGCATACCTACGATCTTCATCACGGTATCGAAGCCAATCCGCAGGGTAACCAGATGCCGGCGGTGGTCAGCCTGAGCTACGAAGTTGCCGGGCGCCGCTACGAAAGCGCGGCGGAGTATAGCGCACGCATCCGTGCCGACCTGAAACGAAGCGCGGATGAAATAGAGCACGAGACAGGACGACGGCCACGCGCCATCGTGTGGCCCTATGGCGCCTACAGCCAGATCGCGGTAGAGCAGGCCAGGGCGGTCGGCATGGATGTCTCCCTGAGCCTGGCCACGGACCGGCCGATTGCCGATGGCACCATCGCGCGCTTGCTGATTGCCGACAATATCGGCACGGACGGACTGGCGGCGCTGATCTACCAACGCAAGTTGCGCGAATCCCAGCGCATCGTGCAGGTGGACCTCGATTACGTCTACGACAAGGACCCCCAGCAACAGGAGAAGAATCTCTCCGCGCTGATCGAACGCATCAAGCGCCTGCGCCCCACCCAGGTCTGGTTACAGGCCTATGCCGATCCCGATGGCGACGGCGCAGCCGATGCGGTGTACTTCCCCAACCGGCATCTGCCGATGCGCTCGGACCTGTTCTCGCGCGTGTCCTGGCAATTGCATACGCGCGCCGAGGTGCAGGTCTATGCATGGATGCCGGTACTGGCTTTTCACTTTCCCGGCGCTACAGGGCTGCCCACGCTCGGTCATGGTGGCAAGGACAGGGACCACTACCGGCTGGCGCCATGGGATACCCATGTTCGCGAAATGATCGGTGACCTCTATGAGGATCTGGCGATGCAGGCGCCCCTGGATGGGATCCTCTTCTCGGATGATGCCTATCTTCGAGACACGGACGCCTTGGGCCCATGGGCCAGCAGCACGCCGGGCCAGCGCACGCAGTACCTGATTGCATTTACCGACGAGCTGACCTGGCGTGTTCGCCAGTGGCACCCACAAGCGCTAACCGCCCGAAACCTGTATGCGCGGCCCGTACTCGATCCACGTGCGGAGGCCTGGTTTGCGCAGAGCCTTGCCGCCTTCAATACCGCCTACGACTACACCGGCCTGATGGCCATGCCTCAGCTGGACCAGGAACGCGCGAGCGACGCCTGGTTCAACCGGCTAGCCGCCGCAGTAGCGGCGCAACCCGGTGCGATGGAACGTACCGTATTCGAGTTGGCTGCGGTCGACTGGCGCGACCACAAACCAGTGGCCGAGAACACCATGGGCACGCGCATGCGCCTGTTGCTCGCCAGGGGCGCACGGCATATCGGGTACTACCCCGATGACTTCGTGACCGATCGGCCCGCGCTGGAAGCGATCCGGCCGTATGTCTCGGCGGCCACGTACCCCTATCCGGAACCGTGAGGACACTTCATGCGTGACATCGTCGCATGGCTGTTCGACTTCGCCTTTTACTATCCGTTGGTGATGTCGTTCGCCTGGATCAGCGGAAGCCTGGTCTACTATTTTCGTTGGGAGCGCAATGCGCCTCAACGTATCCATCCGCCAAAGCTCGATGAATATCCCTTCGTGACGCTGATCGTGCCTTGCCACAACGAAGGCGAGCAGGTGCGGGAAACCATTTCCCAGCTCGATGCGCAGAAGTATCCGCATTTTGAAATCATCGCGATCAACGATGGCTCCAGCGACGATACTGGCGCCCAGCTGGATGCGCTGCTCGACGAATTTCCGCGCCTGCGCGTCATCCACTTCGCCAGCAATCAGGGCAAGGCGATGGGGCTGCGCATGGCCGCGATGGCCGCCAAGGGCGAGTTTCTTGTGTGCATCGATGGCGATGCGCTGCTCGACGAGTACGCCACGCACTGGCTTATGCGGCACATGGTCAGCGCCCCACGCGTCGGTTCGGTAACCGGCAACCCGCGTATTCGTAACCGGTCCACTTTGCTGGGCAAGCTGCAGGTCGGCGAGTTCTCCTCGATCATCGGCTTGATCAAGCGTGCGCAGCGTGTGTATGGGCGTGTCTTCACCGTGTCGGGTGTGATTGCCTGCTTTCGGAAAAGTGCATTGCATGATGTCGGTTACTGGAGCACCGACATGGTGACTGAAGATATCGACATCAGCTGGCGTTTGCAGATGCGTTCATGGGACATCCGCTACGAACCGAATGCGATCTGCTGGATTCTCATGCCCGAGACTCTGCGCGGGCTGTGGAAACAGCGCCTGCGATGGGCGCAGGGAGGGGTGGAGGTGATCTTGCGCTATGGGAGCGATCTGCTCAGCTGGCGCAAGCGCAGGAAGTGGTTTGTCGCCCTGGAGTACATGCTGAGCGTGCTATGGGCGTACTCGATGCTCGGCATCGTCGCATTGTGGGTGCTCGGGTTGATCATGCCGATGCCGGCCTATCTTTATGTCGCAACGCTCTTCCCGCAGTGGCACGGTGTGATGCTGGGTATCGTCTGCCTGATCCAGTTCGCCATCAGCAGCCTGATCGATCGTCGTTACGAAGCGCGTGTCGGGCGTAACTACTACTGGATGATCTGGTATCCGCTGGCCTATTGGCTCATCAGTGCGGCTACCACCGTGGTTGCCTTGCCCAAGGCGCTGCTCAAGCGAAAAGGCACGCGTGCCGTCTGGGTCAGTCCCGATAGGGGCGTGCGATGAGAGCCGAGGCCATCCTGATCCAGCGGCCGGCCCGGTCGCGTCCGGCACGCAACGCGTTCTTTGCATTGATTACGTTCATGGCCTGGCTTGTCTGGGGTGTACTTTGGCTGCCAATGATTACCCTGGTCGCCTGGTCGGCCGGGTTGCGTAACAGCTATATCGAGCTGGTCATGCGCGAGCACGGCAAAGGCTGGCGCGATCTTGTCGCCATCTTGCTCATCGCCACGATCTGCGCCGTCATTACGTTGCTATGGTCTGGCTATAACCGCCTGCGCTACGGCAACCTGACCCGCCGCAGGACACCTACGGCGGTCTCGCGTGAAGCGATGTCGAAGTCGCTCAAGGTTCGGACGGCTACGGCCAGGGAGATGCGCTCCCAACGGCGCGTGGTATTGCAGTTCTTGCAGGACGATAGCGCGGTGCATCGGATCGACGAGGTCGATGCGGTTACTGGTTGATGCCTGCACCATGTTCCTTGCCAGAGGCCGTGTGCAGGATGGCCAGCGCCTCTTGAACGATGGCGGGAACCGGGCCGGGAATGTTCTTGCCCTCTTGCGCCTGGATGGCGGCGAAATCGCCTTCGACGCCTGCGATCAAGGTACCGATGAGCCCTGGATGCTGGCCGTCCAGATGTTGCAACAAGTTTCTCAGGATGTAGCTGCAAGCATAGGCTTTGGCGTCTGCGCGGCTGATTTCTTCGCTCACGGGGTTTCTCCGGTGGATAGGCGGGCTACTGGCTTGCAGCTATGTAGCGGAGGATGATAGCCGCGCACATGCGGATGTTGTGGCGCGGGACGGTCGTGACGAAGGTCTCCCCCGCATATGTCTTATCTATAGCCCATCAGTAGGCAACCGTTAAGCCGAAGGTTCGATCCGAGGATCAAGATGCAGTCGCCCAGGTCATTACCGGGCACCGACACAATCGACGATATCGCATGCTCTTGCGTCAACCACCTGAACCGATGAGCCGTTAAATCGACTTTGGCAATTTTGCTGACGATGTTTCTTTCCCCCAGGGAGACATTGCTTTCACAAGTGGTTGTGCTGTTGTAGCCAGGCACGGCCATCAGGAGATGGTTTATGAGTGGCGTCCCCCAATCAGCTCGCCCCGTCCGTAAGAGGCGTGGGCTGTTCGTCGTTGTTGTTCTTGTCGTTGTTGCTGTGATCGTCCTGATCGTGGTTCATCTCTTGGGCGCCAAGAAAACCAGAGTCGGCACACCACCCCAGGTGGTCAGTGCGGCCAAGGCAGTTCAGGGCGACATGCCCGAAATTCTCAATGCCCTGGGTACCGTGACACCGACGGCTACGGTCAATGTGCTGCCGCAATTGAGTGGCTACCTGACCGCGGTGGGTTACCAGGAAGGCCAGGATGTGGAGAAAGGCCAGTTCCTGGCCCAGATCGATCCGCGACAGTACGAAATCAGCAAGCAGCAGGCCCAGGCCCAGCTGGCCAAGGACGAGGCGAGCCTGGCCCAGGCGCGTTCCGATTTGACCCGCTTTACGCAGTTGAACCAGCAAAAATCGATCGCCGAACAGACCTATGTGGACCAGAAGTTCACGGTTCAACAGGACGAGGCGGCGGTGAAATCCGACAAGGCCAACATCGCGCAGTTCGATCTGGATCTTGCCTATTGCCACATCACCGCACCGGTAGCCGGACGCGTGGGTCTGCGCCTGGTCGACCCTGGCAACTACGTAACGCAATCGAGCTCGCCGGGCATCGTGACCATTACCACCATCAAGCCGACGACGGTGCAGTTCACCGTGCCCCAGAATGCACTGAACAAGGTGCTGCAGCGCTTCGGCTCGGGCGCGAAGCTGGCGGTCACTGCCTTCAGCAGCGACAACAGCAAGCAGATCGCCACGGGCACGCTGTACGCGCTCGGCAACCAGATGGCGACCGCCACCGGTACCGTGACCTTGCGCGCGACGTTTCCCAACGATGACGAAGCGTTGTTTCCAAACGAATTCGTCAACGTGACCCTGCTGGTCGATACGTTGCAGAAAGCCGTGCTGGTGCCCACGCCCGCCGTGCAGAGCGGTGCACCCGGCGACTATGTCTATCTGGTCAATGAGGATCAGACGGTCTCCGTGCACAAAGTGGCGCTCGGCCCCAGCGATGGCAAGAACACCGTGATTCTTTCCGGTCTCTCGGTCGGCCAGACCGTGGTGACCGATGGTATGGATCGGTTGAGCGACGGCGCGAAGATCAAGCTTGCCGGGGCCAAGCCGGCAAGCGCGGGCAACGCACCGGCGTCCGCTTCATCGGCACAAAGCCCGCCACAGGGCCATGCGCACAAGCGCGGCAACGCCACTGCTGCATCAGCTTCGTAAGCGGCGGATACCCATCCGATGAACATCTCCCGCTTGTTCGTACTCAGGCCGGTGGCGACGGCGTTGCTGATGATCGCGCTGGTGCTGGTCGGCCTGGTTGCCGTGCGCTTCCTGCCAGTGTCGTCGCTGCCTGCGGTCGACTATCCGACCATCCAGGTGCAGACCTTCTATCCCGGTGCCAGCCCGTCGGTGATGGCGACCACCGTGACCGCGCCACTGGAAGTGCAGCTGGGAGAAATCCCCGGCCTGCAGCAGATGACCTCGAACAGTTCCGCCGGGGCGTCGGTCATCACGCTGCAGTTCGATCTTTCGCTCAACCTCGATGTCGCCCAGCAGAACGTGCAGGAGGCGATCAACGCAGCCAATAGCCTGTTGCCCACCGGCCTGCCGGCGCCGCCGACCTACGCCAAGATCAACCCCGCCGATCAACCCATCCTGACGCTGGCAGTGACCTCCAAGTCGATGTCGCTGCCGCAATTGCAGGACGTTGCCAATAACCGGCTCGGTTCGAAGATCGCCGAAGTGCCGGGCGTCGGCCTGGTCATCCCCGCCGGCGGCAATGTGCCGGCGATACGCGTCGAGGCGGATCCGCAGAAGCTGGCCGGCTATGGGCTGAGCATCGACGACCTGCGTTCGCTGATTGCCAACGTCAACGTGAGCCAGCCCAAGGGCAACTTCGACGGGCCGAAGCTGGACTACACCATCAATGGCAACGACCAGATCCAGAATCCGCAGGATTACCTCAATACGGTAGTGTCCTATCAAAATGGCGCGCCGGTGTATCTGCGCGACGTGGCGCGGGTTACGCAGTCCGCGCAGAACACCGAGCAGGGCGCCTGGTACAACGGCACGCAGTCGATCGTGCTCAATGTACAGCGCCAGCCCGGCGCGAACGTGATCGCCACCGTCGACCAGATCAAGCAGAAACTGCCGCAGCTGGAATCCACGCTGCCCGCCGGCATGCACGTGGAGATCGTTTCCGATAGCACCGGCGTCATTCGCTCGTCGGTATCGGATGCTGCGTTCGAACTGGGGCTGGCGATCGTGCTGGTCGTGCTGGTGATCTTCGTATTCCTGCGCAACCTGCCTGCGACCATCATTCCCAGTATTTCGGTGCCGGTTTCCCTGATCGGTACCCTGGCGGTGATGTATCAGCTGGGTTACTCGATCGACAACCTTTCGTTGATGGCGTTGATTATCGCCACGGGCTTCGTGGTCGACGACTCGATCGTGATGATCGAAAACATCGTGCGGTACCTGGAAGAGGGCAAGACACCACTGGAAGCCGCACTGGAAGGCGCCGGGCAGATTGGTTTCACCATCGTATCGTTGACCGTATCGTTGATCGCGGTGCTGATCCCGCTGCTTTTCATGGGCGGCGTGATCGGCCGCCTGTTCAGCGAGTTCGCAGTAACGCTGGCGGTCACCATCGTGCTCTCGGGTGTCGTCTCGCTCACCCTGGTGCCGATGCTCTGCGCGCGCCTGCTGCGTGCGCAGGCCAACCGGCACCCGAGTCGTTTCGAGCGCATCAGCGAAGGGCTGTTCGACAAGACCCTGGCAGCGTACGAGCGTGGGCTGCGTTTCGTCATGGCGCGGCAGACGCTGACCTTGCTGGTCTTCCTGGGTACGGTCGCCTTGACCGTGATTCTCTACATCACGATTCCCAAGGGTTTGTTTCCAACGCAGGACGTGGGCGTCATCCAGGGCATCAGCGTTGCCGACAATTCGGTGTCTTACAAAGCGATGGTGGAGCGCCAATCCGCCCTGGCCGAAGCGATCCTCAAGGACCCCAACGTCACCGGGCTGACCTCGTATGTCGGTATCGACGGCACCAATACGACGCTCAATAACGGCCGTTTCCTGATCAACCTGAAGGAGCGTGACGATCGTTCAGGCACCGCGGCGGAAGTCGCCCGGGATCTGCAGAAGGAAGTGGCGAACGTTCCTGGTATCAAGCTGTATCTCCAGCCCGAGCAGGATCTCACGCTCGATACGACCGTTTCGCCAAATCAGTATCAGTTCGTCTTGCGCGGGCCGTCGCAGCAGGCATTTATGCAATACGTGCCGGCGCTGCTCGATCGGATGAAAAAAATCTCATCGATCACCGATGTCACCAGCGACTTGAACAACGACGGCCTGAGCGTGAACATCGAGGTCAACCGTCAGCTGGCGGCGCGTTATGGCATCACTGCGGCCACCATCGACAACGCACTCTACGATGCCCTGGGGCAGCGCATCGTGTCGACGATCTTCGAGCAATCCAGCCAGTACCGTGTGATCCTGGTTGCCAAGCCCGAAAGCCTGCCTACGCTGGAATCGCTGGGGGATATCTACCTGCCCAGCCAGACCGGTAGCAGCGGCCAGGTGCCATTGAAGGGGATCGCCAAGATATCGGTCACCAAGTCGCCCCTGGTGATCAGCCACCTGGCGCAGTTCCCCGCAGTCACTATTTCATTCAACCTGGCCAAGGGCGCCTCGCTCAGCAAAGCTGTGGAGGAAGTGAACCAGGCCGAGCAGGCGGTGCATTTGCCGGCGTCGATCACCTCGTCGTTCCAGGGTGCGGCGCAGGCCTTCCAGGACTCGCTGTCCAGCGAGGTGTATCTGCTGATTGCTGCGCTGGTCGCCGTCTACATCGTGCTCGGCGTGCTGTACGAAAGCTTTATTCATCCGATCACCATTCTTTCGACCTTGCCGTCGGCGGGCATCGGTGCCTTGCTGGCCTTGATGATTGCCGGCAGCGACCTGGACGTGATCGGCATCATCGGCATCGTGCTGTTGATCGGTATCGTCAAAAAGAACGCGATCATGATCGTGGACTTCGCGCTCGAAGCCGAACGAGAGCATGGCAAGCCGCCGGAAGAGGCAGTTTTCGAAGCCTCGCTGCTGCGCTTCCGTCCGATCCTGATGACGACGCTGGCAGCGATGCTCGGCGCGTTGCCGATGTTGCTGGGCAGCGGCACCGGCTCCGAACTACGCCGGCCGCTGGGCCTGGCGATTATCGGTGGTCTGGCGCTTAGCCAGGTGTTGACCCTGTTCACCACGCCGGTCATCTACCTGTTCTTCGATCGTCTCGCGCAGCGCTTCGGGCGCAAGCGCCCCGATCCGGCCATCGAGCACGCGCCGTGAGTATCCCCGGGCTGTTTATCCGCAGGCCGGTAGCCACCACCTTGCTGGCGGTGGCCATCTTGCTGTCCGGCTTGTTGGCGTACTTCAAGTTGCCGGTGGCACCGTTGCCGAACATCACTTTCCCGGTGATCGTGGTGCAGGCAAGCATGGCCGGCGCGAGCCCCGACATCATGGCGTCCACGGTGGCGGCGCCACTCGAACGACGCCTGGGCGCGATTGCCGATGTTTCGCAGCTGACCTCCACCAGCTCGGTCGGTTCGGCACAGATCGTCATCCAGTTCGGCTTGAGCCGCGATATCAACGGCGCGGCCCGCGACGTGCAAGCGGCGATCCAGGCCGCACGCGCGGATCTGCCCTCTACCTTGCGCAACAACCCGACGTACCGCGAGTTCAATCCGTCCGACTCACCGATCATGGTGTTGGCGCTCACCTCGCCGACGTTGACGCGTGCACAGCTCTACGATTCGGCGAACTCGGTCATCCAGCAGCAGCTGTCGCAGGTGGACGGGGTAGGGCAGATCACGCTGGGCGGCAGCGCCTTGCCGTCGGTGCGCGTGGAACTGCAGCCCGACCAGCTCAACAGCTATGGCATCGGCCTGGAAGACGTGCGCGCGGCGATCAGTTCGGCCAATGCCAACAGCGCCAAAGGGCATATCGACCAGGGCGACCAGCGCTATGAAGTGACCTCCAACGACCAGATCAACAAGGCCGCGCCTTACCGCGACCTGGTCGTGGCGTATCGAAACAACGCACCGGTGTTCCTGCGCGACGTTGCCGATGTGCAGGATTCGGCGGAGAACATTCGCAACGCCGGCTTGTACAACGGCAAGGACGCGGTGCTGGTCATCGTCTATCCGCTGCCGGGCGGCAACATCGTCAAGACCGTGGCGCAGATACGTAAAGTGTTGCCGTCGATCGAGGCGACCTTGCCCAGCAGCATCCATGTCGGTGTGGCGGTCGACCGCTCTCAATCAGTCAACGCGGCGGTCAACGACACCGAGCGCACCTTGTTTATCGCCGTGTTGCTGGTGATCGGCGTCGTGTTCGTGTTCCTGCAGTCGCCGCGGGCGATCCTGGTGCCGGCAGTGGCGTTGCCGTTATCGATCGTCGGTACCTTCGGGCCGATGTACCTGCTTGGCTACAGCCTGGACAATCTCTCGCTGATGGCGTTGACCATCGGCACGGGCTTTGTCGTCGACGATGCGGTGGTCGTGCTTGAAAATATCGTGCGCCATGTCGAGGAAGGCATGGACGTGCGCGAGGCGGCACTGGTAGGCAGCGCAGAGGTCAGCTTCACCGTCATTTCAATGAGCCTTTCGTTGATTGCCGTGTTCCTGCCCATTCTGTTGATGCCGGGTGTCGTCGGCTTGCTGTTCCACGAATTCGCGGTGACGTTGTCCATCGCCATTCTGCTTTCGCTGGTGATTTCGCTGACCGTCACACCGACGATGGCGGCGTATGTGCTCAACCACAAGAATGCGCTTCACTCCGGGTCGCGCTGGGCGGTCTGGTCCGAGCGGCAGTTCGAGCGCTTCAAGAATGCCTACTCCCGCTCGCTCGACAAGGTGCTCGATCATGCGTTATTGGTGGGCCTGCTTCTTATCGGCCTGATCGTTGCCAATGTGCTGCTGATCAAGCTGGTGCCGTCGACCTTCTTTCCCGAGCAGGACAACGGCATCCTGCAAGGGCAGATCATTGCCGACCAGAGCATCTCGTTTCAGTCGATGGAAGAGAAGCTCGCCCAGTTGCAGGCGATCGTGCAGAAAGATCCGGCCGTGGCTTCGGTGGCCGGTTTTACCGGTGGCCGTGCGCTCAATACGGCCAATGTGTTCATCGAGCTGAAGCCATTGGCCGAGCGCCATATTTCCGCGTCGCAAGTGGTCGATCGCCTTCGGCCCAAACTCAATGGCGTGTCCGGTGCGAGACTGTTCTTGCAGGCCGCGCAGGATCTGCGTATCGGGGGGCGCTCGTCCGCGGCCGAATACCAATACACCTTGACCAGCGACGATCCGACGGCGTTGTTCACCTGGGTGCCCAAACTCGTGGCTGCGCTGGGCAAGCAGCGTGGGCAGATGCAGGACGTCAATTCGGATTTGCAGCAGAACGGGCTGCAGATCTACGTCAATATCGATCGCGCGGCAGCTGCACGCTATGGGTTTGCACCGAACCAGATCGACAGTGTGCTTTACGATGCGTTTGGCCAGCGCACCGTATCGACGGTCTACAACCAGCTGAACCAGTACTACGTGGTGATGGAAGTCGCGCCCAAGTATTGGCAGTACCCGCAGATGCTCGACCGCATGCGCTTCAGTACCGCAGCGGGCAATGCCAGCGGAACGCAGCAGACGCAGATGTCGAGCGCGCTGGTGAAGGGCGTGACAGCGGCCTCGGTGGTGAGCAGCGCGCAAGGTGCATCGACTTCGACCAACTCCCGCAATGCCGATGCGGAAGCGAACCAGCTCACTAATGCCATCTCCAATGCCAAGGGCGGCAGCTCCAGCGGTAGCGCGGACAGTACGGCGGCCGAAACCCTGGTGCCGTTCCCGGCCCTGGCGAGCTACGTCAGCAACCATACCGCCACCCAGGTCAGCCACCAGGACGGTCTGGTGGCCGCCACGATTTCGTTCAATCTCCCGCCAGGCGGTTCATTGAGCCAGGCCTCGGCGACGATCGATCAGGTATCGCGGGACCTGGGCTTGCCCGCATCGATTCATGGCAGCTTCGCCGGCGCCGCGCAGGTTTACGGACAGTCGATGTCGACCATGCCGTTGCTGATTCTTGCGGCACTGGCGGCCGTCTATATCGTGCTGGGCATGCTCTACGAGAACACCATCCATCCGATTACGATTCTTTCCACGTTACCGTCGGCGGGCATTGGCGCCACGTTGGCGTTGCTGATCTTCGGCACGCCGTTTTCGGTCATCGCCATGATCGGCATCATTCTGTTGATCGGTATCGTCAAGAAAAACGCGATCATGATGATCGACGTCGCCATCCATCTGCAGCGTGACGACGGGCTGGAGCCTCGCCAGGCGATTCACGACGCGGCCGTGGTCCGTCTACGCCCCATCATGATGACCACCGCCGCAGCCGTGCTGGGCGCGGTGCCCTTGGCGATCGGCATCGGACAGGGCGCATCGCTGCGCCAGCCTTTGGGTATCACTGTCATGGGCGGTTTGATATTCAGTCAAGTCTTCACCCTGTACACCACGCCAGTGATCTATCTCTACCTGGACCGCCTGCGTGCCAGGATCGCAAGGTGGTCGGCCGGCTTGCCGTGGAACAGATTGGACGCAAACGCATGAACATGAAAAATTCCCGCAAGGCCCTGACCGTGTCGTTGGCGTTGCTGCTTGGCGGCTGCATGGTTGGCCCCGACTACCAGCGTCCCCAGGTAAGCGTGCCGGCCAGCTATAAGGAATTGCCCGGTTGGGAGGTCGCTTCCCCCGCGGCAGCCGACGCACCCAAAGGTGACTGGTGGGTCGGTTTCCACGATCCGTTGCTGGATCGCCTCGAACCGATGGTCTCGGTATCCAACCAGACCGTACGCCAGAGCTACGCCAACTACCAGGAGGCGCTGGCCGAGGTACAGGTAGCGCGCAGCTCCCTGTTTCCCACTATTGGCGTTTCCGGTTCGGCAACCCGGCAGCGCAGTGCGAGCGGCAACTTCGGCAATAACACGACCGTCTCCAGGGGAGTGGCCAACGCCGGCTCGCTGGAGGGCAATGTGAGCTGGGCGCCTGATCTGTGGGGCAAGGTGCGTCGCACGATCGAAGAGAACAAGGCGACGGCCGAGGCAAGCCAGGCAACCTTGGCCAATGCCACGTTATCCGAGCAAACCGCATTGGCCGCCGCAGTCATCGACCTACGCGTAGCCGATGCCAACATCGATCTGCTGCAGAAGACGGTCGACGCGTACAAGGAATTCCTGCGGGTGGTGGCCAACCAGGGTTCGGCAGGCATCACGCCACCGTCGGATGTGATCGCCGCACGGACACAGTTGGAAAATGCGCAGTCCAGCCTGATTGCATTGGGCGTGGCGCGTGCGAAAGATGCGCACGCCATCGCCGTGTTGGTCGGCAAGAATCCGGAAGAGCTGGACCTGCCGCACGATGCAACGATACCGACCTTGCCGTCGATCCCCACCGGCGTACCTTCGACGTTGCTGCAGCGTCGCCCGGATATCGCCGTGGCCGAGCGCGAGATGGCTGCACAGAATGCGGCGATCGGCGTCGCTATCGCCGCCTACTATCCGGACCTGTCGTTGACGGGTGCCGACGGCTTTTCACAATCGCCGCTGGCCGGTTTGCTGCATGTGGCCAACCATGTGTGGTCGCTCGGCGCCGACGTCAGCGAAACCGTCTTCGACGGTGGCGCGCGTCATGGCCAGGTCGCCGCTGCCAAGGCAGCGTATGAGGCGGCCGAGGCCAACTATCGCGGTACGGTGCTGTCGGCATTCCAGAATGTGGAAGATGACTTGTCGGGCCTGCGCATTCTTGCGCAGCAGGCCGAAGTGCTGGATGCCGCCGTACGCGACGCCTCGCGAGGATCGGAAATTGCCTTCAACGAGTATCAGGCGGGCACGGTCGATTACACCACCGCGGCTACTGCACAGACTACCTATCTCAATACGCAGCAGTCGGCGTTGAGTGTGCAGCAGCAGCGTTTGTTGGACGCGGTATCGTTGATTGGCGATCTTGGGGGCATGCCCGGCAACGACGTTCCTGATGCGAAGACGGCTGCCGCTGTGCATTGATGATGGATGGGCGGTGCCAGCAGCCCCGCTCACCCCAACCCTAGCCCTGGCTTTGCCGGGAGATAGGGCGGGGTGAGGGGCAATAATGGGCGATGCGAAGCGAGCCTAGTGTTGCAACCTCGTTCCTAGAAATGTTCCCACACGACGTCGATACTCGTCGCCGGCATAGCGATACAGATCGACATGACGCGCGCCGGGGACAACCCATAGCCAGCTGTTGGCACCTGCCGCGGCGTACATGGCCCGCGATTCCTTGAGTTGCGTATGCATGTCCGCATCGCCGGCGATCAGCATTCTTGGCGCGGTCAATCTCCCGATGTGATCGATCGGACGCAGTTGTTGCGGGTCGATCCCTAGCATCACATGCATGGTGACAAGGAACGGCTGTGTCAGCCATGGCCCGGAAGAACCCAGATGCAGAAGCAGGCGATCGCGCAGGGCATCTTGAATCGTCGGGTAAACCTGTTCGAGCACGATGGCATCGGCATGTAGTGGTGGTTCGGCCAGCAGGACGGCGGCGCCGCCCATCGATGTCGCAATGATGCCGACGTGCTCGTCCGGTACCTGCGCTCGAAGCCAGTCAAGTGCTGCGCTGGCATCGTGCGATTCGCGGTAGCCGAACGTGACGGCGTTTCCACCACTTTCTCCCGCGGCCTGAAAATCGATAAGCAGGACCGAGTAACCCAGTTCGTGTAGCCAACCCGCACGCGGCAACATTGCCAGCCGATCGGCGTGCACGCCATGCAACAGCAAGACCGCTCCATGGTGAGGCAAGCCAGGCGCGAACCAGCCGTGGATCTGGCTGCCCGATGCGCTGGCGATGCTCACGGTGGCTGCCCCCAGTTCCGGCGGAGGTGGCCCCAACGCTTTATGGGTCGGTGCGACAAGCAACTTGCCGACAAATGCCATGCTGCCAATCCCGGCGCTCACAAAAACAAGGAGCGCGGCGAAGATGATGCGTAGCGTGCGATACGGTGCCACTGACGTATCCCCCGATCGAGCTGATCATCGTGGCCGGCAACGGTGTCCAGCCGGAGGCGCGTTAAGGCGCTTATCGGGGCAAAACCGAAATATTTGGCTTGGGGAGTCAGTCGGCGGAATGCGTCTGCGCGCGCAACGCCCCCGGCGGTTGCCCGATGATCCGTTTGAACGCACGGCTGAACGCGGCGAGCGAGCCATAGCCGAGCCGAAACGCCACGGTTTCGATCGACTCCCGGTCACGGCTGATCAACTGCGCCGCCAGGCGCATGCGCAACTCGGTCAGATACTTCACTGGAGTCATGCCGGTGACAGCGAGAAAACGTTCCGCAAACACCGAGCGGGAGCTGCCCATTTCCGCGGCAAGTTCGGCGACCGTCCAGTTTTTGCCGGGATCTCGATGCAGTGCCAGGATGACCTTGCCCAATCGCGGATCGCGCAAGGCTTCTACCCAACCTGTCGCGTCACCGCATCCGCATTCGACCCAGCCGCGCACGATGAATGCGGATACGACATCGGCAAGTCGAGCAAGAATGCCTGCGAAGCCCGCACGCCGGGTCTGCGATTCGCGCTCCATCGCGTCGAGCATCGTTCGAAGTTCGGGATACCGCTCCAGCAGTGTGCCGACCAGCATGACCTCGGGCATCGAGGCAACAAGCAACTGCATGCCGCCCAGGTCGAACTCCATGCAGCCACTGAAGATCAGTGCACCGTCGCTGGCGGATGCATCATCGGCGTTCGGCTTGACCGCACACACCGTAGCGCACAGATCGGTCGTCTCGAAGTCGGCAATGTCCTGGCAGGGGATGTCCGGCGTCGATAGAAGAGCGTGTGCGCCACCTTGCGGCAGCAGGGCGGCGTCGCCCGTCTCCAGGCGATAGAGCGTTCCGCTGGTGCCGCGCAGGAAGACCGGCCCGCGGCCGATGAAATGAAACTGCGCGCGCCCCGGAGCCTTACCGAAACCGAGGCCGAAAGGGGCAACGGCTTCGATCCGTTTGTACTGCACGCCGACCAGCCGCATGCCCAGCAGCAGTTCGCTGGCCAGGTCGTGCGTATCGGCGGGTTGGGGCAGGGTGGCAGGCATGTTCAGACGAATAATCAATAAATGCGGATTCTACATCATAGACCGTCCGGATTCTGGCCCCTACGCTATGGTTTTGAAAGGGATAGCGGCAAATGAATGCAGGTCTGCAAGTCGACGCGGCGCCTCCGGTGCAGGAGAAACCGGCCTGGGGTGCGGTCTTTTCGCTGGCACTGGGCGTCTTTGGATTGGTGACGGCGGAATTTTTGCCTGCGAGCCTGCTGACGCCGATGGCGTCGAGCCTTGGGGTTACCGAGGGGCTGGCGGGGCAAGCAGTAACGGCCACGGCCGCTGTCGCGATGCTGACCAGCCTGTTGATCGCCACGGCCACGCGCAAGATCGACCGACGCTGGGTATTGCTGGCTTTCTCGGTGTTGCTGATCGTCTCGAATGTATTGGTGGCGTACGCCCCGAATCTCCCGACCATTCTGGCCGGGCGTGTATTGCTGGGCATCGCGATCGGCGGGTTCTGGACCATGTCTGCCGCAACGGCCATGCGTCTGGTGCCCGAAGCGATGGTGCCGCGGGCGCTGTCGATCATGTTCAGTGGCGTGTCCCTGGCTACCATCGCCGCCGCGCCGCTGGGCAGTTACCTCGGTGGCCTCATCGGCTGGCGACATGTTTTTCTATTGGCGGTAGTGCTGGGTTTGCTGGCGCTGATCTGGCAGCTTTTCACGCTTCCCAGAATGGCGCCGAGCGGCACCACGCGCCTGGGTACCCTGATCGAGGTGCTAAAGCGCCCAGGAATGGGGCGGGGCATGATCGCCTGCACATTGGTGTTCACCGGCCACTTCGCTTTTTTCACCTACCTGCGTCCTTTTCTCGAAGGTGTAACGGGCGTCGGCGTGAATGGCCTTTCGGCGATTCTGCTGGGCTTCGGTGTGGCGAATTTCCTTGGTACATCACTCGCCGGCTTGATGCTCGAGCGCAATTTGCGTCTCACCCTGATGCTCATGCCGTTGTTGATGGCGCTGATCGGTTTTTGCCTGGTCGTGCTCGGGCGTGTGCCGGTCATGCACGCGGTGCTGGTGTCTCTTTGGGGCATGGCCTTCGGTGCGGTACCGGTCGCGTGGTCCACGTGGATTACCCGCACCGTCCCCGATGAGGCTGAAAGCGGCGGTGGCTTGATCGTTGCGGCAGTCCAACTGGCGATCACCATGGGTGCAGCCGCAGGGGGCGCCATTTTCGACGTCAGCGGTGCGAAGGGCGTTTTTACCGCGAGTGCGGCGGTGCTGTTTGCCGCTACCCTGATTATTGCGCTGAATTTTAGGCCGCGGTCGGTACTTGCTACATCGTCATGATGGAAGAAGCCATTCGTGTTCGGGCTGAGAGAAGCTTGATACCGAAAGCTTGGCAATGGATATAAAGAACGGCAACGCCCATCAGGCGCTGCCGTTCTTTATCAGGTGGGAGTCAGTTGCGCCCGGCCATTTCGGCATCGGCGGCTTTTTTCGCCGCCGCTTTCGCGTCTTCGGCGGCCGCATCGGCTTCGGCCTTGAGTTGTTTGACGTAGCCCTTGGCTTCATCCGCCTGGCAGGTGATCTGGATGGTCACCTCGTCGCTGACCTGGGGAACGAAGGCACCGAGGCCGAAATCGGAGCGCCTCAGTGTCGTCGTCGCCTCGAATCCGATGGAGGGGAGGTGGCTGCGAATGTTGGTGCCGATCTTGTTGATGGTCACGTCGAGCGTCACCGCGCTGGTCACTCCGCGCACGGTGAGATTGCCGGTGACCTTGAGTTTGTCCGGTGCACTTCCTCGCTCGACCTTGGTACTGCGAAAGGTGGCCGTCGGGTATTTCGCGGTATCGAAGAAATCGACCGAGCGAAAATTTTCATCGAGGTCGGCCACACCGCTGCTGAAATGAGCGAGCTCGATCGTCACCGCCACGGACGAGCGCGTCGGGTCGGCCTGGTCGAAATCCAGCGTGCCCTGGGCCATGGTGAACTGCGCGGTGGGATGGGAGAAGCCCAGGTGGTCCCAGCGAACCACACCCTGGCTGTGCTGCGACTCCAGAATGTAGGTAGTGGCATGCAACGGGATGCTCGCAAGAGCCAGGGCAGCGGCGAGGGCAATGGAACGAATCATGCGACAGATCTCCTTGGGGTTCCGCCGCCGGCACCCTGCCAGCGCGGTTGCGGCGACTGTGCTCGGGTGCACGGCGCCAAGTCCTGAAATGCGCCTGAAATCCCCTGAATATCTCTGAATCCCTGGCGCGTCCGGCCGCGTTGATTCCATTCGGCCTCTAGTTCCGGTGGCGCTTGCCGGCCCATCGGGTTGATGCCACCATCGCCGAGCCGCCTGTTCACGGCTATAAACAATGGCTTATATGTCGTCTGCTCCGGAATCATCGTTCAAGGACATGCTGCGCATCGGCGACTGGTCGGTTCGCCCCCTGGCGGGGCAGATGACGCGTGGTGATGAAACTGTCCGGGTGGAAGCGCGCACGATGCGGCTGCTGTTGTGCCTGGCGGAGAACGCCGGAGAGGTCGTCAGCATCGACGACCTGCTCGATCAGGTGTGGCAGGGCGTGATCGTCACCCCCGATTCGGTCTACCAGGCGGTGACGGCGTTACGGCGCCTCTTGGGCGATGATCCCAAGCAGCCTGCCTACATCGCCACGGTTCCCCGGCGAGGCTACCGGATGGTTGCCACGGTCGTTGCCGGAGGGGATTCGGTGGCGTTGCCGATCGCGCCGCAGGTGGCGGCCAATGATGAGTTCGAACGCCGAACGGATATTGCACCCGGGAAGACTCGCCGTCCCTCTTACCTATGGCTACGAATAGCGGTTGGCGTGGTCATGCTTGGCGGTGCGGTTTTGTACCTGCTGCTTCACCATGCACCGCCGCCTCAGGTTGCAGCGGTGGCGGCCGCTCCCAATCCCCGCTCCATTGCCGTGCTTCCTTTCCTTGATCTGACCGATGCCATGAACGAGGAACCGTTTGCTGATGGCATGACGGAGGAGTTGATCGACAAGTTGAGCCAGTCGCACGATTTGCATGTGGCGCCGCCCACCTCATCGTTTTACTTCAAGGGCAAGCAGGTTACGGTGGGGCAGGTGGCCAGGTCGCTGGACGTGGCCTACGTGCTCGATGGCAGCGTACGGAAATCGGGAAACACGCTGCGCGTTGCGGCGCGGCTGGTTCGTGCCAATGACGGTTTTGTTGCCTGGTCGGAAACCTATGATCGAACCTGGAACGACAAGCTGATGATCCAGGACGATATCGCCAGCGAAGTGAGCAAGGCGTTGAAGGTGTCCATCCAGTGATGCAACAGGCCTGATTGGGGTCGCCGAGGGTCTTTGTTATCCCACATAACCCAAGCGGACGATTTTCACCTCATTATGTTTACCTGCATTTTGACAACGCCCGACACCATCGGGTGACTTGGCGCCCTGGTTAGCCGGGCACGGGGTATTTTGGCCCCGACCGGCGTGGAAGCGAGGTGGTTCACACCAAGCTGCCGTTTCTTATGGCCTTCTTTGCACTGGTCTCGGCGCGATGATTCTTGTGCATCGGCGCCGCAGTCGCGTATCGTGGCTTTGAACGCAACCCAAGGGAGGGAGCGTGCCGGTTTTATTTTCGCTTCTGTACCTGATGTGCCACGCGCTGGCGATCACGATCTTTGCCGATCGGGCAATGATCATTTCCTTTTCGTTTCTTGTTGCCGCGCCCGTGATTGCCGCCGGCGTGTGTTTCTGGCGAGCGCGCAAGGTCGGCTATTCGTTGACCAGGGGCTGGACAGCCTTGGGCCTGGGCGCGTTGCTATGGGCAGCGGGCATGGCGCTGAACATGCGCCAGGAAGTCTTTCTCCAGAATCTCAATGCGACGCCTGGCGATAGCATGTTGATGTACGTGCTTTACGGTGTTCCGTTGACGTTTGCCATCGCCAGCACGGACGAAAACATCTGGTACATACGCCTGATCGATGCCGTCCTGGCAGCTGTGCTCGGCTACCTGTATTTCGTGCATACGTTTTCGCTGGCCACGGCTCAAGGCGCCAGCGAGGAGGGTTTGACGAACCTGCGTGCCATGTTCGATCTTGAGAATATATTTATCGTGCTGTTCTCGCTGATTCGGTATGTGACCAGCACCACGCCCACCAGGCGACAATTCTTTCGTGTGCTGGCGATCTTCTCGCTCGTCTACATGCTGACGGCGGCGTATATCAATCATGTCCAGCCGGAAGATACCGACTTCGGTGGCTTGTCCGACCTGGTCATCGACATTCCTTTTCTTGTCTTGATCATGGCCGCGTCCATCAGCGCCGGCTCGAACTTTCGCGTCAAGGCATCCAGGCGTATCTCGCTGGTGGTACACGCCGGTAGCCCGTTGGTGATGCCGGTCACCCTGTTGCTGGTGTCGGGTTTCGTCGTGCGCTCGCATCTGGCGCTGGGTATTGCCGGTTTTGTCATCGCGACGCTTGGTTATGGCTTGCGTAGCGTGCTGATTCAAGTCCGCGCCTATGAGGAGCGTGATCGCTTCAACGCGCTTGCCAGGGTCGACGAACTCACCGGCGTGTCCAATCGACGCCAGTTCGATGAAACGCTGGCGATGGAATGGCAACGGCTTGGACGGTCGGGTGAGAGTGTGGCGATATTCATGCTCGATATCGACTACTTCAAGTTGTTGAACGACATGCATGGCCATCAGGTGGGCGACGAACGGCTACGCGCAGTGGCGCAGACCGTCGCCCGATGCGCGTCACGTTCATCCGATCTTGTGGCCCGTTATGGTGGCGAAGAATTTGCCGTGTTGTTGCCTGCCATATCGCTGCCAGAGGCGTTGGAAGTTGCCGAAAGCATGCGCGTAGCGGTCGAGACGCTTGGCATGGAAGCGCCTGGACCGAGCGGCATAGTGACCATCAGCGTAGGCGTGGGTTTTCTCGACCACGTTGCGGACAGCAAGCCGGGCTCATTGATGTCGACGGCGGACGAAGCGTTGTACCAAGCCAAGCACCGCGGTCGAAACCGGGTGGTCTATCACGGTGCTCTCGATCTGTCGGACATCGTCGGTGGCCAAAACCTGGGCAGCTAGAATTCTTGCCATGCTGCCGTTTCGGCGGTCGCCATTGACGAAGCGGGACGAGTCGCAATCACGCGCGCAGAACTTGCCGGCTTGGCCGCGGAGGTCTGTCGAGCCGTCGATTCCGTCGTCCGCGCGGTGTCGCCTGCAAAGGTGAAAAACGCGACTTGCCGCGTCAGCTCTTCGGCCAGGTCGAGTGCCTGTCGACTTGCTGCACTGGTCTCCTCGACAAGAGCGGCGTTCTGCTGGGTTACTTCATCCAGTGCGGTAACGGCATGGTTGACCTGGTCGATGCCCGCTGATTGTTGGGTGGATGCGGCAGCAATTTCGCTGACGATACCCGAAACCCGCACCGCACCCGATTCCATCTGGGCCAATGCGGCTCCCGTTTGCTGTACGAGCGTGGAGCCGGTGGCAACCCTTTCGGTGGTTTCGGAAATCAACGCCTTGATATCTTTCGCAGCCGTAGCGCTTCGCTGAGCAAGCGAACGTACCTCGGCGGCAACGACGGCAAAGCCTCGGCCATTCTCGCCGGCTCTTGCGGCTTCAACTGCCGCGTTGAGGGCCAGTAGATTGGTCTGGAAAGCGATTTCGTCGATGAGTACCGCGATCTCGGAGATATCCCGGCTCGCATCGGTGATCCTGGCCATGGCATCGACGGCTTCCATGGCTATTTTCCTGGTGGCCAGGGCATCGTTTCGCAGGGATGATGTGAGCGTTTGTGCATGACTGGCCCCATCGGCATTCTGGCGCACGGTCGCCGTCATCTCTTCCATGGATGCTGCCGTTTCCTCCAGTGACGATGCTTGTTCCTGTGTTCGCGATGAGAGGTCGTCGGCGCCTGCCGAAATATCGCGTGCCGATTGAGTTACCTGGGTCGCGTTATCGCGAACCTTGCGCACGATGTCGGCCAGTTGCCGATCCATGGCGCCAAGCGAACGCAGTGTATCGCTCAATTCATCCCGGCCATCGACGTGCAGGGTATGGTTGAGCTCGCCTTGGCTGATACGTTCGGCCAGCATCCTTGCTTTCAGCAGCGGACGCATGATCGAGCGAGAGAGAAAGAAGCCGGCCAGCACCAGGGCGATGGCGCCCAATGCGATGGTGATCGCAACCGCTGCCTGCGCTTGTGATTCGATGCGCTGAGAAGCTTCAAAGGATTCCCTGGCCTGCTTCTTATTGATCGCCACGATAGCTTCGATGTCCTTGCCTTCCTGGGCGTAGGCTGGGCCGAGCGTATCCAGCATGAGTTGCTTGGCCTGGTCATGCTTTCCGGCGGCCATGAACGCTTCTGCCTGGGCCACAAGATCGCGGGCAACTTGGCGAGAGGCGACGAAATGTTCCGCCGCGACTCTTTCCTCACCAGCGGAGGTCTGTGCCGGGTAGTACTGATTCCACAGGTCGTCCATCTTCTTGCTGTTGACTGCAGCGTTTGCTTGTTCGCTTTTTAGTGCTTCGGGCGTGCCCTGAATGAGCGCGCGGTTGAGCAGCGTCCGGTTTTCGTTGAACAAGGCACGGACATCGGTCACTTCGACAATAGGCAACAGCGTCGTGTTGTAAAGCGAGTCGAATTGACCACCGGTTTTCCGAAGTGCCAGCAGGCCGCCAGAACCCACCGCCAGCGCCACTACGACTGCCATCGAAATGATCAGCATGATTTTGGTTCGTACGTTCATGCGTACTCCCTATACAGATTATGACGCTGGTGTTTCGGCGGATGCGACGCGGACTTGAGTGCATGACTGTCGAGACCGATTTGGGCGTCTCGAATCTTTCGGTGACCTGACGCAAAGGGCGTGAGCGCTATGGATTTCGCGATTTTTTGCGGTGATGTGGCAAGTTTTGTAAGCGTGCTTTTCGGGAGGTTGCCCGCGATAGCAGCCGCTTGGCACACGATGGCTGTATGTATATGTGAAGGTAATCTTTGAAGTTAACCTTCATATATGTCATCATGCCCTCATGGCCGAACAATCAGCTGATGCACGGGCACAACAAACCGCCGCGCTTGCGGCGGAGTTGCGTGTCGTTGCGGGGCAGCTCAAGCGCCGCCTTCGCCAACAGGCGCATTTCAGCGATCTCACCTCGTCGCAATTGGCAACACTGACCCGCCTGGAGCGCGATGGAGCGTCGACCGTGACAGCGCTCGCACGTGCGGAAAGCATGCGTCCGCAGTCGATGGGGGCGAATGTGGCCGCGCTGGAGGCCGCGGGTCTGGTGAGCGGTTCACCCGATCCCCACGACGGGCGGCAGACGCTGTGGGCGATTACGCCCGCCTGCCGCAAACGGATCAGGGAAGGACGCGCAGCCAGGGAAGACTGGTTATTCCGGACGATCCAGCAGGAATTTTCACAAGCGGAGCAAGCCAAACTCGCGGTGGCCGTTGCCTTGTTGAAGCGCCTGGTCGAACACGATCAACCGCCAACCTCGTAATGACTCTTCTACTTCACGGCGCCGGCGGATGGTTCGGCGCTCAAAGCCCCTTCAGGAAATAACCATGACGATATCCACGCTCGATCCCCGTTCGGCACTTGTCGTGATCGACCTGCAAAAAGGCATCGTGGGTTATCCCACGGTACATCCCATCGGCGACGTGATTCGAAACGCCGGCAACTTGATCGATGCGTTTCGTCGCCACGGCCTGCCGATCGTGCTGGTCAATGTCACTGGCGGTGCCCCGGGACGTACGCAGCAGGCGCGTCCCGCTGGCGAGCGACCGACCGATTGGGCGGACTTTATCCCCGAGCTCAAGCAGCAGCCGACCGATCACGTGGTCACCAAGAACACCTGGGGCGCGTTTTTCCATACGGACCTTGAGGCGTATCTGAAGGGGCAGGGCGTGACGCAGGTCGTTCTGCTTGGTGTGGCGACGAGTATCGGCGTGGAGTCGACAGCGCGACAGGCACACGAGTGCGGATTTCATGTGACGCTGGCTACCGATGCGATGACGGACATGAACCCCGATACACACACCAACAGCGTCGAACGCATCTTTCCGCGCCTGGGCGAGACGGGCACCACGAACGACATTATCGACTTGCTCGATCGCAGTCGCGCATAAGCCCATGACGCCTGGTCAAAACGGGATGCATCAGTGAAAGGCACGTTCCGCTCGCTGCGTATTTTCAACTATCGGGTTTGGGCGAGCGGGGCGATCGTGTCCAATATCGGCACGTGGATGCAGCGTACCGCGCAGGACTGGATCGTATTGACCCAGTTGACGCGACACAACGCCACCGCGGTCGGTGTGGTGATGGCGCTGCAGTTTGGTCCCCAGTTGTTGCTGCTGCCGTTTACCGGGTTCGCCGCCGACCACATGGACCGGCGCAAGCTCGTGTTCGCCACCCAGGCGACCATGGGTGCGCTGGCATTGGGTTTGGGCTTGTTGACCGTATTTGGCCTGGTCAGGCTTTGGCAAGTCGACGTGTTCGCCTTCCTGTTGGGGTGTGCATCCGCTTTCGATTCGCCTGCACGCCAGACGTTCGTTTCCGAGCTGGTCACAGAGGTCGATCTGGGGAACGCGGTGGCGCTCAATTCCACCTCGTTCAACGCGGCACGCATGATCGGGCCGGCGATAGCAGGCGTGTTGATCGCGGCATTGGGTTCGGGGTGGGTATTCCTGATCAATGCGGCGACTTTTGGCGCGGTGCTGTATTCGCTAAGCCTGTTGCGTCTGGACGAGCTGCATCCTCATCAGCGGGCGGCGCCTAAGCGCGGCAGCCTGGTTGAAGGCTTTCGCTATGTCTGGCGTCGGCCGGATCTCAAGGCGATCCTGTTGATGTTGTTTTTGATCGGCACCTTCGGGCTCAATTTCCCGATCTTCATTTCGACCATGTCGGTCAGCGTCTTTCACGGCGGAGCGGATCAATACGGCCTGCTGACCTCGACGATGGCGATTGGCTCGGTCGCCGGCGCCTTGCTGGCGGCCATGCGTGCAAGGCCGCACTTCGTGCTGTTAATGGGCGCCGCCGGTTTGTTTGGCCTTGGGTTGATCATGGCCGCCGTCATGCCGAGTGCGATGTTGTTTGGCATGGCGCTGATTGTCATCGGCATCGCGGCACAGACATTCACTACCTCGACCAATAGTCTTATGCAGCTGACTACCGAGCCGATGATGCGCGGGCGCGTGGTGGCGATCTTTCTCGCTATCGCGCTGGGGGGCACCCCGCTCGGTGCGCCCATCGTCGGGTGGGTTGCCGACACTTTCGGGCCACGTTGGGCATTGTCCGTAGGCGCGGCTGCCGGTATCGGTGCGGTCGGCGTGGCACTGCACTATCTGGCCAAGTACCATAAGCTGCGTATCCATCGGACTGACGGCCGATTTCGTCTCAGCATGGACGATCACAAAGCGGTAATGGCGTCGCGCCCAAAATAAAGCGGGCCATGCCTTCCGGGAACGAGGCGGGCATCATGGCAGCTATCCAGGCGTCGAACTGAATTCATGTGGGGACCCATGACTACCAAATCCTGGCTGCCTGCCGTTCTCAGCGTCAACGCGGGCTTCGTCGATACCTCGGGTTTTCTGGCGTTGCATGGCCTGTTTACGGCGCATGTAACGGGAAATTTCGTGACCATCGGCGCGTCGCTGGTGACGGGTACCTCCGGCATCATCACCAAATTGCTGGCGTTGCCGATGTTCTGCATCGTGATTGTGTTGGTTCGGCAGCTTCACTACCTGCTGGTCGAAAAGAAGTGGCCGGTAGTACGGACACTGTTGCTGATCAAGCTGGTGCTGCTGGTCTTCGCCGCAGCCTGCGCCATTCACTTCGGGCCGTTCGAGCGGAGCGATACGCTGTATGGCGCGGTTACTGGCCTGTCCCTGGTCGCCGCCATGTCGATTCAGAACGCCCTGCACCGCGTGCACCTGGGAGCGACGCCGCCTTCGACGATGATGACCGGGACTACCACACAGATCATGCTGGATGTCGCCGACTGGATGCGTCCACCTGCACCCGGTGAGCGTCGTGCCATCGGGCCAAAGTTCATCGCGATGCTGCAGGCCGTCCTTGCGTTCGCCATCGGTTGTGCCATGGGAGCATGCAGCTATGCGGCCTGGTCGATGTGGTGTTTTGCGATACCACCGGTCATTGCGCTGATCGCATTTTTTCTTCGCGACCCGAACCTGGATTCACCATCCCCCAAATAAACCCATGGCGAGGCTTTCGGCAAATCGGTCAATCGCGAATAATAGGCCTTTGCCGACGTTGGCTCCGCCCGGTTTCCCATGACTTCCACCAGGCTTCGTCTTTTCGCCGTCTTTGCGGCAGGCTATTTCGTTTCGTTCCTGTTTCGTGGCGTCAATCTCGGTTTCGCGCCATTTCTGACGCGGGAGCTTGGTTTCTCCGCCATCGATCTGGGTACCTTGACCAGCATGTATTTTCTAGGCTTTGCCGGAGCACAGATCCCGGCTGGCGTGCTGCTCGATCACTATGGCCCGCGTCGTGTCACGGCGTGTGTGATGTTGCTGGCCGCCGCGGGCATCTTTTTGTTCGGCAGTGCGAACAGCTTGAGCATGATGATGGTCGGTCGCTTGCTGATCGGTGTTGGTGTATCGGTTTGCCTGGGTGGAGCGTTCAAGGCTACGGCGCAATATTTTCCAGTGACCCAGTTGACTCTGATCAACGGCCTGGTGATGGCTGTCGGCGGGCTCGGTGGTGTAGCGGTTGGTGCGCCGCTGACATGGCTGCTTACGGTAACCACCTGGCGATCGGTGTGCATGGGGCTGGCTATCCTGACGGCGGTCGTCGCCGCGTCGATCTGGCTGTTCGCACCAGCGCCGCGCGATACGCATCAACAGCCGAGTGTGCTGGAGCAGTTCAAGGGGACGTGGCACATCCTCAGCAGCCGCGCGTTCTGGAAGCTGGCGGCGTTTTCTGGCATCAACCAGGGCGTGTTCTACGCAATGCAGTCGCTATGGGTCGGCGCGTTTCTGCATGACGTGCTGCCTGCAGCTTCCGATAGCGGTGCGCGAGTTGCCACCCTGGTTTCGATACTCGGCGCTGCGTTCATTGTTGGCAACATCGCGTTTGGCGCATTGGCACGCACGCTCGAAAAGCGTGGCATATCGGTTTATATGACCTCCGGTATCACGATGATGCTGTTTGTCGTGGTGCAGGCCTTGATCGCGGCGCGCGTGCCGTTGCCCGAGCCGGTGCTGTGGTCGGCCTATGGTGCCCTGGGAGGTACGGGAATATTGACCTATGCCGTGCTTGCGCATTATTTCCCGGTGCGTTTTATCGGCCGGGTCAATACCACGTTTACTCTGGTGATTTTCCTGTTGATCTTCGTGTTTCAAATCGGCATAGGCCGTGTGCTCGGCCATTGGCAGGCGAGCGAAGGCCATTACCCATTAGTAGCGCATCAAACTGTCTGGATCGGTCTGGTGGTGCTTCAATTGTTGGCCGCGATCTGGTATTTCCTGCCGGGGCAGCATCCTGATTCGCGCAAGCACGCTATTCCCAATAGCCTTTCAGATGCTAACGTAAGGGACTAGACACATTCAGTCATTGCGAAATCGACAGGGGAGTGATCGTAACCATGACTCGGTACAAGGCTGTACAAGCGTGTGTGGGGATTATCTTTTTATTTTTCGCATGGACTTGTCATGCGCAATCGCAAGTTTGTGAGGGCGGGCAGGCGCCTGTTGGCGATAACTCGCCGCTCTATAAACCCGAATTCAAGCGAATTACTCGTTATTGCGGCGCGGAGGTTCCGGCCGGTCAATTGAAAGACAGCATGGCTCGCCTTGCCGGCGAAGCGAATGACGGCGACGATCTTGCTGCGGCTACCTTGTACGCGGGGCTTAATGCATGCGCTGGCTGGAAGCAGCGAAACGATCCGTTGTTCCAGCAGCGCTGTGCGGGCGTCACCGATGAAGACATTGCCGGGGAGGGCAAATGGCTCACGATGGCAGCAGCTCGTGGCAACCGCGGTGCACAATACAATTACGCTATGGCGGGAGCCAGTACGATGGTGCCGGCTTCTGCCAAGGGCGAACCGGACGCTGATGAGGTGAAGAACTACCATCAGCTTGCTGCGGGTTATCTGCAGGATCTGGCCGAACAGTGCAATGTCGATGCGATCAGTGCCATTGCCACGATGGGGTTGGATGCTGACGGTCATTTCGGTAGCGCCCCCGAATTGGCCTACAAATATGCTGCGGTAAAAGCGCAGCTCAATAAGAAGGCGGACTCAAACAAGAAGTCCGAACCCAGCGACCCCTTGATGGCAAAAGCCCAGGCCAAGCTGCCTGCGGCCGCCAACCAGGCAACGTTGAAGAAGAACGCCGTGGAGTTTGCTCAGGATCACTGCAGGTAAGCGTTCGGCTCGTGCGCTACCATGCGCACGATTCCGCTATAGCCTGATGTCGTGACAACCGATCTTACTGTTCACTTTTTCGAAGGCCGTGATGGTGCCCGGCTCGCGTATCGCGAGCTCGGCCACGGACGACCGTTGATATTGATCCACGGGTATTTTTCGACGGCGGTCGTCAACTGGGTGCGCTACGGCCACGCGGCGAAACTGGCATCGCAAGGCTATCGCGTCATCATGCCCGACCTGCGCGCGCATGGTGATAGCGCCAAGCCTCATGATGCGGCCTCCTATCCGCCGGATGTGCTGGCCGACGATGGTTTTGCACTGATCGAGCATCTCGCGCTGACCGACTACGACCTGGGCGGGTATTCGCTGGGTGCTCGCACGACGATGCGAATGTTGGCGCGCGGAGCGAATCCCGCGCGGGCCATCCTGTCAGGCATGGGGCTGGAAGGTCTTGTGCACACGGCGGGGCGAAGCGAGCATTTTCGCCATATCCTCACGAATCTCGGGACGTTTGAGCGTGGCTCTCCGGAGTTCATGGCCGAGGCGTTCCTCAAGACTGTCGGTGGCGATCCGGAAGCCTTGCGGCGCGTACTCGATACGTTTGTCGACACACCGCTTGAGGTAATCGGGCATATCGAAATGCCTACGCTGGTGTTGAGCGGCATCGACGATCGCGACAATGGCTCGGCGCGAGAGCTTGCACAGGCGATGCCGCATGCACGCTACGCTGAAGTGCCTGGCACGCATATGAGTGCGGTGACCTTGCCGCAACTTGGGATGGCCATGGCCGAGTTTCTTGGGGTTGGCGAAGTCGCTCATTGAAGAGCTGCGCCTGCGGCGTCCTTCGCCTCAACCCTCTCCCCTGGCTCTGTCGGGGGAGAAGGCTGGGGTGAGGGGGCTCCAAGCTCTCAAGGCAACGGATGCGGCGCCACGCCCTCATTCGTGATCTTCACCGGCAAGATGTATCCCTGCGCATCGAACGCCATCTTGTCTATCGACACCACACGATGATTGGCTGCCGTCTCGCCGATAGGCCGGCGGTGATAGACGATGTACCAGGTATCGTCTTTCTCCACATGAAATACCGAGTGATGGCCGGCGCCTGTGGCAATGGCCGGGTCCTGCTGCAGAATCTTGCCGATGCGCTTGAACGGGCCCAGCGGCGAATCGGCGATGGCGTATGCCACGGAGTAATCGGGGCCAGTCCAGCCGCCTTCGGACCACATCAGGTAGTACTTGCCGTTGCGTTTGAACATGCAAGGGCCCTCAACGTAATTCTGCGGCGTGATCTCCTTGAACTGGCTGCCGTCGGGCAGGGTGGCGATACCGCTGAAATCGCCTTTGAGCTTGGCGATATTCGCGTGGCCCCAGCCGCCGTAGATGATGTAGTAGGTACCGTCGCTGTCCTTGAAGACGAACTGGTCGATTGGCTGTGCGCCGTTGTGGAAGGCGCCGATCAGCGGCTTGCCGAGCAGGTCGCGATAAGGCCCTTGCGGCTTGTCGGCCACCGCGACGCCGATACCGCCGAGCTCCTTGTCATTCTGGATGTCGTTGGCGCCGAAAAAGAAATAGAACTTGCCGTCCTTGGCTACCAGTGCCGGCGCCCACATTGCTTTCTTTGCCCAGGCTACATGCGCCGCATCCAGCACGTGGGCATGCTTGGTCCAGTGCACGAGGTCGGGCGAAGAGAACGCGTCGAAATAGGTCTGCTCGGCGTAACGCTCGGAGGTCGTGGGGTAGATCCAGTACTGGTGCTCGAA